>Ga0182024_10000588_pt1 | contig 94577 bp, 78 predicted proteins | sample P32metaG_FD_120480 | JGI IMG/M metagenome (GOLD analysis project Ga0182024, IMG submission 120480) | Permafrost microbial communities from Stordalen Mire, Sweden - P3-2 metaG (Illumina Assembly) | ecosystem: Environmental > Terrestrial > Soil > Wetlands > Permafrost | place: Sweden: Stordalen... | reverse complement strand
CGCAAGGTTATAGATTTCGTCGGGACGCGACTGCTCTATAATGCGTCGCAAGCCGGTCGCATCGCCCAGGTCTCCGTGATGTAGCCGCAGGCCCGGGGAAGCTGCTCCGCGACCTTCTTTTAGATGATCGATCCGCCCGGTCGCAAAACTCGAACTGCGGCGCACGATCCCGTGCACTTCATATCCCCGAGTGATCAGGAATTCCGCGAGATAGGAGCCGTCTTGGCCCGTGATTCCGGTGATGAGTGCAACCTTGGCCATAAAAACTTCGCCCCCGGCAACTTAGCTTTTCTTAGCAGAAACTTCATCGCGAATCTTCAAGCGTTGACCAATTAACGCAACTTGCCGTGTCAGGATAATTGGCCTCGCCGATCTGCCTCGAAGTTGCCGCGCGTCGCGGAAAATGTCTTCGAGTTAAAGTTCGACTTACTTTTTCCTGCGCTTACCGTTTGGTTTGTTCGAGTCTGAATGAGAGCCTAAACTGGAAAACCTAAAGGAAGGCATCAAATGACTATATCGACAGGCATGACGCTTGGTGCAGGCACTCCCGCCCCGGATTTCAAGCTGCGGAGTACGCCCGACCAGTTCGTTTCGTTGAGCGATTTCCGCGGCTCTCCCGTTATTCTCGCCTTCTATCCCGCTGACTGGAGTCCGGTGTGCGGGGATCAGATGGCGCTCTATAATGAGATCATCCCGGAGTTCCACCGCTTCAACGCAGCGCTGATCGGCATCTCAGTGGACGGCAGCTGGTGTCACGCTGCGTTCGCCAGGGACCGCAAGCTGCACTTTCCGCTGCTGGCTGACTTCGAGCCAAAGGGTGGCGTTGCCCGCACCTACGGCGTCTATCGGGAGCAGGACGGCACCGCCGAACGCGCGCTGTTCGTGATCGATCGAGAGGCCACGATTCGTTGGAGCTACGTCTCTCCGCTTGGCGTCAATCCCGGCGCCGACGGCATCCTCAAGGCCTTGGAAGCTCTTCCTGCGAGTCAATCGGTGACCAAATGAAAGCCGCGACCGCCAAGCTCACCCCTCCAGTCGGCGAGCGCGATCACGTCCAGGGCTCTGAGCGGGCACTCGTGACTCTCGTCGAGTACGGCGACTACGAATGTCCATACTGTGGCGAAGCCTATGTGGTCGTAAAGGCGTTGCAAAGACATTTCAAGGACAAACTGCGCCTGGTCTTTCGGAATTTCCCATTGAGCGAGGCGCATCCTCATGCTGCACATGCCGCGCAAGCGGCGGAGGCGGCCGCCGTTCAGGATAAATTCTGGGCGATGCACGACCAGCTCTACGAAAATCAGCAGGCGCTCGAGGATGAAGACCTGGCCCAGTACGCCGCTGCTCTGAGCCTCAATATACCCCTATTCAATCGGCAGATGACCGACCATCACGTCACCGCCCGCATCCGCGAAGACTTTCTCAGTGGAGTCAGGAGCGGGGTCAACGGCACCCCGACGTTCTTCATCAATGGAGTACGCTACGATGGCTCCTACAATCTCGCGGAAATGATCGCCGCAATTGACGAGAGTGCATAAGGGATAGCGTCCGCTCACTGGCTATTGCGAGTTCGGCGCGATGACACGAATTATCGTGCTGCGTTTCGTCCGGGCTAACAAACTGGGATTGTTGTCGAACGGCTTCGCCGGCTACGAATACTCAAGCGTTGTCATTGCTGAAACCCGGGCGGCTAGTCGTTGTCTATGGGTTCGCTCTGCAGCAACTCCAGGATCGATTCTTTCCTGTGGCTCCGCACTATGCATTAAGTGATTTCGCAGCTGGGATTGAGCTCTTTCAGTGCCGCAGATAACCACAATCGGCTTTCTGACGGTGCTTAGTCCGAGCGCCACCATGTTACATTGATGCTGTGAAGAACAAGATAAAAACTACCGCGCTAGCTGTTGCTCTCGCTTCCTTGATTTGTAGCCTGGGTGCAGTCGGATGCTCAACGTCGGATCCCGCCGGGTCACAGGCATCGGAGCAGTCGCGGACAACGACTACCACTCAGAATGTGCCGGTGAACACGACCAAAACCACGTCGGAAAAGAGCAGCAGCAGTAACTACTAAACATCGGAATTTAGCGGTTACGGTTCAAACGTGCACCGCCAGACAAATTATTCAAAGAGTCTAGCTATTATGTGGCCGGCACTGCTGGCAGTTCACTCGCGGGGAGATGTGAAACAAATGAAATTCGTGAAACGTTCCGCAATCGCCGTATTGAGTCTTGCGTTAGTTAGTCTTGTTGGCGCTTGCGGCAGTACCACCAAGGAAACCACTACGTACGTGCCGACGACGCCGCCACCTCAGGTTATCGTGCAGGCTCCGCCAGAAGTTCCCGCGCCTCCGCCTCCTACAACTACTACGAGTACTTCCAGCGATCGGACGAGTAATTCATCGAGTTCCTATCCGAGCGCTGGAACTCAAGACTCGAGCAGCCAACATCATAGTGAGTCGACCACAACTGCTCCGAGTAACTAAGCAATCTCCGAGAGCGTCGCTCCGGGATGAAATGCATATGATGAAATGTAATGTATAGCATTACCTCGGCCGGGAAGTTTCGAAGGCCGGTCTTGGTAGCCGCCATCATCGGCGTACTGGCGGGAACCCAAATGCTCGCCGGTCAGGTTCAAGCTGCCGAGGGCAATTCAGTGGAATCGAGCTCCATCACGACTTCCAACGACAGTGCAAACCTTGATGCACATCACCATTACCAATCTTCGGCAGACCGCGCTAACGATGCCCTGCTCATTGTCGAGGTCAAAAGCGCACTCGCTGACGATGGAGTCGCTGAAGGATCGCCGATTGTGGTCGACTGCGATCACGGCAAAATTCTATTAAGTGGCGTAATGAAGTCAGCCGAGGACGCCCGGCACGCCGGAAATATAGCGGCCCGCGCGCCGGGTGTTATCGCAGTAAAAAATCAGCTCACTTGGCACTAGAATCCGCCAGGCAGTTAGCGCCGATAGTTAGAAGACGCCGATCGGTTCGGAATATTTGAATAAGGGATCCGGGGCTGGCAGTCATCGGCTAGGGTGTTTTTGAACACCGGTCCCGGCGAGCAGCCGAATTACGGCATTGCTGCCTAGTCTTGCGTGGATAGCTCGCATTTGAGCCCCACCTCAGTCCTACCAAAGATCGTAACGTTTACCCGTATCGAGAACAGCGCCGGTTTTTCCAGCGAGCGTACTTTAGTTCCCTTGGACTCCGATTGCGCTGCGGCCAAAGCGCACGGAACTCCGGCCATTACTTGTCCCCCTGAACAACCGATGATACTGCCTCGACGGCGTCATTCAACGAGAGCGCGGGTACTCCCAGGACTACGCGCACTCGATGAACTATGCCGTCATCCGCCAACGGGATCTGTGTCAGGTTTTGTGCTAGCGGTTTGCCGTCGATCTCGACCCGAGCGACACCGCGGCTGACTCCGTGGGGGTTCTCGACGGCGATATCGTAGCGCGCGGAATGGTATCGAAAGGTTATTTCGAAGTTTCGCCAGGCCTTCGGCACGCATGGATCGAGCAGCAGCGATGCGCCGCGCAAACGGAATCCGAGGATCCACTCGAGCCCCGCCCGATACATCCATCCCGCCGAACCGGTGTACCAGGTCCATCCACCGCGACCGATGTGCTTAGGCTCCGCATAGACGTCGGCACAGGCGACGTAGGGTTCCACCTTGTAGCGATGAATCGCGGCACGCGTGCTGGCGTGATTTATCGGGTTCAAGAGCGCCAACAATTCACTTGCCTTATCTCCATCGCCGAGCATCGCGAAGGCCAGCACTGACCACAATGCGCCGTGCGTGTACTGGCCGCCATTCTCACGGACGCCAGGCGGATATCCCTTAATGTAACCAGGATCGAGCTGAGTCCGCTCGAAGGGCGGACTGAAGAGCAGCAGCAGCCCGTCGTCGCGGCGAACGAGGTATTTCTCCACCGCCGCCATCGCGGTCACGGACCGGGCTTTGTTACCGGCGCCCGAAAGCACTGCCCACGATTGCGCGATCGAATCGATTCGGCACTCGCTGTTCGAAGCCGAACCGAGAGCCGTCCCGTCATCGAAGTAGGCGCGGCGGTACCAATCGCCGTCCCAGCCTTCCCGTTCCAGCGCCTCCCGCAGCGTGGCCGCGTGCTGTTGCCAGGCCGCAGTGCGCGCAACTTCGCCGCGGCCGTCGGCTAGCGGACTAAAAGCCGCGAGCGTGCCGCAGAGGAACCAGCCGAGCCAGATACTCTCGCCCTTTCCCCCCGCTCCAACCCGATTCATGCCGTCATTCCAGTCGCCGGCTCCAATGAGCGGGAGCCCATGGCTGCCGACCGCCAGACATCGGCCCAAGGCCCGAGCGCAATGCTCGAATAGGGTGCCCCGTTCTTTGGAAACCGCCGGCTCAAAGAACGCTTCCTGCTGGTCGGCGCCGAGCGCCGGGCCTTCAAGAAAGGGCATCACTTCGTCGAGGATCGCGCGATCGCCCGTGACCTCGATGTAATGCGCAACGGCGTAGGGCAGCCATAGCGGGTCGTCGGAGATTCGCGTGCGAACCCCCTGGCCCGTTTCTGCCAGCCACCAGTGTTGAAAGTCGCCCTCGACAAATTGTCTCGCGGCTGCGCGCAGCAGATGTTCTCGCGTGACGTCGGGCTTCGACGCGCTGAGCGCCATCACGTCCTGAATCTGATCGCGAAAGCCGTATGCGCCGCTCGCCTGGTAGAACGCCGATCGCGCCCACACCCGACAGGCGAGGGTCTGGTATAACAGCCAGCGATTGAGCAAAACGTCCATCGCACGATCCGGCGTCCGCACCGTAATCGCGCCGAGAGTGTCATCCCAAAACCGCACCACGGCGTGCAGGACCGCGTCGAGGTTAGTCGTCCGATAGCGCTTGATCAGCGCATTCGCCTCCGCCTTTGTCGCCGCCTCACCCAGAAAAAAGACGATCTCTGCCGACCCGTTGGGCCCTAACTCGATGCGAGTCTGCAGCGCGCCGCATGGGTCAAGGCCGCCGCCGACGCGATTGGAGAGCCGCGTCGCACCTTCCATCGCGGCCGGATGATCGAGTGTGCCATTGCGACCCAGGAATTCCGTGCGATCGCCCGTCCAGGTGAGCTGACGCCCTGCAAGGTCCGCGAATGCGACGCGACTGCCAAACCCGGTGCTCCAGTGATTCCTTGCCAGCATCGCTCCGGTGTCCGCATCGATCTCGGTCACCACGAACGGGGCGGAGGCTGCGCGGGAAACGCCCAACACCCACTCTACATACGCGGTCATCGAGAGCCGCCGGGTTCGCCCCGAAAGATTGCGAATCTTCAGCCGGGAAATCTTGATCGGGTCATCGAGCGGGACATATTGCAAAAGCTCGAGCGCGATTCCATGCGCTGTGTGCTCAAAACGACTGTAGCCCTGCCCATGCCGAACGATGTAGGGCGACGTCTCCTCGCGAATCGGCAAAGCCGTGGGACCCCAGACCGTCCCGCTCTCCTCGTCGCGAAGGTAGATTGCTTCACCAGGCCGGTCGCCGACCGGGTCGTTGGACCAAGGCGTGAGCTGGTTCTGCTGACTGTTGATCGACCAGGTATACCCGCCGCCTTCAACCGATACCTGGAAGCCTAAGGAAGGGTTGGCGATGACATTGAGCCAAGGCGCCGGTGTCCACTGTCCCTCGCCGAGGATCGTCACGTATTCCCGTCCACCTTCCGCGAAGCCGCCGAGGCCGTTGAAAAACTCTAGCTCCAGCCGCGGCAATATGGCCTTCGGCGATCCCATCGTCTGCGCGCGTTTCGGCGGTGGCTTGCCTGCGGCCTCGGACTCCTCCAGCCGCTGAATCTGCTTGAAGAGGCTCCCACGGCCGCTGAATAGAGTCGCTCGTGCAACGCTCTGGAGCAGGCTGAGCGTCTCGGGCGGGACCAGCTCGGCCGGCAATATGAATACGGCTCCGCGCGCACTTTCTTCCGCGACGGGTGACCGTGCCTGATGGGCCCGATCGAGTCCCTCCAAAGCGTTCTGCAGGTCCTGGAAGTAGGACGCCGGCCGCTCATTCAAAATCACCAGGTCGACCGCCAATTGCTTCATCCGCCAGTATTCGTGGGCGCGGATTAGCTGACGGGCGATTTCCAGATCCTCGATTTCGTCGATTCGGCAAATGACGATCGGCAAGTCGCCCGAGATCCCGTGCGCCCATAGCGCCGACGGTCCGCCCTCACTTCGACTGAGCACTTCTGACGACGGCCGTAGCGCTGGGTTGGAGTAGATCACGCGGCTGGCGAGACGCTGAAAGAGGTCGGCTTCCTCAGGGTCGATGCCGAGATGGAAGAGTTGCACCTGCGCGTGAGTCCACGCCAAAGTGGCGGCGCGCTCGAAGGCCGCGGGGTCGTGATGCCTGTCAGCCAGATCTAGTGCCGCACTGCGCGAGCCTGCGACCAGCGTCCAAAACGCGATCCGTGCCGTGGCGCCAGGAGCAAGCCTGATGCGCCGGCGAAGACTAAAAATAGGATCGAGCACATTACCCACGGTGTCGGACAGCGAACGGCCGTCGATAACCGAGATCGGCGTTCGCGCTCCGCGTCCACGTCCCAGAAAGCGTGCCCGGTCGGTCTCGAACTGAGCGCCGCCGACGACCTCACCTTCCACCACAGCTAGGTGCGCGGCCCAGATTTCCGGCTCGGTCGGCGCGCACCGGCGCCGGTGCGCCAGGACGGCCCCGAGGTCGGCGATGAACTCGGTTTGCACGAACAGATTGGAAAATGCCGGATGAGCGGTGTCAGCCGCGTCCGGCGCCAGCACGATCTCCATATACGAGGTCACTTCGATCTCGCGAGCGCGGCTTCCGAGGTTGGAGATCGACACCAGGCGAACCTCGGCGTCATCCTCGGGCGAGACCACTATCTTCAGCGTGGTCGTAATCGTGCCATCGCGCCGGGTGATTTCGGCGCGGTCCTCCTGGAAGGAAGCCTCATAACTATCGGGCTCGGTCCCGCTTGGCTGGTAACCCGCCGACCATACTTCGCCGCTCTGCGAGTCGCGCAGGAAGATATAACTGCCCCAGCAATCGCTGGTCGCGTCCTCACGCCAACGTGTGACCGCGAGATCTCGCCAGCGGCTGTACCCCGAGCCGGCCGCCGTGATCATTACCGCGTAGGAGCCGTTGGAGAGCAGGTGTGCGCGAGGAAACGATTGGTGCGGCGATTGAAACCGGCGCGGCATCGATGGCACTAGTTCGCGAATGTTGGCCGCCGCCTTCACCTCCTCGGCCCGCGGTTGAGCCGCCTCGACTTCGCGCGGCGTGCGTTCCTGCAGCAGCAGCTCGGTCGCTTGGATGATCGGTTCGGCGTGAAAGCGGGTGCGCATCGCCCCGTCGTGGAGCGTGTTGGCGATCGCGATCACGATCATTCCCTGATGATGCGCCATATAGGCGCGCACGACCGCGACCTGATCGCCCTCAGGGACCCGCGCCGGAGTATAGTCGAGGGCCTCATAAGGACCATAGCGGCCACGGCTGCCAGCAGCGGCCAGACGAGTGAAATTATGCGCCGCCGCATGCGCATCTACCATCGCGGCCAATCCGGTCGCGTAGGGGGCGACGACCGCATTGTCGCTGAGCCCGCGCTTGAGTCCGAGGCCGGGGACGCCGAAGCTCGAGTACTGGTAGGTGAGATCCTTATTCTGAACATTGAAGGCTGATTCTGACACCCCCCATGGCAGGCCAAGTTCGTCCCCGTATTCCATCTGCCGACGCACCACCATGCGGCTGGTCTGCTCTAGTGGACTCCCTACGGGTGCGCGCATCACGAGGCTCGGCATCAGGTACTCAAACATGGAGCCGGACCACGACAGGAGCGCCGAACCACTGTCCACCGGAGTTAGCATGCGGCCGAGATGGAACCAGTGACGCGCTGGCAGGTCGCCCTTGGCGATTGCGACGAAGCTCGCCAGGCGCGCCTCGGACGCGAGCAGATCGTAGCAATTGGGATCGAGGGTGCCCTCGTTTACTTGGTAACCAATGGAAAGGAGCTGACGGCCGGTATCGAAGAGAAAGCGAAAGTCAGTCGCTACGAACATCTTCTTCGTCAGATCGCCGAGCCTTTCGAGACGTTCCCTAAGCAATCGCGCGGCACTTGCTGAACGTTCGAGCGCGGCGATCAAATTTTTTCGGAGATCGTCGGGAAGGTCGGTATTGATTCGTAGAGTCTCACGACTCTCTTGCTGACCGTCGTGACTGTCTTGCTGGTTGCTCCGAGCGTCTCGCGGGCTGTCCAGACCGTCGAATTGCGGCGCGAGCGAAATGCCGTTGGCGCCGGTAGGCACACTCAGTTCGGTTCGACGCTGCGTCAGGATGAGGATGGCTGCCGCGCAACGATTTGGGAGATCGGCCACGGTCGGAATCGAGTCGAAGATGGACTGGAGCACCGGGATCTGGAAGTCGCTGGGAGCGGGATTTGCCGCCTCGATCATGGTGGAGGCCCCCGCGTGCGTCGCGGCGGGAATTGGAGCGGGAATTGGAGAGGTGGCTGCGAAGAGGCTCGCCCACGGCATCAACTGATCGAAGTCGCGCCGATGGCTCTGGATCGATGCACGTATCGCCTCCACGCAAGCCAGCAATTCGGTACCGGCGTCGTCGCCCCGTTCCGCGCTGAGCGTTCGTGCAATGTCCGCGACGGTATCGGCCTGGAGCTCGAGTTCCTTCAACCATCGAGCGAAATCTGCCGGAGCCGCTGCAGCCCGTGGGAGCGACTTTTCAGTCTCGTGCGCGGCCCGCGGGCGGATAATTCCCGCGGCTGTATGTTGCCATTCGGTCGACTGCTCGCCGCCTGATTCATCCTCGGCCCGCGGGTGGGTAATTCCAGCGGATTTGAGCGCACTGAATATCATCCCGGAAAGAACTTCGAGCGCATCGTACAGATGCTTTCGAGTTACCATTTGAGTTCTTCGATCGTCCGGGAGTGCCTGTAGGGATTCGCGGGCGACTTCCAGCGCGTCATCAATTCCGGAGAACCATTGCAGACCGGCAATGGGAGCGGCGATCATTTCCCGCAACCCATTGCCGAGGGCGATCAGATGCCCCGCCCAATTCCCGCTATCGACCGACGAGACGTATTTTGGATCGAGCGGGCGAAGGGTCTGCGTGTCGTACCAGTTGTAAAGGTGCCCACGGAAACGTTCGAGCCCATTGATCGTGGCAAAGCTCGCTTCCAACCGGTCCAAGGCCTCGTGCATACCAATCCAGCCGAAATCGTGAGCAGCGACCACCGACAGAAGGTACAGTCCGAGGTTGGTCGGGGAGGTTCTATGGGCCAACACCGGCTTGGGATATTCCTGGAAATTGTCCGGTGGAAGCATGTGATCTTCAGCGGTGACGAAGGTCTCGAAGAAGCGCCAGGTACGCCTTGCGATCAGGCGCAATGCTAGAGCGTCTCCCGCGGAGATCGGATCGGCACCCGCTAACGGCGGTGGCAGACTCGCCCATCGCGCGATCGCCGGCGAGAGCATCCAGAGGACGATAAATGGCGTAGCGAGTGGCCATGACCCGTGCCGAAACGTTCCGACGATGGCTGCCGCGGCGACGGCGAGCACAACGCCACCGGCCATGCGAAAATAAGACCCGCGAAAGCCCAGCCGAACATTGAACTTCGCCTGAGCGGCGGCGACCCACTGCAACAGCCGGCGGCGACTGACCAGCATGCGGTAGAGCGTTCGCAAGATGGCGTCGGTCATCAGCCACGCCTGATGAGCGAGCAGCGTGAGCATGAGCACAATTTGTGACAGCACGAGGGCGAAATCCGCGCCAACCATATGCCAATGGCGCCGTTTCGAGAGGCCGAGCCTGTAGGGCACGATCCCGTCGATGGCAGGCAAAAGAGGCGGGATAGCGATAGTGGCAATCACGAACCAGGTCCAAGCCAAGGCGGCAGGTAACGGCAGCATCCATCCCGCAAGCAAGGCGAGGTAGGTGGCCGGCGCCGATAAGGTTCGGCGCAAGTTGTCAAGCATCTTCCAGCGGCCGATGAGTGGGATTGCAGCCCTAGGTAGCGTGGTCCCGGGATCTGCAGTCTGGCTCGAACCGCCGTTAGCATCGCTTCCACGACCAAAAATCCACGGCAACAATTGCCAATCGCCACGCGCCCATCGATGCTGGCGAGCCGCGGCGGCGGCATAACGGGCGGGAAATTCTTCGACTACTTCGATGTCAGAGACCAGTCCAGCGCGCGCGAAGATGCCCTCGAGGAGATCGTGACTCAAGAGGACGCTCTCCGGAATCCGCCCGGCGAGCGCCGCCTCGAAGGCATCGATGTCGTAGATTCCCTTGCCGCTGTAGGAGCCTTCGCCGAAGAGGTCCTGGTAGACGTCGGAGACCGCGAAGGCGTAGGGATCCAGACCGCTGGGGCTGGTAAACACACGCTGGAACAACGATCCCTCGCGACCGACAGGCAATGACGGCGTGACGCGCGGCTGCAGCACCGCATAGCCCTCGACCACGCGGCAACTATGCGGATCCAGACGCGGCCGGTTCAGCGGATGAGCCATCTTGCCGACCAGGCGTTTGGCGGTTCCGCGCGGCAGGCGGGTGTCGGCGTCGAGCGTGATCACATAGCGAACGTCGGGAGGTACGACGGGCGCGCGGCCGTCGATTGCAAGGAAAGTGGTGTCGGTGGCGCCGCGCAGCAATCGATTCAGCTCGTGTAGCTTGCCGCGCTTGCGTTCCCATCCGATCCACTTGCCCTGTCCCTCGTTCCAGACCCGCCGGCGATGGAACAGGAAGAAACGCGCGCCTTCCGGCGTGCCGTCGTATTGTCGATTCAAACGCGCGATGCCCTCGGTGGCCGCACGGAGAAGCTCGTCGTCGCCGGGTACGATCGCGGTAGCGGCATCAGTCCAGTCGGAGAGCAGAGCGAACCGCAGATCACCGTCCTGGCTCGCCAGGTAGTGAACCTCGAGGCGCTGGATCTGCTCATCGAGCTCCGCATGCGTAGTCAGAAGCGTCGGCACGACTATCAGCGTGCGCAGGCTCGCGGGCACTCCATCACGGAGCGCCAGGGCGGGCAGGGTTTTGGGCCCGAAGCCACTAGTGAAAGTTCGGTTGACCAACGCGACGGCCAGATCCGATGCCGGAGCAAGGCCAAGGAACGCGAGCAGAAAGAGCCCCCATCCGCTGATACCGGCATGCATCAGGGCAAAGAGGGGCAGCGCCAGGATGAATGCGCCGATGATAGCGATCGCCGCCACATAACTCAGGATGCCGGCGGCCGAGCCGGCCCGAATCAGGCGCTCGACGATCGGAACCTGGAATCCGAGATCACGCTCGACTACGCGCCGCCCTTTCGAAACGAGGTAATAGCCGGGCTCCTGATCGCGGCGGTCGGACGGATCTCCAACTCCCGACGGCCCGACCGCGGCCGTGGTTGTACGCTGGGCACGCTGGGCGGCCGAAATTGCGCAACGGGCGACGATCAGTTCAGATTGGTGCGAACCTTCCGCCAGCTCCTCGATCGCGTGGCGGTAGCGATCGCGGGTCGAGAAGTCCATTGCGGCAAAATCGCTGGCGTCGCGCAGTGCGGCATCGACGAGGCTGACGCTCTCGAAGAATTCCGACCAATCGACGGCGGAGATCAGGCGCATGCTCGTGATCACATTGCGCACCGTCACGTTCAACGCGCTTAGTCTCTGATGTTCCTCGCGGACGATCTGGTCGGCGGTCGTGCCGCGAGCGGCGAGGCGTTCGTTCAACCATAGGAGGGCCGGGGTCGTGGCGGGATCCTGATCGCGCAAGCGCTGGACCAGTTGCACTGCGAAGGCCGGCGGCAACGGGGTCTCGCCGAAACTGCGCAGAGCGGTGTCCGGCGCCTCAGCCTCCCAGTTGCCTGATCGCAACACACGGTCGGCCAGGGCGTCGGCTTGGTCGCGGGCCAATCGACGATTCACCAGCAGATCGGCTATGCGCCGCAAATTCTCGACCAGCACGATTCTGAGGGTAATCGCGACGGCCCATAGTTCACCGATCGTCAGGGGCTGGACGCGCTGATAGGCTTGGACGAACCGGCGCAGCATCTCGGGGTCGAAGCGGCTATCGGTATGCGCGACGAACGCCCATGCGATGCCGAAGACGCGTGGATAGCCCTCGAGGGCACCTTTCGCGAGCTTAGGGAGCGCACGGTAAAAGCCGCGCGGGAGATCGTCGCGGATCTCGCGAATTTGTTCCTGCGCAACATAAAAGTTGTCGATCAGCCATTCGGCCGCGGGCGTGATGGCGCGTTCCTCGCGGACCGCACCCGCGATCGCGCTATAGGCTTGATGCAGCACGCGACCGTTTTCGCGCAGCCGTCCGGCAAGGCGCCGGCCAGCCCTGGGCTTGGTCGTAACATGCTGGGCGGCGGCCAGGCTTTCGGCGTGTTGCTCAAGGCGCTCAACACTGAAAAGTTCGCTACGGATCGGTTCTTCGGTCTCGAGCGGGAAAACCGGGGCCGGACCTCTGAATGCGCGCACGATAGAGTACTTCAATCTCGCCTCATTGCCCAAGGATAACAGAGAAAAGGATGGTGGTTGAGGAACGCAGAACTACAAGTTTCCGGATACTGAAACCTCACGAGATTTCAGACTTCGCTTTAGTCAAGATGCGGGCTTCGTCCTCCGAAAATCCTAGCATGGTTATCGCGCGATGCAGGTGGCTAAGTTCTGGCTCAGAACCGAACCCCCGGCCCCCTCCCCTAAAGAGGAAAGGGTCATGATGGACGCTCGCGATGCCCGGGCAGCAGGTAAGTCATGCGGAAATGCGGAGAGCGAGAGATTTGAGAAACCTGACCCCGATCCTTCTCTAAAAAGAAAGGGATCATGATTGACGCTCGATGCTCGGACGGACCGCCAAATCCCGCGAAGAACGGAGAAAGCGTATGCGCCTTAAGCGACCTTTCCCGCGCGGACTTCGCGAGCTTGGCCTCCTCTAAGATAAGTAGCGGGGCCGATAACGACAGCGAAATTGGACGGTCTCCGGAATCCTCTCCGTTGCTCGAACGCGAGCTAGAAAAAGAAGCCCCAGGAACTCCTGGTCGCAGTGCTCTGGCAATTAGTATTCGCGTCGCAGGGCCTGCAGTTGTTACCGTTGGCATCGCATAGCGTCTGGTTCGATTGCTCCTGAGCGTGCTGTTCCGGCGGGCTTGAATCAAAAAAACACGCTTGTAAACCGAACGGCGCGAAACTCAGTATACCTGCAAGAATAATCGTCTTGAACATTGACATAACACCTTACTTTCATCATGGGCGCCGGGGACGAGTTGATACAAAGCGTAATCCCTCAGCATTCGCACGTCTCCGTGCTGCGGAGCACCTTTATCAATGATTGACGAGCAGCCAATAGTCATGACCTGACTTTGCGGACTGCTCACGAGGCTCGGTGGCGGCTTTTTTTGGATGATTGGCGCTCGCAATGCTCGGGTAGGCAGCGAAGTCAGGCGCGAACGGAATGCGCGAGCGGTTCCGCGGGTCTTCGCGGAGTGTCGACAATGAAAGGGCTGGGGAGCGGCGGCGGACGGAAGCCTCCGAGGCGGGACGGGCGGAGCGCAGCGGCGCCTTCTCGGTAGCGGAATCACCGTTGCGGTGAATTCACTGCGTGCCTTTTCATAGCTCGAACAGACTGAACGAAGCTGTCGCCGGATTGAAGACCTAGTTCGACCTGGTCGGCGAGATGCTCAACTTGGGGCATTCGCGACCCCGCTCAGGTGAACCTGAACCTTGACCTGGTTGCCTCCCCATTCGACGAAAAGCGTGGCCTGACGATGGCCTACCTGGACCGGTTTGAAGGTTACGAGAATGGTGCACTCATGGCCGGGATCGAGCGTCGCGTTGATCTGGCAGGTGCCTCCCGTCACCACGAAATCGGACTGGGTCGGGTTGATATTGCTGAGGGTGATCGTGGTGCCCGAAGGCGGATTCGAGACCTGAACAGTCTCGGTGTCACTGGTGGCAGACTGGGGAGTGAAGGATTGGGCGGGGAAGTTTAGCGGATTCGGCTTGACGGTTGGGGACGCGTCGGCAGCACTGATAGCATCGTGGCCGCCAACGCCGGTCAGCATGAACAAAGCGAACGCAACCACGAATATCAGGAGCCGAGAAACGTTTGGCCTGTGCTTAGGTTTCGACGTCGGAATATCGATCATCAAATGATTCCTCGATGATGCGGGAGTAGTACTGCGTAACAGATTAATAGACGGAGAAACAGCAGATATCTTCATAAGGGATAAACTATCGCGTTTGAGGCAATAGTCTCGTCGCCGCTCGTCGGAAGTGGCGCGCACGCTGCATTACGGACCTGCGGCGGGTTTGGCGACGGCAGGGTAGTGACTTCGCCGGAGGTCAACGCGTCCCTTTCCACCTCAAACGCAATCGAGCAGGTCCCAGATAGCTTTCAGCGCGGTGCGGGCCGCCTCCAACGCAAGCGCGCGATCCTCGAGACGCGTGCTGTGGCGCTCGATGGGCGATCGCCTGCGCATGATAGGGATCGGCGTCGCGATGTACGGCGAAGAATTCGAGGCCGTCGGTGTTCGCGTCACCTGCATCGTGTGTATTGTGACGCCCACCGTTAACGACGTTCGGAGCATGGGAGACGCACGGAAATCCGTAGAAGCGCTGGAGTCCGTCAATCTTGGCAGAGGCGACCTCGGCCACTTGCGACTCGTAAACGTAGAGCGCGCTCAGTCCGGCTGACAGCGGGAGGTCGCGGCTCAGATGATCGAAAGTCTCGACCAACGCGTCGGCGGCCGGCAGCGGTTCGGCCGCAGTCACCTCGTCGTTAGTGAGTCCGAGCGCTTGGGCAAACTTGAGCCAGAGCGCGGGATGGTTTTCGGCACCGCGCTCTTCGTCGATGAGGTTTTCGAGCAACACCTGGCGCGTAGCAAGGTCGTCGCAGCGGGAATGCATTGCGCTCAAGTAACGGGGAAACGTCGCGACATGCCGATAGTACTGGATAGCGTAGTTGCGCAGGCGCTGCGCGGAGAGCGTGCCAGCGGTCCATTGCTGGTAGAAGGGATGCTTCAGCAGGCTCATCTCGGCGGCCAGCGTTTTAAGCGACGCTATGGTTTCATTGATGCTCGGCATTACCATTCCTCATTACTAATTGTCGAGAAATAAACAGCCTTGGTGGGTCCGCCACATGGGCTTGGCAATTGTGCGCATTCCAGCGGGGGTATTCAACCCGAGTGCGCATATCGACGCGACAGGCATTACCGAAGGCTTTGGCTCGAATTATGCTCCACGAAGATACATGGTGGTAAACTGAGGGACCCGTGGCGTTAATGCTGGAAATCGTTAACCGGGACGGCTATGAATGCCCGAGATCCGAGTTGACGTGATAGAGCGAGCACTTCGCGTCATAGTTAAGTCTGGCCAGTGAAGGTGATAAATCCTAAGGAGAAGCAAAGAGAGTATCCAAAAGAGAGAGTTTTCGTCAAAGATATATGTATCCGTATTGCGATGATTAAGTTACAATTGTAACAAGGGACAGCTTGGTAGATTGTCCAAATGGAGTCGGCATGAGCATCGGTGGCACAAACCTGAACTTGATGGACCTGCTTCAGGAATTTCGCGTAGTGCGGGAGGTCGCACAATTCGCCCAACGCGCTTGGACTTGGCCGATCGCACAGCGAGCCGACCGCGCGCGTTCAATTCTGCTGATACCGGGCTTCATGGCGGGCGATGCCACGCTCTATCCGTTCGCTAATTGGCTGCGCGCACGTGGCCATCAGGTTTACTTTTCGGGCATCCTCGCCAACGCCGACTGTCCGCGGCGTGCGGTCGATCGGCTGGGCCGGATTCTCACCGAGATCAGCGTTAAAACCAAGGGTAAACTGGTAATTATCGGACATAGCCTGGGGGGAATCTACGCGCGCGAGCTGGCCCGGCGCTTCCCGGATCTGGTCGATCAGGTGATTCTGCTGGGCGCGCCCATCAACGAACCGCACAACCATTCCAATCCCTTCGTGAAGATGCTGTCTACTTTGACCCAGCGGATCACGGGGGCGAATTGTAATTGCCCCGGCTACCTCCCTGATGTCTGCGGCGTGAATAAGATTGGACCGCCGCCGGGCGTCGAGGAAACGCTGATTTACTCGAAGAGTGACGGGGTCGTCGATTGGGAGAGCTGCATCGAAGTTGGTCCAAGGGTCAAGGCGCTCGAGGTCCACTCGACCCACATCGGCATCCCGTACAACCTCGACACCCTGCGCATCATCCGCGAGCGGATTGAGATTGCGGATGCCTCAGCCTTGCGTGAGGAGCAGGCGCGGATGCAACCGGGCTAGTGCTGGAAGGGCGAATTCTGGCGAGATACTGGGCATATTAAGTAAGGGTAACGCGGCGCATCGGTACAACCTCTCCTCCCCATCGCGATCCATCGAAACCCGGCTTCCGTAAGAGGATCCCGTAAGCTTGATGCCTAAGGCGGATCGCACAAGCAGGATCATTCAGTCCGGCGCGCGCTCAGCTCCCTCCATTGACCGAATGCTATCTTCGACTGCAACCAGAACCTCACGCGCTACCGACGCCGCCTGAGATCGTATCTCGGGTATTGCGGTCGTCTCCCAAAGCGCGCCCTTACGGATCGGTCCGATCGCGAAGATGGTCTCCCACGCGGTTCCATCGACTCTAATCAGCGCACCCTTATGCGCAGTCTCGAGGCCCATCGACAACGAGTCGGGACGCCCTATTCCCTCCGCAACGATTTGCCTGACTAAGGGATCGAGCGACTTCGCAGGATCATTCTGTGGTCCAGTGCAATTGATGATTCTTGCAGCGCTAATCGTTACATAGCCTGTCGGGTTTTTTGCCTGAATCCGCACTCTGATATTGCCGGATCTCTCGGCTGACGCGCTCGTCAACCTGCCGCTAATCACTCGGAGCTGCCCGCTGGTACGCATCGCTTCTATCCTGCGATGCACATCCGCCGGCATGCGATGGCGATAGACTTCCCAATAGTGGCGCAGGTGGCGCATAAATCGGCGTTTCTCATTGAGTGGCAGGCTCTGCCAAAGTTCGTTTGTGCCCGGACGAAGCGAGTCGATGACCGCATGCCAACTACCGCCTCTCGCGATCTCACCAGCAGCCGATTCCCGGACGTCGTGCAGCAGCGCTCGGGCCGTGAGCGCGGATGGCGCGATGACCCGTTGCCGCACAGTCACCGGAGCTTCCAAGTGCACCTGGGGAAGCAGCCCGTGGCGCGAGACCATAAAGATCAGGCCGGCGTGCCCTTTATCGGCGAGCGAGAGACAAACGTCGATCGCAGTCAGACCCGACCCCCCCAGCACCACGGTCGCATCTTTGGGCAGCCTATCGACCGCAGCCGCGGACCAGGCGTTTACAATCTCGGCCTTCGTGGGTTTAGACAGCGGATTGGACGCGGGGCCGTTGCCCAGCGCCAGGACTACAGACTCTGCGTGAAACGGCGAACCCTTCTCCAGCGAGATGCTGAAATGGTTTCCTCTCGGGGTGATGCACACCGCACGATCGCGAAGATGCTCAATCGATACATTTGAGCGGCTGCCCGCTTTCGCGTCTTTGAAAAGCTGCTCGAGGTATTGGCCGTAAATGAGGCGCGAAAAAAATGAGTAATCCTGCGTACCACGGTCCCGATACTGGCGTAGCCAGCTGACAAAGTGCCCGGACTCGCCGGGAAAAGCACTCATTTTACTTGCCGGGACGTTCAGGAGGTGCGAGCTGGATTGAGTCGAATACGCAATCCCTCGTCCGAGCTGTTCACGCGGCTCTATGATCTTGACCTTAAGCGGGCCGTGTGCCTCGCGTAGAAGATGGACGGCGACCAGCGTTCCGCTCGCGCCGCCTCCGACGATCGCGATGGTTGGAATCTTGGCGCTCATGATCCTGGCCGGCCTCAGTGCAGTCTCGGTAGATTTATAGTGATCTTGACGGAAACGCTAGAGAAATAATTCACGTCAACAGGAAGCTTTTTCATCATTGATAGCTTCTTTCATGTTAATCAGTACTTTAGTCATCTTTAAGATTGCGAACATTATCGACTTCAACCTACTAGTTTTCGTCAGGGCTTTGGCACGCTCAAACAGAGATCGTAAGTCGTCGCGAAACCGCAGACTAGATTTACGTTTGAGTTTGGGCGTATAATCAAGTCGTCCAATCGATTAACTGACATATTTGAGCTTGGAGAGACAAACCCAATCGCGATTGCAGGCTCGTTGGGCGAGCGAGCTACCAGTGGCGATTTAAGTACCGGTCATGCGCCAAGGTTGACCATGGGGATGGGCAGGGAACAATTTATGAGATTCCGAGCGAGTTTCATCCGGACGGACGCGGATCGCAATAGTCAGAAAATCAAACTAATAGTTGTACTGAGAACTCCATCGAACGGGCAGCAATAGATACTCCGCGAGGCAATGAACATGAGTACGCAAGCATCCCCAGGATACTCGGACCTTCTGATTCGTCCGGTGACCGGCCGGATTGGAGCTGAAGTGAGCCGCCTGCGCCTTTCCGGTGATCTCGATCGGGCGACCGTCGACGCGATTCGCCAGACGCTATACCGGTACAAGGTGCTCTTTTTCCGCGGCCAGCAACATCTTGATGAGCCCGGCCAGGAAGCATTTGGAAGGCTATTCGGCGACCTTGTTCCGCATCCCACGATTCCCTCGCTCAAAGGTACTCAGAACGTGCTGGATGTCGACGGTGCGGACGCCCGCGCCAGTTCATGGCATACCGATGTAACGTTCGTCGATGCCTACCCGCAAATCTCGATTCTGCGTGGGCTGGTTATTCCGGAATACGGTGGCGATACGGTTTGGGCTAATACGGCGGCGGCGTATCAGTCATTGACACCGCATCTCCGCGACCTCGCGGACAATCTTTGGGCACTTCATAGCAATGGCAATAGCTCCGCGTACGTCGGCTTTCGTCCAAGCGGCAAACCCGACGCGCTCAAACGTTACCATCAGGTCTTTACTTCGACGGTATATGAAACCCAGCATCCGCTGGTTCGCGTACATCCCGGAACGGGTGAGCGTGCGCTTATCCTAGGTCAGTTCGTTCAAAAGATACTGGGCGTGTCCGCCGCTGATTCGTCGCATCTGTTTGCGCTTTTCCAAGGACATGCCACTCGTCTGGAAAATACTATGCGCTGGCGTTGGGCCGTGGGCGACGTAGCGATGTGGGATAATCGCGCTACCCAACATACCGCGGTCGATGACTATGGCGATCGACCACGCGTCCTGCGGCGGGTGACTGTGGCGGGCGATGTTCCGATCAGTGTCGACGGAAAGAACAGCGTGCTTCGCAACAAGGTATCTTCGGCGCCGGATATCGCAACAACCGATCATTGAGCCGTATTCGAATTAGAAGGTCGGCAAAGGAGGACTCTGATGCCTAAGCGGCTAATTTTCTGCGCGTTCACGATGAATACCGTGTCGCATATCTACCATGGGCTGTGGCGGCATCCGCAAACGCGCCAACTTGATTATACCGATCTCGACACGTGGACCGATTTAGCCAAGCTGCTGGAGCGCGGGCGCTTCGATGCGATCTTTCTAGCTGACGTGATCGGACTATATGGCGATTATCGCGGCGGTTGGGACACCTATGTCCGCGAAGGCCTGCAGATACCGAGCAACGATGCCTCAGTCCTCATTTCCGCGCTGGCGCATGTAACTGAACATCTCGGGCTGGCGTTCACCAGTTCGATAATCCAGGAGCATCCGTTTAACTTTGCCCGGCGGGTTTCGACCCTCGATCATCTGTCGAAGGGACGTATAGCCTGGAACATAGTAACTAATGCGCTGGCAAACGGTTCGAGGAATTTCGGCCTCGACGATCTGACCGAGCATGACGAGCGTTATAGCTGGGCGCAAGAATATCTGGAGGTGACTTACAAACTCTGGGAAGGATCCTGGGAAGACGACGCCCTCTTGCGTGACGTGGAAAACGGCATCCACGCCGATCCCGCCAAGATTCACAAAATCAATCATAGCGGCAAACGCTATCGGGTTGAGGGTCCGCATCTGCCAGCGCCATCACCCCAGCGTACGCCGGTCCTGGCGCAAGCCGGTGCGTCGACGGCGGGGCGCGACTTCGCGGCGCTTCACGCCGAAGCCCAATTCATCATTGCGCCAAATCCTGAGGCGGCACGAGCGCAGATTCAGGACGTGCGGTCACGGGCCGTCGCGTATGGGCGGCGACCCCAGGACATCAAGTTTCTGCAAGGGTTGTCGTTCGCGGTCGGTAGCACCGAAGAGGAGGCTCGCCGCAAAGACCATGAGATCGATGACTATCTCAGTCTAGATGGGATGCTCGCCCATGCGAGCGGTGGGATCGGTATCGATCTCGGTGACCTGCCATGGGATCAGCCGGCTGGGGACGTGCAGGTTGAAGGCGTCAGAAGCATTCTGCAGGCGGTGATCGATGGTATGCCAAATAACAGGGCTGCGACCGTCGCCGACGTCGCGCGCTTGCTCGGTAAGACCGCGCGGATTACCGGGACGCCAGAGCAGATCGCCGATCGGCTGCAGGAATGGGCCGACGCGGGAATCGACGGCGTCAACCTGATGTACAGTACGACGCCCGGCACCTTCGTTGATTTCATCGAGTATGTCGCTCCCGAATTACAGCGGCGTGGGCTGATGCAACGGGAGTATAGCCCCGGCACCTTCCGCGAGAAGTTGTTTGGCGGTGGACCATACCTGCCCGATCGGCATGTCGGACGTTCCTATCGATATTGGGATTTGCGGAGGGCCACGCAACCCGCGGCCATCAAGGAAAAGGTCGCGATCGCGTGATCAATGCGCGCTCGCTGCATTTGACATTGACGATGAACGGGCTTATAGTCGAGTAAATCAATCGATAGTAAGATAGTGCCTGATCAACTAACGACAATGGAGCTTGTACGGAGGTTAGCATGGCCAGCATCGCCGAAAATCAAACAGCACGAAACGAGGCAGGAACGGATTTTGTTCAGGGCTCCCTGAACTACATCGCAGAGTCGGCCGAAACGCCGGTATACTACGCCTACGAACCGCCACCGGGAGTGCCCAGGCATTCAGGCACCTTCGATCCACAGTCCGTCTCGATTCGTAATGGACGACCTTTGCTTCAGGGTTTATCCCTCGATAAAGAGGGCTTTGAGGTGACCCATCACCAAACCTCGGTCAAGGATTTCTATGATCGAGAGGAGGTTGAGCGGGTTTACTACCCGGAGATCGAAAGTCTGTTGAAGAAGGAGACCGGTGCTTCGAAGGTCGTAGTCTTCGACCATCAGGTGCGTAACATTCAGCTTTTCGAGCGCGGGGAAAGAGGCGCCCGGGAGTACGCGAAGATCGTCCACAACGATTACACGGCGAAGTCCGGGCCGCGGCGCGTACGCGATCATCTGCCACCGGCTGAAGCTGACGAACTGCTAAAGCATCGGTTCGCGGAGATCAACGTATGGCGGCCGATTCGCGGTCCCGTCGAGTCATCGCCGTTGGCCGTATGTGATGCGGCTTCGATCGCCTCCGACGACTTCGTGCCGTCCGATCTCATTTACAAGGACAAAGTCGGGGAAACTTACCGCTTCAAGTACAACCCGAACCACCGCTGGTTCTATTTCCCGCTCCAGCAGCGGGACGAAGCGATTCTGCTCAAGTGTTACGATTCGAAGGAGGACGGACGCGCGCGCTTTACCGCGCACACCTCCTTCGAAGATCCCTCCAGCCCGGCCGATGCGGCTCCGCGCGAAAGTATCGAGGTGCGAGCCCTGGTGTTCTGGCCGGACGAGGAACGGGTCTAACTGCGCCGTCATTTCTGGGAAACACGGCCGGCCGAGTTCGGCTTTCAGCCATAAGGCGCGAATGGCGTATATCCCCCGGATACACCGGAGCATTGTGGTCTGAAGCCGGACTCGTCGGCGCGTCACTCGCTACTACTCCGCGTGGCGCGGCCGCGAATCTCATAGTGATCGGCTGTCGGGTCGGCGTTCGCGACTGACCGGAGTCTCCCTTTTATCACGCGTAAAGCGTTCGATTATCGTGAACGTCAGCAGGGTTGAAGTAGTGCAGTATAGCGAGTAAGACGATACAATCGATCGAGATGCTCTCGCACAAATCCAAATACGCTCTGCAGGCTCTGCTCGTTCTGAGCGAAGAATACGGCAATGGGCCTCTACTGATCTCAGAAATCGCTGAGCGCGAACATATTCCGAAGCGTTTCCTGGAATTGATCCTGCTGGAACTCAAGAATCACGGAGTTCTCCGCAGCAAGAAGGGAAAAGGCGGGGGCTACACCTTGAGTAAACCGCCTGATCTGCTTTCGGTCGGACTTGTACTGAGGATGCTCGAGGGTCCGCTGGCTCCGCTACCATGCGTCAGCAAGACGGCATACGAGAAATGTGCCGAATGCCGCGATGAGAAAACTTGTGGAATTCGCCTGCTGATGAAGGACGTGCGGGACGCGACCGCCACCATCCTCGATTCGACCACCTTCGCCGACGTGCTCAAGCGCTCGCGCTCGGCCGGCAGTACCGAACGTGTATTGATGTACTCGATTTAGTCCATTACGACGAGCGTCCATCGCGCTCGTCGTTTCTCCCCCGCGTAAATCTTTCCGGAAGAAAATTTGATTGGCTCGCCCCAACCTCCTTGACATGCTCAGCGCATTACTCTATTAAATCAATCGTCTATATTGAATCATGGGTGACCTATAATGCGCCGACCAGAAGAAGGTCATTACGAGGGTATCGAGAATGCCTCCCAATCCTTGCCTGACGGCTTGGATAGTCCGTACGGTCTCCTTGTGAACCTGAACCAACTCTTGCGTACGACTACAGCGGAGATCGGCCGCCGACCGCCACGCTTAGTGTCTAATCGCACGGTCACTCATGCGATCGTCAGGGTTTTCTCTGCACTGAAATTGTTGAAGCCGGCCGGATTAGTGGTCTCAGAGAGTTCAAAGAAATGAAAATCGTCGGTGTTTCGGGGGATTTGACATCTCGTTCACGGACCAAGGCCCTCGTCGAATTTGTTGTCAGCCAGGCGGCCATCGGCTGGCCTCATACGACAGATATTATCGATGTCGCAAATCTGGCTCCGGAGCTCGCCTTCACCCTCGCCCGCGCCGATGCGGCGCTGGAGCTCGAAGCGGTGCTACAGAAGATCGAAAACGCGGACCTGCTCGTCGTCGGCACTCCGATCTCAAACGGGTCGTATACCGGATTACTGAAGCATCTGCTGGATCTTTTGACGGTCTCGGGATCGGAAGGTGCGGTCGCGATAATCGTCGCGACTGATCCTGGTGACTGCAATTCACTAGTCCTGGAACATTCGTTACGGCCGCTACTGAGCCTTCTCGGCTACTGCGCGGCGCCCACCGCGGTCTTCGCACGAAATGACGATTTTGTCGGTTTTCATCTGGCTGAAGAGTCGGTGGTCATCCGCGCAAGACGTGCCGTTCGAGAAGCGTTTAGGATGCTCGGACTGGATCCTCCGTTGACCGCTCATCGCGAGCGATCACTCGCTGGCGCAAGTCGGTGGAGTTAGATAGCAACGAAAATGCAGTGATATAGGTGACCCGCCGACTATTGACGCGCCAGTTCCTTTCAGCAACCGCCAAGCCAGCAATCCCTATCCACGGGTAGCAAAACCCTAAAGTCGAACTGAACTTTGCGTGGAAACGCCAAACGATATTTTTCGCAGTAAAATCAATTAATTCAATCGATTTAATCGCAATGGAGGAATGAGATGAACGAACTGAGACGTCTATCCTTATGGTTGGGACTACTGGCGTTAATCCTACCATCATCGCTGTGGGCCCAGACCAGCACGGATCGCAGTGAACTTGACCAGTTTCTCAAGGAAACGGCAAATCAGGGTCCCGAACCGCCGATTGGGACCAAGATCACCAACGCAAACTGGCAGCAATACAAAGCCTTCCTACCGTTCGGCATGACCAAGCTATTCGAGGGCAGCTATGAATGGAAAATGCCGCAAGATGTCGAGATTGATATCGGTCCCGCGCGCTACGGAAATCTGCCCAAGACCTGGGTCGAAGCAACCGAAAAATACGGCGCGCAAGACACTGTCGAAGTGCTGCCGAACGGTCACTTCCGGATCAACAATTATCACGGCGGAGTGGTCTTCCCGAATCCCGAGGAACCGCATAAGGGGTTCAAGATTCTAGCCAACGTGTTCTTTGCGCACGCGCCCGCGATCTTCGGGGCCGGGCCCGGAAATACTTCGTCGATCTGGTTCGTCGATCGTTTTGGGAACATTTCCCAGGATACCTTCGACTTCATCTATCGTCAGAGCGGATGGGATACTGACGCCGATTTCCCCGCCGATGAAACTTACGCCCCAGGCACTTGGTATACCGAATGGTTCATGGAGGAGACGCCGGAGCAAGCGCGCTATACGGCCACGCTGGCGCTCTACTACAAAGATCAGGAAGCGCATGAGGTTCCAGACGACTATGTATTTGTGCCCTCTCTTCGTCGTTCGTTGCGCTTGTCCTCGTCGGCTCGCTGCGCGCCACTTTTTGGTAGCGAATGGACCAACGACGACGCGAAGATCAACGGCTTCAATGGGGGAACTGCGATCTTCGACGCTGACTTCCTGGGCGATCGGAAACAAATCGAATTAGTGCAGCTTAATGGACCGAACAGTGGTGACTTCCCGGCAGACTATGATATGCCGCTCGGCTTTCCCAAGCCTAGTTGGGGTAAATGGGAAACTCGTGACGCAACCGTAGTAGATGCCCATCGCATTTCTAGCGAGTCCAAGGGCTATTGCTATGGCAACCGCGTGCTCTGGGTAGATAAGGAATTTTGGCTGCCTTACTGGGTCGATCTCTTCGACGCCAGCCATAAGCTTTGGAAGGTTGCCGCTTATGAAAATGCCACGGGGGACGTCCCGACTCTAGGACACGTCTGGGTGGGAGTTGCCGCGGTCAACTGGGATTTGCAAAACACTCACGCTACGATCTGGAGTCCGTGGGGTAATCCGCAGCATCGCGGCCACTATCTCAACCGATTAACGCCGCAGGAATATCAGAACGGCGTAACCTACGGCTCTCCGTCTGGGCTAAGCCAGATACTGCGCTAGCCTTTGGAGGCGCACCGCCAGGAATCTCAGAACCTGGAGTCATGAAATCGGTGCAGTGACGCGTTAAAATACAGCCACATCTTCGGCCGGACTGACTACATAGTTAGTCTCATCCGGCCGAAGAATTTTCAAGAAACCGAAAGGAGAATTAGTATGAGCCGCGAGATTCGCCTTAACGCGTTCGATATGAACTGCGTAGTACATCAGTCTGCAGGCTTGTGGACTCATCCGCGGGACCGCGCCGATCAATACGCAAGCCTTGATTACTGGATCGACGTTGCGCAAATCCTCGAGAGTGGTAAGTTCGACGGCCTGTTCATCGCGGATGTGCTCGGCGTTTACGACGTGTACGGCGGGAACGCCGATGCCGCACTCAGGACGGCAGCTCAGTTGCCGCTCAACGACCCGGTGCTGGTAATCCCGCCGATGGCGCGCGTTACGCGAAACCTGGGCTTCGGCGTGACCTGCACGCTCTCCTTCGAGCCGCCGTATCCGTTCGCACGGCGAATGTCGACCCTCGATCATCTCACTGAAGGTCGTGCAGGATGGAATATCGTAACTGGCTATTTGAATAGTGCCGCCAAGGGCGTCGGCTTGGACGGACAGACGGCGCATGACACTCGTTACGAAGTTGCCGACGAGTATATGGAGGTCATGTACAAGCTATGGGAGGGTAGCTGGGAGGACGACGCGGTCGTCAGGGATCGCGCGAATCGCATTTACACGCGGCCGGAGAAGGTTCACCGGATAGTTCACCAAGGCGCTAACTACCGCGTCGACGCCGTTCATCTGAGCGAACCATCACCGCAACGAACGCCAGTGCTTTATCAGGCTGGAGCGTCTGACATGGGACGCGAGTTCGCGGCAAAGCACGCTGAATGCGTGTTCCTCTTGGGGCCCTCGAAGCAAGTCGTTGCACCGCGGGTTAAGGATATTCGCGAGCGCGCGTCACGCAATGGCCGCAATCCGCGCGAGATCCTTGTATTCTCGCTTATGACCGTAATCACGGGAAAAACTGACGCGGAAGCCCAGGACAAATACGAGGAGTACCGATCCTACATTAGCCACGAGGGCGCGTTGACTCTTTTCTCCGGCTGGACCGGAGTCGATTTCTCGCGCTTCGACCTCGACGACCCAATTGAGTACATCAAGAACGACGCTATCAACTCAGCGGTTGAGGCCTTTACCATCGGCGATCCGAACCGGGTATGGACCGTGCGCGAAATCGCAGAGTTCGTGGGAATCGGTGGAATGGGTGCAATTGTTGTCGGCTCACCGACGTCCGTTGCCGACCAGTTGCAATCGTGGGTTGCCGAAACCGATATCGACGGTTTTAATCTCGCTTACGCCGTCACGCCGGAAAGTTTTTCGGATTTCGTGGAGTTGATCGTGCCTGAGCTACAGCGTCGCGGAGTGTACAAGCGTGAATACCAGCCAGGAACTTTGCGCGAGAAGCTTTATGGACCCGGACGGGCACGACTTCCGCAGAATCATCCCGCCGCAAGATATCGCTACAATGCAAAGGACAGAACGACCGGTACGGGCTTTACAGGATGGCCGTCGCTATCCGCCCAAACCGACGGGCGAGCTCTTGGCTGATTCTCAATAGTCAGTAGATTACAACGACGAATAATGGAGGACAAAGATATGGCCGATCCACACGATTGGGTAAAAGCCAAAAGCGTCCAGAAGCTCAAGGAGCTACAGCCCGAACTGTTCGATAAATTTGTGGAATTTGAACACGCGGTCTACAAGCCCGGACACCTATCGACCAAGATTAAAGAATTGATCGCCGTGGGGGTGACTCATGTGACCCAATGCGACGCCTGCATTAGTTTGCATACTCGAAACGCGAAACTTGCCGGTGCGACTGATCAGGAAATTGCCGAGGCTGTGTTTGTGGCAATTGAGTTACGCGCCGGGGCGGCAATCGGCCATTTCAAGACCGCAGCCTCAGTCCTCGAACATTTTCACGAATAGCGCATGGTTCAATAACTCCGTTCCACGCGAGACTTCCCCCGGTTCACGCAGTAAGCACTGCGACCGCCGGAAAAGCAGACTTCAATGTTCGTCTGTTGATCGCCCGACCGGCGCATCGTCCACATCGAATATGGATGACTGCGCCGGTCGCTTGCGACATTACCGATGATCATCAGCCACTGCCTGTCTCGGGATCGCCGGTCCTGCTCACTGGTTTTCAGGCTGGTCCGCAGTCTGGCCTGACGCCAACCGGGCAGCGGCAAAATAACCGTGGACCGCTTCCCGGTTGTTTTGCAGATTGGTGTAGAGCGTGTTAGCTGCAGCTAACTGAGGTCCCGTGAGTTGCCCGCAAACAGTTTGCGCGATCACGTCCTGGTCCTGAATCACCTTTAGCTCAGCTTGCGACAAGGCAGTCTCGTATCCGCTCAAAGAGCTATTTTTTGCCAGTATCTGCTGCGCTAGATTCTGCTTTGCCGTCTGTACGGCCACCTGGTCGGTGCGCAACGAAGAGCCTTTGAACGTCGACCAAAGGTTGCTCTTTGCTGATTTCGGTGTGGTAGCGATGCACGCAGCCAATGCGGGCGATCCGTGGCCGTGGCCGCCGTGACCGCCGAAAGCCTGCGCAGAGGCGGCGACGGCAAGAATCGCGACCCCTGCTGCGGTGGCGATGAACGATGAAAACTTCGTCATAACTGGTCCTCCCTAATAATCGTGGCGTTTGTCCCCATTCAAATTGGCGACACTATTAAGCGACGGCTGACATCCCCAAAAGTTTCACGGTGGCGGGCGAGGACCTGTGACGTTCGACGGCTCCTCGGATCAATCAGGCTGGCAATGCCTTGATAACATCGTCAGTTTTGGACTGCCCCTATCGCTTGCAAGCACATCATCTTCATTTTCGTTACCTTTGAAGTAATTGTCGAACGCTGACGAATCGGCGACATTCGCCACTGAGGCAGGATTATCCGGTCAGACTTGGAACTGCTGGTGCTAAAATTGAGCCACAAGGAGAGTGTTCAATGTCGCCAAAAGAAGAAATCCAACGGGCTAACGAACAGGTTCTCTCCGCGACCGCTAAAGGAGATTTCTTGCCCTTCGTGAACGCCCTCGATGATAGCGTCAAGGTCTTCGATCAGGTCGAATATCTCTATGATGATAAGGCCAGCTTCCTCGAGTATCTAAGGAGCATTATCGCCCGCGCGGAATCGACCAGCTACACGTTTCATCAGTCCTCGTGTCGAGCTGTTACCGATACGACTGTAGTGGTGAACGCTCATGATCGTCTCTTCACTGTCCCTAAGGGTGGCGGCCTTGCAAAAGTCCAGTGCGGCCGCGCAACCTGGGTTTACGTCAAAAAAGGCACCGAATGGAAGATTGTCAGCCTCCAGAGTGACCTCTTTGTGGATGGCAGTCATAGCAATGGGCTCTAATGCGTAAAAATCGGGCGAGCTTTCGAAAATGTCCGCCGCCTCGGTGATCTCCGGGTACAGTAGGATCCCGAGGCGTCGTCGAAGTACAGCCTTGTACCGTCAACGCTGGCGGGATCCTGACGATCATTCGCAAGGCCCCCGGCGCATTGCAGGATACGATGCCCGCGTTATACTTTCGCCGCGCCGGTATCGTACTCGTCGTGGCGGCGCACCCAGTCTGTCAGGTTATAATTGGGACCGTTCTCGTTGCGGCCCTTCGGCGTAAGATCGAGGAACATATAGGTGCCGAGCCCTCGTTCGTCACCTCGGGCATAGGCCGAGTAGGTATGGAAGACCTTGCCGCTGTCGTCCTTGAAGAACACGCTCGTACCGTGAAGATCCTCCATCGAGTTCTTGGTCATCTCGTAGTTATAGTAGACCTCGCCGGTCGCGATTTCGTCCTTGTTGAACGACACGTGATAGTCGTAGTTAAAGTCACTGCCGTATGACGACACCCACTTGAAGTCCCAGCCCATTCGCTTCCGGTAGGCTTCGAGTTCCGGCAAAGGAGCCCTCGAAATCGCGATAAAGGTTACGTCGTGATGGGCCAGATGTTGGTTGGCGCCGTCGACATGGTCGGCAAAGAACGAACAGCCCAGGCAACCTGCCTTCCATCCGGGACCGAACATGAAATGATAGACTACCAATTGGCTATTTCCGTCGAACAGTTCAGCTAGGGTTTTCTTGCCTCCCAGCGTGTCGAAGACATACTCTTTGTCGACCTTCACCCATGGCAGCTCGCGGCGTTGGCGATTCACTTCCTCCTGTAAATGCGATAGTTCCTTTTCTTTACTAAGTAGTTGCTTGCGTGCAGCGATCCACTCTTACGAGGACACAGTTCGCCTGTCCATTGTTCGACCTCCTTCATCTACTTTGATCCGATTATTCTCGACCACTCAGGAATTCCTCTGCCGCATCGGTCTTGGCTGACTCTACCAGTGTCAGACTTCCGCCAGGTATTCGGCGAGGCAGTCGAGCGCACTGTCCCAGCCACCGCGATGCTCATCGCACGCCGTAACCGACTCGAAGAGCGCCTGCTGCAGGGTAAGCTTGGTCTTCCCGCCATGGTCTTCAAAGGTAATCGTGATTAGCGTTTCGTGGCCCGGCTCGCCATCCGCATCAACCCAGGCCCAAGTATAAACGAGCCGACTTCCCTCCACGATCTCGTGATAGACGCCGTGCACGCGATGATCCGTGCCCTCAGGCGATCGCATACTCATGCGAAACGCCTCTCCCGGGCGCGAGCCTATCTCACAAGACGTTACCGTAAAGCCTTTCGGACCGGCCCACTGAGCCATGCGTACGGGCTCGGACCACGCCTTCCAGACGAGGCTGCGAGGCGCGTCGAAAATGCGTGTAATGGTAAGCTCGCGCTCCGCCCATTTCGTCACAGCGTTACTTTCTGCGGCCATTATTCTTCTCCTTTGTTTGCAGTTCGTGCAGATAGTCGCTCAAGCGATCGAAGCTCTCCTCCCAGAAACGGCGATAGTGCTCCAGCCAATCCGCAGCCTCCCTAAGAGGTCCCACCTTGAGCCGACAGGGCCGCCACTGCGCCTCGCGACCGCGCGCAATCAGGCCGGCGCGCTCGAGCACCTTGAGATGTTTGGAAATTGCGGGACCGCTCATCTCGAAGGGCTCCGCCAGCTCCGTGACCGTCGCTTCGCCCGAGACCAGGCGCGCGAGGATCGCGCGTCTTGTCGGATCGGCGAGTGCGGCGAAAGTGAGGCTCAGATCAGTCGGCATTGCATTATGAACCAGTCAGTTAAATAACCTGGTAGTTATATATAATCCGCTATGATCGATGTCAAGTGGTGAAAACATTCTTAAAATTGGCAGGATCGCTCGGCGCCTGAGAATTGCACGCCTTCGAGGCGCGTCTCGTGCCGTATTTTCCGATCTAATTGGTCATGCAGATTCCTGTTGCGACCCAGCCTGCTGCGGCCTCCTCAGCAGAGTAGCTAGCATTACCCAGGTCCAGCCACGAAGTATTAGCTCGATTCCCACGGCAAAACCAATGAACCATAGCCCCGACCATGGCCAATGCACCCACAATAGGATTCCAAGTAGTGCGCTAACGATTGCACTGAGGATGAGCCAGAACTTGTGGGGCAGGTGTCCATTCAATGCGCCAATGAAACGCGTAACGCCGGTAGCAATCAAGAAGATCGCCAGCACCAGCGTTAGGCTTATCGCTCCGAGCGCCGGCTTGGCGATAAGGACAAAACCCGCGACAAGATCGAAAATAATAGTGACAATCTGCCAAAACGAGCGGACTTCCCGATGGCGCCCGAAATGCACCGCGTGCACAATCGCGCTGGCGACTAACAGCCATCCAACAAGCAGGACCGAAATGAATGTCACTGCCACCGTATCGCCAAGCGCAACAGTTCCGATGATAATTTGCGCAATGCCCAGTGCCAGGACCCAACTCCATCTCAGACGCAATGAGCCGACTGCAGCCGCAGCCGGCATGTTTGTCTCCATGCTGACTCCTAAGGTGGCGCCGTGGATCTGACGCGCTTCAATTGCGCGGCTCGACCCCCGGACAAAACCGCCGATTTCGTTCGACAGCCGACTCTAGCATCATCGCACTGTCCTTGGTCAGGCATCAGGATCGTTATTTTTGGGCGACAGGGATATAACACCGAAGAGGTGACCGGTAGTATAGTCTGTCTCTACAGGATTCCGGACCAACAGGAATAGCAGATGTTACAAGAAGCTAAAGATTTTCGCGACGAATGCGATGCGTTCTTTGCGCTATTGAACACTCTGGATGAGCAGGACTGGGAGCGGAAAACCCAGTTCAAGCAGTGGACCATCAACGACATAGTCGCCCATTTGCATTTCGGCGACTTCGCGGCAGGCTTATCGCTGAAGGACGGAGCCGCCTTCACAGAGTTCGTGCGAGAAATCGTGGCAGCTCGTGCCAGAGGGATGAAGAATCTCGACTTCACTGATGCGTGGCTTCACGGAGCAAAGCATCGCGTCCTACTGGATCGCTGGCGGCGCCTCCACGGAGAGTTGGTAGAAGGTTTCGCCGTCACCGATCCCAAAAAGCGAGTCCAATGGTTCGGACCATCAATGAGCGCTCGCTCGAGCATAACTGCACGTCTCATGGAAACCTGGGCGCACGGCCAAGCGATCTATGACTTGCTCGGTAAGACCCGCATAGATACGGACCGTATCAAGAACATCGCCGTCATTGGAATAAATACCTTTGGCTGGACTTTCACCAACCGAGGCCTGTCGGTGCCCGTAAAGCAACCCTATGTCCGGCTGACCGCGCCATCGGGAGTTCCATGGGAGTGGCACGAACCGGAACCAGACAATCTCATCGAGGGCAGCGCGGTAGACTTCTGCCAGGTCGTGACGCAAGTGCGGAACATCGCAGATACCCAATTGAAGGTCGTTGGTGAAACCGCAGCTTATTGGATGTCGATTGCGCAATGTTTCGCCGCGCCGCCAGAGCATCCGCCGGCACCAGGCAGCCGATTCAAACAAAGTCGATGCTAATCTCCCGGAAGTATGGCGCTGTCCGGATTCGAATAGGAGTTCCGTCCTCCGTCGACAATCAATTCCGCCTCTCGTTTCATCGAGCAAGGCCGCCGTCTAATCCTTTTTGGCCCAGCCCTTTTCGTACGGCGCAGACATCCGGATAATCGCGCGCAGATGCTTGTACTTCCATTCGCCGTTTACCTTGACGTAGTCGTCCTCGTAGCGCGCCGCCAGCCATTTCGCGTCGTTCTTATCACGGAATGTGAACGGGCCCATCAAGTACCACGTACCCTTCGCTCGATCGCTATCGACCTCAATGATCGGGTTCATCAAATTGTGTTGCGAGAAGCTAATCAACCGCCTGAAGCCTTCAAACAATTTGCGGATTGCCAGATGCCCTTGTGCCTTGCCAAACTCCCCGCCTTCCCAAATCCCATCCTCAGCAAACACAGTAGCAATCTTATCGGGATTATGGTCGTCGTCGCAGATTGCACAATAACGTGCCTTCAGGTTCTTGATTGCCTCAATATCTTCGAGAATTGTGATGCGTTTTTCGAGCTCATTTGCACTCATAATCCGAAGGCTCCTCCTTGGAATTCCTCGCCTCCAATCTCTCTAGGCCTCACCGGGCGGTAGTGTCAATGATCGCCTGAAGGGTACTGACAGCTCAAATGACGCCAGTGGCCGGAGGCATTGGTGCTTGAACGGTAACTTCAGCCCGCCAATGTACGAGCCATCTAGCCGAGTCAGTTCGCCACGCGCTAAGCTAGGAAACGAACTCGGCACTAATGTTATGAGCACTATGGATGAGGCGCAGCAAACCCCAAGAATTGCTTCGCGAGATTTATTGCGATCAGTGCATCTCTCCGCAAAAATCACCGCTTATTAAAAAGATGTCAAGAACTATCCTAATGGGAGATCCTCTATACTTCTCGGTCAAAGGCGGAGCGAATCCTCATACGCGCAACCTGTTGGGGCTTAAAAAGACCGTCGATGCGGATCGCGCACGTGCACAATGGCATGCGATGGCAAAGGCTCTCATCGATCATGGCGTGGAGGTCCTGATTGTCGAGCCGCACGAGCGCCTTCCAGGTCTCGTCTATCCCGCCAACGCGGGCTTTCTCTTTCCACCGGATGGAGTCCCTGCTGATCGTAAAACCTTCTATCTCGCCAACCTCTTACCCACTCGGGCGCCGGAGCGCGAAGTGTACCGGATCTTCATCCAATCGATTGGCTTTGTTACACGCGACGTTCAGGCACGATTCGAGGGCGAGGCAGATTTCATTCCAGCCAGCGACTACCTGCTATTTACACACGGACGAATCGAACGGCAACGGTTCGTACCAAGATTCGGCCTACCGCCATGGAAACGGGTCTATGGATTTCGCTCCGATATGCATGCTCTCGCCGAACTCTCAGCAATTGCTTCCGGCCGCACGATACTTTCCCTGGAGCTATGTCTTGAGGCCCACTATCACGGCGACACCGTACTCTGTTCATTCGGGCGACAACGGGAATTCTTGCTCGCATACTTGCAAGGCCTGGCGCCCGCATCGCGCGAGAACCTGCAAAAAGCATTCGGCGCTAGCCTGATTCCACTGTCGGACGCCGACGCCGGCTTGTATGCGGCCAACTCGTTTCAGGTGGACCGCAACGGTGAACTATTTTTCTTCATGCCACGAGGAGTGAGTGAAGCTCTGTGCCGCCAAATTCGAGAGCGCGGCGTCGAACCAGTGCTAATCGATGTGAGTGAATTTCTCGCCAAAGGAGGCGGCTCGATCAAGTGTATGATTCTCGACCTGGGACCGTCCCGCGAGTTACCATCCAGCCTAGGAGCGGCATCGTTTCGCGCCGACCGCAGCTATCAGAATCTGTTCCAGAAGTCTCCTGAGACGGTCTGCCGGTCATGACCATGCCCGGGATCGAGCAAACATTTGGAATTCTCGTTAGCCCGGTGCGGTGGTAGGGTGTCGTCAGAATTCCTATGCAGCCCTCATTCCTCATACGACAGGCGGGTCCGCAGGACCATCGCCAGATCCTAAACCTGGCGCGCGAACTCGACTCGGTTAACCTGCCCACGGATTCCGCGGAACTCGCCGATGCCCTTGACCGATCGGCTAAATCCTTCGCGGGTAAGATTCGACGGCACGCGAATACTATCTATATTTTCTGCGCCGAAAATTTGACCAATCATCGGATCGGCGCGACCTCGATGATTATTGGAAAGCACGGCACGCCCGATTCTCCCCATTACTACTTTGAGATGGACACCGACGAGCGTTACTCACAATCACTGCACCGGATGTTTCGTCATCCGTTCCTTCGGCTACGCTATTCGATGGATGGACCCTCGGAAGTTGGTGGCCTGATTGTCGATGCCGCCTTGCGCGGCCATCCCGAACATATCGGCAAACAAATCTCGTGGGTGCGATTCCTTTATATTGCAAAGCATCACGCACGCTTCGAGCGGAAACTCATCGCGGAGATGCTCGCACCGGCGACGCCAAATCATGGGAACCGATTTTGGGATTACTACGGTGGACTGGTCACCGGGCTCTCGTACCGCGATGCCGACGTCCTATCGAGTCATGACAAAGAGTTCATACGCACCTTATTCCCCGATTCGCCGCTCTATACTTTCCTCCTGCCAGAGGACGTTCTTCAGTCAGTCGGCCAGGTCGCGGAGAGTAGCCGCGGCGCAGTGCGCTTGCTCGAGCAAGCCGGGATGAAATTCCTGCGGCAAATCGATCCGTTCGACGCTGGACCATACTACGGTGCCCAAGTCGAAGATCTTATCCCAGTAAAGAAATTTCGCTCGTTCAAGGCCATAGCAGGCGAACCGGACATAGCCAGCGCGCCGCTCTATCTCGTGGCAAATGATAGATCAAATGCTTTTCGCGCTATGCAAGCCAACGTGCTCGTCGAAGAGCGACGCCTGGTAGTTAGTTCAAACGTCCTTAAGGCCTTGTCGGTCCGCGAAGGCGACCAACTCGACGCCGTGCCGCTCCCATAGGTTCCCTCGCTGGGACACTCGCATCACACTATCGATATCAATTGCAATCGCTATTTGAAGAATTAGCTTGCGTATTCAATCCAGCAAAGCCCGGTAAAAGCGTATCGCGGCTTCCACCTCCGACAAAAGATTGTACTCATTGGGAGCATGAATCACTCCGGCCGAAGGTCCCGGCCCGAACACTATCGGATGAAGACCCACAGCCGCGTAGATACCGGCTTCGGTACATCCAGTCTTTACGCCCGTCTCCAAGGGAAGCTGCGCACGTACTAATGCCACCATAGCCAGTTCCACGGCCTCATTCCCGGCAGAACTGCGAAACCCTGGATTTGCACGCTTTTCGATTAGCTTCAGACTTAGGGCAGGAAAACCATCCGCCAACTGCTGCACGATCCCCGCGACGCCATCGCGCACTACGCCAAGCGCCAGCGAAGGCGGCGGACGCAGCTCAAACTCAAGCACCATCGCATCGTCGCGTGTGCGCACCATCCCAAGGTTCGAGGTCAGCGTCGGAGCGACATAATCCGTTTGCGTTGGGCCCACGGCATTGGCGAATTCGCTCACGGCGTCAACGAATCGAGCTAGCATCTCGATCGCCACCCCCGGGATGACGTAGGCGGCGCGTCCATCAATTCCTTGTATCGCAGAGTCGTCAATAGCCTTGGCGGTATCGGCTGCAACTACGATTTCGCACCGCGCCGGAACCTTGTTTACAGCGTCACCTCCGTTGATCGAGACCACGTTTGACTTCGCTTGCGAGCCGATCGCCGCCAGCGCCTTTGCGATCGCGTTCTCACCTAGCGCTGGAGTGCTCGAATGCGCTGCCTTACCGCTGAAAACAATTCTGCAAACGTCAAACTCACCGTCGGTACGGCTTGGGCTGAAGCGGATAGTCAGTTCGAATACCATCAATCCCTTATGCCCAGTAATCACCTTTAGATGAGACGGCTCGCCCACCATCGCGATTGCGCCCCTCGGTAGCATATCGCTTGCGGCAAGCTCCCTCGCCCCGGCCAACCCATGCTCCTCGCCGAAGCTTCCGACCAGCCATACGTCGCGCCCCGGCCGGACGCATTGGGTAAGTGCGAGAGCCTTGGCTAGAAAATCTAGCTTGGTGTCAGCCGCTCCGAGACCATATATGTGATCGCCTTTGATCGACGCTTCGAATGGTTTTCCATCACATTCCGTCCAAAGCATCGGATCACCCGGCGGAACTGTGTCGAGATGAGTATTGAGTAGCAGCGGCGTGGCGGCTCGGTTGGTTCCCGCAATGAAGGCGATCAGATTCACCTGCTCCGATCCTTCTTCCGGCGAGGCGACCAGACGCGCCTCAATTCCTCGTGGCGCGAGGATCTCGCTGGCGCAAAACTCGGCGATTCGCCGCGTACCGTCCCCGGTCACACTTGGCAGCGCGATCAGGCTTCTGCATAGCAATCCAATCTCCGGATCGGTCGCTTTCATATAAGTACTCACTTCAAGCGGACTCGATTACCTGGATGCACCGCTCCATTATCGCGAACCCATCTGCTGCAGGTTCATCCGGATCGTTGCGGTAGCGATGCGGGCAGCGTACTGGTGGCCTATAATAGTCGATTCGGTAGCGCAACAACCGGATTAATCCTCTCTGGTAGTGTGCTTTCTGAGAATCTCACTGCCGATTTCACTGTTATAGGCCACTAGTCTCGCAATGACGGCATTATTTCCTTGGCGAACAACTCGAGCGACGTGGTGCCTTTTTTTGGATCGAGTCCCGGCAGTTGGGTACTCATGATTAGATGAGTACAAACGAAATCCTTACGGAACTGCTCTAGCTTGCGCGCGACCTGATCCGGCGTTCCGATCATCATCGCCTTTCCCATTGGCGAATGGCGCAGTTCGCGCGGCGACTTGAACTGGAATATCTCTTTGTCCCCCGGGGCGTCGTTCGCTTCGGCTAGGATGTCACCGTAAAACTCCATCATGCTGAAAATATGATCCTGAGTATCTTCCCACGCCTGATCTTCGGATTTCGCGACATAGACCAGACGCAATTGCGCGATCGAATAGTCAGTCGGCTTGCGCCCGCATTTCGCGAGTTCGTCCAGATACCACGGCGCCGGGTCCGGACCAATCGTCGCCAGCAGATGACATCCATGCCGCGCAACGCGCCGCGTCGCTTTTTCAGTTCGCGCTCCGAGCCATAGCGGCACGTGCGGTGTCTGTACCGGACGGGGAGACAGCGTCAATTCCTTGATTTTCGTGAATTTTCCATCAAAGGTCACGCGCTCCTCGGTCCACAAGCGCTTCAAGATCTCGACTCCCTCAGCAAAGCGCGCAGAGCGTTCCTCACGCTTCATGCATAGCGCATTGAACTCCTTGTACGAATAGCCCTGGCCTACGCCGAGATCGAAGCGTCCGTCGGACCAGATGTCGACGCAGGTAGCATCTTCCGCAACTCGCACGGGATGCTGAAACGGTAATAGCAGGACGAAGGTCCCAATCCGGATACGAGTGGTGCGTGTGGCAATTGCAGCCGCAGTCGGCATGAGAGATGGGTTATAACCGTCATCCGCGAAATGATGCTCGGTCAGCCATACATTGTCGTACCCAAGTTCCTCGGCTCGAACGATCTGATCGAGGATCGCACGGTACAGTTCGGCATTGGGTCTGCGCCATTCGCGTGGGTTGCGGAAATCCTGCATCAAGCCAATCTTCAACATTAGACGCCTCCGATGAGCGCGGAAGTTTGAATGCTCACCAACTCTGCATCTACTACTGGACGTGACTCCACGCAAACATGTTCGGTCTCAACACTGGAGCGCGAACCGTTATTCCGGTAGCCTCTGCGAACTGCCCAGCAGATCGCAATACCCCTTGCCCACATTGTCAGAGGCAAGCTAGATCTGAAGCCGCAGACGCGAATCGCGAGTGGTAACCTACCCGAAGGAGCTTACAGCGTGAATCAATGGAATATAGGCGATGTTAAAATTTCCCGAATCGTTGAGTCGGAAGGACCCTGGGATGGCACCTTCATCCTGCCCGACGCGACTAGGGATAATATGAAGAAAGAGCGCGATTGGCTCTATCCGGTGTTCTCCGACGAAAAAGGCAAGCTGAACATGAGTATCCATTCGCTGGTGATCGAGTCACAGGGACTGCGCATCATCGTCGATACCTGTATCGGCAACGATAAGGTGCGATCCAACCCGGCGTGGAACAAGCTGCAATTGCCCTTCCTGGAAGACCTGGACAAGCTTGGCTATCCACGTGAATCGATCGATCGTGTAGTCTGCACTCATCTGCACATCGACCACGTCGGCTGGAATACCATGCTTAAGGATGACAAATGGGTGGCGACGTTTCCCAACGCGAAGTACCTAATCGGTGGAACCGAATGGGATTTCTTCTCGCGCAGCGAAGACCCTTTCTTCAAGGACCCCGTCGATGATTCGGTTCGTCCCGTGATGGCCGAGGGCCGCGTCGATCTGGTCGACGAAAAACATCGCGTAACCGATGATGTATGGCTCGAATCAACCCCGGGCCATACTCCTGGACATTTCGCGATCCGGATCGCATCCAAGGGCGAGGACGCGGTCATTACCGGCGATCTGATGCATCATCCGGTTCAGTGCCGCTATCCCGAATGGGATGACAACTTCGACAATGACGGTCCGATGGCCAAGCGGACGCGGCGGGCATTCTGCGAGCGTTATGCTGATACTAAGACGCTGGTTTTCGGAACGCACTTCGCGATGCCCTCGCCCGGCAAGATCATCAAGCAAGACGATTCGTTCCGCTTCGTGATTGCATAATCCGATGAGTAGACGCGGCCTGCCGCGGAGCCGGCTGCGCCTACTTAGTCAAGGCGAGGCAAGCGCGCGTCGCGAGCTCCGAACAGATCGAGCAGAATGTAAAAAAGTCCTGGGATACCGTTACCCGTCCGTCGCCACTCTTAACACTAACCTCTCCACTTATCCTGGGAGAGAGCAAGCGCGCTATGCGCTCGCGGGTGAGGTCTCTCCTACAAATCGCTCCCTGTCGTTCCCACATCACTTAGCCGGCCACCCGCTCACTCCGAAAAATCAGGTCAAGACTGTTGGGCTGCTCAGTCCGAAAAATCAGGTCAAGACCGTTGGGCTGCTCGTCAATCACTGACGAACGCTCGCATCAACCCTCGATCAGGTTTTACAGCGCGAAGCCCGCATCTTTAACCGAAGGGAAGTCCAGGCCGAAAAATCGGGTCAAGACTGTTGGGCCGCTTGAAACCTCGTGAGGTTTCAGTGTCTGAAGAACTAAAGGTTTCGCGTTCCTCAACCACCCTCCCTTCCGCCTTTGATTCCCTTTGGGGAGTGAATAATGACTGCCTCTTATAGCTTGGCGGCGGGCTCGACCCAATCCTTTGCAAAACCCTCAAGCATCCCCTTGAGCTCCGCGATACTTCCCGGGGGCTTTTGCAATACTGGCGAGAGATAAAGTTCATCCACACCAGCGTCCTGATAACGCTTCAGATCGGACGGAGTTGACGTAGCGGTTGGCGACATTGAAAATTCGAAGTTCTCGGCAGTACGACCGGCAGTCTTCATCAGTTCACGCAAGCGCTTGATTTTCTGCGCAGTTTCTTCAGGCGTCAGATTGAATCCGCACCAGCCGTCGCCGTATGCGGCTGCGCGCCGAAGCGCCGGATCAGTCTGCCCGCCAACGAGAATCTGGAGCTTGCGCCCCTGGACCGGTTTGGGATAGCTCCGCGCATCTTCGAAATTGACGAATTCACCGCTATAGCTGCTACGTTCGTCGCCCCACAAATTGCGCATCGCCTCCACGTACTCGCGTGTGCGCTTCGTGCGCCGCTCCCACGGTACCCCGATCGCCTTGAATTCCTCTTCGAGCCAGCCAATCCCGATACCAAGCGCGAAACGTCCATTACTCAGATAGTCCAGCGATGCGGCGACCTTGGCCAATACCAAGGGGTTGCGCTCCGGCAAAATACAAATTCCGGTAGCGAGCCGGATACGGCTGGTATGGGCCGCGGCATAAGTCAACGCAATGAACGGATCGAGCAGTGGCGTGGTCGTGGGTACGGGTAGTTTGCCGTCCCCGGAATAGGGGTAGCGCGAGGCAAACTTCTCCAGCAGAACGACGTGTTCGGGAGCCCAGACCGTTGCGAAACCGAGTCGCTCGGCGTTGGTTGCAATCGCCGCGATCATTTCGGGCTGTGCGCTATCCCCAATTCCAACCGCAAAGAATCCAATTTTCATTTCCCTTCATCCTTTGGTAACGGCCGCGCTATCCTTTCAGCCGAACCGGCATTATTCGCGCGGCCTTACGATTGACTATTCGCGCGGCATTACGATTCACTTCGCACTGACGCTCACCCCGCCTTACTAATACCTACTCGTGCGGCCTTGCTATCGACTATTCGCACTGGCACTCACCCGCCTTACTAATACCCATTCGTGCGGCCTTGCTATTCAGTATTCGCACCGACGCTCACCCCGCCTTACTAATACTCAGTCGCGCGGCCTTGCGATTGACTTTGGACTGACGCTCACCCCCGCGCGCTCCAGTTCGTACGACGATTCTCGCAGCCTCACTAATAGCTTGTAACAGCCTATTCGATAGTGCAGCGCCCGAACTTACCCTCTCTGGCCGTTGGTTTTTCTGAAGACTTTCACTACCGATTTCACTGTTATAGGCCACTAGCCAGATCGTCGCTCCCACCCGGCACTATTCAAGCGCTTGAGCAGCCGTGGCCGCAAGGCGTCGTTAGAGTAGTGTACTTTCATGTTAGCGCTCATCATGTCAGGGTCAGCCGCGGCGGCTGATCGGTGCGAAGTGCGCCAAACGCGCGTTATTGGCAGGGGTGCAATGCTGCACTCGAAAATCGGCGGCCCGCTCTCAGACTTTCTTGCGTTCGCGACCATACGCCCTCGCGCCGCCGCGATGCGGTCGGGCTTCGCTGCCATGCGCTGGCGGAGAATCGGCGCCGCGCGCCTGGCGCGATTCGGCCCACGATCGGCCGGTGCGGCGAAATTCGAGCCGCAGCGGCGTGCCCACACTTTCCAGTCCGAGCGCGGTACGAAAGCGGCCCTCGAGAAAGCGGATGAAGTGCGCCGGAATATCGTGCTCGATGTTGGTAAAGAAGGCGAGCCGCGGCGGCGCGCTGCCGATCTGCGTCACGTACATCAACTTCAACCGTCGCCGTCCGACCAGCGGCGGATCAAGTGCCGTGATGGTTTCAGCCAGAATCCGATTCAACCATGCAGTCTGGAAACTCGAATGCCACGCTGCGCCGGCCCGCGTGGCGGCTGGCAGAATGTTATCGATTCCATCGCCGGTCAGCGCCGACGTGAACACCATCGGAGCGAAATCGAGAAATGGATAGCGCCGATATGCGTCGCGCACGAAACCGGGTACGTGCTTGTCGAGCTTGGCCGCAACGTCCCATTTGTTGCAGACGATCACCATCGCGCGATCGTTGCTCTCGACCAACCGCGCGAGCCGCACATCCTGATCCGTAATGCCTTCGGTCGCATCGATTACCAACACCAGTACTTCGGCTCGCCGAATCACTTCGATCGCGCGGCCCACCGAATGGTGTTCGAGGTCGCCGTCAACTTTGGTCGGACGGCGAATGCCGGCCGTATCAATCAGGAGGACATCGCGACCGCCTGCGTTCAGGCGAACGTCGACCGGATCGCGAGTGGTGCCGGGGCGGTCATCTACGATCGCGCGATCGAAGCCCGCGAGGCGGTTCAGGAGCGACGACTTGCCAACGTTGGGACGCCCGATCAACGCGAGCCGCAAATCGGGGAGGGTCTCGAGCGTGGCTTCGCGCACCGGCAATTGCGCAACGATTGCGTCGAGCAACTCCCCGACACCTAGTCCATGCGCGGCAGAAACGAAGGTGACGCTCGGCACCCCGAGCGAATAGGCGTCGGCCGCGGCCGCTTCATGGTTCGGGCGATCGATTTTGTTGACCGCAACGATCGTTGGCCGGCCAGTCTGGCGAATCAGCGCGAGCGCCTCATTGTCGCCGCTCGCGATTCCCTCCCGGCCATCGATTACGAAAACCACCACGTCGGCCTCGGCCACCGCGCGCAAGGCCTCCTCGACGGCACGTTCGGTGGTATGCTCGCGGGCGTAGAGTTCGAGCCCCCCGCTATCGATCACGACGAATTCGCGCTCTTCGTGCATGGCGCGCGCCATATTGAGGTCGCGCGTGGTGCCGGCAATCGGGCTGACGATCGCACGCCCGCGACGCACAATACGATTGAAGAGGGTCGATTTGCCGACGTTGGCCCGCCCCACCAGCACCACGACCGGTAATCCCTGGGCGGCAGTCGCGATCAGGCTCGCATCGACGCTCGCGGACGATCTGCTGCGGCGTGCCATGTTAAATCCCCATTTCCTTCAGCCGGCGCGGATCGCTGGTCCATCCCCGCTCCACCTTGACGCGCGTTTCGAGAAACACACGCCGGCCCAGAATCTGTTCGAGCTCGAGTCGCGCCGCAGTGCCGATTTCCTTGAGCTGTTGGCCGCCCGCGCCAATGATCATCCCTTTGTGCGATTCGCGTTCGACGATAATTAATGCTGAAATTCTCACCAGGTTGCGATCGGTTTCTTCGACGAATTGCTCGACCTGCACCGCGGTCGAAAACGGTACTTCCTGGCGCATCATAAGGAAAATTTTCTCGCGGACGATCTCTTCCGCGATCATGCGCTCGGTCTGATCGGTGTATTCGTCACCCGGCATGAGCGCCGAACTCTCGGGCAACAGCGGCGTGATCACCCGCACCAGTTCGTCGACGTTCTCGCCCTTCAGCGCGCTCACCGGCACGATCTCGGCCGACGGAATCGCATCGTGAAGCTCCTGCACCAGCGGCATCATCCGCTCGCGCGTCGAGAGGTCGATCTTGTTGAGTGCAATCACTATTGGCCGGCCAAGTTCGGCCAATTCGCCCACCATCGCGCGATCGGCGGCGCCAAACTTCACATTGCCGGCGATCACGGCGACGATCACTTCGCCCTCGGCGAGGCATCGGCGCGCGGTCTCCACCATATGCCGGTTGAGTGTGCGATGCGGTTCGTGCAGGCCCGGCGTATCGATTAGGATCATTTGCGCATCGGGATCGTTGCGAATACCGAGGATGCGCCTGCGCGTGGTCTGCGGCCGCGGCGTCACGATCGCGACCTTCTGGCCGACGATGCAGTTTAGCAAGGTCGACTTGCCAACGTTGGTCTGTCCCGCGATCGTCACGAAACCGGCGCGATGAATGTTATTGCTCAAGGCGATCCTGAGCGATTTGGCCGAGTGCCGCGCGTGCGGCTGCCTGCTCGCTCTGTTTTTTGCTACCGCCCTCGCCTACGCCGAGTTCGCGCCCGGCGATGCGGATGCGCGTGGTAAAGCGTTTCGCGTGGTCGGGACCGAGCGCGGCCACCAGTTCATAAACCGGCTGCGAACGGAAGCGGCGATACGCAATTTCCTGCAATTCAGTCTTGTAGTCGCGTTCGGCCGACGGTCCGCCGATATCGTCAACAAACAGGCGCTCGACCACTCGTTGTGCAGGTTCGAGTCCGCCATCGGTATAAATTGCGCCGATCACCGCTTCGAACGCCGCGGCGAGAATCGAAGTCTTGTCGCGGCCACCGCTCTTCTCCTCGCCTTTGCCCAAGCGCATCTCGCGTCCGAGGCCGATTTCAATTGCCTTTATCGCGAGCGTCCGCCCGTTGACAATCGAAGCGCGCTCCTTGGACAGCGAGCCTTCCTTGGCCTCCGGAAAGCGCCGCATCAGCAGGTCTGCGATGGCGAGGTCGAGCACCGCATCGCCGAGGAACTCGAGCCGCTCGTAATGGGGTTCGCCCGCGATCACGGCACTTGGATGGGTCAATGCCATCTCGAGCAATTCCGGCCGCTGGAAGGAATATTCCAGAATTCGCTCAAGCGCCGCGTTGTCATTTTCAGGCCAGGTAGCCTGGTGCGGCGCCGCGGGGCGAGTTGAATGTCCGAGTAATCTGGCCAACCACTGCAGCGCCCTGGACAACCGATGCCTCCACCTCGACTTCAAAATTCGTCAATTCCTCGGGTCCGTCGGTCAACACGCGAACGTAATTGCGGCTATACCCCGTGAGCCGCCCTTCCGACCGCTCCTCAAGCAATACTCTAAGTTTTGTTCCGAGCATGCGCCGGGCAAACTCCGAGCGCTTGCGATCGCCGAGGTCGCGCATCGCCGCCGCCCGGCGCTTGATTTCCTCGGGCGCAACCTTATCGCCAAACTTCGCTGCCGTGGTTCCGGCTCGTACCGAGTACGGAAACACATGAAAGTAGGCCAGCGGCAGGCTCTCGACAAACTTAAAACAATCGTCGAACTGAGGCGGCGACTCGCCCGGAAAGCCGACGATAAGATCGGTGCCGATAGCGGCGTCGGGCATCGCCTCGAGAATCCGCTCGACGCGTTCGCGATAATACTCCGTGGTGTACCGGCGGCGCATTCGCGAAAGCACTTCGTCCTCACCGGCTTGCAGCGGCAAATGAAAATGGGGGCAGAATTTTTCGCTTTGCGCAACAATAGACAATATGCGGCTGCTGAGCTCTTCCGGATCAAGCGAGCTGATACGGACGCGACCGATCGGCGATCGTTCCGCGATCATTTCGAGCAGCTCTTCGAGTGCTACCGGTGGATCCAGATCCTTGCCGTAGCCGCCCAGATGAACGCCGGTCAGGATCACTTCCTTGAAGCCCCGTTCATGCATGCCGTCGATCGCGTCGATCACGCGCCGCGGATCCACACTGCGCGACAGTCCGCGCGACATCGGTACAATGCAGAAAGTGCAGAACTGATCGCAGCCCTCCTGCAGTTTTAGGAAGGCGCGCGTATGGCCTTCGAGCGCGACCGGGGCGAGTTCAATCGCGGCGCGTTCCTTGCGGAGATTGGATACCATTACGCGCTCCTGCGCGACGCCGTTGACCGCCTGCTCGAGATCACCTGGACGGCCGAGTCCCACGATGGAATCGACTTCGGCGGCGCCCGCCAGTTTTTCCGGGCTGGCCTGCGCGAAACATCCCGTCATGATCACGCGCGCGTTAGGATTCAATCGGCGGGCGCGCCGCGCGAGCCGCAAACTTTCGGAATCGGCGCGATCCGTCACCGTGCAGGTGTTGACGATATAGACATCGGCGGGCTCATCGAACTCGCCGCGCTCCATTCCGAGCGAGCCCAAGCGCGACTCGATAATGGCCGAGTCGTACTGGTTAACCTTGCAGCCGAGGGTAGCAATCGCAAAACGCATGACGCCCTACCTATCCATCGCGCGCTCGATAAAGCCGCCGCCGAGCACTTCATCGCCGCGATAAAATACGCAGGCCTGCCCAGGAGTCACGGCTGGGCCGCCATGATCGAAGCGAATCTCGGCGCGATCGCCGGAGAGCATTCGCAGCTTCGCCGGCAGCGCCGGATGGCGGTAGCGAATCTTGACCTCGAGCGCGACCTCGGCGCCTGCGAACCACACCGGATCAACCATCCGCACCTGCTGCGCGACCAGGCCCGCCGAATTGAGTTGATCGCGTGAGCCGACCACGACCTCGCCGGTGGCAGCGCGAATTTCCCGCACGTACAGCGGGTGGCCGGCCGCAATTCCCAATCCACGCCGCTGTCCAACCGTAAAATGATGCACCCCTCTATGATCGGCGAGTGCCTGTCCCTCGGAAGTAACCACTCGCCCCCGCCGAAGGTCGGCCGGTGCGGCCGCGCGCTCGACGAAACTCGCATAGTCGCCGTCGGGCACGAAGCAGATCTCCTGGCTCTCGGGCTTGTCGGCATTCGCGAGTCCCAGTGCGCGCGCACGTTCGCGCACTTCGGATTTTGCCATCGCACCGAGTGGAAAGAGCGTGCGGGCGAGTTCGCTTTGGCCGAGCGTGAAGAGGAAGTACGACTGGTCCTTCGAGCTGTCGTGCGCGCGCCGGAGATGGAAGCGTCCGCCCGCGTCGCGCTCAATTTGCGCATAATGGCCGGTTGCAACGAAGTCCGCTTCGAGTGCGCGGGCGCGGCTCCAAAGCCGGTCGAACTTGATCTCGCGATTGCACATCACGCACGGATTGGGCGTGCGGCCACCGAGATACTCGGAGACGAAGTTGCCGACAACGCGGGCGGCAAAATCGGCGCGCAGATCGATCACATAGAAGGGAAAATCCATGCGCTCGGCTACGCGCCGAGCGTCCTCGAAGTCTTCATAGGAGCAGCAGGTGGCGCGCCGCGGCGAGCTTGACGGAGGAGCTTCGGGCGTGAGGCGCATCGCGACCCCGATGACTTCGTAGCCCTGCTCGCGCAGCAGTGCCGCCGCGACGGAGCTGTCCACTCCACCCGACATTGCCACCAACACCCGCGGGCTCATCGAACGGCCTCCGCGTCGAAGGCCGGCTCGGCATTGACGACCCGCCGCCACACGCGGGGGATGATTTCGGCGGCGTGCACAATATCGTTGGCGGTCGTATTCCAACCGAGGCTGATGCGCAGGGAGCTGCGCGCTTCGGCGGCGCTGCGGCCCATCGCGGTTAAGACGTGAGATGGCTCGATCGCACCCGCGGCGCAGGCAGAGCCCATCGAGACTTCGACGCCCTCGAGGTCGAGCGCGATCAACATGCTCTCGCCCAGAACGCCGGGAAATGTGAGGTTTAGCGTGTTCGCGACACGGCCGTGGCGCTGGCCGTTGAAGCGTACGCCAGGGATGGATGCGGTCAGATGTTCCAGCAACGTGTCCGCGAGAACTGCGATTCGCGCGCATTCGTCGTCGAGTGCGCCGGAGACTTCCGTAGCAGCGATGCCGAAGCCAATTGCACCGAGCAAATTTGGCGTGCCGGCGCGCAACCCGCTCTCCTGCGGACCGCCGAGCATGATCGGGGCGAGCCTTGCGCCCGGCCGAACGAATAGCGCACCGATACCGGCGGGACCGCCGAGCTTGTGCGCGCTGACGGTCATTAAATCGCATCCGAGCTTTTCAACTCGCAGCGCGACCCTGCCAACCGCTTGCGCCGCGTCGATATGAAACATCGCGCCCACACGTGCCGCTGCCTGCGCGACCGCAGCGACGTCAGTGATCGTGCCGACTTCCGCGTTCACCAGCCCGAGCGTGACGAGTGCGACGCCGTTATCGATGGCCGCGGTGACTGCGTCCACACTGACGCGTCCGTCGCGGTCGGGTGCGATTCGAATTACTTCAAAGCCGCGGCCTTCGAGATCGGCCAAGGGGGTCATTACAGATGAGTGTTCGATTGCGGAGGTGACGATACGGCGACGATCGCTGGCCGCCGCGCGCGCCGCACCGAAGATTGCGAGGTTGTTCGATTCGGTGCCGCCGCTGGTTAAAAATATCGCGCGCGGCGACGCTCCAATCAGGGTCGCCACTTGCTCACGCGCCTGCTCGAGCACGCGTCGCGCATGCTGGCCGGTGCGATGGATCGATGCCGGGTTCCCATGCACGGTCGCGCCAGCGCGGGCGATTCCGTCGCGCACCGCGGGACGCATCGGCGACCCAGCATTATGATCGAGATAAATTCGCATGCGTGTTCTGGTTGATTCTACCTGAAGAGTTATAACCTATCTTACCTATTGCCGCGGCAAAAGACGGTGATTTCGATGCCAGATATGGCTCACCCCGACATAATCGTGGTCGGCGCCGGCGTGGTTGGCGCCAGTATTGCGTTTCACCTGGCACGCAGCGGCGCTCGCGTGTCGCTGATCGACAAGGGCGACCTTGGTGCCAGGATGTCTGCGCGATCGGGCGCGCTCCTGCGGATGCATTACAGCTACGCGTCTGAGGCTGACCTGGCGTGGAAGAGCCTGCGTTACTTCACGCATTGGGATGAAATGGTCGGTGGCGGTAGGGACGGTAGCGCGTGCGGCTTCGTGCGGACCGGCTTTGCGATCGTGGTTGGCCATGAAAATGTCGCACGCCTGCGCGCGAATGTCGCGATGATGAAGAGCATCGGAGTCGACACCGAACTCGTGGATGCACGGGCGCTCCGCGAGCTCGATCCATACGTGAACGTAGAAGATGTCGCGCTGGCTGCGCACGAACCGCGAAGCGGCTATGCCGATCCGGTAGCGACCACGCATTCGTTCGTGGATGCCGCCGGACGCCTAGGCGCCACGCTGATGCCGCGCACGCCGATAACCGCAATCGCAATGAATGGCGGCCACGCGACCGGCGTCGCCGATGCGGCAGGACGCTTCCACAGCGCAGGTGCGGTCTGCATCGTCGCAGGCCCATGGACCGACCGCCTGCTGAAGCCGCTCGGCCTGCAAATTGGACTTAAGGCGGAACGCGCGCAAATCGCGTTCTTTCGCCGCGCGCCCAAGCAACACCATCTCGCATATATCGACACTATCGCGGGCAGCTACTTTCGTCCGCATGGCGGTGGCCTGACGTTGGCGGTACTGGGCGACTGGCGTCATCGCGAAGGTGAGCCTAATCCGGATAATTTTCGCCTGACCAGCGATGATGACTTCGTCGTCGAGGTCGGCAAGCGGCTTGGCTCGCGGATCCCGGCGCTGAACGGCGCGTCATTCGTGCACGGTCACGCGGGAATCTACGACGTGAGCCCGGATGCGCGCGCGGCGATGGGTCCGGTGCCGGACGTCGATGGACTGTATGTAGCGGCGGGCTTCAGCGGTACCGGATTCAAGACGGCGCCGGCAGTTGGTGCGGCGATGGCGGAATTAATTCTGACGGGCGCGAGCAAGTCGGCGGATATCAGCGGATTCAGCTTCGAGCGCATCCTGCGTGGAAAGTTGCTTCACTCGGATAATGAATATGCGATGGGCGGCGACTTCGGGCACACACTTTAGCCGCGGCCAGCCGTCAGATAGTATCAAGGAGCAAGATTCTTTCGAACATAGCACATCACATGAACTTTCCGATTTACCAGATCGACGCATTTACCAGCCGATTGTTTCGTGGAAATCCGGCGGCAGTCGTAGTGCTGAACGAATGGTTGGCGGACGATGTGATGGCGGCGGTGGCCGCGGAAAACAATCTCGCGGAAACCGCTTTTGTGATTATGCAAGCCGAGGTCGTGCCATTGCGATGGTTCACGCCGACGATCGAAATCGATTTGTGCGGTCACGCCACTTTGGCTGCGGCCCGCGTCATCCTGAATTACTACCGTCCTGGTCAGGACACGATTCGCTTCGCGACGCGCAGCGGTGAACTCACAGTCTCTCGCCAGAACGAACTCCTGCGCATGGATTTTCCGTCACGTCCGGGCAAACCGATCGATGTAAGCGATGCGCTGGTCGCGGCGCTCGGCGCTAGACCACGCGAGGCTCTGATCGCGCGGGACATTCTCGCGGTGTTCGACTCGGAAGACCAGATCAGAGAATTGCGGCCCGACTTAGACCGCATCGCAGCGCTCGACGCGTTCGCAGTGATCGTTTCGGCGCGTGGCAAAGAGATCGATTTCGTCTCGCGATTCTTTGCGCCGGCCGCGGGCGTACCGGAAGATCCCGTCACCGGTTCGGCCCATTGCACGCTTATTCCCTATTGGTCGGCAAAGCTCGGCAAACAGAGCTTGAGCGCACGGCAATTATCGGCGCGGGGGGGCGAGATCTGGTGCGAGATGCACGGGGACCGCGTGGTGATCGCCGGTGAAACAGTCGAATACCTCCGCGGCGAAATTACCATCTGAGCAATGGGGCGAGGACTGGGAACAAGAACTGCCAGGGATACCACTCGGAAACCACCCTCCCCGCCAAAGAGCTAGCTTGGCTAGTCTCTTCAACCTCTTCTAAGAAGGAGGTAATAGGAGGAAGGCCGCTATTTTCAAACAACAGATCACTGTGGCAACATATATAACACTTGGTTAGCTTCCATCGGGTCGCCCACGGACGCCTATTATCGACTCGCATGAGGTGCGCTTGCTATGGCCCAAATCGCGTTGATCAATCCTCGCTTCGAAGTGTCCTACTGGGGACTCGAGCGCGTCATGCCGATCGCCGGCAAAAGGGCAACGATGCCGGTTTCCGCGCTGCCTCTGCTGGCCGCGCTAATCCCTGACTCGGACTCCATCGTACTCATTGACGAGAATGTCGAGGAAATTGACTATTCGATCCTGGAGCAGATGGACATCATCGGCATCACCGGAATGATCGTGCAACGCTTCCGAATGAAGGAGATACTGGCGGAACTCAAGCGACGCGGGAAGTTCGTTGTCGTAGGAGGGGCCTGGGTAACGGTCGAGGAAGATTACTTCGGCGATCTCGCGGACGTGATCTTCATAGGGGAGGCGGACGAAAGCTGGCCGAACTTCCTTCACGAGTGGCGCAACGGAAACTGGCAGAAGCGCTATGAGCAGGCCGCGAAAACCGACATGAGCAAACTGCCGACGCCGCGCTTCGACCTGCTAAAGGTCAATCGGTATCAGAGCGGCAGTATGCAGATTTCGCGAGGCTGCCCTTTCCTGTGTGAGTTTTGCGACATCATAGTGACGTTCGGTCGCCGCCCGCGAATGAAGACGATCGAACAGGTTATCGCCGAACTCGATGCATTGCGGGCCCTCGGGATACTGTCGGTGTTCATCGTCGATGATAACTTCATCGGGAACAAGCAGGTAGTTAAGATACTATTGCGGGACATCATCAAGTACCAGGAAGCGAATGGCTATCCGTTCCGCTTCTTTACCGAGGCGTCGCTGGATCTCGCGGAAGACGATGAGATGATGGCGTTGATGACGGAGGCCAATATCAATGCGGTGTTCGTCGGGATCGAAAGCCCAAACGAAGACTCACTAAGAGAAACCCGGAAGAATCAGAATATTCGACCCAAGGGGGGCACGATGCTGGAACGCGTACACAATATCCAGCGTGCTGGCATGGAAGTGTGGTGCGGCATGATCGTGGGATTCGATAACGATGATGAGACGATCTTCGACGCCCAACTACAATTCCTGGGACAGGCTTGGATTCCCCATATCATGATGGGGATGCTTTATGCTTTTCCAAAGACACCGCTGTACACCCGTCTCGCAAAGGAAGGACGTCTCGACCGGTCGGATCCGCCAGAATTCGGCACCAACATCATTCCGTTACGGCTTGGCCGCGAAGCGCTGCAGCGCGGATACTTAAGGGTGATGCGGATGCTTAATGAACCAGGCGCCTACTTTTCGCGACTGGACGAACTGTACGTTCGCGGCGGCCTTCATCGGGAAAATCTGGGTCGGATGAAATATTGGAGGCGCCATCCATTGCGGAAGCTGAAGGATCAGATGCTGAGTGCCATAGCATCCGTGATCGTCTTCCGCAGACTAATGAAGTATGTCGACAGCAAGGATCTGAAGAGAGAGTATCGGGGGCGCATCTGGAATGCGATCAGAGCAACTAGGGATCCCACCGTGACGCTGACCTACATAATCAAATGTGCCGTGCACTATCATCACTACAGCCTGATCAAGGATATGGAGAGTGACGCGGCGAAATCGCTGAGCGCCGAGGCGCCCAGGCTCGAACTTGAGCGCACCGCAATGATCTCTGGTTAACTCTCTTTAACGACTCCGTTCGTCATAGCATCGGGGGTGGGAATCTTGTCCTCGAGGCAATCCTGGCGAGTTTCCATCTCTTCGAGCCGGATGTTGAGCTGGTTAATCTTGTCAACCAAGTTGCTAATCGCGCGTGCGACCGGATCGGGCAGCCGGGCATGATCGAGGTCCGCGAAATCCCCGCGCGGACGTTCGCCTTCGACGATCTTGCCAGGTATACCGACGATCGTCGAATAGGGCGGCGCCGATGACACCACCACTGCGCCCGCGCCGATCCGGCTACCGCGTCCGATCGTCACGGGGCCAATCACAGCCGCGCCCGCGCTAACCATCACATGATCCTCGATTGTGGGATGGCGTTTTTCCTTCCTAACGCTGGTGCCGCCGAGCGTGACGCCTTGATAGATGAGGACGTCATCACCGATTTCGGTGGTCTCGCCGATGACTACACCCATGCCATGGTCGATGAAGAACCGCCGTCCAATCTTTGCGCCCGGATGAATCTCGATGCCGGTGATCCAGCGCGAGAGTTCGCTGAGAAGCCGGCCCAACAGCTTGAGATCGTGCTGCCACAGCCAATGGGCTGCGCGGTAAAGCCAGATGGCGTGCAGGCCGGGATAGGCGAGCACGACTTCAAGTGTCGTCCGCGCGGCGGGATCGTGCAGAAAGACCGCGGCGATGTCTTCGCGAATCGTGCTGAGTGCGGCCATGACCGCTACCTCCTGACACCCATCGAAAAAGGTCCCATTCAGAGCTTTGCGGACGTGCCGTTGGCCGTGGTCTCGACGCGGCGAGGCTTGGCGATCCGGCGTTTGCCGCGAGGCGCGACCTGGGGACGGATGCGCGGCTTGACGTTATCCTTGTGGAGTTTAAATTCCACCGAATCCACCAAAGCCTGCCAGCTCGCCTCGACCACGTTGCTCGAAAGACCAACCGTACCCCATCGGCGGCGCCCGTCGGTCGACTCGATCAGCACGCGGACTCGCGCCCCCGTACCCGCGCCATTGTCGAGCACGCGGACCTTGTAGTCGGCGAGCTGCATACTGGCGAGGGCGGGATAGTATGGCACCAAAGCCTGGCGCAGCGCTGAGTCGAGCGCGTTGACGGGACCATTGCCAATCGCGGAGTTACGTGTGCGGCGCCCATCGGGCCCTTCGATAACAATTACCGCTTCGCTGAACGGCGCCTGCTCCTCATGCCATTTGTCGTCGAAAACGCGGAAGCTGACGAAATTGAAATGATCTTTGACGCGGCCAAGCGTCCGCAGCATCAGGAGTTCGAAGGAAGCGTCGGCGCCGTCGAAGGTATAGCCGAGGGCTTCGAGCCGCTTGAGCTCATCGAGCAACGCTTCGATCTGATCCGGGGTGAGCTCGGATTCGATGCCGAACTCTCGCGTCTTGTAGAGTATGTTGGCGCGGCCCGATAGTTCGGAGAGCAGGACGCGGCGATCGTTGCCGAGCAGCGCCGGATCGACATGTTCATAGGTGTGGACGTTGCGCTGGATACCCGAGACGTGAAGCCCGGCCTTGTGTGCGAAGGCGCTGCGGCCTACGTAAGCCTGACGCCGGTTGGGCGTAATGTTAGCCAGTTCGTACACCAGCATCGAGGTTTCCTGGAGCGTCTTGAGCTTGGACTGCGGCACGCAATTGTAGCCGAGCTTGAGCTGCAGATTGCCGATGATCGAGACCAGGTTCGCATTGCCGCAACGCTCGCCGAGTCCGTTAATGGTGCCCTGAACCTGGATCGCTCCGCAGCGAATCGCCGCGATCGAGTTTGCGACTGCGACTTCGGAATCGTTATGGCAATGGATTCCGACGGGAGCCTGCAGCGACCTTGCGGCGGCCCGGGTGGCATCCTCGATTTCCCACGGCATGCGGCCGCCGTTGGTGTCGCACAGACAGACGAGATCAACGCCCGCGTCGTCAACCGCCTTGAGACAGGCTAGTGCGAATTCGGAATTGTTGGCATAGCCGTCGAAGAAATGCTCGGCGTCGAAAATCACCTCGTCAAAATGTTTTTTCAGATAGGCGATAGTGTCGTTGAGGATTTCAAGATTGGCCTGCAGCGAAATCCGCAGCGCGTCGCGCACGTGAAGATCCCAGGTCTTGCCGACCACCGTTGCGACGGGGGTGTCGGTCTGAAGCATTAGCTGCAGATTGCGGTCGGCCGCCGCACGGATATTAGCCCGGCGAGTCGAACCAAAGGCGGCAATCTTCGCGTGACGGAGTTTAAGCCGCTTGACCTCTTTGAAAAAAGCGGCGTCGCGCGCATTCGACCCGGGCCATCCGCCTTCGATGTAATCGATACCGAGATCGTCGAGGCGCTCGGCGATCTGAAGTTTGTCTTCGGTCGTGAGCGAGACATCCTCCGATTGGCATCCGTCACGGAGCGTGGTGTCGTAGATCTGAATTTTTTTGACAACCGCCATTAGCTAATCCGTCTCCGCCTGCGCGGCATTCGCAGCGTTGCCCAAGAATGCGTCGTGGAGGGCACGCATCGCAAGCTCACCGTATTTCGCATTGACCACGACCGAGACCTTAATCTCCGAAGTCGAGATCATCTCGATATTGACGCCCTCGGCCGCGAGCACCTTGAACATGGTCGCGGCCACACCCGCATGGGTGCGCATCCCAATGCCGACAATCGACACCTTGGCGACCAAATCCTCGTGACGCACACCCGCGGCACTGATGTCCGCGACGACCTCGCGCACCAACTCAAGCGCGTGCCGCAGGTCGGAGCGCTGCACGGTGAACGTCATGTCGGTTCGGCCGTCCGCACTCGCATTTTGAATAATCATGTCAACGACGATTCCGGCATCGGCGATGGGCCCGAAGATTCGCGCGGCGAGACCCGGACGGTCCTCGACTCCGGTAAGCGTAATCTTGCTCTGATTCTGATCGAGCGTGACGCCTGAAACGAGCACGTTCTCCATCGATTTGTCCTCCTGGCCGACCCAGGTACAGCGGGAATCGTTCTGAAAGCTCGAAAGCACTACCAGCGGGACGTTGAAGCGCCGCGCCAACTCGACCGAGCGCAATTGCAGCACCTTCGCGCCGAGCGCCGCCATTTCAAGCATTTCGTCGTAAGAAATTCGGTTGAGACGCCGCGCACCCGGACAGATGCGCGGGTCAGCGGTGTAGACGCCATCGACGTCGGTATAGATTTCACAGGCCGACGCATTCATCACGGCGGCCAATGCGACCGCGGTGAGGTCGGAGGCGCCACGGCCGAGCGTCGTAATATCGCCATCGCGATCGACACCCTGATAACCGGCCACCACTATGATATTGCCCGCATCGAGGGCGCGCTGGATGCGCTCGAACTCGACCGATTCGATCTTTGCCGCGCCGTGGCGGGAATCGGTCGTGATTTTGAGCTGATGGCCGAGCAGCGAGACGGTCGGATATCCCAGCGCTTGCAGCCGAATCGCAAGCAGCGCAGCCGAAACCTGCTCGCCGGTGGAAACCAGAACATCGGTCTCGCGCGGGTTGGGCACCTCGCAAAGCTGCTCGGCCAGTTGAAACAGGCGATTGGTCTCGCCGGCCATAGCCGAGACCACGACTACGATCTGGTCGCCCTTGGCGCGAGCCCGGCCGACGCGTTCGGCGACAACCTTGATGCGCTCAATAGAGCCAACCGAGGTTCCTCCATACTTCTGAACTATGAGAGCCACAGGCCGCCGATTCCTACTCCCGAACGAGGGTGATCGATAATTATGCTCGGAAGACGGCGGCTAAACCAGCCCCAGCCGCAATCGGGTAGTGGGTCAGTCTGATTTTGATTGGCGCCACATTTCTCGAACCATCTTGATCAGAGTTGGCCCAAGAGCTTCCTTATCCCTGCGTTGGAGGTATTGTTCAACGTTATCGCCAAATCGTCCTCCCTGTCTGTTATGCGCCGGTTCGGCAGCGCTAATTAGAATGGCCTCAATGTGATTGAGAACGTCGCCCATTAACGGATGCACTGCATCCGCTTCAGCCGAAAGTTCGCCACCCACCGGTAGTGGTATTAATTTGAAGCAGTCACGATGCTCGCCACGACAGTAACCTCGATCAGATCAGGTGCTGTCGCCTCAGCTCGGCGATTTCATTGCGGCTGAAACCGGCCCATTCGAGCACCGAATCAGTATGCTCTCCCAGCCGCGGCGCGCGACGACTGTAGTGCATATGAGGCGCCTGACCGTCAGTGGCGACAGTGCCGGGATATCGTAGGGAGCGGCCGAGTTCGGGATGATAAATCTCGGCGAAGGTGCCGCGAGCGGCGAAGTGGCGATCATCGAGGTTTTCTTCAGGACGGCGAATCGGTGACCATGCCAGCCCCAGGGCTTGCGCCTTTTCGAAAACCTCGCGAGCGGGCAAACTGGCGACGACTTGTTCTATGAGATCATTGCGGTAGGTGAGAGCCGCTCTGCGATCCTGCTTTTCGAGCTCCGCATATTCCGGAGTCCTGAGCACGTGAGCGATTCCAACCTGGTCCGCGAGTTCGACAAAGGCGCGCTCCTCACGTTCAAACGGACTGAGACTCGCCAGCATGTAGACACCGTCCGCGCTGGTGGAGAGTCGCATCTGGGTAATAGCGGGCGCGGCGTGGCGCGAAGTCTGCCGCAGCACGGTTTCGCCATTGTAGATGTAGGTTGGAATCGCGAGTTCGGTGCAGGTGTTAATCGCTTCATGCACGGAGACATCAATAAGCTGACCTTCACCGCTCAAGTCACGAAAATTAAGCGCCGCCATCATCGCGATCGCCGCGTACTCGCCGCCAATGTGATAGGAATGCCACATCGCGGGAGCGATAGGAGGCGTATCGTATTTGCGGTCCGCGTCGGGATCGTAGCCGCATACCGCCATGATCCCACCGAGCGCCATCTGAACAAGGTCGGTGGACTTAAGTTCCCGATACGGACCGTCCAGTCCGAAAGGGGTAATGGCGCATTGAATGAGGCGAGGATTCTCATGCGCAAATTGACGGCATTGCTCAAGGCGGCGTTCGACGGCCGGAAATTCGCCGGCGAGCAATAGAATATCGGCCTTCGCGAGGATTCGCTTCAACGGTTCGAGGGCTGTCGGCTGGTCGAGGTCAAGGATTACGCTCTTCTTGTTCAGGTTATAACGCCAGAAGAAGATGCTCTGTTCGGGATCCGGCGTGGCGGTCGCAAATGGACCGATGGACCGCGATGGAGCGCCTTCGGGTGGTTCAATCTTGATTACCTCGGCGCCTAATCCGGCCAACAACAGCGCGGCATAATCGCCCATCTGGTCGCCGATCTCTACGATCACAACATTCTCGAGAGAAGTGCGCAGATTGCCGTCGCTGCTCAAATCACGTCCTCCTCTCTAAGCGCCGCCAATTCGTCAGTACTCAGACCCAGGATGTCGTGGTAGACGAAATCGTTGTCCTCGCCCAGTTTCGGTGCGGCGCGGCCGGTTAGGCCACCGACGTACGCGGGCGATGCGGAGAGTTTCGAGGGAAACCCTTCGATCGGCCAGGTCCCGATTTCGCTATGGGGCAGATCTACGTAGTAGCCGCGAGCCTTGAGTTGCGGGTCGTGGTCGAATCGATCCGCCGCACGCTGCACGACTCCGGCCGGTATCGCCCGCGCCTGCAGTCGATTCATCAGATCATAGCGATCCTGTTCGACGGTAAATTCGGTCAGCTTCGCGTCCAGCTCATCCTGATGCTGTTGACGGCCAGCCGCGGTTGCGAACCTGCTATCGCGCGCCCAAGCCGGCGATTCCATTTCCTCGATCAGGGCCTGCCACTGGACGTCCGACTGGATCGATACTGCGATCCAGTTATCTGCACCGGCGCATCGATAAGCACCGTGCGGCGCCCAAGCGCGGAACGGCATCCGGTTGCCATAACGCTCGGTATTCTTGCCGGTTAGCTGATGCTCGACAATCGAGGTCCCGGTGAGCATCAGGCCAGTTTCAGTTTGTGACATATCGATGTACCCGCCACGCCCATCAGCGCGTTGCCGGCGCAGCGCTGCCATCAGGAGCATCGCACCGAAATATCCGGGTGAATGATCAAGATAGGAGTACCCCCACCCGGCGGGCTGAGCCTGATCGGGCAGCCCAGAAAGAAAGGTGAGACCCGAAAAGGCCTGCGCCGTGGGACCATAGCTGACGTAGTCTTTGTAGGTTCCCGCCTTGCCCATCCCGGTGGTCTGCAAGTAGATAAGCCCGGGATTCACTTTGCGTAGCTCCTCGTAGCCGAGTCCCCATTTGTCCATTTGGCCAGGGCTGAAATTCTCGCATATGGCGTTGGCGTCGCGCACCATTCGCCTGAGCAGATCCCGGCCCTTGGGATGATTCAGGTTGAGGGTCACTCCGTATTTTCCGGGATTGGTGTTGTTGAAGTACGCGCCCCGATCGTAATTCCCGCGGACGCCATGGCTGGGAGCGCTACCCTGCACACGTCCGCCGTCGGGTGTAGCGTGGTTTGGCGCGAAAGGTTGGAAATAGCGGAGGAAATCAATCGCCCCGCGCTTGCGCCATTCAATTCGAATCACCTGGGCACCGAAGCTCGCCAGGATGCGGGTCGCTTGCGGCCCAACCTGCAGCCAGGTCAGATCGATGATCCGGACGCCTTCGAGCGCTCGTGGTCTTGAGTTTGCTTGATTCGCCATCGATCAACCTCACGCAAAAGCTATCCGTTTTCAGCGGATGTTTCGTCCACTTGACGGTGAGCGATACAGACATTGTAACTCGCTCGTCAAGCGGCTTCGTTTGCGAACTACTTCAACCGTGAACGCAAGGGCGCCGATTCTTTCGCCAACGAAGATGGTCTGACGATCAGGCGAAGCGTCGCCTCAGCCGCTCGACCATCGAGACATAGCGGTCGCCGATACCGGCAAACTCAATTAGCCGGCCGTTCACCTTGGTATAGGTAATCCGGATCGACAAGTGATTCAGGTCACCGGCTTCACGCAGGCGCTCGTACCATTCGACGGCCGCGACCGCGTCGGAAAAGAGGTATTCGCGTAGACCGAGGTCGTCGAGCGCGACGCTTTCGAGTCGATAGAGATCGATATGAAATAGCGGCAGGCGGCCCCGATGCTCCTGAATCATCGTAAAGGTGGGACTGAGTATCTGATCTTCCGGGAGCGCGAGGCCACGCGCGAGTCCTTTGATAAAGCAGGTCTTGCCAACTCCCAGATTGCCGGTAAAGCCGAGCAATTCTCCGCCCTCCAAAATCGAGCCGAGGCGCCGCCCCCACATTCTGGTTGCGCGCGACGAAGGACTCTCGACAATGAGATCTGCGGTATTCAACGATTGGTAACGGCGGACTTCTAGCAGGCTTGGTGCGAATCCAATTCAGACGACGCGAAATAATGCCACGCTCTAGTGAGGAATATCGTTCGCTCTGTGTACTAGCGAGGCAATCGCAGTTGGGAGTTCGGCAACCAGGTCGCCCGCGAGGTAGCCGATCGGGCCCAGCCGAACGACGACGCAGTCGGCAGCCAATCCATGAACGAACGCGCCCAGCGCGAGCGCAGCTCCGGCCGCCATACCCTGTCCGAGTAGGGCGCCGACCATCCCTGAAAGCACATCGCCCATGCCCGGCGTTGCCATGCCGGGATTACCGCTCGAATTGACAAGCACACGGCCGTCAGGCGTGACGACAATCGTGCGCGCACCCTTGAGCAAGACGCCCGCCCCAGTCATGTCGGCGAGGCGACGCGCCGCTCCGATGCGGTCGGCGTTGACCGCCGCGGTGGAAATCCCAAGCAGGCGCGCCATCTCGCCCGGATGCGGCGTCAGAACGACTGGACCGCGTGCCGACTTGAGCAATGCTGGGCCGAGCGCGGCCGCCACGTTGAGGCCGTCGGCATCGATCAGCAATGGACGTTCGGGCTGCGCTCCCTCCTCCACCAGCCACGTCATGAGTTCGCGCGTATCGTCGCTCACGCCGATACCGGGACCGGCCACGAGCGCATTCATGCCGGCGACGAGCGACTTCAACTGATTTACAGTGTCAGGCGCGGCAAAATGGCCGTGGCGATCCGGCATCGGCTCAGTCATCAATTCCGCCTGCCCGCTCGCCACGATCGCTGCGATGGAGTCGGGGATTGCCGCAGTGACGAGACCGGCACCCATCCGCAAAGCGCCGCGCGCGGCCAGTATCGCCGACCCGGACTTGCCGCGGCTGCCTGCGATGATCAACGGATGGCCGTAGGTGCCTTTGTGACTATTGACCGACCGAGGTGTGAGCATTTCGGCGGCATCCATCGCTTCAATCATGCGGCCGTGCGGAGCAATTTCTTCGACCGCGGCTGGCGCGAAGCCGATGTCCACGATTTCGAGATCGCCGGTGACTTCCGCTCCCGGGTATGATGCATGACCATACTTTGCATAGCCAAATGTAACTGTTTGATTAGCCACAATCGCCGCACCCATCACAGCACCGGTATCTGAGTTGACGCCAGAAGCGATATCGATAGCGACAACCGGACCATTCAGCGAGTTAATCGCTTCGATCGCACTGCGCCCGAGTCCACGGACTTCAGCGTTGAGGCCGGTACCGAAAATCGCATCGACGACGACGGCGGGTTTCTCGGCGTGAATCGCGGAGGCGATCGTCTCGACACTGGTGACTTCGATAACAGTGCCGCCGGCCGCGACGAAATCGTCATGCGCGCGCGCCGCATCGCCTTTCAAATCAGCCGCGCGGGCGAGCAGAATCACACGCGCGCGCGCTCCGGTCTGGATCAGTTTGCGCGCCGCAACCATGCCGTCACCGCCGTTGTTGCCCTTGCCGGCGACCACGAGAACCGATCCGCCGACGGCGCTTGGCCAGCGCCGCAGCAGCAGATCGGCAACCGCCTCACCCGCGCGGCGCATCAGCGAGTAAGACGGGATGCCGAATTTATCCTGGCTCAGGCGGTCGAGTTCGCGGCTTTCGGCAGCATTCAAGAGAATCATCGTATGCAACCTTTCATACAAGATATTATCAGAGCGCGAATTCCATGGCAGCGCGCAATCCACGACCCTCGTGCTGAACTCGCGTTGCCGCTCTGCTACGTTCGACGCGAGATCAAAGCATCAGGCGCCACTTGAGGAAAATGGTTTGGCTTAGCGTCAACGTAAACAAGATCGCACTGCTCAGAAATTCGCGCGGCGGCGCGATTCCCGACGTCGTACACGCTGCGCGCACGTGCATCGCCGCGGGATGCCATGGGATCACGGTCCATCCACGTCCTGACGCTCGCCACATCACGACCGACGACGTGCTCAATTTGGCTGCGATGCTTACCGTCGAGTTCAATATCGAAGGCTATCCGAGCCCCGGCTTTCTCGAGCTAGTGTGTCGCGTCAAGCCCACTCAGGCGACGTTAGTGCCCGACCCGCCGGACGTGCTTACTTCGAACGCCGGATGGAACTTGGACGGCAACGCCGATTGGCTGCGCGACGTGCTCGCGCGGCTGCGGGACGCGAGCATCAGGACCAGTCTTTTTCTGGAACCCGATCCAAAGCAGATCGAGCGCGCGCGGGAGCTTGGTGCCGATCGCGTCGAACTGTACACCGGGCCTTATGCGCACGCTTTCGGTACTGCGGCAGGCGAAAAGATTCTTGATGCGCATCGCGACGCCGCGCGTCTCGCCCGCAGCGTCGGGCTTGGCATCAACGCCGGCCACGATCTCGATCTGAAGAATATCCCGACCTATGTGCAGGCGGTAAAGGGTTTGCAGGAAACCTCGATCGGCCACGCCATCGTGAACGACGCGCTTTACATGGGCCTTGCGCGCACCGTAAAGGCGTATCTGAAGGCACTGGGAACACGCCCGCGAATAGCGGGGACCAAACGCATCAGCCGTAAAAATTGAAAAGGTTCGGAGGTTGATTTTCCGATTAAGCGGCACCGTTCCGTTTGCCGATTGCAGCGCCAATCTCACGGGCGATTGCGATAATCGCCATTTCGTCTTCGCCCTCAACCATCACGCGCGCGAGCATCTCGGTGCCCGAATAGCGCACCAGCAGGCGGCCGCTACCGTCGAGCTTGCGCTCGGCACCCGCGATGAGCCGTGCGACTTCGGGCATCGCGGTCAGCGGCACACGTTCGCGCACACGAACGTTTTCGAGCACCTGGGGCACGCGGCGCATCGCGCGCAATTCGCTCAAGGGCTTGCCGGTTTCAGTCATGATCGTCAGCACCATCAATGCCGTAATCAGGCCGTCGCCGGTGGTCGAATGATCCATGAAGATCACGTGCCCGGATTGCTCGCCGCCGAGGTTGTAGGAATTAGCACGCATCTCGCGCACCACTGCAGGGTCGCCGACTTCGGTACGCACCAGTTTGATTCCGGCTTGCGCCAACGCCCGTTCGAGGCCGAAGTTACTCATCAGGGTGCCGACGACGGTGTTCGCCTTGAGACGGCCCTCAGCCGCCATCCGCACACCGAGCAGCGCCATCACATCGTCGCCGTCGAAGAGTTCGCCCCGCTCATCGACGATCATGACGCGATCGCCATCGCCGTCGAGCGCGATTCCCACCTGAGCTCCCGTAGCCAAGACCGCCTCGCGAAGTTTTTCCGGGTGTACCGCGCCACAGCCCGCGTTTATATTGACGCCGTCGGGCTCGACCGCAATTGGAGTCACGTCCGCGCCCAATTCCTCCAGCACCTCGGGGCCGACTCTATAGCCGGCGCCGTTGGCGCAGTCGATCACGACCTTGAGGTCTTCGAAAGTGAGAGTGCGCGGAACGCACGATTTCAGGAAGACCAGGTAGCGGCCGATGGCATCGTCGATGCGCGCAGCTTTACCAATGTCGGCGCCGCTCGCACGAAAGCCGGTAATGGCGGCGCTGTCGAATACCAGATCCTCGATTCGGCGCTCGGTTTCGTCCTCGAGTTTGAAGCCTTCGCGTGAAAAGAACTTGATGCCGTTGTCCTGGAAGGGATTGTGCGATGCCGAGATTACTACGCCGGCGTCGGCGCGCATGCTGCGCGTCAGAAATGCGATCCCGGGCGTCGGCAGCGGTCCGACCAGCCAGACGTCAACGCCCATCGAGCAAATACCCGAGGCCATCGCGGTCTCCAGCATGTAGCCGGATAGCCTGGTGTCCTTGCCAATCAAGATGCGGCGATGGCGCCCGCGGGGATTTTTGTAGACGTGCGCCAACGCGCGGCCAAGTCGCATCGCAGTTTCGGAAGTGATTGGCTCGGCGTTGGCAACGCCGCGCACGCCGTCGGTGCCAAAGAGCCTGTTCGCAGTGTTACTCAATCCGGTCGTGCCTGCTTGTCGTGATACATTCGGAGTCTGATTTTTTCGGGCGTTTGGCGCACTAGAGCCACACCATCGGGCAGATTGATTTGCACCGGGACGCTGTAGGATCCAGGATCGAGACCGGCCGCCTCGACGTAAACGGCATTCTTCAAATCGATCTTCTCAAGTGTCAGTAATGGGCCGCTCAAATCCAAGTTCACGTGATGCGTATCCATACGGAATTTCAGGTCGGTATCTCGAACGCTGATTGGAACGCCGCGGAATTCTTTGCGGGTTACGACCAGCGCCAGCGTGACCTTGGCCGTCACCTCGTCGGATTGGAGGCGTACAGAACTGTCTGGCGCCATCAGATCGACGTCGCGCGAGAAGTCGCCGGTGATGCCATCGACAGAGAGCGGCTCGGTATTCACCTGGTCGATGCGTGCGATCTCACGGCTGGGGCCGCGGATGGCAACAGTGGGCGGCGTCACTTCAACCGATGCGATCTTGTGGCCCTCTCCGGGAGTCCCGGCTAGGACCAGATGGATCGGGATATTGCGGGCAACTCTGCGATCGATCTCAAGCACGATCTGCGAGGGCAGCACGCTGGTAACTTCGGTATGGCGCGGTACCGGGAACGAATCCGGCCCGATCTTGAAAGAGGCCTGGCCGATACCGACACCGGTCAGGTCAAGCCGCAGCGTTAGATGGATCGGATCGATTATCGAGAGCAGAGTACGGGGACCGGACACCTGGATTTTGACGACATCGGGATGCGGATTGGTCAGCACGAAACCGAGTGGAAGGTCGCGATAACTCACCGGCACCTGGAAGGATTGCACCGCTCCATGCTGCCCGGCATTAACAAAAATCCAAAGCCCAATCGCGAGCGCCAGCGAAATCAGCCGCAGAGCCATATCGCGCTCCAGCCCCTGGGCGATGCGGCTGAAGAGCGGGCGGCGGGTTTTCGCCGTGCGTGCGTCGCCGCCCCCTTCGAGCGGCCGCAACGGACCCGTCAGCATCGGTGTCGCCACGTCTTGGGGCTCCTAGTACGACGGCAAATCCCGCAGAGCTTCGAGCAGGCGCGCAGAATCGAAGCCGCGCGTCAACTCGCCATCATGCGCGATGGAGATAGTGCCGTCCTCCTCCGAAACGATCACCACGACGGCGTCGTTGTCCTCGGTCAATCCGATACCGGCGCGATGGCGGGTGCCAAGCGTGAGGCTGACGTTGGGATTTGATGAAAGTGGCAGCAGGCAGGCCGCGGCCAGCATCCGGTCGCCCTTGATAATGATGGCGCCGTCGTGCAATGGCGATCCGGTCATGAAAACGGATTCGATCAGCTCGGGCGAGACCTGCCCGTAAATCGCGCGGCCGGTCGCAACGAACTCTTGCAGGCCGATGCTCTGTTCAAGCACGATGAGCGCGCCGATGCGGCGCGCCGAGAGCCAGGACGCGGCGACCGTGATTTCCTGTGCCGCGCCAGCTTGAGTAGCGCGGGTGCTGAACAGTGATCGCGCACCGACTCCGGTGAGCGCACGCCGAATATCAGCCTGGAAGATTACCACCAGGATCACGATCAACGAGCCGAGGAAATTGTTCAGCAGCCAGTTGAGCGTGAATAGTCCCAGCATTTGGGACCCGACGAAGGCCGCGGCGACAATCGCCAGACCCACGACCATCTGCATCGTCCGCGTGCCGCGTATGAGCAGCGCGATGCGATAGATCATGTACGCGACGATAAGTACGTCGAGCAGATCCTGCCATCGTGGCTTGGGTATAACGGAGAGGTAACCGTTCATGCTGTTGCGCTAGCCGCTCATGCTATTGCCTAGCCGCGGCCAGATTCCGCGATCGCGATCGCCATCCTCACCACCGCTGCCGCGGGCCCCGGGTCATGGACCCGGACTATCGAGGCCCCTGCGGCAACCGCCAACGCATTCGCCGCGGCCGTGCCAAAGAGCAGATCGCTCTCGCTGCCGCCCGCAATCGCATGCACAAATCGCTTGCGCGAAGCGCCGACTAACACTGGATAGCCTAGCGCGCAAATCTCCGATAAACCACCCATCAGTTCGAGATTGTGGCGAGCTTTTTTGGCAAAGCCGAGACCGGGATCGACGATGATCCGCGTGCGTAGCACCCCCGCGGCAAGGGCGGCGCGAGCCTGACGCTCTAGAAAGGCACAGACCTCCGCCACCACGTTTCGATAGCGGGCATAGCGGTTCATGGTCGCCGGGCTCCCGCGCATGTGCATAAGAATCAGCGCAGCGCCCGCCTGTGCAACGGATTGCGCCATTATCGGGTCGAACATGAGACCGCTCACGTCATTGACGATCGCAGCGCCCTCATCGAGCGCGGCACTGGCCACCACCGCCTTGCGGGTATCGATTGAGATGGGTGCCTTGAGCTTCGCGCAAAGCGTTTCGATTACTGGCAGAACTCGCTCCATTTCGATCTCGACACCGACCGTCGCGGCGCCAGGGCGGCTCGATTCGCCACCGATATCGATAATAGTCGCGCCCGCGGCCTCCATCGCGAGGGCGTGATCGACCGCCCGCTCCGGATCGAGGAAGCGTCCGCCATCGGAGAACGAGTCCGGTGTCAGGTTGAGGATTCCCATCACCGCCGGGAAGTGAATCACGCGGCCGTCTTTGAGCCGAAGCGAGCGCGGTCGCCTCGCAATTGATGCAGACATCAGACAGTTAGCATGCGCAGAGCGCCCCGCCGTTGGTCAATTGGATGAGGCCACTTTCGACAAGAAAAAGCCTCCCCCGATGACGGGAGAGGCTTCGAATCAACACGAACACGAATTGAGATCGTTCAGGCGAGCGACGGCTTCGGTGAGATCAGCCCGGGACCGGGAGCCTCTTCGTCTGCGGTCTTCGGCTTTTCCCTCGGCAATGTCGTTCCGCTGCTAGGTGTACCGCTGTGCACCGCGGGTGTGTAGGCCGGCATCGGACGGCCCTCCTGAAACGCACTCACCATCGCGGCGACCTCTGTCCCATCTACGATCTCTTGTTCGAGCAGGCGTTCGGCGAGCGCGTGCAGAAGCGTGACGTTATCGGTCAGGATTAATTTGGCCGTCGAGTACGAGATATCGACCAGGCGGCGTACTTCCCGATCGATATCGACGGCAGTGTGCTCGGAATAATCCTTATTGTGGGCAAGGTCGCGGCCGAGAAAAACCTGCTCCTCACGACGGCCAAAGGTCATCGGGCCGAGTTCATCACTCATGCCCCATTCACAAACCATCTTATGCGCGAGCTCGGTAGCCTTCTCGATATCGCTGCCGGCCCCCGTCCATTTTTCCCCGAAGACCATTTCCTCGGCGACACGTCCGCCGAAGAGCACCGCCAGCGTGGTCATGAGGTATTGGCGGGAATGGGTGTAGCGATCGTCGACCGGTAATTGCTGGGTGACACCTAGCGCCATCCCACGCGGGATGATCGTGACCTTGTGCAGTGGGTCGCCACCCTTTTGGATCGCGGCAACCAGAGCGTGACCGGATTCATGAAATGCCACCTTGCGCCGCTCGTCCGCGGACATGACCATCGAGCGCCGCTCAGCGCCCATTAGGACCTTGTCCTTGGCGAGCTCAAAGTCGATCATCTCGACCTTCTCTTTATTCCGGCGCGCTGCTAGCAGAGCGGCTTCGTTAACCAGGTTCTCGAGATCAGCCCCGGCAAAACCCGAAGTCGAGCGGGCAAGCTTGAAGATATCGACGTCCTCGGAGAGCGGGACTTTGCGGGTATGAACGCGCATGATGCCCTCGCGCCCACGAACATCGGGACGCGGGACGACCACGCGGCGATCGAAGCGGCCGGGCCGCAACAGTGCCGGATCGAGGACGTCGGGACGATTGGTCGCGGCGACCAGGATAACGCCTTCATTGGCCTCGAAGCCGTCCATCTCGACCAGCAATTGGTTGAGGGTCTGCTCCCGCTCATCGTGGCCGCCACCGACGCCAGCTCCGCGATGGCGTCCGACGGCATCGATCTCATCGATAAAAATGATGCACGGAGCGTGTTTCTTGCCTTGGACGAAGAGGTCGCGGACCCGTGAGGCGCCGACACCGACGAACATCTCGACGAAATCCGAACCCGAGATCGAGAAGAATGGCACGCCGGCTTCACCCGCAATCGCTCGTGCGAGCAAGGTTTTACCGGTGCCCGGAGGCCCAACCAACAGCACGCCCTTCGGAATCCGTCCGCCCAGACGGGTGAAACGCTTGGGGTCCTTCAGAAACTGAATAATCTCTTCGAGCTCGTCCTTGGCCTCATCGATCCCGGCAACATCCGTAAACGTCACCTTATGAGTGTTTTCAGTTAGCAGCTTGGCGCGACTTTTACCGAACGACATCGCCTTGCCGCCACCAATCTGCATCTGGCGCATCAAGTAGAAGATCCAGCCGACCACCAGCAACATCGGGGCCCATTGGATGACGAACACCCACCACGGATCGCCTTCGGGAGGACGCGCCGCGATTTTGACCCCCTTGTCACGCAGAGTCTTGACCAAGTCCGGGTCCTGCGGCGCATAGGTTTTAAAGTGCTCGCCGCCGGAGGTATCGCCCTGAATCACATTGCCCTGGATCGTGACCTGGGAAACCTCACCTTTTTCAACCTCGTTCATGAAATCCGAAAAGATTATTTCCGGCGGGCGCTGCTGCGTGCGGCTGAAAAAATTAAACAGCAGCAGAAACATCAATATTACCACCGCCCATAAGGCGATATTGCGTGAAACCTGATTCATGTCTTCCAAGATCGTAGCATGTGCGTTAAATTCTAAGCAACGCTGTGTTTCCTATTCTAGCGCGTGGTTTTGCCGTCAAATGTAACAGTCCATTTGAGGTCTCGGTCATCAGGGCGAAACGGCTGCGCAACATTCTGGGAATCCACAGAATTTCGCCGCGACATTCCACAATTGGCCACGTTGCGCGGCGCTCGCGCGGCAGCTTCCCATCAATAAACACGTCGTGAACCTTGCGAGTTCCTGTCATTCCGAGCGGCCTGATGCGATCGCCGCTCCGGAAGCTACGCACGATGAGCCCGCCCCCGATCTCGTCGGCGTCGAACAGTGCCTCCATCTGCCCGGCCCACGGCACCGCGATCTCATGATGAAATCCCGTCTCGCTTGGCCGTAGCAGCTTGGCCCTGAAGCTAAAACCGAGCGCGCCGGCTTCGGTCTCGCCGTCATTCGCCAATTGAAAGGCAAACGAAGCGGACCCAGTCGCCGGGGCTTGTTCGATCACGACAGCGCCGTATTCGCAACGCAAACGCCATCGACTTGTAATCGGGACCATCGAGCCGGGCGCCGCGGTCGCGCAGAATTCGCTGATGCGATCGATTTCGGCGCGATAGACCCGGCGGAGGTCGCCGAGATGCGCGCGGAGCCATTCGCGAATCACCGACCTCGAGAGCGCCCGATGAAGATCGCCAAAGCCTGCCAGGTCCATACAGTCGGGGGTTCGCAGGCGCCGATGAAGCTCGCGCCGGCCCTCGTCTGAGATGTAATCGTCAAGCGCGCGCAGCTCGCCGGCGAGCCCCGCCAGCCGCCGGCTAAGCCTCGGCGCGTAATCACGCTCGAGCATCGGGATGAGTTCGTGCCTGACTCGATTGCGCAGGATCGCCGGCGACAGATTGCTGCTGTCGCTAACGTAGGCCGCGCCGATTGCCTCGAGGTACGCAAGGATTTCTTCGCGCCGGACCGCGAGCAGCGGACGCACGATCCTGCCCGGGCCGGTCGCATCCATCGCTGCGAGACCGGCGGCGCCACTGCCACGCAGCAGCCGCAGCATTACGGTTTCGGCCTGATCGTCCGCATGATGAGCTAGGGCGATATGCTGCGCTTGGGCCCGATCCGCAATGCGATTAAGGAACGCGTAACGCAATTCGCGGGCGCGCTCCTCGAGATTGGACGAATAGAGCAGGTTCTCCGCGCGCCCTAGCCGTTCAATGACGCACTCGATTTCCAGCTTTTCGCATAGCTCCTGAACGAAGCCCTCGTCGCGATCCGATTCTTCGCCGCGCAGCCGATGATTCAGGTGCGCGGCCATCAATTCGACCCCGAGCCGCTCGCGCCCATTGCGCAACCGATGAAATGCGTGCGTCAACGCGACCGAATCGGCGCCGCCCGAGAGCGCAATCAAAATCCGCTCAACGGGGATGGCCGGCAGAGCGGCGAGCGCGGTGGAAGCCGCGCGCTCAACACGATCTATTACACGCCGGTTCATAGCCCTTCTATTATAAACGAATAGCCAACCGGGGCATCCCATGCCGTCGGGATACGGCGGACCGTCAGCGGGGGAACTGCTCGAGCAGATTCAGAATTACGCCGATGCCAGGCAGATTGACGTCGAGTTCCTCCTCCAGCGTACGGATGACACGAACGCGGCGTAGCGCGTCGCGGTCATAGAGCGGTTCCCCGCCGGTATCGGCCTGGCTGACGACCGCCGGTACGATGAATTCCTCGCGCTCCCAGATCGCCAGGCGGCGTTCGCTGATGCCGCTAAGGACACACAGCGCGCTCCGAGTTACGAGCGTGATTTGGCGGCCGGAGCGAGGGCCGCGACTGTGAGTATTGCGCCGCGCCATCTGCTTCATTCCTTCATGATCTCGGCGCGCGGGTCGGGAACGTCGCGGGCGCGGCGCAAATCCGCAAGTTGTTGCATCAGTTCGCGCTCTTCTTTGGTGAGGTCAGTCGGCGCGAGCACCTTTAACTCGTAGAGCAAATCGCCCGCGGCTTCCTTGCCCCGCCCCGGGATTCCGCGACCCTTCAAGCGCATAACTCGGCCGGTCTGGCTACCCGCGGGCACCTTGAGCGAGATGCGTCCGTCGAGCGTCGGCGCCGTCACTTCGGCACCCAGCGCGGCCTCGTAATCCCACACCGGAAGCTGGCAGCGCACGTCGCGCCCGGACACGGCAAAGGCGCCCCCGGGTCTGAAGTGAATAACCAGGTACAGGTCGCCATTAAGCTCGGGACGCGAGCCCTTTCCGCCCTGCCCTTTCAGCCTGATCCGTGAGCCGTCGGTAACTCCAGCCGGTATCGTCACTTCAAGCTGGCGTCGTACCGCGACGACCCCGCTGCCCCCGCATTTCGGACATGCATCGGCTGACCGGATGATGCGTGTGTTGCCGCGTTTCTCCTGCTTCGCGATAACTCCCGTGCCGCCGCACTTGTCGCATTCGTCGCTCGCGGTAACGGTGATTCGCCGCTGGGTGGCGTGCGCTGTATCCTGCGGACTGATTTCAACGTCGGCCTGCAGGTCTTGGGCGCGGCCATTACGAGCGCCGAAGCCGCCATCAAGGTCGTCGCTGAAGCCATACGAGGAGCCGCGCGCGCCCCCGCCACCGCGTCCCGCAAAGAAACGCTCGAAAAAATCGCTAAAGCCGCCACCGGTTCCGCCCGCGCCGCCCGCATCACCCATGCCTGCGCCCGCAAACGGTCCGCCCGCGCCGGAGTAGCGCCGATAGACCTCATCTTGCGGGGTTCCGCCCTCCCAATCGGCGCCCAGTTCGTCATACTTCTTGCGCTTCTCGGCGTCGCCAATAACCTGGTAGGCCTCGTTGGCCTCTTTGAAACGCCGCTCGGCTTCCTTGTTATTGGGATTGACGTCCGGATGAAATTTGCGGGCGAGTTTGCGATAGGCGGTCTTGATTTCCGCCTCGGTGGCGCCGCGCTCGACGCCGAGAACCTTGTAGTAGTCGCGGAACTCCATCTAATGGATATTACTCACTCCCCAAAAACCAAGCGTACAACCATCTAAGATGCGCACGATCATGCGCGTCTGCAACCTCACGCCATGCTCTACCGACAATCAGATCCATGCGGCCAGATAAATGCGGCGTCGGCCGAGTACGGAACTATTGGGCCGATCGCGACTGCGGCATCGCGCGGGACTTCAGCTCTTCGCGGACATCCCTGAGCTGCGCTTCCATCGCGCGCAACTCCACTTCGAGCCGGCTCTGGCGCCGCCAGATAAACACCACGTACAGGAAAATCACTGCAAAGATAATCGTATAAGCGGCGAACAGGTAGCCGAAATTGTCCATCAGAGGTCTCCCGCCGCCGCATGAGCCAGGTTCAGATCGCGCGCCAGCGTCGCGATCCGCGTGCGCATTCGCAGCGTGGCGAAGCGCAGGATCAGGAGCCAGACGAACAGTGCGGTAAAAGCCGCCATCGCGACCAGCAGCGTCGCCACCATCCGTGGATCCTCCAGCCCATGACCGCCTTGGCGCGTCACCAGGACCGCGGGATGAATCGTGCGCCACAGCCGCACCGAGACCACCACCACCGGCACATCGGCGGCCGCGACAATTCCGATCACGGCGGCGAAGCGCGCAACCTGCGGGGTATCGCCGGCCATCGCGCGGAGCATCAGGTACCCGCCATAGAGCAGCCACAGGATCAGCGTCGTCGTCAGGCGCGAATCCCAGGTCCACCACGTGCCCCAGATCGGCTTGGCCCAGATCGAGCCGGTCACCAATACCAGCGTGCAAAACACCATTCCGCTCTCCGCCGCAGCGTAGCCAAGATCGTCCCAGATCTCCGAACCGAGCCAGAGATAGAAGATTCCGCAGATCGCTACCAGGCCGAAGGCGGCGAAAGCGACCCAGGCGCACGGCACATGAAAATAGAAGATGCGCTGGACGTTTCCCTGATCGGCCTCGGGCGGAACGTAAACGAACACCATATAGATCGCGGCGACCATCAGGAGGGCCGTCAGTGCGCCCAGCGACAGATTCAAACGCTTATTCATGAGTGACTATTCGTAACGGATCGCGCGAGCGAGCGATATCGCCCTCGGCGCAGATAGCGGCAGCGGATAAGCGCAATAGAACGCGAGCGGGGCGATAGAAATTGTTGAAGAACGCAAAACTTATACTTTTGAGGACACTGAAACCTCACCGAGGTTTCAGACTTCCCATTTGTTAAAGATGCGGGCTCCGCCCTGTGAGAACTAGACCTGAGCCGGCCTTGCGAACGGTCTGGAGGAGACCCGGCGCGAACGCGTAAGCGCGTGCCGGCTGCCAGGCTGACTCGCACCCACTGTCATCCATACCGAAGTTCTCTCGCGGCCACCGGGCACTGGAACCGGTCACGTCTACCTCATGAGCAGCGGGTCGGGAATGCTCTTATGATGGGAAGTCCAGTCCTAAAAGTCAGGTCAAGACTGTTGGGCTGCTTGAAACCTCGGTGAGGTTTCAGAAAAGGCTTAAAGTTTTGCGTTCCTCACAACTTCATCTTAGCGTTTGGTGCTAGCGACGCGCACCTGGTCTTCGCCCTTTCCTAATCTTCCCCGAGGACTTGCTCGAAGAGCAGATATCCGGCGGCGAGGAAAATCACGTCGAAGGCGATGAGGATCTTGAGCCACTGCGCCATTGTGCTGAAGTCCCCACCGGTCAACGCCGCGCCGCTCGCCTTTACTCCGGCGATCAGCGCAGGCACGAACATGGGTACGGCGAGCAGCGGCAGTAGCAGGTCGCCCGTATGGATACGACCGGAAATCGCCGCGAGCAGCGTCGACAATGCGGAAAAACCAAGCGCGCCCAGCGCGATCACCGGCGCGAGGCGGAGCAGGCGCACGTCAAAATCGAGATTGAAGAAGAGCACCATCAGAACGACCGCCGCGGCCTCGGCCACCGCCATAAAGATGAAAGCGGCGACCAGCTTGGCCGCATAGAGCGTGCCCCGATCGAGTGGGCTCAACATTAGGGCGCGGATACAGCCGTTGTCGCGCTCGGCCAGCAGCGCGCGAGTCGAGCCGATCATGCCCGCGAAAATGAGTGCGACCCAGAGCGCGCCGGCCGCCGTACCCGCGTCGCGCACTCCGCCCATCGGATCGAGCGCAAACACCAGCACCACCAGGATCAGCAGTGAAAGTGCCACTAGCGCGATCGTGCTCTCACCGCTGCGCATCTCCAGGAGCAGGTCCTTGCGCAGGACCGCGACGAAGCCAGCCATCGCGCTAGCTGGCCCGCTGCACTCGCGCAGGCTCGCTGCCAGCGGTACCGGCAAGCGTAAGCAGTCGGCCACGGACAATTTCGTAGACATCGAAGTGCAGTCCGTCGACTGCGAGCGGCTGATGAGCGGTCATCAATACGGCACAGCCGCGCGCGATCGCCTCAGGCAGAATCGCCCCGGCCATCGCGACGCCGTCGGCATCGAGTGCGGCAAATGGCTCATCCATCAGCAGGACCTCGGGACGCGTTAACAACGCGCGGGCGAGCGTGAGCCGCTGCTCCATGCCGCGCGAGAAAGTTCGCACACGAGTGTCGGCGGCGAAATTGAGTCCGACCCGATCGATCCACCGCGAGAGCTCGGCGCGCGCATCGGCGATGCCGTAGAGCCGGGCGTAAAATTCCAGATTCTCGCGGGCGGTCAGATTCGGGTAGAGAAAACTTTGATGCGTGACGATCGCGAAGCGGCGGCGCGCGGCAGGTTCGAGCTTGCGACTGGGAATGCCGAACAGCAACGCCTCGCCGGCGGTTGGCGTCGAGAGTCCGGCGAGAAGGCGCACCAGAGTCGATTTGCCGGCGCCGTTGCGCCCGACGACCATCGCGGCGGTGCCGGCCAGCACGGCCAGATTGACACTGCGCAGGATCGGAACCAAACCGAAGGTCTTGTCCAGGCCGCGCGCTTCGATCAGCGCCGCGTCCATCATTCGGCCCGCGACGCAATACGCGCGGCGGCGACGTTCAGACTTGCGCCGCAGTCCGCGCAAAAATTGTGGCCCGCGCCCGCCGGCACGCCACATTGCGGGCAGAAATTCACCGTCGGCCTCGACCCACTTGCGTCGCCGAATGATCGCCGCACAGAGGGCGTCCCGATCGGCGCGCTCGGGACCGCCGCTACCGCTGCCGGGTTTGAACGAGGTTGCCATGCAGCGAGCCGCATCGTCGCAGTGCGCCTGGCGCCGCGCACGCGCTCGATCGCACTCATCGCCGCGAGCGCGCGGTCCTCTAACGATCTTTTAAGGTCGCGATAGTCAGTCTCGTCCAGCTTGCCCATTTCGTGATCGAATTCCAGTTCGCGCAAGCCCTGCACCGCCATGCCGCGATCGTGTTCGAGGCGTTCGAGCTCTAGCTCGCGGATGGTGGCACCGCGGCGGCGCGGAAACCCCCCGCTCAGCGGCGCCGCGACGAAGAGCGCGACCGCTGCGACAATCAGAATCGCCGCCACATAGTTCGTCACTTGTCAGATCCGATCGTGCAGATCGCGTTCGAGCCGGCGACGCAGTTCGGGGTCGAAGTTGCTGGCATTTCCGTCCGCCCCGGATTCGAGCGCATCCACTGGCGTTGGCGCAGGAGAATTCGACCGCCAGCGACCCACCGTAAACGCCACCAGCACACCGCCGGCGAGGACCGCCGCGAACGGCATGATCCATGCGCACAGGTTGAAGCCCTGAGTTGTCGGCGCCGACAGAATCTTCTCGCCGTACTTGCTGCGAAAGAATGCGATCACCTGCGGTTCGCTCATGCCGCGCCCAAGCATATGATCGATCTGATCGCGCGCGGGCACCGAAAACTCGCAATTCGGATGGTTACAGTTGGCCACCGTCAGCCCGCAACCGCATTGGCAGGTCAGCCCTTCGGAGACTTGCTGCATCGTGACGATGGGCGCGGCCGCGAGCACGATCGGCAGCGCCAATGCACAGGCGCATGCAACGATCATCAGGGCGGCCGTGCGCGTGCCGAGTTTTCGCGATCGCCTCAAGCGTCAATCACCTCCGGGCACGACCTGCGCGTCGTCTTCGAGCGGTAGCGAGGTGCGGACCGCGGCGGCAATTACCGCCCGCTCGCGCACGTTCGGCCACATCACGATAACCGTGCCAAACGCCATAATGACGCCGCCCGCCCACAGCCAAAATACCAGCGGTGTCAGGAAGACCTGAAAGGTCGCAAGACCGCTCTGATCGTCGATGCCGGCGAGCACGACGTAGAGGTCGGAGGCGGGCGTCGATCGAATCGCGACGGCGGTGGCCGGTTGCTGCAAGCGTTTGAAGAAGAGCTTGGCCGGTTCCATCATCGCGATCGGCTTGCCGTTGCGCCGCACCTCGATTCGCGCTCGGGAAGTTTCAACATGCGGCGTTTCAGTCGTGTGGATGCCGAGATATTCGAGTTCGTAGGAGCCGACCTGGAACGTATCGCCCTCCTTGACGCTTTTCTTGACTTCGGTTTTGAAGAACGCCGATGCCACAATACCGATAAACGCCAGCACCACACCGATATGGATGATGTAGCCGCCATAGCGCCGGTTGTTTTTCGCAATCAGATTGACAATTGCGGTCGGCACCGATTCCGATACCATGTGCCGGCGGGCACTGACGCCGCGGCGGAATTCGACCACGATCGTGCCGAGGACGAAGGCCGCCAGCGATAGTGCCGTCAGCACGTACCATTCCCGCAGCCCGGCAACAAAGGCACAGACGCCAGTAGTGACGCCAAAGATCGCCGGCGACGCAAAGGTCTTGGCCAGGCTGTCGAACGACGACCGCCGCCACGCAATCAACGGCCCCACGCCCATCAGGAATATCAGTGCAAGCGCGAGTGGTCCGTTGACCTTGTCGAAGAATGGCGGTCCGACGGTTATCTTTACGCCGCGCACGGCCTCGGACAGCACCGGAAAGAGCGTTCCCCAAAAAACCGCGAAGGCGATTCCGACCAGCACCAGGTTGTTGAAAAGGAAGGCCGCCTCACGCGACAGATATGACTCGAATTCGGCCGGCGTGCGCAGTTGCCGGACACGCGACAGGAGCAGGCCACTGTAGAGGACCACGACTAGAATCAGGAAGGTCAGGAAATACGGTCCGAGCCCCGATTGGGTGAACGAATGCACCGACGAGATAACTCCGCTGCGCGTGATAAAGGTGCCGAAGAGGGTCAGTCCAAAGGCCATGCCGATGAGGACCAGGTTCCAGACCTTCAGCATGTCTTTGCGTTCCTGAATCATCACCGAATGAAGATAGGCGGTCATAACAAGCCAGGGCATAAAGGCGGCGTTCTCGACTGGATCCCACGCCCAGTAACCGCCCCAACCGAGAACTTCATAGGCCCATCGTGCGCCGAAGAGATTGCCGAGCGTGAGAAAGAACCACGAGAAGATCGCCCATCGGCGCGTGCTGCGAATCCAGCTATCGTCGAAGCGGCCGACCATCAGGGCGGCGGCGCCAAAGGCAAACGGCACACTCGCGCTGACGTAGCCGGTATAGAGCGACGGCGGATGAATCGCCATCCAATAGTTCTGCAGCAGCGGATTGAGGTCCTGCCCATCGGCGGGAATCACGGCCAGCAAATCGAACGGACGCGTGACGAAGTTCAGCATGCCGAGGAAAAAGATCGCGATGCCGGCGAGCACTGCGAGCGCGTAGGGGGTCATTTCGGGATTGCGCCGGCGGTTCTGGAACGCGACCAGCGAAGTGAAGATAGTCAGCAGCCAGGTCCAGAACAGCAAGGAACCCTGCTGGCCACCCCACAACGCGGTGAATTTGTAAATTGTCGGCAACGAGAAGCTGGTGTACGACGCCACATACTCAAGCGAGAAATCGCTGTGGAGCAGGCTCGACACCAGGGCTCCGACCGCGACCGTGACCATCGCGCACATCGCCCATAGGGCATGGCGCGCACTGACCGTGAGCGACGGAATCGAGGCACGCGCGCCGACGACGTTGGCGATTATCGAGTAGCTGGCGAGCACCAGGGCGAGCGCCAGCGCTAGTTGACCGATCAGCGGCATTCTTCTCCTCTTTGCTTGCGCGCTACTCTCATCGGGCGCACCGCATCTTTACTCCTGCTGCGTTCGCGACTCCTGCTGCGTTCGCGGCTTCTGTGGAGGCTGCGCGGTTCCTAATGCGCCCGCGCGTCCATTGCGTGCGTGGCTTTCTATAGCGTGCACCGCTCCTAACTGACACTGTGCGACTCCTGCTGCGTGAGGCACTCCGATTGCGCTTTCCAATCACTTTCACGCCCGCTTCTATTGTGCGGGCTGCTTGGGAACATATTTTGAGGGGCAACTGGTCAAGACCTGGCGCGCCTCGATAGTCCCGTCCGTGGCCAGCGTACCCTCGACAATGACGTCGCGGTTGGCTGCGAACATGTCGGGCTTGGGCTCTCCGCGGCAAATGACATGAAAGACCGTCGCGCCACCGATGCTCGCGGCGACCGGTCTGATCCCGGGCTGATCGGTCTGCTGATCGGCCGGGGGTGGCTGTGCGAGTCCGAATGAGAGCGTCAAGGTTATTGGATTCCATGCGATGGAGCGCGGCGCGACACGGCCGGCGACGCGCAACATCTGGCCGGAAAGCTCGACTTGGCGAACTTTCACCTCGTTGACCGTCAGGTAGTATTCGGCGGTGTTTCTAACCGCCGTGACGATCAGGTAGCCAATCGCGGCAACGATTAGGCCGGTCCCGATCGCAAAACGGAGTCGCTTGGGCATAGGTGCCTCTTTCTATCAGGCGTCCGCCAAATCATCCATAGGCACATCACCGGCAGTGCCGGATTGCCAGATGGCGGCTGCGGAAACGCTCCATTCTTGTCAGTCTCGGGCGGGATCGGCAAGTGCGGTGACGGCCGGGCATGATTTCGCATCGTGTCGCATTCTGGGCCGCATTCGGAGCGCCTATTGGCCACGCTTCTCAAGATGCAATCGGTGTTCAGGGCCTAAGCACGCCGAGACCAAGGTGGCGCTCGAAGGCGTCGAAGTCGCGGTCGGAATGGAGCAGCACGTGCGACCGCGCTATACAAAAGGTTGCGATCAGTGCGTCGATGGTCTTTCGCACGGTCACGCCCCTAGCCCGAAGCCTCCGGTAGTTCTGCGCCGCGAGGATCGCGATCTCCCGGCCCACCATCGGACTGAACTCAAGCGTGCCCAGCAGCCGAAGGACTCGGCTAAAATCGCTTTCGGAGCGAAATCCCTGGAGCACTTCGGCAAATATCAGGTCGCCGATGAGCAACCGCTCGGCTCCGAGCAGCCGGTCGAGCAGATCAGCCTCGGGAGTTGCGCGCCCATTGAAATAATCGATCCAGACGGAGCTATCTACCAAAATCACGAACGACAGCGGCTATCGCGCAGAATCACGAACGCGCCTTAGCTATCGCGCCGTATCGTGTCGAGGTCGCCGTCCCATTTGAGCTTGCCGCGAAAGTGACGGATTCGTTCCTGCTTTTTGAGTGCGATCAAGGTCTGCAAACCGCGCTCGACGACCTCGCGCTTGGTGGTCACGCCGGTGGCGCGCATCGCCTGCTTCATCAGGCGGTCGTCGATTACAATATTGGTTCGCATGACGATTTACCTATGTGTATGCTAGTGGCCGGTGATACACATTGCAAGTAGCGTCCGGGGTCCCCGAAAAGCGCCATAAGCGGGGGTCTCGCGGCACTTCCCTCTGATACAAAGTATTTGCGGAGATTTACCGGGAGAAGAGCGAGCGGACAATTGGGGTGAGGTCCTTTTCGGACGGCGGCTTGCCAGTGTGGTCCTGCACGACGTTGCGCATTTGATCGCCGGAGCCTCCGACCTGAAATAGCATCAGAGGTACATGGCTATCGAGTACGTCTGCACTGCCATGCCAAGTGTAGTGAGTTTCCGCAGCGAAGTAGTAACGATGATCAAGCGCGACACCGCCGCTGTTCGCCAGTAGTAAAATGTCGCCTGCGCGATTACCATAAGGACCCGCGCTTAGCCAATCCATCCGCTGCTGTAGATCGACCAGGTCAGGACGCGGATGTGTCCGTAGGTAGGCATCTATTGGAACCAGCCTGCGACCATCGAAAATCTGAAACGCTGTAGCCGCCTTACCGGCGGCCGCAGGTACGCGCGCGAAGATAAGGTCGATAGTACGTTTGAGACGCGGGAATGGACGCCCGGTGCGATTGACCTTGTCGAAAGCGCGTATCACCGGCATCACGTCCTGCTTGAACCGCGGCGGCTTACTCCAATCGCAGCGGTTACCGGCCGCCAGACAAGTCGATCGATCGGCGAGGTAGATGTAGGCCATGAAGCCCTGATAGGCGAGCACGGCCTGATAGTCCTGTTCCTTGTCGGTGAGAGCCAGCTTGGCCTTGCGGACGCGAAAGCCGGTATTTGCGACCATGGTGAAAGGTGTCGCATCGCCGTCGGCTCCTAACATGTGCTGGTCGTCGTTGAGGGTCGGCGTCTGGCCGTGGTCGGCGATGAAAAGGACGTAGGTGTCGTCGAGGGCGTTCTTCTTGCGGTATTCGTCGAGCACCTCGCCTATACCCTTATCAGTTACCGACGACAGGTAGCCGAGCTGTGAAATGAGCGGGTCCGGCGCCGCGTGAGTGAAGGCGTCGATGCCGGGAAAATAAATCGTCTGGAGGTTCGGCACGCTGTGCGCATCGATCGCGGCGATGAGCGTTTTCACCGAATCGAGATCGAGCGTTCCACTGACTGATTTCTCAGCGGAATCGCCGTTGAGCTTGCCGGCTATCAAGCCACCGATAAGGCTGCTGTAAGACGACGGACCAACGATCGTATAGAGCGTCGCGCCGCGGTAGATCCACATCAGCGAAACATTCGAGTCGATGCCGAGCTGTTGGTAGAGGGTCGGGACTTCCAAGGCTTTGCCGACGAGGCCATCTGTAATCGCCTTCTGCAGGTCACCGGTATCATCGACGGAGATCGGAACCGGCGCAAAGAACTGCATCTTCTCGCGCTCGAACCATTCGTCGCCGGTCACACCGTTGAAGGCGGGCGGGACGCCGGTGAAGATAGCGGACCAGTCGGCGACGGTGCTGGACGGAAGCATCGAGAGGGCGTCGGGGGTTGAGTAGCCATGCTCGAAGACGCCGTCACCGCGCTCCTTGCCTAGGATTCCCGCAATGTTGGGGGCCCTCCCAGAACGGATCAAGGTCATCAATTGATCGTAATTCACCCCGTCGAGCGCAAAGATGATGACATGCTTACCCGGTAATTTCGGTGGGGCAACGGTCTTGAGCGGGACCTGTCCGCCGGTAGTGATGGTCTTCGTGACGAGCGTGCATGAGAGTATCGCGAAGGTCGCGATGACGGTCGCGATCGCGATCATTAGTGAAGATTTAGACGGTTTCAAAATAGCGATACTAATCGGTGCTGTCGCCGGGAGTGGCGGAGCGCGGGCCGAACGCGACACCGCGCTTGCTCGCGCGGATGAACGCGATGAGTTCGTTGACCTCGGCTGGATGCGGTCCGTTCATTTCGAGCCGATCAAGCGCCAACCGCAAGTTCTGTCGCGAACCAAAGACCATCGCGAAGGCGTTGCGCAACGCGCGGATCGAAGTTGTATCGATACCAGCCCGGCGCAGACCGACGACATTTATTCCCCGCAGCGTGTGAGTCAGGTCCATCATGCAGAATGGCGGGACGTCGCGGCTGGTGCGGCTCAATCCACGCATCATCGCAAGGCGCCCGATGCGCACATATTGATGGACTACGCAGTTGCCCGAAACCAGCGCGCGGTCGCCGACCTCGGCCCATCCGGCGAGCAGTGCACCGCCCGCGATAATCGTTCCATCGCCAATGCGGCAATCGTGAGCGACGTGGGAGTTCTGCATAAAGAAATTGCCATCGCCGATGATCGTAACGTCCCCGTGCTTGCTACCCCGATGGATAGTGACGCCTTCGCGAAAGATATTGCGGTCGCCGATTTTGACTCGGCGCGGTCCTCCATTGTAGGCAAGGTCCTGGGGTTCGTCACCGATAACGACATTGGGATGGATAACATTACCCTCGCCGATTTCGGTGACGCCGAGAACGGTCACGTGTCCGACCAGGCGCGTACCTGCACCAATCCGGATGCGGCCGTCGAGCATGCAGAAAGGGCCAACTTCGACTCCGGGCGCGAGTTCGACTTCATTGCCAATGACGGCGCTGGGATGTATACGCGGGGCACGAGTCTCTGTACTCATCGAGGTTCCCTGCGCGCGTAACCAATACTCAATGAAGGATCTTTTTTTGTCTTTGAGATCGTCGGGATGTTCGCGGTCTTCGACCGCGGCGCCGGGTACGCGATAATCCTCGCCGGCCCAAGTGCCGAGGTCAACCATCCGACAGCGTTCCGAACAAAACGGCCGGTAGCGATTAGCCGGCGTCGCATCAGCCGGCTTCTTGCATATTGGACAGCGCATCGTTTGGCCAACCTGGGACGAAATTGCCAGAATGACCGTGTGCGTGCAACGCCAGAACCATACAGATAATCAATAGACGTGCAGACCTGAGACGTGCAGACCTGCCAGATGATCAATAAACCTGCCCGCCGCATTGATCGCTGCCACCGCTCGAGATGAAGCTATCCGTTCGCCGGTCGTAGATAAACAATTTGCTGTAACAGAATTGCCGCCGATCGGGACCACGATATGCGAATTCGACGTGCACGATCATTCGTGACTGTCCCTCGTGGACTTGGTCATAGAGGGTTTTCGGGACGAAGCGAAAGATCCGGTGAGGAACGGTCGGGGACACGATTCCAATATTCTCGGTATCGGCCACCCTGCTCGCCTTCGGCAACGGTTTGCCATCGACAGTAACGGCGATCCGAGCGACTCCACCGACGGCCTGGACCTGGCCGAAGTTGCGGCAATCGATTACCATCCGAGCGAAATCCGCATCGATCCCGTCAAACGTGACCTCTTCCACGCCGATATATGGACGCTCGGCGACGGTGAAGAGCAGGTTCGTGACCTGGGCCGTGCGCCAGGTCGAAAAGGCGCTGAAGCCAGTCGCGATGACCATCATAAAGGTCATGAAATCGTTGAAGCGGAGAACGTCGGAAAGCTTTCGCACAATCTTGCGATCGCCACGCCGGAGTTCAGTGGCATTCGCAAAGTTCGGCTCGAGCGTGACGTCGCCCGGGGCGGCATCGGCGCCGGCGGTAGTCGATTGCCGTATGGGAGCCTGATCATCAGCCATCGCTCGGAAGTTAGCGGAGGTTTGCGGCTGCGGTAAAGACGGCACCATCGTATGCCCAGGTGGCCTCCGCCATCGGGAGAGCTTTGCGTAGCCGCGCGGCGCCGGGGTCCTCGCGGCCCTTCCGTGAAACGGCAGGGCCGCATTAAGGCCGCTAAGAGTCCTCGCGCGCGATTGCGCGCGCGAGGATTCTTAGCGGGCAGAGGCGCACGCCGCGCGCGTCGTCCCCGACGGCGCTGGCCGCCTACGGGCGGCCAGGCTACGCAAAGCTCTCCGGAAAGATGCCGCCGTCCATCCGATGCTGCGACTTAGGAAACGCGCAGAACCGCGGAGCCCTTTAACTCGTCGTGCTTGAGCATCGCGAGAGCACGATTGGCCTCTTCGAGTTCCATCGTAATCGTATGCGTGCGAATGGGGATTTCACCGGCTATTTTGAGAAACTCGTCGCCATCGGCGCGAGTGTTGGCTGTCACGCTGCGCAACTCCTTTTCGTAGAAGAGATGCCGATCGTAATCGAGCGGTGGGATCGGTGACAGATAGATGCCAGCAATCGCGAGAATCCCGCCCCGGTCGAGCGCCGCGAGCGCGGGCAATACGAGATTTCCGGCCGGCGCGAACAGAATTGCAGCGTCGAGCGGTTTGGGCGGCGGCTCGTCAGCCGCGCCAATCCAGGTGGCGCCGAGTTCGCGAGCGAGATCCTGATGAATACCGCCGCGGCTCATGACGAAGACTTCGCAACCCCAATGCTTGAGTAGCTGGATTGCGAGATGGGCCGAACCGCCGAAGCCGTACAGTCCGACAGTCGTGCCGGGGCGAACCTCGGCACGCTTAATCGCACGATAGCCGATGATGCCCGCACACAGCAGCGGCGCGACCTCCGCGTCGGGAACCGCGGCTGGCAACGCGTAAGCGAAATCCTCCTTGCCGGTGGCGAATTCGGCATAGCCACCGTCATGGTCCCATCCGGTGAAGCGCGCGTTGGGGCAGAGGTTTTCACGCCCGCGTTGGCAATAGACGCACACGCCGCAGGTCTCGCGCAGCCATGCGATACCGACGCGAGCACCCAGCGCGAAACGTTTGCATCCGGGTCCGAGTCGCTCGACGACGCCAACGACTTCATGGCCGGGGACGATCTGCGGATGTTTCGGCGCGAGGTCGCCTTCACATACATGGAGATCGGTACGGCATACGCCGCAAGCGGTCACGCGAACGAGGATTTCGCTGGCACCCGCTGTGGGCGCCGGGAGATCGGCGAGCACGAGCGGATCGCTCTCGATTGCCGCCGGCGTATGTACCACCATCGCACGCATCGACCGCTATGTTAGCGTGGTGCGAGCGAGCAAGGCGACCGGTGGTTACGTCGCACCTCATCGAATCGGAGGATGTCAGCGAATCGGAGGATGTCAGCCGCCGTCAAGAGGATGCGTCACGAACCAAGCCCCAACCGCGCAAGGCTAACTCGTGACGCAGACTTGAATCGCTCGCCAAAGCACGTCAGTTTCAATATGCAACCTTCATGGGATCGGCAAATGGCGGGTTGCCTCTACAGATTTGATGGCCTATAAGAGGCGTTGGATCACGATGGCGCAAGCTGACTTTAGCACTACGCGGCCGCACTCAATCGGCGCTGCCCTCATCGGCGATGTCGTCATCGACGATATACTGGACCGGGCACGCACCGGCGATCGCCTCGACGAGGCCGACGCGATCGCGTTGATCGAATGTTCCGATACCGATTTGCCGCGCGTGATGGCCGCGGCGGCGGACCTGCGCGACCGTAGCAAAGGACGCGACGTCACCTACTCGCGCAAAGTTTTCCTGCCGGTTACGAACATTTGCCGGGACCGCTGCACCTACTGCACGTTCCGCAAGGATCCGGGCGACCCCGGGGCGTGGACGATGGCCCTTGATGAGATCGCCGAATGGTCCCGGCGCGGACATGATCTCGGCTGTATCGAGGCCCTGATGTGCCTCGGCGACAAGCCTGAAATTGCCTTCAAAGAGTATCGCGAGACGCTGAAGGGGCTGGGCGTGAGCAGCACGATTGAATATGTAGCGCGGGCCTGCGAAGCGGCGCTCGCGCAGGGACTGCTGCCGCATACCAACGCCGGAATAATGTCGCACGACGAGATGGCGATGTTGCGACCACTCAACGCAAGCATGGGACTGATGCTCGAAAGTATCTCGCCGCGGCTGCGTCAGCGCGGCGGGGTCCATCAATGGGCGCCGGACAAGGATCCCGCAGTACGCATCCGTATGATCGACGAGGCCGGTGAACTGCGCATCCCGTTCACCACCGGTATCCTGATTGGAATCGGCGACACGCCGGCCGAACGGGCACAAAGCCTGATCGCGATTCGTGCAAGCCATGAACGTCATGGCCATATCCAGGAAGTGATTATCCAAAACTTCCGCGCGAAGCCGGGCATCGGTATGGAGGATGCGCCGGAACCGGGAGCGCTCGAGATGGCGCGCGCGATCGCGACCGCGCGGCTGGTGTTGGGCCCCGCGATGAACGTGCAAGCGCCGCCAAATCTGTCGCCGCACGAAATCGAACTCTTCTTGAGCGCAGGGATCAATGACTGGGGCGGCATCTCACCGCTCAGCCGCGACTACGTCAATCCCGAGGCGCCGTGGCCGCACCTCGACCGCTTGGCCGAACGATGTGCGCGTGCCGGCTTTCATCTAAACCAGCGGCTCGCGATTTACCCCGAATATATCAACGACGAATGGGTCGATCCGGCGATCAGGCCGGCCATCGACCGGCTCCAGGATCGAATTGGAGCGGAGGTCTAATTGTGAACCTCGAGCAAATTCGCGGCTTGGTGGACGATATCGAGGCAACGCCGCTCAACGTCCTGATGGCCCACGCATCGGCGGACATGCGCGCCGTTCTACTGAAGAGTCTCAACGGTAAGGAGATCTCGACCGACGAGGGGCTGGCAGTCTATACCGCAACCGGAGACGACCTCCGTGCGGTGATTAAAGCGGCCGACCTCGCGCGCGCCGAAGACGTGGGCGAGGAAGTCACCTACGTCGTCAATCGCAATATCAACTTCACCAATATCTGCTTCGTCGGATGTCAGTTCTGCGGATTCAAGCGTCAAAAATGGGAATCTGATGCCTACGACCATTCTGACGACACCATCCTCGCTAAGGTCGCCGACGCGGTCGCGCGCGGGGCGACGGAAGTCTGCATGCAGGGCGGCATCAATCCCGATATGCCGGCCTTCAAGTATCGCGATCTGCTGGTCGCGATTAAGTCGCACTTCCCGGAGATTCATATCCACGCGTTCTCGCCGATGGAAATAATGTACGGGGCGCGGCGGACCCGAATGGAGTATTCGGACTACATCGCGATGCTGCGTGACGCCGGACTCGGATCGATTCCCGGTACCGCCGCCGAAATCCTAGACGACAGCGTGCGCGAGATCCTGAGCCATAAAAAAGTTGACGTTGCCGCCTGGGTCGATATCGTCTCCAGCGCCCATGCGCTTGGCGTGCGCACCACTTCAACCATCATGTACGGGCATCTCGAAAGCCCGCGCCACGTCGTGAACCATCTTGACCTGCTGCGGACGATCCAGAAACGCACCCACGGCTTCACCGAATTCGTGCCGCTGCGCTTCATCCACGAGAACACCGTGCTGTTTCGGCGAGGCCTCGTAAAGCCGCAGGAAAGCGGCATCCTGGACTTGCAGATGTACGCATTTTCGCGACTCTTCCTGCGCGGATCGATCGACAATATACAAACCTCGTGGGTCAAGCTTGGTGTCGATCTTGCCGCGGTTACGCTGAAGGCGGGATGCAACGACTTCTCCGGCACTCTGATGGAGGAGAGCATTACAGCACAGGCCGGCGGTACGGCCGGCGAGTTCGTCGCGGTCGACCTGATCGAAGAGAAGGCGCGCGAGGCCGGGCGGGTCGCGGTCGAACGCAACACTTTGTACAAAAAACTCTACGGCAGAAAGGCTCCCAATGGCGCGCGGCCGATTGTCCACATCCCTGAAGCCCACGATAACCACGCTAGCGGGGGGAGTAGGGGCGGCTAAGTTTCTCCGCGGGCTGGTCCAGCGGATCGATCCCCGCCAAGTGAGCGTCATCGTCAACACTGGCGATGACGAGCATTTCTACGGCCTCCACGTATCGCCCGATGTTGACACGGTGATTTATACACTCGCCGGCGTCATCAATCGCGCCAACGGATGGGGACTCGAGGGCGAGAGCTTCAACGCGCTCGACGCCCTCGGCCGGCTCTATGGCAAGCCTTGGTTCAACCTCGGCGACCGTGACCTTGCGACGCATCTGTATCGCAGCGAGCGGCTGCGAGCCGGCGCGCGGCTGACCGACGTTACGCTGGAACTGGGACAGCGCTTCGGCGTCAAGTCGCAGGTCCTTCCGATGAGCGACGACCGCGTGCATACGTTCGTCAAGCTCAAGGGACGCCCGGCGATTCCATTTCAGGAGTATTTTGTGCGCGGACGGGCGCGAGGCGTGGTTGAGAATATCGAATTGCGCGGGGCCGAGAAGGCGCGGCCAACGCCCGAAGTGCTCGATTCGATGATGCGCGCCGCGGTGGTAATCCTCGCACCGTCAAATCCGTTTGTGTCGATCGGACCGATCCTTGCCATGACCGGTATGCGCAAAGCGCTCAAGGCGGTACGCAACCGGGTAGTTGCTATCAGTCCCATCGTAGGCGGCAAGACCATCAAGGGACCGGCCGACAAGATGCTGCGCGGACTCGGTCACGAGATCTCACCGCTCGGCATCGCGCGGCTCTATCGGGATATCGTGGGGCTGATGGTCATTGACGTCGTGGACCATCGCTATCTGGAAGCAATCCGCGCACTAGGCGTGAACGCGATCGCCACCGACACCGTTATGACGACGCCAGATCACGCGGCGCGACTGGCGGACGTGGTGACACGCGCGCTTGAGGTGTAGGCTTTATCCCCATGGCGTCACTCACGCTTACTGCTATCGAAGGTCTCCCCATGATCGCGGCGGGCGACAATCTCGCCGAACTGATCAAGCGCGCCATGGACGGGATGGATTTGCAGCTGCACAACCGCGATATCCTGTCGATTTGTCAGAAGATCGTCTCCAAAGCCGAGGGGCGCCTGATCGATTTGAAGCAGGTCGAGCCGTCGCCGCTGGCCTTGAAGTTCGCCGAACGCTGGGAAAAGGACGCGCGTGCGGTCGAACTGGTGTTGCGTCAAACCAGCCGCATAGTACGAATGGACAATGCCGTGCTGATAGTAGAAACCGGTCCCGGATGGGTCTGCGCCAATGCCGGTATCGACGAATCCAATAGCCTCGAAGACGATCAGGCGATCCTGCTGCCGGAAGATCCCGACGCCTCGGCTATGCGCCTTCGCAACGATCTGAAACACCTCACCGGCGCTGAAATTGCCGTCATCATCACCGACACCTTTGGACGCCCCTGGCGCGACGGGCTGACTGAGGTTTGCCTGGGCATCGCTGGAATGAACCCGATGCTCGATCTGCGTGGGACGACCGATCTCGGCGGTCGCGAACTTCATCACACCGTTATCGCCATCGCTGATGAACTCGCCTGTGCGGCTGGCCTGCTGATGCCCAAAGCGGGCGCGACTCCGGCGGTGTTGATTCGGGGCTATCAATACAAAGCTGCGGAGGGCAGCGCCAAGGCGCTCATCCGTCCTGCTGCATCGGATCTCTTTCGCTAGGATATTGACAGGCGTTGGTGAAGAATCAGCAAACCGCCGGCGCCGTCGCCGCAACCAGCGTCGAGGTCCGCGACCTCGCGCTACCGGTGAAGGGGGCTCTGCTCGCGGTCGAGAAAAAACTCTCGCGCCTGCTCGATTCCAACGAAGCGCTCATCGGCGAAATCTGCCATTACCTCGTCGATGGCGGCGGTAAGCGCCTGCGCCCACTTTTCATCCTGCTGGTCTATCGCGCCTGCGGCGGTCTCAGCGAAAAGATCGAAGACGCAATCGACGCGGCGATCGCACTCGAATTGATTCATTCGGCGACCCTGCTTCACGACGACATCATCGACGGCGGATTGCTGCGGCGCGGCAAGCCGTCGGCCTTCGCGCGTTACGGCTTTGCGCCCTCGCTGGTCGCCGGCGATTTCCTCTTCTGCCGCGCCTTCGAGCTTTGCGGACGCTTCGAGGAGCGGCTGGTGCGGACCGCCGCGCAGGCCTGCATCTCGCTCACCGAGGGCGAGGTGATGGAGGGCCGCATGCGCCACAACGCAGCCGCCACCATCGACGACTACATCGCAGTCATCACGCGCAAAACTGCTTCGCTGTTCGCCGCGGGCGGCAAGGTCGCAGCGGACTTGACGGGCGCTGACGCGAAGACCATCGCCGCGATGGAAACCCTCGGACTGGCGCTGGGACTCGCCTTCCAAATGATCGATGACCTGCTCGACGTGTTGGGGCCGGAGGAAAAGATCGGCAAACCGGTCGGCTCCGATCTGCGCGCTGGAATCATTTCGCTGCCGGTGGTGCTTGGGCTTCAGCACAATACCGAATTTGCACGAAACTTCCGCGCCGGCACACGGCTGGACGGCGCGGACTTCGACCACGCGCTGCAACTAATGCGCGACCCGGCGCTGATTGCGCGCGGTCGCGCATTGGCCACCGCACAGGTCAATCGCGCACGCGATCTGCTCGCCCAACTCCAGCCCTCGGTCTATCGCGAAAGCCTCGCCGCGCTGATCGACGAACAAATCGACCGCGATGACTAAGGCACCGAACCTTGCAAGACCAGCCGGACCGCTTCTTCCCGCGAAAGCGATGAAGGAAATTGGGTTGAAGAACTCAAACTTATTGTTTCAGTGAACCCTTTGAAAGGTTTCACACTTCCCACAGTGAATTAGATAAATCGGTCTGCGGATCGCGTCGAGACTCCTTGCGCGAACGCGTAAGCATGACTTGACGATCGACCGAGTATCGCCAACATCATCTTCGACCAGGTTTTCTCAGGGCGAAGCCCGCATCTTACCAAAGGGAAGTCCAGTCCGAAAAATCGGGTCAAGACTGTTGGGCTGCTTGAAATCTCAGTGAGGTTTCAGTGTCTTGAAAGACTAAAGTTCCGCGTTCCTCAACAACTGCTTCAACCACCTCTCGTTTTCCGAGGCTGCACGCTTGGCTTCCGATCAATGGCGCTAATCGGCTAGGGTGGGCAATATCGCGGAGGGTTACCGCAATGGAAAATTCGTCCGACTATCGCGTCTCCAGCGTTGAGCAATTGCGCGCCATCATGGGCGAGGCGGGCAAGCTCGTGCCGCTCAAGTTACTTACCGCGCTGGACGACCTTGCGATCGATTTCATTCGTCGGTCGCCTTTCCTCGTGCTCTCGACCGCTGACGCCGACGGTAATCAGGACGCCTCGCCCAAGGGCGACGCCCCCGGTTTCGTCACGATCGAGGATCGCAACACGATCCTGATCCCCGACCGCAAGGGCAACAAGTTGCTATTCGGCCTGCAGAACATTCTTGTGACTCGGCGCGTGGGGATTCTGTTCATCGCGCCCCCGACGAGCGAGACCCTGCGCGTCAACGGCACGGCCGAGCTCGTCGTTGACCCCGCGATCTTGCAGCGGCTCGCGGCACGCGGACAGCCCGCTCAGCTCGCGATTCGGGTGACGGTACGCGAGTGCTTCTTTCACTGCGCCAAGGCTTTCATTCGCTCCGAACTGTGGAATCACGAGAAATGGCCGGAGCCGATCAAGATCTCATTTGGGAAATATCTGGCGGCCAAAATGAATCCAGACCAGGCTCCCGCGCAGCAGACCGAGATGGCGCAACAAATCGACACCTTCGTCGAGCAGGACTACAAAACTAACTTATAACGTCCGTCGATCTGTAGCGTCCGTCGAACCGAATGCGGCTTCCAAACCTCGAGTGCCGCTTGGTTTCGACACGATCGCCATCGATTGAGAGCCGAATTCTGGCAGGTCAAGTCAACCCTGAAGAGTTTCACCGCAAAATTTTGGCGGCAATGTTTCACGTGAAACATGTTCGCCATTCGTTCGGGTGAAATACTCAGTCGGGATTTCACCGGAGCATTAACTTACATGGACTTTCCCTTCTCGTAACTGGGTGACAAAACCCACCGAGGTCGGGCTGTCAAACTGACACTAAGTGTGATGGAGGAGCTAGCGAGCACCGTTGATTGAGCACTCCGCGACCTGCTCTATGAGCATCTCGCACATTCCGCCATCTGCACGGGGTGTGGTAGTAATCGGGGGCCACAGGAGGCCGGATGCGCTGCCCGTCCTGCAACTACGACAACCCCGGTGACGCCTCGTTCTGTGAAGGATGCGGAGCGAAGCAGGAACTGGTTTGCCCGACCTGCCAAACATTGGCGAGTCCTGGGGCGCGATTCTGCAAGAAATGTGGGAGCGCAATTGGCCCCATAAAGGCCGCCTCCTCCACGACCGTTCCTCCGCTGAAATCACAAATCATAGTCGCCGTTGATAGCGCAGCGTCCGAAGCGCTCGAGGCCGAGCGCAAGACGGTGACGGCGCTGTTCGCGGATATCAAGGGCTCGACCGAATTGATGGAGGACCTCGATCCCGAAGAGGCGCGCACGATTATCGACCCAGCGCTCAAGCTGATGATCGAAGCAGTGCGTCGCTATGACGGTTACGTGGTGCAATCCACAGGCGATGGGATCTTCGCGCTGTTCGGCGCACCGATCGCGCATGAGGATCATCCGCAGCGTGCGCTGTATACGGCGCTCCGGATGCAGGACGAGTTACGCCGCTACTCAACAAAGCTGCGCGAAGCCGGGGACCTTCCGATCGAAGCCCGCGTCGGCGTGAACACCGGCGAAGTGGTGGTGCGATCGATTGCGACTAGGCAGGGGCACACTGAATACACCCCGATTGGGCACACCACCAATCTCGCGTCGAGAATGCAGGCGCTCGCGCCGACAGGGTCGATAGCGATCAGCGAGCAGACGCGCAAACTAGTGGAAGGATATTTCGCGCTCAAGCCGCTGGGGCCGACCAAGGTCAAAGGTGTCAGCGAACCAGTCAATGTCTATGAGGTGAACGGTTTGGGCCGCTGCGGACGCGGCTTCAGCGGGCAGCGGGACGCGGACTGACGAAATTCGTCGGCCGCGAGCGCGAGATGGAAGCGTTGGGCCATGCGGCGGGTCGCGCGAAGGCCGGTCACGGACAGATTGTCGCGGCGATGGCGGAGGCGGGCACCGGCAAGTCACGACTCTTCTTCGAATTCAAAGTAACAAACCAGACCGGCTGGATGGTGCTGGAGGCGTTCTCGGTTTCGCATGGAAAGGCGTCGGCATATTTTCCCGTAATTGATCTCTTGCACGGATATTTCCGCATCGTCTCGGACGATGACGCCCGCGCGCGGCGCGAGAAAGTCAACGGCAAGGTCCTGACACTCGATCGTTCGCTTGAAGACACGCTGCCCTACCTGTTCAGTCTGCTCGGCATCGCCGAGGGTGATGACTCGCTTTCACAGATGGACGGGCAAGTGAAGAAACGACGGACCGTGGAAGCGATCAAGCGCATCTTTCTGCGCGAGTCGATCAATCAGCCGCTGATGGTGATTTTCGAGGACCTGCACTGGATCGACGAGGAGACGCAGGCGTTTCTGAATGTGCTGGCGGATTCGATTGCCACGGCAAAGGTCCTGCTGCTGGTCAATTACCGTCCGGAGTATTCCCATTCGTGGAACAGCAGGACTTATTACACTCAGCTTCGGCTCGATCCTTTGGGCAGGGAGTCAGCGGACGAGATGTTGTCAGCGCTGCTCGGCGACAACGGCGAATTGGCACCGCTCAAGCGCGTGATTATCGAGAAGACCGAAGGCAATCCGTTCTTCATGGAAGAGACCGTGCAGGTGCTGCTCGACGAGGGCGTCCTGGTGCGCAACGGCGTGACGCGGCTTATGCAGCCAATGTCCGAATTGAAGATTCCGTCGACGGTGCAGGGAATCCTCGCCGCACGCATAGATCGGCTACCGCACGAGGCCAAAGATTTATTGCAGATGCTATCCGTCGTTGGGCGCGAATTTTCGATGTCGCTGATTCGTGCGGTGCGCCCCACGCCAGAGGAGGTACTCAACAGTACCCTGAATGAGTTGCAACTCGGAGAATTCATCTACGAGCAGCCAGCCGTCGGTGATACCGAGTACATTTTCAAGCACGCGCTGACCCAGGAGGTTTCCTACAACTCCGTGTTGCAGGAGCGGCGCAAGCACTTACACGAGCGAACCGGCGCCGCGCTGGAGAACCTCTACGCGAATTCGATCGACGATCATCTCGATGAGCTGGCGCACCATTACAGCAAGAGCAGCAACGCGAAGAAGGCGCTTGAGTATCATGAGCGCGCCGGACTTCGAGCAGTTCAGCGTTCTGCCAACCAGGAGGCTATGCAGCATCTGACTGCCGCTTTGGATCTGCTCAAGCGGGAGCCTGACAGCCCGGTGCGCGACCAGCGGGAGCTCGCGCTACAAACTGCGCTCGGCCAGATGCTCATGATGATTAAGGGATGGTCAGCACCCGAAACCGAGAGGGTTTACCTTCGAGCGCAAGAACTGGCCAGCACCTGCGGCACCGCTGAACAACAGTTTTCGACGCTGGTCGGTTTGTTCGGAATCGCCTTCGTTGGTGGCAGAATGGTAGCGGTCCGGGAAGGAATAAAACCGATCCGAGATTTCATCCGTCAGCATCCCGAGCCGGCGTTTATCCTCGAAGCTGATCATCATGAGTGGTCGCTTGCAATGACATGTGGCGAGCTGGAGGTTTCGCAAAACTACGTCGATCATGGATTGGCTCTCTTCGAAGCGCAACTTCGCTGTACTCGCGTGCCGCTCTACAGTGCCCATCATCCGGCCGTATGCGGTCATGGGTGGGGTGCGATGCTCTTGTGGCTGCGCGGTTTTCCGGACCAAGGACGGCGCCATGCGGATAAAGCGCTCGCACTCGCGCGCGAACTCGGGGATTCAGCGTCGATAATATGGGCACTGGGCACGAGAGCGCAGTTTCATCTGCTGGTAAGGGAACCGCGGCCTGCTCTGGAGATGGCCGATGCTGCCATCGCGATGGGCGAGGAAACAACCTTCTTCTACTTCCTGTTATCGGCGCGGATTGTGAAAGGCTGGGCATTGGTTCAGGCTACGAGCGCGAACGATGGGGTGGATCAAATCCGTGAGGCGGTTAAAGTTCTGTCCGAAAGCCGCGCCGCACTCTGGCTCACCTTCTTTTTGGCGACCCTTGCCGAAGCGTACGCAGGAGCCGGGCGCGTCGAGGAAGGTTTGAACACGGTGGGCGAAGGTTTGGACCTCGTGCGGCAAAGTGAGGAGCACTGCTGGGAGGCAGAGCTTTATCGCGTTCGCGGCGAATTGCTGCTTCGCAAAAATAATAGCAATGCCGCTGAAGGCCAACGCTGCTTCGAGCGGGCGATTGAAATAGCGCGCAAGCAGAGCGCCAAGTCATGGGAGTTGCGCGCGACGATGAGCCTCGCACGGCTGCTCGCCTCGCAGGGGAATCGCGACGAGGCGCGCGCGATGCTGGCCGAAATCTACAACTGGTTCACCGAGGGCTTCGATACCGCCGATCTGAAAGAGGCCAAGGTGCTGCTGGAGGAACTGCAGGCGCGCCCGGTCTTGGGTGAACAGCGATAGGGACACGACACATCAGTGGCCCGCTCCGCGGTCCCGTTCAGGCGGCGGCTTGCGCGCCGGAATCACGCCGCAGACGTTTCCACTCGCGCGGCGTCAGCTCCAGGACCAGCCGCGCCGGATGGGTCGAGACGCGCTCGATGACATCGCGCAGATAGACGAACGGATTGATCTGCAGGTGCTTGCAGGTCTGCACCAGCGAACACAGAATGGCGGTGCGATGCGCCGCGGCTTCGCTGCCCGCGAACAGCCAGTTCTTCCGGCCCAACACGATCGGTAGTAGCGCCTGCTCAGCTCCGTTGTTGTCGATTTTGAGCTGGCCATCTTCAGCGTAGCGCGTCAGGGCGATCCAGTTGCGTAGCGCGTAGCCGATGGCTGCACCGAGCGGGCTCTTCGGTAACGCCGCCGCCCGCTGGTCCTGCAGATACGCATGCAGTCTGTCCAGGATTGGCCGCGCTTGTTCCTGCCGCGTCCGTTGTCGTGCGGGCGCATCGAGCCGCTTGTCGCTGGCTGCCCGCTCGATCCCATACAGCTGCTTGATGAGTGCCAACGCCTGCGCGCACGGGACCGCCGCCGTCGGCAGCGTCTCCTTGAAGTACCGCCGGGCGTGCGCCATGCATCCGACTTCGATGATTCCGGGATATTGTATAAACACGTCATCATAGGCGGGCGCCGCATCCACCTGCAGCTAACCCCGGTAACCGGCCAGTTTGCCATTCGTTCGGGTGAAATACTCAGTCGGGATTTCACCGGAGCATTAACATACATGGACTTTCCCGTCTCCACCTCTTTCTCTTCACTATGGCGAGTTCGCGAGCCCAGCAGGCGAGTCGCGCGCTGCGTTCAAGGAGGTAACCGCGGTTAGAGCTGCCCATCGCCGGCGCGAATACTCAATAAGTAATCAACGGCTTGATGATGTGGTCTTCCTTGGTCTCCATCATATGAAATGCGCGCTCGACCTGTGAAAACGGGAAGCGGTGCGTCGTCATCGGAGTCGGATCGACGCGTCCATGCTCGAGCAGCCTGAGTAATCGCGACAGGCGTTCGCGTCCACCGGGACATAGCGCGGTGCGAATCGTCTTGTCGCCCATGCCGAGACCGAACTCGGGCAGCGGAATCTGCAACAGATTGCCCGCCTCGCCATGAAAGCCGACATTGGAGATGACGCCGCCGGGCTTGGTCGCCCTGATGCAGTTCTCAAAGGTCGCCGGCAGCCCGATCGCTTCGATCGCGCTGTCTACGCCGAGACCGCCGGTCGCCTGCATGATTTGCTCGACGGTGTCGCCCGGCGTCGGATCGATTACGAGGT
>Ga0182024_10000587_pt1 | contig 94633 bp, 84 predicted proteins | sample P32metaG_FD_120480 | JGI IMG/M metagenome (GOLD analysis project Ga0182024, IMG submission 120480) | Permafrost microbial communities from Stordalen Mire, Sweden - P3-2 metaG (Illumina Assembly) | ecosystem: Environmental > Terrestrial > Soil > Wetlands > Permafrost | place: Sweden: Stordalen... | reverse complement strand
TCCAGCTCGCGTCGGGTCTCTTCGTTCAAAACAATGGGCTGCGCAACACGCATATCGAGGTCTCCTCATCATAAGATGAGTCTCGATGTATAACTGATTCTAATAATGAGACACTACACTAGACTTCGACGACGATGGGCGTTCAAGACAAGTCTTCGAGTTCCATCCGTTCGAGGAGTATTGATTCTAAGGGTGTTTGTGGCGTGACAGCGGTCGGGTTCCCCCCTGTGACGTAAATTGTGACGTACAGGCTCAATCGGTCTCTGCTAAGTCCAACAATATCAACGGTGGTGCATTTTCCTTCCGTGGTTGGGGGTTCGAATCCCTCCGGGCCCACCAGAAAAATCGAGCGCGGGGCTTTCGTGTGTTGGCCTGGACACGCCGCTAGGAAGCCGCCCCCGTTGGGCGGCGGGACGGGGCGGCTAGCTCTCCAATCTTGTCCACGCAACAGACACTCTGCCCACAGCACAGTAGTGCCTCGCATTTTGCTCTCCCATCATTGCGTTCATCCGTGAATCGGGCATAGAAAAGATTGTAGTGGAATAGTCTTAATCTAGGCGGTCTTTCGGTTTGATCCGGATTAGGTTAGTGCGAATCCTGGGACAAGAACCGGATCATGCGTCAGTGCCCGAGGGGCTCCTTTCTTGGCGGTTTCTGGATGGCGGCGCAGTCCCCTCGGGGAATTGGAGGCTTTGCGCTGAATCCTCATATCTGGAACGCTGCCTCTCTTGAAAAACCTATTGGAAAGTCATTTGTCGACAACAGGCCAAAGTATGCAATAGCGAGTGGCGCTCGCGTTGTTCGGTTTTCTTCCATTTTGAAGATAGACGCAAGAGCATCATGCTGTGGTCGGAAGATGAGGAGCAACCATCCTGCTGCCGACGAAACAGCTCAAGCCGAAAAGCTAACTATCAAGGACGATCGCTTTCTTTTTTCATGGCTGGGGACAGTAAGTGCCCGCATCATGCGGCGTCTTCAAATCCACCACCATGTGCGATGAGTCAAGAGTGATCCCGATCTTCGATCCAGGAATCGAATCCTCTTCGATTCCTGGATCTCCCCGGCTGATTCACTTCTTCTTAGTTTTTTGGTATTTGACGCTGAACACCAAAGTGCCCGTTTCGTAGGTCGCCGAGCTCCAGGGTGCACTCACCGTAAACTCTGCGTTGCTGCGGCAACTACTGAAGTCAACGTTAAACGCAGCACTTGCGGAGCCGCCCGTTGCAATGTTCCCAAACGCAACCGGATAACTGCCAGGCGGCGTCACCACCGGCGAGCAAGGATCGCCCGTCGTCTGCTTCAGCGTGATTCCGTTGATGTGGGTCGTGTAGGCCGGTCCCGCGTCGCCATTGGTTGCGGTCAAAGTCCACACCTGCACAGCTCCCGTCGCCACATTGCTCGTAATTGCAAACTTCAGCCCGTAGCCTGGTAACTGCGTCGGATCGACAATGCCCCAGTAAGCGGGCTTAGCCTGTAACTGCATGTTGAATGGCAGCGGATAGTCGGTGCGAACCACCGGGAAGCTATCCAGCCATGTATCGTCATCCGCCATGCCCCACAACGTGACGGCGCTTATTTTGTTCTTCAAATGCCGGAATGCATCGAAGTACTGCTTATAGAGCCAGCCCTGCTCGGCCAGAACCGATGCCGGTATGTCGTTTCCGTAGTTCGACGTATCGTCGCCGGCGTTGTACACGCTCATATCCAGCTCGGTCACCTGCTGATCGATGCCCGGAAAGTTTTCCGCCACCGTGTCGATCGCGTTCACCATCGACGCGGTGGTCGGATAATTGATCGCATTGTGCATCTCATGCCCAATCGCGTCCACGGGAACGCCTCTGGCGCGAAGCTCACCCACCACGGTCACCAGGCACGCCAGGCGCGCAGGATCGCTGGTGCTGTATTCGTTGATAAAAAACTTCGTTCCAGCCGGTGCATACTGTTTGGCCGCGTTGAAGGCAACATCGATGTAGCTCGGGCCCAGCACCTGGTAGAACGGGCCGTGTTCGAGACAATCCGGTTGCGACGGATCAAGCGGCTCGTTTACAACATCCCACGCGTACACTTGCGTGCCGTAGTGCTGCACTTCGCTCTGGATGTGCTCCTGGATGTTGGCCGTGACCGTAGCCTGATTGGCGGCGGAATTTGTTCCGTCGCCGAAGGCGTAGGCAGGCGTCTGTGCCCCGGTCGACCACACCAGGTTCTGTCCGCGCACCTTCATGTTGTTGCACACCGCTTCGCCAACCTCGGCGTCGCCGTTCGCGTACGTGTAAGTGCCCTTCGTGTTCTCTACCGAGCTCCACTTCAGATCGTTCCCCGGAGTCATGCTGTCGAAGTGCTTGGTCAGTAACTGCGCATGAGGCCCGGAAAGGTCGGTCGTATCCACAGCCGCGCCCACCGGGAAGTAACCCGAGAGCGTCTGGTAAATGGAGGGAATGTCCGTTTGAATGGTTGGCGGCGAAACGTAAGTGAGCTGGAAGTCGTCGATGTAGAACGACACCAGGTCATTGCCAGACGCCGGAACGGTCTGCAGATAGAGATATGCCGATCCCTGATCATAACTGCTCGACATGTTGTACCCGATAACATTGATCTGGTGCCAGGTCCCGTCCGCCAGCACGGTAACTCCAGGGTAACCGGTTATGCTCGGATAACTCGTGTTGCCGTCGAGCGTAACTTGCAGGCTCATGTTGACAATGTGGCTTGAGCCATCCGTAGGCTGTAACATCACCCATACGCTGATGTTATATTCCGATCCGTTGTACATCTTGTTGCTTACGCTAATCTGTGGCCCGTCGTAATTTGCGATTCGTCCTGTGGTCAGCAGGCTGTGGGAGCCGCTATGCGCCTCCGCGGTTGAGTTAGTCAGCGTAGAGCCGCCCGTACGCGAGCTCCAGCCATCCAGGCCGCCGTCCTCAAAGGTGCTTGTGATTCCCGTGTTGTCCTGCTGGCTGGGGTTGAGCGGTGCCGGTGAGAGCTCACCGATCGTTACATCGTCAATGTAAAACGAATCGGTGGCGCTGCTCGACTGAATATAAAGCACCAGGCTTGTGGGCGGCCCGGGGAGATTGCTGAAGGTGAATGTGCCCTGCACCTTCGTCCAGGCCGTGCTCGAAAGCGCTCCCGATGTCCCGATATTTCCATAGGCTCCCGAGGTGTCCGCGCAATCTGTCATCTTGGTCGATAGAGTCACTGTCGGGTTGCTGCTGTCGGGTGCGGCCAGCAAAACGTACGCGGTCACCTGATAGGTCGCGCCCGCCACCACGTTATTCACGCTCAGCAGATTCAGGCTCGGCCCCATGTAACTCGCCGTGCGGTTAGTCACCAGAAGGCTGTGCGTATCGCTGTTCGGATCCTCGAGCGGCGGCGCCGTGTTCGTCAGCGTTGCCGATCCGAAAGGGGTCCACCCGTCCAGCCCGCCATCTGCAAACGTGTAAGAAGCAATTGGCGTCCCGCCGGGGGGTGGTGCTGTCTCGGTAATCACCACATCGTCCAAATAAAAGGACTGCGCGCTCTTGGCTCCCACCAGTTGCGCGTAGAGCGTTAGACCTGTCTCCGTGGTGCTCACGGTGTAGCTTCCGCCAATCTGCGCCCATCCCGAGTCCGATACGGCCACCTCGTAACTGCCGATGGTGTCGTAGCAGCCGCCGGAGCAAGTCGAATCGCTCCGCTTGATGGTGAAGTTCGCATTGGAGGCGCTTTCGCCGCTCGTAAGCTGGACGTAGCCGGTGATCGTGTATTTTGCCCCGGCCAGGAGCACGCTGCTCAGCGGAATCGAGGGTCCACCCGCTCCAGTGGCACTGGTGGTCGTCAACAGACTGTACGACCCCGTGTATGCCGCCGCGGTGGTTGCGACAGGTGTGCTGGCGCCATTGAACGAGGTCCAGCCGTCGGCAGTTCCGTCTTCGAAGCCGTACGTCGCAACCGTCTGTGCGCTCACATGACTCGCGAACAGCAGCGCGAAAACAAGGGTCAAGAATGAAACGGGAACGATCCGATTCAGGAATGGAGCTTGGGGGTAGCTATTGACTGAACGAGACATGGCGGGACCTCCTCGACTCGCAGACGGTTGACTAACGCCGCACCGCTGCGCGTCAACCAGTCGACATCAGCTTGAATGCGGGTTCTAATTCGATTTACCTCGCGACCGGAACTATATACCCGCGATCGGATTGGATGTCAACATGCATTTTGTTGTGCCGCTTTATCGGGTCAATAAATCGAAACTTAGACGAATATTGTTCGAAACCATCCGGTTGAAAATCCCGCGCGGATAAAGTCTTAGGAACCTCACAGTCTGGATCGTTACCGAAGACGGTGAGCCGCATCGAGCCCACCGATGGTCGTTAAATCACTTGATCAATATCATCGGCAAATTTTTTGTGACGTAAATTGTGACGTACAGGTTCAATGGATCTCTGCTAAGTCCAACAATATCAACGGTGGTGCATTTTCCTTCCGTGCGGGCGGCTTATCTTGCTTCACTATTGTTTTCAGTGGGTTAGGTCGCTTTTTGAGCCGAATCCCCAAAAAACTCATAATCCCTTGGTTGGGGGTTCGAATCCCTCCGGGCCCACCAGAATAAATTGATAAGTTGGCGATCTCGACGCGCGCAATGCCGTGCGTTCAACGAGGCGAACCTGCAGAAGAAGCATCGTTCACTGCAGGGGCGCCAGGTGTCAGCGCCGCCGGGGCAGGAACGTCCAGATTGCAGGATCCTCCTCGCCGAGAACCCAGGAGCAGAAACCCTGCAGGCCGTTTTTCTGAACCAGTTCGTAGCGGTCTTTGAAGGTGCGCAGATCGGTGAAGAAGATCCACTCGCGCATCTGGTCGCGGTAGAAGAAAAAGTAGGCGGCGTGGTCTTCAGCGTCCCATTGAATCTTGCCGTTGTAGGCTTCGGCGAGTTGCAATGCATTGGGCGTACCGATGTAATCGGCAGTGGGATTCGGCTTCTCGGGGTTCGTCTCATTCTCCTTGGTGGGAGCGCCGGTATACCAGTGGTAGCCATAGAGAGGAATGCCCAGCGAAAGCTTTTCTTTGGGGACGACCTTGAGTGCGTAGTCGAGATTTTCTACGGTCCAGTCCCAGCCGGCGACGGGTCCGGGCACGGTCCAGCGCGTGTGCTGATCGTAGGTCATCAGGCAGACCAGATCGACGTATTTCGCCATGGCGGCGAGATCGTAGGCGCCGCGCCAGTCCGTGTAGATCCACTTGGCAAAGCCGCCGGAGCCGGGATAACCGGGCGCATTGGGCACCGTGGCGATGGTCAATTGCAGGCCGGCTTTGTGCATTGCGTCTGCCGATGCTTTAACGAGCTCGGTTAATGGATCGCGATCAATCCAATCGATGTTTTCAAAGTCAAACTGAAAGCCGGTATACCCGTGCAGTTTGGATTCACGGATCATGGCGTCGTTCAAGCGGGCCTCAGCAGCTGGATTGGCGGCCAGCGCGTGAAAACCCTTCTTGTTAAACATGGCAACGATCGGCATGACGGGCAATTTTTCATCCTGGGCCCGCTTGAGCACGGTGGGATCGGGAGCGCCGGTAACCAGACCATTCTCGTCCACCTGGTACCAGGTGGGCACCAGCAGATCGATATGACCGGAATGCGCCAGGAACGAACGGATGGAGTCCGGGTTGGTGGTCATATAAAAAAGCGCGACTGGCGCGGCCTGCGCGCGGGGTGTCACCGCCGCGAAACACAGAATTGCAAGAAGGAATCGTTTCATCATTCTCCTCTTGAGAGCGATCGAAGCTTCTGCATTGGCAGAACATTCAAGCAGTTGCTTTGCCTTCGAAATGCGCTTCGATCTCTTCCAGGGTCTTGCCTTTGGTTTCCGGCAGGAAGAAGGCCGCGGTGATGAAGTAGAAGACGGTAAAGCCAGCAAACAAGAAGAACATGGAAGAGTAGCCGTACTTGCTCACGAAGGGCAAAAAGATTCCTGCCAGGGTGGTGGAAACCAACTGGTTGATGACCAGGGCAATGCTCATGCCGTTGGAGCGGATGCGAGTGGGCATCAACTCCGACAGCGCAAGCCACACGCAAACCCCCGGACCGAGCGCATAGAAGGCCATGAATCCGTACAATCCGAACGCGACCAGCCAGCCGTGGTGAGCTTCGGGCACCTGACCGATCAACGCCTTTTCAATTTTGAGCGGGGCTGACCGAGCTGCCTCAAGATTGGCGAATGGATCCTTGAAGAACGCTTCGACCCTGTTGGCGGGAACGCAGCTCGCGCGCGTGATTTGAATAGGAACTGCGGCCGCATCGTCGGAGCGCGCAAAGCTGGTGGCGGCGGTGTAATCGCCGTAAGAGTAAATGACGGCCAGTGATGCGCGATGGCTATCAATCTGCTCGCCCGCAACCCCGTGGGTGGCGAGCAGTTCACGTGCCTCGGCTTGATCGAAGCGCAGGTTCAACTCCTGATTGGGGCTGACCATGGTTTGAACCCGGTCGCGGGAGTCCACGCTGAGTTTTTCCGTGCGCAGAAACAGGATGCCCACCCCGACCATGGAAACGATAATTCCGCTGGTGCCGAGAATCAGCAGGAACTTGCGTCCCTTGTGATCGACCAGCATCATTCCGACGATGGTCATCAGAAAGTTGACGACCGTGAACAGGACATATCCCCAGTGGGCCTGCAGGTCAGAGAGGCCGCTCTGCAGCAGAATGCCGACGTTGTAGCCGTTGATGGAGTTGATGCCGGTGGCTGTGTTGCAAGCGAGAATGACGAGAGCAAGAACAAAGGGGATGACGAATTTGCGCTGCAGCAGCGATTCGCGCACGCGCCTGCCGGTAGGAAGCTTCTGCTCGGCGAGGCGCGCAGTTTCTTCCATCTCGCGCAACTCAAGGCCGGCTTGCTCGGGGGAGCGGGAACGCAGCAGGGCGGCGTAGGCTTTGTCTTTTTTGCCGCGACGAAAGAGCCAGCGCGGGGACTCGCCCACCATGAGGCTGCCGAGGACGAAGAGCATTCCCGGCGGCAGTGAGACCCAGAAGATGCGGCGCCAGGCCTGGTTCTTGAAGGCGAAGAGCGTGGCAGCGTCGGAGGCCATTGAGACTGCCTGCACGCGGTAGCTGTAATAGATGCCGACTAGTGCCGCAGTTACGAGGCCCAGCGTGAGTAGCCATTGAAAGATTCCGGTGCCCTTTCCGCGGCTCGAAGCCGAAAGGCATTCGGCCAGGTAGAGCGGGACCACCACGCCGATGAGTCCGCCGCTCATGCCCTGCAGCAGACGGCCGAAAAACAGCGGGCCGTATCCCTGCGAGAGAGCGATCACCGGAATGCTGAGCACGAACGTGATGCCGCTGAGGATCATCAGCGGCTTGCGGCCCATCCAGTCGGCGAGCGCGCCCGCGAACAGTGTGGAGAAGACGCTTCCCAACAGGACCGACGCCACGATGACGGAAAGTTGTGCGGCTGTGAGGTGAGAGGTCGCTTCAAGGTAGGGTAATGCGCCGCCAATGATGCCCACATCAATGCCGTACAGCAAGCCGCCCAGCCCGGCGACCAGCAGCAGAAAGAGGCTGTAGCGGCGTTTCGCGGAGGAATCGACGGACAGGGACACGGAAGGGTTGGCAATCATCGAGTTAGCATCTTATCCTTTGCGATCCCAGGTTATCTACGCATTTTATCCTCGTATACTCGACCCAGAGTATGTCCACCCTGGAAACCATTCTGGCGACGACGCGCGCCACCGTGGCTGCGGCGAAGGCGCGTGTGCCGCTGGCCGAGTTAGACCGCCGGGCAGCGGCGCATCAGCCGCGGGGATGGGTCGCGGCTTTGCGACGGCGGGCGGCCACGGGGCCGGCGGTGACTGCTGAAATCAAGAAGGCTTCGCCCTCGAAGGGTCTGATTCGCGCTGATTTTAATGGGTCGTGGCTGGCGGCGCGCCTTGAGGCGGGGGGAGCGGCTGCGCTTTCCGTACTGACCGATGAGTCCTACTTCCAGGGTAGCCTGCACAACCTGGAGCTGGCTTCAGCGGCGGTGGCTCTGCCCTGCCTGCGCAAGGATTTTACCGTGGACGCCTATCAGATTGTGGAAGCTCGCGCCCATTGCGCCGATGCAATCCTGTTGATTGCGGCGGCGCTGAGGGATGAGGAACTGCGTCAGCTTGCGCAGGTAGCGCGCAGGCTCGAGTTGGACGTACTGGTCGAGGTGCACACGGGCGACGAGCTTGACCGCGTGCTCGATACGCTGGGCGAGGACGGCGCGGATGCGATCGGCGTGAACAACCGCGACTTGAAGAGCTTTGCCGTGAGCCTGGAAACGTCCTTTGAGCTTGTGGAGCGAATACCGGCGGGCGTGGTGCGCGTGGCGGAGAGCGGCATTTCCACAGCGGAGGACCTGGTGGGGCTGCGGGCGGCTGGGTTTGACGCATTTCTGATTGGCGAAAGCCTGATGCGGCAACCGGACCCCGGCGCAGCACTGGCGGCGTTGCTGGCGGGGGTTGCGGCGGCGCGATGAGCCTCTGGATCAAAATCTGCGGCAACACTTCGCTCGAGGATGCGCGGCTTGCCGTCGAGGCAGGCGCCGATGCGGTCGGGTTTGTGTTTGCGCCCAGCCCGCGCCGGATGACGGCGGCTGAGGTCGCGGCCATTGCGTCGCATCTGCCGGCAGCCCTCGAAAGGATCGGCGTCTTTGTGGATGCTGGGTTGGACGAGATTGACTCAACCGTGCGCGCATGCGGACTGACCGGGGTTCAGTTGCATTCTGACGCCGCGCCGGAGCTGCCCTCAAAGCTGCGCGCGCGGCTGGGGCCGACGCTGCGGATTTTGCGCGTGTTGCATTTTGAGGCCGGCGCTGCGGAGTCGATTTCGAAACAGGTTGCCGATTGGACCCGGAATCCGGACGTGGATGCGGTGCTGGTAGATTCGCGAACGGCTGCGGCGGTGGGCGGAACGGGCGTGACGTTCGATTGGACAGCCGCCCGCAAGATACTCTTCCAAAACGCGGAAGCGCGAAAGCGCCTCATTGCGGCGGGCGGGCTGACTCCGGAGAACGTGGCTGAGGCAATCGCCACGCTGCGGCCGTGGGGCGTCGATGTGGTCTCGGGCGTGGAAGCTGCGCCGGGGCGCAAGGACGCGGACAAGGTGAGGAGCTTTGTGGCGCGCGCGAGGGCGGCGGATACGGAGTAGGTTCGTCCACCCGACATCCGGAGGCGATAGCCACACTCTTCAAACAGTCGTTCGCTAGTACACTGGAGGGTTCCCCATTCTCTTTGGCGAGGGCGGGCAGGAGGTTTTTCAAAATGGCATCAGTCATTCTTCCATCAATCCCTTCCGAGTCGCGGCCTGGGCGCTTCGGCGCGTATGGCGGTCGCTACGTGCCGGAGACACTGATGGCGGCGCTGGTGGAGCTGGACCAGGCCTACGAAGCGGCCAAAAACGATGCGGCGTTTCAGGCTGAGCTCGCCGGCCTGCTAAAAGATTATGCGGGACGCCCTACTCCGCTTTACTTTTGCAAGCGGCTGACGGAAGAGCTGCGTGGGGCGAAGATTTATCTTAAGCGCGAAGACCTGCTGCACACCGGCGCGCACAAGATCAACAACGCCCTCGGGCAGGGATTGCTGGCTCGGCGCATGGGCAAGAAACGCATTATCGCCGAGACCGGCGCGGGACAGCATGGAGTGGCGACGGCAACCGTGTGCGCGCTGCTGGGACTCGAATGCGTGATCTACATGGGCGATGTGGACATGGAGCGGCAGGAGCTGAACGTGCTGCGCATGCGACTGCTGGGCGCGGAAGTGCGGGGAGTTTCGGCTGGCTCGAAGACGCTGAAGGACGCCATCAGCGAGGCCATGCGGGACTGGGTCACCAACGTCCGGACGACGTACTATCTTCTCGGCAGCGCGCTGGGGGCGCATCCTTATCCCACCATGGTGCGCGATTTTCATCGCGTCATCAGCATCGAGATGAAGGAACAGATTCTTGCGAAAGAGGGCAGGCTGCCAACGGCGGTGATCGCCTGCGTGGGCGGTGGTTCGAACGCGATCGGCGCGTTTTATGAGTTCATCCCCGACAAACAAGTCCGGTTGATCGGCGTGGAAGCCGGTGGGCGCGGCACCACCCTGGGCGATCATGCGGCACGCTTCAGCGGCGGCTCGCCCGGTGTTTTGCAGGGCACTTTTTCCTATGTACTGCAGGATGAGAACGGGCAGATTGCGCTGACGCATTCGGTCTCGGCGGGGCTTGACTATGCATCGATCGGCCCGGAACACGCGGCGTTGCACGACTCGGGACGCGCGGAATACGTGTCGCAGGATGATGCGGCGGCCCTGGACGCGGTGGTGAAGCTGGCGCGCACCGAAGGAATCCTGCCGGCGCTCGAAAGCGCGCATGCTGTGGCCGAGTGTTTGCGGCTTGCTCCCACAATGGCTGCCCATGACATACTGGTGGTGAACCTCTCAGGACGCGGCGATAAGGATATGGGAATTCTTGCCCGTGAGTTGAAGCTTTAGCGGATTTCGGAATTCATTTCCAGGCCTCACAATCGTGACCCTGGGGCACCAGTGGTTTCCAATGGCGATTCTCTTTGAACCCAAACCCGGACTGGTCGTGTATCTCACGGCCGGCGACCCAAGCCTCAGCGCCACGCTAGCCATTGCGCTCGAGGCCATTGACGCGGGTGCGGCGGTGATCGAACTGGGCGTGCCGTTCAGCGATCCTTTGGCGGATGGGCCGGTGATTCAGAGAGCGAGTGAGCGGGCAGTGGCGCGGGGAACGCGGCTCAAGGACGTGCTGGCATTGGCAGCGGAAATTCGCGCGGCGCGGTCCGCTGCGGGGCTGGTTATTTTTACTTATCTGAATCCGATTTTGAGTTATGGCCTCCGCAAATTTTCGGACGACGCCGCGGCCGCCGGCGCGGACGGCGTGCTGGTGATCGATTTGATTGTGGAAGAGGCGGCCGAATACATGGCCGAGATGGAGCGCGTGAAGCTTGCGCCGATTTTTCTGGTAGCGCCCACCAGTCCCGACGACAGGCTGGAAGCGATCGCGAAACACTCCAAGGGTTTCATTTACGCCATCTCCCGCGTGGGCATTACCGGCACGCAGCAGAGCCTGACGGCCGATGCAGCGGCGCTGGTCGAACGCATTCGGCGATGGACCCAGCTGCCGATAGCCGTGGGGTTCGGCATCTCCAACGCGGACCACGTCGCCCAGGTTGCGAAGTTCGCGGATGCCGCGGTGATTGGCAGCGCGATTGTGGAGTTGATCGAACGATCGACTCCCGCGACGGCGCCGGGCGCAGTAGCTCGATTTATCAAGGGCCTGCACCTGCCTGAGGCAGCGCTGGCCCGATAACACCCCGCGAGCGGCGCGTGCGCCACATGCATGGATTCAACTCTCACTCTGCAGCACCGGCATGTTCTATCGGATGCAAGCGAAGCCGGCGCCGCAGCGCAACACGAGGATGCAATGACGCTGGAAGAATTGCGAAGTCAGATTGATGCTCTGGACCGGCAGCTCGTGGAGCTGCTGAACGAGCGGGCTCGCGCCGCGTTGCAGATTGGCCATTTGAAAGTGGCCACATCGCTGCCGGTATACGAGCCTGGGCGCGAAAAGGTGATCTACGCCAACGTGCGCGCGGCCAACAAGGGCCCATTGCCGGACATCGAGCTTACGCATATCTACGAGCGCATCATCGACGTGATGCGGGCCTTGCAGCGGGACGAGTTGGCATCGGAGAGGAACGCCCTGGCGCATACACCGGAGTCCCCGGCGACTGGAGTTGGTCACCGGGGAGGTGAGCCAGGCCAAGGCACAGGCGCGCAGCAACCCCAGCGACAAGGACCCGTCGCCGGGGACCCCTGCGAGACGCCCGAGACAGGGAAAGAGCAATGATTGTAGCCATGCAGGAGAAAGCCACCGAAGACCAGATCGACGCAGTGATCGATGCCATGGTGGAAGCGGGCGTGAATGTTCATCGAACCACCGGAGCGACGCAGACAATCCTGGCCGGCGTGGGACCGACCGCGAATCTGGATCTCACAAAGTTTGAACTATTACCGGGCGTGCTCTATGTTCACCGGATCAGTTCGCCGTATAAGCTGGCCGGACGCGTGTTTCGTCCGGAAGGGACGGTGGTGGAGTTTCGGAACGGCGTGAAGGTGGGCGGCGCGCATGTTGCGGTAATGGCCGGCCCCTGCTCCATCGAGAATCGCGAGCAGATGTTTGAGACGGCTGTGCGCGTGAAGGCAAGCGGAGCCGCCTTTCTGCGCGGAGGGGCATTCAAGCCGCGCAGCTCCCCTTATGCATTTCAGGGGATGGGGATTCCGGGACTCAAGCTGATGCGCGAGGCCGCCGACGCCAACGGACTGCTGACGGTGAGCGAGGTCATGGAAATCTCGCAGATTGAGCCGATGCTGCCCTACATCGATCTATTCCAGGTGGGCGCGCGCAACATGCAAAACTTCAACCTGCTGCGCGAGCTTGGCCAGGCGCGCAAGCCGGTGCTGCTGAAGCGGGGCATCGCCGCCACCATTGAAGAGCTGCTGCTGTCGAGCGAGTACATTATGTCCGGCGGCAACTACGACGTGATCCCGTGCGAGCGCGGCATTCGCACTTACGAGACCTCTACGCGCAACACCATGGACATCTCGGCCATTCCGGTGGTGCACAAGCTTTCGCATCTGCCCATCGTGGGCGATCCTTCGCACGGAACGGGCCGCCGCGACCTGGTGGGCTCAATGGCGCGGGCTGCTGTGGCTGCCGGCGCGGACGCGATCCTGGTGGAGGTTCACCCCAACGCCGACAAGGCTGCATCAGACGCGGCGCAGACACTCTACCTCGAGCAATTTGAAGCGCTGATGGGCGAGTTGAAGGTGATTGCGACGGCGGTGGGCCGGACACTGTAAGCGGGCTCGCCGCGCTCGGGTTCATCCCTTCCGGGGCTAAAGCCCAATCTTTAGTTGACCCTTCGAAGCGGCATGGCTAAAGCCGTGCCTTTTCAAAACAGTCTGGAGCATCGAAAGAAAGCATGATCGAGCGCATCGCCATCCTGGGCACTGGCCTGCTGGGAACTTCGGCGGGCATGGCGCTGCGCGCGGCGGGCTTCCGCGGCACGATTACTGGATGGAACCGGGGCGCAGAGGGGGCGCAGACCGCGCTCTCAATGGGCGCGGTGGATTCGCTCGCGACCGACCCTTTGCAGGCCGCGCGGGAGAGCCAGGTTGTGCTGCTGGCTGTGCCCATCTATGCCACCCTCGACTGGATGGAGAAACTGGCCGGCGTGCTGGGGCCGGGGCATTTGGTCACCGACGTGGGCAGCACCAAGCGGCAGATCTCCGAGTCTGCCCGACGCCTCTTCAACCGGCTCGATCGCGCAGCATTTCTTCCCGGCCATCCCATGGCGGGCAAGGAGCGGAGTGGAGCGGCGTTGGCCGATGCAGCGCTGTTTCGCGGCGCGGTGTGGTTGTTTACCGACGATCCGGCGGCAGAACGTTCGCCGCACGCCGCCGCGCTAGTAATGGCATGGCGGCAGTGGGTGGTAGCGATGGGCTCAAAGACCATCGATCTCGACCCCGTGCGCCACGATGAGCTGGTTGCGTGGGTCAGCCATCTACCGCAGTTTGTGGCCACTGCGCTTAGCGCGGTGCTCGAGGATGAAGTAGGCGACGCGCCGGAGCTGAAAGACATAGGCGGCCGCGGGCTGCGCGAGATGACGCGGCTGGGCGCGAGCCCCTACTCCATGTGGCGCGACATCGCGTTAACCAATACCGAGGCCATGCAGGCGACGCTGCAATCGCTCGAACAGCGGCTGGCGCATCTGCGTGAAAACCTGCGCACCCCAGAACTGCGCGATGAGTTTGAAAAGGCGAATCGGTTTCGGCGGGAGCTGTGAATCCGCCATGCTGCCTGCCGGGCGGACAGATTCTCTAAGTTACGACCTTACCCTGCGGAGAAATTCCCGCCGCCGAGCTTAAGATCACGGCTTAATCTCGTATCCATCAGGAGGATAGAACAGCGCCGGGCTCGGCTCTCCGCGGCGGACATCCCTCAACTCGAAATCAGGAATCTGGCTGCCACTGGCTTTCGCATTCGAATCTGGAATCTCTTTCATCTCCAGAAGCTCCTTCAGATCCGGCGAATACCAGATCTCCGTCGCCAACTTGAGGGTCTCCCCTGTTTGAGGATTCGTTCTTGTCCTTGTACTCCGCACACCAACCGCATTCAGGTCGCCAAACACCCGTCTTCCCAACGGCTCTGACCGTTCGACCATATCGAACGAGTTCACCTCTCGTGGTTCACTCACAATCATGTCGGCGTAGATGTTCTGGTGTTGGCGATTGAGAGTGCGCGGCATGCAAGTTACTATCGCCGTTGGATTTCCAGGAGCTACCCATGGCTCCATCCAGCGAAAGCTGCAGTGCGCGACGGGGTCGCTGACCGATACCTCGTGCGCCAGGATGGTCCCCCCATGGTCGTCGGGCCTCGGCATTTCCTCCTCATCCCTCCTTCGTCCGGCTCCATCGCGTGCCTGCAGTGTGCTACGGCTTACGACCTCGACCTTTCCCGTCGCAGGATTGATAAATCTCATGGTGGTCACCAGTGTGGCCGTGTAAGGAGCGTCCGTCTCCGGTGCCATCGTGTAGGTCACTTTGTTATCGACGGGATACCAGGTCGCTGGGAATCTGGCAGAAGGAGCGGGTGCGACATCCGTGGTCACTGGTGGTTTGGTTTGTCCCTGGCAAGACAATACGGCAAGACAGACAAGCAAGCTTCTCAGCAATCTGTCCATAAATCCCCCCGAACCCGTCGTCTTTATTATTCTGCACCAAACCGCAGATTAGATTGCCCGGGTGCCTTACATCTCGCTTTTGAGATGCGGGACTCACTCGCTCCTATTTCGGTTCCGTGACTGGTTCGGGCGCTTCTTTCGCGGGGTCGAGAGCGTGGAAGCCTTCAGCCCGGGCGGCCTCCAGCAACTGCGGTGAGGCGGAGACGAAGATGATTTCAGTGCCCTGGAACATGTCGCGGGCCACCAGGGCGGCGGCCAGTTGCAGCGTGTCGGGCCAGCGCAGGGTGGTGCGGTCGAGCAGTTGTCGCGCGGCTTCGAGCACCGCCGGGTTCAGCGGCTGCTGCACCATGCGCGCCGCCTCCATGCGCAGAATCTCGAGCGCCGCTAAAGCATCTTCCGGAGAGATATCGCTGCTCCGCTCACGCCGCCGGACCGCCGCATAGACCTCCAGCGGCGTAGAGGCGGAGATGAGCTTGCGATTGTCCTCCACGGCCTCCATCAGCTTGATCAGGGCATCCGTGCCGGCCTCCTGCACAAACAGCTTGGCAAAGGCCGTCGATTCCAGGAAGTAGCAGCTCACAGATTCCCTCGTTCTTCTTCGATGGCCTCGGCGATGGAGTCGCCATGCACCGCGACAGGATGGAAGCGCTGCGCTTCCTCGGGAATGCCCGCCTCGGCTCGGTTCAGGCGGATGGTGGTGGTGGGATAAGCCGGCGTCTTGGGGTTGGCGATCTTGCTGGTCAGCACCACGCCGCGCTGGATCGCCTCAGCCAGCACCACCTGGCGCGAATCGGGTTGCTGATTCCATCGGAAGGCCTTGCGCGGCAGAAAGGAATCGCGGAACCACTTGAGGGCGATAAAGGCGTGGCCGCCTCGCTCGGCTTCGGCCAATGCGGCGCACAGCTCCTTGACGCGGGCGTCCAGATCGGCCGGGATCACAGCTTCCTGGCCATCGTCGTCCTCGTCGTCGTAGCCATGGTTGGCCTCTCGCGGCGCGCGAGCCGCACGGGGGACAGACTCGCCGTCGCCGATGCGCTCGAAGTAGATGCGTACCTCGTCGTCTTCCGGCGACCAGCATTCAGCCGACGCATTGCGGCGTTTGCTGCGGCCGCTTTCGCTGCACAACTCCACAATCGCCTGGTATCCGGGCGGGGCCAGGAAATGCAGGGCTCGCGCCAGGCCGGGATCGGCCGAAAACGCCAGTTCGTTGAGAGTTTCTTCGATCATCTCTTCCGCGTCAGGAATGCTCATGCTGCTTACGTCTACGGCGCCGGGGACAGCTTTTGCCGATTTCATATCTTTCTTCTCCGTATTGCCGCCCTCTCGCCGCCGGCGAACGAAAGCAGCCATAGTTCTAAATCTGCGCTATTGCCATGGATGAAGTTCATTCCATGGCGGCAATCATTCAAGCCTTTGGCAAATGGATTCGCGGGCTCTTGACTTTATTCTGAAAGTGCATAGGGGAGCGGCGGTATTTTCCGAATCAATGTAAGGCGATCCAAGGTATTGACCACGAACAGTTACCTAATGAAGGCCCTTTTCATCTTTTCAACCCAATTGAGCTCAGGAAATACTTTAGCTAATCCCTCGGTTCAACGCTATAGCAAGTCTCAGTGTACCCGATCATCCGGCCTTGGGCATGGCCCAGTTGGAAGATGCGGGCCGGAAGAGGCGGGCCGCCCATCACGTCTGTAAACCTGGAAGTCCTGGAAAAGTTGCGTGGTCCCGCTGCTTGATTCATGGGCTCCAATTCGTACAATGAAAGGTATGCGCCGTTGTCTGCATTTGCTTTCGCTCTGCTTTCTGGTTTCCACCATCCTGCGCGCCGATGCCCCGGCTTTTGACCTTTCCGGACCCAAGGTGGACGTGCGCGTCAAGCGCGGGGCGGTCACGCTACCGATCGGAGAGACCCCCAACCTGCTGCCCGGAGACCGGCTCTGGATTCATCCCGACCTGCCCGAAAGCCAGTCGGCGCACTACGTGCTAATTGTGGCATTTCTGCGCGGGTCTACCAATCCACCGCCGCCCAACTGGTTTACACGCGTGGAGACCTGGGCGCGCGCGGCGCGCGAAGAGGGCGTGTTTGTGACTGTTCCCCCCGAGGCGCAGCAGGCAGTGATTTTTCTGGCCCCGGAAACGGGTGGCGACTTCAGCACTCTGATGAAGGCCGTGCGCGGGCGCCCAGGCGCGTTTGTGCGCGCTACCCAGGATCTGCAGGCCGCAAGCCTGGACCGCATGCGGCTCGATGCTTATCTCGCGGAGGTCAAGGTCACTTCCCAGACCGATGCCAAGTTGCTCAAAGAACGTGCCGCGCTGGCCGCCCGCAGCCTGGGGATCAAGCTCGACAAGGAGTGCTTCGATAAGCCCAGCGACCAGCAGGCTCCGTGCCTGGTGCAGCAGACCGACGGGCTGGTGCTTGACGACGCGAACGCGCAATCGCTGGTGATGCAGCTCTCAAGCGGTTCCACCGCGGACCTGATGAACCAGCTCAGCTATTCGAACGTGGCCGGCGGCGGCGTCTACAGTCCGTATGTCGGCGCCATCGTAGACACGGCCAGGATTCTTTCCTCCCTGCACACGGCGCATTTCCAGTACATCCCCGCACTGGCGCTGCCCACGGAAGACACCCTCAATCTGCGTTTGAATGTGCCGCCGTCGTTCCGCGATCCCAAATCGGTGGTGGTGATGGCGCTGCCGCCGATCGGTCCGGCCAAGCCACCGCCGCTCCATCCCGTGGATCCGGCGCTGGCCTTTTGCGCGCAGAAGCCTTCCCTGGTGCTGCCCGCCGAGGGAGCGCCCCTGGTGTTTGGAACTCGCCTGGCCTACGGGCTTACGTTGCAAATTGAAGCCAAGAGTGGACCGTTGGATGTGCCGCTCCATGCCGATTCGGCGCTCGGCGGCCTGGTGTTGGACCATCCCGTGCCACGGCTGGCGGAGAGCGAGCTCACCGCCGTGGTGCGCGGCAAATATGGCTTCGACGATTGGGAGGGCCCACGTTACCACCTGCATGTCGCTCAATCCGGAAAGTGGACCGTTGCGGCCAGCAACCAGTCTGCTTTGATAGTCGGTCGCAAGGACACGCTGCACTTGCAAGGCGACAGCTCGCTGTGCGTCGACCGGGTCGAGGAGCAGGCCGCCGACGGCAACCCGCTTAAGCTGGTCTGGACGTCGCCCAAGCCGGAGATGCTCGAGGTGGCCGTGCCGATGCAGGACGCAGCGCCCGGACCCGTCAATCTGGCAGTGTTCCAATTCGGGCTGGAGAAGCCGGACAAGCTGCCCTTGATGGCCTATGCCGAGGCCGCCTCGCTGGACCAGCTCACACTGAGCGCCGGCGACACAGACGCGCTGCTGAGCGGCACCCGGCTGGACGAGGTGGCTACGGCGGAACTGGACGGGATCACGCTCACGCCCGCCACCCTGTCCCGCGTTCATGATTTGGATCAGTTGTCGATGAATGCCGGAGGTTCGACCTCCGGGCTCGAACCGGGGAAACACTACGTTGCCCAAGTGAAATTGCGAGACGGCCGCCGGCTCAAGGCCCCGGTGAATGTGGAGCCGCCGCGCCCGCAGGTGACGTTGTTGAACAAAGGCACACAGGAAGAACCCCCTGACGCGCCTTCGCCCGTACACCTGAGCAGCCTGGACGATTTGCCCGTGGAGGGGCGTCTGATCTTCTTTCTCAAGTCCAGCGTGCCGGTGAACTTTCCCCGCACCGAGAAAGTCGAAGTGGAGGCGGTGGATGGCAGCTTCCGCACCGAACTGAAGCTGGCCGACGGCAGCCTGATGCTGGAAGACGCGAAGACCGCGATGGGCACGGTGGAAATGCTGTCCCGGTTCGGCCGGTCGGCTTTTGGGCCGGTGCGAGCTCGGGTGATTTCGGTCGACGGGGTGGCTGGCGATTGGCTCACCCTGGGAACTTTGGTGCGGCTGCCCGGATTCAGCGAGTTACGCTGCCCACGCGCGATTACCAAGCCCTGTACGCTGGCTGGAACCAATCTCTTCCTGGCCTCGTCGATCGGGGCTTCCGCGGATCTCGTAAATGCCACCTACGTGCCGCCGGATTTCACAGGAACTGAACTGAGTGTGCCTCACCCGGACAACGGCGTCCTCTACCTGCGATTGCGCGACGACCCGGCGACGGTGCAAACGCTCGACCTGCCGATCACTTCGAGTCAGCCGGCGCTCAAGGCCGCAGCGGGGCAGACTCCGGTCGCGGAAGCACCGGCCGCGGAAGCCCCGACCGCATCGCCGCCTGCCGGGTCCCCAACCTTGCCGGCCCCGGCCCCGGCCACGGCCGCCTCGCCCATCAAAACGGAGCCCTGACAAGCCGCTCCGTTCCTGAGCGCGTGCTCACCAACCGGTGACCGCTCCCATTCCGCGTTTGCAATAAATTGATCTCTCTTACTCGCGGGCCGCGTTATGCTGTCAGCATGTTGACGCTGCGTCTTTTCCCTGTTTTGTTCCTGCTGCCTGCCGTGGCTGCGCAGGCATTTCTTCCCGCATCCGCAGTCGCGCAAGCTTCCGCCGGCGGCTGGACTTTTGCCGTCTCCGGCGACAGCCGCAACTGCGGCGATTTTGTGATGCCCGCCATCGCGGCCAAAGTCAAAGCCGAGAACGACACTTTCTACTGGCACCTGGGCGATTTCCGATGGATTTCGTCACCCGATCAGGATTTGCTGGCGATGCTCCCCACCGGAAGCCAGCTCTCGAAGTCCGACTACCAAAAGCGCGCATGGAACGACTTCCTCCAGCACCAGATGGCATCGTTCGGCTCCTTCCCGGTGTTTCTGGGCCGCGGCAATCATGAAACCATTCCGCCGATGACCCGCGAAGGCTATGTTGCGAAATTCTCCAGTTTTCTTACCCGTCCAGAGATCGAGGCCCAGCGCAAGGCCGATGGCGAGGCCGCCGATGCCGTGCAACCTTGGTTTCACTGGACTCGCGACGGGATAGACTTCATCACGCTCGACAACGCCAGCAAGGACGAATTCTCCGACGCGCAACTGCATTGGCTGCGCTCCGTGCTTGACCGCGATCTGGGTCCGCAATCCGGCATCCATACCATCGTTGCGGGCATGCATGAGGGGCTTCCCCACTCCACCACCTCCAATCACGCCATGGACGACTGGGACTTGGGAATCCGGACCGGCGAACTCGTTTATACGTGGCTGTTTGACGCCCAGGCGGCCGGCAAGCGTGTGTACATCCTTGCCAGCCACTCCCATTTCTATTCGCCGAACATTTTCAACACGCCCTACTGGAAGCAGTACAGTAGCAACGTGGTGCCCGGCATCATCATCGGCAGCGCCGGCGCTCACCGCTACCAGCTTCCCAAAGGAGTGGACAAGGCATCCAGGACCAACATCTACGGCTATTTGCAGGGGACGGTTCATTCCGACGGTTCAATCGACTTTGTGCTCCACGAACTGAGCGAAAGCAACCTGGTCGAGTCCAAATGGCCCACCGCGCCGGTGGACGCCATCCATGAATGCTTCATTCATAACTCCGACGATGCGGGGAAATGACCCGTAACCACGGCGGCCCGCGCCTGTGATCGATTGAACGCGCGAAACTCAACAACCGTCGAATCGCCGCCGGTGCAGTGGCTCGGAGCGCGCGGATTCCACCTCCCGTTTTGGAACCGAAATCGACAACTTCTTGGCTGCTATTGTTGCCGGCGGAGTGGAATAGAACCAGCGAGCAAAACCGGTGAGCGAAACTGCTCAGACCATCGCCCCAAGCGGTGCGATTCTATGTCAGTGGGCCGAGGTTTGCAGGCCATGGAGCGGAATCACGGGCCATCTGCGCCGCTCGCATCGTTCCAGCAAACGATTGACAGCCGGAACGTGTTCCAGAAGAGGCCAACCAAATGGATGAATTAAAGAAGAAGAAATTTGAATCCGCCGCATTTCTTGCCACCGAGGGAACGGGTAGAAAGATTCTCCGCCTCAAGCCCAAGCAAGTTTTCTTCTCGCAGGGAAGGCCCGCCGACTCCGTGTTTTATCTCCAAACCGGCCGCGCAAAGCTCACGGTTGTATCTAAAAAAGGCAAGGAGGCTACCGTAACGCTACTCGCCGCCGGGGACTTTGTGGGCGAAGAGTCGATCACCCAAGCAGGCGCGTCTCGAACCGCTACAGCCACGGCCCTAACCCTCTGCATAGTGCTTGAGATCACCAGGGAGCAAATGCTGCGCGTCCTCCACGAGGAACATGATTTCTCCGATTTTTTCCTTAATTTCATGCTGATTCGGGGCATGAGAACACAGGCGGACCTGGTCGATCAACTATTCAACTCCAGCGAGAGGCGCCTAGCGCGCACCCTCCTCCTCATGGCGAATTTTGGAAAATTAGGCGTACCGGAAACGCAAATCGTGCCGGTAACCCAGGAGACGCTGGCAGAGATGATCGGCACAACCCGTTCCCGCGTGAGCTTCTTCATGAACCGCTTCAGAAAACTCGGCTATATCGAATACAACGGCCACATCACGGTCAACAAATCGCTGCTCAACGTGGTTCTGCACGATCAATTACCAGAGCAGAACGCATCGCGGCCTCCGCTGCTTGATCCGCTGCCCTCCAAGACGCGAACCGTCAGGCGAGCACGGCTTGGCTTGAGCGGGGGGCCACCGCCTGAGATGCCAATCGCTTCTTGATAATGCGGCCGGAAGCCGCCGGGCGATCGGCATCAACCGCTCGCCCCCGGCACACACTCGACACACGCGCTCACTCGATACATGTGCCGCTTGCCGGCCGCCTGCGGCTGTTCACCTCATCGTGAACTGACATGCGTATTCCTTTGGGTCGAATGTCGATTGAAGAATTGGAGGCGCGGGTCGGGATCGAACCGACGCATAAAGGTTTTGCAGACCTCTCCCTTACCACTTGGGTACCGCGCCTTGGCAGGGCAGCCTTGACATGTATGAGATTCGCTCCAGACCGCCGTAGCCAACCCGGCTGTGGCCGGAGGGCGGAATGGAGCGGGAGACGAGATTTGAACTCGCGACCCTCGCCTTGGCAAGGCGATGCTCTACCACTGAGCTACTCCCGCATATGCATTCCCAGGGACGATGCATCCCGAATCCGCGGCCTTCAAATCAATGCGACGATCAGGCCGTGACAATCCGGTAAGTTGTGGAACAAAACACAGAATCCCTGGAATGCCGTTACAGCAAGCTTGAGTATACCGGGCGGCCAAAAGCAGGTCAAACCTTGATGCGGCCAAACCGCGGCCGGGGCCGACTTTGCACCAGGCGCAGCGTCCGGCGCGGGCAAGACCCTTTCGGGGCTCGAACCTTTCCCTTACCCGACAATCTCTCCATCGCGCATGTGCAGAATACGTCCGGCGATGGAAGCCGCTTCGGGATTGTGCGTGATCATCAGCGTGGTCTGTCCCAGTTCGCGGTTCGACCGGAGCAGCATCTGCAGCACCGCATCAGAGTTTTTTGTATCCAGGTTGCCGGTGGGTTCATCGGCCAGCACAATGGCAGGCCGGGTGATGAGTGCGCGGGCAATCGCCACTCGCTGCTGCTCTCCGCCGCTCAACTCTGAAGGACGGTGCTTAAGGCGGCCGCGGATCGACAACAGATCGCTGAGATGATCGAGATAGGCGCGATCCAGAGGTCCCTTGCGCCCGCTCACGGCGTACGCAATCTCAATATTGCCCATGGCGGAGAGAGTGGGCAGCAAATTGAATTTCTGGAAGACAAAGGCGATGCGGTGCTTGCGGAGGCGCGTGCGCTGGGCGTCGCTGAGCGAAGCGAAATCCACTCCGTCGATCACCACGCGGCCCTCTGTCGCCCGCGTCAACCCGCCCAGCAGATAAAAGAGTGTGGACTTGCCCGACCCCGAGGGGCCCACAATGGCCACAAACTCGCCTGGCTCGACGGCCAGCGAAACCCCGCGTACCGCGGTGACCTGCAGCCTTCCCGCCGCATATACCTTGGTCACGTTTTCGGCGAGAATGATCGACGAGGATACTTCAGTCTGCACAACTTCGATTGTAAATGCGACGTCTGCCCGCCTGCTCGCTTAGAATGATTATGCATCGATCTCGAATGCAGGATTCCCCCTCCGATGACAGTCGATCTAAAATCCATTCTTGTTACGTCCTTGCAAACGGCTGCCACGCAAGCCGGACTGGTTCTGGTCTCGGTGACGGAGGGCAGCGATTTTCATGGCCAGCCGACGGCGGTTTTCAAGCTTGGCTTGCCTCCCAATGGCGAGTCGGGTCTCCCAGTTGCTGGCCGCACACTCAAACTGGAGTTGAGCGAAGGGTTCGCCTTCGACAAAGCCGACCTGCTACCGACCATCACAGCCCATCTGGCGGCCGAGGCCAAGCGGCTTCGCAATCCCCGCCCCGAGTGCTATGTGACGCTGGGCGGTTTGCCGCTGGCTTTCGGCCAGTTTCAATGGCCGTTTCACCGCTCGACTTCCGGTGCTGACACCCATATCGTCCACGGCGAAATCCACCTGGCCGACGGCGGCGCGCACAACCTGCACGCCAAGGTAGCTGCTTCGGTGACGCTGACCTTTGCAGAGATTGTGCCCGCCATGGAGCAGCCCTTTGCGGAAACCTTCGTCTACAACGCAGTTCGCAAGACCGTGGACCTGGGCCAGCTTGAATTCATCAAGTCCGGCAATCGCCAGCCGGTGCCTGTGACGACCCGCTACTACAGCCGCTGGCAAAAGAAGTTTCTGTTCACCGAGACCAACGATGCGGAACGGCTTGAGTATCTGCTGCGCAAGGTCTACTGGCTCTCCGGCGTGCTGGGCGAGGGCAAGCCGGTGTGGATCGCCGATCCGCGCGACGCGCAATACCTCAATACGACCGAAGAGGATTTATTGCGCATGGCCGGGCATGAAGCGGGCGAGGGGCTTTTTGTGCAGGACGGCGAATTTGCCGCGGCCACGCCGCAACTGATGGCGCGCGCGCCTGAGTACCAGGCCGCGCTGGAAGCCGCGCTGAACTTCACCAAGCCGCAATTCAACGAGTCGATGCGCTCAGGCCACGCCAATATGTAGAGCGGGTTTTTCGCGGACTCAGGACGTTTACGCTCTGCATCGCGAAACGGTTTTTCGCCCGGCGTGTTTACAGCGCCCCTCCGCACCCGGAACAGAACCGCGCCCCCGGCGGATTCGTTTGCTGGCAGCGTCCGCAGGCGACGAGCGTACCCCTCTGAATAACTTGTCCCGTCTGGCCAGCCTGCGCTGCCGCTGGCACGTTCACCGTCACATTCACCGGCTGACCCCATCCGGGCATGGGAATGCCCAGCGCCGCCGCGATGCCGGCTGCCTGGATGGCGTTGAATTCCCGCACCCGGCCGGGCATGAAAAAGCACTCAATGAAGCCCAGGATGGTGGTGATGCCCGTCCAGCAGAACAAGCAGTAGAGAACACCCAGGCCCGTCCGCCGCAGATAGAAATGGTGGATGCCGAAGGTTCCCAGGAACAGCGCCAGCAGAATGCCTACGACTTCATCGCGCCGCACCGATTCATATTGCTGATAAAAGATGGCCTGCGGGTTGGGATACGGAATGCTGCTCATCGGCGATTCTCCTTGGTGCTTTGTCTCGATTCAAGATACGCAGCCGGGCGTTGCCGGGTTCCCGGCTGGATGCCTGCCAAGCATTGTCCCACACCTTCGATAGCGGGCAGCATCTAATGGAATCATGCAGGTATCCAATCCCTCAGCGGCCCCCTCCGCCTCTTTATCCGGCACCTTCCGCATCGGCGGCGATCTGTCTGTTTACCGCCTGGGCTACGGAACCATGCGCCTGGTGGGCGAGGGCGCCTGGGGCGAACCGGACGATCCGGCCGAGGCCCACCGCGTGCTGCGCCGTGCCGTTGACCTGGGAGTCACGCTCATCGACACCGCCGACGCCTACGGCCCGGAGATTGCCGAGAGGCTGATTGGCGAAGCCCTGGCGCCCTATCCATCCGGAGTCATTATCGCCACCAAGGGCGGCATCACTCGCCAGGGTCCGGCCAAGACCGAGTACGTGGGTCGCGCCGGCTATCTGATCCAGTGTGTCGAGATGAGCCTGCGCCGGCTCAAGCTCGATCGCATCGACCTCTATCAGCTTCACCGCATTGACCCGCGCACACCGCTCGAAGAGAGTCTGGGCGCGCTCAGGCAGATGCAGGAGCAGGGCAAGATTCGCCACATCGGTCTGAGCGAAGTGACCCCGGCGGAAATCGAGGCGGCGCGCAAGATCGTTGAGGTAGTGACGGTCCAGAATCGATACAGCCTAAGCGACAGGCGTCATGAAAAGACGCTGAAGTATTGCGAGCAACACGGGATTGGATTTATGCCGTGGTATCCGATGGCAGGAGGCAAGCTGCTCAAGGCCGAGCAGCCTTCAGCGGAGACGCTGGCTGGAATCGCGGCGCTTCACGCGGTTACGCCCGCGCAGCTTTCGTTGGCGTGGCTGCTGCAAAAGTCGACGGTGATGCTGCCGATTCCGGGGACATCGAAGGTGGCGCATCTGGAGGAGAATGTTGCAGCGGCAGCGCTGAAGTTAACCGCGGAGAAGTGGACAGAGTTGGAGAAGGCCGCGCGGTAGAGCGTTTCCCGAAGACGAATATTCATCTTGTTCTTGCGACGGTAGCCTCGTCGGCGGGAGGTAATTTTATGCAAAATCTACAGTTTCATTGTCGATGTATTTTTGAAGGGATTTTCTTCCTAAGGTATTGATTACATGAATTTTATAATTATATGCAAAATTTCAAGACCACAGCTAAATAAAGTGGGGGGGAGGGGGGGTGCGGAATCCTTTCTGGCGGGGGAAATTTGATTAGGCAGACAGAGCCTATGGGATGATTGTGCGCTTGTGCTGGGTAATTTTCGGCAAGGGGGACGGGCGGGATGAAGGCCAGGCGCAACTGAGTCACTATTGTGACAAAATCATGTCATGGCTGTCCGGACCACTGTCGATATTCCAGAGCCGCTGCACGATCGGCTGCGACGCCGCGCGGAGAGCTCGGGCACCTCAATCCGTTCGCTCATCGTGCGTGCAATCGAGGAGACCTACGCCGAGCCAAAGAAAGGGAAACGTGTGACCAAGCCTATGATTGTTGGTAAAGGCAAACGAGGCCGGCGGTTCCCGGTGGACGAGAACCCGTGGGACCTTATTTTTCCCTGACGTCAACGTCTGGATTGCGCTCTCGGTCTCCGGTCACCCCCACCACGATGAAGGGTTGTGGATCCCGCCCATTCGCTCTGCCCCTGCACGGACGAGGGCCTGTCCGTGGATCCCCTGCTCACGCAAAAGGGTGGGTACGGGGCGACTACCGCCTACTCCGATTTCGACTATTTCTGCGTGACTTATCGCTCGGGAGCGAGGGGCGCTTGGGACGACGCTTCAGTTTTGCTGCGGTGTCCGTAGCATGATGTTCTGGCACAGAGTGCCTTTGCTCCCCGCTCACCTCGGTAATCGTCTGCATCACCAGAGTGCTTATTCCACACTCCCTACATTGGACCGTCCCTGTTGGCTCATCTGGGCCATCAACTTTTCGTTTGCTTCCGGGGCATGAAGTTCTTGTTCTCATAGTTCACCTCTAGATATGATCCTTCACCCGTCTTTGTTTCAAATCCACGAGATTATTTTTGGATATTATGGTATAGAGCGCTACCGTTCGGTTATTCAGCCGCGCCACGCGAGAAAAGCCAACTGAGTAATCGCATCACTCCGTGGAATGACGTACGCAGAGCGCGTATGCCGTTTCGTTCGCGTATTTGTCTCCTCGCATTCCACTGTGATAAAAATCGAAAGTTAGAATCACTCCTGGGTATTTTGACGGTGTGCTGCTCCAATGTGGGAAAAGTATTCGGAGATTGCCTTTTACCCCAGGTTTATCAAGCTTTGGGTCGAATATCTTAAACTCATAAATCGCCTCAAGTTCGTCGATCGTGGGCAACTTCCAGTCTTTGTGGTCATCCAATTGCAGGTTCCGGCAGTAGCCAGCCGCCTCTTCCCATTTGAGTAGCCCCGTGGAATCTCCTGCGCTCATCCTTTTACTTGAATCCGCCTTCGCCCACATAAGACCAGTTTCCGGATCGGTCCAGAACCCGGCTGCCTCCTCGCGCGCATCCTTGTCCCTTGCTTCCCGCTCTGCTTGTTCCCGCGCCTTCTGCGCATCCATGCTTCTTGCCATCTCTTCCGCATTGTCCGTTGCCCCTTGCTCGGCGATGAGTCGTGCATCGCGGATGGGCTTAAGCTCGATATTGACCATCGTCTGCCCCGTTGGCTTAACCGTGCTGGGCTGCTTTACCTGATCGACCCCATCCTCAGTGGTGGCCTCCACCATGTGCTGGCCGGGTTCGACCTTAACCTTTACGGACCCTCCTGCATTGATATGGCCCTTAACTTCACCGTCCAGCTTCCAGCTGCACACCAAGTCGCAGATGACCAACAGCGTCGGAAGAGCGGAGGGCTTAGACTTCGCCTTGATTATCACTGTCACGTCACCGTCCTGCTGCGCGTGGACCGCCGCGTCAGAGGTGAAGAGAGCAATCAAGAGAGCAAGGATCGTGGGCAGGATCAACAACACGACGGGGACGTTTTTGACCGTAGGCTGAGAAGCTGACATGAATTCGCCTCCGAACGATTCATCCGGGATTCAAAACAAGCTGGATGCGGTAACGATTTTACTCTTCCTGGATGATGTCGCAGCCTTCCGGGGCTGAAGCCCAGGGTTGTTTTGTTGGCCGTTTGCGGGGGTTGAAACGTCCGCCTCCCCCCGTAAAAGCTCCCCAAACGTGGCACGACTGAAGTCGTGCCACGATACAAGGCAGAAGTTCTCTTCCATCGACAAAAGAGCCACAGCCCCTTCCATGGCTGCGGCTCTTTTAACGCTCAAATGTTGATGGCGATTCAGGCGTCGGACGCCCGCACGATCGGATGCCAGCAGCTGGCTGAATCGGTGGTTTCCCACCCTTCCGCAAAGGACGCGAAAGGATGGGGCACCCATTTCATGGGCTTGGAAAGGGTGGGCATCCGCCCGCAAGCTAAACTGGTGCGGGAGTGAACGCAAGATGCCGGCTCGCCTTCTGTCCATCGCTATCCTCCTTGTCCCTCTCGCCTGCCCGGCAGAGACGCTTCGCGAACTGCTGGCAAAAAACCATTTGCCTTTGGCCGCGTTCAACCAGCAGGAGCTTGCACAAACGGTTGAGGGGGGTACAGCCAGCCATGATGGGCAAACCGTAGTGGTCTACCACGAGCTTGACGGCGAGCGGCTCATCAATCCGTTGCATCTGGTCAAGTTTCGCCAGACGCACGACCCAGTTCTTCGTCGAGACCTCGCTATCAATTCCGATGACCTTTGCGATGGAAGTCTGTTGGGAATTTCGTTTCTTCACGACCTCACGATGGTGGACCTGCACCTCAGTCCGTCCGCATCTTGTCTTGTGGTCTTGGACAATCGCTTCCGAGTCGTTCGAAAGCTCTTCGGATTTGCCTGGAATGAGGTTGCTCCTTACCAGGTGGCGATCATCGAAGACATGGTTCACTTCGCTCCCGTTCATCCCGAACGATTGCTGATTGCCGATCTCCTCCATCCGCACTCCGCGGAGGTTTATCCGTCGAAGGATGATCCGTTGCGCAAGCAGTTTATCGCAGAGAATGCCAAACACATGCCTTCCGACGAGATATGCAGACTGTCTGACGATCCATGCGCTCCGGATGAATTCGATGAAGACATTATGTCTTTTGCGACTGATGGCAGGGGCAAATTCGCATTCTTAGCCAGCTTGAACGCCATCCACACACTCGCCAAGGATCAACCGCCGGAGTCAGTGTGGACGCAAACCGGGCTCTACATTTACCAGCAAGACAAGTTGGGTTGGCTTTATTGCGAGAAAGAGATTCCGGACTCGGAGGTGGAGGGCCTGCGCATGATGACAAGTTTCCAGTTCGACCCTGCCACAGCCGCTTGCAAACCCAACCTTCCCGTGATTCCTGACCGGACCACAGCGAGCTTCAGTCCGTTCGCACCCAACTGAGGAAGCCTTTTTTGTGAGTACAAGGGAGCAAGAAGAAAGCCGCAGCCCCTTCCAAGGCTGCGGCTCTTTGCGGCACGACAATCGCATCAACGGCGGTTGTGGGTCTGCGGAATTCGTTCCGCCCCTACGGGGCGAGGGCCATATCGTACTTGACCCAGGATTACGCTTGCGCTTCATCCTGGGCTATTTTCGGCTGCTCCCTCCGGGAGCAACGACATTTGCGACATGGTTGGCGAGGGAAAACTACATTTCTTTGACGCCTTCGACGAAGGCCTTCAGCTTGCGCGATCGCGACGGGTGGCGCAGCTTGCGCAGGGCTTTGGCTTCGATTTGGCGGATGCGCTCGCGCGTCACCTGGAAGCTCTGGCCTACTTCTTCGAGCGTGTGTTCGCTGCCATCTTCCAAACCAAAACGCATCTTGATCACGCGTTCCTCGCGAGGGGTAAGCGTGCGCAGCACCTGCGAGGTGTACTCCTTCAGGTTCACGCTGATGACCGCCTCGGAGGGCGACACAGCCTGGCGGTCTTCGATGAAGTCGCCAAGGTGCGAGTCTTCCTCTTCGCCGATCGGCGTTTCGAGCGAGATGGGCTCCTGCGCGATCTTCAGCACCTTGCGCACCTTGGCCACGGGAATGTCCATGCGCCGCGCGATCTCTTCGCTCGAAGGCTCGCGGCCCAGCTCCTGGACCAGTTGTCGAGAGGTGCGGATGAGCTTGTTGATGGTCTCGATCATATGCACCGGGATGCGGATCGTGCGCGCCTGGTCCGCGATGGCGCGGGTGATGGCCTGGCGAATCCACCACGTTGCATAGGTCGAGAACTTGTAGCCGCGGCGATATTCAAACTTGTCCACCGCCTTCATCAGGCCGATGTTGCCCTCCTGAATCAGGTCGAGGAATTGCAGCCCGCGGTTGGTGTACTTCTTGGCGATGGAGACAACCAGGCGCAGGTTGGCTTCAATCAGCTCGCGCTTGGCCTGCTCGGCGTCCATGTCGCCCTGGATCATCTCGCGCTGGGTGCGTTTCAGCTCGACGATGGAGACGCCCGCATCGCCCTCGATTTTTTCAAGGTCGGCGCGGCAATTTTTCTGCTGGCGGCGGTACTCCTTCTTCAGCTCCTCGCTCTTGCTGGCTTCGTGCTTCTGGTCCAGCGAACGGATTTGCCGCTCCAGCGTGCGCATCGTGTCCACGGTCTTGTTGACCTTGTCCAGCAGACGCTTGCGTTCGATGGGCGTGTACTTGAGTTCGCGCACGATGCGCGAAATCAGGACCCGCTCGCGCGCGATAAGCCAGCGGGTGTGCCGCGCGACCGAAGCTTTGGCCTTGGTCGAGGCCGCCTGCTTTTCCTCAAGCTGCGCAATTTTCTTCTGGTGCTTCTGCAGCGCGTCAATCCGGGCCACCGTGGCTTTCACGCGAGCCTGCACCACTTCCTCGGTGAGCTCCTCCTCGTCGAAGATCACCACTTCTTTAATGTTGCGCACGCCGCGCTTCAGGTCCTCGCCCAGGGCCACGATCTCGCGGATCACAATGGGCGACCGCGAAATGGCCTTGAGCACGCGCAGTTGGCCGCGCTCGATGCGCTTGGCGATTTCAACTTCGCCCTCGCGGGTGAGCAGCGGCACGGTGCCCATCTCGCGCAGGTACATGCGCACCGGGTCGTTGGTTTTTTCAAGCGTGCCCGGGGTCAGGTCAAGCTCGACGTCCTCGCCCTCTTCCAGTTCGAAGTCTTTGTCGGCGCCGAATTTTGGGGTATCCAGCAGGTCAATGCCCTGGGTCCCGATGGTGGTAATCAAATCGTCAAGATCGTCGGCCGAGCCGATCTCATCCGGCAGGATGTCATTGACATCGCCGTAAGTGAGATAGCCCTTCTCTTTGCCTACTTCGATCAGGGTGTCGATTTCATGTTCGAATTTGTCGTCAATCGCCAAAATATTCCTACTCTCTACTCTCTCTCGCGCAAGGCGGATGGGGCGCCGGCTTGCGCGCCGGTGCGAAGTCCGTTCCGGGGTGCAAAAAAAAATTTCCGTGTGCAAAACGCGGAAATCCGACGCACAGCCGGACGCGGACCTGCGATCACCCGCGAAAAGAAGCGGTCTCAGGTGGTTGCTCGGAACAGGATGATCGCGCTTCAGGGTTTCGCCTGGATCGCCCGCGAGCCGCAGCTCATATGTGGGGCAGAGGGGGCGCACATCCGCACAGAGATCAATAGATTAACACAACCTGCCCTTGATTCGCCATAGCAAAAAAGGGGCTAACCCTCTGAGAATCCGGGCGCTTTACTCGCCGCTCCGCCACTGGATCGGGCATTTTCGCGTCTCGCCCGCTTCTTATTGCTATCTGATTAGACGCAATCGAGGGCTGGAGCGATGCACGGTCCATGCGATTCGGCGCGCTGCTGCGGGCCTTCTCCGGGGAATGCTACTGCTGCTGCGGCGGCGGCTGGTTGTGTAGTTGGCGCAGCGCCCTGTCCAGATCCAGCTTTTGCTGGGTCAAAACGGCCAGCTCGGCAAAATCGCCACGCCGCTCGGCCTCGGCGATCAGGACGCGCAGATCGCGCTGGCGGCTCTCGATGGCCCGCTCCTGGATCTCCTGGATGGCGCTCAGGACCTCGCTCTCCTTCGGCGGCCTGGTTTCCGCCAGCAGGGCCTCGGCCAGCAAAGCGCGCTGGGCCGGATCCTCGACCGTGTCCATCGGGTCGCCGGCTTTGCGGACGGCTAATGCCTGCATGCTGGCAAACGAGCCAAAACGCTGAAACCAGGATGGTTGCTGGACAAGAGCTTCGACTGCCTGCCGGCGGGCCGGTTCGTTTTCCGGGTCGGTGATGGCCAGCGCCCGCAGCAGCACCCGCTCCACTTCAGTGAGCGCCGCGGCCCGCGCCTCGATGTGGTCGCGCCGCTTGAGCGCGGCCTGACGCAGCTCCTCACGCAAGACGGCAGAATCGATGCCCAACTTTTGCGCCGCATCCCCGGCAAATTGGTCGCGGGCCAGCTTTTCCGGCATGCGGCGGATGTGGGGCAGCAGGTAGTTCATGGCCTTTACTTTTTGCTCCGCGCTGGCTCCAGGAAACATCTGTCGCGCCCGATCGATCAGGTAGTCGGACTGCCGGCGAGCGCCCATTAGCGCCTTTGTGTAGGCTTCCACGCCGCGCTCCCGGATAAAACGGTCGGGGTCGAGGCCGCCGTCAAGGGTAACGATCTTGATCGTGAAGCCCTCCTCGGTGAGCAGGGCGATGGATTTTTCAGCGGCATTGGCGCCGGCGGCGTCCGGATCGAAGTTGACCAGTACGTTGGAAGTGTGGCGGCGCAAAAGCGCCACCTGCTGCTCCGTAAAGGCCGTGCCACTGGTGGCGATGACGTTCTGAATGCCGCGCTGATAGACGGATATGCAATCCATCTGGCCTTCGACCAGCAGCGCGTACTCAGCTTTGCGAATCGTGGTGCGCGCCTTGTCAAGGTTGAACAGCACCAAGCTCTTGGAGTAAAGCGGCGTCTCCGGAGAGTTGATGTACTTCGCCCCGGCCTTGTCGCCCGTTTCGAGCGTGCGCGCGGTGAAGGCGATCACCCGCCCGCTTTCGTTGGCAATGGGAAACATGACGCGCTTGCGGAAGCGGTCGTAAATAGGGCCGAATTGCGGTTTGCCGTCGGTCGCCGCGGCGACTTCCTTTGAGCTGAACAGACCGCTCGCCCGCAGCGTCTCGTCGTCGGCCATGCCGCTGAGCCGATCGCGCAGCGCGTTGAAGCTATCGGGCGCGTAACCTATGCGGAAGGTTTTGATTCCTTCCGGGGTGAGGCCGCGGCCGGCCAGATATTCTCGCGCGACGGCGCCTTCCGGGCCAAGCAACTGCTCCTCAAACCACGCGGTTGCCTTCTCATGCAGCTCCAGAAGCCGGGCCCGCAGCCGTGCTCCAGCCGCCTCTTCAGGCGAAGAGAATTCGCGCTTGGGCAGCGGAATGCCGCACTTCTGCGCCACAATCCGCACTGCCTCGGGAAAGCCTACATTTTCAATCTTGCCCACAAAACTGAACACATCGCCTGAAGCCTGGCAGCCGAAGCAGTGGTAGAACTGCCGCACCGCATGCACGCTAAACGAGGGCGATTTTTCCTTGTGGAAGGGGCAGAGGCCGGAGTAATTCTGCGCGCCCGACTTGCGCAGGCGGATGTACCCCTCGATCACCTTGACGATGTCGGCCTGCTGCTTGACGGTTTGGGCGAAGTCGGACACGGGAGGGTCTCTACTGAGCATAAGCCCGGCGACCTTGGGGTAGTCATTTGAACAGCGAACAGCCTTCAATCACGGCAGATGCGCGTTGCGGAGCTGAAAGCACTCCGGTTACCATGGATAGAAATGGTGTTTCCCATAAAAACCTGCGTCGTATGCTCTGAGGAGTTTGAACTGAAGCCGGATAAACCGGGCTTCGCTAACCGTTGCCCGGAGTGCAGCACGCCCGAAGCAATGGAATCCGCTGCCGGCCGCCGCATGAGTGCCGAAGAGCGCAAAGCGGAGGCGGAAGCCAACGAGGCGCGCCGCAAAGCGATCCGCGACCTGCTCTACCGCAAAGACAGCTAAACTCTGAAATCAAAGCCCGAGGCGGCGTGAATCCGACAGGCGGGAATCCGAGGCCGGCAGCCGGCGGCGGAGAACCGGGCAAAATAGTTGTTGCAACGAATGTCTTTTTCGGGCATCCAAGAAAGCGCAAGAAACAATCCCCGAAAGGAACCATCACGATGAAGACTTCGCTTGCAAGCCCCGCCGCCCTGACCACCTGGAAGCTCGACCCGGCCCACTCCGCCGCCGAGTTCAAGGTGAAACACATGATGATCTCAAACGTGAAAGGCAGCTTCTCCGGTCTGACCGGCGTGCTGACCGAGCACCAAACCGACTCCACGCTGTCGTCGGTGGAGGCGTCGATCGATTTAGCCACGGTGAACACCGGCGACGCACAGCGCGACGGCCACCTGAAGAGCGCCGACTTCTTTGACGTGGAGAAGTACCCCGCAATGACCTTCAAATCCACAGAAGTGAAGCACAAAGGCGAGGTCGAATACGCAGTGACCGGCGAGCTGACCCTGCACGGCGTCACGCGGCCGGTAACCTTCGCCGTTGAGGGTCCCAGCGCGCCGGGCAAGGATCCGTGGGGCAACACGCGCATCGGCCTCTCAGCCACCGCCAAAATCAATCGCAAAGACTTCGGCCTGGCCTGGAATTCGGCGCTTGAGACCGGCGGCGTGCTGGTGGGCGAAGACGTGGCCATCACTCTGGATGTGCAGTTCATCAAGGCCTAAGCGCGTGACGGAAGTTCCCGCGAGAGGTCTGCGATCCCAGGCCTTAGAGGCGAGACCCTTCGACTTCGCTCAGGGCAGGCTTGGGGCACCCGCCTCATTCTGACTCGACTTTACGCGGGAATCGTTCGCCGACCAATATAGCTGTTGCAACGAATATCATGCTCGTGAATCTAATCTTCTGTAAGGCAGAGGGAGATCAACCATGTCGCTTCGTCCAGTGAAGCAGATTATTGAAACAACACCCACCATCGAGGGCGCCGGCGTCAAACTGCAGCGCGCCTTCGGTTTCGGCAAGACCAAAGAGTTCGACCCATTTCTGTTGCTCGACGACTTCCGCAACGAGAATCCAGCCGATTACCTGGCCGGATTCCCGTGGCACCCGCACCGGGGCATTGAGACCATTACCTATGTGCTGGCCGGCGAGGTAGCGCACGGCGACAGCCTGGGCAACAAGGGCCGCATGACCGCCGGCGACGTGCAATGGATGACGGCGGGCAGCGGCATCCTGCACCAGGAAATGCCCAAAGGCGACGCGCAGGGGCGCATGCACGGCTTCCAGCTTTGGGCCAATTTGCCCGCCGCGCAGAAGATGACCGACCCGCGCTATCAGGACATTCCGTCGAGCGCTATCCCCGAGGTGACCGAGGATGACGGCACGCACGCGCGCATCATCTGCGGCGAGTTCTGGGGCAAGCAGGGGCCGGTGGAGGGCGTGGCAACCGAGGCCACCTACGCGAACGCGCGCTACGTGGACATTTCGGTGCCGCCGGGCAAGCGCAAGCGGATTAAAGTCGAGACCACGCGCAACGCCTTTGCTTATGTCTTTGCCGGAGCGGGTACCTTCCGCGACGCGTCAGACCCCAGGGCGGTGCTGACTGAATCGGGAGTTGATCCGAACGCGCAGCCGGTTTACGACGCCAGAAATCACTCGCTGGTGCTGTTTGACCGCGGAGACGAGATCGTGGTGCAGGCCGGTCCTGAGGGAATACGGTTCCTGCTGGTCTCGGGCAAGCCGCTGGAAGAGCCGGTCGCGTGGTATGGCCCGATCGTGATGAATACCCAGGCCGAACTGCGGCAGGCGATGAGCGAGCTGCAGAGCGGGAAGTTCATCCATCATCAGTAAGATGGGCGGCGGCTAGACGGATACGAAGCCAGGCGGTAGTGAGCTACGGGCCGCCTGGCCCCGTCAAATCACGCCTCCACCGGCAGCTCCGCTGACAATATGTTCATGGGCGTAAGCCCGCGCTCACGCAGGGCGCGCAGGTTCAGCGCATCGTGGCGCTTGGCCAGGCGGCGGCCGTTGTGGTCCACAACCAGGCGGCAATGGAACCAGCCTGGATTCTCAAAACCCAAGGCGCGGTTGAGCAGCATCTGGCGCGCAGTCGATTTGAGAAGGTCGGCGCCGCGCACCACTTCCGTGATGCCCATGGCCGCGTCGTCAGCCGCGCAGGCAAGCTGATAACTGGGAACGCCGTCCCGCCGCCAGACCACAAAATCTCCAAAGTCCCGGCCGGTCACAAAGCGCTGGGCGCCCAGGTTTTGATCGTTGAACTCGATCACCTCGCCGTTGGGAACGCGGAATCGCCAGTTGACCCCGTCCGGCGTTTCCGGCTCAGGCACATCGAGACCAAGAAGTTGACGGATGCTGTCCTGCTGCAGGCGGCAGGTGCCTGGGTAGATGGGCTCGTCGTCCAGCGGATCAAGGTTTGCGTTGTCCTGCGTGCCGGCCGCGGCACTTTCATGCGGAGCCGCGAGCGCTGATTCGAGGTCTTTGCGCGAGCAACTGCATGGGTAGAGATGGCCGCCGCGCAGCAGTGCGCGCCAGGCGGCAAGATAGACAGGCTTCCGGCAGCTCTGTTGATAGGGCGCGAAAGGGCCGCCTCTGTCGGGCCCCTCCTGCCAGCGAATGCCCATCCAGCGCAGGTCTTCGATGGCGGCGTCGGCGTAATCGACGCGGCTGCGGTCGGGGTCCAGGTCCTCCATGCGCAGGATGAGAGCGCCACCGGCATCGCGGGCGCGCTGCCAGGCGGTCCAGAAGGTGCGCGCGTGGCCCACGTGCAGGTAGCCTGTGGGCGAAGGCGCTAACCGGCCGCGATAAGCGGACACTTGCGGTGGGGGAAGGCTCGCCATGCTGCACATTAGTGTAGTCAGCGGCGACCGCGCGGTATATGCGAACTAGGTTCCGAAGCGGCTAATCCGGAAGCGACGAATGGAACAATCGATTAATCGGACTGATCCTCGCGCGGATCTTTTTCGGTTGAGTTGTCGTCGTCATTGGGGTGATGCCGGTAATGCCTGATGTCGTTATCCAGGTGTTTGGGATCGACAGACACCTGCACCACGTCCATCTCGTTGGCGCCCTTGTCCACCACGAACAGGCCCATCCGATCGCCTTCGGGATGAATGAAGATCAGCGTCTGCTGGTTGCCCTTGCGGCTGGTCTCGCGAACGATCCGCTCCCAACCCGATCCGAGCTTCTCCTCGACCATGCGGTTCAATTCGTCTCCGTCGACGGCGTCAGGGAACGACTCAATCTCCGCCACGTGCAAGTTGCTCACGCCTTCGTGCGTGGCCTTTCGCGAGACCATGCCGATAAGGCCCATGAACGGAATGCGCGTGGCCCGCACGTGGTAGCGGCTCTCGATGGAGCTGACCACACCGTCAAAGCCGCCCTCGCCGCTGCCGGCCAGCACCACCACCGGAACCAGCAGGGCCACCAATCCGATGGGAACCAACCAGAATCGCCTCATTGCGAGCCGCCTTTCTTGTCCTTTTCCATCTTTTCCTTATCCGCTTTGTCGTTATCGGCCTTGATTTTGCCGCCTTCGGCGCCCTTCGCCACATCGCCCAGCGCGCTCAGTCCGCCCAGGCCCTTCAGCATGCCTAACTCATCCATGCGGATGGGGCCGAGGATCAGCACAATCGTCAGCTCCTTGGGCTCGGCCGTCAGGATGAACATGCCGTGCGACTCCCCGTTCACCAGCTTGACCATCACGTCTGTGGTCTCGCCGGTCTTGCGTTCGCGCTCGCGCACTATCGGCGACCACTCGCTGGTCTCGAAGTATTTGCGCAACTGCTCGATGTCTTCAGGCGAGTATTGCCCTTCCTTGTCGAACTCGTACTCCCGGACATAGATGCCGTCCAGCCCTTGAATCAGTTGCCGGGTCGCGTCCTCATCCTTGTCTTTGCCGTTCATGAATTTGCTTGCGAAGGCCAGCATGTTTTTGCCCAGCGTGACCTCGGTCACATTCGAGGCGCGCGCCGCCAGTTCTTTCTCAATGGGCGGCGGCAACGGCAACTCCGAGTTCTGCGCCACCACGGGCACGGCCAGCGCCGCGGCCGCTAGTACTAACACTATGATCTTGTTCTGCATGAAAGGTTCTCCTTATTCCTCGCCTTATTCCTTGTCGGCCCGGCGACGGGTTGCTGCGAGTTGCGTGTTCACCTGGTTGAGCGCGTGGCTGGTAATGCGCAGCGCCGTCATCACCTGTTCGCGCGCGACTTCGCCTTCGCGCCGGGTTTCATCATTGTGATAATTGCGCCATGTCACGCCGCCGGCCGATACGGCGGCAAGCACCAGCCCGGCAGCCAGTCGTTGCCATAGAAGGGTCCGACTCCAGAACCGTTGCGTTTTGCGCCGGCTCCTCTGGTCCATCACCTTGCTCTTCAGGCGCGGAGGTGCGGGCCGCCGTTCCATGGCCTGGCGCAGTTCCTGTTCAAAATCGTCCATGGGCTCAAACTCCACTGGTTTGCTCCTTCACCCTGACGTATTCCTTCAAATGACTTGCCGCTTTGGCGCGCAGCAGCTTCAGGCCGCGCTGCAGGTGGCTCTTCACGGTGGCCAGCGGCGCGTCCAGCGTGGCCGCAATCTCTTCCGGCGTCAGATCTTCCTGATAGCGAAGAACCAGCGCCGCCCGTTGCGGCTCGGGAAGCGTCGCCAGCAGTTGCTCCAGGCGCGCGCCCAGCGGAGAGCCGCGGTCTTCCGCCCTCGCGCCGTGGCTGTCTTCGATCTCCACCCACAAGTCCACGCCGCGCACCTTGCGCCGCCGCAGCGCATCCGCGGAGCGGCTCATCGCCACGCGCCGCAGCCAGAAGCAGCAGTGTGCCGGAGTTTCCATCTTGCCCAGATTCCGGTCCAGCTCCATAAACACATCCTGCGCAATCTCTTCGGCGAGGCGGCGGTCGCCGGTCATGCGCCATGCCAGCGAAAAGACCATCGACTGGTGCTGGTCCACGAGCCGTTCGAAACTCGGGAGATGTTCAGAATGCGGCTGCCAGTCGTGGGCCATAAATCTCGCTGCTACTCACTAATCCGCAGAAATGCGCGCGCGCGGATGCAGAGAGTACGCGATTGAGTAGGAAAAGTTCAGACGGGGGAAGCAAATCTGCGCAACTCGAGAGAGGGCTTGGGGCTGGAGGAGGGTCACGTCCAGTTTGGCGGTCAACCGCCCGGAGCGAATCTGACATGTTTGAAAAGCTTGCGAGAAGCCGACTTGCCGGTACAAAACATCCGCGAAAAGGATATACATCGCTCGTTTCATCCGCGAGCTATACATGCCATAAAAATGGTAGAATAGTAGCTGCAGCCCACTGGAAAGGGCTGATGAGTTCAAATCTCCACCCCTCCGTGTCCAGTAAAGCCGCGGTGCAATGCCGCATCCGGATTGACAGCCCAGGCCCGTCTGTCACAAGTCGTTCCCTCCTTTCGGTGCCTCTGAAGCGCAATCGAGAGTGCTGAGCCGTCTGCCTTTGGCTCATCCGCGCCACAGAACCCCAATCACAAGCGCAATCGAGTGTGCGGAGCCGTCTTCTTTTGGCCCATCAGCGTGACAGAACCCTAAACACAAGGAGGAGAAATGCTAATTGTAACTCTCATGGCCCAACCCTTCTACGAGGTGAATGAAGGGGCGGTAAGTGCTCCAACGTCGTACGGGATTATTTTGCTTGGGGCGGAGCCTTACGGCCTACAGCATCCGTACAGGCACCAGACAATCGACGATCTTTGTGAGCACATAACCGCGCAGCTAGGCCCAGGCGAATCTTTCGATTTGCAAGGACTACGCGCTGCGTTATTGAGGCGAGAAGTGTACACCGTATCGGTAGAAAAGGAGCTTGCAATCAGAATTGCATCCCATCCCTTGTAATTGGCGGCTGGCCAGTATCCCAAGGACCTCACCCAGCCACGATCTCGGGCGCCCCAGGTCTCGATCTGAGACCTGGGGTCGCACGACCCCCAGCCATGGATTACACCCGAAAAATACCGCCCCAAACGGCGACCGTTGATCGCGGACCAGGCCCGGTGATCCGCGTAGGAGCGCCGACTTTTCTGCCCCAAAACATTTCTTCGGCCCCACAATCCATCGACCGAGCGATACTATTTTAGGGAACCGGTGTCAAAAAGAGTCCCGGCTCAGACCATTGAGGACCACTCCCCATGCGCAGCCCTTACGCGGAAGAATGGACAAGAGATTCACGGCGGTTCTTTCGATACCTCTTGAGAGTTGGACAGTCCCCGTGGACCATGGCTCTAAAATTGCGGCCCGCTCGTCGCGATGGAAGCGAGGAGCTGCGAATGCATTTCGATGCAGCCCTGATGTGTCTCGCAATTCTCGTTCTCTCAAGAACCTGCGGCGCACAAATGATCAGGAGCGATCAACTCAAGCAGGATCAGGTAAAGCTCAACCTCTGTGTTGATCGCGCACGGCATGATCGTTCATTTGGAATTGGGATTGGTACGCAGGAGCTTATACCGTTTGAGATCGACATGCAGTTCGTGGAACGCGAACGGAAGGAATACCCAGATGTAACATTCTTCGCAACTACCAGAGGCTTGGTCCAATGCACAGTGACGGGCATCGGCAAATACGGCCCAATGCTTTTCGATAATGGCATGACGTGGTACTGGAACTCCTTACTCCCGACGCCTCCTTCGTTTCAGCCATCCATCGAAACCGCGGAAGGTAGAAGAATCGCAGGAAATAAGTGCTTAGCGGATCTGCCTCAACATGCAGATCTCCCAAACTTTGACCACGCACTATATAACGATGCCTATACCGTCGGTTATCTTGGCTCAAAGAACGCTAGTGGTCCTCTTTATCCAATGATCGCAGGAGTGCGGGTCTCGTCATACGATGTGGAAGTGACAGGCTCCGCATATTTCAAGACCAACACCATCGATCAGATCATGCTGTTGTACATCTGCCTCTACTCACCGATGCTTGAACTGAAAGCTGTGGGGTGGAGAAATCATACTCCAGGGCCTCAAGTATGGTTGAGATCCGCACGAGGCGCGTCCGTGCAGAAGCTTCCAGCAAGAGAGACAGCGCATCACTAACGAGTGCCGTGTGCCATCGCGCCATACTCGCCGACTAACCGGCAGCTACCCGCGTGTTGGTGTTAGTCCCCGTAAACGCCCATTTAGCCTGAAATCGGATGACTCCTTGGCGGGCGGGCGGCCGAGAGTTATTTCGGATTGGTATCAAAACAAATCCGGAATGCTGTGAAACGCGATGCGCGTGGGCGCGGCTTTGTAGGCGGTGAGCATGGTGGCGGGGGCGAGGGTGCTCAAGCCGTATTTGTTGTTGAGCTGATCCATCACTGCCAGCAGCTTGGTGCGGCTCTGCGCGTCTTCTGTGCCTTCAAAAAGATTGAGCGAGTGCAGCCGATCGGGGACCAACTCGCCGAGATGGACGCCGATGAAGTAAGGCTGATCGAACGCCGGTCCACCCTGCCCGTCTTTGCCCGTGGGCCGCAAAGCCCACAGGCGGGTGAGCGCGGCAATCAGCGTCTGGTTGTCCTGGCACTCGCTCAGCTTCAGCTCGGCCTTCCATCCCTTGGTGGGCACGCCGAACGTCCCGACGGGAACTTTTTGTCCGCGCGGCCCGGCGAAGCCGACAGCCAGCCCAATGCGACTGGCCCACAACCCGCCCGCGCGCAAACGCATGGCCGCTTTGTGCAGCAGCTTGTGAGCCACCGCCCAGGCTTTCTCCGGCGAGCGCATCTCCGGCGCCAGCACATGCGAGTGGCTGATGGATTTCAAATGCTCCGTCTCCGACATGTCGAAATCCTGGCCGTGCAGCCAGTGCCAGAGCCGCTCACCCCATACCGACCCCCAAAGCTGACCGGCCTGCTCGCAATCGAGCGCAAGCAACTCTTCCATGGTGCGAATGCCTTTTTCATTGAGGCGCTTTTCAGTGCGCGCGCCGATGCCGGGCAGATCGCGCAGGGTGAGCTGGCGCAACGCGTTCGGCAAGATATCCAGCGGAAGCGCGACCAGGCCGTCGGGCTTCTCCATGTCGCTGGCGATCTTGGCGAGATAGCGGTTGGTGGCCAGGCCCACGGAGCTGCGCAGCGTGGGCCCCACACGTTCCCGGATGCGCGCCTTCACCTTGCGGCCCAGCTCGAGAGCAGCCAGCAGCGGGCGTTCCCGGCCCATCAGCCGGCACGCCATCTCGTCAATCGAAAGCACGGCCGTGACGGGCAGACAGCTTTCCACGGCTTCAACGATGCGGTGATGGTAGTCGACGTAAATCTCATGGCGTGCCTCCACCAGAATCAGGCCGGGGCACATGCGCTTGGCGTCGGCCACGATCGTGCCGGTCCTGACGCCGTGGGCCTTGGCCTCATAGCTGGCGGCAATGCAGCAGGTGGTGTCGGCCATCATGGGGACCACGCCGATCGGCTTGCCACGCAGCTCGGGACAGACCTCCTGTTCGACAGCGGCAAAATAGGAGTTGAGGTCCACGAACAGCCAGTTCAAGTCAGCGCTCAAGTTAGTTGCCTGATCCTGCTTCGGGTCACGTTCCGGACCGGGCGCGGCAGCCTCCGGCTCGGGTTCGGGGACAAGGGGACCGTGAAACCGATCCTGGCTCGCGGACTTTGGCCTCGGATTGGAGCCACTCGCCATAACTGCATTATTTTCGCTTTTTATTCTCTATTACGCAAGGTTAGACGAACAAAATTCTCCGATGCTAAACTTGTCCCGCAGGCATTGCGGCGCATCGAAACCAGTAAGAGCAGCCTCTTTGCTAACGTCGTCCGTCGTTTCAAAGTCGATTGTAAGGTGATGCTGACTATGCATGGGATGGAACATTGGTTCGCGGTGAACGGAAGCCTTCTTGCCGTCCTGGTGACGGTGGGGGTGGCCGTGCTGCTGGTTTCGTGCCTGGGATGCTCGGGCTGCCCGTGCCGCGAGAAAGACGACCTGTTCCGTCGCCGCGAATTGTAGAGCACAGCCTACCCTGAAACGGCCTACCCTGAATCATTAAATCGCTGGCGTTCCCTGATGAAAGCGGATCAGCCATTCCCCCGACTCCTCTGTCCACAATGAACTGCGTAAAGTCGCCCCGCTCCGGCCCGAAGACGCATCGATGCGCACGGTCCGATAGCAGACGAGCGCAACTCCGCCGGCGACGAGACGGCAGCGGAAGTCTTCGATTGCGGGCCGGGTGTAGGCCTCGGTAGCGAGCAGGTCGAGGATTTGCTCGCGGTTCCAGATGCGGCCGGAGGCGCCGAATTCAACGAAATCATTCGCGAGGAAGGCGGAGGCGCGGGCGCGATCACGGCGCACGGCCGGGTCAAGGAGCGTTTGTTCGCATCGCAACAGATGCGCGGCTATTGCGTCGACCGCCTTGTCGTCCGCACTCATTGAACCGGCGGCATCAGATACTGCTCAAATTGTGCCAGGATGCGGTTGAACAGATGCGTGCGCACATCCGTGCCGGCAATGGAGTGAGTCTTGCGCGGGTAGAGCTGCAAATCGTAGGGCATCTGGGCTTCGATCAGCTTCTGGATGAACTGGATGGAGTTCTCCATGTGCACATTGTCGTCGCCCGTTCCCTGCACCAGCAGCAGACGCCCCTTGAGATTGGCGGCCGAGTTGACGACAGAAAAATCATGGTAGCCGGCAGCGAAATCACCTGGCTCGCTCATGTAGCGCTCGGTATAGATTGAGTCGTAATTGCGCCAGTCTGTCACCGGAGCCACCGCAACCCCGGCGCGGAAGCGGTCAGAGTGGGTGAGCGCATAAAGAGTGAAGGTGCCGCCCCAGCTCCAGCCCCACCAGCCCATGCGCTTCGAATCCAGTTGCGGATACTGGGCCAGCGCCGCATCCACAACCGTCAACTGGTCTTCTAGCTGGATGGGACCGAAGTTGTGATAAGCCATCTGGGCAAACGCGCGCCCGCGCTTGCCCATGCCCCGATTGTCGGCGTGAAGCACGGCAAACCCATGCTGAGCCAGCAGCTCGTCGAAGAGCAGGCTGTCGCCCCAGCGATTGGTCACCGTTTGTGCAGCCGGCCCTCCGTAGGGATTCACGATGAGGGGCACGCTTGCAGAGCTCGTCGCGCCCTCCGGCAGCAGCAAGGTCGCGTAGAGAACTGTGCCGTCGTGCGCCTTTACCTCAAGCTGCTCCGGAGCGCGAAGATGGTAGGGTTCCAGCGCTTTCGTTGTCCAGAAGACATTGCATTGGCCGGCTGCCTGGCAGAGGCGCACGGTCGGCGGATCCATCCGCGTGGTTTGCTGATCGACAAACGCGCCGCCAATGGGAGCGAAGTTGCCGGTATGGAAGCCGGCGCCGGAAGTTAATTGGGTAGGCACGCCGTCAAAGCTCACCTGCCACAGCTGCTGCTCCTGCGGGTTCCCCTGGTTCGATTCAAAGTCGATCGTCTTCCCGGCGCGATCCACGTTGAGCACGCCCCCTACTTCAAAGTCGCCCTTGGTCAGTTGCCGTTCCAGTTTGGCCGTGTAGGCGCCGGGATGGGCCTGGTCATAGCTGTAGAGATACAGATGGTTGTGGCCGTCGGTCCAATTGGTCAGCACGATAGTTCCGGAGCCCACCGAAACATCGTAGTTATCATCGATGAATTGATCGTCGGAAATCTGCAGCACCCGATGCGCCTCCCCGCTGTCCGCATCCGCAAAGTAGATGTCGCGATGTTTGTGATCGCGCGTCAGGGTTTCAATCCAAAGCGTTTTTCGGTCCACCCAGCCAAAACGCGGAATGTAATCCTGGCCAGGTTGGATGGGCAGCCTGACCCACACGGTCCTGCTTCCCTGCCCGCCGACCACGCCCACCCGCACGTCCGGATTGGGATCGCCGGGCTGGGGAAAGCGCTGCAGATCCATAGTGGCATGGGTCGGAATCCAATCCTCGATCGGATACAGGGGCACGACTGTCTCGTTCATCTGCAGAAATGCCAGGTTCTTCGAGTCAGGCGACCAGAAGTAGTTGCTGCGTGTCTCCAGCTCCTCTTCATACACCCAATCCACTTCGCCGTTGAGCACGATTGTATTGGGCGCGGAACCCGTAACCACCGCGGGCGTGCCGGGAGCTTTCAGGCGCAGCACGGAAAGGTTGTGATCGCGCACAAAGGAGACGTACTCGCCATTGGGCGAGAACTTGGGATCGTCACCGGAACCCGCCCCCGTAAAGCCAATCTGCACTCCCGTGCCATTGTGCAGATCGTAAAACCAAAGCCGGCCATCGGAGTCGAAAAGCAGATGCGCCGAGTCAGGAGCCCACAGGTAGCTGGCCATCTTGTACCGGCTGCGATGATCGCGGTCCGTCTCCGACTCGCTGGCCCCTGTGAGCGAGGCCAGTTTGGCCCGGCTCACCAGCACATGCGCGTTGCCGGTCGCGGGGTCCAGATCATTCAGTTCGCCGCCTTCAAGATACGTCAGATGCTTGCCGTCGGGCGACCAGGTGAGCCCCGCGGGCGGGTTTCCGATCAGTGGCCCATGGCCAAAAATCGCCATAACGGTGAGAGGCTTTTGAGGAGCCTGTGCGGACAGGGAAACATTGGCCATGGCAACAGCAAAGGCAACCGACAGCAAGAGTACGGCTGGACGCGTCAAAGGAAATTCCTCCGGGAGCGGAGCCCGACCTGGCTCTCCACGATTTTGTTCTTCAATCAGCGGTCTGAGGGCGCGCGGGCTTCAGGGAGAAGTGTAAACCAAGGGGATTGCCGGGTTGCGCGCCAGGGGCGGAGGGATATATCGTCCGGGTCATGCATTGGGCAACTCCGCAAGAACGCCGCAGGCTGGGCCAGGCCCGGCGCAAGCAGGTGGGCCGACAGGAAAACTGCGCTTTCAACCCCAAGGCGCGCAAAACCTCTCCGCTGGTGCTGCTTGACCGCTCCATGCGCGGTCGTGTGCCTGCCCTCATCAAGCTCAAGTACGAACTGATGACGCAATCGCCCTTCGGCTATTTTCGCGGCGCGGTGCCGGTGATGGCCGCGGATTTGGCCTCGCTGCCTAACACCGGGATCGTCTCCCAGATTTGCGGCGACGCGCATGTGCGCAATCTCGGCGCCTATGCCGCTCCCGACGGACGCCTGGTCTTTGACATCAACGACTTCGACGAGACCATTCGCGGGCCGTTCGAGTGGGACTTGAAACGCATGGCTACCTCGATCACGCTTACGGGGCGGGCGGCCGGCCACAAAGAGGCGGCGACCGAACGCGCGGTGCAGAAGTGCATCGTGCGCTACTCCGGCCAGATGCGCGCGTTTGCCAAAATGCCATTCATCGAATTGGGCCGCTTCCAGGTGCATCGGCTGGGCCTGGTTGCGCCGGTACATGAAGCGCTGATTAAAGCCGAGCGGGCCACTCCCCAGCACACGCTGGAAAAGCTCACCGAGCCAACCTCAGGCAAGCCAGGTGCGGCGCGGCGATTCAAAGAGCAAAAGCCCCTATTGACGCGGGTCACCGGCTCGAAGGCTGCGGCGGTGCGTGCGTCGCTGGGTCCTTACCGCGAGATGCTGGAGCCGCAGAGGCAGCATCTTTTGTCGTTTTACCGGCCTGTCGACGTGGCCTTCAAGGTGGTCGGCACCGGCTCGGTGGGCCTGCGCGACTACTGCGTGTACTTTGAGGGCAACGGACCGGGCGACCCGCTGTTCCTGCAGATCAAGGAGGAACCTGCCTCCGGCTATGCGCCCTATCTTCCCGACGCGCACCCGGCGCACCACAACGGCCAGCGCGCGGCCGAAGGGCAGCGCGCCATGCAGATACAGTCCGACCCGTTCCTCGGCTGGACGCACATCGGCGCGCGCCAGTTCCTGGTTCGCCAGCTCAACGATCACAAGGGTTCCATCGAGCTCGAAGACCTGGCCGGCAGCGGGCTTGAAGCCTATGCCGAAGTCTGCGGCGAATTGCTGGCCCGCGGCCACGCCCGCTCCGGCGACCCGCTGGTGATCGCCGGTTACGTCGGCACAGGCGACCGCTTCGCACAGGCGCTGGCGAAGTTCGGCGCCCTGTATGCGGACCAGACCGAGAAAGACTGGGAAGACCTGCGCCGCGCCCGCAGAGCGAAATCGAAATTCAAAGCCAAAACGAAATCTTAGGAGATTGGCATGAATCGACGTATCTTTGCGCAAGTCCTCGCCACGGCTGCCCTAAGTTCCGCCGCGCCCGCAATTCCGGCTGCGGCGGCGCGCGAGGCGGCCTTTGCGCAAGCTGCGACGGCGTCCGCGAGAGCGCCGCAGTTTCCGCTTTCGGTGATGCTGTGGACGGTCTTCAACGACCTGCCCTTTGAAGAGCGGCTAGCCAAGGTAGCCGAGGCAGGCTACAACAACGTCGAGCTGGTGGGCGAATACCGCAATTGGTCCGAGGCCGATTTTGCCCGCGCCACCGCCGCGCGCAAGCGCATGGGCATCCAGTTCGACGCCACCGCCGGACTGGCTCACGGCGTGGCCGACCCGGCCGTCCGCGATGCATTTCTGGCCGACCTGCATCAGGCGCTAGCGACCATGGAAACCCTCGGCTGCCCGGCGATGATCGCGCTCTCCGGCAACGTGGTTCCGGGAATCTCGCGCGAGGCGCAGCATCAGAGCTGCATTGAATCGCTCAAGCGGGGCGCGGCGATGGTCGAGGGCCGGCAGATCGGCGGCCAACCGGTGCGCCTGCTGCTGGAGTGCATTGACCCCGAGGAGAATCCCAAATACTTTCTTACCTCGGCAGCCGAGGCCATCGACATCGTCCGCGAAGTGAACCATCCGCAGGTGCAGTTTCTCTACGATATTTTTCACGAGCAGATCGCCGAGGGCAACCTGATTGAAAAGCTGGACAAGCACATCGACGTGATCGGCCTGATTCATGTAGCCGACGTGCCTGGACGCCACCAGCCCGGCACCGGCGAGATCAACTACGCCAATATCTTCCGCAAGCTTGCCGAACTCGATTACCGGAAAATGGTGGCGATGGAGTTCAAGCCGACAGGCGACCCGGTGGCCGCGCTGCGCGCAGCGAAGACGCTGGCGTTTGGCGCAGCGTGAGAAGACTTGCTACACGGAGAGCGGTGGCCCGATGAGTTCCATCCCGTACCTGCGATAGAACTCGGCATCTTGTTGAGGGGGATTTGGCTTCGCAGTGTCGCGGAAGTAGTCTTCCATCTTCCCCGCCGGCGTGAAGGCAATGAGCAAGTGCCCTGGCTTCTCGCCAACCGATGAAAAGGTGTGCGGAATATTGCGCGGGGCCAGCACAGATTCTCCACTGCGCAGCCGCTTTCGATCATCCCCAATCTGAAACAGCACCTCGCCGTCCATCACGTAAAACCACTCATCTTGATAGAGGTGAAGATGCAGGTGAGGGCCGCCCTTCGTCATGTTGATGTGTTCGATGACGAACAGGTTCCCGCTGGATTCACGCGTTCCAAACTTGAACAGGATGGAGCTGAACCCGTATGAGTGCGACTCGCCGAACCGGTCCTGGCTCGCACCGACCACATGAATGTCATTGGAGGCTGGAGCGGCTGCGGCCTGGGCAAGAGCGAAATCTTGAAGTCCCGCGACAGGAAGCAGCGCGGCAGTGGCCTTGAGGAAGGAACGGCGCTTCATGGATTCTCCGATCGTGAATTACGCGGCGAGCCAAAGCCTGCCGGCGGTGGGTGAGGCGAATTTAAAGCCATGGTACAGCAGATGGATCTCCCCGCGCGCCATCGCCCCAGCAGCTCCGCTCTACAATGAACCGGTATGCCGACATCCGTTCGATCGTACGCCAAGATCAATCTCGGTCTCTATATTGGCGCGCCGCGTCCGGATGGATTCCACTCCCTTGTCACGGTCTATCAGACTCTTGAAATGCACGACGTGGTGACCGTAACTGCCCGGTCCGCGGTGGCGACCGCATTGCGTGTGACCTCGAACGACAGCCGCGTGCCTGCCGACGACCGCAATACCGCCTGGAAAATGGTTGCGCTGGCGCTGAAGGCTCTGAGCCTGACCGCCGAGGTGGAAATTCATATTGACAAACGCTTGCCGGTGCAGGGTGGCCTGGGCGCGGGTTCGGGGAATGCAGTTGCGGCGCTGGTGGGGCTGGAGAGGGAACTGGGGATCGGAAGCGAGCCTCGCAGTTTCCCACCCTTCGAGCCAAATGCGCTCGAAGGATGGAGCACCCGGCTTGATTCGCCCAACATGCCGGGTGCCCCATCCATTTCGCACACTTTGCGAAAAGGGTGGGAAGCGACACGCCTCGAAATTGCGGCCCAGGTTGGCTCCGACGTTCCGCTTTTCCTCATCGGCGGCACGGTGCTGGGGCAGGACCGGGGCCAGCAAGTGGAGCCTCTTTCCGACCTGGACCCCACTTGGTGCGTGGTGGCGACCCCCGAGATCGGCGTCTCCACGCCGCAGGCTTTTCGCGATTGGGACGCGCTCTCGGCCCGCGAAGGTTTGACCGCTGAGGCTAGTAAAGATAAACTAAATGAGTTGAGCCGCGCCTATGCCAGCGCCTTTGGGGGAGGGATTCCCCAGGGTAAGCAAGGAGCAGGCTCCTCCGGTGTTCTCTCATTTGGGGAGAACCTGGCCGGACCGAACGAGTCCGCGCTTGTCCGCACCGGGATCAGTAGCTGGATCCAGAACGACTTTGAACGCGTCGTCTTTCCCCAGCATCCTTCCCTTGCAGAAATCAAGCGCATACTTGCGGGCCCGGGCACCCCGGAGGCAGCCCGCTGTTCCTCGTCGCTGGTGGCCTCGCTGTCCGGGTCCGGTTCGGCTCTCTACGGGTTGTACCGGACCCGCGGAGATGCAGAAGCAGCACACGTCCGGTTGCAGGCGGCTGGAGTGACGAGTCAATTGACGCGCACCCTCCCCCGGCAGCGTTACTGGAACGAAATGCTGACTGATTTTGAACATTGACAGTGTGCCGTTTTGCGCGAGAGACTCGCGGACGGCTGAGAAGTAGTTGGGCGATCGTCTAATGGTAGGACAGTGCCCTTTGGAGGCACTTGTCTAGGTTCGAATCCTAGTCGCCCAGCCAAAGTTTGCACGCGCAGAGCCGTAAAGCAGCCAAAGCCAACCAGCTTGGAGGTCTTCGGGAAAATGGAAGCAGAAACGTTGACGGTGACAGGGGAAGACAAGCAGCCGCCCAAAGGGCCAAACGACCCAAAGGACGGAACGCCGAAAGAGCCCGAAAAGGGAATGCCTCAGGACGGCGCGGCTCGGGGCAAAGACGCTAAACCGGCCGCGGAGCGCAAGCGCGCCCGCAACCTGAGCGAGGACAAGCGGTTCAAGCTTTTCAGCGGCACCGCCAACCGGCCGCTGGCTGAGGAGATCGGCCGCCACATCGGCGTTCCGGTGGGGGAGGCCAAGTTGCAGCGCTTTGCGGACGGAGAGGTTTACTTCCAGTTGCTGGAGAACGTTCGCGGCGTAGATGTGTTTGTGGTGCAGCCCACCTGCTATCCGGTGGACCAGCACCTGGTGGAGCTATTGGTGATGATTGACGCACTCAAGCGGGCCTCGGCGGCCAGGATCACGGTGGTGGTGCCCTACTACGGCTACGCCCGCCAGGATCGAAAAGACCGCCCCCGCGTGGCCATCAGCGCCAAGCTCATTGCCGACCTGCTGACCAAGGCCGGCGCTGACAGGGGTCTGTTTGTAGACTTGCACGCGGCGCAGATCCAGGGCTTCTTTGACATTCCCGTCGACCACATTTTCGCCAGCCCGGTGCTGGTGAGCCACTTCCGCGAGCTCAAGCTGCCTAACCTGACCGTGATCTCGCCGGACGCGGGCGGCGTGGAGCGGGCTCGGCACTTCGCTCAAAAAATCGGCGCGCCGTTGGCTATCGTGGACAAGCGCCGCACGGACTTGAATGTGGCCGAAGTGATGCACGTGGTGGGCGAGGTGACGGGCCAGACTTGCCTCATCATCGACGACATCATCGACACCGCCGGCACGCTGGTGAAGACCGTGGATGCGCTCTATGCCGCCGGGGCGGCCAGCGTGTATGCCTGCGCCAGCCACGCCGTGCTTTCCGGCCCGGCCATCGATCGCATTGCCAACTCGCGCCTGGAGCAGGTGGTGGTCACCGACACCATTCCGCTGCGCGAGGCGGCGCAGAGAGTGCCCAAGATCAAAGTGCTCTCCATCGCCGGCCTGCTGGGCGCGGCCATCGAGAGCATTCACATGGAGACCAGCGTGAGTACGCTTTTCAATTAGAAGCGAGCTTTAAGCTTCTAGCCGCTAGCTTCTAGCTAGTGCAAACGAGGGATTGGCCTTTGCAATTGCGCAAGGGAAGAGAAGAAGGCGCTGAATCATCAGGCAGGTCGATTCAGCGCGAACCAGTAACAAGCGGCTAAAGGCTAGAAGCTAGAGGCTGCTTTTCACAAAGGGAGCGGTGTGATTCAGTTCGCAACGGCAGCTTGAAGCTAGCGGCTAAGAGCTGTTTCCCCGTGCCCGAAACAAGAAACGAGAGATTCAATGCCTGAAGTAGTTGTAGCCAAGCCCCGCGAGGGCAAGTTCAACAAGAATGCCGCGCGCCGGGTGCGCGTCGCGGGAAAAATTCCCGCTGTGCTCTACGGTTCCGGACTCGAACCGGTGGCCGTCGAAGTGGACCCCAAGCAGATTTCGCGGATCCTCTTCTCAGAGTCCGGGCACAACACGATTTTCGATGTCGAGGTCGCCGGCCACGCCGCGGCCAAGGCCATGATCGTCGATTGGCAGCGCGAGCCGATCAAGGATCAGTTGATCCACATCGATCTCAAGCGCATCGCGCTTGACAAGGCTCTGCGCGTGAGGGTGCGCGTCAAGCTGCTGGGCATACCGGTGGGCGTCAAGGCCGCCGGCGGCATTCTGGACCAGGTGTTGCGCGAGGTTGAGATCGAGTGCCTGCCGGCGGACATTCCCCACCACATCGATGTCGATGTCAGCAACCTTGAGCTTTTCGAAACGCTGCGGGTCAAGGATCTGCCTCATTCGGGTTCTCTCAAGTTCCTGAATGCCGAAGACGCAACCGTGGCCCACGTCGTCTCGATCCGCGAAGAAGTGGTGCCGGTGGCCGAGGTGGATGCTGCTGCAGCAGCCGAGGCCGCTGCCGCCCCGACGACAGCCGAACCCGAAGTGGCCAAGAAGGGCAAGCCCGAAGCCGAAGGCGCAGCCAAGAAGGCAGACTCCGGCGCCGGAGCAAAGAAGTAAGTCTTGGCCGAGGAAAGTCAGTCCGCCGGGCGTCCCTTCCCCAGTCCTTTTCTTGTAGTGGGGTTGGGCAACCCCGGCAACGAATATCTGTGGACGCCACACAATGCGGGGTCCATGGCCATCGACCGCATCGCCCAGCAAGAGGGCGTCGTGGTCCAGAATCGGCGCTGCCGGGCCGTCACCGCAACCTGCCGCATCGCAGGACGCGAGGTGATCCTGGCCAAGCCGGAGACGTTTATGAACCTGAGCGGGCTGGCAGTGGCCGCTCTGGTTGGGGAGTTTGAGTTGGACCCGGCGAAGGATCTGCTCGTGATTTACGACGAGCTGGACCTGACGCTGGGGACCTTCAAGATCAGGGAGCGCGGTTCGCCGGCGGGCCACAACGGAGCCCGCAGCGTGACCGGCGCCCTGGGCGGTGAGGAGTGGTTGCGCCTCCGCATCGGCGTGGCGCCCGATTTGCCACCCCACGGACCAGGACCTGTCCGTGGGGGCCCCGGCTTACCACCGGAAGCCATTGCGGCTGCGGGCGGCAGGCGGCCGGGCAGGGATTATCTGCTCTCGCCCATGCGCAAGGCGGATTTGGCGGTCTTGGACGAAGTGCTGGACCGGGTGGCAAACGCCACGCGGCACATCCTTGAAGAAGGACCGGCTGCCGCGATGAACGAGTTCAACCGCCGCGAGTAAGCGGGCGGGCGGAAGGGTAATGAAGGCACCAAGCCGCCAAGGCTGAAAGGCAGTCTCCCAGAACCCATTGGAAGACGCCAATCGCCGGCGGAGACGGCTGGAAGAGGAACGTCCAGCGGAAAAGGAAACAGAGATGTCTCGTGTATATGAGGTTATGTTTATCGTTCGGCCCGACGTGACCGAAGAGGATGCCGACAAGCTGATCGCCGGCTTTTCCGCCACCGTCACCGGCGGCGGCGGCGTGGTCAAGAATGTCGATAAGATGGGGCGCCGCAAGCTCGCCTACATGGTGCGCAAGTTCAACGACGGCAATTACGTTCTGCTGACCATCGAGGCCAACGGCGCGGTGGTGCTGGAACTGGAGCGCCGCCTGCGCGTCACCGAGCCGGTGATCAAGTTCATCACCGTGCGCACGGACGAGGAAGACAAGCGCGTGGCCAAGGTGAAGGCCCTGCGCGGTGTCCGGCGCGCTTCGGTCCCCGCGGGCTCCGGCGGCCCATCGCCGGCCGCGACAGCCCCGGCAGCAGTCCCCGCCGCTGCGGAAGTTGCGGAGCCGGTGCAGGCAAGCGCTTAGCAGAATCGTCACGAATTGCCGCGGCCGGCGTCTCTTCTTTGGAGGCTCCGGCTGCGGCCCGATCCAGTCTCCCGTGGCGCCGAAACGGACCCCAGCGGGAGCGTAGAGAATGAAGAGGAAACAGCATGTCTGAAGAAAACACTGGAAAGGCGCTCGAGACGGGCGCATCAGCAGCACCCCACTCCGCATCCGGTTCGGAGTCCGGTTCCGGCTCCAGCTCAGGATCCGGCTCAGGTTATGGTTCCGGTTCAGGATCGGGTCCCCGCACCGGCGGTCGGCCTCCCGGTGGACCGGGCGCACGACCCTCCGGCGGCCCCGGCGGACGCGGCAAGTTCTTTCGCCGCAAGAAGGTCTGCAAATTCTGCACCGAGAAGATCGATGCCATTCCTTACCGCGATGTTCGTCTGCTGCAAGGGTTTGTGGCTGAGCGCGGCAAGATCGTGCCTCGCCGGCTGACCGGCGTTTGCACCACCCACCAGCGCCGCCTGACCCGAGCCATCAAGCAGGCCCGGAACATTGCCCTGCTGCCGTTTGCCACGCGGCACTAATCTTCGGACCCAGACTTTCGTCCGGCTCCCTCTTTCGTTCGCCCGGGTAGCTCTTTCGTAACGGGAACGAACCGAATTGGCTGGCGACAATCTTCCCGATGCCGATATAGAATCCTGCGCGGCGCAACCCTCGGCTTCAGTCCGTGTTCAAACAGACTGGCCGGCGGTCGCCGCCCGTAAAACTGGAGAGTTTCCCATGGAAGTAATTCTGAAAGAAGACGTAGCCAATCTGGGCCACCGCGGAGATGTCGTCAAGGTTGCCGACGGCTACGGTCGCAATTTTCTGTTGCCGCGCAAACTGGCGCTGCAGGCTACGCTGGCCAACAAGGCCGTCATTGAGCAGATGAAGACTGCCGCTGCTCGCCGCTCCGCCACTGAAAAGACGCAGGCCGAGGAACTGGTGGCCAAGCTGGGGCCCATGGTGCTCAGCTTTACCCGCAAGTCGGGCGAGAATGGCCAGCTTTTTGGCTCCGTCACCTCGGTCGATATCGCCGCCGCTCTTGAAGCCAAGGGCTTCGAGGTGGATCGCCGCAAGATCCAGTTGGCCGAGCCTTTGAAGGCTCTGGGCAACTATGACGTGGCTATCAAACTGCATCGTGAAGTCACCGCGCACGTCAAGGTCAAGGTGCTGGGCGATGCCGCCGAGGAAATGCCTGCCACACAACCTGTGGCGGAAGCAGCCATAGCCGAATAGGGTCAGTCTGCAGGCCCGCAAACCTGATTGACAGCGCCCCTCGGTTTGCCGAGGGGCGGCGTGTGTTGACTTAGCTTTTGGCTGCGGTTCTTCCGCGTCTTCCCCAATGGCGCTTCGATTCTAAAAGGGATCCTTCTCCGGCGCGCCGCCGCACTGCACGATCAGCTTGGTGATCGCTTTGCCCATCTTGTCTGTGAAGTCGGGAAAGACGTCTGACTTGCTCAGCTCAAACATCAATCGAACCCGATTCGCGGGCAGGCTTGTGTCGATTCGATTGCTCTTGTCATAGCAGGTTCTGGCTGCTTTCCCGCTCAATGATGTCAGCGTGAGACGCAAAATCTGAGGGCGCGTATGGTATGCGCCATCGGGATCGAAAACCTCCCAAATCAGGCTGTCGCCGTCGATTGCACCCAGAAAAATATCACAGTGGCCGTCGGGCTGCGTAATCGACAGAATCGACGAGGCTGGATCGAATGCAACCTCCAGTGTGTCGTTGATTCCGTCGTTGGGTGTGAGCGAAAGAAGCTTCCCTCGAATGTATTGAAACAGTTCCTGCTGGGTCGGTTCTGGCTTGGGGTCGGGCTTCTTGGCGTGGGGCGCGGCCTGCGCGAAACAAGCCGGCAACGCCAGGATCAGCACCCAGGCCCACAGCCTTGCCTTCATCCGTGCCGGCCGTGTCATAAGCAGCTTTCTCCGCACTCCATCCGGCTTTGCCCGAAGCCGCAAGCGCCCGGGAACGGAGCCGCACGAGGGCGCAAGCCGCACGCCGTTATCCTCGCTCGCAACCCTGAATTTAGGTAGCATGGGGAGAGTTTAGCCCAGTTTCCGCCGGCGAACTACCCACCATCGCCAATGGTTGGTTACGATCGGTGCGTAATGTGGGAACAGCGGCCAGCAGGCTCTGGGTGTAAGGGTGCGCCGGCGCGGTCAGCAGCCGATTGCACGGCCCGGTCTCCACCACTTGCCCCGCGCGCATGACCGCTACCCGGCTGGCCACCTGCCCCACCACAGCCAAATCATGTGAAATGAACAGCATAGCGAGTCCATACTGCCGCTGCAGGTCCTTGAGCAGTTGCAGCACCTGTGCCTGCACGGTCACATCCAGGGCGGTGGTCGGCTCATCGGCAATCAGCAGCCGAGGCCGATTGATGAGCGCCATGGCGATGAGAATGCGCTGCCGCTGACCGCCTGAGAACTGGTGCGGATAATCGCCATAGCGGCGCGCCGCCTCCGGAATCGAGACCGCCTCCAGCGCGGCAATGGCCTTTCGCTTTGCCTCTCGACCGGTCCACGAAGGCGCATGGGCCTCGGCGCTCTCCGCCACTTGCCGGCCAATCGGCATCACGGGGTTGAGCGCCGTCATCGGCTCCTGGAAAATCATGGCGATTTCGCGCCCTCGCACCTGTCGTAGGCTGGCAGGCGGCTGGCGCAGCAGGTCGGTCGCCTCGCCGCTTCCGGCGCCGCGCCACAGAATTTGTCCTGAAACCTGCGCGGCCGGCCCCAGCAATCCCAGAATCGCCAACGCCGTAACGCTCTTGCCCGACCCCGACTCGCCCACCAGCCCCAGCACCTCGCCCTCATCGAGCTGAAGGCTGATTCCGCTCACCGCCTCCGCTGCTCCGAAGCGAATGTGCAGGTCCCGAATCTCGAGCAAGGGCGGCATGGGACCATCCTACCCTTTTCCGGGTCTACCAAAACGGCTCCGTGAGGGTTCAATCTGCAACCGTGCTGGATTAATAGACTTGTGACCGAAATCAGCGTTTTAGCCGCGCTGCCGCCGCACGGAGTCCTCCGTCGAGCGGGCAACGCCTGCTCGGATTGGCTCATCTCTATCCATCAGGTACGGAGGTTTTCCAGGATGAAGTTCAAAGGTTTGGCTCTCTCGCTTCTCGCTCTCTCAGTTGCGTCAACAGGTTTGATTTCGGGCAGGGCTCTTGCAGCCCAGGAAGGGGATCAGGATCATCATCATGACGATGATCATGACCGGTGGGATGCTCCTCCGCATGAGTTCCGCGAAATCCAGCGCAAGGGCTTTCACGATGGAATTGAAGGAGCCCGCAAAGACTTCGATCATCACCGCGCTCCCAATGTCGAGGGCCGGGAAGAATTCCGCCACCCCCACGTTCCGGAAAGCGCCCGGGATGACTATCGGGAAGGTTTCCGTCGCGGCTATGATGCGGCCATGCATCATCTGATGGGCGAGCAGGGACATTGAGATCGGCCCACTTTGGTTCTTTCATTCGCATGAGCTAAACATGCGGGCATCAAAGTGGAAGGGCTGAGGCGGCTCGATCTTTACTTCTGCAATTTTGGGGTGAAGCGGATTCACCAAAATGTTCCACTCCATTCGCAATGCAGCAGAGGGGACTTCGATTGCAAGTGAGGTTACCTTGCGAATCCAGGTGTTCCCGAGGGTCCGCAAGGGCTCAAAATCGTCGGTCCACCAGTGGGGCGGCAAGTTGTCCGGCTCCAGGCGCAACGCAGGTTCCCCCTCGGGCAGCGACGCAGCAATCGAGACCAGATCGTCCGGCTGCTGGTTCGGCTCCAGGTGCACGAACAACTCAATGGCCGCGAGCGCCAGCGAGGAAGACGCATAGACCATGGGTGTGCCGGGCGAGTTCCAGCGGCCCCCGAAGCGGCGCGCGCCGTGGCCGGAGAATGATTCATCTGCATAACGCGCTTTGCAGATTCTCCAGACGCGCATCAGCTATAGACGCCGTAGGCGATGCGGCCGAGCACATCCTCAACTTCGCGGACGCCGGGATCGGTGTCGAGTTGATCCAACGGCCGGCCTCCGCGCAAGGCGCGATTGGGCGTTTTGAGCCACGCGGCTGCCTTGTCCCCATCACCAAGTGTCTCGGCTGCCGTCGAGTAGACCTGTGCGAGCCGAACGGTGCGATCTGACTCTGCCGGCGTTAAACGCGAGTGCTGTGTGATGCGCCGGGTTAGCGTGCGCTGGGGAATGCCGATCTTCTCGGAGATTTCTGCCTGGCGCAAATCGAGCCGCTCGGCCAACAGGAAGAGCGCCTTGACCGGAAGCCCTTCGCGGACCAGTTCAGCCAGCCCGCCGCTCTTGCTCACCTGCCTGCCTAGAATGACCTCGCCGCCGAGGACATCAGGAATGGTTTGAGCTGCCATGGTTCACCTCTGGACTTAGTATACGCCATTTGGCTAATTTTGCAAGGCCATTTTTACACGATGACCGCAATCTTGGCTCGCTTGCCCAGGCGGACGACAAGGCGCGCGGGCAGCGAGGTTAATGGAACCAATGCGTTGCCGGCCACTTCGCCATCCAGCTTGACGGCGTTCTCGGCGATTTTGCGGCTGGCTTCCGCGCCGGAGGCAGCCAACCCCAACTGCACGAGCAGCTTGGGCAGGCGAATCTGCAAACTGCCGGGCGCGCCCGAAGGTCCGACGAGATCGGCGTAGGCGATGGCGACTTCTTCCAAGTCCTCGCTTTGGCCTTTCTGCTGGAACATGCGCGCCCAGTTCTCCGCCGCGGTATCGGCGGCGGCTTCGCCGTGGAAGCCGGCGGTGATGGTGCCGGCCAGGCGCTTCTTTGCTTCCATGGGGTGCAACGTGCCGGCGGCTACTTCGGCTTGAAGCGCGTCCACTTCCGACTGGCGCAAATCGGTAAGGAATACCCAGTACTTCCACATCAGCTCATCGGAAATCGACATCAGCTTGCCGTACATTTCGGCGGGCGGCTCGTTGATGCCGATGGCGTTGTTGAGCGACTTGGACATTTTTTGAACGCCGTCCAAACCCTCTAAAATCGGCGTCATGAGGACGATTTGCGGCTTCTGGCCGTAGTCGCGCTGTAGCTCGCGGCCCATCAGGAGGTTGAATTTCTGGTCCGTGCCGCCTAGCTCGACATCGCTGTTCAAGGCGACGGAGTCGTAGCCTTGCGCGAGCGGATAGAGGAGTTCGTGGAGACTTATGTCCTGCTCTGCGCGGAAGCGAGTCAGAAACTCCTTGCGATCAAGCATCTGAGAGAGCGTGACCTTGGCGGAGAGGCCGATTAAACCAGCATAACCGAGCTGATCGAGCCACTCGGAATTGTAGCGGACCTCGGTTTTGGCCTCGTCGAGAATTTTGAAGACCTGCTGCTTATATGTGACTGCATTCTCGTCAATTTGAGCGCGCGTAAGCGCCATGCGGGTGACATTGCGTCCGGTGGGGTCGCCGATGAGCGCCGTGGAGTCGCCGATGAGGAAGATGACTTGGTGGCCCAGTTGCTGGAAGTGACGCAGCTTGCGCATGAGCACGGTGTGGCCCAGATGCAGATCGGGCGCGGTGGGGTCGAAGCCGGCTTTCACGCGCAGCGGGCGGCCGGTTTTGCGACTGTCTTCCAGGCGCTCGCGCAGGTCGCTCACGCGAATGATCTCCGCGGCGCCCTTCTCGAGTAGATCCATCTGTTCGTCTACTGGTAGGAATTCTTGCATGACAGAACAAGTATAGAGTTGCAAGCCGATGAAAATTACGGACCCGGCGGCGGCTATCGAATTTCTCGTGCATCCTGCGCAGGACTGCTTTCATCGAACGCGCAGGAGAACAGCTATTTATGCCTTCCGTGACTGGTCGTGCCGTGCAGGTTCCCGCCGCTGGCGGAACGTTTGAAATCGTTCAAAAAGAGTTTCCCGAGCCTGGCCCGGGGCATGTGCGCATCCGCGTGCAGGCCTGCGGCGTTTGCCACAGCGATGCGATAACCAAATTAGGACTTTTCCCCGGGATTGCCTATCCGCGCGTTCCGGGGCATGAGGTTGCGGGCGTCGTGGATGCTGTGGGGGCGGAGGTGCCGTTATTCAAGAAGGGCCAGCGCGTCGGCCTGGGCTGGCATGGCGGACACTGCAACTACTGCACACCGTGCCGGCGAGGCGACTTTGTGCTTTGTGAAAATCAGCAGATCTCCGGGATCAGCTTTGACGGAGGATATGCGGACTATGTAATTGCTCCGGCGAATGCGCTCGCATTTGTGCCGGACGACCTGTCTGACGTGGAGGCTGCGCCGCTGTTGTGCGCAGGGATTACCACCTTCAACAGCCTGCGCCATAGTGGAGCGGGGCCGGGGGATACGGTGGCGATCTTGGGAATTGGCGGGCTGGGACACCTGGGTCTGCAGTATGCGGCCAAGAGCGGCTACCGAACGGTGGCGATTGCGCGTGGGCAAGACAAAGGTCCTCTGGCAATGCAACTGGGCGCGCACGTCTATATCGACAGCACGACGCAGGATTTTGCCGCCGAGCTGCAGAAGTTGGGCGGAGCGAAGGTGATTCTTTCGACGCTGACCGACGCGGCATCACTGGCAGCAGCCGCGAACGGGCTTGGCCCCAACGGCAAACTGGTGATTGTCGGCGTGCCGGAGAAGCCATTCGAGGTGAACGCACTTGCGCTGATTATGGCAAACCGCTCCATTATCGGCTGGGCGTCAGGGACGGGGATGGACTCGGAGGACACGCTGAACTTCAGCGCGCTGACGGGCGTGAAGCCGATGATCGAGACATATCCGCTGGAGCGGGCCGCGGAGGCGTTTGATCGCATGATGAGCGGCAAAGCGCGATTCCGGGTAGTGCTGAATACGGGGCAGTAATGGGGCCGTTCGCGTGCTGTCAGGTTAAATTGCGATAGATCCTGTAACCTCTTCGATGCCCTGCGCTGCGTTGACGAGCGACTTGCCTTAAACTTGCAAGATGGAAGAGTTCAGCAGGATTCAGCGTCTTCCTCCGTATGTTTTCAACATCACGGGGGAAATGAAGGTCTCCGCTCGCCGCATGGGCGAGGACATTATCGACTTCGGGATGGGGAATCCCGATGGGGCAACGCCCAGGCACATCGTGGACAAGCTGGTGGAGGCGGCGCTGAAGCCGGCCACGCATCGTTATTCGGTTTCGCGCGGGCTGCCCCGCCTGCGCAAAGCGATCGCAAATTGGTATAAAACGCGCTACAACGTCGATCTCGATCCTGAGACGGAGACCATCGTCACCATCGGATCGAAAGAAGGGATCGCGCACCTGTGCCTGGCGATTCTGGATTCGCGAGACACGGTGATTGTGCCCAACCCCAGCTATCCAATCCATATTTACGGACCGGTGATTGCGGGGGCGCATGTGGTGAGTGTGCCGGTGCATGACCGGGAGCAGTTCCTCGCCGAGCTGGAGGCGCTGATTCCGCGCATGGTGCCTCGGCCCAAAGCGCTCATCGTCAATTTTCCCTCGAACCCGACAACAGAATGTGTCGAGCTGCCGTTTCTGGCGCGGCTCGTTGAGCTGGCGCGGGAGTACGGGTTTCATCTGATTCAGGATTTGGCTTACGCCGACATCGCGTTCGATGGGTACAAGCCGCCCAGCGTATTGGAAGTGCCAGGCGCGAAGGACGTCGCCGTCGAGTTCTTTACATTGTCAAAGAGCTACAACATGCCGGGATGGCGAGTAGGCTTTATGGTGGGCAACCCGGTGCTGGTGAGCGCGCTGGCGCGGCTGAAAAGCTACTTTGATTATGGAACGTTCACGCCCATCCAGGTGGCTTCCATTCATGCCCTGGAAGGGCCGCAGGAGTGCGTCGCCGAAATTTGCGAGAACTACCGCAGCCGGCGCAACGTGCTGGTGGAGGGATTGAACAAGCTTGGCTGGCCGGTGACCTTGCCCAAGGCCACCATGTTTGTGTGGGCGCGGATTCCGGAGGCTTACCGGAAGCTGGGCTCGCTGGAGTTTTCGAAGTTGCTTTTGAATGAGGCGAAGGTGGCCGTGTCGCCGGGGATCGGGTTTGGGGACTATGGCGACGGCCACATACGCTTCTCGCTGATTGAGAACGAGGAGCGAACGCGGCAGGCGCTGCGGGGGATCAGGGCGATGCTAGCGAAGGGGTGACGCAACGTGCAGGATAGGCCCTTGATTGCTTCGGTGGTCTTTAGTGCACGCCGCCCGGCGCAGGACCTTGGCCGGGCCTGTTCTTGCTGAGCAGGAACGCCAGCACGACGAGGCCGATGGACATATAGGAGAGTTCCATATAAACGTCCTGGTAGCCCTGCATGGCTGCCTGGCGGTTGAGCTGGCTGTAGATATTGGCGAGGGCCATGCCCGCTGCGTTGGGTCCGCCAAAGCCTCCACTTCCGCCTAAGAAGCCGGTCAGGCCATTGACATGCTGCTGATAGCCGATGGAGGCGGAGTTCATGCCGGCTTGCAGATGCTGCTGGTGCCACAGGGAGCGGCTGGTGACCTGGGCATTGGTGAGGGCGATCAGAACGCTGCCGCCGATGTTTCTCGCAAAATTGATCAGGCCTGCGACCTGGTTCGAATCTTCCTTGGGCATGCACACATAAGCGGCGGTGGTAATGGAGATGAAGCAGAAGGGCAAGGGCATCATCTGGACCACGCGCAGCCAGGAGGCGGCGGAGAAGGTCATGTCGAGGGTAGTGACGTTGGCGGCGTAGCGAAAAGAGATCAAAAACAGCAGGAAGCCGATCACGGTGAGGTTGCGCGCGGAGTACTTGCTGGTGGCAATGCCCGCCAGGGGCATCATGATCAGCAGGGTGACACCGCCGGCGGTGAGCGCGAGTCCGGCGGTGGTCGCGGTCCAGCCGAGGAGCTGCTGCATGAACTGGGGCTGGAGGACGGTGTTGGCGTTGAGCACGCCGCCCACCAGCATCATCAGGAAGCAACAGATGGCGAAATTTTTGAAGCGGAAGACTTTGAGGTTGATGAGCGGATCTTTCTGACGCCACTCCCACCAGATCAGGGCGATCATGCCGGAAACGAACAGGAAGGCGAAAAAGCGGATGAAGTTGGAGGAGAACCAGTCGTTCTCCTCGCCCTTGTCGAGCATGATCTGCATGCCGCCCATGGCGATGGTGAGGAAGCCGAGGCCGACGTAATCCATGCGGAAGAAGCGTGAGTGATCGGGCTTGATCCAGGGCGGATCTTCGACCAAGCGAGTGACGAGAAAGAAGGCCAGGATGCCGACCGGGATGTTGATGAAGAAGATCCAGCGCCAGGTGAAGTTGTCGGTGATCCAGCCGCCGAGGGTGGGGCCGATGGAGGGCGCGAGGACGGCGACGAGGCCATAGAGGGCAAAGGCCTGGCCGCGCTTTTGGGGTTCGAAAGAGTCAGCCATGATGGCCTGGGCCATGGGCTGCAGGCCGCCGCCGCCGGCCCCCTGGATCACGCGGAATACAAGCAGCAGAGGCAGCGTGGGCGCGGCGCCGCAGAGAAAACTGGCAACGGTGAAAATAATAATGCACAGGACGAAGAAGTTGCGGCGGCCCAGGACGCTTGAGGCCCAGCCGCCCAGGGGCAGGACGATGGCGTTCGAGACCAGGTAGCTGGTGAGGACCCACGTGCCCTCGTCGGTGCTGGCGCCGAGCGAGCCGGCGATGTGGGGCAGGGCAACGTTGGCGATGGAGGTGTCCAGCACCTCCATGAAGGCGGCCAGCGCCACGGTGGCGGCGATGAGCCAGGGATTGACCCTTGGCTTCCAGGCAACTGATGCGCTCACATTCGGATTGTCAACCTGCCTGACGGCAGATGCGGCGCCGGTGGGGGACGGCGATGCGGGTTGCAATTCGGACAAGAAGGTTCTCCTGCGTTTCTGCTTGTTGATTTTTTGCTGGCCGGGAATGTTCTCAGAGTTTCGGCGAGATCGGCTTGCTTTTAAGTAGATTCGGCTGGCAGGGGTTGGGGTTCATGGATTCCCACGCATGCCGCCGAAAACCTGCCGCTGCGGGGTCGACAAAGGGGGCCTACAGCGGAACCAGGGATGATGTATTCCGAAACCACTGCATTCAAGTTGAGGCGACCCCCAGGCCGGGGTCCCCAGCGATAGGTCTTCGTCGCTGGGGTGGAGGGAGCGGCGACCCTCCTCGAACCTCAACAGGACACAGTAACCCTGGTTCCGCTCTAGTCGGCTCAGACGGCGTGGAGCGCAGGGTCGTCCTTGGCTTTGGGGCTGGGGTTGGATTTGCGGTGGCGCAGGATTTGCCAGATGCTGAATCCGATGCCGGCGACGAGCAGTGTGACGAAGGTCCAAAGCAGCGGGGTTGACCACTGCTGAAGTTCCTTGGACCAAAGGCGAACCGCGCGGCGTCCGTAGGAGACGGCGAACCAGGCGATGAGCGAGTAGCGCAGGACGCGCGCTGAGCCGAAAACCAGCAGGAAGCGGTTGCGCGACACGCCCAGCGCGCCGGACGCGAGGATAAACGGGGAGAGCGGAATGGGCGGAGGCAGGACGGCAGGTAGAAAGACGGAAAGGACTGGATGCTTCTTGACCCATGCGACGATACGGTCGAGCAGACGCGGCGAGACCCAGCGCTGCAGAGCCGCTTCGCCTCCTCTTTGACCGATCTGCCAAGTGGTGTATCCGCCGAGAAGGCTGCCGGCTATGGCGCTGACGGCAAGCAGCCAGGGATTTCCGCTTCGCGCAACCATCCACAGCAGCAGCAGATCCGTGGTCCCGGGGATGGGCAGAGGCACGACCGAGGAATCGACGATCGAAACCAGAAAGAGCCCGAGGGGCCCAAGATGCATCACCCAGCGAGGCACCAGGGAATGGTGCGCGCGATGGGCGGCTTTGGCGGCGGAGGGGGCGAATAGGCTCACAGTTCAGTTGGACGCGCGAATTCGGCGGCAGGTCGTACAGGTGAGTGGAATGATTCTTGCCGGCCGGATTGCGGGCGCGGCGCGGTTTTCGCTTTCGAGAGGTAAAAGGATATAACCAAGGAAAGATCACGCAGCCTCGCAGCGTCCTGGGGACCTGCGGCGATCCGGAGGCCCCTGCCGCACTTTGGAGACCCCTGCCGCACTTTGGAGACCCCTGCCGCACTTTGGAGACCCCTGCCGCACTTTGGAGACCCCTGCCGCACTTTGGAGACTCGATGAGCGCAACCCGCGCCGGTAAAGGTTTGCCTGTCAATACGCCGCGCCAGGTTCTGTTTGCGAGCCTGGTGGGGACTACGATTGAGTTTTTCGATTTCTATATATATGCCACGGCGGCAGTACTGGTGTTTCCCAGGTTGTTTTTTCCGTCGGCCGATCCGGCAACGGCGACACTGGCGTCACTGGCGACGTTTGGCATCGCATTTCTGGCGCGGCCCATCGGGTCGGCGCTGTTCGGGCATTTTGGCGACCGGATTGGGCGCAAGACCACGCTGGTGGTAGCGCTGGCGACCATGGGGATTTCGACGGTGTCGATTGGCGCGCTGCCCACTTACCACACCCTTGGGTTTGCGGCGCCGCTGCTGCTGGCGCTTTGCCGGTTTGGCCAGGGGCTGGGACTGGGCGGAGAGTGGGGCGGGGCTGTGCTGCTGGCCATTGAGAATGCGCCGGCGCACAAGCGCGCGTGGTATGGCATGTTTCCGCAGTTGGGTGCGCCCATCGGGTTCTTCCTCTCGGGCAGCGTGTTTCTGGTGCTGTCGCGGTTGCTGACCGATAAGGAGTTTATTGCGTTCGGCTGGCGGCTTCCTTTTCTGGCCAGTTCAGTGCTGGTGTTTCTGGGATTGTGGGTGCGGCTGACCATTACTGAGACACCGGTGTTCCGGGAGGCGCTGAAGCGCGGCGAGCCGGTGAATCTTCCCGTGCTGGCGGTTTTTCGCAACTACGCCCGGGAACTGGTGGCGGGGATTCTGCTTTGCCTGGCCACGTTTGTGCTCTTCTACCTGATGATTGTGTTTGCGCTGTCGTGGGGAACGAACGCGCTGGGGTTCAGCCGGGAGAAGTTTCTGCTGATACAGTTGTGCGCCACGGTTTTCTTCGCGGCCATGGTTCCGTTTTCGGCGATGCTGGCGGAGCGGGGACGGCGAAAAACAATGCTTTGGATTACGGCGGCGATTTTCGGCTTCGGCATGATTCTGGCGCCGATGTTCACTGCCGGAACCATGGGCGCGATGGCGATGATGGCCGTCGGGCTGTCGCTGATGGGGCTGACCTACGGGCCGCTGGGGACGGTAGTCTCAGAATTGTTCCCGACGGCAGTGCGGTATTCGGGCAGCTCGCTGGCGTTCAACTTTGCGGGAATTCTGGGGGCGTCGCTTGCGCCGTATATCGCTACGTGGCTGGCGAGGCGCTATGGCTTGCAGTACGTGGGGTACTATCTCTCGGCTTCGGCGGTGTTGACGTTTGTGGGGCTGCTGATGATTCGAGAGACGAAGGACGACGATCTGGGGATGCGGGTCAGCCGAACTCATTGAAGTTCGGAATTTTTCCCTCAGCAAAAAAATGCGGAGCGATGAGGCGCCCGGCAGTCACTGCCGCTGGCTGGCCGCTTTCGATCGAATCCGGGGGTTGACCGAAGCGGGAGGAGTCACGGGGTTGCGCTCGGTGTATTGGTTGTGCAGAATCACATTGAGCAGCGACTTGTGAACCCGGATGCGGCCGTTGTATTCGATAAGGCCGAGCTTGCGAAAGCGATTCATGAAGAAGCTGACGCGGGACCGGGTGGTGCCAACCATCTCTGCCAGAGTTTCCTGAGTGATGGGAGGAATGAATTGATCCGGCGACCCCGGCTCACCGAATTCAGCCATCAGCAGCAGGATTCTGGCCAAGCGCTTCTCACTGGAGTTGAAAAGCTGATCGACCAGATCGGCCTGGGTTCGCATGCTCCGGGCGAGCAGGAATTTCAAGTACATTTCGGAGAGGGAACGCTCCTCGTGCATGACGCGAATCATCTCCTCCCTTGCTATCCTGAGCGCGGTACAGGCGGCAATGGCGGCGGCGGTGGCCATGTGCACCCCGCCTACGCTCGCCAGCGATTCCTCTCCAATGAATTCCCCGGCGGAGAGAAGCGCGACCGTGGCTTCCTTGCCGTCCGGCGATACGACGGTGAGTTTTGCGCGGCCCGTTCGAAGATAGAAGATGGAGTCGGCCGAACTTCCCTGCGAAAAGATGATCTGTTTGGGCTTCAATTGGACGACTCTTCGTCCCACGCCCGCTTCTTCCAGAAAGGCAGCAAGGTCAAAGGTCATGATTGTCACCTCTGCCATTGGACCGGCAGGTTCCCGGATGCGGTCTTCCCGGGAGCAGTTCGGAAGCGTACGCGACCGCTTCAGACCTGAGGAAGCCAGGATTGCCATTTTGACTTCCGGATGTGCGTTATTATACTCCCGGTCGTCTTTTTAGGGGCGATTCTTTGCTGTGCGCTGGTGACTAAAGCGTGAGTCGGTGAGATTTTCCCGGGTAATGTACGGTGCGGGGTATCTTATTCTGGCCCAATGATGATACAAAGCCGAAATGATAAAGCCTTACAGTGCTTTGGATTTCATTTGCCCCATCTGCGGAGTGCAACCTCAGGAAAGGTGCAAATTGCTCGCAGGCGGCGAGCGCTTTGAATCCCACCTCGAACGCAAATATATTGCCAAAGATCACCAACTGGAGAAGTCGGTCACCAAACCTCCGCCGGCCAGGAAGAAGCCCAAACGGGGATAAGCGCGCCAATTACGCATATGGGCCGCTGTTTGGCGAAGGGCTGGGTACGGAATATAAAAGGGGCATCGAGCTTAAAGCGGTTTTAATGCGCCTGAAAAGACACGGTGCTGCTACGGGCAGGGCGCAGGCGAATCTGCCTCAACCCCTTGGGGGGCAGAGAGCGGTTGGGCTGAGATCTGGCTTTGGCGACAAAAACAAGGACGCCGCCAGCGCGAGGCGCACGGCGCCATGCGGGACGGCGATATAACCTATGGGAAGACATGACAACCCTCCTCCCCAAATTGCCTAAACGCGGCATGGAGGCATTTGCCTCACGCGATTTCAGGCGATACCAGTTGGCGCGCGTGACCGCCATCCTGGGCGCCGAGGCGCAGTCGGTGGCGGTGGCGTGGCAGGTTTATTCCATCACGCATCGGGCGCTCGACCTGGGGCTGACCGGGTTGGCGCTCTTTTTGCCGGGGTTGCTGTTTCTGCTGCCGGCGGGACATGTGGCTGACCGGTTTGACCGGCGGCAGGTCATCCTGGTGTGTTATGGGCTGCAAGTGTTCGCGACCACGGCGCTGCTGCTGCTGACGCGCGCGGGGCTGCACAGAGTGTTTCCCATCTACATGGTGCTGTTCTTCATCGGGACGGGGCGGGCGTTTTCAGGTCCGGCTAGTTCAGCGCTGATTCCGCACCTGGTTCCGGAGAAAGACTTTGTGAACGCGGTGACACTGGGCGGGGCCATCTTTCAGTTCTCAAACATTACCGGGCCGGCGCTTGGTGGAATTCTGTTCACGCTGCCGCTGGTGCGGTGGGTTCCAGACACCGAGTTGCAAGGGGCGGGGATTGTGTATGTCTTCAACCTGGCGACGCTGAGCTGGTTCCTGGTGCTGATCGCCAGCCTGCGCGTGAGGCCGGGGCGCATGGAGCACCAGGCCGCATCGATCAAGGTGGTGATGGCCGGATTCCATTACGTGCGCAAGTCGGGGCTGCTGCTGGGCGCGTCTTCGCTGGATCTGTTTGTGGTGCTGCTGGGCGGCGCGACGGCGCTGATGCCGATTTTCGCGCACGATATTCTGCACCAGGGGCCACGCGGGCTGGGCATGCTGCGGGCGGCTCCGGCGGTTGGAGCGCTGGCAGTTTCACTGGTGTTGGCGCGATACCCTTTCGAGAGGCGGGCAGGGCTGCGGCTGTTTGTGTGCGTGGCAGTGTTTGGCGCGGCGACGATAGTGTTTGGGCTTTCCAAGAGCCTTTGGCTCTCCCTGGCGGCGCTGGCCATGGCGGGAGCGGCAGACATGATCAGCGTGATCATCCGCGGCACCGTGCTGCAACTGGCCACCCCGCCGGAGATGCGGGGGCGCGTAAGCGCGGTTAACTCGCTGTTCATTGGCGCATCCAATGAGTTGGGCGAGTTTGAAAGCGGGCTGACAGCGCAGTGGTGGGGCGCGGTGCGAGCCACGGTGGCGGGCGGAGTGGGCGCGCTGGCAGTGGCCGGACTGTGGTCGGTGCTGTTCCCCGGGCTGCGGCAGGCCGATGAGCTGACGTCCGCGGCACTGCGGCCGAAGGCTGCGGCGGAGGCGGCGCAAGAAAGCCCATAAGGAGAATGCGTGAAGATCTGGAAGATGATGCTGATTTCTACGCTGATTACGCTGGCCATCGGCGGCATCTATTTGTTTTCTGTGTGGAAGCAGCGGCAGAATCCGGGGGTCATTCCGCACGAGGAAGCCGGCGACACGCTGAGCAAAGACGACCTGGTCGTGATGCGGGCGTTTTCGCCGGCGCATTATGCAGATTTGAAGCGCCTCGAAGCAACGACCGTTTGGATGAAGAACGGATACACGATGCCCTACTTTTCGTATGTGGGCGACAAAATAGAATTCGCCGCGCCGGTGGGCTTGATTCCGGCTGCGCTGCGAATGGACGTGAAGAAGATTGTCAAGGCCTCCGTTCCGGCGAATGTGGATGACAGCATTGAGCACGGCACTCATCAGGCGTTTGCGGTGTTTGCGCTGCCGGGGAGCGCGAAGTTGTATGCCACGGCGGTGGGGACCATGGATAGCCGGCTCGAGTCCTACTACACAGACATGCTTTTCTTTTACGACGACCCGCATACAATCTATGCGCACTGGCCGGCGGATGTGTGGGCCACCATCGATGCGCGCCAGGTGAAGCCGGGGATGAGCGAGTTGGAAACGCAGATGGCGCTGGGAAACAAGTTGCACGCGGACGGGAATGATGTGGGCAACCGCACGGTGAACTATGACCAGGATGGGAAGCAGTGGACTGTGACGTATGTGAAGAACAGGGCTACGGCAATATCGACGCCCGCCAAGAGCTCATAGAAGAAGCAGCCGCCGGACTTCTCAACATAGACCTGCGCAAAAAGGAATCGGGCGGCTGCCATGCGAGAACGGCGAGCCGCCCGAAAGTCACAAGAGAAAATATCAATTCAAGAGACAACCATAGAGTAACGGTGGCATGGCGGCGTGTCTTGGCCCATTGGAGTGAGGATGGAGTCAACCCTTGGATGGAGTGTCGGACCGCCGTCGGCCTTGATGCGGTAGTCTGATTCCACCCCAGCAGCGAAGAGCCGCCTGGGACCCCGGTGCGCTGCTCCCGTGGCCCAAAGCTATGCCAATTCGATCGAAAAGGCGTTCCTTCGGGGGCTAAACCCCGGAGTCCTGCTTTCCCGCATAGCGGCGCGGCTGAAGCTGCGTCCTTCCAAGGCCGAGATTCTTGTTACGCAACAGTGTCTGCCCTTCGCATGTGTTGCGGCGATGATGCTGTGCTGCGCGCTGTCTGGCGCGGCCCTGGAGCCATCGACGGCGCTGGCGAATTTTGGGCGGCAGGCGTGGGGGATGGAGAACGGGCTGCCGCAGAATACGGTGCAGGCGCTGGCGCAGACGCGGGACGGATTTGTATGGCTGGGGACCGAGGTTGGACTGGTGCGGTTCGATGGGAACGGGTTTCAAGTGTTCGACCGCAACTTGACGCCGGCGCTGCCGGGGAACGATGTGCGTTGTTTGCTCGCAGCGAAGGACGGGGCGCTGTGGATTGGGACCAGCGACGGGCTGGCGCGGTGGAAAGACGGGGCTGTTACTGCCTACACGACCAAGGACGGTTTGCCGGGAAACGATATACGGTCGATTGTGCAGTCATCGAACGGCGTAGTTTGGGCATGGACCGTGCAGGGGTTGGCGCGTTTCGAGGAAGATCGCTTTATTGACAGTACGGCCGCCACGAAGTTTCCGGCGGGCGCCATCTCCGCGAGCGCGTCGGACGGGCAGCGCGAAGTTTGGGTGACGGCCGGGGAGGACCTGTCGATCTACCGGGAGGGTCGTTGGGAGCACGCGCATATGGCTCCGCCGATTGCTGGTGGCAGCGTCGACTTTGTTCAGGCATTCCAGGGCATGTCCGCGATCGCAAGCAAGACCACCGCCCTGGTGCTACATGGCGGTGATCTCGCGGCCAGACTAGGTGTCGGCAGCGAACTCCCCGGCACTCGTATCCAGGCTCTTTTCTTCGACCACAAGGGGAGCCTGTGGATTGGAACGAATGGTGGGCTGGCACGTTGGATTGATGGAAAGGTGCAACGCCTGCCGGTGACCGATCCGCTCGCCAGGGCTTCGGTGCTGGCGCTGATGGAAGACCGCGAAGGCAATATCTGGGTTGGGACTGAGGCGGACGGACTGCATATCCTGAGGGATCAGAGGTTCCGAACGCTGAGCACGCGAGATGGCCTGCCTTCCGATGCGACTACAACGGTGGTGGAAGACAACGCGGGGACGCTGTGGGTGGGAACCAGCGCGGACGGTTTGAACGCGATCGCCAAAGGGCCTGGCGAAACGGGCACGGGCTCTGTGAAGACCTACGCGGTGCGAAACGGCCTGGTAAGCGATGTGATCTTGTCGCTGGCGGCGGCGCCGAATGGAGACTCGTGGGTCGGCACGCCCGACGGGCTGAACCGGTTTCGCGCAGGCGCGATTACTTCGTTCACCTCCGCCGATGGGTTGCCCGACGACTTTATCCGCTCGCTGTGGGTGGATTCCGACGGGTCGCTGTGGATTGGAACGCGGCGCGGGCTCACGCACTGGTTGAATGCAGGCGTGATCGGGGCCAACGCGAAGATGGAGACCTTTACTCAGGCTAGCGGCCTGGGCAGCGACCTGGTGGGCGCCATGGCGCGCGACGCCAAGGGAGACCTGTGGGTGGCGACACTGGCTGGACTTTCGCGGCTGCACGGCGGCAAGATCCTGAACTATACGACGGCCAACGGGCTTAGCAGCAACGTGATTACGGCTTTACTTGCGCGGCAGGATGGGACGCTGCTGGTTGGGACCCAGGATCGCGGATGGAATTTGTGGGACGGGCAAAGGTTTTCTGCTGAGATGCACGGCGGGCTGGAGCAGACCAGCATCCACGCAATGTTGGACGACGGCGCAGGGTATTTGTGGTTTGCGACCGGCAATGGGATTGCGCGTTGCGACACGAACGGGTTGGGGAAGTACGACAAGGCGGCCGGCTGCGCGCATTGGATTGAGTTTGGCGTAGCGGATGGGCTGCGCAGCCGGGAGACGGCCACCAACAGCCACCCGTCGGCGTGGCGCTCGCGGGACGGGCGCCTTTGGTTTACCACGCCGAAGGGATTGGTGGAGGTGGACCCGGCGCACTTCCCGGTGAATACGGTCCCGCCGCCGGTGGCGCTGGAACGTTTCGCTGTCGACGACATTCCCCAGTCACTGCATCCAGCGGACACTGTCACGCAGATTCCAGCAGGCCACGTGCACTTCGAGTTCGACTATGCGGGGCTGAGCTTTGTGGCCCCGCAGAAGGTGCGCTACCGTTACATGCTGGAGAACTTCGATCCAGGCTGGACAGAGGCCGGCGCGCGCCGCACAGCTTATTACACCAACATTCCCGCGGGACGTTACACCTTCCGCGTACAGGCGGCCAACAACGACGGCGTCTGGAATACGGAAGGCGCGGCATTGGAGTTTGAGCTGCGGCCTCATTTTTATCGGACGCTGTGGTTTTATGCGCTGCTGCTGGCGGCGGCGGCGGGGCTGGTGCTGCTGGTGCTGAGGCAGCGGCTCAAGCGAGCCGAGCGCGAATTCAATGCGGTGCTGGGCGAGCGCAACCGCATTGCGCGCGAGATTCACGATACGCTGGCGCAGGGTTACGTGGGCATCTCAGTGCAGTTGGAGGTGCTGGCGGAGTTGCTGCGGCTGAACAAGGCAGAGGCGGCGGCAAAGCATCTTGATCTGACGCGAGGATACGTGCGCGAGGGGCTGGCGGATGCGCGGCAATCGATCTGGGCGCTGCGCTCGCAGGATGCGGGTGAGACCACGCTGCCGGTGAAGTTGCGGCGCATGGTGGAGGGTGAAGACGGGCCGGGGCTCAAGGCTGGGTTCAGCATCTATGGCGCGTATCGGGCGCTGCCGGCGGAGACGGAACGCGAAATTCTGCGCGTGGCGCAGGAAGCCATCCATAATGTGAAGAAGCACGCGGGGGCGATGAACTTGTTTGTGCAATTGGAGTATGGGTCGAGCGAGATCGCGCTGGACGTGCGGGACGATGGGCGGGGGTTTGTGGTGGGCAAAGAGCTGGAGTCGGTGCTGGAACGCGATGGACCGGGACATTATGGATTGACCGGGATGCGAGAGCGGGCGGCGGCGATTGGTGGAACCCTTGAGGTGACGAGCGAGCCAGAGGTGGGAACGACGGTGAGACTGAAAGTGCCGGCAACGCCTGGAGGAACACACGGCGATTAGGGTTGTGGTTTCCCACCCTTCCGCGCAAGACGCGGAAGGATGGGCACCTGGAAGGTGTGGAAGATGGGAGAGCGACGGTGAGCAAGGAATCGATACGCGTGCTGGTGGTGGAAGACCACCATGTGGTGCGGCAGGGGCTGGTGGCGCTGCTGAATGTTGCGGAGGGCCTGGAAGTGGTAGGCGAGGCGGCGGACGGCGTAGAGGCGATCACGCAATTCAGAAAGCACCTGCCAGATATTACGTTGATGGATCTGCGGCTGCCGCGCATGGGCGGGGTGGACGTGATCCAGCGCCTCAGAATGGAGACGCCAAACGCGCGGTTCATTGTGCTGACGACTTATGACGGCGACGAAGATATTTATCGAGCGTTGCAGGCGGGGGCGCGGGCATATCTGCTGAAGGGCATGACGAGCGAAGAGCTGATTGCGGCGATTCGGGCAGTTCATGCGGGCAAATCGCACATCCCACCGGCGATTGCTGAGAAGCTGGCGGAGCGCATGGGTACCGAGGAACTGACGCCGCGCGAGTTCGACGTGCTGGAACAAATTGTGATGGGCAAGAGCAACAAAGAAATTGGAACGGAGCTCGTGATCTCAGAGGCTACGGTGAAGACGCACATCAATAGTTTGCTTGGCAAGCTGGGCGTGACCGACCGCACGCAGGCGGCCACCGCGGCGATACAGCGCGGGATTGTTCCGCTGGAGTCATTGAGGAAGCCGAAACCATGAAACGAAAACTCATGAAGGGCGCGATCTTTTGCGGAGTACTTCTTTTGATTTATTCCCCGATGGCGCGGGCGCAAAAGTCAGTGTGGCGGCAAGCTACGGATGCGGAGCTTGCTTCCCTGCTGCCGGCACGCGCTCCGGTGGAGAAGGAGCACATTGAAACTGAAATGCGGACGGCTTCGGGCATTGTGAATAGCCGTGGGCAATTCATTGCCGGCGTGGTGCTGCTCACGGCTGGATACTCCGCGGATGGAAAGTATTCGCACTATCTGCTGGTGCAAATTCCGATGCGGATCGGGGGCATTGCGCTGAAGCCGGGAGAGTATGTGTTTGGATGGACCCGTGCCCAGGCAAACGATGCGCTGAGCGTGCATTTCCACGAGGCCGCGACGGGGACGCTGATAGGGACGACGGAAGCGCATCGAATCGCTGGCTCGAGCCGGGTGGAAAGTCTGCACATCTGGCCGCCAGGAGATAAAGCGCTGATTCAGATTGGAAGATTCGGGATTCCGTATGAGATTGGCGAGGAATAGCGGTCCGGCGGTTGAGCGAGATTCGTCACTTGCCACACTTCGGGATTTGTCTCCACCTTTCGGTCGATATTGGGTGCATCGTGGCCCCGTATACTGGCTGCCTATGTTTCAGGCACTGCGCACCACCAGTTTCCTGGGATTGCTGGCGGCCGGAATTCCCGCATTTGTTTGTGCACAAGCCACAGGTCCCGGCACTCTTCCCGCAGGACAGCAAACCGAAAAACCCACCGAGGGCGCGCAGCCAGCAGCCATGGGCGGAGTCACAACCGGGCCGCCGCATCCGCCGCAGCTCGACGCGCATCAGCGGCCCATTACCGCGGGCGGCTTTGTGCTGAACGGGCCGGTGGTGTTTGAAGACGACTCAGCCAAGGCCGGACTGACGCACTGGACGCATAAGATGGGCTCGCCGGAAAAGAAATACATTATTGAGACCGATGGATCGGGCGTGGGACTGATCGACTATGACAACGACGGCTGGATGGACATCTATGTAGTGAACGGCTCGACCTTTGATGCGCAGGACGGCAAGGAGACTCCGCCGCACGCGGCGCTGTTCCACAACAACCACGACGGAACATTTACCGACGTGGCAGCCAAGGCCGGCGTGACCAATGACCGCTGGGGATTTGGCGTGGCCATTGCCGACTATGACAACGATGGCTGGCCGGATATTTTTGTTTCTAATTGGGGAAAGAATCGGCTCTATCACAACAATCACGATGGAACGTTTACCGATGTTGCCGAGAAAGCGGGCGTGCAACTGAGCAACTGGTCGACGGGCGCGACTTGGGGCGACTACGACGGCGACGGACGGCCCGATCTGTTTGTGGCGGGATACGTTCACTTCGACCGCGATAACTTGCCCGCCAGCGGAGAAGGCGGCATTGCGTATTCGTTCTGCACGTTTCGCGGCGAAGCGGTCAACTGCGGACCGCACGGATTAAAGGGCGAGCCGGACCATTTGTTTCACAACAACGGCGATGGGACGTTTACCGATGTGAGCGAGAAGGCCGGCGTGGCAGACAAGCCTTGCTACTATGGGTTGAGCGCGGTTTTTGTGGACATCAACAACGACGGCAAGGTGGACTTGCTTGTGGCTGACGATTCGACGCCGAATTATTTGTATTTGAACAAGGGCGATGGGACATTTGAGGACGACAGCTATTCGTCTGGGTATGCGCTGAACGAAGCGGGACACGAGACGGCCTCGATGGGCATTGCGGTGGGCGATTACGAGAACAGCGGGCAGGTGGGCATTTTCAATACGACGTTCTCCGACGACTACAAGCCGTTCTATCGCAATGAAGGCGATGCGAACCTCACGGACATCAGCTATCAGTTGGGCATTGCGGAGATTACGGTTCCGTTTCTGGGCTGGGGCGACGCGTTTCTGGATTACGACAACGACGGATGGAAAGACCTGCTGATGGCCGACGGGCACGTGTATCCGCAGGTGGATCAGCATCCATGGGGCACCACGTGGGCGCAGCGGCCGATGCTGTTCCATAACCTGCAGGGTAAGAAGTTTGAGAATGTGCCGGCCGTCGAGGGTTCGGGCCTGGCGGTAGTGATTGCCGGGCGCGGCATGGCGGTGGGCGACCTGTTCAACAACGGCAAGCTCGACGCGGTGATCAACGTAGAGGATGGCCACCCGGTGCTGCTTAAAAATGTTTCGCCGGACAAGAACCACTGGCTTGAACTGAAATTGGTAGGCGGCCCGAAAAGTCCTCGCGATGCGGTGGGGGCTACGGTGTATGTGACCGCTAACGGGATGAAGCAACGGGGCGATGTGTTGAGCGGGGGGAGTTATCTCTCGACCAATGATCCGAGGCAGCATTTTGGCCTGGGACAAGCGACGACGGTCGATGCGATCGAGGTGCACTGGCCGAGCGGGAATGTAGAGAAGTTTATCGTGCCGGGAGTGGACCGGATTGTGACGATCACCGAGGGCACGGGAAGATAGGGAACCGGGATTAGAGCGCGGAATTAGATTACTCAGAGTCATCGATTTGCAAAATCGGGCCGGCGGTGTTTCAATCTGAATGATTGAAACAGGGGTGCTCCACGAGGTGGGGCTGAGAAATACCCTCGAACCCGATCCGGATAATACCGGCGTGGGAAGTTTCGGAAGCGAAGCGGCCTTCCTTTTCGAATCGTGGCGTGAGTTCTCCTGTTTCATTTAGTTGGAAACAAGAGGAGTCCATGCTCGAAGCCGCATTCGGGGCCACAGCCCCAACCTCATCGACAATTTTGGCCGCGCCGAAGCGTAGGTTCGTTGCGTGGCGATTTTGTCGCCGGGGCGCGGGAAGCGTACGAGAGGCCGACGGAGGGCGCTGCTCCCTGCTGAATGTCTGGATGCTGCTCTTGTGCCTGTGCGTTCCGCTTTGCGCATCGCCGCAGAATTCTTCGACCCCGCCCGCCAGCCCACCTTCGACTTCTGAATCGCCAAAGCCCGCCACACCCGCACCGCAAGTTCCGCGAGTAACAACTACGGTCGTGGTCCGCGAAGAAGGGAAAGACAATTACCTTCCCGATGCTGTGACCGTGGGCACGCTGGATGGCGCAACCCTGAAGGAGACACCGCTGTCCGTCATCGTGGTGACACGCGACCTGCTAAACGACCAGGTTTCGCGGCTGCTCTCCGACGTGGTGAAGAACGATGCGTCGATCGGCGAGGACTATGCGCCGGTGGGTTACTACGGAGACTACGAGATTCGCGGCTTCCCCATCGACCTGGCAACGGGGCTCGAGATCAACGGCATGACGATTGCGGGCGAGCAGGATGTGCCGCTCGAAAACAAGGAGCGCGTGGAGTTGCTGAACGGCATTGCCGGCGTGGAGAGCGGCGTGGCCTCGGCGGGCGGCCTGATCGACTTCGTTACCAAGCGGCCGGCCACGGTGCAGGCCATGGATCTGGCTACCGATCATCGCGGAACCGCGTACGGAGCGCTGGATATTGGGCGACTGTTCGGAAGCCGGAAGCAGGTGGGCGCGCGTCTGAATCTTGCCGGTGAAAGAATTGCGAGCTATGTGAACGACGCCAACGGGTGGCGCGCGGTGGGCGCGGGCGCGGCCGATTGGAAGCTGAGTCCGAAAGCGATTCTGAAAATAGACTTCGAATATCAGCACAAGGTGGAGCGCTCGGTATGCGGCTACCAACTGCTGGGCGGAACGACGGTTCCCGATCTGAACAAGATCTATCCATCGACGATGCTGGGCGCACAGCCGTGGGCCAAGCCGAACACATTCGATGTGTACAACACCGGGGCGCGGATGGACTACGATCTGCCCCACGAGTGGCGGGCGTTTGCAGCGGCAAGCTTTAGCCATTCGCTGATTGACGACAACGTGGTGTATGCGTACGGCTGTTCGTTTGAGGCTCTGTGTCAGGGGAATGGCGGGACTGCGCCGGATTATTTCTTCGCGCCAGACGGGGGGTACGACATCTACGATTACCGCGACCCTGGCGAATTGCGCATCGATGCGCAGGCAGAGGCGATGATCACGGGTCACATCAAGACTGGAGTGATCAGCCAGGACCTGACCGCTGGGGGCGAGTTATTCAGGCGCAGCGTGCAGCAGCCCGGTTATTTCACGGCTCTCAATCCAAACTCGCCCGATGGCGTGGTGCAGGATGGAGCGGTGTACAGTTACATCGGCTCAGAGAATATCTATCAGCCAATCGCACCGTTTCCGGGCGCCACGGTTGATGGCGTGCGCGAACAAGCGGGCCCGCGCCGCCTGTGGGAAGACAATCATCAGCCGGCCGCCGTGGTGCAGGACCGGATTCATCTGCCGGGCCGCATTCAACTGCTCGCCGGAGGGCGCGAAGACTCCTTGCGCGATCATAATTACTCGCTCACGGCGACCAGCCCCAGTACGCCGCCGATCATCACGGACAAGTTGATCTGGCTGCCGCAGTACGCGGTCACCTTCAATCCGGCGCGCAGCCTTACGCTCTACGGCAATTACGGAGTGCTGTTGTCACTGGGGCCGCAGGGGCCGTGGTGGGTGGATAATGCAAACCAATTTCTGGCGCCGTTCCTGACACGGCAGTCAGAGGTCGGGGCAAAGTTTGAGCCAGGGCAGCGGATTCTGCTGACTACCGCTTTATTTAGGATGCGGGCGCCGTTCTTCTACCCCAAGGCGATCCAGGCGCCTGATACTTTTTGCTCGAGCAATGAGGTTTATGGGCCGGGCGATTTGTGTTTTGAATCCGAGGGGCGCGAGACCAACGACGGCATTGAGTTGAATGCCGAGGGAAAAGCGGCGAACTGGTTGCGCTTGACGGCTTCGGCAGCGGCGATTCGCGCACTCTCCGAGAATACGGGCACGCCGGCCTTCAATAACAGGCAGGTGCTGAACGTGCCCCATCTGAGGACGGCGTCTTTTGCCGATATTCTTTTGCCGCACATGTATGGGCTGCACCTGATGCCGGGATGGAGTTATACGGGACGCAAGGAAGCGACGCGAGACGACGTGGTCATTGTGCCCGGTTACAACCTCTTCAGCATGGGGGCGCGTTACACGCCAGGCGGCGAGGGTAGCCGTGTGACGTTGCGGATTTATGCGGACAACATTATGGACAAACGTTACTGGAAGGATACGGGCGCAAGTTATGGCGATACGTTTATTCACCTGGGCGCACCCACAACGGTGCGGATGTCGGCGCATTACACTTTTTGAGCCTTGCGAGGTCGATCGAGATGAGCGGGACGGCGAAGGCGCATGGCATGGACGGCACGCTGGTGGAACCCGACTGGGCGCCGCTGGCGCTGGCCGAAGTGCGCGTGTTGTTGAGCCAGTTTCCGGATTACGGAGAGCCGATCGAGATTCTCAACGTCAGCCCGCGCCCGTTTTCGGCGGCGAGCGTGGTGTCCGTGCGAGGACGACGAGTGTTTGTCAAGCGGCACCATCGGACGGTGCGAGATCGAGAGGGGCTACTCGAAGAACACCTTTTCCTTGACCATCTGCATGCGCATGGCGCGCCCGTGCCTCGGGTTCATGCCGCATATTCAGGCGAGACCGCGATCGAGGTAGGCGACTGGACGTACGAACTGCATGAGGTACCCGCTGGAGTAGATCTTTACAGAGATGCACTCTCATGGACTCCGTTCCGCACCGCGGCGCATGCGCGCAGTGCGGGCGAGGCGCTGGCGCGGCTGCAACTGGCGGCGGAGGGATTTGCCGCGCCGCGCCGCAAGCCGCGCGCGCTGGTGGCGAGCTTCACAATATTTGCCGCGGAAGATGCGGGGGCGGAAATGGACGCCTACCTGCGCAAGCGACCCGCGCTCCAGAATTACTTTCAAAGGCGCGAGAGCTGCGACGAGGCTCTGGAATTTCTGGCTCCGTTTCACGCGCAGCTTCTGCCCTTGTTGCCCGCGCTTCGGCCGTTGTGGACGCACAACGATCTGCATGCTTCGAATCTGCTGTGGAATCATGCGGGCGGTGATGCGCGGGCTACGGCGATCATCGATTTCGGCCTGGCCGACCGCACAAATGCGGTGCATGACCTGGCCCATGCCATCGAGCGCAACATCGTTGAATGGCTTGTGTTGACAGAGGATCCGGCGCATCCGGAGAACGTGCCCGTGCATTTCGATCATCTTGACGCTCTGCTGAGCGGCTATGAATCGGTGCGGCCGCTCTCAGAGGCAGAGGCCGCTGCGCTGGCGCCGATGACGGCGCTGTGCCACGCGGAGTTTGCGCTGAGCGAGACGGACTACTTTCTGAGTGTGCTGCGCTCCGAAGAAAAGGCGCGAATGGCCGGCGAGGATTGGCTGGTGGGGCACGCGCGCTGGTTTCACGGCAGAGAGGGCGAGAAGCTGCTGGATGCGTTGCGTAGATGGGCAGAGACGCGCGAGCGACGCACCCAGGGAGTTCACCAAGCATGAACTGGGTTGCGATTGCCCACTACTTTGCGGTGAACTGGCTGGAGAGCGCAGGCTTCCTTACAACCATGGTGGGCATCTGGCTCACTACGCGCCGGATGCTCATCTGCTGGCCCGTGGTGCTGGCCGCGGACGTGCTCTATCTCGTCGTGTTTTATCGCGCGCGATTGTTCTCCGATGCGTTATTGCAGATTTTCTTCGTGGCTTTCACATTGTATGGCTGGTGGCACTGGTGGCGCGGGGTGCGCGAGGAGGGCGAGGTGCGCGTAGTTCCGCTGGGTATGCGCGGATGGATGATGGGGCTGGCGGCAGGGGCCGCAGGCGCGGTGCTGCTGGGATGGTTGATGGTGCGCATAGGCGCCGCGCTGCCGCACCTCGACGCGGCTCTAACCAGTTACAGCCTGGTGGCGAGTTGGTGGCAGGCACGCAAACACACGGCCAACTGGTGGCTATGGATTGCGGTTGACCTGATCTATATTGGCGAGTATCTCTACAAGGACTTGATGCTCACCGCTTTGCTTTACCTGCTGCTGGTGATATTGGCGGTGGTGGGCCTGCTGGATTGGCGGCGCGCGTTTTCTCAGGTCTCAACAGAGAATCCTCAACCCAGCGAATTGAATTAGACCGCGGACTGGACTACATTTTCGAGCGGTTCGCCGGCGATGTAGCGACGCAGTTCAGCGGCGGCTGTGCGGACCGCGCGGGGCGCAAATTGCGGGCTCGACCCGCCTACGTGCGGCGTGATCAGCAGGTTGGGACAGCTCCACAACGGGTGCCCATCGGGCAGCGGCTCGGGATCGGTAACATCGAGCGCGGCACGTATATGACCCTCATTGAGCGCATCAACCAGGGCGTTTGTGTCCACCACCGGCCCGCGCGCGGCGTTGACGAGCAGCGTGCCCTGCTTCATCAAAGCAAGCTGCCGGCTGCCGATGAGCCCGCGCGTCTCCGCGGTAGAAGGCAGGATCAGCACGACGATTTGGGCTTGCGGAAGGAGACTGTCCAAATCGCTGACCGCATGGACGGGGGGATCGGTGCGGGCTGTGCGAGCCACACGCAGCATCTCCACATCAAACGGCGCAAGCATGCGCTCGATCTCTTTGCCAATGGCCCCATAACCCACCAGCAACACGGTTTTGCCGGTCAGCTCCTCAAGCATGACAGGCGGATAAATGGGGCGCGCATCGCCGGTGATGCTGGCGTAGTGAGCACTGGCTTCATAGCGAAGCTTCCATCGGGCGGCCCGCTGAACATCGAGATAAAACGGAAAATACTTCAGCATGGCCAGGATGGAAGCCACGGTCCACTCAGCCGTCGAGATATTGTGCGCTCCGTGAGCATTGCAAATGGTCACGTGCGGCCCGACCAGAGGAGGGATCCATTCCGTGCCGGCCAACAGTGCAAGCACCAGCCGCACCCCGCGCAGATGCGGCCATACGCGGGCCGCCCGCGTGGGATACGGATCGGGAATCCAGATGTCGATGTCAACATCGTGGTCCAAAGAGTCTGGCAGCGGAATAAGCTCGGCCTCCGAAGGAAAATCGCCGAACAGTTCCGTGGATAAAATTGACGGATATCCAACTCGCAGCATCATCTTGCCATTCCGACTGACACAGGCATTAATTCTTTCTTATGCTACACGGGCGCCATGTTGCAAGGGGACTGGGGACACAACCAACGTGCAGCCGATCAACGTCTATTGTCGAAAAGTCTGGAGTGAACGTCTGGCCAAAACTCCTTGAGGACTTCCGACAACGCATCGACCGCGATTTGCTATGCAAGAAATTTGTGCAGCGCCTCCACACAGCCTTCAATCTCCTTCAAAGTGATAGCGTAGCCGAAGCGCAAATGCCCCTCGCCTTGAGCACCGAAGACCGAACCTGGGATGGTGGCAATGTGCGCGTTTTCCAGCAGTATCTGGGCGGCCGTGCGGCTGTTCTTGTGTATCTTTTCCACGCTGGGAAACGCATAGAAGGCGCCTGCCGGAGACGCGCACTCCAAGCCCACTTCATTCAGGCCAGCGACAAGCAAATCGCGGCGTGCGCGGTACTCCTCGCGGAGGCGATCGATCTCGCTCTCCGGCGTAGTGAGCGCCTGGATCATGGCGTATTGCACCGGAGTGGCCACGCCGTTGGTGGAGTAAAGCACGATTTTACGCAGCGCTGTCATGAAGGGTTCTTTGGCCACCGCGTATCCGGCACGCCAGCCCGTCATGCCATACGTTTTCGAGAAGGTGAAGCAGGTGATCGTCCGCTCCGCCATGCCGGGCAACGACGCGATAGAGCAATGCGTTCCGTCATAGACCAGGTCCTCGTAGGCCTCGTCGGCAATCACAATCAGGTCGCGCTCGATTGCGAAAGCAGCCACCTCTTGGGCCTCGGCTCGGGTGAAGACCACACCGCTGGGATTTTGCGGTGTGTTGTAGTAGACGGCACGCGTTTGCGGCGTTGAAAACTGCTCCAATGTTTTGCGAATGCCATTGCGGCGCGCGGTGATGGTGGGCACCAGCAATGGCCGGGCTTGCGCTCCGGTGACCAGATCGCCGATCGGCGTCCAATAGGGCGAGAAGACAAGCGCATCGTCGCCCGGATCGAGCACGCTTTGAAAGGCCGCATACAATCCCTGCGAACCGCCCACGGTGGCGATGACTTCATCGGCAGTCACATGAATGCCATTTTTTGCCGCCAATTTTTCCACCAGCGCCAGGCGCAACGGCAGCACGCCGGAAGAGGGCGCGTAATGCGTCTGATTCTCCGTGAGCGCCTTGATGGCCGCGTACTTGATCTTGTCGGGCGTCTCAAAGAAGGGCTCGCCACCGTGAAGTAAATGCACCTGGAGACCCTCTGCGCGCAACGCCATCACCTTGTTGCGGATCTGTACGATGTCGGAAAACCCAACCTCATCCAGCCGTTTCGCCAGACGTACGCCGCTCTGCTTTTTGGCCATGTTTCCTTTCCTTTCGTTGCCGGACGGAAGCTTTCATTTCAGCATAACCGACGCGGGATTCAGCATATCTTGGATCAGGGCGCCTTGTTGTTTAGCATCGAGCTGCGAATCAGACCGTTAGCAGCTCGGTATAGATGGCCATGCCGACAACCGCATCCGCGCCCAACGCGTCCAGCGCATCGACCTCCTGCTGGCTGCGAATGCCACCGGCCACAATGAGCTGACGCCGCGTGAGCGTACGCAGGCGTGCCGCGGTTTCGAGGGGAAAGCCCTGCATCAAGCCTTCGCCGTCAACGTGGGTGTAGAGAAACGCGGCGACGTGGGCTTCGAGTTGCGGAATCGCTTCGTCGGGCGTAAGGGCGGCCTGCGCCTTCCAGCCCTTGATGGTGATGCGCCCGTTCCTGGTATCGATACCAGCGACCACGCGGTCCGCGCCGACGGCTGCGGCCAACCCGGCAGCGAAGTCGGCGTTTACGTTGCCCCGCTCAGAGAAGAGCGCGGAGCCAATGATGACGCGCTTTGCACCGGCATCAAGCACCTGGCGCGCGCGGTCGACGGAGTGGATGCCGCCGCCGGCCTGGACTGGCAGACGTTTCGCAATTTGCGCGACAAGTTCTGAATTATTGCCCTGGCGCATGGCGGCGTCCAGATCAATCAACTGGACTAGCGGAAAGCGAGAGAATTTCTCGATCCAGAATTCAAAATCGTCGAAGGCGAGGCGGAGTTTTTCGCCCTGCACAAGCTGAACGATGCGGCCGCCCATCAGATCGATCGAAGGAATCAGCATGGGAGCCTCACGGAAACCCCGGCGCGGGCAAGCTCTTCTTTGAGCGAACGCGCGCTCGATACACCGAAGTGAAAAATGCTTGCGGCGAGTGCTGCATCGGCCTTGCCGCGCGCGAAAACGTCAGTGAAATGATCCACAGTGCCGGCGCCCCCAGAGGCGATCACGGGAATGCCGACCGACTCGCTGACCGCTGCGGTGAGTTCGCAATCGAATCCTGCGCGGGTTCCGTCCGTGTCCATGGAGGTGAGCAGGATCTCGCCCGCGCCTCGGGCTTCGGCTTCGCGCGCCCACTCGACAACGCGACGGCCGGTGAGCTTGCGACCGCCCTGCACAAGGACTTGCGCATCGCGGACAGGATCGGCGGCGTGGGGATCGCGGCGGGCATCGATAGCCACAACCACGGCCTGCGCGCCGAAGCTCCGGCCGATGGCGTCAATCAACGCAGGGTTGGCGAGTGCGGCGGAGTTCACGCTGACTTTATCCGCGCCGGCCTCGAAGACCTGAGCGGCATCCTCCGCGGATCGAATGCCGCCGCCGACGGCGAAGGGGATGAAGAGCTCGCGGGCGGTACGACGAACCGTGTCGAGCAGCGTTTGGCGGCCCTCGTGCGTAGCGGTAATGTCGAGGAGCACGATTTCGTCCGCGCCCTCGCGGGCATGGCGCGCGGCCAGAGCGGCAGGATCGCCCGCATCGACGATATCGACGAATTGCACGCCTTTGACGACACGGCCACCGTGCACGTCGAGGCACGCGATGATGCGCTTGGTGATCATGCGATTCCCTTTCCTTCCCACAACAGGAAGTTGCGGAGAATCTTCAGCCCGGTTTCGCCGGACTTTTCTGGATGAAACTGCACGCCCATCACATTGGCGCGCTCTACTGCCGCGGCGAAGGGCTCAATGTATTGCGTGACGGCGGCGGTGTAGCCAGTGACTGGCGCTCTATAGGAGTGGGTGAAGTAGACAAATTCGTCCCGCTCAACGCCGGCGAAGAGCCGAGAAGCAGATCCAACGATGGCGCGCACTTCAAGCGAGTTCCAGCCCACGTGCGGAACTTTCTCTTTGCTTTCGGGAAAGCGGGTGCACTGCTCGGCGAAATGTGCGAGGCCCGGCTGCTCCGGTGCTTCGCTCGATCCAGAATAGAGCCACTGCATGCCAACGCAGATACCAAGGAATGGAACGCCGCGCGCAATGGCCGCGCGAATCGCGGGCTTGAGCCCAGTGGAAGCGAGGCGCTCGGTGGCGGCGAAGTGGCCAACGCCGGGAAGGACCAGACGGTCCGCCGCATCAACAAGAGCGAGATCGCCGCCGGTGACATCAACTTCCGCGCCGAGATGGCGAAACGCCTTGAGCACTGAGGTCAGGTTGCCCGCTCTGTAGTCAATGACGGTCACGCGCATTACAGCAGTCCCTTCGTCGATGGCAACATATCTCCGAGTTGTTTGTCGCGGGAGCAGGCCACACGCAAGGCGCGCGCAAAGGCTTTGAAAATGGCTTCGATTTTGTGGTGGTTGGAGCGGCCGTACATGGTTTTCACGTGGACATTGGCACGAGCTCCGCGTGCGAAGCCCTCGAAAAAGTCGGTGACCAATTCAGATTGCAAATCGCCCACGAGTCGGGTGCGAACTTTGGTTTCGACGGCAAAGGCGGCGCGACCGCTCAGGTCTACAGCGGCGATAGCGAGCGTCTCGTCCATGGGCATGAGGAAATATCCGGCGCGCAGAATGCCGCGCTTGTCGCCGAGGGCGCGATCAAAGGCCTCGCCGAGCGCAATGCCCACGTCTTCCACGGTGTGGTGCTGGTCTACATCGAGGTCGCCATCACATCTGAGTTCGAGATCGAAGGCGCCGTGGCGAGTGAACAATTCCAGCATGTGATCGAAAAAGCGAATGCCGGTGGAAACTTTGTAATGGCCGCGGCCTTCGATGGTGAGATGCAGGGCAATGCGGGTTTCCGCCGTAATGCGCTCCACGATGGCAGTGCGCGCGGTCGATTTGCGCGCGGACTTGGCTTTTTTCCCGATTGTCATTGCACGTCTCCTTGAGATGTCGATGCAGCTTTCAATGCGGCCACAGCTTCGTTGAGAACTGACGCAGCATGCCGCATCTGCTCTCGTGTTCCGATGGTGATGCGGACGCGGCCATCGCAGCCAGGATCGCTGGAGCGGTCGCGGACAAGCACGCCGGCGGCGCGCATCAGGCGCACAAACTCTGCGTGGCCAGGGCCGATGTCGACAAGAATGAAGTTGGCGCGGCTGGGCCAGCGGCGGAGGCCGGCTTTATCCAGAGCGGCCTCAAACTCTGCGCGCGCCTGAAGAACTTCGCTGACATACCAATCTAGATAAGGCGTGTCTTCGAGTGCCGGCGGCAGGCATGCAAGGGCAAGCGAATTCACGCTGTAGGGCGAGAGCACGCGACGGACCCAGCGCAACAATTCTGAGGGACCAGCGAGGACGCCCAGGCGCAAGCCGGCGAGACCGTATGCTTTTGAGAAAGTGCGCGCGACGATTAGATTGGGCAGCGCGTCAAGGAGATCGATTACCGTTTCGCCGTGGAAATGAAAGTAGGCTTCGTCGATCATCACAACTGCGTGCGGCGCACGACGTGCGAGCTCCACGATCTGTGACCGCGCGGCAACAGAGCCAGACGGGCTATTGGGATTGGCGATCGCAATGATTTTTGTGCGAGGCGTGATGGCGGCGAGCAGGCGCTCGAAAGGAAATTGCAAATCGTCCGCGGCAAGTACGGGGACCACGACCGCATTGGTCGCTGATGCATAAACTTCATACATGGTGTACGTGGGGACGGGTAGCAGAAGCTCGTCGCCAGATTCAAGAAAGGTCTCGAAGACGACGTGAATGGCTTCGTCAACACCGTTGGTGAGGGCTACTTGCGCGGCGGGAAGGCCAAGGTGCGCCGCAACGATTGCCTCCATCGGTTCGCGCTCGGGATAACGCGTGAAGTCGGCTGCGGAGATGCGTGCCAGTGCCTCGCGTACTTTCGGTGAGCAAGCGCACGTGTTCTCGTTGAAGTCGAGGCGCAGTGCGTCGCGGCTGCCGAGCGGAGGATGGTACTCCTTCATCGACTGGATGCGGACGCGTGGTCGAGGGGCGATTGTCCTGGCGGATTCAACCACGAGACCTCCTTATAAAGCGCGTACGAATGGCCTCTGCATGACCGACTAATCCCTCGGCTTCGGCGAGCAGAGCGGCTTTTGGCCCAAGGGTGCGCAGGCCTTGCGAGTTGTATTGCTGTACCGTGATGAGCTTGACGAAATCGTTGACGCTCAAACCGCCGCGCACACGCGCCATGCCGCCAGTCGGCAAAGTGTGATTGGGGCCGGAGATGTAATCGCCCAGGGGCTGCGGTGACCAGCGGCCAATGAAGACCGAGCCGGCGTTGAAGACCCAGTCGAGATCGGCGCGTGAGTCGACGGTGAGGTGTTCGGGAGCCAGCATGTTGGTGATGTCACAAGATTCTTCGTACGAGCCGGTAATGAAGACAAGGCCGTTGCGGGAAAGAGACTCGCGTGCAACCGGATTGTCGCGGCTCGAAAGCTTGGTTTCGGCGACGACGGCTTTGGCGAGATCGGGTTTGGTGGTGATGAAAATCGCGAGGGCTTCCGGATCGTGCTCCGCCTGCGCAACCAGATCGGCGGCAATATCGGCGGGGCGGCCGCGCTCGCTGGTCACAACGATTTCAGTGGGACCGGCGAGCATGTCGATCGCACAGTCAAACGCGACCAGGCGCTTGGCGGCTGTGACGTAGAGATTGCCGGGTCCTACAATTTTTTCGACTCTCTGAATCGTTGCAGTGCCATAGGCCAGAGCGGCAATCGCATGAGCGCCTCCGAGACGATAGAACTCCGTGATGCCGAGCAGATGGGCGGCTGCCAGAGTTTCCGTCGCCGGTTTGGGCGAGACCACCACGATGCGCCAAACGCCCGCAACCTGCGCGGGAATTGAGGTCATCAGCAGCGTGGACGGAAGAGGGTGACGGCCGCTGGGGACGTAACAGCCTACCGAGGAAAGGGGGCGCACGAGCTGGCCGGTCATGAGGCCGGGCACGGGACCATCGTCATTCCATGAGGATGGAAGTTGCCTGAGTGCGAAGTTGCGAATCTGGCCCTCTGCGGTGATGAGAGCTGCGCGCAACGCGGGAGAGATGACCTCCCACGCGGCGGCCATCTCTTCCGGCGTAACGCGGAGCGCCGCGGCGTCGGTGAGGTTGTCGAATTCGGCCGCATAGCGCAGCAGCGCGCGGTCGCCTTGTTTGCGCACATCGGACACGATGCGGCGGACGGCGGGCAGCACAGTATCAAGAGACGCGCCGCCGCGGCGTTGCAGCGAGGCCAGCAGTTCGGCGGCTTGGCGCTCGGATTTGCCGCAGGTCCGGATGATCTTCATGGCTTTTCTCTGGAATTACAAAACAACTTTGTTCAACGGATACTCGACGATCCCCGCGGCTCTCGCTGCTTTCAAGCGCGGAATCACGTCGCGGGCCACGCCTTCATCGAGGATGGTATTCACCGCGACCCACTCCGGATTGCTGAGCTGTGAAACGGTGGGCGAGTTCAATGCCGGCAGCACGGCGAGAACGGATTCAAGGTCGTCGCGCTTGACGTTGAGCATGAGGCCGACCTGTGATTGGGCATCGATAGCGCCACGCAGCATGAGGGCGATCTGATCGATTTTCTTGTGCTTCCACGGATTGTCGAGTGCGTCCCGGCTGGCGATAAGGTGGGTCTCGCTTTCGAGCACCGTATCGATGATTTTGAGGTGGTTGGCCTTGAGCGAGCTGCCGGTCTCAGTGACTTCGACAATGGCGTCGGCGAGCATGGGCGGCTTCACTTCAGTGGCGCCCCAACTGAACTCGACCTTGACGTTGACGTTCTTTTCGGCAAAGTAACGCTTCGTTACTTCGACCAGTTCAGTGGCCACAATTTTGCCTTCGAGGTCTTCAGCTCTCTCAAAGCCGCTGCCCTCGGGGACAGCCAGCACCCAACGCACTTTGCGGCGGCTCTGCTTGGCGTAAGTGAGCGTGGTGACGCTCGTGACGTCAAGGCCGCTCTCAACAACCCAGTCGATGCCGGTGAGACCCGCGTCGAGGACGCCGTGATCGACGTAGCGAGCCATCTCCTGGGCGCGAATCAGCATGCACTCGATCTCGCTGTCGTCTATGGAGGGGAAGTAGGAACGGCCGTCGGCGTAGATGTTCCAGCCGGCGCGCTTGAACAGAGCGATAGTGGCATCCTGCAGACTGCCCTTGGGGATGCCGAGCCTGAGTTTGTTAGCCACGGGAATCCTCTTTCCGGGTACTGGCTTGTTGATTAGCGGCATCCATTGGAAGCGGCCTGGTGAAGCAACTGACTGTACCTTCGTGGCAGACCAACCCGTCACCCTCAACTTCGACGCGGAAGAGCAACGTGTCGTTGTCGCAGTCAGTGTGAACTGAGACGACGCGCAAGCGGTTGCCGCTGGTTTCGCCCTTCATCCACAGCCTCTGGCGGGTGCGGCTCCAAAAAGTGACAAAGCCGGTCTCCAGTGTTTTGGCGTAACTGACGGGGTTGAGAAAGCCAAGCATCAGCACCTGACCGGAGCGCGCATCCTGCACAATGCCGGGAGCGAGGCCGTCCATTTTTTCGAAGTCGACCCATTCCATGGGTTTGCACCTTTGGTTTAGATTTGTGGAACGAAAAAGCCCGCCGGCGTTGATCGCCGGCGGGCTTTGGTGTCTCTTAGATCTCTCTGGCCGATTAGATCAGGCCATGGCAGTCCGCCGGCATGGAAGTCCCATGATGGGGGTGGTGAGCGTGATGGCGGCGACTCTGCATCTGTAAAGAGGCTAAGTCAAAACCTCCGCTGTGTCAAATGTTTGGGTTGCGGTTGATCGCGAAGCAGGCAGAGAATGGAGCCGTGCGAACAAGAACTCGAATTTCGGCGGCAACCGTTGCGATCGTGTTCGTGTGCCTGACCGGAGCGGCGCAGAACCAGGATCGAGACACCCGTGGCGCACCCAAAACATCGGCAAGCGCACCGCCGCCCGAGGCGCGGATCGACATCAATCATGCAAGCGTCGTTGAGTTGTTGAAGGTTCCCGGCATAACGCGCAGCTGGGCGGAGCGCATTGTGCGCTATAGGCCCTACCGCACCAAGCAGGACTTGCTGGAGAACGGCGTGGTGACCGGCGAAGTCTACGACCGCATCAAGGATCACGTGATTGCGCACCGGGACAAGCAGTGACTTTCATACTTATGCCGCGGCCGGCGCATGGGCGCCACCATGATCGTCCCCGCGCTTGAGCAGGCGGCTCAGAATCACGTAGAGCACGGGGATGAAGATCAGGTTGAGCACGGTGGAGAGCAACATGCCGCCGACGATCGTGGTGCCCACGGAACGCCTTCCAAGCGCGCCTGCGCCAGTGGCGAAGACCAGCGGCAAGACGCCGAGGATGAATGCGAACGAGGTCATCAAGATCGGGCGCAGGCGGAGTTCGGCGGCCTCAATGGCGGCCTCGGCGATGGAGCGCCCCTTGCGGCGAAGCTGCTCGGCAAACTCGACAATCAGAATTGAGTTCTTGGCCGAGAGGCCGATGAGCATGACCAGGCCGATCTGGCAGTAGACATCGTTCGATTGGCCGCGCAATGCCACGAGCCCGAGCGCGCCCAGCACGGCCGTAGGAACCGCCAGAAGAATGATGAAAGGCAAAGCGAAGCTCTCATATTGCGCCGAGAGAGTGAGATAGACGACCAGAATCCCGAGGCCGAAGATGATGAGCGCCTTGCCGCTGGATTCAATTTCGTCGAGCGTCAAACCGGTCCATGCGTAAGTCATCCCCGGCATCATCTGTTGCTTCGCCAGGTCCTGCATGGCCACCAAACCCTCACTTGAACTGTAACCGGGCGCAGCCGAGCCATCGATTTCCACTGAGCGAAACAGATTGTAGTGGGAGATCACGGGCGGCCCCGAGCTTTCGGCAACGGTGACCAGATTATCCAGCGGAATCATCTGGCCGGAGTCCGAGCGGACGTAGAAATTGTGCAGGTCTTTGGCATTCATGCGAAAGGGTTGATCGGCCTGCACGAAGACGCGATAGGTGCGGTTGTTGTAATCGAAGTCGTTCACGTACTGAGAGCCCATAAAAACGCCAAGCGTGGTGGTGATCTGCGAGAGCGGAATATTTAGCGCTTTGGCTTTGTCGCGGTCGATGGTGACCAGAATCTGCGGATCGTTGGCCGAGAAGGTGGTCAGCAGTCCGGTCAAATCCTTGCGTGCGCGGCTCGCTCCCACTATCTGGTGGGCCACACGATCGAGGTCGCTGAGCGTGTTTGTGCCCTGGTCCTGGAGAATGAACTGGAATCCGCCGAATGCGCCGACGCCGTTGACCGCGGGCGGCTGGAAGATGGCGACGATGGCTCCCGGAATCATGAAGAGCTTCGGCGAAAGGTCGGCCACGATGTCGGCAGCGGAGTGGCCTTTGCCTTTGCGCTGGTCGGAAGGTTTGGTAGCCAGAAAGATCAGGCCCGCATTCGCTGAGCCGCCAGAAAAGCTGAAGCCCATGACGGCGAAAGATCCCACCACGTCGTGGTTCTGCGCAATAATGAACTGCGCTTTGTCAGCTATTGACGAGGTGTAAGCCAGCGATGCGCCGGGCGGGGCCTGCACAATAGCGATCAGGTAGCCCTGGTCTTCCTGGGGAATGAATCCGGTGGGAACATGCTGGTACATCCAGGCGGCCCCGCCGAGCCCGGCGAAAAAGAGAAGCAGAAACAAATAGCGCAACCGAAGCGCGACATGGATGACCCTGGCGTAGCTGCGCGACATCCAGCCGATGGAGCGGTCAGCGCCGTGAATAAAACCGGCGAAGGCGCGCGACACGGGACGAATGTGAAGGAAGTCCAATTGCTTGGGGCGATCCTCTTCGCCGCGCAGGAACATGGCCGAGAGCGCGGGCGAAAGTGTAAGCGCGTTGAAGGCTGAGATGGCGATGGCGAACGCGATGGTCATCGAGAACTGGCGGTAAAGAATGCCGGTGGTTCCGGGAAAGAACGAGACCGGCACAAAGACGGCGATGAGCACGAGCGAAGTGGCGATCACGGCGCTTGTCACCTCGCCCATGGCGTGCGATGTGGCCTCGTGCGGATCGGAGTGCTCCATGGCGATGTGGCGCTGCACATTTTCAATTACGACGATGGCGTCATCGACCACGAGTCCCGTGGCCAGCGTGATGCCGAACAGCGTAAGGGAGTTGATGGAGAACCCGAACAGCTTGATGAAGGCGAAGGTGCCGATCAGCGACACCGGAATGGTGACGGCGGGAATGATGGTGGCGCGCCAGTCGAGAAGGAAGAGGAAGATCACCACGATGACGATGGCGATGGCCTCCGCCAGCGTGACCAGCACTTCGTGAATGGAGTCGCCGACGATGGTGGTGGAATCGAAAGCGATGGCGTATTCAAGGCCCGGCGGAAATCTCTTGGAAAGCTCGACCAGCGCGGCCTTTGCATTGCGGTCTACATCCAGCGCATTGGCGTTGGAGAGCTGTTGCACACCGATGCCGATGGCGGGAAAGCCGCTGTACTTGAGCGACGAGCTATAGTCCTCAGCGCCCACCTCGGAGTGTCCCACGTCTTTCAGCAGCACCAGGCCGTTGGGCGAGTTCTTCAGAATGATGTCGTCAAAGGCCGCCGGATCGCTGAGCCGCCCGACCACGCGCACCGGGACCTGGAACATTTGCGTGCCGTTGGATGGCGGCTGGCCAAGCTGCCCGGCGGGGATCTCGACGTTTTGCTCCAGCAGCGCATTGACCACGTCGGTGGCCGTCAGACTGCGAGCCGCCAACCGCAACGGGTCAAGCCAGATGCGCATGGCGTACTTGCGCTCGCCGAAGATCACTACGTCGCCCACGCCCGGCACGCGCTTGAGCGCGTCCTTCACATAAACGTCGAGATAGTTGGAGATAAATTCATTCGAATAGCGATTGTCGCGGGTATAGAATCCCGAGCCGAAGACAAAGTTCTGACTAACCTTGACGATACTGATGCCGGCGGCGTTGACCGCGGAGGGCAGCCGCCCCTGCACGCTGGCCACGCGATTCTGCACATCCACGGCGGCGATCGAAAGGTCATATCCGGTTTGGAATGAAATGCTGATCGTACTTACGCCGCTGTTGGTGCTCGAGGAGCTGATGTAGCGCATCCCCTGCACGCCGTTGATCGATTCTTCCAGAGGAATGGTTACCGCCTTCTCGACCGTGTCGGCGTTGGCTCCGACATAGGAACTGGTCACGGAAACCTGCGGCGGGGCCAGATTTGGATACAGCTCAATGGGAAGCGTAGGAATGCACACCGCGCCGGCCAGAATGATCAGCAGCGCGCACACGGTGGCGAAGACAGGCCGGCGGATAAAAAAATCGACAAACAAAGTGAGCCTTCCTTTTTGCTGACTATGGGCGCGGAACGACTATCGCGCGGCGCTGCTTTCCGGTTCGCTGCCGGAGGCGCATGATCCGTTGTGCCTCAGGCGCCGGGCAGTGGCATAACCGGCATGCCGTTGACCAGGAACTGGGTGCCGGATACGATCACCCGGTCGCCCACATTCAATCCCGATGAGATGGAGTAGGTGTTGCCCACCGTATCGCCGAGCGTGACCGGTGTCTGAACCGCCGCGGTGTGCCCATTCTGCTGGCGAGCCACGAACACGAAGCTTTGTCCGCCCTGACGGCTCACGGCGAGCACAGGGACGACCGCCATGGGCGTGGTGCTCCAGATGATGCGCGCCTTCACCATCTCGGCATTGCGCAGAATCTCGGGCGTGGCGTGCACAGGGGCCTTGACCAGAATCTCCTGAAGCGTGCTGTCTACTTCAGGCGAGACAAAATCGATCTTCGTCTTTTCCAGCAGCTTGCCGCTGGTGTCCAACAGTTCGACGCTCAGCCCCTGCCGCACCTGGGCGGCGCGCTCGGTGGGTACGTAGATATACGCTTCGAGATCCTGGTTTTCATCCACCGTGGTCAACACGGTGGTGGTGGCAACGTAGTCGCCCACATGCACCGGAATGTCGCCGACCACGCCGTCAAACGGGGCGCGGATGCTGTAGTAGGCCAGTTGCTGTTCCTGCGTGTTGCTCATGGCGGCGGCCGATTGGTAATCCGCCTTGCTGTTATCAAAGGCCTGTTGCGCCTGCTCGAATGCGTCGCGGCTGATGATGCCCGCTTCAAAGAGTTTGCGCTGCCGGTCGAGCTCTGACACGTTGTAGTCGTAGAGCGCTTTCTTTTGCCGCTCCGTGGCGCGCTGCGAATCGACCGTCGCCACTTGATGCTGCGGGTCGACTTCCATCAGCAACTGGCCCGCCTTCACGCGGTCTCCCGAACTCACGCGAATCTGCGTCAGCTTTCCTTCCACCTGAGACTGTATGGTTGCGGAGCGGCGCGATTTGATGGTGGCCACATACTCGCTGCTCTGCGGCACCGGAGACAGCGTGACGGCCACCGTCTGCACCGGCATGGGCTGCATCCCCGCTCCGCCCGGGGCCACCGGCTTTTTCTGGCAGCCCGTAGCCGCAAAGCCCGCGAGCACCAAACAACCTATCCCTACCATGCGTCTCAACGTGCTGATCCTCACTTTGACTTTCCTGACTGAAATTTCCTTCACTCGAACCGCCTCTGTCTTGTGCCCGACGGTCGATAGCTTCGATTTGTTCCGGCCCCGATTAGTTCCGGAATGATTTGCGCTTTGGATCGTAGAACTACTTTGTCAGTTGGTACTTCCGATTCTGCGAACGGTCCGGGCCGGGAAGAGCCTGACGGCCGGAAGAAAATTGCCTTAACTCATTGCCGTCTCTATCTGACGCACCTGAAGCGGCCGATGACGCAAAAAAACTTCGCCGGACATTCGTTTCGGGGGGGGAGGCGGCTAGCCGCGTGAACCCAGCAGTTTGCCCATCCGTTTGAAGGATACAGGCTCGCAGGCCAGCGCTTTAGCCCTGGGACATTCAACGCCACAAAATCATGTGGGCTTCAGCGCCTGCGGGACGGTGAGCTCTCAAGCTGACGCGCCACCGGACTGCGCCTCATTTTTTGACACGACCCTCCCAAGTTGTTAGCCTTCATAAGGGCGCTCCCGGCCAATTCTGGCCGCTTCTGGCCCTTCTCCAGCGTCCCCGTCGTCTAGTCCGGCCTAGGACACCGCCCTTTCACGGCGATAACACGGGTTCAAATCCCGTCGGGGACGCCAACAAAACAAAAGACTTAGACGAAATCCCCAACTTCGCCGCCGGTCCAAAAAGGTCCATTAAGAACTTCAATCCTCCGCTGGACCCTTATCAGACTTGAAAACCAGTCTCGCTACTTTGCTCTGCGCGCTGCGCTTGATGTCCGTCACCGCCTGCGCGTAGAGGTTCATGGTCACGCTACTGTTGGCATGTCGCAACAACTCCTGCACGGTCTTCACGTCCTCACCATGCGACTTCAGGATCGTCGCGTAGGAATGGCGGAACGTGTGCCATCCCACTTTTCCGGTGATCTCGGCCGCCTTGAGAGCAGGCCGAATGTACACGCGGAAAATGGAAAAGGACCAGTATGGAAGCTCTCCTCTGCTGGCTGGACTGGCAAATACCCAGTCGTCATCCATCGGGTAGGGCGACCGTCTGCGCCACATCAGAAGAACCTCGGCC
>Ga0182024_10000586_pt1 | contig 94673 bp, 90 predicted proteins | sample P32metaG_FD_120480 | JGI IMG/M metagenome (GOLD analysis project Ga0182024, IMG submission 120480) | Permafrost microbial communities from Stordalen Mire, Sweden - P3-2 metaG (Illumina Assembly) | ecosystem: Environmental > Terrestrial > Soil > Wetlands > Permafrost | place: Sweden: Stordalen... | reverse complement strand
GTCCGGCGCTCGCGCTGATCGTTCTGCTCACCGCGCAGATCTGTCTCGGTGCGATTACCATCTGGAGTCGCCGCGCGGTGCTGCCGACCACCTCGCACGTCGCGATCGGCGCCGCGGTTTTGGTGACGAGCCTCACGATAACGATCCGGTCCTGGCGGCTGTTCGGCATCCGCCGCGCACGAACGATTTCGCATCGCGTCGCGAATTCCGAACTCCTCGACCACCGGCAGGTCACCGCATGAGTGCACGTTCCGCGATAATTGAGACGCGTTTTTACGCGGCGCGCACTCGCGCGGCGGAGTATCTCGAACTCACCAAGCCGCGCGTCACCGCGATGGTGCTGGTGACGACGCTCGCCGGGTACTATCTCGGCGCCGCGGGATCGTTCGAACCGATCGTCGCGCTGAATCTGCTGATTGGAACCGCGCTCGCATCGGGCGGCACGCTCGCGCTCAATCAGTACATCGAGCGTGACACCGACGCGATGATGGATCGCACGCGCTATCGGCCGATTCCCGACAAGCGCATCGACGCGACCGACGCGATGTGGTTCGGCATCCTCGCGACCGGCGCCGGACTGGGATACCTGCTGCTCACAGTGCATTGGCTATCTGCAGTCGTCACCGCGGCGATCGCGGTCAGTTATCTCTTCGCCTATACGCCGCTCAAGCGGATGTCGTGGAGTTGCAACATCGTCGGCGCGATTCCGGGCGCGCTGCCGCCTGTCGCCGGATGGGCTGCCGCGAAAGGGAGCCTCGGCCTCGAGCCGTGGCTGCTGTTCGGCATTATGTTTCTGTGGCAGCTCCCGCATTCGCTGTCGATCGCGAAGATCTACCGCGCGGATTACAAGCGCGCGCGGCTATGGCTAATCCCACTCGATCGCGATGACGCGTATCCCGAAAATCCGCTCATCGTCGTGTCGTGCATTATCCTTATCGTGGTCGGCGCGATGCCTACCATCATGGGATTCGCGGGAGTCGCGTACCTGATAACATCCGTCGCGCTCGGAGGCGCGATGCTCGCGGCGGCGGTGCGGCTGGTGCGCGGACCCGAGACCGCGGCCGCGGCGCGCCGCGTGATGTTCACCTCATTGTTTTATCTTCCGCTGGTCCTGCTGGTGATGGTGCTGGACAGGATCTAGATGAGAATAGCTATGCCGACCAATCTGGTAACTCGCGACGATACGCGCGAACAGAACCGCAAGGTGCTGATGATCATTTTTGGCGTCATCGCGTTGCTGGTCGCGGTTTCGATCGTCACAATCCTGGTGAAGAATTGAAATGGCGGAGTCTCGCGCAATGCCGGCCAAAGTAAGGCCACTGATAGCTCCGGCGAGACGCCCTCGTCGCGATGTGTTCGATGGCGACGGCGCGACCGAGCCCATCATCTCGAGCGGCAAGATCGCGATCCTGATGCTGATCGCGAGCGAGTTGATGCTATTCAGCGGTCTCATCGGTTCGTTCATCGTCTATCGGGGCGAGTCGCCATTCTGGCCGCCGCCGGGACTGCCGCGCCTTCCGATCTTTGTCACCTGGCTCAACACTTTCGTGCTGTTGACCAGCGGTGTGACGATGTACCTTGGTGTACGCGCGGTTCATCAGAACCGTCAGCGGATATTGCGCCGATGGCTCGGGATCACGGTGATACTTGGTGCCGCTTTCCTCGCAATCCAGGGAAGTGAATGGGTGCGGTTGGTAGCGCACGGGTTGAAGCTATCGAGTGGCACCTACGGAGCAACCTTCTATACTTTGATTGGATTGCACGGCGCGCATGTGACCGCCGCGGTGATATGGCTCGCATGCATCGCGATCTTTGCTATGCGCGGACGCTATAACGGAAAGAATGCGGAAGCTGTGGAAATTTGCGCCATCTACTGGTACTTCGTGTGCGCGATTTGGCCCGGGCTTTTTGTGCTCGTTTATCTGACTTAGTATCGCGGAGGAGTATCGGCGATGCGTACTGAAAAACTACTTGCGATAGCAACTGGCCTCACTTCAGTGACTATTGCAATCGCGCCGCGAGTTGCCTGTGCGTGCGCTACCTGTGGACTAGGCTCCAATGATGTTGCCGGTCATGCGTTCAGGAGCAGCGTAATTTTCTTGATGGCAGTGCCCTACACTACCGTCGCGCTAATCGGCGGAGCCTTTTACCTGACGTGGCGCAGAGCGCATCGTCGCGATGACCGATCAATTGCAAATTCGCCCAAACACTAGCGAACTAAGATCAACGGACAAACATCCAGATGATTGGCATGATGGGGTTCATTCACTGGCCCCGCGAAGATAGGGGAGAGACTCTATGAGCGAGGCCGCAGCACTAGATACGCACGCCGAGGGATTCCACGATGAGTCGGAACCCTCGCTGACCCCAGGAAATACCGGCAAGCTCGGAATGTGGGTGTTCCTGGCTGGCGACGCGATGACCTTCGGCGCCGGCATCGCGGCTTATGGGGCGCTGCGATGGTACAACGTTAACTGGCCGAATCCCGCGGACTGGCTCGGCATCACGCTTACCGCGGTGATGACGTTCATCCTGATCTGCTCCAGCTTGACGATGGTTGAAGCGCTATCCGGCGTACAGCGCGGCAACATCAAACGGATGCAGTTTTTCCTGGGTCTGACGGTGGTCGGCGGGCTAATCTTCCTCGGGTGTCAAGCCTCGGAGTGGCATCACCTCATCTGGGGCGAGGGCCTCTCGATCAAGACCAGCCTCTTCAGCGCGACGTTCTTCATCCTGACCGGATTCCATGGAATGCATGTTTCTGGCGGAGTGATCTATCTTGCCACGCTGCTACTCCGTTCGTTCGGCAAGGAAGCGACCGCGCACGAAGCGAAACTGGTCGAGGTAGCGGGACTGTACTGGCACTTTGTCGATTTGGTGTGGATTCTGATCTTCACATTCGTATATCTCATTTGAACTGCGAAAACTCAGTGGGAGAGTTATAAGCGATGGCAGAAACCGCAGCAGTACACGCACCGCATGGCGCAGTTGAGCATCACGATGGGCCCAGCTACATCGCGGTCTTTATATATTTGACATTACTCACTGGCGCCGAGTTGGGTGTGTATGGAATGGGTCTTCCCAAGACCGTCATGGTCGGCGCGCTGGTCGCACTCGCGCTTACGAAGGCCGCGCTGGTTGCGATGTTTTTTATGCATCTGGCGATGGAGCGCAAGGGACTCTGGATCATCGCCGTGATCCCGCTCGTGATCGTAGCATTCTGCTACCTTATGTTACGGCCCGATCTCAGCCGGCGTTCATGGGCGAGTCATCAGGAGGATGTCGTCATCGGTCATCACGAGGAACCGGCAGAAGCGCTGCCTCAAATCCCGCAAGGCAAGGCACTTACGAATGCCGATCAGCCGGCTGATTCGCAAGTAGGACAGCCAAATGCCGCGCCGGCCGGAGGAAATAGCCCGTCCGGAACCGCAGCCTCGCCGGCGCCCGAAGGAGGCGCCTCGCCGAGCGCGCAATCACAGCCGGCCGCGCCATAGAAGCAACCAACATCGCCAATATCGAGCCGAAATAGTCAGAAACCGATACGCCCGCCGCACTATCGCGACGGGCGTATCAACATCAGGAATATAGTGTTTTCGATATACTCACTCGCGCCGCTCAATGCGATCCTGAACTCGATCGCAACTATACTTCTGCTCGCGGGATTCTACTTCATCAAGCATCGCCGCATCCGGGCGCATCGCTTTTGTATGATCTCCGCGGTGTGCGTATCCGCGGCGTTTCTCACTTCCTATCTCATATTCCATTACGAGGTGGGCGACATACTATTCACCGGGCAAGGTTGGATTCGCCCAGTATACTTCTCGATACTTATTCCGCACGTGATACTTGCCGTAACGATCCTGCCGCTCGCCCTGACCACATTGTATTTCGGCCTTCGCGGCAAGTTCATCAAACATCGTCGGATTGCACGATGGACTTGGCCACTATGGGTCTACGTATCAGTGACCGGCGTCATCGTGTACCTGATGCTCTACCAGTTCTATACGCCGAATCTCCCGCCACTCAGATAATCAAGCCTTTGCGCTAGGGCGGCTGGAGACTGACTCGTGCCATCGCGCGAGGTTCTTTTGATTGGGTTGGATGCGAATGTCGGTCGGCCTGCCAAAATCGATTCCTACTAGCCCGGTGATGTCCGCGATCGTGAAGCGGTCGCCCGCGATATAGGGGCGCTTCGCGAGCTCGCCATCGAGCCATTCGAGGCGTTTCAGCGCTGCGTTCTTGCAAATCTCCCCGTACTCCGGGACCTGCGGTATCCGGCCCTTGAAGAACGCGCTGGTGTTGCGGAACGCGCCCGCCGTCATGCTCAGGATCTCGATCTCCATCCGTCGATTCCACATCTCGACGATCGCGGCGTCTTTCGCATCGATCCCCATCAGGCGCGGCTCGGGCTGGATGCCTTCGAAGTAACGGCAGATAGCGACCGACTCGGCGAGTTCGGTTCCGTCGTCGAGTTCCAGCACCGGCAGTCCGCCCATCGGATTGATCTTGAGGAATTCGGGCGAGCGATTTTGTCCTTTCGCAATATCGATCTGCTCGTAAGGAATCTTGATCCCCTTCTCGGCGAGAAAGATCCGAACACGGCGCGGATTCGGCGCCCCAGTGAATTCGTAAAGTTTCATGTCCTCATCCTCCATCGAATACTAAGTTGCAAAATGCAACTTGCGATATCTACCGCCGAACGCTGATGAAGGCAACCATGAAAAACTCACAGCACCTCGCGCCGATCGATGACGCGTCGCGCCTTGAACTCGGTTTTCGGAAGTGTGCCGGGCGTCACCAACCGGATGCGCGGCCGCAGCTCGCATTGGCGGATGACTTCGGCCGCGATCAGTTCGATCAGCCGCTCGCCCTGGCTCGCAGGCAGGTGGTCCCGCGTCTCGGCCACGATCGTGAAAGTGTCCATCACGCCGTCCTTCTCGAGCACGATCTGAAACTCGTCGGCGAGGAGGTCGAATCCCCGCACGACTTGCTCGATGACGCTTGGGAAAAGCTTTTGCCCGCGAATGTTGAGCATGTCGTCCGCGCGCCCCACGAAGCCGCCGCGAGCGCGCGCCATCGTGCGCCCGCATACGCATCGATCGTAATCGAGCGTCGTGAAATCGCCGACCACGAAGCGCAACTGCGGCGATCCTTCCGAGTTGATGTTGGTGACCACGGTGAGGCCGGTCTGCCCGACGGGAACCGGCTCCATCGTCACCGGATCGACGGTTTCCCAGATTTGCAGGTCCTCCTGCACGTGCGTGGAAACCGGATCGAGTTTGAGGCCCTCGCGGCACGTTACGGCCCATCCGCCCGGAACCGCCTCGGTGCATCCAAAGACGTCGTGGAACTCTGCGTCCCAGGTCTGTTCGATGCGCCGCCGCGTCGAGGGAATTCCCGACGCCGGCTCGCCGCCGCAGATCACCTTGGCGATCGAACTCGACGACGGATGCAGTCCCGCATTGCGCATCGCGTTGGCGAGATGAAGCGAGTACGACGGCGTCGCTACCAGCAAATTCGGCTGGTAGAGCTGGATCATCTGCACCCGGCGCTCGGTCTGCACGCCGCCCGGAATCACCGTGACATGCATCAGGTTGAGCGCGTAATGCGTCGACCAGAAAAACACATGCGGGTTGTAGTTCGTGCAAGTCAGCGCGGTGTCGCCGGCGCGGATGCCCATCGCATAAAGAGCGCGGGCGCTGGTGCGCGCCCAGATCTCGCGATCGAGCGCCGTGTAGCGAAACGAGCGCGGCGTGGTAGTCGTGCCCGAGGTCGAAAAGACCATCCAACCTTGCTTCGCCCAGGTGCGATCGTCGATCGGCGTGTAGCTACCCCATGGCGGATTTTTCGCCACGTCGTCGGCCATCGCGTTCTTGGTGGTAAGGGGGAACCGCGCGAGGTCGGCGACAGTTCGGATGTCGTCGGGGCGCATTTTCGCGGCGCGGAATTTCTCGCGATAGAACGCGCTGTGCTCGTACAGGTAGGGAAGCATCGCGCGCAGTTTTTCAGTCTGGATGTCGCGCAGCCTCGTGCGCGAGGCGGTCTCGAACTGTGGCGCCCAGTATTTCCTCGAGGCCGGCTCCTCGGTGCCGCCCATATATTCGACCAGCAGCGCGAGCCATCTCTCGCGCGAGTCGAGCCTCCGCGACCTCGTGCGCGCCTTTTTAGCTTTCTTCATCGCGCGCGATTCTCACACGAGCCTTGTCATGAATTCTATCCTGGCGTTCGAGGTCCTTCGCTGAGCCTCAGGACACTGCTCGACGATGTCTCGCAGTGGGTTTGTCTTTTGCACTTCCGCATGGTTGTTCGGTACGACTTTCTCGCAGCCCGCTCAGAAAAGCCCTTGATTTTCCTCGATCATTTGGCTTCGTTTGGTAATTTCTGCATGATCGCGCACCTGCTCGGTGGGTTCGTTTCGGCAGTTGTTGGCGGAGGGGGGTAGCCACGTTTGCCTCGACGAAATGGCTTTGTTTTCGCGATTTACAAACCTGGCGATGTTGCTGATTTGTGCGACCTCTTTCTACAAAGTCCTTGATTTGGCTGGATAATTTGGCTTCGTTCCGTAATTTTCATCGCAAGAGAGCGCGACCTAGTGGGTTTGTTTTTGCCATTCGTCAGATTGCGCGCGGGCCGGGAAAGGGAGGGAAAAGCAGCTGCGGCGTCCAAAAACTGAGGCTCCTTACGGTCGCGCGATCGCGCAACCGGACCTTGATTATACCCTCGTTGAAAGACGAACGCTTTGGCAGAGGCGGGGGCAGGGGACGGCAGGTCGAGCAGACGGAACAGGAAGCTCAGCGATTTTGTTCGTCGAACTTCACGTTGAAGCCATTTGCGATTTCGTGCGCCTCTTTGATTTTGGCGTCGTCGGTACTGGAAATCGCAATCGAATTGTCGCCCAGCGAAACGCAATCTCCGTTCGGAGTTCCCAGGTAGCCACCCCAATTCAGCACCATCATCAGAAGAAAGAGACCCCACATGAGGGCATTCTCCTCGTGATCCTGCGCCGTTCGGGTGTCGTAGTCATTTCGGTCATATGCACTCGACTGAAACAGATGGCCCGGGGCGTCAATAATGTGCCGGGTCTCGCCGCAGCTACGCCGAACTCTCTCGAATAAGATCGTTTGGTCCGGAGGATACGTTTCCCAGTTTGTAAGCCACAGCATTCGCTCGCACCCGCTTGGCAGCCAGTCAACGAGCTGCGTCGAAAGGGAACTTACCCTCGATACGTCGAGCTCTAGGTTGGAAAGGAAGATGCGTCGCCTCTTCGGTGAGCGCTGTAAGAATGAAACGGTCCGGTGCTGGCCGATCTTAGCGCCCATCGCCGCAAACCACGCTTCGGACTCGGAGTAGGTTAAGCACCGCATGTAGCTACGTCATCCTGCTTCGATAAGAGCGCGTCTTATGGTCAACCTTGTACCGCCGCTCATTCCTTTCGGCGGCGAGTAGTACATGGTCGAGTATCTTCCCAGCCGAAGTACGAGACCAGTGGGTTATTAAGTCGCAATTAAGAGAGGGGCGGCGCGCGATGCGCGCCGCCCCCTACACATTATCAGAGCACAGACTGAAGTCTGTGCTACATCATTATCTCACTGCAGAAACGCATTGACAGCCTTGCAGAAGGCCTCCTGCTGCTCATACGGCAGCATGTGGCCCGCCTCCGCGATCTGCTGTTCTTTCGCACCCGCGATGCGCTTGGTGAACTCCTTCGCATACACCGGAGGAATCAGCTTGTCCGATGCGCCCCACAACACCAGCGTCGGCGACTTGATGCGATAGGCGCGTTTCTTCAGTCCGCGATCCGGAATCGGCCACAGGAACTTGCTCGCAGTCGAAAACCGCTTCACCCGCTCGACGTACATCGCTTCGAGCGCCTTGAAGTCGGTCGGGATCGCGCCAAATGCCTGCGCCATCGGACTTTTCGGATCATGGAACATCAGCGGCGCGATCTCATCGAGCTTGGCCGCGAACAGATCGGGAATCGGATGCTCGTCGAGCCAGAAGCCCGCGGGTGCGACCAGCACCAGCTTTTTCGCGCGGCTGTTATCGAGCGCTGCGATTTCCGCCGCGAGCATCCCGCCCATCGAATGCCCGACGATGTTGGCGGTCGGGATTTTCAACTCGTCCATCAGCTCGTGATAGAAGAGCGCCGCATCGATGACATCATCTATATGCTCGTTGCCGGTCGATTCGCCGTATCCGGGAAAATGCGGCGCATAGACCTTATGCGTTTTGCCCAGCTCTTCGAGGAACGGGTCGACGCCGAACAGGCCGCCCGCGCCATGGACGAACAGCAACGGATCGCCGTTACCGAATTCCCACATCTCAATCGAAAACTTACCGCCGAGAAGTTGCTTGGTTGTTTTCATTACTTCGCACTCCGGGTGTCGGCGTTCGCGCCGTTGGGACGCGCGTGTCCGTTGGTATGCTTCGGCAGCTTGAGCTCGAAGTTAACCGGCGCCGGAATCGCGCGCTCGGAAGCCGGCATCGGGTTCGCCGACCACTTGTCTTCATGGTCACTCCACAGGTCGCGCAGATACGGCATGCACTCGCGCGCGAACAGCTCGGTGCTCTTGGTGACCAGCTCCGGAGGCATCGAGCCGAGCTGCATCAGCATCATGAGATGGCCGCAGTTGAGCGACTTCATCGCCTCGCGCAGACGCTCGCGCACGGTCTTGGGCGATCCCGCGATGACGTAGCCCTGATCGAGGAAGTCCTTCCACTTGAGTCCTTCGCGGCGCAGAGCGGCCTGATCGCCCACCTGGCCGAGGATGCCGGCCTTGATGGTTTTGACGGTGCGATATCCGGGTGCGTCGGCGAAGCCGTCGTACACGTGCAGGCATCGATTGTAGAAGTAGTCCATGTGCGGGGCGTAATCGCGCTCGGCCTGCTCATCGGTCTCGGAAACGGCGACCACCTGCGCGAATCCCATCGAGTAGGGATTGAGCGGCTTGCCCATCTTCGCCATCACTTCCCAGTAGCCGTCGGCGACTTTCTTGCCGGCGATATACCCGAAGTAGGAAAGGAAGCTGTAGTTGTAATCATTCCTCGCGCAGAAGTCCCAGGTCTCGACCGAGCCGCCACCCGGAATCCAGATCGGCGGATGCGGCTTCTGGATTGGCTTGGGCCACAGATTCACATACCGCAGCTTGGTGTACTTGCCGTTGAAGGAGAACATCTCCGTTTCCTTCCACGCTTTGACGATCAGATCATGCGCCTCGTAGTACTTCTCGCGCAGGGTGGCGGGAATTTCGCCGTAACAGAAGTTAGTGTCCATCGAGGTGCCGACCGGGAAGCCCGCGACGAGGCGCCCGCCCGAAATGACATCGAGCATCGCGAATTCCTCGGCCACGCGAATCGGCGGATTGTACAGCGCGATCGAATTGCCCAGGACTACGATGTTGGCGTTGCGGGTGCGGCGCGCGAGCGAGGCCGCCATGATGTTCGGCGACGGCATCATTCCATAAGCGTTCTGATGATGCTCGTTAATGCCGAGCCCGTCATAGCCCATCTGATCGGCGAATTCGAGCTGATCGAGGTAATCATTATAAAGCTTGTGCCCGACTTTTGGGTCGTAGAGGTTTTGTGGAATGTCGACCCATACGCTGCGGTACTTGTCCTTGAAGTCCTCGGGCAGGTACCGATATGGCATCAGATGGAACCAGGTAAATTTCATATGCTCTCCTTGCGGCGTCCGGCCGCCTTCCCGCTCAGGCGTTGGCCGTGGCGGCTGAATCTTGTGGAAGTCCCTTCTCGCTCGTTTGTCTATTTTTAGTGGCACGGGCTTTAGCCTGTGCTCCATTCCCATTGCCGTTTTCATGGTGCGCCGCGAGTGCCTGCGCGGCATTAAGATGAAACTCGAAAGCCTGTTCGACGAGATTGTCGGGACTGAGCCCGGTGACCTCGCGAAAGGTGTTGTCCTGTCCGGTGAGCAGGAACGCGCCATTGATGCTCGCCCACAAAATAGATGAGGTGGTCGCGAGATCCATGACCTGCGGTATCAAACCGATTTCATAAACCCTACCGACCGAAGCTTCCCATTGCTCGAAAGCCTTGTGGCCGAGGCTGAGTACGCGATTGTAATGCTCGATTTCGGACTTGCGCTTCAGGCGCTTACGAATCCGCGCATAGCCCACCGATTGATGAATCAGGAATAGCTCGCGCGAGTTGTTCAGATAAACGATGTAGGCACGCGCCATCGTGCGCAGCTCGGCCAGCGGATCGAGGCGGGAGGCCTGAATGGCAGCATAGCGCGTGGTGAGCTCCTCGATACGTTCGGCCGTGAGCTGAAGGAAGAGATCATCGCGAGAATGGAAATATAGATAGATAGTGCCGACTGCCACCTCGGCGGCGCGCGCAACCATCTCGATAGTGGCGCTATCAAGGCCGTGCTTCGCAAACACGGATGCGGCGGCTTCGAGGATTGTCTGGCGGCGGGCGCGTCGTTCGCGCCCTTTGCGTTCTTGTACGCTCATTTATGAGTGGCAACTGAATGGTGCTTCAGTTTCTGAACTTCAACTCATACCGTCGAGAACGGCATCTGTCAAATCGGTGCTGGGACTTCGATGTGTCGCATCTCAGGCTACGGAATGATGGAGTTTGCCATCAAAGATGCCAACGGTTATTTCCTCAGCTTTGGACAACAGATCGATTAGTCACGTCGCATTGTTGACAGTCCTCGATAGTGGCGTACTGTAGCGGCTGATTCGATCGGGGAAGCCGGTGCGAGGCCGGCACTGCCCCGCAACTGTATGGAGCGCATTGCGCTCCGAGTCAGGAGACCGATCGAATCAACGGAGCCGTTGAACCTTCGCGGGTGAGGGAGGCTTCAGGAACGTCGTCCGCCATCTTTGCCGTCCTGCGCAGTCCCGGCCGACCGATCCTGTCCACCTGAGAAGTGCTCAACCGCTTTCGGCGCGTTGTAGGCATTGATGGGCAGCGACCAGACAAAAGACCAAAGCTTCGATGACACCGTGTCGCGCTCGGGTGACACGGCTCGGCGTCATGGCTTAGCGTTCATCGCGTCGGCGGCGGCGCATGCGATCATTCTAATTGTGCTGGTGTTCATGCTTCCCGAGCCGGAGCGACCCCATCATGACTGGGTGCTCGCGTACCTGGTGGAGTTCGACCGCCCAGCCACCCCCGGGAAGGGAGCTGGCGCGCGTGATGCGCGCGCCGGCTCCCTTCCCGCCCCGGCGCATGCAGAGGCGTCGGCGGCATCGCCGCCGACGCCTCTGCATGCGCATCGCCGCGCCGCGCGCGCACAGGCGCAGCCGGAGCGCGCGGCGCGCCAGCATACGGTGGCAATCAAGGCGACGCCGGATACCGGCGACGCCGCGATTGCCGCGCGGAGGGAGGAGTCTGAGGTTCCCGCCAAGGCGGGAACCTCAGACTCCCGCATCGGAGTGAGAGCGGCACCGCCGCTGTCACTCGACGCGCGCGCCGGTGCCGGTCGCGGCGATGCTGCGACCGGCACCGGATCAGGGTCATCATCGGCGCACGTCGAATACGGCCAGAATCCAGTTCCGATTTATCCGATCGAGGCCCGCCGGCGGGCCGAGCAGGGCACGGTGCTGCTGCACGTCCAGGTAGCAGCGGATGGCTCGGTGGCGCGAGTTGAGATTGCAGAATCGTCCGGGTTCGATGCGCTCGATGAGAGCGCGATCGAAACGGTGCGGACGCGATGGCGATTCGTTCCGGCGCGGCGCGAGGGTAACGCGATCGAGAGCTGGTGTGAGGTTCCAATCCGATTTGCCCTGACCGAAGCGAACGCGCAGTGAGGTGCCTTGGGCGTCGGAGCGGTGGATTGTGCTGCTCGCATCAATTTAAACATCAGAAAACCCGTGCTATAGAGCTTGGCAAAAGGTGTATATGGAATCTGGGGGTAAGAGACCATGTCTGGAAAGGTGATGAGGAAGGGTTTCGCGATTTTGGCGGGAACGCTTTTTCTCGGCACGCTTTTGATGCCGGCGAGTGCGAGCGCTTTTGAAGTTAAAAAGATGCTGCCCGGTGGTGAAAGCTCTGGCGGTAGGGGTGGAGGCGGTGGTGGGGGCGGAGGAGGCGCCTCGGCTCCCAATCCGATGAGCAAGGCGCAGCAGCAGGCGCTACAGGATGCGGTCGCTAACGACTCCGAATCGTTCCTCGGTCAGGAAAGTGAAAAGAAGGCATCGGGTGAGCCTTATGTCGACCTCGAGCACGCGAAGCCGCACATCTTTCCATCCGGCAGTAGTGTCACCGTCAAGCTCCAGGCCGACTCATATAAGGCTAAGGGTAAGAAGTCGGGTGACCAGAAGTCCCTAGTCATGAAGTACAAGGCCAAGGGCAACAACTACGTGCTAGACGGCGATCCGACGTGGGAAGACGCCGCGAAGACGAAGTGATTCCTAAGGCCGCGCTTCAATCACCAGGTTGAAGGGCGTCTGAGTCGTGATACGGAAGCGGCTGAATCCTCCCGCCGTTATGACCTCACGCAGCCGCTTCGGTCCTGCCTGGGTGCCGAGCGCGAGGCCTACCTCCTGCGCGCGCGAGGCAGGTGTGCAAATCATCGTCGAGGCCGAGTAGAACATTCGTCCGACCGGATTGAGATTTGCCGTAAGGTCGTCGTTCGCGAACGGCTCGACGATCATCCAGGTGCCGTCCGGCTTCAAGGCGGAAAGCACATGCGCGGCGGCGCCGACCGGATCGCCCATATCGTGCAGGCAGTCGAAGCAGGCGACGAGGTCGTAGCTTCCGGGAAAATCTTTGGCGGCGCCTTTTTCGAAACGCACCCGATCCGCAATTCCTGCCTCGCGCGCGACCTCGCGAGCGCGATCGACGGACGGCTGATGGAAGTCGAAGCCGGTGAATTGCGATTTCGGATACGCCTTCGCCATCAGAATTGTTGATGCGCCGTGACCGCATCCCACGTCAGCGACATTCGCGCCGTGCTCTAGCTTCGCCACGACGCCATCCAGAGTGGGAAGCCAGCTCGAGACGAGATTGGCGGCATAGCCGGGACGGAAGAAGCGCTCGGTGCCGCGAAACAGGCATGCGTCATGCTCGCCCCATCCCACGCCCTTGCCGGAGCGAAACGCCTCGGAGATTTTCGGCTCATCACGCATCATGGCGGCGGCGATGTCGAATGCGCCCGGCACGAACAGCGGACTGTTTTCGTTGGCGAACGCCATCGCCTGCTCTTCGGTCATGAAGTATCGCTTAGCTGCCGCGTCGTAGGAGATGTACCCAGCAGATGCCTGCGCCGCGAGCCACTCGCGAACGTAGCGCTCAAAAGTTCCGGTGCGCGAGGCGAGTTCCTCCGAGGTCGCCGGACCCTTCTCTGCGAGCGATTTGTAGAGTCCGAGGCGATCTCCGATCAGTACCAGGGCAGCGCCGAATGCGACGCCCATGTCACCGACCATCCTTTGCGCGAGTTCCTGGAATTTTGCGGGATCGATAGCCATTGCAGTCCCTCCCTTCGGCATGATTGGGCCATTTTATATATACGGAAGTAACGGTGCATCGGCGTTGAGCAGCATCGCGCCGACCATCGCGAGGGTTTTGCGTTGCGACACGATATGCTGGCAGAAGGTTTCCGCATCGCGCAGTGCCCGATCGAGCGGACTTCGCTCCGAATAGATGGCCGCAGATCCAACCGAGTCATAGAGCATCCGGATGATATCGCGGGCGGCTTGCGCCGCATTGACACGCGAGAGCCAGGCATCGGCGCGCTCGCGGACGCTAGGCTGTTCGTTCTTCTCCAGCCGCGCCCATTCGCGCTCCATCGATGAGAAGACGTAAGAGCGCGCCGCACCCAGGATCATCTCGGCGTCGGCGATGACGCTCTGGATGCGCCCGATATTCTTGTAGAGGCGTCCCCCTGGCATTTCAACCTTGTTCTCCATCACCCCGGTGACGTGATCGATAGCGGCGCGGGCCGCCCCAAGCGGCACGCCCGATACCTTGGGCAGGAAGTTGGTAGCACGCCGCCAGAGAATCCCTTCGCGGCGCGCCGGCGGTCGCAGATTGAAGAGGAATCGCTCGGGGACAAAGAGATCCTTCACCCGATAATCGAAGCTACCGGTCCCGCGCATTCCGGTGGTATGCCACGTGTCCACCACCTCGACCGCCGAGGCCGGCGTCAGCAGCCCGCATGTCACGGGCGTACCCGCGGACTTCACGAGCGGCGCACCCTTTTCATAAAGCGCGCAGGTGAGCCCCACTACGTCCGCGTGGCTTACTCCGGAACCGAATGACCATTGACCAGTGACCCGAAATCCTCCCTCGACGCGCTCCGCCCGCCCGGTGGGCATTACGCTTCCGGCGGTTGCCATATCGAGACGAGGATAGATTTCGCGCGCTGCGGCGTCGTCGAGGAAGCCGGCGAAAAATCCGGAGTCGCACCCGATCATCACGCACCACGCCGCCGAGACGTTGGCCTTTGCGATCTCCTCGATTACCTCGACCTGCTCGACGGGGCGTAGTTCCGGGCCGCCCCATTCCTTGGGCATCATCAGGCGGAACATCCCGGCCTCGCGCAGGCGCGCGGCGACCTCGGGTGGGAGCCTTCGAGCCGCATCGATCTCGGCGGATTTCTCGCGCAGATAGCCATTCAACGCGCGCGCGTTCGCATAGATGTCGGCAGTGCTCATCGGCGGGCTAACCGGCAAATGTTTTGTGGCAGTTGCTTCTGATGCCATCGTGTAGAATCTCCGGGAATTGGTACGCTGAGCATTACTAGGGCATCGCGCCATCGTCCAGTGCGAAGAGCGACGGACGTTGGAGGCTAGGGAGGGCCGGCGTAGATGAGCGCTTCGATCGCGTCGGCGAGCGCGCGTGTCGCGAGCGCGAGGTTACGAATCATCCATGGAAGCTTGAGCACCGCACCCGGATTGCGCACCAGATAGCTCGCCGCCGCAAGCGGCTTCACGCGGCCTTGTTCATCGGCCATTTCGGCGCCGAAGATTTCGTCCTCGAGGGAATCGATCACCGTGCGCACGATCGCGAACGGGATGCCGCGCGAGGCCGCTTCGATCGCGATTGCCGCGCTCTCCATGTCGACTGCGATCGCGCCGCTGTCCTGCTTGGCCGCACGCTTTCCGGCGGCATTCGCAATGACCCGCGGCGAGCTGAGAATCCCGCCGGTGGAAGATTCGAGGCCCGCGGCATGCAGCGTCCGCTCACAATGCTCGACCGTCGCCGCGTCGACCGGCACCACATGCTCAGGATGCGGTGTATCCTCGCGCGCCTTCATCACGCGGTCGGCGATCACTATATCGCCCGGGCGTAGACCACCTGACAGCGCGCCAGCGACGCCCGTTCCGATCACCAATTCAGTGTCGGGCAGCGCCGATAACGCCTGGCGCGCGATCGCGCTGGCGCGCTTCAATCCGATTCCGGTCGCGACGAAGGCGACCTCGCAACGTTCGGTACGGATGCGAAAACCGCTGAGCCCCTTGAGGTTCAGCGGTATGCGATTTCTCAGCCGCCGTTTGAGCGCAGAGACTTCGCGCGAAAATGCATAAAAGATGAGAATCAAGATTCGTTACTGCGCTTGAGCCGCGCGCGCGCTGCTAGCAAAATTGCGCGGACATGGCACAGGGTCAAGCTGGTGGGCCGTCAAATGGAAATCTCGCGACCGTGAAGAGGTTGATCGTCAATGGCGATGACTTCGGATATTCGCGCGAGGTCAACGCCGGCATCATTCGCGCGCATCGCGAAGGGATCCTGACCAGCACCAGCCTGATGGTAGCTGAGGCGGCTCGCGACGAGGCCGCGGCGCTCGCGAAAGAAAATCCCGCCCTCGATGTCGGTCTGCATCTCGTCGTGTGTATGGGGCGTAGCGTGCTGCCCGCCGCCGAGATCGCGCCAGTGGTCGACGCGCTTGGCCGCTTCGGCAACAACGCGGTGCTGAGCGGGATGAAATATTTTTTCACCCCCGGCATTGCGGAAAAGCTGAAGGCCGAGTGTCGCGCGCAAATCGAATTGCACCTGAAGCTGATCGGATATCTCAATCACCTCGATGGGCATCTCAATTTTCATGTGCACCCCGCGATCGCCGATATCGTCGTCGAGCTGGCTCATGAATATAAGGTTCCATGCATCCGATTGCCGCGCGAACCTATCTTCACCACGCTCGCAATTTCGCGCGATCGCACAGCCGGCAAGCTGATCGAGGCGGTGATCTTCCTAACGCTCTCGCGGCGGACGCGTCGAATGGCGGCCGAGCGCGGCATCAAATCGACAGACAGGCTTTTCGGGCTGCATCAGACCGGTCACGTCACCGAGGATTACGTGCTGGGAGTGATCGATCGGCTCCCCGCCGGGCTCACCGAAATCTATTTTCATCCTGCGATGGATATCGGCGGAGTTCCGCCTGCGCCGTCTTCGCAGCGTGAAACAGAAGTCCTCGCCAGCGCTCGCGTGCGCGACGCGATCGCCTCGCGCGGAATTCGGCTGACGACTTTCGGCGAGGTTGCCGGCGCGAAATGAAGCGCGAACTAAAAAAAGGAAGGGTGACGTCGATGGCTGATACGATCATTCGTCCCGCGACGCGCGCGGATCTCCCGCGCCTGACCGAGCTCTACAACTACTACATCATCAACACGCCGATCACCTTCGACCTCGAGCCATACACAATCGAAACGCGCACGCCGTGGTTCGATGAGCATTCAGATACCGGACGGCATCGGATGATCGTTGCGGTCGAAGATGGCACTGTAATCGGGTACGCGACCAGCAGCCGCTTTCGCAGCAAGGCTGCCTACAATCCCACTGTCGAGTCGAGCGTCTACTGCGCGCACGAAGTGACCGGCCGCGGCATCGGATCGATGCTGTACCGCGCGCTCTTCGACATCCTCGCGACTGAAGATATCAACCGCATAGTCGCCGGAGTAACGATTCCGAACGACGCATCGATCGCGTTGCACAAGCGCTTCGGTTTTTACGAGGTCGGCACATTCACCGAGCAGGGGCGGAAGTTCGGGCGCTATTGGGACGTGACATGGCTGGAGCGCCCGCTCAAAATCGCCAGCTGATGAAATCGCGCAGCAATCGCATCGTCGCTCGCGCCTCGAAACCAATTGCAATATTCTGTGCGTTATTGATCGCGATCCTCGTCGGCAGTCGTGCTGACTGCGCGAGAAAGGAAGTTTCCATGTTTGACCAAGAAGGCACGCCTGCCGCCGAAACCGTTAGTGACTATCGGCTGCCGAAAGCTGTAACTCCCCGGCGCTACGAAATCCGGCTGATCCCGGACCTCAAGCAGTTCACCTTCGCGGGCGAGGAGAGCGTCGCGATCGTCGTCAATTCGCCGACCTCAGAGGTCGTGCTCAATGCGCTGGAGTTGGAAATCGATCGCGTTAGCGTCGAGCGCGGCAAGACTTCGCTCAGCGGCAAGGCCGAACTCGATCCGAAGAAAGAACGCGCCATCTTGCGCTTCGATCGCGCGCTCGATGCCGGCGACTGGACGCTCCATATCGCATTCCGCGGCATCCTTAACGACAAGCTGCACGGCTTCTATCGCAGCCAATATCAGGATGCCTCGGGCAAGACGCATACCGCGGCGACCACTCAATTCGAATCGACGGATGCGCGCCGCGCGTTCCCGTGCTGGGACGAGCCCGAGCTGAAGGCGAGCTACAAGGTCACGTTGGTCGTCGATCAAAATCTCACCGCGATTTCGAACGCGCATGCGGAAAGTGAAAAGCCCAGCACCATCAAGGGCAAGAAGGAAGTTGTCTTCGCCGAGACGATGGTGATGTCGACCTACCTGGTCGCGTTCATCGTTGGCGAGTTCGATGCGACCGCGCCCGTCGATGCCGGGACTCCTTTGCGCGTGGTGCATGTTCCCGGCAAAAGCAACCTGACCAATTTCGCAAAAGACATTGGCGCCTTCTCGCTGAAATATTTCGCGAATTACTACGGCGTTCCATATCCCGGCGACAAGGTCGACCTTATCGCGATTCCGGATTTCGCTTCCGGCGCGATGGAAAACCTCGGCGCAATTACGTTTCGCGAGACCGCTCTACTGGTTGACGACAAAACCGCCTCGCGCGCCGAACTCGAGCGCGTGGCCGACGTCGTCTCGCATGAGAACGCGCACATGTGGTTCGGCGATCTGGTCACGATGACGTGGTGGAACGGCATCTGGCTCAATGAGGCCTTCGCCACCTTCATGGAGATGTTGGCGGTCGATAAGTGGAAACCTCAATGGCGGCGCTGGGACAGCTTCTCGGTCTCGCGCGCGGCCGCGATGGCGGTAGACGGGCTCAAGAGCACCCGCCCGATCGAGTTCACGGTGAACAGTCCCGAAGACGCGCGCGCGATGTTCGATGTGCTCACGTATGAGAAGGGCGCCTCGGTGCTGCGGATGCTCGAGCAGTTCATGGGCGAGGAGGAATTTCGCAAAGGCATCGCTTCGTATCTGAAGAAGCACGAGTACGCCAACGCGGAGACCACCGATCTTTGGGACGCGCTCGAGGAATCCTCGAAGCAGCCGGTCCGCAAGATGATGGACTCGTGGATTTTCCAGCCGGGCTTCCCGATCATTCGCGCCGAGGCCGGCTCCGATGGAAAGAGCATCAAGGTCAGCCAGCGCCGTTTTTTTCTGCTTCCCGACGGCACCGAGAACAATCAGCTTTGGCACGTGCCGCTGATGATTCGTGCGAAGACCGATCGCGGCACCATCGTCAAAAAGATCGTGCTGACCGATCGCGAAACGACTGTCGCGCTCGATGGCAAGTTCGAATGGGCTCTGCTCAATGAAGGCGGTCACGGATTTTATCGGGTGAATTACGATCCGGCGCTGCTCGAATCGATCACGCACAACCTCGCGGCGCTGCAACCGATCGAGCGCTTCGGTCTGGTAAGTGATACCTGGGCGGCGACGGTCTCCGGTCATTCGCCGCTCTCCGAGTTCCTCAAGATGGCACGGCTCTTCACCAACGAGACCGACATCAACGTATGGCGCGCGCTGCTCGGGGCGTTCAATTACCTCGACATGATCGTCGATGATAACGACCGTCCAACGCTCGCGGCGGAAGTGCGCAAAATCGTCGGGCCTGCATTCGCGCGCCTGGGATGGGAGCCGAAGCCGGGCGAGGACGAATTGACGCGCCAGTTGCGCGGAGTGCTCGCGGCCACCCTCGGCACTATCGGCGACGATCGCGAGGTTCGCGCCAAAGCGCCGCAGCTTTACACGCTATGGGATGACGACCCATCGAAGGCCGATCGCGATATCGCGCCCGCGCTAGTTTCCATCCTCGCGTATTCAGGTGACGCCGCGCGTTACGAGGAGTTCAAGAAAAAATTCAAGTCCGCGCGCACGCCGCAAGAAGAGCAGCGCTACCTCTTCGCGCTGGCCAACTTCCGCGACAAGGCGCTCCTCCACAAAACTATGGCGATGACCCTCGATGGCGAGGTGCGCACGCAGAACTCGCCTTACCTGATGATGTCGCTGCTGCTTAACACGTCGAGTCGATATGACGCGTGGGACTTCATCCGCAGTCATTGGGAGGAAATGACGCGCAAATATCCCGACAACGCGCTGCCGCGAATGTGCGAGGGTGTGGTCGCGCTGCTCGATCGCGAAGACGAGGTGAAGAAGTTTTTCCAGGAGCATCGCGTGCGGCTGGGCGGCAAGATCATTGATCAGCACCTCGAGCGCCTCGCGATCGCGGTCAACTTCCGTCGTCGCGAGGGTAAGAACCTCGCGTCTACGCTGAAGGGCGCCTGAGTTTTTTCTGGGTAGGGGTTCACCAACGACCCCTACCCGACACTTTACTAGCTCACCATCCGGCGCGGGTCGGGTTGCGTATGCCCGAGGATCGGATGCGGACGGTACGGCTTTTCGAGGCTCGCGATTTCCTCCGCGCTCAGCTTGATGTCGACCGCTTTGTAAAGTTCCGTCAGCTGATTCAATTTGGTGGCGCCGATGATCGGTGCCGTGACTCCGGGCGCCTGCAGAATCCACGCGCATGCGATTTGCACCGGAGCGACGCCGCGATTCTTCGCGACCTTCTCCACCGCGTCGAGCACTTCGAAATCGTTGTCGCGAAAATACATGCTCTTGGCGAAGTCGTCGGTTTTGGCGCGCGTGGTCGGCTCGGTGCTGGTCTTGGTCCGATTGCCGGCGAGGAATCCGCGCGCGAGCGGACTCCATGGAATCAGCCCGACGCCCTCGTCGATGCACATCGGATTCATCTCGCGCTCTTCCTCGCGATAAACCAGGTTGTAATGATTCTGCATCGTTGAGAATCGATGCCATCCGTTCTGGCGCTGGAGGTTGAGCATCTTGTTAAACTGCCACGCCGCCATACTGCTCGCGCCGAGGTAGCGGACCTTGCCCGCGCGCACCAATGAGTCGAGCGCGTCGAGGGTTTCCTCGATCGGCGTGGCGAAGTCGAAGCGATGGATTTGATAGAGATCGATGAAGTCGGTTTTGAGCCGCCGCAATGACGCGTCGCATGCTTCGAGGATGTGCTTGCGCGAGAGGCCCGCGCGATTCTGTCCGCGACCCATCGGGCCGTGCACCTTGGTCGCGATCACGATCTCATCGCGCGGCGCCATCTCCGCCAGCCATCGCCCGGTGACCTCTTCGCTGGCGCCTTGCGAATACACATCAGCCGTGTCGAAGAAATTGATTCCCGCTTCAAGCGAGACCTGGAAATGTTGGCGCGCCTCATCCGAAGTGAGCACCCAGTCGCGCCATTTCTTGTCGCCATAGCTCATGCATCCGAGGCATATGCGCGATACGGTGGTGCCGGTTTTTCCGAGCTTGGTGTATTCCATGCTTGCTCCCGAAGTGTTCGCGCGACGGTGTTGCGCCCGCCGCTGGTTAATCAAAAATGGATCGTTTCCACTAATTCCAGTCAATTCGCTGTCAGTGTCAAGATGGATGTTTGAACATGATCGGCTGGATAGTGGCCGGCGATCGGCGCGAGAAGCGATCATGGCGCTCTAGCCACTGGATCGTTTGCTGCGATAATTGTGTGGAGCGATGCTGTGGCGGCGCGCTCACGTGTCAGCTCACACTAGCGGGAGAATTTCGGAATGAGCAGGATCCGAAAGTTCAACGATCAACGAATGCGCTCGACATCTCCACCGCGCGGGGGCGAGGGCGCGAAGATCCTGGTCTTCGATGAGGCGCGCCGAACTTCGCACCACCCGATTCCGCTCCCGCCGCGGCGGCCGGAAAAACCTCTACCGAAGGCCTCGATATTTCGCCGCGCGATTCGGTGGGTAATCGCGTTTCTGCTTGGTGTTTCGCGCGGACGCCGTTCCCGATCGCGAGGAACTGAGCCCTCGGGAAAACGGCGCGCCTGAAATTTCCTTCCGGTTCTACGGAACGCCTCGCCGATGCTAGGATCGGCGTCGAGCCATGGATACTGCGCATAGTTGGGACGAGGCCGCGGTCGAATCGATCGCGCTTTCGCTGAGGGACAAGCCCGGGGCTTTGATGCTGATCCTGCGTCGAGTGCAAGACACGATCGGATGGGTGCCGCCTGATTCCGTGCCGGTGATCGCGAAGATTCTCAACCTCTCGCGCGCCGAGGTCCATGGCGTGGTGACTTTCTACCATGACTTCCGTCACGCGCCGCCCGGGAAAAATGTCATCAAGGTTTGCCGCGCCGAGTCGTGCCAGTCGATGGGTGCGGTCGCGCTAGCCGAGCATGTCAAAAAGAGTCTCAGTTGCGACTTCGGCCAGACCAGTCCTGACGGCACATTCACCCTCGATGCGGTTTACTGCTTCGGCAATTGCGCATGTTCTCCAGCGGTGATGGTGAACGGAAAACTCCTCGGTCGCGTGACGCCGAAGAGTTTTGATGAGGTCATCGGCAAGACGGCTGCAGGTCGATGAGCACTATCATCTATATCCCGCGCGACTCGAGCGCCGTTTCGATGGGCGCCGATGACGTCGCGAATGCTTTCAACCGCGAAGCGCAGCGGCTCGGCGTCGAGTTGCGCATCGTGCGCAACGGCTCGCGCGGACTCTATTGGCTGGAGCCGATGGTTGAAGTTGAGACGCCCGTCGGCCGCATCGCTTACGGACCGGTGCACCCCGAAGATGCCGCATCGTTTTTTAAGCCGGAATTCCTTCTCAGTGGGGAGCATCGATTGCGCCTTGGTCCGACCGAGGAAATTCCCTATCTGAAGAATCAGGAGCGGCTTACTTTCGCCCGAGTCGGGATCACCGATCCGGTTTCGCTCGACGATTACCTCGCGCATGGAGGATATCGCGGGCTCGATCGCGCGCTTTCGATGAGCGGTGCGCAAATCGTCGAGGAAGTGACGACCTCGGGTCTGCGTGGGCGCGGCGGCGCGGGCTTTCCCGCCGGCATCAAGTGGAAGACGACGCTCGGCATCGAGGCCAAGCAGAAATACGTCGTATGCAACGCCGACGAGGGCGACTCCGGCACCTTTTCCGATCGCATGATCATGGAGGGCGACCCGCTGGTGCTCATCGAGGGCATGACCATCGCGGCGATCGTCGTCGGTGCTACCGATGGTTACATTTACCTACGCTCTGAATATCCCGATGCGTTCATTACGCTGAACGAGGCGCTCGACGCGGCGCGACGGGGTGGCTACCTCGGCGGGAACATTCGCGGCAGTGGTAAATCCTTCGACATCGAGGTGTACGTCGGCGCGGGCGCGTACATTTGCGGCGAGGAGACCGCGATGCTGGAGAGCCTCGAAGGCAAGCGCGGGATGGTGCGCTTCAAGCCGCCGCTGCCGGCAATTGCGGGGCTTTTTGGGCAACCGACCATCATCAACAACGTCATCACGCTCGCGTCGGTGCCGATAATCCTCGAGCGCGGCGGCGCGTTCTATAAGGACTACGGGATGGGCCGTTCGCGCGGCACGATTCCGATTCAGCTGGCCGGGAACGTGAAGCGGCCGGGGCTTATCGAGAAAGCATTCGGGGTGACGCTGCGCGACATAATCTATGAATACGGCGGCGGCACCGCGAGCGGTCGCCCGGTGCGCGCGGTCCAGGTGGGCGGCCCGCTCGGCGCATACTTTCCCGAATCGATGCTCGACGTTGCGATGGATTACGAGGCAATCGTGGCGAAGGGCGGCATCCTCGGGCACGGCGGCATCGTGGTGTTCGACGACACGGTCGACCTCGCGCAGCAGGCGCGCTATGCGATGGAGTTTTGCGCGATCGAATCGTGCGGCAAATGCACCCCATGCCGAATCGGCTCGACCCGCGGCGTTGAGGTGATCGATCGCATCATCGCGACGCGCGGTGCGGAAAAATCCGCGAGCGTCGAGCTTCTGCGCGACTTGTGCGACACGATGACGGCCGGCTCGCTCTGCGCACTGGGCGGCCTCACGCCGCTTCCTGTGATGAGCGCGCTCCGCTTCTTCCCCGGCGATTTCGGATTGTCTAGTAACAACGAATAAGGATGCATTTGTATGTCCACCCCAATCAGGCTAATTAGCGGGTGCACCTTCAGGGATCCTTGGGAGACACTGCGAAAGATACGAGAGGTCCCCGATTATTCGATCTATGACACCACGACAAATTTCGTGGACGATGAACTCGGAATCGGGGAAATAACCCATTCGATCATGGTCGGCTCCGGTGTTACAGCCGAAATGGCAACCCGCTTATTCTCCATCAGGTCAAAAGCGAAGGAGTGGCTCGAGAAGATACCTCACGATCTCGATCTGGTGGACGCGAGGAATGTCGACTACGAACATTTCGCAAAGTTGATCGACGCGCTTCAGATTCGCGACGTCAGATTGGCTAGGCTGACTAAAATCCTTCACAAGAAGCGCCCACGTTTCATTCCGGTGATCGATTCGGTCGTGCGGGGACACTATCTGAACCCTAACCGATTGTCGGCGGAACAGAAGTGCGAGATGTTGAATTGGAGCGATGGAAGAGTTGGCATAACCGTCCTCTGGCTGATGCAGAACGATATTTCGAACTCGTTCAGAGAGCTGGAAGATCTGCGGTCGCGACTCGGTCGTGAAGGGATCAATTTGACCTTGGCGCGGCTGATCAGCCACATGTTATGGTGCGATGGGTGGGGCGAAACCAGCCCTGTCGAAGAGAGATTCCAGTCGCGTGTTATCTATCGATGACAAAGACCTTGGGACGCCGGCGTCCCTATCGCAAAAGCTCGTCACCCTCGAGATCGACGGCAATGTAGTCAGCGTCCAGGAGGGCACCTCCGTGCTGCGCGCGGCCGGCATCGCCGGCGTCGCGATTCCGAAACTGTGCGCGACAGATTCGATGGCCGCGTTCGGGTCATGCCGCCTGTGCCTCATCGAGGTCGAGGGGCGCAACGGATGTCCCGCTTCGTGTACCACGCCGGTCGAATCCGGGATCAAGGTGCGCACGCGCAGCGAGAAGCTGGGGAAGCTTCGGCGCGGCGTGATGGAACTCTACATGTCCGACCATCCGCTCGACGCGTCCGAATGCAAGGCGGACGGCAACTGCGAGCTGCATCGGATGGCGCGCGAGGTCGGTCTCGAAAAGGTTCGCTACAATCACGGCGCGCGCACCCATCTCGATTTGCCCGTCGACGATTCCAATCCATATTTTTCATTCGACCCGACGCGATGCATCTTGTGCTCGCGATGCGTGCGCGCGTGCGACGATATCCAGGGAACTTTCGCGCTCACCATCGACGGGCGCGGCTTCAACTCGCTGATGTCACCCGGACAGCATCAGCATTACATCGACTCCGAATGCGTATCGTGTGGCGCATGCGTGCAGGCCTGCCCTACAGACGCGCTGATGGAAAAAACCGTGCTGGAGAAGGGCCTCGGCGATCGCGCCGTCGTCACCACCTGCGGCTATTGCGGCGTGGGATGCTCCTTTAAGGCCGAGGTGCGTGGCGACGAAGTGGTGCGCATGGTGCCGAACAAGGACGGCCTGCCGAACCACGGCCATTCGTGTGTGAAGGGCCGCTTCGCGTGGGGCTACGCGACGCATCCCGATCGCGTGCGCACGCCGATGATTCGCGAGCGCATTCAGGATCCGTGGCGCGAGGTTTCATGGGACGAGGCAATCGCGTTTGCCGCGCGTGAACTCAAGCGCGTGCAAGCGAAGTACGGTCGCGGCTCTCTCGGCGGAATTACCTCCTCACGATGCACCAACGAAGAAGCCTATCTCGTGCAGAAGCTGGTGCGCGCGGCGTTCGGCAACAACAACGTCGACACCTGCGCGCGCGTTTGTCATTCGCCGACCGGCTATGGCCTCAAGACCGCGTTCGGCACGCCCGCCGGCACCAACGATTTCGATTCCGTACTTGAGACCGACGTCATCGTTGTCATCGGCGCGAATCCAACTGAAGGCCATCCGGTATTCTCATCGATTCTGAAGCGGCGCATCCGTGAGGGCGCGCGGCTCATCGTCGCCGATCCGCGGCAAATCGAGCTGGTGCGCATGCCGCATGTCGAGGCTGACTATTTCCTGCAACTGACACCGGGCACCAACGTCGCGCTGTTCAACGCGATGTCGCATGTGGTCGTGACCGAGGGCCTCGCGAACGAAAACTTCGTCAAAGAGCGATGCGACGCGCGTGAGTTTCAGCGCTGGCGCGACTTCATCGTCGAGGAGCGCAACTCTCCCGAGGCCGCTGAGAAGATCACCGGCGTGCCCGCGGAGAAAATTCGCGGCGCCGCGCGGCTCTACGCCAAGGGGCCCAACTCGGCGATTTATTATGGCCTCGGCGTGACCGAACACAGTCAGGGCAGCACCGCGGTGCTGGCGATGGCGAACCTCGCGATGGTCACCGGCAACATCGGGCGCGCCGGCGTCGGCGTCAATCCCCTGCGTGGCCAGAACAACGTGCAAGGCTCCAACGATGTCGGTTCATTCCCGCATGAGCTCACTGGATATCGGCATGTGTCGGATCCGAAGGTGCGCGCCGATTTCGAAAGCGAATGGCACGTCACCCTCGACGCCGAGCCGGGCCTGCGCATTCCGAACATGTTCGACGCGGCGCTCGATGGCAGCTTCAAGGGCATCTACATCGAGGGCGAGGACATCGCGCAGTCGGATCCGAATACGAATCACGTCGCCGCCGCGCTGCAAGCGATGGAAATCGTGATCGTCCACGACATCTTCCTCAATCAGACCGCGAATTACGCACATGTGTTTTTGCCGGGCTCGTCATTCCTCGAAAAGAACGGCACCTTCACCAACGCGGAGAGGCGGATTTCGATGGTGCGTAAGGTGCTGCATCCGCTCGCGGGCAAGGAAGATTGGGAAGTGACGTGCATGCTCTCCAACGCGCTCGGCTATCCGATGGAGTATCGCCATCCGTCGGAAATCATGGACGAGATCGCGCGGCTGACGCCGACCTTCGCGGGTGTCAGTTACGAAAAACTCGATCGCATCGGCAGCGCGCAGTGGCCATGCAATGACGACGCGCCCGAGGGTACGCCCGTGATGCATGTTGGCGAGTTCGTGCGCGGTAAGGGGCGATTTTTGCCGACCGAGTACATCGCGACCGAGGAACGCACGACGCAGCGCTATCCGCTGATCCTGACCACCGGCAGAATTCTCACGCAGTACAACGTCGGCACGCAGACGCGACGCACCAAGAACGTCGTGTGGCATCCCGAAGATGTGCTCGAGATTCATCCGCACGATGCGGAGCAGCGTGGGATTCGCGAGGGCGACTGGGTCGAGACAACCAGCCGCGAGGGATCGATTTTCCTACGTGCTCAACTGACCGACCGCGTGCAGCCGGGAGTTGTGTACACAACTTTCCATCATCCCGATACCGGCGCCAACGTCGTCACTACGGAGAATTCCGACTGGGCGACCAACTGTCCCGAGTACAAGGTCACCGCCGTTCAAGTGATGCCGACCTCGCGCCGTCCGGAGCGGATTCCTCCCGCAAGAATCGTTCATGAAGCCATGACTTCAAAACCTGGATGACCTCGAAGCCCTGAGTCGATGGACATTCACCGGCTGATCAAGATGGCCAACGAGATTGGCGCGTTCTTTGAGAGCGCAGCGGATCGCGCGGACGCCGTAAAATCGATCGCCACGCACTTACGCAACTTTTGGGATCCTCGGATGCGTACGCAGCTCATCGAGTATGCTCGCCACGCTGACGGCGAGTTAAAAGACCTCGTGAAGGAAGCCGTCCTATCATTGGATGGTAATCGCCACGCAACATGAGCCGCCGCAACTGACTCCGATCGAATCACCCGCGACTGCCGCCGTTCGCCACAGCTAACATCGAAATTCCCCGTTCCGTTCCTCTTCGTCGCACAAAAGGGCGCGCAATCGCATGGCACAAGGAATGCGAGATCGCATCAGGTTAACCAACCAAGCAGCGAGGAGAGGAACTATGCTGGTGAACCAATTTAACGAGGTATTTAGAGACGAGCATCGTCAACTGCGCGACATGTTGCTCGGGTTGATCGACGCATTCCAGAGCAACGACGATGAGCGCGTACGCCAGGGGATCGAGGAAATGGCGGCTCACGCGGCGCCTCATTTTCAATACGAGCAGGAGGCGTTGTATCCAGCGCTGGCCGACGTACATGGCGACGACTATGTCGAAAAGCTCCTCGAGGAGCATGCGGGGGCGGTTGAGGCCGCGCAGCAACTCGCTGCGCTTGCAGAGCAGGAAGAACTCGACGAGGAAGCTGCGGAGTACGGCCTCGAGCTGGTTCGTCAGCTTCTGCCGCACGTCAGCGACCGCGACGGGCTGGCAATGATGGTGGAGGTGCTCGAGCCGGCCGCGATCGAGAAAATTCACCAGGCGCAGAAGAAATCGAACGAGCGGCGGGTCAGTCTGGCCACCTTAACCAAGGGCGTCAGGAAGAACGCGGCGAAGGGAAAAAAGGCGGGCAGGTCGAAAACTACCCGAGCCGTCGCCGCGCCGAAACGCAATGCCAAGGCCTCGCGAGTGCAGGCTTCGAAGGCGCTCAAAGGACGTCTGGCGAAGGCCGCCAAGCACGGACGGAAATAATCGTAGGAGGTGGCTGAGATGGAAACGCTCGCCAAACTATTTCGCAACATCCTGTGTCCGATCGATTTCGATGCGAATTCGCCGGCCGCCCTGGAATTTGCCGGCAAGATCGCGCAGGAGACCAAGGGGAGGATTTGTCTTCTCCACGTAGTGCCGTGGACGGTGGCAGCTGTCCCCATCGACGCCTCCGAAGTGCTGGCCGAACTAAAGCAGGGAGCGACCGAGCGACTCCGGCGACTTGCCAAGGAGACGCTCGATGGCAGAGTCGCGAACGAAATCGTTGTCACGGTCGCAACCAATCCGGGTGACGAGGTCGTGCGCATCGCCAAGGAAAGGAAAGCGGATGTCGTGATCATGGCGACCCACGGCCGCAAGGGGCTGAGTCACCTTGTGCTCGGCAGCGTGGCTGAGCGAGTCGTGCGCGAATCTCCGTGCCCGGTTCTGACGGTGCGCGCTCAGCCGTAGCGGGCTGGCGGACCCGCCCTTGCCTCTCATTCGCGGTGCTGCGTATCGTGCGGCATGAGCGAATTGCCGGAACATGTGCGCCGCAATCGCGCGATGTGGGACGATTGGGCGATGAAATTCGCCGCCGCCGGTGAACGCGCGTGGACGCGGGATCAGCCCACCTGGGGCATATGGAGTGTCCCCGAATCAGAGGTGCGGATGTTTCCAGACGACCTCGCGGGCAAGGACGTCATCGAGCTCGGATGCGGCACCGCATACGTGTCGTCGTGGGTGGCGCGTCGAGGAGCGAAGGTCGTCGGCATCGATAACTCGCAGGCGCAACTTGCTACTGCGCGGCGGCTGCAGCTTCAGCACGGCATCGATTTCCCGCTCGTCCATGGCAATGCCGAAGAGGTCGCCTATCCCGATGCGAGTTTCGACTTCGCCATCTCGGAATACGGCGCGTGTCTCTGGGCCGATCCCTATCGATGGATTCCCGAGGCGGCGCGCTTGTTGCGTCCTGGGGGTCAGCTCGCTTTCCTGACCAACTCGTTCCTGCACACGTTATGCGTACCCGCTGCAGATGACGTTCCGGCCGCCGATCGATTGCTGAGGCCCGCGTTCGGAATGTATCGCGTCGAATGGCCCGGCGATCCCGGGGTCGAGTTTCATTTATCGCACGGCGATTGGAATCGCCTGCTGCGCCGCTCAGGCTTCGAGATCGAAGATCTTGTCGAAGTTCGTCCGTCACCCGATGCGACAACGCAGTACAAACACGTGACGTTGGAGTGGGCGCGGAACTGGCCGTGCGAGGAAGTCTGGAAAGCGCGCAAGCGCGCGTGATTCGAAGTTTCATCGAGGAGCCCGCTACATGCGGGCTCCTCGCGTTCGTGAACACTTCACTGCGCCAGTTCGGCGTGCATCGACGCGCTCGCGGTCTGGTCTGCGAAGCGGCGGATCAGATACAGCAATGGCCCTGGGCTTCCGAACGCTAGGGTGAGCAGTAGATAGGGCACCGCGCTGAAGCCGCGCTCGTGTGCGTCCTCGGACATCCAGATGCAAACGAGCGTCAGCGCCACCACCATATCGGCGAAGGAAGTGATAGCCGGTCCGGTCGCGAGCGCGGCTTGGAAAAAGCCCAGGAAGCCATACGAGTAAACGGCATCGGCATCGATGGCGAGAAGAACCACCAGAACCACTGACAACGCGATTTGTTTTCGATTCATTAGACATGCTCCTTTTTGGCGGGATTGATGACCCGATGTTTCCAAGTCGCATGCCACGAGGATCGCCTGAATTTTCCGGCATTTCATCGCCGGCGATTCGGCGCAGAGCGTTGCATATCTCAACGCCGTTGCGAGGCTACAAAGGCATGAACCCGAAATGCCGCTTCAGATCGAGAAGCATGGCTGCCACGATTTTTGCTGAGAGGATCCCGCGTGATATCAACAAGCAGGACGTATTCTCATGACCAACGCTCGCGCCCGCCGCGATCCGGCAGAGCAAGCATTCGCAGATAAGCGGCTTCCAGGTCACGGCTCGCTGCAATGGTGGGGCACGCTGATCGGCGCAATTGCTTCGCTCGGCGACACCGAGATTCTGCGGATGCTCGGCGTCAGGTTCGCCATCAACGGCCACGAAGCCTTCCTCCTCACTGCGGCGTGGTTCGGCATGTCCTTCGCGACGCTCGGATTTCTGCTCGGCGGTTCCATCGATGGCCGTCGCAGAGAAGCGCGCGCCGCGAAGATGACTCGTGCTCAGATGGAAACCATCAGGGAAGCGCGCGAGAAGCTGATCCAGAATGAGAAGCTCGCCGCGCTCGGTCAGTTGGCCGCGGCCATCGCGCACGAGGTGCGCAATCCGCTCGCGGTGATTCGATCGGCGGCGCAAAGTCTACGCGATACCGTGCCGGGAGGCAGCGTCGACGCGCGTCGCGCTTGTTCGTTCATCACCAATGAAGCGGACCGGCTCAGCAACCTGGTCAACTCCCTGCTCGCATTCGCGCGCCCGGTCCAAATTTCGCCGGTGAAAGTTCCGATCGCGGAACTATTCGAGCGCGCGATCACTCTCGCTGCGGAACAAAAATTCGAGAAGCACGTCCATCTGCACAGTCATGCCCCGGCCAATCTGGAAGCCATCGACGTCGATCCCGAGTTGATGAGCCAGGTTTTCGTCGGGCTAGTGGCAAAGGCGATCGAAGCCGCTGACAGCGACGGCGACGTGCGCCTCGAAGCGAAACCGATCGGCTCCCAAATCGAGTTGACAGTATCCGACTCGGGTCCCGGGGTCGCGCCGGAATTGCGCGAGCGCGTATTCGAGCCATTTTTCACCACTCGCGCCGAGGGAGTCGGGCTGGGCCTCGCGATCGCGCGGCAGATCGTCGAGGCGCATGGCGGCCGGATCGAGGTCGGCGAAAGCTCGTCCGGCGGCGCGCGCTTCGCGGTCATTCTTCCCGCGACCGAGCGCGCAACGGTGACGGCATGAAGCCGAGGGTAGTCGTCGTCGAAGATCAGAAGCGCGTAGCGGAGGTTATCGCCGCGGCGCTCGCGCATGCGGGTTATGAATGCGAGACGTGTGGTGATGGCGATGCTGCGCTGGCGGCGATCGATGCGCGCGGCGCCGACGTCGTCGTGACCGACTGGAAAATGCCTGGCATCGACGGCATGCAATTGCTGCGCGAACTGCGACGCCGCCGGCCCGAGTTACCGGTCATTTTGATCACCGCCTATGGCAACGTGTCGTCAGCGGTTGCGGCGATGCGCGATGGCGATTTCGACTATCTCACCAAGTCTTTCGTCAACGACGAGCTGCGCGGCACCGTCGCGCGCGCCCTCGAGATGAGGCGGCTCCAACGCGAGAATCGCTACCTGCGCCAGGAAGTAGGATCACGCTACTCGCCGGATACCATCATCGCCGAGAGTCCGCGCAGCCGCGAAGCGCTGGAGCTGGTGCGAAGAGTTGCGCCGAGTCGCGCCACCGTGCTGATCCAGGGCGAGAGCGGCACCGGCAAGGAACTCATCGCACGACTGCTTCATTACTGGAGCGATCGGGTGGGAAATCCTCTGGTCGCGGTGAACTGCAAAGCCTTCGCTGAAGGCGTGCTCGAAAGCGAGTTGTTCGGCCATGAGAAGGGCGCGTTCACCGGCGCGACTGCGTCGCGCGCCGGATGCTTCGAGCGTGCGTCGGGCGGCACACTTTTCCTCGATGAGATCGGCGAGGTCAGTATCGAGTTTCAGGCCAAGCTGCTGCGCGCGGTGCAGGAGGGCGAGGTGTTGCGCGTCGGCGGTGCGGAGTCGCGAAAGGTCAACGTGCGGCTGGTGGCGGCGAGCAATCGCGTGCTGCGCGATGAGGTCGCGGCGGGGCGATTTCGCGAGGACCTGTTCTTTCGCCTGAGCGTGATCACGATTCAACTCGCTCCGCTGCGAGAACGGCGCGAAGATATTCTCCCGCTCGCGCGTCATTTTCTTGCGAGCAAAGCCGTCGACGCTGCACCCCCTCTGCCACTCTCGGCCGAGGCCGAGGAGGCGCTCCTGGCGCATCGATGGCCGGGTAATGTGCGCGAATTGGAAAACGCGATCGAACGCGCGGCGGTGCTGGCGCGCGGCGACCGCATCACACCCGAGGATCTCCTCCTCGAACAAAATGTAGGATCGCCGCGAGCGCCGATGCGAGGAACACTGCAGGAGTCGATCGACCAGGTGGTGGCCGCGAGGATAAACGCGGCGATTGAAAATGCGCGGGGCAATCGCGCCGAAGCCGCGCGCAATCTCGGGATCGATCGCGCGACGCTGTGGCGCCTCATCAAGCGGCTCGGACTCTGATGAATTCATCCATAACCGCTGGCGTCCCATCGAGGATATGAAGGACATCGAACAGAAGCCCAAATCGAAAAAAGCCACGACCAGTCGCCGGATGAAATCGCCGCCGGCTAACGATGCGGCCGTTATGGGCGTCACGATATCCAAGCCTGACAAGGCATTGTGGCCCGATGATGGCGAGGGCAAGCCGGTCACCAAGCTAGACCTGGCGCGCTACTACGAGGCGGCCGGCGGGTGGATGATGACGCATTTGAAGGGACGCCCGTGCTCCATCTTGCGCGCGCCCGACGGCATCGGCGGCCAGCAGTTTTTCCAGCGTCATGCGATGGCGGGGACGTCGAAACGTTTCACCCTCGTGAAAGCCTCCGACGAACTCGGACCGTTTCTCCAAATCGATCGCGTCGAGGCCCTCGCCGATGTTGCCCAGACCGGCGGCGTGGAACTTCATCCGTGGAATTGCCAGCCGGGTCAGCCGACGGTGCCGGGCCGGCTCGTCTTCGATCTCGATCCCGCGCCCGATGTCGAGTTTTCCGCGGTCATCGAAGGCGCGATTGAGATCCGCGATCGGCTCGATGCGCTCGGTCTCATCAGCTTTTGTAAAACTACCGGTGGCAAAGGCCTACACGTGGTTACGCCGCTGGCGAAAGAGAAGGGCGATGTGAATTGGCCCGATGCGAAAGCATTCGCGCGCGAAGTATGCGCGAGGATGGCGGCGGACCGGCCCGATCGTTATCTCATAACGATGACCAAGAAGGATCGCGGCGGTCGCATTTACCTTGATTACTTGCGTAACGATTTCGCGTCATCTTCGGTTGCGCCCCTGTCGCCTCGCGCGCGCGAGGGCGCGCCGGTATCGATGCCGCTTCAATGGACGCAAGTACGTGCGGGCCTCGATCCGAAACGCTTCACGCTTCGAACCGCGCCGGGTCTCATCAAGAAGATCACGGCGTGGAAGGTATATTGCGATTCCGAGCGCCCGCTGAGCCCGGCTATCGAACGATTGCGCAAGGAGGGGAGGAAAACATCGCGATGATGAAAACGCGCATCACCGAATTATTCGGCGTCGAATATCCAATCGTGTCGGCCGGGATGGGCGGCGTCGCGCTCGCCGAACTTGCCGCCGCGGTGTCCAATGACGGCGGCATCGGCACAATCGCGCTGGCGGGCTTCACTCCCGAGGCGATTCAGAATGAGATCGCGGCCGCGCGCAAGCTCACGAACAAGCCGCTGCTGGTAAATCTCCTCGTGCCGTTCCTCCGACCTGGCATCATCGAGATGGTGACGAGAGAACCGATTCAGGGCATCACTCTTTTCTGGGGAGATCCCGCCGAATATGTTCCGATCGCGAAAAAATCCGGCCTCAAGGTCATTTGGCAATGCGGCTCGGTGAAGGAAGCAGTCGCCGCGCGCGATGCCGGCGCCGACGTCATCATGGTGCAAGGTTTCGAGGCGGGCGGTCACGTGCGCGGCATCGTCACCAGCCTCGCGCTCATTCCCTCCGTGCGAGATGCGGTCGGCCTCGACATTCCGATCATCGCAGCGGGAGGTTTCGCCGATGGGCGCGGTTTGGCGGCCGCGCTCGCGCTCGGCGCCGACGCGGCGGTGTTCGGTACCCGCTTCCTCGCATCGAATGAGGTCGCGGCCGACGCGCGATATCAGCAGCGCATCCTCGCGGCGGAGGCCGAGGAGACCGTGCACACCGAGCTCTACGACATCGGATGGCCCAACGCGCCGCATCGCGTGTTGCGCACCAAAGTCGTCGACGCGTGGGAGCATGCGGGCCGCCCCGCGACCGGCAGTCGGCCGGGCGAAGGCGAATCCATCGGACGAATGACACGCGGGGACATTGAAGTCCCGATGGTGAAGTATTCGGTGATGTCGCCAACCAGCAGTTTCGAGGGCGATATCGAGGAGTTGCCGTTTTACGCGGGGATGTCGGTGAGCCTGGTCCGCGAGAAGTTGCCGGCCGGCGAAATTGTAAAGCGCATCGCGGCCGAAGCTGGCGAAGTTATCTCTGGACGCCTCGCATCGATGGTGCGGTAAAACGTCCGCTTGCGTCGTGCAGCCGAATGCCTAATCGTTAGGAAGAGCAGCCGATGCTGGCCGGATACGCGATTCCAGATCGCAATCGCGAAAGCGACTCATTCATCGATCGAAAATTACCAAACGAAGCCAAATAACCCGCACGCAGTAAGCGTCTTCGCTTTTAATTCGCCTACATATTGTAGCACTCGAGGCCCTTCGCAAGCCCAGGACGACCCGGTAACGGGGCTGCGAGGTCGCTTTCGAAACCCTTATACATCTGATGTAATCGCATTAGTGGCGAAAGTAGTTCCTCCTGAAGCCGTCATCGAGGCGCTGGGCGGGGTCAAATACCCCGGCTTCCCGATGGACATCCTGTCGTTGGGCATCGTCGAGGACGTCACGCCCAAGCCCGATGGGCGCGGCTTCGCCATCACCATCCGTCAGGCCACCGAACGCGACGAGTTGATGCAGCAACTCGCGGCCGGGATTCATCAGGCGCTCGGACACGGCCTCGGCCTCGATGACGTCGAACTGCGGGTCCGTCGCATCGAAGCCGAACTCGGCGAGAAAACCGGACGCGTGCGGCTGCCGGGAACGAAGTACGTCATTGCGGTCGGCAGCGGCAAGGGCGGGGTGGGGAAGTCGACGGTCGCGGCCAACCTCGCGGTTGCGCTCGCGCAGTTGGGCCTCAGCGTCGGGCTGATGGACGCCGACATTTACGGGCCGTCGGTTCCAATGATGTTCGGCGTCGGCGACGAGAAGCCCCGCGCGCTCGACAACCAGCATTTTTATCCAATCAAAAAGTACGGTGTGAATCTGGTCTCGATCGGATTCTTCCTCGGAGAGAAAGCGCCGGTGATTTGGCGCGGTCCGATGGTGATGGGCGCGGTGCGCCAGTTCCTCAAGGACACGCTGTGGGGCACGCAGGATTTTCTCATCGTGGATTTGCCGCCTGGCACCGGCGATGCGCAACTCACACTCGCACAGCAGGTCGCGATCGATGGCGTAGTGATCGTCACGACGCCGCAGGATGTCGCGCTGCTCGATGCGCGGCGCGCGGTGAAAATGTTTCGCCAGGTCCATTGCCCGCTACTGGGCATCGTCGAGAACATGGGCGTTTTCGTGTGCCCCGATTGCGGCGAGCGCGAGGAGATCTTCGGACGCGGCGGCGCAGACAAGATGGCGGCTGAGGAATCGATCCCCGTGCTCGCACGTGTGCCGATCTATACCGAGATTCGCGAGGGCGGCGATCGCGGCGTCCCCATCACCGTCGCCAATCCGAAGCATCCCGCCAGTCAGGCGTACCTCGAGCTGGCGAAGTTAGTCGTCGCCTCGATGCCCGACGACGGGTGACCCTGTTGCTGGGAATTTTCCGCGTCCGTATCATCGGTCCGAAGCGAGTAAGAAGCTAATCAAATGGCAACCGTTATAACCGAAGAGTGCATCAACTGCGGTGCGTGCGAGCCCGAATGCCCCAACACCGCGATTTACGAAGGCGGCGCGCCGTGGGAGCTCGACGGCAAAACGGGCGACGCGATCATGCAGGACATCTATTACATCGTGCCCGACAAGTGCACCGAATGCGTCGGGTTCTTCGATCAGGAGCAGTGCGCCGCGGTATGTCCGGTCGACTGCTGCATCCCCGATCCCAAAATTCCCGAGACTGAAGAAGTGCTCCTCGAACGCGCGAAGAAGCTGCATCCTGAGCAAAGCTTCGGCCCCGACTTTCCCTCGCGCTTCAAGAAGGCCTGATGTCCGTTTCGCCCAAGAAAGACCAAGTCAGCATCGCGCCTGCGAACGGAAGGCTTGGCGTGCTGATGCCCGGCATGGGCGCGGTGTGCACCACTTTCGTCGCCGGCGTCGAGGCAGTGAAGCGCGGCCTCGGCGCGCCGATCGGATCTCTCACGCAACTTGCGACCGTTCGCCTCGGCAAGCGCACCGAGGGCCGTACCCCGCTCATCAAGGATTTCGTTCCGCTCGCGAATCTCGACGACCTCGTGTTCGGTGGATGGGACATCTACGAGGACAACGCGTTCGAAGCCGCGAAGCAAGCGGGCGTCCTCGAAGCTGCGTTGCTCGACAAGATACGCGAGCCGCTCGAAGCGCTGCGTCCGATGGAGGCCGTGTTCGATCAGGAATACGTGCGGAACATCCACGGCCCCAATCTGAAGGAAGCGCGCTCGAAAATGGAAAAGGCCGAGCTGCTGATGGAGGACATCCGCCAGTTCCAGCATCGCAACGGCGTCGCGCGCACGGTGATGATCTGGTGCGGCTCGACGGAAGTTTTCCACATCGCATCGGACGTGCATCAGAGCCTCAAGCGCTTCGAATACGGCCTGCGCGAGAACGATCCGGAAATCGCGCCGAGTCAGATCTACGCATATGCGGCGCTCAAGATGGGAATCCCTTATGCGAACGGCGCGCCCAATCTCACGACCGATACGCCGGCGCTGCTCGAACTCGCGCGCGAAAATAATGTTCCGATTTGCGGCAAGGATTTCAAAACCGGCCAGACTTTTATGAAGACGCTGATCGCGCCCGGGCTGAAGGCGCGGATGCTCGGGATGTCGGGATGGTTCTCGACTAACATCCTCGGCAATCGCGACGGCGAGGTGCTCGACGATCCGGGTTCGTTCAAATCGAAGGAAGAAACCAAGCTGTCGGTGCTCGATCAGATCTTGCAGCCGGAGCTTTATCCGCAGCTTTACGGCAACGTCTTTCATTCGGTGAAGATCAACTACTATCCGCCGCGCGGCGACGCGAAAGAGGGATGGGACAACATCGATATCTTCGGATGGCTTGGCTATCCGATGCAGATCAAGATCGACTTCTTGTGCCGCGATTCGATTCTTGCCGCGCCGCTAGTGCTCGACCTCGTGCTGTTCCTCGACTTGGCGCAGCGCGCGGGCATGCGCGGTATCCAGGAGTGGCTTTCGTTCTACTTCAAGGCGCCGATGGTCGCGCCCGGGTTATATCCTGAGCACGATGTTTTCATCCAGCTGATGAAGCTCAAGAACACGCTGCGCTGGATGCGCGGTGAAGATCTCATCACGCACCTCGGCCTGGAGTACTACGATTGATTCCGCGCGAGGCCGACATAAAATCAAATTGAAATGTCTCGGCTAAATGGAAAGACCATCGTGCTCGGCGTTAGTGGCGGAATCGCTGCCTACAAGGCAGCCGAGATCGTTCGCCAACTCGTTACGCGCGGCGCCAATATCCGCGTGATGATGACGCGCAATGCGACCGAATTCATCACACCGCTGACGCTGCAGACGCTCGCGCAAAGCCCGGTCGCGACCGACACCTTCAACCTCACGCAGGAATCGCAGATCGGCCACATCCGCCTCGCCGACAGTGCCGATGCGGTGGTGATCGCGCCCGCGACAGCCGACATCATTGCGAAGGCTGCGACGGGAATTGCCGACGACATCGTTACTACCGTGCTGCTCGCGACGCAGGCGCCGGTTGCGTTTGCGCCCGCGATGAACGTCCACATGTATGCGCACCCGACGGTCGCCGAAAATCTCGCGAAGCTCAGAACGCGCGGCGCAATCATCATCGAACCGGCGGAGGGCGAACTCGCGTGCGGCTACGAGGGCAAGGGCCGGCTGCCCGATCCTGTCTTCATCGTCGAGGAGCTGGAGCGGATGTTGTCGCCGCACGACCTCGCAGCGGAGCGGATTCTGGTCACTGCGGGTCCGACGCAGGAGGCGATCGATCCGGTGCGCTTCGTGTCGAATCGATCTTCGGGGAAGATGGGTTTCGCGATCGCGCGAGCGGCATGGCGTCGCGGCGCGCAGGCTCGCATCGTCGCGGGGCCGTCTTCGATGGCCACGCCCTACGGCGTCGAACGCATCGATGCGACCAGCGCGCGCGAGTTGCTCGCCGAGACCTCGCGAAATTTTCCATGGTCGACAGCGCTGGTGATGGCGGCGGCGATCGCTGACTTCCGTCCCGCCCAACCATCCGAGCACAAGCTCAAGAAAAATCCCAAAGGGCTGACGCTCGAGATGGAATCGATCGCGGACGAGATGCCACGCATCGCGGCCAAGAAGGGCAATCGCATTCTGGTAGGATTCGCGGCAGAGACCCAGAACCTCGATGCCAACGCGCGCGACAAGCTCAAGCGCAAACACCTCGACCTGATTGTAGCAAATGACGTCACACAGGAGGGCGCGGGCTTCGCGGTCGACACCAACATCGTGACGATTTACGGCACCGATGGCACCCCCGAGAATCATCCGAAGCTGACCAAGGATGAGGTCGCTGATCTCATCCTCGATCGCGTCGTCGCATTGCGCGCGCGAAAATCCTTATCTCGCACACTCCGCGCTGTTAGGTGACAGACCTAACCCCTAGCCCCCTTCCCTTGAGGGAAGGCGAACCAGTCACAGAAATTCATGATCCTTTTTTCTTCTCTTCTCCCCTTCCTTCAAGGGAAGGGGTCGCGGGTTAGGTCGAATCTCATCCGCTGTATATAATCCGCGCCGTATGGCGACTGACAAATTGCTACTCGACTCGGTTCGCGACTACATCGATCAGATTCGCGAGGAGGGCATGGATGGCCTGCCGATAAAGGATCGCCCGATTGCTCCCGCTCGCAACAACGCACGCAGATCCGCGATCGTCGATAGTCCGCAGCCGGCCGCCGCGGCGCTTTCAACGCCAACCTCAAGCGTCGAACTGTTCTCGAAATATCCCGGCCTCGATAAAACCGATGACCTCGTGGCGCTGCGTGAGTTCATCGGTAACTGCACGCGATGCAAACTGCATAGCGGCAGGACCAACCTCGTATTCGGGGTCGGCGATCCCAAGGCCGAGCTGATGTTCGTCGGCGAGGGTCCCGGCGCCGATGAAGACGCGAAGGGCGAGCCGTTCGTCGGACGCGCCGGGCAGCTTCTGACCGACATCATCGAGCGTGGGATGGGGATGCAGCGCTCCGAGGTCTACATTTGTAATGTCGTGAAGTGCCGTCCCCCGGGCAATCGCAATCCCGAGACCGACGAGGTCGAGGCGTGCGAGCCGTTTCTGTTTCGGCAAATCGAGATCGTCAAGCCGCGCGTCATCGTGGGCCTCGGCACCTTCGCGGTGCAGTCGGTGCTCAAGGTCAAAACTCCCATCAGCAAGCTGCGCGGCAACTGGCATGAGGTGCGCGGTATCAAGATGATGCCGACCTTTCATCCGGCCTACCTGCTGCGAAATCCGAGCGACAAACGGCTGGTCTGGAGTGATATACAGGAAGTTATGAGAACGCTCGGCCGTCCGATTCCGGGACGCAGCGGAAGGACGTAGTGATCGCATCTCCACCAACAGTCGCGAGACTAATTGCACTCGCCGCGCTGGCGATTGCGCTCGCCGCTCTTGTCTCATCGGCTCCTGCAGCGGATGTGCCCGCTTCAAACGCCGACGACGTGATCGATGGTCGCCCGTGGGTCGAGCTGATCAAGATTGATGGCTCGATCAATCCCGCGGTCGCGCATTTCATCGAGGACTCGATCGCTTCGGCGCAACTTGGCGGCGCGCATGCACTCATCATCGAGCTCGACACGCCCGGCGGCCTGATGACGTCGGCGGAACGCATCATCAAGGATCTCTTCGCCGCACCGATTCCGGTAATCGTCTATGTCGCTCCGACCGGTGCGAGTGCTGCCTCTGCGGGAACTTTCATTACCGAAGCGGCCAGCCTCGCCGCGATGGCGCCCGGCACCAATATCGGCGCGGCCCATCCGGTAACGGAAGGCGGCGGCGATGTGAAGGGCGACCTCGGCACCAAGATCGAGAACTTCGCCGCGATGCTCGCGCGCAACACCGCGCGCCAGCGTGGCCGCAACGAGGACTGGGCGGAGAAGGCGGTGCGCAAGAGCGTGATGATCGGCGATCGCGAGGCACTCGAATCGAAGGTGGTCGAAATCGTCGCCACCAATATTCCGGACCTGCTCAAGCAGGCCGACGGCCGCACCGTTAGCGTCGGCGACCATCGCGTGACCCTGCAACTCAAGGATGTCGTCGTGCGCCAGCGCTCGATGACGTTCGGGCAGACGGTGCTGGACACCCTCGCCGATCCGAACATCGTCTATCTCCTCATGATGGCGGGCCTGCTCGGCCTCTATTTCGAGTTTGCGCATCCAGGCGTTTATTTTCCCGGCGTGGTCGGCGCGATTTGTTTGTTGCTCGCACTCGCATCGTTCCAGGTTCTACCGGTGACACTTTCGGGACTACTGCTGATGCTGCTTGGCGTCGGCATGCTAATCTCGGAGGCCTTCGTCGCTAGCTATGGCGTGATGGGAATCGGCGGCGTTATCGCCCTGCTGATCGGGTCGCTGCTGCTCATCGACACTACGAAGACCAACGTTGCGGTCCAGCACAGCATCATCTATGGCGCGGCGGGCTCGCTGTCGGCGATCATTTTGTTGATCGGATACTTCGTCGCGCGTGAGCATGGTCGAATTGCGACGACTGGAAAGGAAGGTTTGGTGGGAGAGTTGGCCGAGGTGCGCGAGGCAGTCGCGCCCGATGTTCTCGGCAAGGTGTTCGTACACGGTGAAATCTGGCGCGCGCGCAGCGATGATGTACTTCCGCCGGGAGCGCATGCGCGCATTACTTCGGTGAGCGGCCTCGAAGTGCGAGTTCGACGAGCCGGATGAAATCTGCCGTGGCCGAAGCACGCCGGCATAACGCGACTATTCGGGAGGACGCATCATGGCTGGAGCAGGAGCGGCACTGGTTGTAGTAATTTTCTTCTTTGTGATTTTCATGCTCGGCGGAATCCGGGTGCTCAACGAATATGAACGCGCCGTGGTGTTTCGTCTCGGGCGGCTCACACCGTATCGCGGTCCCGGCGTCACCTTCATTATTCCGGTGCTCGAAAAGATGGCGCGCATCGATTTGCGCACCGTGACCCTCGACATCCCGCCGCAAGACGTCATCACGCGCGACAACGTGACGGTGAAGGTCAGCGCGGTGCTGTATTTTCGCGTCCTCGATCCTTCGAAGGCGGTGACCGAGGTTGCCGACTATCTCTTCGCGACGATGCAAATCGCGCAGACCACGCTGCGCTCGGTCGGCGGCCAGACCGAGCTCGACGATCTGCTGAGTCAGCGCGACAAACTCAATGCGCAGATTCAAACCATCATCGACGCGCAGACCGAGCCGTGGGGAATCAAGGTCACGCTGGTCGAGCTCAAGAACATCGATTTGCCGCAGGAGATGCAGCGGGCGATCGCAGCGCAGGCGGAAGCGGAACGCGAGCGGCGCGCCAAAGTCATCGCAGCCGAGGGCGAGTTCCAGGCTGCGCAGCGCCTCGCCGAGGCCGCCGAGATCATGAGCAAGAGTCCCATCACGCTGCAGTTGCGCTATCTGCAGACGCTCGCGGAGATCGCGACCGAACACAATTCCACCACGGTGTTCCCGCTTCCGATCGATCTGCTGGAGCCGTTCATCCAGATGCGCAAGAATTTTGAATCGAAGTAGGAACGTTCGAAAGAAATACCATGGGCAAACTGATTCTGGTCCGGCATGGTGAGAGCGTCGGCAATCGCGAACGCATTTTCACGACCACGCCGCATGAGTTGGCGCTTACCGAGCTTGGACATGAGCAGGCGCAGCAAGCGGGGCACTTCATCGCAAAAACTTTTCGCACCGAGGTCGTGGTCACGAGCCCCTACATCAGGGCGCGCGAGACCGCGCGGATCATCGCGGAGATTTTGCAGCTGCCGCTCGAGATCGAGCCCTACCTGCACGAGCGTGATGTCGGCACGCTGAAGGGGCAGCCGTACGAGTCGGTGTTCGCCGCACCGGGTTATAATCCGCAGCGTCCATGGCTATGGGAGCCGCCGGGAGGCGAAAGCTTCGAGGACGTAAAGCGGCGCGTCGGGCCGATCCTCGATCGTCTCGCTGCCGCACATCCGTCGCGCGATGTCGTGGTCGTCAGCCATGGCGGCGTGATGATGGCGCTCTGGGCGCACGTGACCGGCGTCTGGGACAACGCGCATGTGCCGCCGAATTGCGGAATCATTTTGATCGAGCATCACTCGAAGGGCTACCTGGCGCCGCAGGTGATCGGCGACGGAGCGCGGGACAAATTTACCGGCGGATGATCCGTGACGGCTTAACGCGCGCCGTTCGAGGACAGAACCGAATCCAGAAACGCGATCGATCGCAGCCGCCGATCCAGCACCGACGCGACGAAGCGTGAGATCGCCAGCGCACCATCCGCAGCGGCGGCTCTCGCTTCGAGCGCGTCTGTGAAGTGCGCGGCGCCGAGGCTCACCAATGCCGCCGCGCTTGACGCATCGAGTTTCAGCGCGCCGTCAGGAATCATCGCACGGCATCGCGCGCATACCACGCCGCCTCGCGCGATGATGAAGTAGGCCGACTCCGCGATCGCATCGGTACATTGGCGGCATCGTGCGAACTCGAGTCCGTATCCCGCCCAATGCAGCAGCCGCAACTCATATGCCTGCCGCAACGCGAGGGTCGCGCGGCCGACGCTTATCGCTTCGAGAGCCTCCGTCAGCACACGATACGCGCCGGTCGCTTCGGCCTCCTCGGAAGTGAACGCGTCGGCGAGTTCGAGCATGTAGCTGCCGAGCGCGATCTTCGTCAGGTCGTCCTCGATGGCGAATGGCGTGAGATCCGGCGATGCCTCGGCGCGCGTGACAAACACCAACTGCCCGTTGGGGCGGCGGCGAAAATACAACATCACATGTGAGAAGGGTTCGAGTTTGCGCTCGAAGCGTTTGCGCGAGGCCTTCGCGCCCTTGGCCATCCCGCTGAGTTTGCCGAAATCGCGCGTCAGCAGGGTGACGATGCGATCGGATTCGGAATAGTCGCGCGCGCGCAAAACGATCGCGGCGCTGGATTCTTCGATCGGCACGCTACATCCGCCGCAGCATGTTTTGTTGGAGGTCTTTCACCTGCGCGCGCATCGCGGTCGCGCTGGTCACCGACTTGCCGCTCTCGGTCGCCTCGCGCAGCAGGTTGTCGAACTTCACGAGGATGTTTGCGATTTTGGTATGCGCTTCGATCAGCGCGCGGTTGCGCAACTCGTCACTCTCCCATTGGCGATCGAGCGCGTACTCCTTCAATTCCTGGCTCTGGATAAGGAGTTCGCGCGCTTCCTCCTCGTAGCCCTTCACCAAACGCCGAATCGCTTCGCGCACCTTCGGCTGCTCCTCGGGATCTTTCCACAGCACATGCTCGAGGAAAATCAGATCGTCTTCATTGACAGCATTGCGCCCGAGCACGATCGCATGCGCGCGCAGCACATCGAGGGAGTTCTTCCAGCGTCGATCCGATACGACGATTTGCTGAGTCGCGAGTTCACGACGCAAATCCGCAATCGATCTAATGATGCCAGATGCCATCGAAACCTTCGCCGCATCGGCGCGGGCCGCATCGAGTTCCGCGAAGGTCATCACGGTGCGCGTCTCTGGCCTGGCGCCCTCCAGCATTTTGAGGAAGCGAAATTCCTCGCTGATGTAATCCACCATGAAGCGCAGCATGAAGCGGTCGTAGAGCGCTGTGAGTTCGTCCTCATCGGGCAGCTCGTTGCTGGCGCCGAACATCGTGATGAGCGGGACCTGCACGCGCGCGCGTCCGTTGTGGAAAACGCGCTCGTTGATGACCGTCAGCAGCGCGTTGAGAATTGACGAGTTCGCCTTGAAGATTTCGTCGAGGAACGCGATGTGCGCCTCGGGCAGCTTGTGCAGCGTGACGCGGCGATAGTCGTCTTCCTCGAGGCCCTTGAGACTGACCGCGCCGAAAATTTCCTCGGGTGTGCTGAACTTGGTCAGCAGCCATTGGAAATAGTTAGCGCCCTCGATGCGCCGGCACAGCTCGTCGGCCAGCATCGATTTCGCGGTGCCTGGCGGCCCGATCAACAGCACATGGTTCGACGAGAGCAGCGCGGTCAGCGCTCCATCGATGAGATCGGCGCGTTCCAGGAAGGCGCGATTCAGCTCATCACGGATGCGAGCGATTTTAGCGAGATGTTCAGCCATCGGATGTCCATTGAAAGGTATCAAATCGAAGGCGAGACCTTAACCGCATCGCAATAGCCTTGCCCACAGTGACGATCGGGCGCTACAAAGTCTGTCAGGATCGTTTGATGCGATCCGCAAGGAGGCGGCGATGGAAAAGGCGCTGGCTGGCGTAAAAGTTCTCGACCTCACCCAATTCGAAGCGGGGACCTCATGCACCGAGATGCTCGCGTGGCTGGGCGCCGACGTGATCAAGGTCGAGGCGCCGAAAATGGGCGAGCAGGGCAGGTGGATTCTCACCGAAAAGCCCGGCACCGATTCGTACTACTTCATGCTGTTAAATGCGAACAAGCGGTCGGTGACGCTCAACCTCAAGAGCGACAAGGGGAAAAAGATTTTTCTCGACCTGGTGAAGAAGGTCGATATCGTATCGGAGAATTTTTCGCTCGGCACCCTCGAAAGCCTCGGCCTCGGATATGACAAATTGAAGGAAATTAATCCTCGCATCATCTACCTGACCATCAAGGGCTTCGGCACCCACGGACCGTATAGCAAGTACAAAAGCTTCGACATGATTGCTCAAGCCTCGGGCGGAGCGTTCTCGCTGACTGGATTCCCGGGCTCGCCGCCGCTCAAGCCGGGCCCGACTATCGGCGATACCGGCACCGGCATCCATGCCGCATGCGGCGTGCTCGCTGCATACATTCAGCGCGAGAGAACGGGCCTCGGGCAGAAAGTCGAGGTCGCGATGCAGGAGGCGGTACTGAATTTCGTGCGCGTTCCGATGATGGGCACCTACATCAGCAAGAAGCCGACGCCGCGTACCGGCAATCGCCTCGGTGGCGGCCCTGGCGATCTTTTCAAATGCGCGCCCGGTGGCGATAACGACTACTGCTTCATCCTGTGCACGAATCCGGAGATGTGGCAGAGCCTCTGCAATGCGATGGGTCAGCCGAACCTCGCGACTGACGAGCGCTTCAAGGATGCGCGATCGCGCGGCCAGAATGTCGAGGCGCTGACCGAGGTCATCACTGCATGGACGATGCAGCGCACCAAGCATGAGGTGTTCAGAACTCTCGGCGAGGCGGGCGTGCCGTGCGGGCCGGTGCTCGATAGCGTCGAGCTGCTCAACGATCCGCATATGAAGGAGCGCGGGATGATTGTGACGGTGCAGCATCCGGTGCGCGGCGAATTTACGATGCCCGGGTGTCCGGTGCGACTCGAGCATTCGCCGGTCGAGGTGAAACCGGCGCCGCTGCACGGCGAGCACAACGCGGAGATCTACAAAGAGTATCTAGGGCTTGGCGCGGCGGACCTCGAATCGCTCAAAGCCGAAGGCATCATCTAGATCGAGCTGTTCAACGCAATCGAGATTCTGAAGCGGAGCGGGAACGATATCGTGTCCCGCTTCGCGCGCGCCCACCGCGGCGTCGTGTATGCCGATCTGCGTTTCGAGGTGATGTTCCATCGCTCCGGCGCGGCGACCAATGGCGAGCCTCGTGACAGCACGGAAACCGAGAGCGCGGGATTTTGCCTCAGCGTCCACGTCGGTGCCGGTGCTGCGATTGGTCATGGACAGGCGGGCGCGGAGATCGGACGCCTCGCGCTCAACGAAAAGAAAATGGTCGCGGAGATCGGGCGCGGCCTCGAGGAAGCGTACAATCGCGCGCGCATCAGCGCACGCGAGAAGGCGGCGTTCCTCAAGCGGTTCGGCGCGCGAGCGGGATCCCTCGCTGGTGGAGCATTCGAGCCGCGTGCTCCCATTCGCGATGAGGTCGCCGCCGTTTACAAACAGGATCCTCGCACGCTCGATCCCGAGGATCTCAAACGCATCACGTTGGAGGCCTCGCGCGAGGTGAAAGGCCTCGGCCGCGATATCGCATTCAACGCGGTCGCCGCGACCTCTGAGCTTCGTCATGAGCTTTTTGCGAGCACCGAGGGATCGCTGATCTCGCAGGCGTTCGCGTTTTCGCAGGGCGATGTCTATGTTGTCGCGCAATCCGGCGAGGGGCATCAGGAGAGTTACGACACCATCGGACAGCAGCGCGGTTTCGAATCGATCGCGGAAGGATGGCGCGAGGAGTTGCTCGCGAATCCCAGCCTCTCCGCATTCGCCATTGGCCTCGCGAAGGAGGCGCAGGAGCTCGCGGCGGCGCCCGTACTTAAGCCGCCAGATCGCGAGGTCATCATCGTCACCGATCCGCATTTCAACGCGCTCGTCGCGCATGAGATCGTCGGTCATCCGTGCGAGGCCGATCGCGCACTAAAAATGGAAGCTGCGTATGCAGGCCGGAGCTGGCTCCTGCGGACCGCCACCGACAACGAAATCGGCAAACCGGTTGGCTCATCGCTGCTGTCGGCGGTTTCGGATCCGACGCTCTACGGCTACGGCCACTATCGCTACGATCATGAGGGCACACTGGGAAAGCGCGTCGCGCATATCGATCACGGCATCTTTCGCGGCTTCATGAATTCGCGCGCGACGGCCACGGCGCTCGGCGTCGAGCCCAACGGCTCGGCGCGCGCCGCCGAAGTCTATCAAGTTCCGCTGATTCGGATGTCGAACACATTCTTCATGCCGGGTGAAACTCTGCCGGAAAAAATCATCGGCGAAGTCGAGCACGGCTACTATGTGTGCGGGCATCAGATTCCATCGATCGCGGAATCGCGCGAGAACTTTCGCATCTCGGCGCGGCGCGTTTACGAAATCGATCACGGCCGTATCGGTCAGCTCTATCGCTCCGGCAGCGTGATGGCCGATTCGAAGCGGTTCTTCATGAGCGTCGACGCGGTCGGTAATGACCTGAGCCTCGTCGCGATCCCCAACTGCGGCAAGGGTCAGCCGATGCAGGTGAAGCGCATGTCCAACGGCGGTCCGACGCTGCGCTCGCGCGCGTATCTGGGCGGCGGATGATTCCAGCGTCGGAACTGAAGAGTTTCACGCGCGAGGCCGCCGCGATCGTCGCGCGCGACAAGGACGTCGCGCAGTTCGAGATCTATTGTGCGAGCGGCGACAATCGCATCGCGCGGCTCAACTACACGTCAGACATTCCGTGCCGCGGTGTCGAGGAGTTGAAGTCGCATTCCGCCGACGGATTCCAAATCCGCATCGTCACCAGGCGCAACGCGCATGAAGTTGGGACCGCATACGAGGCTGGCGACTTCAGCGCCGAGGCGATTCGCGCCGTGCTGGCGCGGGCGCATCGCTCGACGATTGTCGATCCACATTTTCCGGGCTTTCCCGCGGAGCCGCGAAAGCTTGCCACGACGAAGTCCGAGAAGAGCGACCTCGCGCGTGCGTCGGATGCGAGCCTCGTCGATGCGGCGTGGTCGATACTGCGCGGCGCGATTGGAGCGTTTGCGCGCGCGCAGCACAGGGGGTTGGTGGTCGGCGGCGATGTGAGCGTGTTTCGCGATCGCATCGCGATGGCAAATTCGAACTTCGCCGATATCCGCACCGACGAGAGCGCTCACTTCAGTTCTTCAGTCACCGCGCTAATCGAATCCCTCGATGCGAAGGGGACAGCATCGGCGGTGGGGCGCTCGGTCGCCGAGATGCGGCGAGTTGCGGCGCGGCTCGGGCTCGACGCGGCTGGACGCGCGCTTGGGATGCATCATGGTGTTCGTCCCGAGGCGAAACCCTATCGCGTGGTGCTTGGCCCGCAGCCGGTCGCCGAGATCCTCAATTACATGATCCTCGGCTCGCTCACGACGGGCGCGTTTCATGCGGCGAGTTCCGCGTATCACGGCAAGTTGGGCGCCGAAGTGATGGATGCGCGCCTCAGTCTCTTCGACGATCCCGTAATGCGCTCGGGCGCCGTCATTCGCGCGATCACGTGCGAGGGTTTTCCGGCGAAGCGCGTCGAGATGATTCGCGACGGCAAGCTGGTTGGGCTGATGTCGAATTTCTACGATAGTCACCGGCTTGCGACGGACGATGAGCGCGCCGAGAAGCTCGGCATGCCCGCGGAGAAGGTGCCGATATTTCCCGCGCTCAACGGCTATCGGCTGGGCGAGGGCGGCGGCCGTCGCTTCGATCAGAGTCCCGGTTCGTCGGGAACCAACATCGTGATGAAAGCGCGCGCCGGCATCGAGGACGACGCGGTGATTCGCAAGGTGCGCGACGGCCTGTACATCGGGCGCGTCTGGTACACCTATCCCATCAACGGCCAGCGCGCGGGCGATTTCACCTGCACCGTTAGCGGGGATTCTTATGTGATTCGCGGCGGACGTCTCGCTGAGCCGATCGCGCCGAACGCGCTGCGGATCAATTCGAATATAGAGAACGTGTTCCGCGCGATCATCGCGGCTGGAAAGCGATCGCATTCCGCGATCGTGTGGGGCTCATCGGAGTCGTTTCATGTTCCCGCGATCGCGTGCGAGGGCATCACGGTCGCGATGGTCGGTAAGGCCGGCGAGTAATCAGGAAATCTTCTTGCCGTCCTTGTAGGTCTCTTCCCAATTTTTGACGCCGTCGATATCCCACCGCCTCCACACGCCGTCCTGCTGCCCGTCCTTGTATTGGCCCTTCGCGTCGATCTGCCCGTTCTCGTACCATGAGACGTGATCGCCTTGCTGGACGCCATCTTGGTAATGGTCGATGGATTTCTTGCTGCCACTTTCGTAGTACAGCGTCCACTCGCCATCCTGCTTGCCGTCTTTATAGTTGCCCTCCATCATCTTGAGGCCGTTGGGCCTATAGATGACCATCGGCCCGTTCTTGACCTCTTCGCCATTGACGGTTTTCCAGCACGCTTGCTCTTCGCCGTCAGGAGGAAGCTCGCCCTTCAGTTGTGATCCCGATGGACAGGTCAGGTTGACCGGCTTGGGAACCTCGTTGCTGTTGCTTTGGCATCCGGCGGCGATGGCAACGAGCGCCGTTAGCATCGCGCTTAAGATGATGTCGGTGGCGGCTTCGGTCTTCATCCAGTTTCGAATTTATCTGACGCCAACAAAAAAGGGGACGCGCTCGATGCGCGTCCCCTTCGCATTCACGATGCCTTTCGTTCAGGTTGCGGAACCGGTTGAGCCGAGCAGGTTGCCGCCCAAGGTCGCGTTTCCGACGCGCACATCGCCGATAATGTTGATCAGCGAGGTCTTGCCGGATTTGAACGCTCGTTCCAAAGCCGGCGTGATCTGATCCGGCGTCTCCACGTGTTCGGTGTAACATCCCATCTCGGCGAAAATCTTGTCGTAGCGGATGTTCGGCAGCATGTTGAATGGATCGGTCTTGCCCTTCAGCCCCGGCATTTGATCGAAGTTCGGACCCCATGAGCTGTTGTTCCATAGCACGGTAATGACCGGCAGCTTGTAGCGCGCAGCGGTCTCCATGTCCCATCCGCCGATGCCGAGTCCGCCGTCGCCGCTGATGACGACGACTTGCTGCCCGGGCCGCGCGAGCTGCGCGCCGATGCCCATCCCAACGCCGTGACCGACCGGCGCGAGCGGGCCCGCGTCGACCACCTGGCCCATGAAGCGGCAGGTGAACTGGCGGCTCATCCATCCTGAAAGCGTGAAGCTGTCGATGATGGTGGTCGCGTTCTTGTCGAGCACCTTGATGAGGTCATCGCAGAGGCGCGCCGGATGAATCGGCGTGTTGGTCAGCGTCTTCTTGTTCTCTTCGGCGATTTGCGCCTCGAAGCGCGTGCGGGTCGCCTGAATTTCCTTGTACCATTCGGAATTGCGATTCTTACTGAAATCGAGCTTCTGTTCCTTGATGCGATTGATCATTTGACGGAGCACGCTCTTCGGATCGCCGACGATCGGTACGTCAGCATCGACCTGCCATCCGATGCGCGTCGGGACCGGATCGATCTGGATGTACTTCGCCTTGTCGGTCCAGGTCGGAGGCTGCCCGAATTTCTCGCCGCTCCAGAAGCGGAAGCCGATCGCCATAACCGCATCGGCGCGCCCGGTAAAGGGCTTCTTCCATGAGCCGCGAATCGCGAGCGGATTCTCTTCCGACACGGCGCCCTGTCCCGCGCGCCGCGTGTAAACCGGAATGCCGGTCAGCTCGACGAATTCCTTGATCTCCGGACCGGCCTGCGACCAGAAGAGTCCGTCACCGCCAGCGATCAATGGGCGCTGCGCCGCTTGGAGGATCTCGAGGGCTTTGTCGACATGCGACGGCTCGCCCTGGCTGCGCACATCTTCGATGGTGAAGCCGCGCGCGCCTTTGCGCTGCTTCGCGTCGTCGTCGCCGTGATAGAGAATGTTCTGCGGAATCTCAAATAGCGCGACGCCCTGGGGCGGAGAGATAGCCTCGCGGAAAGCGGAGCGGAGATCGAACTGAATCGACGTCCAGTCCGTGACGCGCTTGGTGAACTTCGCAAAGCTGTCGACCACCTCGGAGCCGTAGGCCTCCTGGAACGAGCCGACATGATCTTCGGTATTCGGATGCTGTCCTGATATGCATACGATCGAGCTGCCGGTCAGCGCGCCGGTGCACAGGCCGGTGACAGCGTTAGTCAGGCCGCATCCTGCGGTGACCATGCATACTCCGGGTTCGCCCGAGACACGCGCGTAGGCGTCGGCGGCGTATGCGGTCGCCTGCTCGTGGCGCATATGGATCAGCTTGATGTCGTGGCTACGCAACTCAGCCAGAATGGGGAAGAGATGGCCGCCGTTGATCGCGAAGCAATACTTGACCTTGTTTTCCTTCATCACGCGAGCGATTAACTCGCCGCCATTTGCCTTCGCCATGTAAGACCCTCCGTGGAATTTCTGCGTGAAGCGCACCGCGCCCGATGACGCTGGCGCCTTCGTTTCCGAATCCTTACACATTTACGACGCCATCGAAAAGCGCAACGGCCCGGAACGGAAATCCGGCATGGCACGAAAATCGACTGCGAAACTGTTCAGTAATCGCGCCTCGTATGCGAAACTTATGCGCCTTGATCCGGCCTTATCAGGTCTTGTCAGAAACCTTGCGATTAGCACCCGGACGGAGCGTGTAGTGGGGACTGTGCGCGCGGTTCATCAGATAGTCAGTGTCAGGACGAGGTTTTATTGCTTCCTCGGCTTCTTGAGCGTGGTGCTGTTGGGTTTTGCTTTCGCGATGGTTCCAAAATGCGCCGCCGGTTCGAATGCTCCCGAGAATGTTTCAACGACCTTCTATCCGGCCACCGAGGCTGAGGCCGAGAGCTCACCGATCGTCGAGCGCGTCGATGAGACGCCGCCGCAATCCCAGCCGAACGGCGTCGCACCGGCTCCGAGTACTGGCGGAGGCGCTGCGCCGAAGGCCGAAGCATCGCCATCGGCAAGCAACAGTCCGGCCGCGGCGTCATCGCCGGCGCCAGGTCTTCCGAGCGCGAATGCCTCATCGTCATTCAGCGATATTTTCCATCCCGACCGATGGAGATGGCCGCACAATTTCAACTTGACCGATCCCAATAGCTGGCCCTTCATTCCGGTGCCGGAAGTCGCGACCGATCCGAACGGCGGCACCACCGGCGGCGTGCTGGGCGTGGTGCTCTTCACCGACACGAAAAATCAGATCACGGATATCTTCGCGCCGGACATCGAAGACAACACTACGCTCGGCCCCGGCGGGACTTTCCGCTATCTCTCCTATCCGTCGGAAGACACCAACTGGTACGTGACTGCGGGCGCGCAGGTGAATATCCTGCGCCGCGTCGACTTCGACTATCAGACCGGACGCACGCACAAGAAATGGTGGTCGTTTGAGGGGCGACTGTTTTGGGAGAAAGATCCTACCGAAAGATTCTTCGGGGTTGGAAACGATACCCGGCTCGGGAACGAAACCAATTACACCACCAATCAAGTCTACGCGCTCGGCGTGTTTGGAATTAACTTCACCGAGGACCTTCAGCTCGCGCTGGATGTCCGTCCGCGCCGAGTCCGCATCGAGCACGGCGCGTTTCATAACCTGCCGAGCATCATCAAGCTCTTCCCGCATCAGAAGGGTATCAACGGAGGGAGCGAGATTCCGGGGCAGCTGGTGTTGGCGTATGACACCCGCGACTCGCTCGAGGTGCCGCGCAAAGGCGGGCTGGCACAGTTATATTTTGGAATCGCCGACCGCGCGTTCCTGAGTTCGGTGTCGTATACGCGATTCGGTGGCGAATTGCGCCGCTACTATGCGCTCAACGACAAAATCACGCTCGCCGGTCATCTCTTTGTCGAGTACAACCCGTCGGGCAACGAGATGCCGTTCTGGTCGATGGCGCGGCTGGGCGGACAGGAAAGTCTTCTCACCGATCAGCAAACATTGCGCGGATACGGCGCCGGCCGCTACGTGGACAACTGTTCCGCGGTCGCGAACGCGGAGGTGAGAACGCGGGTCTGGGACCGCGATATTTTCGGCACCCATGGAATTTTAGAGATCGCGCCGTTCCTGGATGTCGGCCGCGTCGCGCACACCGTCGCCTTCAATCCCCTATCCGAGTTGCATACGGTCGGAGGCGTCGGCTTTCGCGGCATCGCAGAACCGTTCGTGGTCGGCTTCGTCGATGTGGGCTATGGGGGCGAAGGCGTCGCGGTATTCTCGGGAATCAACTACCCCTTCTAAACGCGTTCGAACACCTCGCGCGCGATGTCGCCGATGCAATCGCCGAATCCATCCATCGGCGGATTGAGGAAAATCTGCGATAATCCGGCTTTCTCCAGCCCGCGAATCTGCTCGACCACTTTCTCGCGCGGCCCCACGATGGTGCAGCATTCGATCGATTCGGGCGTGACGAATTTCCACTCTGCCGGTTCGACATAGCAGCAGTGCCCGCGATGCAGTTCGAGGTAGCGCTCATCGCGCGGCGTCATCTTCGATACGTAATCCATGTAAGCCTGGAAGACCGGGCGCACCGGCGGCGGCAGCGATTCCGCGCGCGCGTAGCCCGCCGCGAAGGCGTGCAGATTCGCCATTACCCACGGCCCGCACATCGTCTTCACGCGCGGCGAATCGAGGTCCTCGCCAGGTTGCAGCACACACATATGCGTCAGCGTCACGATGGGAAATTTTTCCGGCAGCTTGCGCTTCGCCTGCGCGGCGCCGGCCTGCAGATGCTTCTTCACCGTCTCGACGCGATCGGGAGTGGTGACGCCGGTGGTGACGCATCCGTCGCCGAATTCGCCCGCGAGCGCGATGGTCTTCGGACCGTTGGCCGCGACATAAAATGGAATCGGACCGTCGAGGCTGATGAAGCGCCGATCGCGATGGATGTAGCGAATCTTCTTGCTCATCCCCTCGGTGTTGTAGATCGCCTCGCCGTTGCGCAGCAGCTCGTGGATGACGCGGACCTCCTCGCGAAAGACGGCATGCTTCACCGGCGGAAGTCCCATCACGCGGCGGCCCGTATGCCCGGTGCCGAATCCGAGGACGACGCGGCCGGGTGCGAGTTCGTTGATGGTGCCGATCGCTTCGACGGTGACCGGAGGAATCCGGTTGGTCGCGATTGCCACTCCCGTCGCAAGTTTGATCTTCCTGGTGTTGACGGCGGCCAGCGCCATGCACGCCCACACGTCGCCCCAAATCATGTGCGAATCGGGAATCCACGCGTGCGAGTAGCCGTAGTCCTCGGCGAGCTTGGGATCGGTGATCGCGCGCTGCGGTTTGGTGAAAATCAAGGTTCCGAATTCCATCGCCATTGTTCCGCCTCCAAATCACGGCGAATATATCCCGAATCATCGCAAAGAGCGCAAATCCCGGCGCATAACAAATCGCAATCGATGCGCTACACTTGGGCGCGAGGCCGAATATGGATGCTTCGCCGAAAGGTGCCGGCGCACCGCGCGGCTCCGATCATCTCGCGCTCGATTGCCGCGGGCTGAACTTCTATCGCATCGATCGCGGACTTCAGGATCTGCTGAAGCTCTACATGGATCCGAAAATGCGCGCGCACATGGAGCCGCACTACGATCGCCTCGGTGAACTCGCAGGCGGAAAACTCGACGAACTGGCGGAAGTCGCCGATAAGCATCAGCCGGTGCTGCATCCGCGCGATCGCTTCGGCCGCGACGAGGATTGGATCGAGTATCATCCCGCCTATCGCGAGATGGAGAAGATCGCATTCGGCGAGCTCGGCCTTCATGCGATGAGTCATCGCGGCGGCGTGCTCGGATGGCCCGATGCCTTGCCGCCCATCGCCAAGTACGCGTTTACCTACCTGTTCGTGCAGGCGGAGTTCGGCCTGATGTGCCCGGTCAGCGTGAGCGACACCTCGATTTTCGTCCTCAAGCGCTACGGCAGCGAGGACCTGAAAAATCGGCTGCTGCCGCGGATGCTCTCGCAAGACCTCGGCGCAATGTGGAAGGGCACCCAGTTCATGACCGAGAAGGCCGGCGGCTCGGACGTCGGCGCGCTCGAGACCACCGCGCGCAACGAGAACGGAAGCTGGCGCCTCTACGGCGACAAGTGGTTCTGCTCGCATGCCGATGCGGATGTCGCGTTGCTCCTCGCGCGTCCCGAGGGCGCGCAGGCGGGCACTCGCGGACTCGCGCTATTTGCATTGCCGCGGCGCCTCGAAAACGGCGCGCGCAACAGCTATCGAATCGTTCGCCTGAAAGACAAGCTCGGCACCAAGTCGATGGCGAGCGGCGAGATCGCGCTCGACGGTGCCATCGCGTACCTGGTCGGCGATGTGCGCAACGGTTTCAAGCAGATGATGGATCAGGTGAATCTGTCGCGCCTTTCGCACGGCGTGCGCGCGGCCGCGATGATGCGCCGATGCCTCAATGAATCGCTTCAAGTGGCGCGCACGCGTATGGCGTTCGGCAAGAAGCTCATCGAGATGCCGCTGGTGAAGAAGCAGCTCATGAAGATTATGCTGCCGACCGAGCAAGCGCTCTCGATGTACGCGTACACCGCGGACATGATGGGCCGCGCGAATCAGGGTGAGGAGGGCGCCAACCAGATCCTGCGCATTCTGACGCCGCTGTACAAATTTCGCGCGTGCCGCGACAACATCCGCGTGGCGACCGGTGCGATGGAGATGCGCGGGGGCAACGGCTACATCGAGGATTTCGTCAACGCGCGCCTGATTCGCGATGCGCACGTCGGCGTGCTGTGGGAGGGCACCAGCAACATCGCTGCGCTCGATGCGATCTCGCGCGCGGTCGGCAAAATGCATTCACATGAGGCGCTTGCCGGTTCACTCAAGACGCTGGTGCGCGAGTCTGCGCAGGTGCCTGAAAATTTTCGCAACCGGCTCGATTTGACTATCGACAAAGCGGCGGCTTTTGCTACCGAGGTGGCATCGCGCGCGGAGAATGAGGATTGGGCGCGTGTCGCTGCGGGCGCTCTCTACAACATGACGAGCGCGGTGCTGATGGCGTGGGAGGCCTCGCGATCCGGCAACGGCAAGCGGCTGCTGCTGTCGCGCATGATCATCGAGCATCGCCTCGCGGCCGAGGATCCGATGGCGATGCGCGACAACCGCTGGGAATCGCGCGCCGCCGATCTCCTATTGCGCGACGCCGATGTCTCGCTCGCCGACGCTTCGCCGCTGGTCGCCTAGGCACGCGCGATTGCGGAGTGCGCGATCCTTCGCTGCGCTCAGGATGAAATCGCGGACGATGTCGGCGATTTCACTTCAACGTCCGTACCGAGAAGCCGCGGTCGTTCGAACATAGCAACGAGCGCTTGCCGTCCAGCGTCGTCTCGAGGACTACCTCGCGCCCCCATAGCTTCTGCAGATACGCCATGGTCTTCTCGCCGTATTCGAGCTGCAGATCCCGGCCGTCGTGGAAATGCTTCAGGTACAGCGTGCGATTCTGGCCGAAGTCCGCGTCGTCGACTTTGATCACCGGAATCGAACTGGCGCCGACGTTCTTGATGATGGTTTCCTTGACCGCGCGCCATCCCTCGTCGTCGGAAACCCTGCTGATGACGTATTCGTCGCCGCGCTGCTGGTACTCGAACATGTCCATCTCGCGCATCAGCTCTTCGGTGAGGTAGCGGCGCAGGAACGAGGAGTCGCGCTCGGTCTCGCGCACCTCGAAGATTTTCGCATCGCCGGATTTGGTGGGCGCACCGTCGCGCTTGATTTCTTCCTTGGTCGGATTTTCCCAGCGACGGTGGATATCTTCCCAAATCTTCAGCCCGAGATAGTACGGATTAATTTGTCCCGGATGCGGCGTCACCACCTGGTTGTGGCGAATCATGAATTCGATGTGCAGTCCCTGCTCGATGCGAAGCGACTCCAGAATCCGATGGTGCCAGTAGCTGGCCCATCCTTCGTTCATGATCTTGGTTTCCATGTTGGGGATGAAGTACTTCGCTTCTTCATCCACGATGGTGAGCAGATCTTTTTCCCATTCGGTGAGATACGGATTGTGATCGCGGATGAAGAGTAGCACGTCCTCGTCGGGCTCGATCGGGACCTTGTGAACTTCCGCTTCCTTGAAATTCTCTCGCGCGTGGATGTTCTGGAACGGATCGAAGCGCGGCTGCGAGGCTTCGATCGCGCGCTCGACCTGCTCCTTATGACCGACTTTGCGGATCGCGAGGTTGCGCCGGCAATTCCACTGCAGCGCATGCGCGGCGTCGAGGATGCGCTCGACCTTCTCATAGCCGATCGATGGATCTTCCACGTAGCGCCGCACTCGCATCGCATGCGCCTTGAAGGTTTCGACGGTCAGCTCCGCGCGCGTCGATTTGAAGGTGAAGTTGTTTTTGAAAAAGTCATTGTGCCCATACACGTGCGCCATGGTGAGGATTTGCAACAGCAGCGTGTTGTCGCGCATCAGGTATGCGATCGCGGGATTGGAGTTGATGACCAGCTCGTACGCCAGCCCGGTGACGCCGTGGTCATAGAGCGTCTTTAACTTTTCGTAGGATTTTCCAAACGACCAGTGCGGGTAGTGCGAGGGCATGCCGTTGTACGACATGAAACCGATCATCCCGTTGTGGTCGCACAGCTCGAATTCCTGCGGATAGCAATTAAGGCCGAACTCGTCGGCTAAGGCGCGAATTTTCGTATCCCATTCAATCAGTTCGCTGAATTCGTAGTTAGCCATGACTCAACCCTGCTGCTCGCGCTCCTTGGCGAGGAACGCCTTGAACGAAGGCCAGATGTCTTCCTTGCGTTCGATCAAAACGGTGTGGAAGTTCGGATTCTGGATGCGGCGGAACACATTCAGCATCGAGGATTCATAGTAGCGCGAGCCGAGCGGCTTGATCTCGCCGTAACCGAAAAGGTTGCTGATCTCGGAGAGCTCCTCGGCCGCCTTCAGCGCCGCCGGATTGTCGGATTCGAAATTGTCGCCGTCGGAGCAATGGAACGCATACACATTCCATAGCGTCGGATGATAGCGCGCGGCGACGATTTCGAGCGCCTTCTGATAGCCGGATGAAATGAACGTCCCGCCCGATTCGCCCTTATGGAAAAATTCTTCCTCGGTGACTTCGCTCGCCTCGGTATGATGCCCGATGAAAACGATCTCGACATTTCGGTAACGCGTCGAAATGAACTGATAGAGCAGGAAGAAGAAGCTGCGCGCGAGGTACTTCTTCATCGTGTCCATCGAGCCCGAAGTGTCCATGATGCAGATGACGACGGCGTTGGATTCCTCGCGCGTGTCGATCTCGATGTGCTTGTAGCGCAGGTCGCGCTGATGAAACGGGAAGCGCTTGCGAACCCGCGTGGTGACGAGGCCGGAAGCTGCGCCGCCATTGAGCTCCTCGGCGGTCTCGCCGGCTTCATCGAGGTCCTCGATATTCTCGCTCGCGTCGTCTACCAGATTTTCGGGGTTGAGATTTTCCGGAGCGAGAGCGTCGGGTGCACCGGCCTGCGCGCCGCGCTGCGTAGCGAGCATCCGCATCACGCGCTGCTTGGCGCTGCGCCGCTTGTCGAGGCGCACGCGGATGCCGACCTGGCGATAGCCTTTGCGCTTGCTGGATTTGTCGGACAGCACCTCGCGCAGCGCCTTGCGCTCGAGGTTGGGCAGTTCGAGATCCTCGAACATGATGTCGATGAGTTCCTCGAGGGTGACATCGGTTTCGTAGTAATCGACGCCCGGTTTGTCGCCGCCTTGGCCATCGCCCTGACCCTGCTGCTGTCCGGCCTTGCCGATGACCTGGCCGGGCTGCGCGTTGCCATCACCGGTTCCGGCGCCGGGAGCATTTTCGCCGAACACGAAGCGGTACTCCTTGATGCCGCGCAGGGGGACCTTGATGACGCGGTCCTTGCTTTTGCCGATGATGGATTCCTCGGCGATGATGTCGGCGATATTCTCGCGAATCGATTCGCGGACTTTTTGGCGATGGCGCAGGCGGTCGCCGGCGGAGCGGTCGGAGCGTTCGGCTTCGGCCGGTTTATAGTCGCGGAAGATTGAATCCGAGGTCGCCATTTAAATCACCCTCAAAGGATTATACGCGGTTCGTCGAGACCTAGCCCCCGGCCCCTTCCCTTTAGGGAAGGGGCGCCAGGCAAGGAAAAGCTTGGAAAATCGGGCATGAAGTGGGTTTGTTTTTGCGAATTCCCATTTCCTCGTAGAGGCGGTTCGTGAACCGCCGGCAGCGGTATTGCGAGCGCGAAAGATCGTCGCGATTGCGCCATCGTCAGGGAAGAAAAGCCATGGAAATCGGGCATAAAGTGGCTTTGTTTTTTCATTTCAGGATGTCCCAGCTGAAGCCTCCCAGCGGTTTTTGACTATCCCTTCCGGATGGAGGATTGGGAAGCATGCGGGCGCGCTCGGGAGCCAGCCCGTTCGAGAAAAAGCCTCTGAACACGGGCATAAAGTGGCTTTGTTTTGTCACATCAGCAGCATGAACAATCTCCTCGGATGCTGCGCCGAGAACCTTCCACTTGAGGGACGGAGGAACGGGAGGAAAGGAGCTCTCGAGCGCGAGTCGCGAGGAGAAAAAGCCTCTGGAATCGAGGACTATTTGGGTTTTTTTCTTCACTTTCGACTAGTCGTTATGGTCGGATGTCCTGCTGTCTCTCCGGCTCCCCTTCCACTTTAGGGGAAGGGGTTGGGGGTTAGGTCTGCGATGCTGAAATCACCATTATAAAAAAGAATATCCAGCAAGTCCCAAGATCATTTGGCTTCGTTTCGTCAAATCGCTCCAGAGCATCGCTTCGCGGAGGTCCCTCGGCTCGGCAGCTTCGCTCGGGATGACAGAAAGAAGAGACCGCCACAAAGAAAAGCGCGGCCGGCGGTCGGCGTACCGAGCCCTGGCCGCGCCTTTAGCGCGCCTAAATGAATTGCCGAGCCTAACTCGGCAACCACGTGGCTTCAGTCAAGCGAGCGCCGTTAACAACAACGTCAATCCAGGGCTCAGCAACACACTTGGCGTGGACGATGTAGGCTTTCGCTCCTAGAGGGGGACTTACGGGTGGTTTTAGCGTCAAAACACACTGCCGATCGTCGCGAACAAGTGCGTAATAAAAATCATCAGAGCCTTGTTTCACGTGTTACAAAAAGGACATTTCACGATTCGAAACATGTTCGGTCCCTCAATCCTTCCAGAGATTGTTCGCCGCGTACTTCAACACCACATCCACACACGATTCGCAGTATCCATTCTCCAACAGATTCTGCACCATCGAGCCGTACTTGCTGGTCTGCTCCTCGTCGCGCGTGCGCGCCTTGGTTATGATGCGCGAGATGTCGCGGACCGAGGTCATCAGCTTCTTCTCGATCGCTTCCTTCAGCGGCTCGTAACTCTTGTAGCTGACCTTCTCGCCTCGCCGCGAGGTCGCCCACAAATACGCGATGACCTCCTGACGGAAACCGTCGGCCGCCGATCCGATAATCGCGATCTGCTCCTCGATCGACTTGAGGAAGCCCTCGTCAGCCGACAGCTCCTCCTTGGTATTGCGATCGCGAACCTTGGTCTTGTTGACGTATGCCTCGGCATGGTCGAGATAATTTTGGAATAGGGCCTCTGCCTGCTCCTGGTACGAGTAGACGAACGCGCTCGTGATCTCTTTTTCGAGCAGGTCGAGATATTCCTTGTGCAGGGTGTCCTGCAGGAATTCCAGATACTGCTTGCGCTGGTCGTCGGGCATGTCGGCTTCCTTGGTCATGCCGATGAGCGATTCGCGCACGTTGATCGGATTGATGCAGTTGCCGCTGACGTTGTCCGACAGCGCATTGTCGAGCGCCTTCATGATGAAGCGCGTGGAGATTCCCGACATACCCTCGCGCTTGGTGTCGTCTTTCAGCTCTGCGACATCGATCTTCTTGGTGCGACCCTTCTCGACGACTTCCTCGCCATTGTAAAGCGCCAGCTTCGTCATCAGATCGCATTTCGAGGTCGGTTCGAGGCGCGAGAGAATTGCGAACATAGACGCGAGTTCGAGCGTATGCGGCGCGACGTGCGCGCGGAAATCCGAGTTGCGAATGATCTTCTGATAAATCTTCACTTCCTCGGACAGGCGCAGGTTGTAAGGCACCTTGACCACCACGATACGATCGAGGATCGCCTCGTTGGTGTGGTCGGCCTTGAACTTCTGCCATTCCGCTTCATTCGAATGCGCGATGATGGTGGTGTCGACATACACCATGCCGTGACGGCCGGGCGCCGGAATAACTTTTTCCTGCGTCGCCGTGATCATTGCATGGAGGTACTCAGTCTCGTTCTTGAAAACTTCGATGAACTCGACCATTCCGCGATTGCCGACGTTGAGCGCGCCGTTGAGTTCGAGCACGCGCGGGTCGCCTTCGGAATATTGATCGAGCTTCGAGATATCTTCCGAGCCAATCAGGACCGAGGTGTCCTGGTTGTTGGGATCGACCGGCGGCACCACGCCGACGCCGACGCGGTTGCGCTTGGAGAAGTTGCGGGTGATGATCGGGAACTCCTCGTAGCGCTGGCCGTAGTCCTGCTTGAGGCGATAGCGGCATACGGGGCACAAGTCGCCCTCGATGTGGACGCCCAGCATCTTCTCGAACTCGCGCCGCAAATGGCGCGGGATGAGATGCAGCGGCTCCTCGTTCATCGGGCATCCGTCGATCGCATACACGGGCAGCGCCTGCTCGAGGCCGCGCTGGATACGCTCGACCAGCGAGCTCTTACCGGAGCCGACCGGGCCCATCAGGTAGAGCACCTGGCGGCTCTCCTCGCCCTTGAGGGAGGCGGAATGGAAAAAGCGGACTATTTGCGAGACCGTTTTTTCGATTCCGAAGAACTCATCGGCGAAGAAGTTGAAGACCTTCACCGGCTCATCCTTATGCAGCCGCTTGGAGCGCGGATCGTCGGTGTCCTGAACATTGCGCACCCCGACCGACATGATCATGTCGTAGATTCGCGCATGCGAAAGCTTGGTGATGATCGGGTCCGCCTTAACTACCTCGAGGTACTCGAGCAGCGTTCCCTTCCAGCGCGTGGACTCGCGCGCGGCGCGGTCTTTTTTGATGACCTGTTCGAAGTTGTTATCCGCCATCCGCTGACTCCTGAACCAAAAAAGTTACGGGCGTTGGGGAAATTATGCTGATGTTGCTAAGGGAGAAGAAGATCCTTGGCGTCGGCGCGGTCGTGCTATTTTCAACACGCATCCGGAGCGCCAGTATAACGGACATTCTGCTTTGCAACAAGATAACTAACTTTCTCCCGTTTACACCTTATCTCCCGTCTACCATGTCGATAATTAGACGCGCTGGCCATCGCCTCATTCAGGCTTACGATGGCGCTTTTCTCCTATCGCGCTCCAAGTTCACCTCGCACCGCAACGCTGTCGCCTAGTACCAGCTTGCCTCCATCTTTCACCACCTTAGCCGCGAACACCCGATCGTCATGCGCGAACGATACCCACCATTTTTCCTCGGCCGCCCGACGGAGGTAAAGCAACTTTTGCTCCATCGTCCGCAGCGCATCGAGGTCGTATGCCTGGTTCCACGGCCCGCGCATGTGCGAGCGCGTCGGCACGATATCCGCGAGATGCACAAACGCAGCATCGCCATCGCGTACGATCGCCACCTGATGATCATACGTGTGTCCGCCGGTAACGGATGCTGTCACGCCCGGTAACACTTCGGTGTCCCCGGCGATGGCTTCGATGGAGGCCTGCGTCGGCGCGAGGATTTCCTGCATATGGCGATAGGCGGCGCGTAGTCGCTCGTTGCGCGAATCGCGCGCGGTCTCGAGTTCGCCCTTTTGGACGATCAGCTTCGCCTTGGGAAACGCGGGGACGACCTTGCCGGATTCGCTTTTGCGAATCAGTCCGCCGCAATGATCGAAATGAAGATGCGAAAGGATCACGTGCGTGATGTCGCCGGGTTCCATCCCGAGCGCGCGCAGATGATCGGGCAGCCATCCTTCGCCATGGGAGAAAATCTTGCGCTCGACATCGGTGAGCCGATTGCCGATTCCGGTGTCGACCAGGATCGCGTCGCGCCCCTTGATGATGAGAGGGCAGGTGAGGTTCAGGCGGATGCGATTTTGCTCATCGGGCGGATGTTCGCGCTTCCACAGCTCGCGCGGCACGACCCCGAGCATGCATCCACCGTCGTTCCACCATAGCCCGTCGGTGAGAAACGCGACGGTGAACGATCCGATGGCGATTTTTTCCGGCGTCTCCATCGATCGAAATCATTCCGCACTGGAAGATTTCTCACAAGGCCATCAGCTGCCGAGTAACCACAGGCCCAACAGCAGCGCGGTGCCGCCGAGCCCCATTACTGCGAGGTTGTACAGCATCAGCCGATAAGCGGCGCTATGCGCCTGCGGTGGATGCGTCGAGGCGAGCCGCGATTCGGCGCGCCACGAGGCGGACAGCACCCCGAACATCGCGGCGAGGATGGTGATTTTCGCGAACAGCAATTCGATGAAGTTGTCGGAGAACGCGAACCGCCGCATCACACCCGCAATGTAGATGTTGACCGCGCCGCTCACGATGATGAACAGCATCGCGAACAGGCCGATGCGATTGATCGCGGGTGCGATGCGCCGCACCATCGCGAGCCCTTCCTCGTCTTCGATGCCGACGGCGCTGGCAGCGATCACGAAGACGGTCGCGGCGCCGACCCATGCGACGCCGCCGAGGGCATGGATCCATAAAATTGTGGTGCGCAGGGTGGGATTCATCGACGATGTTTTTATAGCCCATCAATGTCGCAGACCTAACCCCTAGCCCCTTCCCTTGAGGGAAGGGGGACAGAAAGGAGAGAGGGTTGCTCCGATCGGTATTGGCGGAAATTGATAACAGGAATCCTATTGCTTCGCTGTTTTCCGGTTCCCCTTCCCTAAAGGGAAGGGGCCAGGGGTTAGGTCAGCGCGCTGGCGATTTTCTGGAAACTGAGCTACGGCAACCGATGTCGAGGTGACTCCCGATGCTGAACCCGTACATCGAAGCATGGCAACTGCGCGATCTGATCGCGAAGAAAGAAGTGAAGCTGCGCGAGGTCGCGGAATTTTTCAATCGCCGCATCGAAAAGCTCAATCCGAAACTGGGCGCTTACATGACGCCGACGCCCGAGCGCGCCATGGCCGATGTTGCGCGGCTGGAAAGAGCCAGCGCCGCCGAAATCGCCAAGATGCCTCTCTACGGCATCCCGTACTCGCTGAAGGATCTCACGTGGACCAAGGACATCAAAACCACGATGGGATCGAAGAACTACGAAAACTACCTGCCGCCCGATGACGCCGAGACGACGATTCGTATGCGCAATGCCGGCGGTATCCTGCTCGGCAAAACCGCGACGCCCGAATTCGGCGGACGGCCCACCACCGAGGGTGGCCTATGCCCTCCCGCGCGCAATCCGTGGAACCTCGAGCACACCGCGGGCGGATCGAGCGGCGGCGCGGCATGCGCTGCGGCCTCGGGGCTCTCGCCGCTAGCCGAAGGCAGCGATGGCGGCGGCTCGATTCGCATCCCGTCGAGTTGCTGCGGAACCGTAGGATTGAAGCCCTCGCGCGGGCGCGTCTCGATGTCGCCAGTAGCTGGAGAAGCGTGGGCGGGTTTCGCCACCAGCGGTCCCATCGCGAGATCGGTGCGCGACGTCGCGATGTTCCTCGAGGTGCTCGCCGGTCCCGTCGTGGGCGATCCGTACTGGGCGCCGCCGCCGAGCGAGCCGTTCAGCGCTGCGGTCGCCAAGCGTCCGAAGAAGTTGCGCCTCGCCGCAATCCTCGAGAGTAGCGCGGGAAAAGTCGATCCCGAGGTCACAGCCGCGACCGAATCGGCGCTCAAGGCCTTCCAGGAAATGGGGCACGCGGTCGAGCAGGTGAAGCTCGATCCGGCCGCGCTGCTGCTCGGCGTCGCGGGCGTGCTCATCACCGCCGGCATCAACTCCGTGCCGGTCGAGAATGTCGAGTTGATGGATCCTGTGGTGCGCAGCTCATGGGAGCAGGGCAAAAAGGTGATGGCGGCGGACTACATCAATGCGGTCGCGCAGATGCATAACATTTCGCGCGAGATCATGCAGAAGCTGGCGCCTTACGATGCGCTTATCACGCCGACACTGACGCGGCCCGCGGTGCGCCTCGGCACGCTGCCCTCGAACCTGCAAGATGGTTTGGGCGAACTGTTCGCATGGCTGGTGTTCACGTTTCCCTTCAATGCGACGGGCCAGCCCGCGTTCTCATTGCCGAATGGATTCTCGAAAGCAGGTCTGCCGATCGGGCTTCAGATCGTCGGCCGTCAAAACGATGAGGCGGGAATTATTTCGCTGGCGGCGCAGTTCGAAGAAGCGCGCCCGTGGAAGGACAAGAAACCGATCGAGTGACAGTTTCCGTAGCACAAGCTGAGGCCTGTGCTACGGCGAAATGCATCCTATCGGCACATATACCGATGATGACGGCGGAAGTAGTGATTGCTGCATGCGATCGGACGTCCACCCCAGAATCCGACATTGTACACATGGGAATATGCGCCCTGCTGAAGTCCAGCCGGCTGCCAGTTTATCGAATCAGCCTTGGCGGGCCCCGGCGCCATCAGCATGAGCAGTGAGAACATCGCGGCGATACCTGTGATTGTAAGTTTCATAACGGTACCTCTTAATCTCTAAGACGCTCTCGGCCGGTGGCGGTTTCGTGGCGCGCCGGCGCTCCGCCAAATGGCGGAGTCACCAGCGCCCAGGTTTCACCATCGGCCACTATCGGCACAGATAGCGATGATGACGACGGAAGTGCCGATTGGCGCAGGCGCCTGGACGATGGTGCCAGTAGCCTACGGGCTGAAAATACCCGACTTGCTGAATGGCGGGCGGTTGCCAGTTTCCTGAATCGGCGCTGGCCAAGCCCGGAGCAAATAGCATGATAAGAGAGAATAGTGCGGCTATAGCGGTAATCGTTATTTTCATGGTCGTACAACCTCCCTGTTCAGACGGTCTCGATCAAGGCAGGTTTCAGCGTGGAAGATATGGTCTGCCATCTTCCTTGCAATGGTTTCGGACCCTTTTCGCAGATTCTCTTCGCTCACTGTGAGCGGTGGGCATCGCGATTGCTCTCCTAATGCGAGATTAGCGGGCGCGGTTCGTCTAATTATCGCACATCTCGATTTGGCGGGGTTTCGAAACAAAATGGAGAGCGCAAGCGTCGCGGAAGTGGGCACCTCGGTGCCTGTTTGGTCAGCATATCCACGCCGCGAGGGGCTGTTCGACGAGATGGTCGAGCTCGCCAAATCACCGCGTCCCGTCTGCGGCAACATCACCCGCGCACTCCTGTCGATGCCGCCGGGCCGGCTCGCCGAACTGTGCGCGCGAGCCGAGATAATGTTCCGTCGCATGGGCGTCACCTTCAACGTCTATGGGGAAGAGCGCGGCGTCGAACGAATCTTTCCCTTCGATCCGATCCCGCGGGTGATCGATGCTGCCGCTTGGGCTGAGCTCGAAGCTGGCCTGATTCAGCGGTTGCGAGCGCTCAACGCCTTCGTTGGCGATGTGTATGGCGCCGGCGCGATCATGAATGACGGCATCATCCCGCGCGACTTGGTGCTCGGATGTCCGCAGTTCCGGCGCGCCGCGGTCGGCATTCGGCCACCACTGGGAAATTTCATTACCATCGGCGGCATCGATATCGTGCGCGGCGCCGACGGTCGCTTCATGGTGCTGGAGGACAACGTCCGCACTCCCTCAGGTGTCAGCTACGTCATCGAGAATCGCGTCGTAATGACGCGCCTGATGCCCGACCTGATTCGCGCCAGCCAGGTGCGCAGCGTCGAGCGCTATCCCGCCGACTTGCTGCAGTCGCTGAGCGAAATGGCGCCGCATGGCAACTCGCATCCGACCATCGCGCTACTCACGCCGGGTCCATTCAACTCGGCATTTTTCGAGCACGTATTCCTCTCGCAGCAGATGGGCATCGAGCTGGTCGAGGGCCAGGACCTGGTCTGCATGGATCACAAACTCTACATGAAGAATGTGCACGGCCTGAGTCAGGTCGATGTGCTATATCGGCGCGTCGACGACGATTTCCTCGACCCGCTGGTGTTCCGCCCCGAATCGGCGCTGGGGGTGCCGGGGCTGACCTCGGTGTTGCGCGCGGGCAATGCCGCGATCGCCAATGGCATCGGAACGGGAATCGCCGACGACAAGGCGATCTATGCCTACACGCCGGCCATGATTCGCTACTATTTGGGCGAGGTGGCGATCCTTCCGATCGTCGAAACGTATTTGATGCGTGATCCTGAGCAGCGCGAAATGGTGCTGAGCCACATCGATCGCTACGTCATCAAGCCGGTCGGCGAGTCGGGCGGCTATGGCGTCGTGATAGGGCCGCATGCGAGCGAGAAGAAGCTCGAGGAAACGCGCGAGCGCGTGCTCGCCAACCCGGAAAATTTCATCGCGCAACCGGTCATCAGCCTCTCGGTGCATCCCACCATGATCACCGGCCCCGATGGAGTGCCGCATCTGCAGCCGCGTCATGTCGACCTGCGCCCGTTTGTGCTGCTCGGCGCGAAGCCGCGGGTGTTGCCGGGAGGACTGACGCGCGTCGCACTGCGCGAGGGCTCGCTGGTCGTCAATTCGTCGCAGGGCGGCGGCAGCAAGGACACCTGGGTTCTGGGGGCGTAAGTGCTGCGGCGCATCGCAGACAATCTGTTTTGGGCGGCGCGCAACCTGGAGCGGGCCGAATGGCGCGCGCGCCTGGTTGACGTCAACTATCATCTGCTAATCGAAACGCCGCCGCGCGACAGCGCGCCATGGGAGCCTCTGCTGGCGATCTTCGGCGAGATCGAGCGGTTCACCCAACGCCATTCGATTGCCGACGAAAGTTCGGTGCTGGATTTTTTCACCCTCGATTTGGACAACCCCAATTCGATTCGAAGTTGCATCAATGTCGCGCGCGACAACCTCCGCGCGCTGCGTCATTACGTCTCGTCCGAATTTTGGCTCGATGTAAACACGCTCTACCTCGCGGCACAGAACTGGACGCCGGAGCTATTCACGACGCCGGGGGTCTATGCGTTCTTTTCCGATCTGAAGGATTGCTTCTATCGCATCTCGGGGATTCGTCAGAGCACGTTGCCGCGCGATCTCAGTTACGATTTCATGCGGCTGGGGATCATGCTGGAGCGCGCCGAGGAAGTTTCGCGCATGCTCGACGTGAAGTATCATTTCCTGATGCCGCGGCTGGAGGACATTGGGGGCGCCGCCGACCTGTTGCAATGGGCTGGGGTGTTGCGCAGCGCGTCAGCTTTGGAAGCCTATCGCAAGCGTTTCGGCAACGCGATCAAGCTCGACAATGTGATCGATATCCTACTGTTTGATCCGACTTTTCCACGCTCGGCGCGCTACTCGATCGAATCGCTCGAGGTTTCACTGCGGCGCATCGCAAGCAAAGGCGAGGGGCCGCGGGAAATTCCCGGCGTCGCCGATCTGATCGACGAATTGCGCGTCGAGAAAGCGCCCGAGGCGGTCGAGCGCGGACTACACGAATTCCTGCTCCACATCCAGGAATCATGCGACGGAATTTTCTCGCAGATTTATGATATGTACTTGAAAGCTGAGTAGCTGATTCATTCGAAAGCTGTGATGCCGGTCCGGATTTGTCATAGTACCCGCTTCAGCTACGACGCTCCCGCATACCAGTCTCACAATGAAGTCCGGATGCGGCCCGTTGATAGCGCCGAGCAGACCTGCCTCGAGTTCGCGCTCGAAACCGAGCCCGCCTGCGCGATGCTCGAATTCGACGACTACTACGGCAATCACGTACACTCCTTTTCGATTCATCAGCAACACGACTCACTGACCATCACCGCGCGTTCGCTGGTGAAAACGATCGCCGAGCAAAGCGCGCCGCTACCCTCGATGTCCTTCGCGGAATTCCTGCGCGACGATCGCGCGCGAGTCCAGGCTGAGTATGATTTTCTCGGTGCGAGCCGTTACGTTCCGTTCAGCGATCGGATGCGAAAATTCTTCTGGATCGCCCGCCCGAACCCGAATGACGATGTCGCCGCATATGTTCGCCAGGTGGTCGCATTCGTGCGCGATCAGTTCAGCTACGAGCCGGGTGTGACGCGCGTGTACTCGACCGCCGATGAGATTCTCACCGTAGGCGCCGGCGTATGCCAGGACTTCGCGCATCTAACCATTGCGATCCTCCGGCTTGCGGGACTGCCGGCGCGTTACGTCTCCGGGTACCTCGCGCCGCCACCGGGTTCATCGCAAGCGGTGACCGTCGAGGCGCAGGCGAGTCATGCCTGGATCGAGGCGCAGTTGCCGGGCCACGGATGGGCGGGATTCGATCCGACCCACGGATGCCGCGTGGACGCGCGCCACATCAAGGTTGCGATCGGCCGTGATTATGCCGACGTGACTCCGCTGCGCGGCGTCTATAGAAGTTTCGGAGGCAAACAGACCATGACGGTTGATTTGAAACTGGAGCGCGAGACCTCGGGCCAAGAGCAGAGCCAAAACGGATGCTCACAGCAGTAACCGAGGTGCCTCGTGGAGCGTATTTGAAATTCAAAGAGGTCGCGCAGTCGTCCCGACCTGGCCCGGCGCAGTAGCGCCACCCTCTCCCTGCTGGAAAGGGCATGATGAACGTAGGACAACTTCGGTAGGGCGCGCAGCGCCACGGCGCAGTCGTACGCAGAGCCGATTCGGGCTGTCCGAGGGCCGAATCGAAATTTGAAGTGACGCGGAGCGAAGCGGAGTCGAGGGGAGTTATTAACGCCGCACTGTTCCGAGCCGAGACCCGAAGGGGGCGCGCAGCGCCACGGCGCAAGCCCGTACGCGGAGCCGATTCGGGCTGTCTGAGGGCCGAATCGAAATTTGAAGTGACGCGGAGCGAAGCGGAGTCGAGGGGAGTTATTAACCCCGCACTGTTCCGAGTCGAGACCCGAAGGGGGCGTGCAGCGCCACGGCGCAGCCGTACCCGAGGCGGAGCGGAGCGTAGTCGAGGGAATATTAAAATGAAAAACAGCGAGCGGGATTATCGAATCGACTTCTGCCGCGGGCTGGCGCTCATCCTGATCTTCATCGATCATGTGCCCGGCAATCCGGTCTCGCACTGGACGCTGCGCCGATGGGCCTTCTGCGATGCTGCCGAAGTGTTCGTGCTGATTTCGGGGATCTCTTCCTATCTGGCCTATGGCTCGAAGCTCGACAAAGGCGGCTTCAAAGGATGCTGCGGGGCGGTCGCGCGGCGGCTCACGAGGATCTACGGCGCGCATCTGATGCTGTTCTTCAGTGCGGCGCTTTTCGTACGCCTCGCATCCGCATACTTCGCGCGTGTCGATTACGTTGACTTCTTGCAGGTGAAGCCGCTTTTCGCGGACCCGCGCCATTACATACCCGCCGCGTTGACGCTTTCTTACTTGCCGAGGTACCTCGATATCCTGCCGCTCTACCTGGTGCTGCTAGCCGTGGCGCCGGTGATCATCTACGTCGTCAAACGCGATCCGTGGCTGGCACTGATTGGGTCGGGATTGATTTACGCGATGGTGCGGATGACCGGGTTTAATCTGAGCGCCGGCCATGATGGACTCGGATGGACATTCAATCCGTTCGCGTGGCAGTTCCTCTACACCATCGGCATAGCGGTCGGACACTTCAGCAAGGTCGGCTTCGAAACCGGCGTCCGCGATCGCTATCAATGGGCATGGTTCACGCTCGCGGCGGGCTTCACGATGTTCGCGCTACTGGCTGCGGCGCCCTGGAGCGCGAGCGAGGAGGGCATCTCCCTCTTCAATCTCTACCTGTGGCCGGCGGAAAAAACCTTCCTGTCGCCGCTGCGAGTGGCGAATGTGGTTGCGCTGCTCTATCTCTTCGCGTTCTTTGTGCCGAAGCAGGCGAAATTCTTTTCCACCCGCGCCGCGAGTGTCTTCCTTGCATGCGGGCGCAATTCCCTGCCGATTTACGCGGTGGGCGTGGTGCTGAGTTGCGCGGGTTATGTGGCGCTGTCCGAGACTGACTCAACCAACATCATTTCGATCGCGGTCAACGTGCTCGGAATCCTCACGCTTTTCATGCTGGCATTTGGGCTCGATTGGAGGCGCAAGAACGCCCGCGCTATCGAGCCATCGACCTCGCGCACCTATGCGACGGCTTTGGTGCGGAGGTTTGTTGGCTAGGGAATTGATTCACCCGAATGGCACCAGCATCGCGGTCTTGCGTGCATAGACGTCATAGGAGTTTTCGCCGAGTTCGGCGCGCAAGAAGCGTTCCTCCCGACGCGCTTTGGTGTAGAAGGCCAGGGTCATAATCGCGGCGCCAAGCATCGCGAACGAGGTTCCTTTCTCGATCGCGGTTGCGAACTCGGCAAGGATGAGGCCCGAATAGATCGGATGGCGCACGATGCGATACGGACCTGTATCGATAACATGGTGACCGACTTTCGTCATCACCAAGTCCGACCAAAGACGGCCCAAGTGAATGCGCGCCCACCAGGTGAACGATAACCCCGCTGCCGTCAGCGCGACCAATATCCATTTCAGCGCATAGCCGAGGGACCAAATCTGCACCTGCGCGTAGTGATGCGGGCTTAATGGAAACGCAAACAGCAAGATCACGCCGAAGTAAAGGAGAAGGCGGAAAAAAAGCTCGGCCCCGATGCTGCCCCTCTTTTCGGTCCGGTCGGACCACAGCCGGGCGACGGTCCACGAGACCAGCCACGCGAACCAGAGCGCGTAAATCGTATATTGCGGCGTCATCGAAATTCCTCAGTCCCGCCGCTCCTGATTCAATCCGCTAGCGCGAGATCTAGTGGAAGATCCACGCCACGGCCGCGCCGCCGGCAAGCGCTATCAGCAGCGGAATCCACACGTAAATCGCCGCGCGCAGCCCAGCGACGAACGTCATCAGCGCGGGCTTGACCAAAGTGTTCACGCCCGCGGCGATCAGGACCGCGATCGCCGCCACGTCGAGTGCGGCCTGACCTTGTTTCACCATCGATGAGGCCGAGAGTGTGATCGCATCGACATCGGCGAGGCCGGCAATTCCGGCGACGGTGAAGAGGCCGCGATCCCCGAGCAGGCTTTGCGAGGCCCTGCTGACGACCATGATGCCGGTCAGCATCAGACCGAACTTGAGCGCGAACCACAAATCGAATGGATTGCGGGTTTCGAACTCGCTGGCGGCTTTGCCCGCTTCGATGTCGCGCGAGTGCCACGCGAACCATCCGGCGAAAGCCCCGGTGACGATGGTGGCGACGGCGAACGGCGCGAGGATCTTCATTGCCACGTCGGGGTCCACCACCGCCGCGATAATGAGCATGCGCGGAAACATGATGGCGGAGGCCGCGAGGATCGCTGCCGCCACGATCGCGCGCTCTTCGGTGCGATCTCGCGCGATCGGAGAAAGCGTCAGCGTCACCGCGGTTGAGGATGTCATTCCGCCGAAGAGTCCGGTGACGAATACGCCGCGCCGCTCGCCCAGCAATTTGTTGGCGAAGTAGCCGACGTACGAGAGGACCGCGATCATCACCACCATCCACCAGATCTGATACGGATTGAATGCCTGCCACGGGCCGATCGCGCGGTTGGGCAGGATCGGCAGCACCACCACCGTGATCAGCAACAGCCGCAGCGTCGCGGTGAGTTCCTCACGCTCGATGTGCGCAACCAGGCTGTGCAGTTCGATGCGGAAGCCGAGAATCGTCGTGATGACGACGGCAGCCGACGACGCGATCGTCAGATGACCGAGACCGGCCATCGCGCCGAGGCTGAATGCGACCAGCGCCGCGATCGAGGTGGTGATACTGACGTCTTCGGAGGTCATGGTGTCGCGCCAATATCCGACGCCCATCAGGAGCGCGACCGACAGAATTGCGGCGGCGAGAAATAGTTCGTGATAAGGGCCACCGAGCTGGACCGCGATCGCGCCAAGCAGCGCAATCAATCCGAAAGTGCGGATGCCGGCGACGCGGCCGCCCTCGCGAAGCTGGCGATACTCCCATCCGCGCTCCAGGCCAATCAGCAGTCCAAGCGCGAGGGCGACCGCCAGCCGCTCGAGTAGTTGTGCATTTTCGGGTGTCATGATTGGTCTGCGATCACTTGACGAACGGCGCCGCGGCGAAGAGGATCTCGATCAGGATCAACACCACGACCACGATTTCGAGCGTGACCAGCCGCCGATCGCGGGCAACATCGAGCACTAGTTCGAGCGCCTCCTGAATGCTGCGCAGCTTCGATTCCAGCGCAGCATAGCGATCGACCAAATCGAACTCCGCGCGCAGATCATCATAGATGCGATCCATCGCCGGGTCGTCCCACGCTGCGTCGGGTTTGTCGAGCAGATGAAGAATCGAAAGCACCTCGGTGCGGGTCGTGACCGCCTCGCCAATGAAGCGATGCAAGGGGCGCGTGCTGTAGGGGACGGTTCCCTTTTTTTCGAGCCGCTCAACCAGCACGTTGGTGCGTTCGAAGAGCGCCTCGACGATGCGCTCGTAGTATTCCATCGCGGCGCTTTGCGCCATCGTGAGCGCGACGATCGCCGCGCGTCCGGGAGTGAAGCGATCGACATGCAGGGTGCCATCCTGGATGCCGGTGGCGAACGACGGATCTTCCAGCACCGAGTAGTCCTCGCGGATCACCTGCGCGGTCAGCCCAGGACGCGCCTGGTGGAGTTTCCGGAGTTCGGCGTCGCGGCGGGCGGGAGGAACATCGTGCATGACGACGGCGCCGAACGGATAGATATAAACTCCGCCATCGTCATCAACCGCGATGTAGATTTCGTGCGGCGATAGGCGCGCAGTTGGAAAACTCGGCGCGAGTGCGCGCAGCGAGAGATTTTCCACGAACGCGATCGCATAGAACTGATGGACTCGAGGCGCCACGGCATCGGCATCATAGATGAGAATGGACGGATAGTCTCCGTCGATTTAAACAATCCGCAATCTTGCGTTAAACCTGCGGTGCCTCCTTTGCCGCTAGTACTTCGCGGCTGAAGCAGTTTCGCTTCACAACAGGGAGGAGTACCAGTGAAGAAGAGAGCGAGTGTTCTAATCGCAGGCGCGCTTGGCGTCGCGATGGTTGCCTTGCCCGGCGCGAACGCCGTCGGTGACGAGCACCACCATCACCCGGATATCGATCACGTGTTGCTGATCAGCATCGATGGGATGCATGCGCTCGATTATCTGAACTGCTCAAAAGGAATCACCGGGTTCAACGGCGGCAAGCCGTACTGCCCGAACTTGGCCGCGCTCGGAACCAGCGGCGTCAATTACGTGAATACTTCGACCTCGAAGCCGTCGGATTCGTTTCCGGGACTGATGGCGCTGATGACCGGCGGTTCGCCGCGCACGATGGGCGTCAATTACGATGTTGCGTACGATCGCGCGCTCAATCCGCCCGCGCAGACCTCCGGCAATGGAAATCCTGGCGGTTCTTGCACCGCTGGAGCAACTCCTCCCGGCACCACCACCGAATATGACGAGGGCATCGAGCTGGACCAGACCAAACTCAACGGCGGCGCGCCGACCGGCGACGGCGGGGTCAACGCTCTCAATCCGAACTTCATGGTCCGGGACAAGAGTTGCAATCCGGTTTATCCATGGAATTTCGTCCGCGTTAACACGATTTTCGGGGTTATTCACGCCGCTAGAGGTTATACGGCGTGGTCCGATAAGCATGCATCGTATTCGTCGGTGGGCGGGCCAACCGGTAACACCACTGACAGCAACGTCGACGATTACTTTTCACCCGAAATAAACTCCGATTCTGCGAACTTTGCGGCCGAGGCGCCGACGCAGCTCCTAATCCACGAGTGCGTCAGTGGCGGGAAGGCGACCCTGCCGGATTCAGCCGCCGCGACTGCAGGCGATGACTACACGGGAAGCTTCCAGAACATCCAGTGCTACGACGGTCTCAAGGCGAATGCCATCATCAACGAAATCAAAGGCATGAATCACGACGGTACCGCCAAGACCAAAGTACCCGCCATATTCGGGATGAACTTCCAGGCCGTCAGCATTGGCCAGAAGTTGATCTACCAGCACGGCTCGGTTGCATCAGGATACAGCTCGTCGGGCGGTTATGCGGATTCGATCGGGACGCCGAGCGCCTCGTTGCTCCAGGAAATCGAATTTGTGGATACCGAGATCGGCGACATGGTTAACGCACTGAAGGCGCAGAATCTGATCGATACGACGTTGGTCATCATCACCGCCAAGCACGGACAGTCACCGGTCGATGCCAGCCGCTATGTCAGGGACGGGTCTAACGATCCTGCTACCCTACTTAGCAGTTACCTGGCGCCCTCGGAGAACAGCGCGATCGGACCGACCGAGGATGATGTCGCGCTGCTCTGGCTTGCGAATTCGAGCAACACGCCGACGGCTGTCGCGGACCTGGAGAGCGTGTCTCCGCCGAGCAACAATATCGCCGGCATCGGCGAGATTTTCTCGGGGCCCGGGATTGGCCTCTACTATAATGCCGGCGATTCCCGCGCACCCGATATCCTCATTACTCCCAATATCGGGGTGACCTATTCCAACAGCAAAAAGAAGCTCGCCGAGCACGGCGGCTTCGCGCACGACGACGTAAACGTGATGATGCTGCTGTCTAACCCGGACTTTAAGAGCTCGACGATAACCAGCCCGGTTGAGACGGCGCAGGTCGCGCCCACCATCCTGCGCGCGCTGGAACTTGAGCCGTCGGACCTGCAGGCGGTGCAAGCGGAAGGCACGCAAATCCTGCCGGGGTTGGACCTCTAGCGATTAATCGGCATTGCTACAGGGCGGGCGCGACACGAGGTGCGCCTGCCCTGTTTTTTGCGCTAGCGGCCGGTAAATTTAGCCTCGCGCTTCTCGATGAAAGCCTTGATGCCTTCGGCGACATCTTGCGATTTGAACAACAACATCAACTGCATCAAGACATGATGCGTATGCGATTCGAAATCCTCACTGAGGCCATGACGGAACAGTCGCTTCATCGCGCGAATCGCGAGCGGCGCATTGGCGGCTATTTTCTCCGCCCACGCGTGCGCCTCATTCATCAGACCATCGTGCGCGACGATTTTATTGACGAGGCCCAACTCGAGCGCGCGCTCGGCTGAGATCTCTTCCGCGATAAAACCGATCTCGCACGCGCGTGCCCATCCGATAAGGCGCGGCAGATACCAGGTGCCGCCGCTTTCGGGCACGATACCACGCTTGGCGAATGCGGGCGCGAGTTTCGCGCGATCGCTGATGAGCCGCATGTCGCATCCGAGCGCGAGGTCGAAGCCGTAGCCGGCGGCCGGACCGTTAATCGCGCAAATCACTGGAACGTCGATGCGATGCAGCGTGACGGTGGGAATCTCCAGGGTGCTGATGTGCGATGCGCCGCCGCCCGCGAGCGAGCCGCCGAGTCCGCGTCCTGCCGCGGTATCCTTCAAATCGAGACCGCTGCAGAAACCGCGTCCTTCGCCGGTGAGGATGATTGCGCGCACCTGCGGGTCCTTGTCGAATTCCTCGAGGCTGCTGCCGAGCGCGGTCAGCATCTCGGTGCTGATGGCGTTCATCCTCTCGGGCCGATTCAGCTTGATCACGGCGACGTGATTTTGTTTTTCGCAAACGAGATCGCTCATCGAAGGTCCTCCGCGTCCGAGAATATCGCGCGCGACCAAAGCATCACAGGCTTATGGACCCAAAAAAAGGCGGCCCGCCGATCATCGATCAGCGAGCCGCCTTCGCGGAATAACGGGCGAGGTCCTAGTGCCTCATGCCCGTGCGCTCGTCTTTCTCATCCAGATAACGGTTGAAGAACTTCTGGATTTCTTCCTTCTTCTCACCGGTCCGTTCCTGGATGCGGCCCATCATCTTCTCCAGTTGGCCCTCGCTGTACGTTAAATCGTCATCGGTGAGCTTACCCCACTTTTTCTTCAGCTCGCCTTTGATCTGATTCCACTTACCCTTCAAACGATCTTCGTTCATGGTGCACTCCTTGTTTCAATCGTTTTCAAAAAGCGAAAAAGGCCGCGGCCGAAAAAAATCCGCGAGGACCAATTCACGCCATATTATTTGGACGATAGAGGTAAGCAGCGAATTCTATGCCGTGATGCGTAAGTGTCTTACTGATGACACGAGTTTGTGTGTGACGATCAGAATTGAAAACCCATCGTCGTCGAGTGCGTCATCTGAGGTATCAATGGGCCATTTCGGGTGACACAAATGCGACACCTCAACGATCATTTCGGCATCCGGAATAAGTCGCTACAATCCGCGCCAATTCGTGCAGCGAAAGCGAGAGGGATTCATGATTCTGAAAGTCGCCCGCCTCGGCCATCCGGTCATCAGAACTCAGGCACAGCCGGTCGCCGTCGACAAAATCAAGACCCACGATTTTCAAAAGCTACTCGATGACATGGTCGAGACGATGCACGAGTACGTCGGGGTCGGACTCGCGGGGCCGCAGGTGCATCTGCCGCTGCAAGTCGCGGTGCTCGAAGTCGAGGGGCATCCGCGCTATCCCGATATGCCGTCGGTGCCGCTGACGTATCTCATCAATCCGGTGGTGACGATTCTCGAAGCCGAAAAGATCGACGAATGGGAAGGATGCCTCAGCATCCCCGATATGCGTGGGAGCGTTCCGCGCTTCAAGAAGCTTCACGTCAAGGCGCTCGGCCGCAACGGCGAGACGCTGGATTTCGTCGCCGAGGATTTTCATGCGCGCGTCATCCAGCATGAGACCGATCATCTTAAGGGTGAGGTATATCTGGATCGCATGCCCGACATGCGCACCCTCGCGCATCTGGCGGAATGGCAGCGCTACGTGCTGCCCGAGATGAGTCGCAAGGAAGAGAAGAGTTGACGCCCTGTTTGCCTCATAGAAGAACGACGGGCTAGTGTGGTCACATGAGAGACCACAAAACTCCGACGCGGGCCAAGCGAGCGCGCAAGCGCCCGGCAGTTCAGCAGCCGGTGGGTGTTCGCGAGCTGAAGACCCACGCATCGCGCATCTTGCGCGAGGTCAGGGATTCGCGCGCGTCATTCGTCCTGACCCATCGTGGAAAAGCGATCGGCGTGATTCTGCCGCTCGGCCAGGCGGGCAGAGTTCCCGACGTGGATGATGACGCCGCCGCATGGGCTAATTTCTGGGAAGCCGGCCGCCGACTCGAAAACTCACTTCGCCCCGGAGATAGCCCGATGCGTGCGCTATTCGAAATGCGAAGTCAGCGATGACCTCGAACCGGACGATTTCCGAACGTTTTCCGAAACCGGCACGGCCGGGAGGTTTCCGATACACGATCGACGCGAGTGTTTTTCTCAATGCCTTCAATCGCAATGAGCGTGATCATGCCGAGAGTGTGCGGCTCTTAGCCGCTATTCAAAAGGCCGGCGATCCCGTGATTGTCCCCGCTCTGGTAGTCGCCGAGATCGCTTCCGCTATCGCGCGCACCACCAGCGACAGAGATACCGCGCTCACATACGCGAGCGCGACTGCCTCACTTCCGCACGTCACGCTGATTCCGATCACCGCAGCTATGGCGATGGATACCGCGGACATCGCGGCGACGTATCGCTTGCGGGGCTCCGATGCTTCCTACGTCGCGGTTGCGGAGAGATACGCAACCACCCTCGTTTCGCTCGATCAGGAGCATCTCACGCGCGGTGCACGCATCGCGACTTGCCAGACTCCGCAGCAGGCGCTGCGTCACTTCGGCGGGTAAGGCAGTTTCAGATCAGGCATTTTGCCGGTCGATTTGTAGGTCGCGATGGCTTTGTTGAGCGCCTCGTTTTGCGCGGCGAGGTTAGCCTGTTCGGCTTGGACTTTCGCTAGCTCGGCCTTCAGCCGCTCGTTTTCGGCCGTCAAGGCATCGGACTGTTGCTTCAGCGCATCGGTTTGCTGCTGAAGCTCGGAGATTTGCTGCTTGTCTTTCTTGTATTCCTCGCCCTGGGTGTACCAGTTCCAGTAGAGAATTCCGCCCGCTATCGATGTGACGATGACGACCGCCGCGATTACGCGTCCCATGCCATCAGAATAGCCTCACGCGGACCGTCTTAGAAATCGAATTGACAGTTAAGGTTTACGATTCATAGAATGCGAAGGTTACGGGGCACGGGGATAACCAAGACAATCTGATGATAGAGGTCCAGGACCTTACCAAGTATTTTGGGCCGACCCTCGCGGTCGACCACGTCTCGTTCAAGGTAGAAAAAGGCGAAATCATTGGGCTGCTAGGGCCGAATGGCTCCGGCAAAACCACCATGATGCGCATCCTGACGGGATTTTTTCCGCCCACCTCGGGCCGCGCGCTGATCGGCGGCCTCGACGTCGCAGAGCATTCGCTCGAGACCCGCCGCCGGGTCGGATACTTGCCCGAAAACATGGTGCTGTATCCCGATTTGAGCGTATCGGCGCTGCTGGAGTTTGCCGCACGCGTGCGCGGTTTGGATTCGAAAACCACCCGTGATCGAATGGAGTATGCGATCAAGATTTGCGGACTGGCCGAGGTGCGCAAGAAGCTAATCGGCAAGCTGTCGAAGGGCTATCGCCAGCGGGTCGGGATCGCGCAGGCGATTCTCGCCGATCCCGAAGTTTTAATTCTCGATGAACCTACGGTTGGGCTCGATCCGCGCCAGGTGGTAGAGATTCGCGACCTGATCCGCTCGCTCGCCGGCCGCTCCACCGTGCTGCTCTCAACCCACATCCTGCCCGAGGTGACGATGACGTGCCGGCGCGTCGTCATCATCGACAAGGGCCGGATCGTCGCGCAGGACACGCCGGAAAAGCTCACCGCGAAACTGCAGGGCAGCGAGCAGAGCGTCATTACTGTCGCCGGTCCCAAGGACTTGGTGTTGTTGGTGCTGAAAAGCGTGACCGGGGTGCAGAGGGTCGAGGATCGCATCGGCGATGCGCCGCAAGATGGCGTCAACAGCTTCGTCGCATTCTCCAGCGGGCAGGGCGACCAGATTCGCGGTGCGATGGCCGCCGCGATCGTGCAGCATGGATGGAACCTGCTTGAGATCAAGCCGGTCGCGCTCAGCCTCGAAGACCTCTTCATGCGCATCGTCACCAGCGAGGAGCGTCCGGGTGCGGGACATTAGTCGGGTCAGAATTCCGGAACGAGTTTTGAGGTAATCGATGGCAGATACTGTAGCAACGCTGGGGGCCGCGGCTGCGCGCGAAAAGAGCGCCGGCTTGGGCACCACCCGCACCGGCTTTTCGCTGCGCAGAATGTCCGCGGTGATGCGCAAAGAACTGCGATCCTACTTCGCCTTCCCGCTGGTCTACATCATCTCGGGAATTTTCCTGCTGCTGTCGGGATGGTACGCGTACACCGACCTGAAATTTTTCACCACCATCTCATTCTCGCGCGACATCATTCAAAACTACTGGCAGATGTTGCTGACTGATATACGGCTCGGCCTTCTGCTGACGATACCGTTCATCACGATGCGCCAATTTGCCGAGGAGCGAAAACTCGGCACCGTCGAGCTGCTCTATACCTATCCATTGCGCGATAGCGAGATTCTCGGCGGAAAGTTCCTCGCCTCGGTCGTTATCTTTCTGGGGATGCTGGGCCTCACCCTGGCGTATCCGCTTTACATCTATTCGATTCACGCGTTTGCGCTGTTTCCGATGATCGCAGGGTATCTCGGCCTGGTGCTGCTCGGATGTTCCTTCATCGCCTGCGGATTGTTCATTTCTTCGCTCTGCGAAAGCCAGGTGATCGCAGGAATCGCAACCATCGTGCTGTTGCTGTTTTTATGGATTCTCAACTGGAACGAAGCGGCATTCCAATCGGGAACCCTCGACGTGCTGCGGATGCTTTCGCTGTTCGACCAGTTTAACGGTTTTGCCAAGGGCGTGATTGAGTTGTACGCGGTAACCTACTTCATATTTTTCACTACCTTCTTCCTGTTCCTGACCATGCGCTCGATGGAGGCACGCAAGTGGACGGGAAGGAGATAAACGCGGCGCCGCGCAGGCGCGGACTATGGCTCAACTGGATCACCGTCATCTACACGGCGGTGGCGCTGGCGGCGTTGTTCGGCATCGCCAACCTGATCATCTTCGATCACAACATCCGATGGGACCTGACGCCCAACAAGCGCTACTCGCTCTCGGACTTCGACAAGCGCGTGCTGGATGGCATCAAGCAGCCGGTCAAAGTTATGGCGTTCATCAGGACCGAGGACGCCTCCTACCTCGAGCTCGCGGACCTGCTGTTTCAGGTGGCGGCGTATACTCCGCTGGTCACTTATCAGGTGATCGATGTGAACAAGGCGCCCGGCCTGGCGCGGCAATACGGCGTGTCGACCTATGGCGAGGTTATCGTCGAGTCGGAGGGACGCCGCCGCGACTTCGACAACTCGCGGTCGGAACTTCTGATTCCGGCGCTGCTGCAGATTTCCCACGTCGCCAACAAGCACATCTACTTCACCGTCGGCCACGGCGAGCGCGACCTGTTCGATACCGATCGCACCTTGGGCTACTCGCAATGGCGCGGGCAGCTCGAGCAGAACAATTATCAGATCGATAACGTTTCTCTTTTCGCGGGTGGAGTTCCAGATGATGCGACGGTCGTGGTCACGCTCGGACCGCGCAAGGATTTCCTGCCCGAGGAACTAGCTTCGCTTGCTAAGTATATCGCCAAGGGCGGACACTTCATCGCCTTCGTCGATCCGTACGGTTCGCCAAGCCTGGTGAAGTTCCTCAAGAGCTATTACATCAATTTTATCGACCAGGTGGTCGTCGATCCGGCCTATCGGCTATCTGCCGGTGAGATATTGACGACCCAGATTCCGCTCTATTCCAGGGACAATCCGATGACGCGCGCAATGACTGCGCCTGCAGTGCTGTCAATGGCGCGTGGCATTGAGGTCACCGGCCACAACGGCGACAAGGCGCCCGACGGACTGATCTTCAATAGCAGCAGCGACTTTCTGCGCTCCTCGCACGAGAGCTGGGCCTCGGGAGATCCCAAGGCGGTCACGACCGGTATCACCGATTTTCAATCCGGGCGCGATATAAAAGGGCCGATCACGGTTGGCACCGAAGTCGACCTCGCGGTCAATGGTAATACTCACGTGGCGTTGCAGAACATGGCGCGCATCGTGGCGTTCGGCAGTACCGCTTTCCCATCCAACCAATTCATTGAGATGCTCGGTAATCGCGATCTCGCGGTGAGCGTGATGAACGAGATGGCGAATGATGAGATCCTGATCGCCAGTCGCGAGCGCCTGAATGAGGGCAATACCGCGGGATTCTTTGTCAGCGACCAGAACGCGGAACATCTGAAGTACCTCGGCGCATTCGTAGAGCCACTCATACTGTTCATGATCGGCGCGGTGGTGTTCGTGCGCAGGAGGTTCTTCGTTTGAGTCCGCTCAAAGGAATTTTCTTTACCGTTCTGATCGCAATCCTGTTGCCCTACTATTATTTCGTCGATCGTCCCGAGCTGAGGCTCAAAGAGATCGGGGTCGCACAAGAGAGTCTGCTCAACCTTCCAGGCGGCATCGATGGGATAACCATCACGCGCGGCGACGAGAAGGTGCGTTATACGCGGACGGCCGATGGGCGTTACAAGCTGGTCGAGCCGGGTGGCAAGTTCGTCCCGCAGGATCTGATGAAGGCATTGGCGGATTTGCTCGAAGGCGCCAAGACGGTTGAAGTGGTTTCGACTAATCCCAGTGACATGGCGGAATTCGGACTCGACAAACCCAAGGGCGAAGTGATTCTCGAGTCCGCCTCGAAAAAGCAGCCGATAGATATTTTCTTCGGCAACGAAAACCCGACCCATACCGCGGTCTACGCGCGTATCGAAGGCACCCCGAAAATTTTCCTGCTCGGCGCCAACCTCGAGTACTACCAGACCCTGATGTTCCAATGGGTCGAGGGCAAGCAGGGCAAGAACGCTTAGTGCTCGTGGTCGTTGTGACCGGCTTCGCTGATCTCGCGCATCTTCATCTCGAGCGCCGATGCATCGACGATGCCCTTCTCGCGTAGCAGATTTTCCAGCGCGCGCAAAAAATAGGTGTAGTAGCCGTCCCCGTCCTCGACCCATCCGTGGGCGCGAACCTTGTCAGCCTTCCCGATCTCGGCAATCAGATGCCGTCGAAACTCCTCCCAGGTGCAGATGCCCGATTCGCTGAGGCGCACCGCCATTGCGAATGCGCGCGCTTCCCACGGTGCGCTGAAGGTCACATCTTTTTCTAGCGGCGTGCCCGCCAGCAAATCCTCTGGCCGCAGCGTCTTCATGCGCGCGCCTTCACCAGTGCGACCCCGATCATCGAATCGCGCGTCACGAGGTCGGCGAGTCGATCCTCGGTCATGCGCTCGGTGCCTGCCGGACGTTGCGGAATCACGAGGTAGCGCTGCTCGGCGCTGCTGTCCCATACGCGCACTTCCACGTTCTCGGGGACCTCGACGCCGAATTCCATCAGCACTCCGCGCGGATCGCGCACCGCGCGCGAGCGATAGGCGAAGCTCTTGTACCATACCGGCGGCAATCCGAGGACCGGCCACGGGTAGCATGAGCACAACGTGCATACGACGAGGTTGTGTACCTTGGCCGTGTTCTCGACCGCGACCAGATGACCGCCCTCGGGTCCGCCATAACCGAGTTCGGCGACGGTGGCCGTAGCGTTTTCGAGCAAGCGCCTTCGAAAGTCAGGATCGGTCCACGCCTTGGCGACTACGCGCGCGCCGTTGCGCGGGCCGACCTTGGTCTCGAACATATCAACGACTGAGTCGAGCGCGCCCGAATTGACGAGGCCTTTTTCTTCGAGGATCGTTTCGAGCGCCTTGACCCTCAGCGCGGCACCGGTCGGAACCGTAACGTGATTTCCGCTCATCGTTTTTTGCCTCGCTTCGATCGTGTGATGGAGCTGGATTTCTTTTTTGCCGGTTTCGCGTTCGTGGAGCCGGCGTCGAGCCGGTCGGCATCTAGATAGTCCTCCCACAAATCGATGCGTAAGGTGTCGCGGCGCGGAGCATCTTTGCCCCACAACTCGCGCGCGTCGAAGCTCACTGAATAAACATGCTGCGCGCGCTTCCCAGCGTTGTGCGCATTGCTGTCGGCGAAAACATACTCACCCCAGTCGCGATGAATCACGCCGCGCTTGCCGCGCACATATCGGGGCAATCGGGTGTGGCCGGTCGGATTGAGGTTGCGCGCGACGACGCGATCTCCTTCTCGAAAGCGCGCCCTGCGCCGCCGGACCGCGGCCGAGTCTCCTTTGAAATGATTTGCCGGTTGGGCAGGCGCGACCGGATCGGCGCCGCGCGAAACGAGCTCCTCGCGCGTGACCTGTCCTCTTTCCACCAGCAGCGTCATCATCGCGTTCAGCCATCGCTCGTAGTAGCTGGAATCGAGGTAGACCGGCGCGGGGATGCGTTCGATCGCGTGGCGGAACTCGTCAGCGTTGCGCGCGAGGCTCATCGCGATCGCGTACATCCGTCCCTCCCAATCGGCATGGAAAACCGGTTCGTTCTTTTCGATTGCCATCGGATCGAAGCCATCCATGCCGCCCATGTCATGTACGCCGTTCATCTCGGGGACCTCGCGCGGATTATTGTCAGACGCGGCATCGTGTCGGCAAGCGCGCCGCGGTCTGATAAAAATGCCTCGCCAACATGGCCGACACCACTGACATCAAGCATGAAAGCATACGCGGGCGATGGCCGCGCGATCTGAAAATATTCGCGTTCCTGGCGGCGCTGTGGGCGTCCGCGCTGACTGCACGTATCGTGATGCGTGATCTGACGTACTATTCGCCGACGCCCATCGAAGCCGTCGTTCTCGGAATGAAATTCGACGGTTATTCCGCGAGCCTGGTGATGGCGGTGCAAGTGATGGCGGCCTTCACCGTGGCGATCGGACTCGCGGCCGAAAGAAAATGGGGGCTGTTGCTTGCTTTGATCTGCATGCTCGAGGCTGTCGTCAGCAATCTCATCTTTATGATGACGTATATGGGCGACCTTGCGGAGGCGCGCAACGTGCGGCTCTCGGGGCTGATCGGCATCGGGTCGGTTTTGATCCTCTTGTATCTATGGATTCGCGCACGCGACCTGCTCTTCGACTAAAAACCGCGACAATCGATGTGGTTCGGAGTTAGTATCTGTCCATGGATGAACAAACCGTTGCGAAGCTGAAAAAACTCGACGACGCGATCGGTCGATACGTGAGGCCGGATACCTTCCCGCTCGCGGTGCGGATGATACCTCATGGCGAGGCAATCCCCGACGGCGTCAAGGTTCCGAGCCGCAACTTCAACGAGAATTGGATCGTATGCCAATCCATCGGCGTCGCGCGCCGCTACGGCTGGGCAATCGCGGTGGGCAAGGACGACGTCATCTGCCCGCTCTCAGCGATCGCATTCGGCTTTCGCAAACCCAACGACGCTTACCTCAAAGGCTTCGCCGCAGTCGGGATGTATTGCGAAGACGAATCCGCGGCGACCAAGCTCGAAGCGCAAACCTGGAAGTTCGCGCCCGGCACCTACGACTACGTCTGCATCGCGCCCATCGCGCGCGCGACCTTCGAGCCCGATGTCATCGCGGTGTATGGCAACAGTGCGCAGGTGATGCGGATGGTGAACGCGGCGCTCTTCAAGCGTGGCGGCAGAATCGAAAGCACGACGGGCGGGCGTCTAGACTGCGCGGAAATCGTCATCCAGACCATCGTGACGGGCGAGCCGAAGGTCGTGTTGCCATGCAACGGCGATCGCGTCTTCGGGATGGCGCAGGACACGGAGATGGTTTTCACGATGCCGTGGAATCGCGCCGACGAAGTGCTGGAGGGCCTCGAAGGGACGCAGAAGGGCGGGGTGCGCTATCCGATTCCGGTAGCGATGCGTGGCACCGTCACGATGCCGAAGCATTACCAGGATCTCCTCGCGATGCTGAAGAAGGACGACCAGCCGGCCTGAACTCGCGGCGACAGTACGAGTCGAATCTACCGGGAGGCTACGCTCCTGACATGCACACCAAGCAAGACATCTTGGCGCAAATAAAGCGTACCGCCCAAAGCAATGGCGGGGTCCCTATGGGTACTGCTCGATTCGAAACCGAAACAGGTATCAAGCCCCACGATTGGGGGAAATTCTGGCCTCGAATCGGAGATGCACAGAAGGAAGCCGGCTTTGCCCCAAACCAGCGCCAAGCGGCCCATTCCGACGAGTTTATTTGTCAAAAGATGATTGGTCTCATGCGCAGCCTTGGACGACTCCCTACCACCCGTGAGATTACGAGTGAACGAACTGCTGACCCAGAGTTTCCGAGCCGAAAAGCAGTCTATCGTCTTGGAAAGTCACACTTTAAACAAAAGCTAACTCAATACTGCATCTCAAAAGGCGGTTGCGAAGACATCCTTGGATTTTGTCAGATTGCTCTCGATAATCCAGAAGTCGATCGCGAAGACGAACCGCATTCGTCCGAAGAAATACTCGCGGACGTATACCTTTTCAAATCGGGTTCCTATTACAAAATCGGAAGAACCAGTGATACCGTCCGGCGCGGCACAGAAATCCGCCTACAACTTCCCGAACGATTGCACTTAATCCATTCAATTAGAACTGATGACCCGAGCGGCGTAGAAGCATATTGGCACAGACGATTTGAATCCAAGCGTATGAAGGGCGAATGGTTCAAGTTAAACTCTGCTGACATCAGAGCCTTCAAACGCTGGAAACGCATCTACTAGTGTTCCCCAAACCGAAAAAAGGGTTTTCCACAGCATATATGATGCTGTCTGTAAGCGATCGACCATCATCACGTTCCGAACGGCGTAGGCGGCTTGATTGGGTCCAGCGCCGTGACGCGAAATCGGAGCGCCTGGACGTAGATGGTGGCGACGGTAGGAGTCGAACCTACGACACTGCGGATATGAGCCGCATGCTCTGACCAACTGAGCTACGTCGCCACCGAACGCATCAGAATAGCCGGAGCCTCGCGCCGGATAAAGGGGAGCCTCGGCGGTCCCCTTTGTCATTCTGAAGTGAGCCGTAGGCGCAGCTGAAGAATCTCGGTAGCGCCTAAGATACGCACGGCACTTCAGCATTCGCATGGTGCTTTCCTAGACGAAGGTGGAGTGCGTTCTTCACTCGAATGCTGAAATGACAGTCGGAATCTAGGCGCATCCGAGATTCTTCGGCTGCGCTGACACTTGCCTCAGAATGACAAAAAACGGGGGTTCCGCCTGGGCGCGGCGGCCTTGTGCGCCTTGAGCGCGACGGATGCGGGTGCCCTCAGCGCCGCGATGCCGCCGTCCTCAGCGCAGCGGCGTCTGGCGCGCCTTTACCTGCGTGCTCCCGCGCGCGCATTGGTAAATCACGCCCTCGTTGAACTCCAGGCAGGTCAGCTTGCCGCCATACACCAGTCCGGTGTCGATGCCGAGTTTGTAGGGAAGATCGATCATCACGCCGCGCATTGGAGTGTGGCCGAAGACGACGATCGCGCCGGCGTCGTGCGGATTGAAGATGAACTCCTGCCGAATCCAAAGCAGGTCCTCGGGATCCTGCTCTTCGAGCTGACGGGCAGGCAGGATTCCCGCGTGCACGAAGAAATACGGCGGGCGCAAATAGCTGAGCGAGAGGCCGCGGAAAAATTTCAGATGCTCCTCGGGAACGTATTCAACCGCATGCTCGATCTCGGCCTCGCCGATGCCATAGCTGTCCATCGTCGCCGCGCCGCCGTTGAAGAGGAACGATTCGCCGTAGTGCCCCGCATAGCCGAAATAGGACAGCATCATGTCCTCATGATTGCCCTTCAGAGTGACAACTTCGGCGGGTCCCTTCTGCAGTTCGAGGACGATCTCGACCGCATCACGCGCCGACGGTCCGCGATCCACATAGTCGCCGACGAAAACGACGGTATCGTTCTCACGCGGTGCGATCGCTTTGATGATCGCGCCCAGTTCGTCGGGGCATCCGTGGATGTCGCCGATCGCGAATAGCCTCCCCTTATGCTTTTGCTTGTCGCGAAACATTACTGCTGCTGATTCCCGTTTTTGCCGATTGCGAGTAGTTCGATGAGCTTGGCAGGATCCTCGAAAATCATACGCGCCGCGCCGTAGGGATTGAGCTCACCCGCGCGCACGCTCGACAGCAATCCATCCTCGCGGCCATCGTTGAGTGCGCGCACCGTCCGGTCTTCGAGTTCGCCGCTGAGCACTTCAATCAGCTCGTGCGTGCGGCGTTCGGCGTCGCGCGCCGGATCCCGATTGGCGGCGAGGAAATCGCCGTGCTTCGCGATTGACTCGACTAATCGATCGACGCCCTTGTCCGCCGCCGCCTGCGTCATAAGAACCGGCGGGCTCCATCCCCCGGCCGGCCGCAAATGAACATTGAGCTCCAACTCGGCCTTGATACGATCCGCGCCGTCGCGATCCGCCTTATTGACGACGAAGATGTCGGCGATTTCATTCAGCCCGGCCTTCATCACCTGCACCGCGTCGCCGCCCTCGGGCACCGTAACAACTACCGTGGTGTCCGCGAGGTCCATGATGCCGAGCTCGGTCTGCCCGACGCCCACCGTCTCGATCATGATGATGTCGTGGCCGAATGCATCGAGGAGTTTGGCGATCTCGCGCGCCGCGCGGCTCAGTCCGCCATGACTCCCGCGCGATGAGATGCTGCGGATATACACCCCGGCGTCCTTATAGTGATCGGTCATGCGGACCCGGTCGCCGAGAACTGCGCCTCCTGAGAACGGACTCGAAGGATCGATGGCGAGCACGGCGATCTGTTTTCCGAGCGCGCGATATTTCGCGATGAGGACATTGACCAGCGTCGATTTGCCCGCGCCCGGAGGTCCAGTGATGCCGATGATGTGCGCGTGGCCGGTCTTCGAGTAGATGCGCTCGATGACGGCGTTGCGCTCGGGCGCGTGATTCTCAATCAGGGTGATGAGGCGAGCGAGTGCGACCTTGTCGCCGCGGTCGAAACGCTCCAGCAGCTTTTCAAGGCGCGGGCTCACGTCCGCTTTGTCTCGCGCGTCACTCTGACTCTTCATGTGGATACCGAACAATCATGATACAGGTACCGGTTTTGCGCACGCAACGCGCCGGTTCGGGTAATAGCGCGGTGGTTCGGTGTTGCTACTCTTAACAATGAGAGAGCGACACTGAATCAATTATCAAAGGAGTGCGCCAATGCGATTGAATCCGCATCTCTCATTTGACGGCAAATGCGAGGCGGCGTTCAGGTTCTATGAGAAGTGCCTCGGCGGCAAGATCCACATGATGCTCACCTATGGAGATTCGCCGATGGCTGCACAAACGCCACCTGAATGGAGCAAGAAGATTCTGTCACGCCAGCCTCGCTTTGGATGATCACGTACTGACGGGTGCCGATGCAATGGAGCGCTACCAGAAACCGCGGGGCTTCTCGTTGATACTCGAGATCGGCGACGCGGCCGAAGCTGATCGAATCTTTGCGACGCTGGCTGAAAATGGCGCGGTGCAAATGCCACTTCAGGAGACTTTTTGGGCGCTGCGCTTCGGCGAGCTTGTTGACCAATTCGGCGCGCCATGGACGATAAATTGCGGAAAAGGGGAACCGGAGCAAAAGTAACTCGCCAGCAAAAAACTCAGAGCTCGACAGTCTCGGCAAGCGGGCGGCGCTCGCATTGTTTTAGCCGCGGGGCCGCCATATTCTTCGAAGCATAGTGAAGCTGCCCGATGTCTATAGAGATTGGCGCATCATGGCCGGTCTGATGCTGGTGCTGCTTGGCGCGGGAAACTGGCTGGTGGGACTGGGCAAGACGCGCGATGCGAGCCTGATGATAGCGCAGGCGACGCATCGCTCGCCGAGTGATTATCGCAGCTTCGACGAGGTCGATTCCGCCGGCGCCGTGTTGCAGCACTTCACCGAGGAAGAAGCACGCGTCTCATACGCCACTGCGCGGATGGACTTTTATCATGTGACATCGCTGACCGGTCAGGCGATGGTGATCGTGGGGTTGGTGTTGACGCTGATCGGTTTCATCAACGTGATTCAGCGCGACACGCGGCGCTCGCTTCGCCGGCTCTCGGAGGACGTCCCGCTTCGCATCCGTGAACGGCACGGATGACCCGCTGCAATGGTAAGGCTGCTGGCGGAGCGCGCCTTCGCGAAAATTAATTTGTTCCTTCGAATCACTGGCCGTCGCGCCGATGGCTATCATGAACTCGACTCGATTTTCGTGCCGGTTTCGATCAGCGATCGCATCACTATCGAGGTCCGCCCGGGGCCTTCAAGCATTACTTTACGATGCAACATTGCCTCGCTTGGCGATCCGCAATCGAACCTCGCCGCCTGGGCCGCTCGTGCCTTCATGAGCGAGTTTGGAATTTCTGCGAAGGTGATGATCGATCTCGAGAAAACGATTCCTGCCGGTGCGGGCCTCGGCGGTGGTTCGAGCGATGCCGGCACGGTGCTGCGGATGCTGACGTCGATGATGTCGTCGATGCTCCACGAATCGAGCGATACTCCCGAGCGGCTGCGCAAGGTCGCCGTCGCACTCGGCGCCGACGTGCCGTTTTTCCTGGACCCGCGTCCGTCTCGTGTGACGGGAATCGGCGAGCGCATCGAGGCGCTCGGCGGATTCCCGACGCTGCACCTCGTCATCGCAACGCCGCCTGTCGATGTACCGACCGCATCCGTCTTCAAGGCGCTGAGGCGCGGGGGTTGGAGCGGTCCAGCGCCGACGCGTGACATCGACGAAATTCTTCGCGGTGAGATCGACGCACGGCATTTGGTAAATGACCTCGAAGCACCGGCGATGCAACTCTATCCACAGATCGCGAGGCTTAAAGCATTACTTCAACAATGTGGCGCGACGGCTTCCTCGATGAGCGGGAGCGGCGGTTCGGTCTTCGGACTCTTCCCTGATGCGACGGCAGCCGATCGTGCAGCATCGTCGCTTCGCGCTATGGCGCCGGAAGCCCATGTTTTCGTGGCAAAATCTCTGGAAGCGCGGCCTTCCCATTAGCATTGACAGCAAAAAATCCTGCCCATAACATCGCTTATCCGCGCCGCACCGATTAACCCCTGAAAGATTTGATAAGCTACTCATTTCGAAGTCGGAAGCGCGGCCCGAGTGCCTCTTATCAAGAGCGCGCGAGGAATATTGTGGATCATAATGACGCGCCGGACGGGCAAACTCTCCCGTTCGGCGCTGATATTGAGTACATTCAGCGGCGCAGGCTCGATGCGGGTTTGAAGGAACCCGCCTGGTCGCTTCGCTGGGCGGTCGCCAAGTTGGTAAGGCACCAGCCTTTGGAGCTGGCATTCGAAGGTTCGAGTCCTTCCCGCCCAGCCACTAAAAATGGCCGGGGTGCGAAATAGGAAACGGAGAAGATGTCGGAACGCGCTAAAGACGAACTCGAGATTTTCACGGGCAATTCCAACCCGGCGCTCGCACGCGAAATCAGCGAGCATCTCGAAGTCCGCCTATGCGACGCAGATGTCGGGCATTTTCCCGACGGCGAAGTGATGGTCGAAGTCAAGGAGAATGTCCGCGGCGGCGACTGCTTCGTCATCCAATCCACCTGCAGCCCTCCCAACGATAACTTGATGGAGCTGCTCCTGTTGATGGATGCGTTGCGGCGCGCGTCAGCCAAGCGCGTCACTGCGGTGATCCCGTACTTCGGATACTCGCGGCAGGATCGCAAGGTCGCACCGCGCGTTCCCATCAGCGCCAAGATGGTTGCCGACCTCATCACCACCGCGGGCGCCTCGCGAGTACTTACCGTCGATTTGCATGCGGGCCAGATCCAGGGCTTCTTCAACATCCCGGTCGACAACCTCTACGCGATGCCGGTGCTGATTCAGTATTTGCGCAAGCGCGTCGACGGCCAGAAGATTGTCGTCGTCTCGCCCGATGCGGGTGGTGTCGAGCGGGCGAGAGCTTTTGCGCGACGCCTCAATGCTGACCTCGCGATCATCGACAAGCGGCGGCGTCGCGCGAGCGAAGTTGCCGAGATGCGGTTGGTTGGTGAAGTGAAGGATTCGGTCGCAATTTTAGTTGATGATATGATTGATACCGCAGGAACGATTACCGAGGCCGCCAAGGTGGTTGCCAATGCGGGCGCGAGCGAGGTTTTCGCATGCGCAACCCATCCGATACTGTCGGATCCGGCCTGCGATCGCCTCAATCATTCGGTCATCAAGGAGTTCATCACCACTAACACGATTCCGCTCAAGGCGAAGGCGCAGGCGGAGCTGCCGCGTATCAAGGTGATCTCGGTTGGACAGCTCATCGCCGAGGCGATACGCCGAATTCATAACGAAGAATCTGTCAGCTCGCTGTTCAGCTAGCGGGCGCGCGAGGAAGCAATGGAAACCGGAGAATTACTCTGCGAGATACGGCCGACCCGCCCCAAAGGCGTTCGCCATCAGTTGCGGCGCGAGGGCGCGGTACCTGGAGTGCTTTATGGGCCCAAGTCCACCCCGATTGCGGTGGCGGTCAATGCCGTCGAGATCAAGAGTCGGGTTGCGCACGCCGCCAGTATGCGCATCATGCGGCTCAAGTCGTCGGCTGCCGAACTCGACGGGAAGCATGTGCTGGTAAAGGACATCCAGCGTGCGCCGGTCTCGCGCGAGATTCTTCATGCGGACCTTTATGAGGTCGATCTCAATCGCCCGATTCGCGTCAACGTGCCGTTGCATTTCGTCGGCAAGCCGGCCGGCGTCGCCGAGGGCGGTATCCTGCAGCCGCTGGTGCGCGAGGTCGAGGTTGAATGCCTCCCGATGGAGATTCCGGAATTCTTCGACGTTGATGTCAGCGCACTCGGCATCCATGACGTCATCCACGTCTCGGCGATGCAGTTCGCCGGCAACGTCAAGCCGATCTTCGACACCGACTACGCGATCGTTAGCGTGCTTCCGCCGACCGTCGAAGCCGCACCGACTCCGGTCGTTGCAGCCGAAGTCGCAGGCGCCGAGGGTGCCGCTCCCGCAGAGGGCGCCGCTGCTGCCGCGCCGGCCGCAGAAGGCGGCAAGGAAGCCGCCGCTCCCGCACCAGCCGCAAAGAAGGAAGAGAAGAAGAAGTAATCCGCCGCGCGAGGGCATGATCCTCGCGCGAGAGAAAGTGCATACCCGCGTCGCATCGAAAGTGATGCGCGCGGGTCGGTGGAAGAGAATCTGTGGCAGAGGCTTAGCCTCGGCACGCGGCTTCAGGTTCTCGGAGGCAGTGGTTGGAGGGGTGAGTAGGCCATGAGTTTCGCGCATCTTCACGTACATACGCAGTTCAGTCTCCTCGACGGCGCCAACAAGGTCGGCCCGTTGATCGATCACGCCAAAGCTTCGGGCATGGAAGCGATCGCGATTACCGATCATGGCAACATGTTCGGCGCGGTCGAGTTCTTCAAAAAAGCGAAAGAAAAGGGCGTTCAGCCGATCATCGGATGCGAGGCCTACCTCGCGCCTGGCAAGCGCACCGATCGCACCCAAATCGCCAAGAGCGACGATTTCGAAAACGGTGGCAATTTCCATCTCATTCTGCTCGCGCAGAACAGGATCGGATATCGGAACCTATGCCGCTTGCTCAGTGCCGCATACAAAGAAGGGCTCTACTACAAGCCGCGCATCGACAAAGAGATCCTCGCCGAATGCAACGAGGGGCTGATCGTTCTGTCGGGATGCTTGTCGGGGGAGATCGCGCGCTTCCTGCGCGCCAACAAATTCGACAAAGCGTGCGAAGCGGCCGAATGGTACGCGAGCACTTTCAAGGATCGCTACTACCTCGAGCTGCAGGACAACAAGCTGCACGGGCCCTACAACCAGGCGCTCATCGACATCGGCAAGAAGCTCGGGCTCCCGACCGTCGCCACCAATGATTGCCACTACCTTCATCGCGACGATGCGCGCGCGCATGAGGTGTTGCTCTGCATCCAGACCGGCAAGACCATGGCCGATGAGACCCGCTGGAAGTTCGATACCGACGAATTGTACGTAAAAACGCCTGAGGAGATGGCGGCGGCATTCGGCGTCGATTCCGAGCCCTATCGCAACACGATGGAGATCGCGCGCCGGGTCGACTTCGAATTCGAGTTCGGCAAGTTCCACTTCCCGGTCTATAAATCGATCGGCGAGTCCGCACAGGAAATGGATTACGAGGCCGAGATGACCCGCCGCGCTCGCGAGGGACTCGAAAAACGTCTCGCCGAGATTCGCGACCGTCGCGGCGCCGACTTCGATACCGCACCCTACTATGAGCGGCTCAACCAGGAGTTGCCGGTCATCTGCGACATGGGCTTCGCGGGCTACATGCTGATCGTAGAAGACTACATCGGGTACGCACGCGACAAGGGGATTCCGGTCGGTCCCGGCCGTGGCTCGGTGGTCGGCTCGCTGGTCAGCTACTCGCTCGGCATCACCGAACTGGACCCGATCGAGCATCGCCTCCTGTTCGAGCGATGGCTCAATCCAGGGCGCAAGTCGATGCCCGATATCGATTCCGATTTTTGTTTCGAACGCCGCGATGAGGTGGTTGATTACGTTCGCCAAAAATACGGTGAAGAGCGCGTCGCGCAAATCATCACGTTCGGAACCATCAAGGGGAAGCAGGCGATTCGCGACGTCGGCCGCGTGCTCGGGCTCTCATTCGCTGAGACCGACAAAATCGTGAAGCTGTATCCCGCGCCCAAGCAGGGCCGCGATTTTCCATTGGCCGAAGCGCTCGAGATGGAACCGCGCCTGAAGGAAGAGCGCAAAACGCATCCTGAGCTGTTCGCCAATGCTTTCAAGCTCGAAGGCCTGCTGCGCCACACCTCGAAGCATGCCGCTGGCATCGTAATTTCGGATGTTCCGCTCGACGAAACGGTTCCGCTTTACGTCGACAAGGAGCGCGAAGAGGGTGGCCTCGCGATCACGCAGTACTCGATGAAGGGTGTCGATGAGATCGGGCTCATCAAGTTCGATTTCCTCGCGCTCAAAAATCTGACGCTCATCGCCAACACACTCGACATCATCAAGGCGAGCGGCCGGGAGCCGCCCGATCTCAATCGTCTGAGCCTCGATGATCCCGACGCGTATCGGTTGCTCGCCCGCGGCGACACCGTCGGCGTATTTCAGATGGAAAGTTCTGGGATGCGCCGCTTCCTCACCGACCTTAAGCCATCGTGCTTCGAAGATGTCATCTCGGCGGTGTCGCTGTTCCGTCCCGGACCGCTCGACGCGATCGAAGACGGCAAGACGATGGTGCAGCATTTCGTCGATCGCAAGCACGGCCGCGAGAAGGTCGAATACGATCATCCGCTCCTGGAGCCGGTGCTGAAGGATACCTACGGCG
>Ga0182024_10000585_pt1 | contig 94733 bp, 82 predicted proteins | sample P32metaG_FD_120480 | JGI IMG/M metagenome (GOLD analysis project Ga0182024, IMG submission 120480) | Permafrost microbial communities from Stordalen Mire, Sweden - P3-2 metaG (Illumina Assembly) | ecosystem: Environmental > Terrestrial > Soil > Wetlands > Permafrost | place: Sweden: Stordalen... | reverse complement strand
GACCACGCAGTACAACCCGTCGGCGGGTGTCACGTACACCGTGACCGGTGCCTCAGGGACGGGCTGGTCCGCGACCGCGACGCACGTTGGGTTGGTGGGCGCGTCGATCGCCGGCTGTCACGTAGCAATTGGCGCGGCGGAGACGACTGCGACCAACAACGAAGGCACCCCGTACTGCCCGTAATTGGCAGGTGGGTAGTGGTTAGTGGCTAGTGGTTCGCCACGTGAGAGGGCCGGCTACAGGACACCGTAGCCGGCCCTCTCGTGCATCTCCGAGCAGTTAACCACTCAGCACCAAGCCCCAACCACCAACCACTCACCGCCAAACACAGCCCACTAACCGCCAGCGACGAACCACCGGCCTCTATTGTTGTAGCCGTTACCTTCGCGGCCGCCGAGTCGTGTGTTGCTGAGAATGACCGGTCATCCGTTCAAAACGACCGGTCGGTACATCTGACGCTCCCGTAGCCGCTCGTTCACCGCCTCTCGGCATCTCGCCCAACCACACATGGCGCTCTTCGGCCGCAAGAAAACGACCGTTGGACTCGACATTGGCTCCGGCCTGGTGAAGGTCGCCGTGATCGATCACAGCCGCTCGGAACCCGAGCTCACGAAGGTAGCGATCACGCCGCTGCTCGCGGACGCTATCGTCGAGGGCGAGATCATGGATCCGGGCATTGTCGCCGACGCCGTGCGCACCGCGCTCGCGCAGGCGGGGCTCAAGGTCAAAGGGTTGCGCGGTCTCGTGACGGCGGTGGGTGGCCGCGACGTGATCATCAAGAAGATCCAGATCGAGCGCGTGAAGGAACAGCAGGCGCGTGAGCTCATGCGGTGGGAAGCCGAGCAGCACGTACCGTTCGACATGGAATCGGTGGAGCTGGATTTCCAGATCCTCGATCCGGATGCCGAAGGATTGGAGATGAGCGTGTTGCTGGTGGCGGCCAAGCGCGAGCTGGTGGAAGCCAAGTTGCGCCTGTTGACGGATGCCGGTGTGCAGGCGGCGGCGGTCGATGTGGACGCCTTCGCGCTCCACAACGCCTTCGAGGTCAACCACCCGACGGCGATGACCGGTGTCGTAGCCCTGGTCAACATCGGACACGAAGTCACCAACATCAACATCCTCGACGAGGGCGTTCCGATCCTCACGCGCGACGTGACGCTGGGCACCCGGCGGCTGCGCGAGGATCTGCAGCGTGACCGTGGGCTGGCGGCCGAGGAGGCCGACGCGCTGCTGCAGGGATACGATCGGTCGCCGCATCTCGATGCGGTCATCGAGACGCGCGGCGAGGAGATCGCGGTGGGGATCGAGCGAGCGGCTGCCTTCCTGGCGTCGTCGTCGCGCTCGGCCGGCCAGCTCCGCGCCGTCTTCACCTGTGGCGGAGGGGCTCGCATTCCGGGGCTCAGCGAGGCGCTGTCCACGCGACTGCACCTCGCGGTCCAGCAAGCCAACCCGTTGGCGAATTTGAAGGTGCGTGACGGCGCGCTCGATTCGCTCGTCACCGACGAGATTGCACCATTGCTCATGCTCCCGATCGGCCTCGCCTTGCGCAAGGTCGCGTAGCCACCACCCGACGCCCTCATCGAGGCACGCCCTCTCATGATCGAAATCAACCTGCTCCCTGGCACGGGGAAGAAAGCCCGTGGTGCGGGTGCGGGCGCCGCGGTTGGCGCGTCGTTCGCTTCAGCAGCGAGCAAGATCAAGAATCCGTTCACGCTGCTCGCCGCCGCCAGCGTCATCCTGTCGGCGGGCGCGATCGCGGTGTTGACGTGGCAGCAGCAGGCCAAGACCGATGCGCTTGCGGCCGGCGAACAGAAGCAGGTCCAGGACTCGACGCGGTACGCCGCGGTGCTCCGGGAAAAGAAGAAGGCGGAGACGCAGCGCGACTCGGTCATGCGCCAGCTCAACATCATCAAGACCATCGACAACAACCGCTTCGTCTGGCCGCACATCATGGATGAAGTGAGCCGTGCGCTGCCACAGTACACGTGGATCGTGTCGATCAAGGAAACCACGCCACCGCCTGCGGCGGCCGCGCCGGTCGATCCGAAGGACAAGGACAAGAAGAAGCCGGTGCTCGACGAGACCCCACAGGCCATGAAGTTTCAGATCATCGGCAACACAGTAGACATCCAGGCGCTGACGCGCTTCATGAAACTGCTCGAGGCGTCACCCTTCATTCAGAACGTCCAGCTCGACAACTCCGCGCTGGTCCAGACGGAAGGCAAGGACGTCACGGAGTTCACGCTCGACGCGGAATATCAGCGGCCCGATTCGACGGCGATCCGCACCGTTCCGCTCACGCTGCAGGTGAGGTAGCTGGCCATGGCATCGTTCACCCCGCGCACCCAGCGCGACAAGATGATGGTGTTCGTGACGCTGCTGGCCGCCGTCATGGTGGTCGTCTATTGGCAGTTCGTCTACGCGCCGAAGACGGCCGAGCTGGCCCAGGTCGAGTCGCACATCGAGTCACTCCAGGGCTCGAACCACCGGGCGAAGGCCGAGATGGCGAAGGGCGACCTGGACGATCTGCGCCGCCAGGCGCTGCGCTATCAGCAGAACCTCCAGCTGATGCGGCAGCTCGTGCCGACGAGCAACGAGGTACCGGCCCTCCTCGAGCAGGTCTCGACGGCGGCCCGGCGCGTCGATCTCGATATCAATACGGTCACGCCCGAGCCAGTGTTGCAGGGCGAACAGTTCGACACCTATCGCTACAAGCTCACGGTGATCGGCGGCTACCACGAGTTGGCGGAGTTCCTCACCAACGTCGGCTCGCTGACCCGCATCGTGGCGCCCGTCAACATCGAGCTGCGCCCGTCCACCGGCAACGAGCTGGCGACGGGACGGGGCAAGGCGGGGCAGGCGATGCTGACGTCGAAGTTCGAGATCCAAACGTACGTGGCCAAGCCCGGCGGCACCGAAGACGACATGCCGCGGTCGCGCTTGCTCAAGCAAGGAGCGAAGACATGACCGTGATCCTCCGTAGGGTACGAGGCACCGCCGCGACGGTGGTCGCCAGCGCCACGCTGTGGGCCGTGATGAGCGGCGTGCTGGCGTCGCGCGCGGCGGCCCAGAGCGTGCCGATCCCGATGGTGACGCAGGCCAAGGCGGCCGCCAACAAAGCGGCCGCGGCGTCCAACGCGCAGACCGCCGGTATGCAGGCGGTCGGTGACGCGAGCCCGGCGACCACCGCGGGATCGACGACCACCACGACGTCGGTGACGCATGTGCGGACGACGACGGTGACGCCGATCTCGGCCTCCGCGTCGCAAGCGCCACAGCAGAAACAGCCAGTCAAGTCCACGGCTTCCACCGCGCCGTCCGCGTCGCCGATCAAGCCGGTCCTCTCGGTGGGATCGACGCCGGCCCGCACCGCGGTGTCGGTCACGTCGGCCACGGTGCCGGCAGCCACGGGTGCCGCGGTCGCGGGGAAAGCGGCCGTCGCCGCAGGTCCGCCCAGCGATTCCGGGGCGCAGTCGATCTCGGTGACGCAGCGCGGGACGAAGGGCGAGGTCTCGCTCAACCGCGAGGTGTTCTCGTACGACCCAGGCGCGCGGCGCGATCCGTTCGTCTCGTTGATGCGGTCGGGCGAGCTGCGACCGATGCTCTCCGATCTGCGATTGGTGACCGTGCTCTACGACCCCACGGGGCAGAACTCGATCGCCGTCATGCACGACCTGTCCACGAAGGATCAGTACCGGGTCCGAGTCGGGCAGACATTGGGACGGATGCGCGTGGCGCAGATCCAGCCCAAGCAGGTGGTCTTTACGGTCGAAGAGGTCGGCTTCAGCCGCCAGGAAGCACTGGCGCTCGGTGATACAACAAAAGCGAGGATGCAATGAAGCATGTTTGGACGCTCGCCGCGGTGACGGCCGTAACGCTGGCCGGGCGAGCCCCCGCGAATGCGCTGGGTGTGACGACCGACCGATCGGCTGGAGCGCCGGACGTCGGCGCGCCGCGCATGACTGCGGTCACCGGGGTCAGCGTCGTGCCCGGAACTGGGCGCGCCGAGGTCGTGATCGATGTGGACAGCTCGGCCAGCGTGCAGGATTTCGTGATTGAATCGACGCCCTATCGCGTGGTGCTGGATTTTACCGGCGCCAAGCTCGGGGTTGCCCCACGCTTCTACGATCGGGTGGCGCGCGGCGGCGTGACCAATGTCCGCTACTCACAATATCGTCCCGGCATTGTCCGCGTCGTCATCGAGCTCGATGCGCCGCACGACTACACGATGACGCGCGGCGGACACGACGTCCGCGTGGCAATTGACGGGGGCAGCGCTCCGTTCACCGCCTGGCATTGGGCGGCCGGCACCGAATCCGTCGTTGCCGCGGCGACCTCGCCAGCCGCGACAGCAGTAACGACACCAGTCACGACACCGGTCACGGGATCAACGACGGCGGCAATCTCGACGGCGGCTGGCGCACAAGGCATCGTCGCGGCGACCGCCGACGCCCGGGATGTCGGCAGGTCGGATCTCGCGGCTACCACGGACGTGACCCGCGCGCCGATCACTGCGACGGCGACCGGCACGCTCGCAAGCACGCCGCGGTCGCATCCGCACGCCACGTTGTTCTTCCAGCACGGCAGCCAGTCCAGCCAGCCCCGGATCACGGTCACATACCAGGACGCCGACATTCGCGACGTACTGGCCGCGTTCGCCGCATTCTCCGGCCGCACGATCGTGGTCGGTCGTGAGGTGGCGGGCACGGTGACCGCCGAAGTGCGCGACCAGCCCTGGGACGTTGCCCTGCAGTCGATCCTCGGTGCGCAGCAGCTCGCCGCGTCAGAGGACCAGTATGGCATCATCACGGTTGACAGCTACAAGAACATCCAGGCCAAGCAGGCGAGCGAGCCGCTCGTCACGCAGCTCGTGGCGATCAACTACGCCAGCGCCGCGTCGATGGTGGCAACGGTGAAGTCGCTGCTGGCCCGTGACTGCCAGAACAACGGGAACGCCAGCGCGAGCGCCGCCGCGGCGCCCGCTCAGAATTCGAGCTGCATGCCGCGTGGCAACGTGGTCGCCGATACGGGGACCAACACGCTGCTGATCACCGAGGCGCAGTCGCACATGTCGGACGTCGTGAACTACGTCCGCGACCTCGATATCCGCACGCCGCAGGTCTCGATCAAGGCCAAGATCATCTTCATCGACCGCACGCACATCAACCAGCTCGGTCTGGCGTACGACTTCGGTGACAACGGTACGTTCTTCAACTCGCTCGTGCAGCGGACGGACCCGACGACGAATGCGCCATACGACCCGTCGGTGACCGTCGTCAACCTGGGTGGCGACGCGCTGGCCGGCGTCTCCAACGCCGCGCGACCGTATGCGCAGAACGCCGCGCTCAACCTGTTGTATACCGCGGCCATTGGCCGATTCTCGATCACGTCGTTCCTCGACGCCACGGCGGGACTCTCGATCTCCGACGTACAGGCCGAGCCCAGCGTGGTGACGCTCAACAACCGCGAAGCCCAGATCCAGGTCGGTGAGGAAACGCCGATCCGCGTGATCGACGCGAGTAGCGCGGCCACGGGCGGCGCGGCAGTGGCGACGGTCACGTTCAAGGAAACTGGTATCATCCTCAACGTCACGCCCCACATCACGAACGACGGGCAGATCCTCCTGCAGTTGCACGCCGAGCAGTCGCAGCTCCAGAACGTGGGCGGCGACCTGGGCTACAACTTCTTCAAGCGCGCGGCTGACACCAAGCTGCTGGTCAGCGACGGCGAGACCGCGGTCATCGGCGGACTGACCGAGACCACGATCACCAAGAACCGCAACTCGATCCCGATCCTCGGCGAGCTGCCGCTGATCGGCAACCTGTTCTCGCAGACGAACTCGCAGGACGAGAAGCAGGACCTCCTGATCCTCATCACGCCGCACGTGTTGCATGAATCGGATGCGGTGAGAAAGTAGGGACGAGCGACTGGCGGTTAGCACAGAGAGCAGGAGCGGGCGCGCGAAGGGGTTCGGCGCTCGGTGTGACGACAGGGGCTCGGCGTGGTAAGACGCCGGGCCCCTGTCGTTTCTATTATGTTGACGCCGGTGGCCGACCGCGGGTTGGCATGTGCCTGCTCACCGCTATCCGCTATCCGCTCACAGCTAACCGCTATGCTTCGATTCACTACCGCCGGCGAATCGCATGGAGTAGCACTCGTCAGCATCCTCGAGGGGATGCCGGCTGGAGTGCCGCTGCTCGCCGCGGACGTGGATACGGAGCTCGCGCGCCGGCAGCAGGGCTATGGGCGGGGGCGGCGCATGCAGATCGAGCGCGACGCGGTCGAGTTCCTCAGTGGGGTGCGGGCGGGGGAGACGCTGGGGTCGCCGATCGCGATGCTGATCCGGAACCGCGACTGGGCGAACTGGCAGGAGATCATGGATCCTGCGCCGCGGAGCAGCGACGCCGGGCCCGACGGCAAGGCGGCACGTGCGCGGGCGGTGACGCGGCCGCGGCCTGGCCATGCCGACCTCGCGGGCGTATTGAAATACGATCGCGATGACGCGCGTGACATCCTGGAGCGGGCATCCGCGCGCGAGACGACGGCGCGTGTCGCGGCGTGCGCGGTGTGCCGCCGACTGCTCCGCGAGTTCGATATCCGCGTCGGCAGTCACGTGGTACACCTCGGCGGGATCGACGCGGTGCGGCCGGACCCGATGCCTGCGGAGATCAACGCAGCCGCGGACGCGTCGCCGCTCCGTACGCTCGATCCAGTTGCCGAAGCACGGATGGTGGAACGGATCGACGTCGTCAAACGGGAGGGCAACACCCTGGGCGGCATCTGCGAAGTCGTGTGCGACGGATTGCCGGTGGGACTGGGCTCACACGTCTCGTGGGACCGGAAGTTGGACGGGCGACTCGGCGCGGCGATCCTGTCGATCCCGGCGGTCAAGGGCGTCGAAATCGGAATGGGATTCGAGGCGGCGCGGCGAACGGGAGCGGAGGTCCACGACGAGATCGAGTTCGCGCGGGGCCGCACGCGCACCGGGCATGTCGGACGTCACACGAATCGCGCGGGCGGGTTGGAAGGCGGGATGACGACCGGCGAGCCGCTGGTCGTGCGCGTCGCGATGAAACCCATCAGCACCCTCATGCGACCCCTGGGCACGATCGACACGGCGACGCGTACGCCAGCAACCGCGGTCGCGGAGCGGAGTGACGTGACGGCGGTCCCCGCGATGGGCGTGATCGCCGAAGCGATGGTGGCGTTCGTGGTTGCGCAGGCGTTGCTCGAGAAATTCGGCGGCGACTCGCTCGTCGAGCTCCGACGCAACTTCGATGCGTACCTGGCCCAGGTGGCCGGGCGGATGGCTGAATAGCGTCCCGGGCGGGCACCTCATCCTCGTGGGATTGCCGGGCTCGGGGAAGAGCACGGTGGGCAGGGCCGTCGCCGCGACACTGGGGTGGCCGTTCATCGATCTCGACGCCGAGATCGTGGCGCGGGAGGGTCGGCCGATCGCGGCCGTGTTCGCGTCAGGCGGAGAGGCCCGCTTCCGGGAGCTCGAACGGGAGGCGACGGAACGGCTGCGTGGTGGGCGCCCCTCCGTGGTCGCGCCGGGAGGCGGCTGGATCACGGTGCCGACCACCGTGGCACTCCTGTGGCCCCCGGCCCGTATGACCTATCTCAAAGTCTCCCCCGAGACCGCGTATCGCCGGCTCCGGCGCACGGTGCGTCTCCGCCCACTGTTACAGCCCGATCCGCTCCGGGCACTCCGGAAGCTGTTCGAGGCGCGTCGGCCGGCGTACGAGCAAGCCGATCTCGTTGTTGATACGGAACTACTTACCCTGCAAGAGGTTACGCAGCGCCTAGTGGCGCTCGCGGCGGCCCCGCGGCCGTGACTATGGGTTCGCTGGGCACAGTCGATGCCGTGAGCGCGGGATGGATCGACGGCGCGCCGCTCGGGTATTCGGGCGTTGGCCCCCTGAGGGCCCCCGAGGGCCCCTCGAGGGCCCGCACAGAGGGTGTGGGGGGGGGGGAATGGGTGTGGGGTCGCTCCCAGGGGACCGGGGGGCAGTCAAAGCACCACGACGGGGGACTATGCGTTACTGTGGGCTGGGACCGGCTACCGACCGGGTCCGTGCCGAACGAATGATGCAGTCGTCGGATATAGATGAAGGAAGGCCGGTATCACTATGACATTTCGAGTGATGGGCCCGCACGAGCGTGGCCGGTTCGCCCCAGAGGCGTGGGGGCTGCTGGTCGCCTTGCGCGGCGCCGGAATCCTGAACGCTGCCGAGCTCGAACACCTGATTGATCGCGCGATGGCGCAGATTGACGGTCGGATCGCGCTCGACGATTTACGATCGGTTATGGAAGGCGCTGGGTACGACGAAGGACAGGGCCCGGACCAGACGGTCGTGCACTAGAGGCTATGGCTACGACTAAGGCAACAACCAAGGCAACAACCAAGAAGGGGTCAGACGCGCCGGACGCGGCACCGCCGGAAGTGGCGGGCGGGACCCGGACGCGCACGCGGAAGCCGGCCACTCCAAAGAGTGGCGTCCGCCGTGGGCGCGGGGCGCAGGCATTGACGGCCGCGCCCGCTCGCACGGCTCGCGCGGTTGCCAAACGGCGCTCGCGCGCCGTGCGACCCATCGATCTCGAGCCGGCGCCCCAGCCGGGTAGTACGTCGCTGGTCATCGTGGAATCCCCGGCCAAGGCGAAGACGATCGGCAAGTACCTCGGGCGAGGCTTTCGAGTCAAGGCAACGGTCGGACACGTGCGCGACCTGCCCCAGAAGAAACTCGGCGTCGATGTGGAGCACGGCTTCAAGCCGGAGTACGTGACGATCGCGGGCAAGGAGAAGACGCTCGCGGATCTGCGTGACGCAGCGAAGGATTCGCGCCAGATCTATCTCGCCACCGACCCCGATCGCGAGGGGGAGGCGATCGCGTGGCACGTGGCCGGCCAGTTGGCGCGGCGCGGACCGGGTGCGGTGCCCATCAAACGCGCGCTGTTCCACGAGATCACCAAGGACGCGGTGCAGCTCGCGATCGCGAACGCGGGCGAGATCGACGAACGGAAGGTCAATGCGCAGCAGGCGCGGCGCGTGCTCGATCGGCTCGTTGGCTACAAGGCGAGTCCTGTACTCTGGAAGACGGTGAAGAAGGGGCTCTCGGCCGGCCGCGTGCAAACGGTCGCGCTCCGGATGCTCGTCGAGCGCGAGCGGGAGATCCGCGCCTTCAAGCCGGTCGAGTACTGGACGATCGCGGCCGAGCTCGAGAAATCGGATCAGCGATTCGCGGCGCGATTGCACCAGGTGGATGGGAAGAAGCCGGAGATCACGACCGAGGCGGACGCGCTGCGCATCGTCGATGCGGCCCGAGCGGCCGCGGTGGAGATCCGCGGGCGGATGAACGGGTCGTTCGTCGGCGCGGAGTCGGCGATCGGCGTCTTCCAGGTCACGGACCTCAAGCGGCGCGAGCGGCGGAAGAATCCCCAGGCGCCGTTCACGACGAGCACGCTGCAGCAGGAAGCGGCGAAGAAGCTGAGCTACGGCTCCAAGCGCACGATGCGGCTGGCGCAGGACCTGTACGAAGGCATCGAGCTGGGCGATGAGGGAGCGGTCGGACTGATCACGTACATGCGCACCGATTCCACGCGGGTGGCGGAATCGGCCGCGGCGCAGGCCCGTGAGCATCTGCAGAGGCTGTTCGGCGCCGAGTTTCTGGCCGATGGCGCGCGACTGTACGCCGACACGAAGAAGAACGCGCAGGACGCACACGAGGCGGTCCGCCCGACGGACCCGTCGAGACGGCCGGAGCTGGTGCAGCGCTACCTGTCGGCGGACCAGTTCAAGCTCTATCAACTGATCTGGCAGCGATTCATGGCGTCGCAGATGGCGCCCGCGGTGTTCGATACGACGACCGTGGACTTCGATCTCGGTCGGTATCTGTTCCGCGCCACCGGCAGCGTCGTGAAGTTCCAGGGGTTCCTCGTGCTGTATCACGAGGCACGCGAGGAGGGCGAGGGACGGGCGCTCGAAGATGAGCAGGCGCTCCCGATATTGGAGACGGGCGAAGCGGTACCGGTCCTCGCGGTCACGCCGGCCCAGCACTTCACGGAGCCGCCGCCCCGCTATTCGGAAGCGAGCCTGGTCAAAGAGCTCGAACGACTCGGCATCGGCCGGCCATCCACCTACGCGTCGATCATCTCCACGCTGGTCGATCGGCGATACGCGCAGCTCGAGCAGCGCCGATTCTTCCCCACGTCGCTGGGCGAGAGCGTCGAACGAGTGATGGTCAAGCAGTTCCCCGACGTCTTCAACGTGGGGTTTACGTCGGCGATGGAAGGGGAGCTCGACAAGATCGAGGAAGGGCAACGCAGTTGGCAGCGGGTCCTCAAGGATTTCTATGGCCCCTTCGCGATCTCGCTCGACAAGGTGGATGTGGGTCGGCTGATCGCGGCCGCGCACGACCTGTCGGCCGTGGCGAACGAGCGCTGCCCCGACTGTGGCGGCAAGCTGGTGGCGAAGGGCGGCTTCTTCGGACCATTCCTCGCGTGCGAGAACCACCCGAAGACGTGCAAGCACACCCGGCCACTGGGGCGCGATCGGAAGCCCGCGGAGCCGACCGACTACGTCTGCCACGAGTGTGGCGCGCCGATGCTCAAGCGAATCGGACGGACGGGTGAGTTCCTGGGGTGCAGCAAGTTCCCCAAGTGCCGCGGGACGCGCTCGATGCCGACCGGGGTGATGTGTCCCAAGGACGGCGGCGAGTTGGCTGCGCGCCGATCGAAGAAGCGGGGCAAGGTGTTCTATGGATGCGGGAACTATCCGAAGTGTGATTTCGTGGCGTGGGACAAGCCGGTGCGCGACGTCTGTCCGGAATGTGGCTACGAGGGCGCGGAATCCAAGTTCACGAAGACGCGCGGCGAGTATCGGAAGTGTCTCAAGTGCGCCAACGAGTGGGATGTGGCGGTGAAGCCCGAGCCGGTCGAGGCAGTGGCGGTTTAGGGGACGGCGATTGGCGATTGGGAAGCGGCAGGGGATCGTGGATGGCGATTGGCAAGAGGGCTGTTTCGGGGCCGGCTGCGGTGGGTGCGGCTGGCTCTTGGTGTTTGGCGGGGGCAATGATGCGGGGGCGTTGTGGTGGCGACGCACGCGCGGGTCGAGACACTGATGGGCGAGTTCGACACGGTTGATGATCGTCGCCGAGACGTCGTGGGCGGCGCGACGCTCGAGGTCACCGGTCGCCAGTTGTGGCCGCACCGGCAGTTCACCATTGATTCGCCGCTGCCGCCGGCCGACATCGTCGGCCGGATCGAGGGCGCGACGGCGCCATTCCGCTGGTGGCGCGGATCATCGGGCTCACATCCGTTCGACGGGACCGTGACGCGGACGACGTTCATGCTGCAATCCGCGACCGCGTCGTGGCATGGGTGGCGGTGGGCGCGTCCTCGGCTTCACGGACGCATCGCGTCGTCCGGTGCGGGGTCACGCGTGACCGGATCGTACACCCTGCACACCGCTGTCGCGGTCGTGCTCAGCCTGTGGAGTATCTGGGTGACCGCCGTTGCCGGCCTGGTGGTGTTGTCCACCGGCTTCGGCATCGCCGCCTCGATCTCGAGTCGCACGGTCTCGATCTCGTTCGAGGACGTGCTCCTGATGGTGGGCTGTATCCTGGGCGCGGTCGTGCTGGTGGGGATCGTCTGGCTGAAAGTCGTGCGCCCATTCGGCGACCAAGCGCACCGCGTGGTGCGGGCGCTCGCGGGGGTGGTGGGAGCGGACCGGTAGTCCCCGAAACGACTGTGGGACCCGGAGACCGGGTCCCACAACCACGTCATGCTACGCCCAGTTTACGCGGGCGAGCAGTGCGCGGAGCTCGGAGTGCTGATACAGGTCGAGACCTTGTCGAAGTGGTTCGAGATTGCCTGTCCCAGAGTGAGGGCCGCGATCGCGACGACCATCCCGATCAGCACGACCAACAGGGCGTACTCGATCATCGTGGCGCCGTCTTCCTCGCGAACGAACGATTGCGTGAGAGCTTTGATCCGCTGCATTATGCAAGGCTCCTTGACTAGCCGCGTGGATCCTGCGGGGAAATCCGGCGCCGCCAACGTCCGCCTGCGATTGGCGCTCCGGGAAGACTAGCCAAACCGGCGTTACAGGCAAGTGAATATTGTATGACGATATCGTCATAGAGCGCTGCCGTCGGCCCACGGTGAGACCGATCACATTGCACCTGTTGACGCGCGCACCATTCGCCAAGGACTGCCCCGGTGGCTACAGCCCTACGGTGCGTGCGGACCTGACGTTCGTTCGGCCAATAGCGAAAACGTCCGGGTCGTCTCGTCGTAGAGGTATGCTGATCGCCCGGGCGCCAGATCGATCAGTTGGCGATTCTCGACACCACGATCGTAGGCGATCCAGGCGCGCGCGCGCTCGGGGTCTGGGACGTTGCCGACCAAGCTGTAGTCCGGCATGTGGTGCGGGCCGTACCGAACGAATACCAACACGTTTCCGGCGGGAAGAGTACCGAGCTGTCGGTCGAACCTCTGTGCGTAACTCATTGTCTTAGCGCGCGATTCTCGCGCGGCTCGAAGGCCAGACACCGCGAACGATGCGCCCGCTGCGACAAGCAACACCACGGCGACGCCTGCGCGCGTCAGCGAACCTCGGTTGACGCATTTCCACATTCCGCGGGCCGCGAGAAAAGCTAGGACGGGTAGCATTTCGAGATAGTAGAGCGTCCAATAAGGTGGGTGTGCGTACGAGAGGTACGCGAGGAATAACAAGCCTGCTGTCGCCAATCCTACGACAACGTCGGTCGTGAGATCGAGCAATCCCAAGATGAAAAACACCGCGAATACACTTCGCCATCCCGCGGCAAAATCGGAAGTCACCGAGACAACTCGCATTGCCAGGGCGGGCGCCACCGCGGAGGCCGTATAGGATCTGTGCATATCGATGAATCCCCGCGCCACCATCTGCAAATCAGCGGGCAGCGGTCGCTTTGGTGACACGCTGTCAAACCCTAGTCCTGGATGATCCCAAGGGATGTAGTCTCGGGTGTATTGCGTTAACGGCGTCACCCTCCAATCGCCGGTCGTGTGGGCGCTCCAGATCGGAACGACTGCCAAGCAAACCGAGCCAGCGACGATTCCGGGGACGAGGTCGCTCCACGCGCGGCGTCGACACACGTCGACTACGACGACCGCAGCGACTGGGATCGCGAATACGAACATGGTCAACGGCCGCGTCATCGCACCCCAGCCCACGCACCCGCCTAGACACGCCATCGCCCACCATCGGTGATGCTTGCGCCATGCGAGCAATGTCCACCACCCGAGGAGCCACAGCGCGGCGGTCGACGTTTCGGAGAAGTATGAGGCGCGCCATCGAATGTTGGCTCCCTCTGTGACCCAGATGAACCAAGTCAACAGAGCAACCCATGGCCCGGCCAGCCTGCGACTGACGACGAACACCAGCATGCCGGCGATCGCGCTCAGCACGAGAGGTCCTAGCCCGGGGAGACCGAGCCATGCTCCGATTGCTAGAATTAGAGAATGGCCCGGAGGATACTTCGCCGCGACGGTCGGTGCCACCAGAACGTGCATCTGGTCAAAAAACTGTGGTAGCGGTGGCGACTGGGCGGTCCAATGTCTGGTCGCGAAGATCGAGGCCTGAAGGAGGTATGCTCGTTCGTCTTGGGCAAACGGCACTTGACGGATTGATCCCCAACACCACCACACGATCGCGGCGCAGGCGACGCCGGTCGCGACGGACATGGACCGTGTCTCTAGGACGGACTCGATCCGTCGGATGTTCACGGCGACCCGTGGCGCGGTAGCCACTTGTGCGATGGCGATCGCGACTGCGGTGAGCACAAGACCGGCGGCGACTGAGCCACACCACGCGACGATTGTATCCACGTCCGCCCTATCGCGGCCGCAGCCGAGTGATGACGTGGAGAGAACGGTCGAAGACCGCAGATGCAATCGGCGGGTATAGCCCGAGACGTTCGCGCCAAACCTCGACCGACAAGCCAACTTGGTCGAACGCCTGGTGCCATTCGGCACGTCGCCAGTAGTGATATGGGAGGGCGACGTCAAACCTTGCATTGCCAACGCGATCCATGAATCGCAGCGTCAGTGCGGCGAAACGCGCGTCCACGATGTGGTCTTTTATGATGACCGCGGTTCGGGCGACACGGGCGGCTTCTCGTAGCAGCTCGGTGGCCGCCGCGGTGTGGTGTAGTACATCGACGAGTATCACCGCATCGAACGAACGATCCCCATGGGGAATGTGAATGCCGTCGAAGTGCTCGACTGGGATCTGCGAATTGGGTCGAATCAGCACATCGATTCCGCGCACGTCCAGGTCGGGTCGTCGCAGCATCAAGGCTTGGGCGACCGAGCCATCGCCGGTACCAATATCGAGCACCGTGGCGACGTCAGGCAGGATCTCGGAGAGATGGTGCGACAGGACCCTAACCCTTCGGCCCGACACGTGCCGCTGGTGGAGACGCTCGAGAACACTCATCGACGTCGCAATCCGAGCACGCTGAGAAAGAAGCTGAACAGAATGGTCTGGAATCCCAGCGAGGTGAACGTCACCCCGGGAATGACCCATCGCATCGTCGAGCTGTAATCCAGATCGCCGAAGGCCTGGACGCGCCAGAGGTTGATCGCGTACCCCAGCAGGCTCACCCCGACGACCATCGCGCCCGCTCCCGTGGCGAGCCCGGTCTCGAGCCGGACGAGGTGAAAGGCGCGCTCCATGCGCCGGTCCATCGGCAATAGCCCTTCCGCGATCGCGAATACCTTCGTGCACACCGCGAATACCACCGATTGGTACCCGCAGATGATGGCCAAGCTGGCGAACAGCAGCGTGTGGACGTCGAAGTGGATGCGTCCGATGCGGAGCCCAGGGAGGGCAACGCCGTAGCCCACGATGCCAAGCGCGATCAGCGAGAGTCCTGGCATCAGGAAGAGCCAGCGCGGGCTATACAGGAGATAGAATCGCAGTGTACGCCATCCGTCCCGAAATGTTCGCAGGTGTGGAGCATGAGCGCGGCGCCCGTCCGGATGCAGTGTGATCGGTACCTCGGCGATCTTGCCGCCCGTCAAGCTCGCCTTGATGATCATCTCGTTCGCAAATTCCATCCCTGTGCATCGCTGCCCAAGTCCGACGTAGTAGTCGCGCCGGAAGCCTCTCATTCCACAGTACACGTCGTGGATCGGCGCATGGAACCACGTCCGCGCCATTGCCGAGAACATGGGGTTGCCGAGCACCCTGTGGAGAAAGGGCATTGCGTCGCGCGACACGGTGCCGCCTCCACTCGCCAGTCGACACCCCTGAACGATGTCGTAGCCCTCGCGGAGTTTTGCCACGAATTTCGGTACTTCAAGGAAATCGTAGCTATCGTCGGCGTCACCCATGACGACGAATGTGCCTTGAGCGGCCGCGATCCCACCCATGAGCGCATTTCCGTATCCGCGAGCGCTCACGCTGACAACGCGCGCGCCCAGCGCGGCCGCAATGTCCTGCGACCCGTCGCTGCTGCCATTGTCGGCGACGATTACCTCACCATTGATGTTGTGCTCGCGAAGTGTCGCGAAGGCCTTGGACACGCACGTGCCAAGCGTGTCCGCCTCGTTGAGGCAAGGGAGCACGATCGAAAGCTCCAGCACATCAGGTGGGGTGCGGGGAGTGGCAACGATCTCCGGAGAACTCATTCGGCGCGCCTTCGAGCAATCGCGGTCCGACCAACGTCTGAAGCCGTCATGAACCGATTTTCTGGAGCTCGAGCGGCGCCGGATTCGTGCTCCTGCGCAACTCGCCGGTCACCAGCGGGGGGATCGAAAGGGGCTGGCAGGTTACCGACATTGATACCAGCGGCCCGAGCGCGGGACCCCTCGACTCATTCCGACGGAAGAGCACCGCCGTCGAGTCGCAATACACCGGCTGCCAGCCGGATTCGTGCGCGAGAGCGTCGGAGAGTGGCGAGGCGGTCTCGATAAGTACGAGCTCGATGCGCCACGCGGCGAGCTTCGCCCGCCAGCCGTGTTGCAGCCCGATGATGTCGCGGAACTCCTGGGTGATGGAGTCGCCGTAGAAGTCCGTCTGGCCGTCAATGAACACACGCTGCTCCGGCCACGCGTACAGGATGTATCCTCCCCAAGTGAACTCGTGGAAGATGCGGCCCGTGACAGCAGCTGCCCGTGCTTCCTGCACGGCGCGCACGGGAAAGACCGACGGAACGAACTCCGTCGGAAACACCCCATGGCTCTTCGTGATGGTCGTTGGCGGCTCCGCCGTCCCGGCGGATCGGCGCGCCACCAGCAGCATCAAGGTGATCGCGACGACCGGCCACGCCAGTGCGAGTCGCGTCGGCTGAACATACGGAATCGGGCGGCCTAGTTTCCGGGCCCAACTTGGTATCCACGTCGCCAGCGCGTGTTCCAACTCGACCGCAACCGTGGGAAGCACCACGATCGCGAACAGTGGCAGATTGCGCGCGGCCACGAGTGAGAAGGCGATGTTGAGCCCAACAAGCATGAGCGTCGGGAAGGGGGCCCTTCGTGGCAGGATGGCCAGCGTACAGGTGACCAGCACAATGGCGATCAACGCGAAGCGCGCGAGATGGAAGTTGGGCGACATGTATTCCTGGGTGTTGTCGACCAGGTACGTGTCGCCCAGATAACCGAACGTGTGGAGGTAGAGCTTGGGACCGCTCGGTGTGAGCATGACGGCGACGACCGCGACGCCGAACATCGCGGCGTGGCGCACGAGGACGTGTTTCCATCGACCCACATCCGGCCCCGATGCGTAGAGCATCTCGACGCGATCGCCGACCACGACGACGCCCAGGACGAAGAGGCCGTAGAGGAAGCCTCCATGGAGATTGGCCCAACACGCGAACAGGGGGAGGACCGGCCACGCCGCCCACCACACATCCCGTGGCGACGCCGTGCGTGTCGAGTCGGCGGCGCGGTCTATCAACACCATCAGTAGGGCGGCGCTCAACAGCGTGTACACGTGCGGGCGCGCGTGCCAGTGCACCGTCCCGACGGCCAGCACGAGTAGCAATGTCGGGACCGCGACGATCGGCGAGACGCCGCGACGCCAGAGCGTCCGAGTCACGACCGCGTACGTCAGCGCGAGCACCGCGCCGGTCAGCACGAGCATCCCCGGGAGCCCGGCCCAGCGCACGCTGAGCGCGGTCAGGACCTCGCTCAGCCATTCGTACGGGATGAACGGCGCGCCGGCTTTGGTGAAGGAGAACGGATCGTGGTAGAACAGCCCGGAGCGGAGAATCGTTTCGCCGACCCGGATGTGGCGGCCGGGGTCTCCGTCCAACGACAGCCACTGAGGGCCGCAGCCGATGGGCATGGCGACGATGAGCAGGATCGCGACCCACTCGGGAATCGAGGGCGCGAGCCCCGACGCGCGCGTCTCGGCCACCGTCACGCGGCCGATGCGGCACCGCGTGCGCGACGGGTCGGACGCGCGAACAGCGTGAGCGGCGTGAGCGGCCAGAGGATCGGGACCACCGGCCCGAGCGCGACCACCGCCGCAAAACCGCCCCGCGGGCCGGTCGGCGTGAGGACGAATACCGGATGCTCACGCGACAGCGCCGGAGCCGGCACCGGCAACAGGCTCAGCGCCTCCGGGGCGGTGATCTCCACGAAGCGCAGCCGGCCGAAGATGTCGCTGACCCGTAGGACGTTTGCGCCGCGCAGCGATGGCGGCAGCGCGGGGTCGTACACTACCGTCCGAATCGCACCCATCCAGGGGCCGACGCGCGCTCGGATCCAGGCCCATACGCGCGACAGGTCGGCGGGATCGACGAACGTGACGAGCGTCGCCATGGTGATCCACTCGAACAGCGGCAGGTTCATCGAGTACTCGATGCCAAGATGCAGCCCGATCACGGCCAACAGCACGAAGTACCGGAGATCGCGCAGCCAGACGAGTACGCCGGCCGAGAATTCGACCACCAACGTCCCCCACGTGGCGGCCTTCATCATCAAGGGGCTGTGCATCCCCGGGATCGGGAACCGGCCGACCTCGCGCAGATGGAGCGCGTAGTACACGGCCGTCCCATTCATCCAGGTCTTGCCCAGGGTCTTCCACCAGAACGTGGTGACGTACACGATGGATGCCTGGATCTGGAGCAGGCGCTGGGCCCACGGGCTGGATACGGGGACGGCCACGCCTTCCGTCCCCCGCCAGATCCGGAGGAGTCGGTCCACGGACAACGCCGCGCCGGCAGGAGCGAACATGAGAAAGAACGCACAGCAACGCAGCAGTGTATCGCCGCCGTTGAGGATGTAGACGTTGCGCATCTGCATCGACATGAGACAGAGATAGAGCACGATCGTGGACAGCCGCGTCATGAATCCAATCGTCACCAACACCGACACGGCGATGAACACCCAGAAGAACACGTTGACCACGAGCGGCGTATCCGGCAGGTGGACCAGCACATTGATCCGGGGGCCGAGGGTCAACTGCCGCATCGTATCTCGGGTCACGATGCTCTGCGGACCGAAATACGCGAGCCAGTCTGGGCTCATCAACCACAGGTTGAGGATGTTCAGGATGCCGAAGCAGATGCGGTACAGCGCGACGGGCATCGGCGATGCGACATCGAAAAAGAAGGAATTCCACTTCCGCAGGAGCCGTTCGACGGTCATCGCAAGTCCGCCGGCTGCACGGCGTACGTGTAGAACTTGTACCGTTCCCAGTGCTCCGGGGTGGTCCGCACCGCGGAGTCCACGGGCGGGATCGTCGCCCACCGACGGAAAAACCGGATCGTGTCCGGCGCTACGGAGCGGGTGTTATTGATGCGGGCGACGTATCGAGCCGCGTCCGGCCACAGGTCGTGAAACTGGTCGGTTCGGATGTAGTCGTTGCCCCATTTCCGATAGCGTTCCAGGAAGTACCGCTTGTAATAGCCGGAGTCGCCAGGGATCGGAAACTTCCAGATGATGGTTTGCCCGTCGTGATACGTGACCTCGGCCTCGACATAATTCATGAACGTCGGGGGATCGGGCGAAAACATGGCCCACACCTGCTGCAGCCCGGTGAGGAGCATGTAGGGCTCGACCGCCCGCTTCATGTTGGTGGCGATCAGGGAGATCGGCGGGATCGCCGTGCACAGGATGGCGACCAGATGGAACATGATGAAGCCGCTGATGAAGGCGCGCCGGGGCGTGAACTCCGGCGAACGCACGGGGGGCGTGGGGTCAGACATCGTCGATTGCCGTCCAGCGGTTGGGGCGCCGAAGTACCATGATCAGGCAGGGTAGATACAGGCAGGGTACCATCATCGTTCCGGTGATCTGCGTGAGCTCTGGGAATCGAGTGCTCAGTCCGGCATAGTGCAACTGCACCGCGTACGGGATGAAGGAGAGTATCGCGAGCAGCATCGTCTCGATCCGGCTCCGCGCAACGAGGAAGAGCGGGAGCGCGGCTTCCAGGATCATCGACTGTGGTACGCTCGCCATCAGCACCAGAATGCGCGCATCGGCGCGCCGCCATTTCGCCAGCGCGGCGAGGACGAGAAAACCGCCGGGTCGCGTGATCGGCCCCATGAGGTGGGTCCCCGCGCGGAGTGCTTCGCGCCACTCAGGGATCCATCCCGGCCGTACGATCAGGCTGACCCCGAAGAGCAGGGCGGCCGCGCCGATGCCGACATATGTCGCTCGGCGGCGGGGGAGCCCGCTAGCGAGTACGAGGCCGACGTTGGGCTTCGCCAGGTATGCCGCGCAGGCGCCCGGGGTCAGCGCCGCGGCGACGAGCAACGGCTCCCACGCGCCGGCCGCGATCGAGCCCAGGAATGCGGCGCTCGCCAGGACGGAAAGGCGCACGAGGTCGCGCCGGGTCACCACGTACGCGAGCCAGGCGCTCGATCCGCCGAGGAATACCGGCTGGAAGATGGCGACCGGGAGGAACGCAAACGGCACGGTCAGGACGAGTGCCGGGACCGGGTAGAACAGGGGCCACGGCCAGTACAGGTCGGAGCCGTGGGGCCCGACCGCAGTGTAGGGATTGCCACCACGAAGCAGGGCTCGCGCGCCGCCCCAGGACTGGAGGATGTCGGTGCCCCAGCCCGGGTACGCGTGCTGTCGGGCGACGACGTATCCCGCGACGACGAGCCCCGTACACAGCGCGGCCGCGAGCCGTGCCTGGCGAGACGGCGGCGATATGTCGGCACCCGCCTGGGTTGGACGCGGCGCAGTGGCCGAGTCGAGGGGTACCGCGGCGAGAGTCGAGGCCGCCATCAGCGGGTGGTGTCCGCCGCCGCCGGCCGGGTCATCAGTATCACGCTCATTTAACTAAGACGACCCAGGCGACGCCGCAATGGCGCGGTTGCATGACGAGGCTGTAATGTGGAGTTCATTGAGTCGTCATGTTGGTGGCGGTAGACTGGCGAGCCCCCACTACCGTTACGTGTCACGTAAGGTGGGTCGTCTCGTGGGTCGGAATGCGGCTCGTGTGGCGACTGCGAGGTCGGGCACGATGGTCACGCTCAATGGAGGATGTGTGGCGTCTCGGCGGATGCGTGTCTGTCTCATCGGCGTCGTGAGTTTACTCGGGGCGTGCAAGGAGAACGGCACGGGGCCGACGGCTCCCTGCGGGCTGGGATCGACGTGCTCGGGTAGCGCGCAGTTGACGAGTCTGACGCTGACGCCGGCCGTCGACACGCTGCTCGTGGGCGACAAGGCGCAGATCGTATTCGCCGCGACCAACGCGTCGGGCGCGGTCACCGGCATCACCGTGGCCTACAAATCATCCGATACCGCGGTCGCGAAAGTGGACACGGCGGGCCTCGTGAGCGCGGTCGGCGTGGGGGCCACGACCATCACGATCTCCGCCGGTGGCCTCAAGGCCTCGTCGCACTTGACGGTGTTGTCCGCGAGCGTCATGCTGGCATCGTCGGGGGCCGACTACTCCTGCATGGTGTTGACGCTGGGTCGCGGATATTGCTGGGGACAGGACGCCCTCGGACAACTCGCGGCCGGCAGCGCGACCACATGCTTCGACAGCGCCAGCACCACGAACCTTCCGTGCGCACTCTCGCCGATCGCGATGTCGGGTGGCATCCGGTGGACCGCCATCAGCGCCGGTGGATCGGTGGCGTGCGGGTTGAACACGGCCAGAATGGCGTTTTGCTGGGGCGACAACACCTTCGGCGAGATGGGCATCGGTGCCGCGGGCGGTGGCGGCGGGACGCCGACCGCGGTCGCGGGCGCGCTCACGTTCGCCGCGATCGCCGCGGGGGCCCAGCACGTATGCGGAGTGGCCACCGGGTCGCGGATCTTCTGCTGGGGCAACGACGCCGTCGGGCAGCTCGGCGACACGGGCATCGTCAGCAGCACGACGCCGATTCCGGTGGACAGCGCGGGCGTGGTGATGTCGTTCGCGTCCGTCACGACGGGCGCTGCGCATACCTGCGCGCTCAGGGCGGGGGGCGCCGCCTATTGCTGGGGCGACAACACCTTCGGGCAGCTCGGCACTGGCACGGCGGCGAGCCATAGTACGCCGGTCAACGTCGCGGGGGGCCTCGCGTTCTCGGCCCTCACCGCGGGGGCGACGCACACCTGCGGCCTGACGACCGCGGGCGCCGCGTTCTGTTGGGGCGACGACACGTTCGGCGAACTGGGGAACGGCGCGTCGGGGAGCACCCAGGCGTCGCCGGTCGCCGTGTCCGGTGGCCACACGTTCACGGAGCTGAGCGCGGGCGATGGATTTACCTGCGGGCTGAGTGGCACCACGGTGTATTGCTGGGGCTCGAACGCGGACGGGCAGATCGGCGCCGGCGCGTCGGTCCTCGGCGGCATGTTCACCGCGCCGTCGGCGGTGGTGACCTCACTGACCTTCGCGTACGTGAGTGCAGGCAAGCGGCACGTCTGCGGCATTGTCGCGAAGGGCGTGGCCACTGCCTGTTGGGGGTCCAACATCTTCGGCGCGCTCGGCAACGCTCTGCAGGCAGCGACGAGCGGCACGCCGGTGATCGTGGGCACGCCCCTTAGTTGACCGTTGTGCGGTGCCCGGGGCGTTCGCGCTCGGTCTTGCACTAGCTTTCCGCTCGATGCCAAGTTGCCTCGCGACCCCGCGGCACGAGACGGGGGATGCATGAAGCTTCTCGTCGTCGATGACGACCGGCTCTTCGCGACCCTGGTCGAGCGGGGGCTACGGGAAGAGGGCTACGCGGTAGACGTCGCGCCCACGGGCAACGAGGCACGGATGCTCGCGCACGTCAACAGCTACGACGGCATCATCCTGGACGTCGCGCTCCCGGACGTCACCGGACTCCAGATCGCGCGGGAGCTCCGAGTCGAGGGTCGGGCGACGCCCATCCTGATGCTCACCGGCAACACGACGAGCGAGGACATCATCCGCGGCCTCGACGCGGGCGCCGATGACTACCTGACCAAGCCGTTCGACATGGACATCCTCAAGGCTCGGGTGCGGGCGCTCGTCCGCCGCGGAGGATCCAGCCGCACGGAGACGCTGAGCTTCTGCGACCTGGTCGTAGACCGCATCGTGCACGAGGCGCGCGCCAACGGCCACGCTCTCGACCTGACGCCCAAGGAATTCAGCCTCCTCGAACATCTCCTGCTGCACGCCGATCAGATCGTGACCCGGACGACGCTGCTGGAAAAAGTGTGGGACCTCCATTTCGATCCGGGCTCGAACGTGGTAGACGTCCATATGGCGCGACTCCGCACCAAACTGCGGCGCAGCGCCGCGAAGGCCGGCGTCGCGACCGTGCGCGGCATCGGGTACCGCCTGACCCCGGGCGCCGCGGCGACGGAGTGACCGGGTCGCAGCGTGAGCGCATGACGACATCGCCCCGCCAGGCGCCGCTCCGCCGCCAAGTCGTACTCGGCATCGTCGGCGCGATCATTCTCTTCGCGGGCGTCGAGGTGCTCTGGTACCGAAACATCACGCAGTTGGTCGATGGACTGGAATGGGTCACGCGGAAGAACCGCCTGCTCGCGTCGGTGGACGGCGCGTTCGTATCACTCAAAGAGGCGGAGGCCGCCGAGCGCGAATTCACCATTACGGGCGACCGCTCGTATATCTCGTCCTTCCAGGAAGCACAGGTCCGGGTCCACGACCAGATCCGCGATATCGCGGTCATGTCCGCCGACGACCCGGTGGCCGCCGACGGCGTACGCCGGCTGACTCCGCTCCTGGCCGACGCGTTCGATGGCATGCGCGAGGTGGTGGCGCTCCGGGTCGCCGGCGACACGACGGTAGCGAGGGTGCGCAGCGACTCGAATGGCCGCGACGCGCGATTCAGGTCGATCGGGATCCTGGTCGCGTCGATCGACTCGCTGGAGAGCGCGGCGCAGGACGCGCGGCGCACGGCGGCGGGCTCCGCGGTCGGCCGCACGGTGACGCTCACCGGGCTCGCGTTCGTGCTGGCATTCGCGATCGCGGGGATCGCGGTCCAGCACACGGAGCGGGAGATCGCGCGCCGGCGGGACGCGGAGCGGATAGCGATCGACGCCAAGGAGGCGGCCGAGCGCATGTCGCTGGCCAAGAGCGAGTTCCTCACGCGGGTGAGTCACGAGCTTCGCACGCCGCTCAATTCCGTGATCGGGTTTTCCAATGTGCTGCTGCGTCGCGCGCAGACCCGGCTGATCCCCCAGGAAGTGGCGTACGTGGAGCGCATCCGGGCCAACGGCACCCACCTCCTCAGCGTGATCGACGACCTCCTCGATCTCTCGAAGATCGAAGCCGGCAAGGAGCGACTGGAGCTGGATGTGGTGCTCCTCGATCGCCTGATCGCCGAGACGGTCGCGCAGCTCGAGGGCCGGCTCGTGGGCAAGGACGTCGTGCTGTGCGCGGATCTGCCGTCGGCGATCGCGCCACTCGTGACGGACGAGCGCAAGCTGAAGCAGGTGCTGATCAACCTGATTGGCAACGCTGTCAAATTCACGGAAAACGGCAGCGTGACGGTGCGGGTGGCCGTGGATGCCGCGACCAGTGAAGCGCTCCGGATCGACGTCGTGGACACCGGGATCGGGATCCCCCCGTCGCGGCAGGCCGCGATTTTCGAGGCATTCGAGCAGGCCGACGGCAGCGACGCCCGCATTTACGGCGGCACGGGGCTCGGGCTGTCGATCGCGATGTCCTTCAGCCACCTGATGGGCTATCAGCTGTCCGTGGCCAGCAAGGTGGGTCAGGGCTCGACATTCACCGTCGATCTGAGGCCTGGCGTGGCCATCAAGCCGCCACCGGCGCGAGCGTCGGTGGAGACCCCCATGGTGACAGCCCGCCGGGCGTCGCCGGGCGCCACGGTCGTGTGACGGAGGACGGCGGTGACGTGCCTGACCGTGGGTACGCGATATGGCGGTTGGGAGTGGGCGCCACGACCTGTAGCAACGCCGCAACGGCGAGCTGGGCAGGCGTCGCGGTCACCCGGTAGATGCGGTTGCAACTCGGGTCGGCCGCGGGTATGGTGCGTGCCACAGTGACTGGTTGCGATCGAGTAGGACGCCAGCCGTCCAGAAGGTAGACACACTGAGGGCAGCAATTACGATGGGCCAGCCAGCGTGTATCGACGACAGCGCGCTCGACCGGCTCCGGCGGCAGGGAGGTCCGGTCCTCGTGCGCGAGATCGTCAAGATCTTCCTCGAGGATGCGCCGCTGCGCCTGCGGGACGGGCGCGCGGGCGCCAAGGCGCGCAATCTCGATGCGACGCGTCGGGCAGCGCACTCCCTCAAGTCCACGGCGGCCGCGCTTGGTGCGGTCGAGCTGAAGGCCGTCTCCGAGCGCATCGAGCAGTTGGCGGCGGACAACCAGGCGTCTGCGGTCGACGCGCTGCTGGATCGGTGGGACTCGACGTACGCGGCCGCGGAGCAGCGGTTAATGGCCGTCATCGCGGTGGATTCCGGATGAAGCGGATCGCCATCGTGGAGGACAACCGGGATAACCGGTTGCTGCTGCGCGCGATCATCGACGAGCGGTACGAGCTGGTCGAATACGCCACCGGCCGGGTGGCGCTGGACGGGATTCGCCGGGACCCGCCGGACCTCATCCTCCTGGACATCTCGCTTCCCGAGATGGATGGCACGGAGGTGCTGCGCCGGCTGCGTGCCGATCCCTTGCTGGCCCGGATCCCGGCGATCGCGCTGACGGCGCACGCGATGCGTGGCGTCCGGGAGCGCCTGCTGGCGGAAGGGTTCGACGGATACGTGGTCAAACCGATCGTGGACGAGGAGGAGTTACTCGCGACGATCGCGCGGTTGCTGGAAACAAGCGTCTCCCCGACTCCGTCGGCGACGCCCGCTGTGCCACCGACGACGCCGTCGGCGAAGACAGGCGACCGGCCCAGCGGCGCCAAATGACGAAATCGTCATGCAATGTTCACTGGCCCGTCACGCCGGTCGCCGTATTGTTGGCGGAGCTTCACCCAGACGCCGGACGTTAACGGCGCGCGATGGTTCCCGAAGGATCCACCTTTCTCGTCAAGGAGTCTTCACAATGCAGCGGATCAAAGCCCTCGCCCAGTCGTTCGTTCGCGAGGAAGACGGTGCCACGATGATCGAGTACGCCCTGTTGGCGGTGTTGATCGCGATGGTCGTCGCGATCGCGGCCATCACGCTGGGTCAGGCGATCTCGAACCAGTTCGGCAAGGTGTCGACCTGTATCAACAACCCGAGCGCGGCGACCTGCTCGCCCGCGTAATCGTGGTGCAACATCGCGCGCCTGTGGGATCCGGTCTCCGGGTCCCACAGGCAACGCGCGATGAGTGGGGATGTAGTCAGACCTTTGTCGAGAACAGGCAAGGATATACCCTCGGATTTTCTGCAGCACTCGGATAGACCGTGACATCGATTACTAGGAGCCATTTTATGATGAGGCGAGTGAAGGCCCTCATTCGCGCGTTCCGGCGTCGGGACGAGGGCGTCACGATGATCGAGTACGCGTTGTTGTCGATCCTCGTCGCCATGGTGGTCGCTATCGGCGCGATCACGCTCGGCGAAGTGATCTCCGGCACGTTCGGCAAGGCGTCGAATTGTGTGAACAGCCCGACGCAGTGCGGGACGAACACGACGGGCGTGACCACGAGTGGCACCACCGCTGGGACCACGGCTGGCACGACGGCTGGCAACAACAACACCAACGGCTTCAATAACAACAACACCAACGGCTTCAATAACAACAACACCAACGGCTTCAATAACAACAACAACAACAACAACGGCAACAACAACGGCAACAACAACGGCAACAACAACGGCACCTTCATCTGCGGGTTCCTCACCTGCTTCTAACCGCGCGCCCACGGCGGTTTAGTGCCGCGGGAGCACCGGGTAGGGTGGGCTATTGGAAGCCGCGGCTTAAAGCCGGGTAGAAACCATGTTGTCTATTTAGTAGTCACCTCACCAGGAGATTGGTGGGGTGTGCCGGAGGCTTTCCAAATGGTGAAGCGATTTCAGAGGGCGGCGGACACTTTGCCCGCCGCCTTGTACATATCCGAGGCGCAGCGAACCTGGCGTCGGGGGCTGCTCGTGAGCCCCCGGCACCCCGAGGGCAATCGCTCATGACTGTAGGCCACGTCTCGGCATGGACCGGCTCACCCTCCTGGCGGATGGTCGGCGGGGTGGTGTTTTTCGGACTCCTGGCTGTGGCCTGCGCGTTCGACATCCGCACCCGGCGCATCCCGAATTGGCTGGTGATGGTGCTCGCGCTCTCCGGGATCATCGTGACCGTGGCGACCGCCCCCCGGATCTCGGTCGGGCTGCTTGCCAGCCTGGGCGGACTCGTGGTTGGACTCCTGATCTGGCTGCCATCGTGGCTGTTCAAGCTGCTCGGGGCAGGGGACGTCAAGATGTTCGCGGCCGCCGGGGCGTGGCTGGGGATGCGGGGGGCATTCGAAGGGGCGATCTTCGCCGCCTTCGCCGGGGGCGTCCTCGCGCTCATATGGATGCTCTGGTATCGAGGCCTCCGGGGGTCGGCGCTGACCGTCTGGGCGGCAGGTGTACACCCGAAGTCGCTTATCCAGCCTCTGGACAGCTTGTCCGGCGCGCGGGCGCTACCGTATACTGTGGCCCTCGCGGTGGGGGCTGGGGTTGCGGCCTGCTACCCCCATCTGCTCTTCTGATGCGGGAGCGTCATATGCGCCGCGGATTCGTCGAAACCGATGGGGGGGCGATGGTCGAATTCGCCCTCATACTGCCCTTTCTGCTCGTCATTATCTGGGGCATCGTAGACATCAGTCGGGCGTTTCAGGCGATCGATTCGCTCACGTCGGCGGTGCGGGAAGGCGCGCGGGTGGCGGCGGTGACCTCGAGCCGACCCGACACGGGCGTGACCGCCGCGGCGATCAAGCAGATCGTCGTCACGGACTTCACCCCGATGGGTGCCCCGCTCGTTCCGGACAGCGTGCATGTGGCGTGGGATGGCACCCAGGTAACGGTGTCGGCCAGCTACGTGTTCCAGGCCCTGACACCCCTACTCTGGGCACCGACGATCTCCCGGACGGCTGTTTTTCGGTGGGAAGCCACAACCGCCCCCTGAGGAGACTCGTGAGCTGCCAACTTCAGGGCGCCCGCCGATCAGCGGATCTGCGTAGCGTCGTCGAGATTCGCTCGTCAAGACGGAAAGCCCGCACGGACGCGGGCCGGCGGTCCCATCCGATGAGCGTACCACCGACCAGCGCAGGCGCTTCCGACGGCCTCGCAGGGAAGGCTTAGTATGGCCGAAAAACGCTACACCTTCGTGTTCGTGATCGCGGTCATCATCGCCCTTGCGGCGACGGCTGGAGTGTTTCGCGCGCTCCGAGCTATCCGCGAGGGCAGCCATGTCGCGATGGCGCAAGTCGTGGTCGCCAACCGGGACATCCCGGAAGGCCAATTACTCGACCGGCGCGATCTCCAAACCACGGTCTGGCCGGCGGCGTCGGTGCCTGCCGGCGCGTTCGCCTCTGGCGATTCGCTGGTCGGTCGGGTGACCCGGGTGTCGGTCTTTACCGGCGAGCCGATCGTGCCTGGCCGGCTCGCGCCGGTCGGAACGGGCGCGGGGATCGAGGTCAAGATCACCCCGGGCAAGCGGGCGATGGCGATCCGCATCGATGAGGTGGCCGGCATGGCCGGGCTGATCCAGCCCAACAGCCGCGTGGACATCCTCGTCAGCATGCGCGACGAGAACACCCAGGGCTCCAAGCGCGTGGCTAAGCTGTTCATGGAAAACATGCGCGTGCTGTCGGTCGGGACGCAGGTCTATCGGGGTGAAGACGGCAAGCCGATCCGCGCCGCGAGCGCCACTCTCGAGGTCAGCCCAGACGAAGCCGAGCGGCTGGCAATCGCGGTCGGCACGGGGAGCATCCAGCTGGTCCTGCGCGGCTACGGCGACCCCGACAGCATCAAGACCCGCGGCGCAACGTCAACGGATGTGCTCGCACAGATGCGGTCCGCTCCGATCGTGACCGTCGCGCCAGTAGCTGACCCGGCGCCCGTCCGCCACCACACGGCACCGGCACCGCGGCCCACGCCGCCGCCGGCAGCGCCTCCCGTGGTCGTGACTCGGAAGCCCAAGTCGCCCGATTCCGTCACGGTGCAGGTCTTCCGGGCCGGCAAGGTGTCACAGCAACACTTCGAGCGCGATTCGACGGCGCCAGACTCGGCCTCGCAGTGACGCCACGTCCGGTCCGACCAGAATCTCGAGCCGTATTCACTTCAGCGCGGAGTCAACGCGTGACGACGATGCTCGCCCCGCGATGGATCCGCGATGGATTGGTCGGCGTAGCCCTGGTGGTTGCGAGCGCCGTGAGTGCGCGCGCCCAGGTCCAGGAGGACGTGGTCACGCCGATCGACATGTCCGTCGGTCGGTCGGTGCCACTCACACTCGGCGCCGCGATCACCAAGGTGTCGGTCGCCAATCCCGAAATCGCCGACATCGTCGTCATCAGTACGCTGGAGCTCGTAATCAACGCCCGCGCGCCGGGCGAAACTGACGCGATCATCTGGCAGGAAGGGGGCGCCCGCAAGCACTACCGGCTCGTGGTCACGTCCACATCCGAACGCAAGCAGATCGTGGTCGCCATCAAGTTCGCCGAGGTGGATCGCAACCTCCTCACCACCATCACCAACTCGGCGCAGTACCAGGACGCCAACAACCTGGCGGGGACGAACAACTTCTCGAGTGGGGCGACCAATCCCATCTCGATTCCGGCCGGCGAGTTCATCTCCGTGCTGACCAACTTCGACACGCAGAAGCTGCTCGGACTCTTGCAGGCACAGGAACAGAAGGGGAAGTCGCGGACGTTGGCCGAGCCGACGGTCATGGCCGGCAACAAGGAAGAGGCCAACTTCCTGGCGGGCGGTGAGATCCCGGTGCCGGTCGTACAGACCGGGGGGACTTCGGCCGCCGGCTCCGCCGCGCCGGTCACGATTCAGTATAAGGAATACGGCATCAAGCTGCACTTCATCGCGGAAATCCTGAGCGACAGCCTCATCAAGCTCGTACTGACACCCGAGGTTTCCAGCCTCGACTATACGAACGCCATCACGTTGTCGGGGTTCAAGATTCCGGCTATCAGCACCCGTCGAGTGCAGAGCACGGTTGACGTACGGCGCGGCGAGAGCCTAATCCTTTCGGGTATGTTCGATGATCTCTGGTCGAAGAGCAAAACGGGCATCCCGCTGTTCATGGATATCCCGATCATCGGGGAGCTTTTCTCCAGTACCCAATGGCAGCACAACCAGACCGAATTGCTCGTTGTCGTCACGCCGATCGTGATCGACCCGCTCGGGCCGCGTCCGCAGGACATATTGCGTCTGCGGCCCGACACGGCGTTGCCGGCGCGGGAAGCGGTGCAGAAGGATTTGGTCCCGCCCGGCACGACGCCCAGCCGTCCGCAGGGCACGCCGCCACCGCGTTGATCCACGATCGGTAATCAAGGGACCCCCGGCCATGGCCCGTCGAGCCATCATCGTCAGTGGGGCCGCGGGGTCCGACTCCACTGCGGCCGAGGTGCTACAGCGCTTTGAGTTCGCCGGCACGGTGGATGTGCCGACGATCGAAGAGGCGCTTACCCGCGTCCAGCGCGAGCACATCGATCTCCTGATCGTCCCGCTCGGGGCGATGCAGGCGTCGCAGCTCGCGGCGGTCGAGCGGACGCTGCGCCGCGCCTCCTCGACGTTTGCCATCGGCACGGCGCCGCAGTCGGATCCCGACCTCATCCTGCGCGCGATGCGCTCGGGGATCCAAGAGTTTCTATTGCTCCCGCTCAAGGCGGACGAGTTCTCAGCGGTCGTCTCTCGCGTCATGCTCCGTGGACAGTCGGACTCGCCGGCCGGGACGGTCATCGCGGTATACAGCGGGAAGGGCGGCGTCGGGGTGACGACGGTAGCGGTCAACCTCGCCCACGCGCTCGCGGATGGGAAGCCGGAGGACGGCGTCGCCGTCGCGGATCTGGTCGCAGGGAGCGGCGATGTACGCGTGCACCTCAACCTCACGCCGGCGTACGACCGGAGCGACCTGTTGCACAAGCTCGATCGCATCGACTCGGATCTGCTGCGCTCGACGCTCACGGAAAGCGAGGGCGGGCTGTGGGCACTCCCGGGCACTGATGCCGCTGAGCTCAACGGGGTCCTCGATGGACCGTCCACGGGCGCTATCGTGGATCAGATGAAGCAGGACTTCTCGTTCGCGGTGCTCGACTGCGAGCATCATCTGGGGGAGGGTACCGTCGCGGCGCTCGAAGCGGCGGACCGGATCCTGGTCTTGACCGACCTGTCAGTGGCCGCGCTGCGCAGTACGCAGCGCACGCTGCTGCTCGGGCGGCGGCTCGGGTTCGACGACGAGAAGCTGAGCGTGGTGGTCAACCGGCATCAGTCGGGCGGTGAAGTCCTCTCGGCCGTCGATGCGCAGGAAGCGCTCAAGCGCGAGATATTCTGGAAGTTTCCGAATGACTATCGGACCGCATCGGCCGCGCTCACGAAGGGCGTGCCGATCGCGCGACACGACGCTGGGTCGAAGCTCGCCGTCAGCTACCGTCAGCTCGCCGAGAAGCTCGGCGGCGGCCGGCTGGCCGCGGTGCGCAACGGCAAGCGTTCATCCGGCCGGACGGCAATCGCGAGTTGGTTCAGTCGCACCCGTAAGAGGAGCTAATCATGGCACTGAGTGACCGACTTACCGGGCGAAAGCCCCCCGCTCCGGCCGACGCCGCCAACGGCGACGGCAAGGGCAATGGCGTGCGTCCGCCCGTCCGGGGCGGACCAGCTCCTGCATCGGACGCCACCCCGTCGATGTATTCGGTCAAGCGGGGCGATGAGGCGGCGCTCAGCCCACTCGACCAACTCAAAGTCGATCTGCACCGCCGGCTCATCAGTCGGCTCGACCTCGACGCCCTCGAGCGCATCAAGAGCGAAGCCGAGCTGACGGCGCAGATCCGGCAGGCGGTCCTCGAGTTCATCCGCGAGGAAGCGACGCCGCTCAGTCAGCGGGAGCGCGACGAGATCGTCGAGCAGGTCATTTATGAGGTCACCGGTCTCGGGCCCATCGAGCCGCTGTTCCGCGATAAGACGATCAGCGACATCCTGGTCAACGGCGCACGCGACATCTACGTCGAGCGTCGGGGTAAGCTCACCCGCGTGGCGGCATCCTTCCGAAACGACGCCCACTTGCTGGCGGTCATCGATCGGATCGTGAGCCGCGTCGGACGACGGGTGGACGAGGCGTCGCCGATGGTGGACGCCCGACTCCCGGACGGTTCGCGTGTCAACGCGATCATTCCACCGCTCGCGCTGGACGGACCGATTCTCTCGATTCGTCGATTCTCGACCGACCTGGCGGCCGGCCAACTCGTGCAGAACGGCACGCTGACCGCGCAGATGCTGCAGATCTTCGAGGCCTGCGTGAAGGCGCGACTCAACATCCTGATCTCGGGCGGAACGGGCGCTGGTAAGACGACGTTCATGAACGCGCTAAGCTCCTTCGTGCCGGACTACGAGCGCATCATCACGATCGAAGACGCGGCCGAATTGCAGTTGCAGCAGGACCACGTGGTCCGATTGGAGACGCGGCCACCCAACGCCGAAGGACGAGGCGAGGTCGTGGCCCGCGATCTGGTGAAGAACGCGCTGCGTATGCGGCCGGACCGCATCATCATCGGTGAAGTCCGGTCGGGCGAGGCGCTCGACATGCTCCAGGCCATGAACACCGGTCATGAAGGCTCGCTGACGACGATCCACGCGAACACGCCGCGAGACGCGCTGTCGCGGTTGGAGACGATGATCCTCATGGCCAACGCGAATCTGCCCAACCGCGCGATGCGCGATCAGATCTCCTCGGCGTTGCACCTGGTGGTGCAGGTCGCCCGTCTCAGCGATGGGAGCCGGCGGGTGACGAGCGTCGTCGAGGTGACGGGGATGGAAGGCGATGTGATCACCACGCAGGAGATCTATCGGTTCGCGCGGCGCGGCATCTCGCCCGAGGGCACGGTGCTCGGACAGTTCGAATCCACGGGCATCCGACCGAAGTTCCTCGAGCGACTGGCCATGGCGGGCGCTGCGCTCCCGGGCGACATCTTTGCGGGGACAGGAGGCTGGTAAATGGCCGGGATCCTGATAACCCTCGCGTTCCTGGCGCTCGTCTTCCTCGCCGTCTTCGCGCTCATCGTCGGCGGCCACCGGTTCATCATCCGGCGCCGGCTGGCGATGCAGGAGGCGGCCCGGTCGCGGCTCTCCCCGACCACGGGCGGTTCGTCGCAAGCCGTGTTGGTCCGGGACGAGGAGCCGTTGAGCGCGCTCCCCGTGCTCGATCGGGTGCTGAGCGGCATGGATCTCACCCCCAAGCTCGCGTCCAGCCTGCGCCAGGCGGGTCTGACGATGACCCCCGGCGCGTTCCTGCTCGTGATCGCGGTGAGCTCCGGTGTCGGCGCGCTGTTCGGCAGCTTCCTCGGTCCATTGGGCACGATCGGTGGCGCGGTTCTCGGCGTGGTGCTCTCGCGGGGCTGGCTAAACTGGCGGCAGCATCGGCAGATCAACAAGTTCGACAACCAGCTCCCGGGCGCCATCGACATGCTGGTGAGCGCACTCAAGACCGGGTACTCGTTCCACGTCGCGACCAATTTCCTCGGACAGGAGCTGTCGCCCCCGCTCGGCCCCGAGTTCGCCAGGATCTACGAGGAACAACGGCTGGGGATCGACCCATCGACCGCACTGCTCGGGATGCAGGACCGCATCGGGAGCGTCGAGATCAAGATGTTCGTGACCGCGCTCCTGATCCAGCGGAAGACGGGCGGCAATCTCGGTGAAGTGCTCACGAATACGGCCGACGTCATGCGCGAGCGACTGACCATCCGCGGGCAACTCGAGACGCTGACCGCTGAAGCGAAATGGTCGGGGCGGTTGCTCGCCCTGCTGCCGGTACTCGTGTTCTTCGGCCTGTCGTGGGTGGCACCCGATTTCATGAAGACACTGACCCAGACGTCGATCGGCCACCTGATGCTGTCGATCGCGGCGGCCGGCGTCGTGATCGGGTATTTCGTGATGATGAAGATCGCGAAAGTGGACTTCTAACCGAAATCGTCCATGCCCATTTCCGTAATCGTCCTCATCATCCTCGCGGTCGGCGGCCTCGCGACAGCGGCCGTCGCGCTGCTCGTGGACATCCGGCGGCGCGACGCGCTGCGCCGTGCCGCGGGGCAGGTGGGGACGTTCGACGAGACCTTTCGCAGCGTCCTGCTCGATGCCCGCAGGGGGCTGAGCGACTCGCCGATCGAGCGCATCATCGCGGTCATGGGCAAGTGGTGGAAGCCCGACGCGAAGACCGAGACGAGTCTGGTGCAGGCGGGCTACGATGGGACGACCGCGGCGGTGACGTGGGGGGCGATCCGGGTCGCGAGCGTCGTCGGACTGCCGTTGCTCGCGTTCATCCTCGTGCCGACCAAGAGCGCCAACGAGAGCATGCTGCTCATACTCGCAGCCGGCGTCACCGGCTATGTGCTGCCTTCGTTCTATCTCGCGCGCACGCTGCGGATCCGTCAGGAGCGCATCGTCCGGTCACTGCCGGACGTCATGGATCTGCTCGTGCTCTGCGTGGAAGCCGGGCTGGGCTTCGACGCCGCCGTGCTGCGCGTGGCGAGAGAGATGCAAAACGCCCACCCCGACATCGCCAGTGAGCTGCTGCTCATCAATCGCAAGGTCAACGCCGGCGTCACGCGAGAGGAAGCGCTTCGCGCGTCGTATGCGCGGACGGGAGTGGAGGAGCTCCGGATCCTGGTTCAGCACATGATTCAGAGCGAGCGGTTGGGGACGAGCGTCGGCAAGGTGCTGCGCGTGTACGGCCAGACGCTGCGCGTCAAGCGGAAGCAAAACGCGGAACGCAAGGCCGCGACTGCGCCGCTCAAGATGACGATCCCGATGGCGTTTCTCATCCTCCCCGCGCTGTTCATCGTCATTCTCGGACCCGCGGTTCTGCAGATCATCAAGCTGTTCGGCGGCCGTACGATCGGCGCCGGGACGATCGGTGGCGCACTCTTACCGTAACGATGGGTCGGGAGGGCAGATGCGTGTGCGTCGAAATCGAAGAGGAGTGACGATCGTCCTCGTCGTGGTCATGGCGACCGTCATGATGGGGTTTGCGGCCTTTGCGATCGACTTGAGCCGGATGTATGCGTACCAGAGCGAGCTGCAACGCTCGGCCGACGCGGCGGCGCATGCGGGAGCGATCGAGCTGCTCAAGTCCGGCTTCGACAACGCCGACGCGGTCGCCTCCGCGTTCGCGAACGCGAACGCCGTCGAAGGCACGAATCCGACCGTCGATTCGATCGAGTTCGGCATATGGAATCCGACGGACACGACCTTTACGTCGCTCTGCAAGGCGCCCTGTGCGGCAGCGACCGCGGCGGGTGCGAGTGCGATCCGGGTGAGTCTGAGTGGTGGGCCGACCTCACCGATCCTCGGTCAATTCGCGGGCGCCACGCCCTCACCGACCGGCATCAAGGCGTCGGCGATCGCGTGGGTGACGCCGACTGTGCCCCAGCACGATTGCACCAAGCCGCTGGCCGCGAAGTACATGGCGCTCACGAATCTGCTCGCCACCTTCGAGGGGCGAACCGCGGACTCGGAACGAGACCTCGACTCGACCGATTTGGCGACGATTCGCGCCAGCGGGCCGACGCTCGCCATATGCCTCATCACCAACGCCACCGATCAGTGCAACCCGACGGTGCCCGCCGCGACGACGTTCGCGGGAAGCTATGATCCTGTGCAGCTCTACCCGCCGGCAACAGAAGGGCCAGACCCGTACCTCACTGAGCTCGAAGAGCCGTGCGCTTCGACCGAAGAGCTCGGACCGACGGACGCGATCGAGATCAATCCCGCCGTCAACGCCGGCGATACGCAGACCGGGACCGACAACTGGTGCGCGCTGTATCCCGGAGACCCGTGCCTGATGAAGCTCGATCTGTGGGACACGACCACGGTGACCGCAGGCACGGTCGCCACAGACGGGAATACGTGCAACGTCGGTACCTGCAAGTCGATCCGCGCGATCGTCCCGTTCATCATCACCAACGTCACCGAGGCTGGTGTGGGTGGGAACGTGAAGGCGGCGGTCCAGGGCTACCCGACGCTTGGCATCGATGAATCGTCGGTCGGCGCGGGCGTTGCCGGCCCGATCGCACGAGTCGTTCTCGTCCATTGACCGTCGCCGATCAGAGCTTGCCAGGCGTCGCCCGACCGCAGGCGACGCCCGAGGTGCCATGTGCGACGGCCACCGGCGGATCGCGACCTGGTCGCTGCGAAGCCCGCACGCGGTTGCTGACGCTCGCCGTTGTGGCCCTCGTCGTGGGGGCCCTCGTGGGCAACGCCGACCGCCTCGCCGCGCAGTACCCCAATGTGCCGCCCCCGGTTCCGTGCCAGGAGCGGGGCGCCGAGTGGGACGCGACGCTCCTCGATCCCATCGTCTCGTCGCGTCCTCCACGCGTCGCGGTCGTGCCCTTCCGCAGCAGTCTGAGCGATGCGGACAGTGCGAACACGGCGATAGCCATGGCGTTCGCGGGGCGTGTCGTCGAGCGGCTCGCACCGATCCATCCGGTGCTCGTCTGGACGCCGAGTCCGGGGCTCGACCCTCCAGGCACGAAGGAGATCATTGCGCTGGGCAAGGCCAATCGGGTCCCGTACCTCCTGTATGGGCGTCTGGATGCGGCCACCCACGGGGTCACCCTCACCGTCCGACTGTTCGAGACCGCACATGGGCAGCTCGTGTGGAACCCGGTGCTCACCGGCGCACTGACCGACCTGCTGGGGTTCGAAGAGGTGCTCGTCCGCGGCGTCACCGACCGCGCTGGCGCGACACCCGCGTCGTCGGTGCGCGGCTCGGCGCGCACCAGTGGCACCGTCAGTACCCTCGGGTATCTGCTGTACCTCCGTGGCGTCGCTGATCTGGCCAACGACTCGCGAGGGTCCGCCGAGCAGGCCAACGAGGAATTCCAAGGCGCGGTGCGCCTCGACTCCGCGTATGCCGCGGCCTGGGCAGGCTTCGCGCTCAGCACCGTCATGCAGATCCAGCAGGAGGGGTTGCCATCGCAGAACGCGACCAGCGCCGCCACCGACGTCGCGGTGAGCGCGGCCCGGCGGGCGATCCGGCTCGCGCCGCAATCCGCGGATGTGTGGATCGCGCGGGGGGCCGTATCCGAGCTGCTCGAACCCCGTGAGTACACGCGTGCACTGGCAGCATACCGCAAGGCGATCGACATGTCGCCATGGAATGCCGAGGCTCACCGCAGGCTCGGACAAGCGTTGATCGAGCTGGGGGCGACAGACGCGGGGGTCGAACAGTTCCACCTCGCGCTGTCCGATGAGCGGGGTGACCCAGCCACGCTGGTCGCGATCGGCAGGATGCACTTGCGGGCGCGTCGGTACCACGATGCATGCCGGGCGCTCAACGCGGCAGTGGCCAACGAGCCGCGGTTCGCTGAGGCGTACGCCGAGCGGGCGTTCGTCCGGCTCCATCTCAAGGATCTGCGCAGTGCCTACGGTGACGCCGAGACAGGGGTGCGACTCGGCGCGTGGCTCACCGGCGCGGTCGCGGAGGTCATGGCCGACGCCGATTCTCGCGACACCGCGTCCGCGCGCCAGCGCATCGCCAGCCTCAACGCGGACCGGCCGAAAGGCGTGGACCATCCGTCGGTATGGGTGGGCCGCTATCTCGCCGAAGGCTACGCGGCACTGGGCAAAGACGACCACGCGTTGGAGCTGCTCACACACGCGACGCCGCGGGGCGCGACGCTGTGGCTGGCGCTACAGGATCCGTCGTTCGATCGATTGCGGGGGCTAGTCCGGTACTCGACGCTGGTCGATGACTCCCACCCGATCGCCGCCGGACCCTGACTGCTGCAGGAAGATCGCGGCCGTGGTGTCGAACAGTTGGCTGGCCTGATCGAGGACGGTCGCCGTAGCGCGTGAGGCGCCGGCTGCGCCCGCTCGGATCGCGCCGACCAACGCGTCGTCCGTACAGGGGTCGGCCGGGCCTGGCGTGATGCGCACGTCATCCGTGAAGCGGTTGAAGGCGAAGAACCGGCCGCCGCGATAGTAGCCATCGACTGGGCGGAGTGATCCGTTCAACAGAAACGTGGTGCGCCCGCAGGGCGTGCCGTCCAGCATGTCGCTGCCCTCGACCAGCAGCGGCGCATCATGGATCCCGACGAGCGCCAGCAGCGTCGGTGCGAGGTCCACGTGCGACGTGACGAAGGGGATCCGGACCGGCGCGTCGAGCACGCCGGGCGCGTAGATCAGGAGCGGGACGTTGAACGACAGTTCACCCAACTCCATCGCCTGACCCACCGACCTAAACTCCTCCGTGGTCCGGAGCCCATGGTCGCCCGTGACGACGACGATGACGCTGTCGGCGAGTCCACGATCGCTGAGCGCTTGGAGGAACTCGCCGACGCACCGGTCCAGGTCTCGGGCGATCAGCGGGATCTTTTTCGTGTTGCTGAGCGCTTCGGCGCCAGGCGGCGTGCGCCACGGGTAGTGCCCCAGGATGGTCGCGACGAAGACGAAGGCCTTGGTGCCGTGTGCCTGCGCCGTGACGATACGATCCAGGGCTTTGCCGAGCGTCCGCTGTTCCTGGGACACCGCGGTGGCGTAGCCGGGATCCGCCAGACTCAAGGAGACCTCTACCGCCGCGGGCTCGACCAACGTCGAGAAGCCGAGCCCACGGAGGAGGCGGCTGTCGTGGTGTCCGCCATTGGACGGATTCCAGTCGATGTGGTACGAGTCGATGAACGTCGATTCATATCCGTGGCGCCCGAGCGCGGCGGCCAGCCCATCGGCGTGGAAATCCCCGTAGTCCACGATCGACCGCCCGAGTCGCGGATACGTGCCCGAGACCATGCTGTAGATGGCCCACATCGTGGCCGGCATGGTCGTGAAGTGGTGGTCGTTCACGATCCCCCGTTTGCCCATCGCGAAGAACGTGGGGTACGCCGGGTTATCGGTGATCGGGTAGTACCGGCGGGCGGCCGTCTCCAGACTGATGATGACGACGTGTGCCGGTCGCACATGGTCGAGCGATCGCGGGAGGAGGCGCGCGACAGGGACGCGGATCGGATCGGGATAGACCACATTGTAGTACTCCGAATCCAGTCGGGCGACCGACGGAAGATGCATGTCGTCTGGCTGCCATGATTCGGAACCGATGAGCGATGCCGCCGTCTCCGACCAATACCCGCGAAAGGTCCGTGGCACCGGCGCGGCGTAGGCTCGGTACGTCCCTCCCGCGATCGCGGCGGCGATCCACGTCACCGCGACCACCGGACTGAGCGCGCGGGAGATGAGTCCCGCACGACGGCCCGCGACTCCATAGCGAACGAGCAAGAATGCGGCGACGGACCAGAGCGCGGCGAACATGAGCAGGAGCACAGCTGCCAGGACGAGGAGCCGGTCGCTCCGCTGCGACAGCAGGACGAGGGGATTCTGGCGGATCCACGCTACGGCGAGCGTCAAATTGTCGCGGGCGAGTAGCGCGCCGGCCGTCTCGAAGGAGAGCCAGTTGGCTGCGCTCACGACGAGGGCGACGAAGGACGTCGCCGCCACCATCCACGCGACATCGAGGCGAAGCAGCCGTCCCACGGCTGCCGCGGCAAGGACGATGACGAGGACGTCGAGTAGGTCGCCCTTGGACAGCAGGAGGTACTGGACCACGGATGGGAGATGCCCCAATGGTCCCGATGCCAGCGTGGCGGCCAGCCCGTCGGTGGCGAGGGACCGCAGGTAGCTGAACTTGAAATAGAGCGTCGGGACGACCAGTACCACGTACCACAGGAGGAGCCGGGCGACGGCGGGCGACTCCAGGCGATCGGCCCACCGCCGCTGTGGGGGATCGGCGGTGGTCGCGGATGTGGCGCTCGCGGGTCGCGGCAGAGTCATCATGCGGTCGATGTCGAGGGATCGTGCGCCCCGCTACGCGGCGTGCGCGTCTTCCGTCGGGCGCCGTGCGGGCCTAATATAGCGGCCGGCCTCGGTCCGGTCGGCCCCGACGTCGGTACGTAGTGCCAGAATACGGTCAACGCGGAGGGACATGTTCGCAGAGACATCGCTCTCGCGCGGCGAGCGCATTGGCATCGCGATCCTGATCGGGATTGGCGGGGCCGCGCTGTCGTATCTCACGTTGCGGATGTATCCCCAATTCGTGGCCCGGGACTACACGTACTCGTGGCGCGCGGCGGTGGCGTTGCTCCACGGGCAGAATCCTTACTCGTCATCCGACCCACCGGGCCGTACCCGTACGAGAACTACTACTACTATCCGCTCCTCGCGGCGCTCGTCACGCTGCCGCTGGTCGGACTGGCGGCCGTACCGAGCGCCGCGGCGTTCGTCGGACTGAGCTCCGCGGCGTTGGCATACGTCGTGACGCGCGACGGATTCGGTTTTCGCGGACTCCTGGTCTTCGCCAGCGTCCCGTACCTCACCGCGGCGGTGCTGGGGCAACTCACGCCACTGATCGTCGCTGCGGGGTTTATCCCCGCGCTTCAGTGGGTGTACGCGGCCAAGCCAACGATTGCCGCGGCCCTCTTTGCCGCGCGGCCGTCGCTCAGGGGGGCCGCGCTCGCGGTGCTCCTGCTGCTCGTGAGCCTCATCCTGCTCCCGCATTGGCCCGTGGACTGGCTGCACGCGCTCGCGCACACGCCGCACCATCGGGCGGCTGTCATGCGTCCGTTCGGATTCCTGGTCTTGCTCGCGCTGTTGCGGTGGCGGACGCCGGAGGGGCGGCTTGTCGCGATGCTGGCCTGCGTGCCCCAGGTCTTCTTCTTCTACGACCAGCTCCCGCTCATGCTGACCGCCCGCACCGGCCGCCAACTCTCGCTGCTGGTCGTGGCCACGTGGACGGCGTGGGCGATCACCTGGACGACCTGCACGCACAAGCCGGCGTGCGTCGAGTTTGCCGAACCCTTGATCCTGCCGTTCCTCTACCTCCCGGCACTCGTCCTCGTGCTGCGTCGTCCAAACGAGGGGACGATGCCGCCGTGGGTCGATCGTCTGACGCAACGCATCGCGTCGAGCGTCCGGCCGTCGAGCGTCCGGCCGTCGAGCGTCCGGCCGGCGGCTCCGCGTACCAACTGATCCTACAGACTCTCGCCCGCGATCGGCGGGACACCCGGCGATCCGTGCGCTCGATCGGCGCGCGCTCGTCCACCCTTCTGGGAGGCGTTACCCAATGCCCGATGTCGATCAAGATCTGATTCCGGACGAGACGGTGGTCTACAAGACCAACCTCCACTGGATCGTCCTGGTGGCTCCGTTTTCGCTGGCCGCCATCCTGATGGCTGCGGGCTTTCTGCTGCTCTTGCAGCCGAAGTTCCTGACCGACCCGTTCGGCGATCTCGCGGATCTGCGACAGATGTTGTTCGCGGGATCTCCGGGCCACCTCACGATCCTGGGGGTCGTGCTGCTGCTGGCCGGTGGAGCGGTGGCGGGCGGCGGCCTGTGGCACCGCAACTCGACCGAGCTGGCGGTCACGAACCGCCGGGTCACGGTCAAGACGGGCGTGGCCCTCCGACACACGCTCGAGATCCTCCTCGCCAAGGTCGAGAGCATCGAGGTGGACCAGACGATCGCCGGCCGGCTGCTGGGGTTCGGCAGCATCGTCGTCCGCGGGACGGGCGGTACCCCAGAACCCCTCGCGCTGATCGCCGACCCGCTGGAGTTCCGGCGGCAGGTACAAGAACAAATCGAAGCCCACGGCGCGCGGTAGTATCTCGCGCGTGCGCCTGTCGGGCGAGAGACGCCACCGCAAGCGATGCGACCGCACGAGATGGCAGCGCGAGACAGGCGACGGCAGAACGGTGAGAGTCGAGGCCGAGATCGACCGCGTGCCGCTACCCGGAAGTCGCAGTCGCCTGGCTCGGGACCTCGGGCAATGTCGCGGACTCGGTGCCGTCGAGGAGCCCGAGGTCGATGCGGACGATGCCTGCGCGAGTCGGTGGCAGGAACAGGTTCGTGAACTTGTACCCCCACAGGACCTCGTCGGCGGTATATGAGCCCCGCGCCGACACCGTCTGAAAGAACGTCTCGTCCGTGCCCGAGAGCAGGATCAGGAACTCGGCCTCCGAGTCGAGCAACTGCTGGGCATCCACGCCCCAGAGTGGGCTGGTCTCGTCGATCGGGTGGACGACGGTCCAGGAGAGCGAGAAGAAGACCACGCGTTTGCGCTCGAGGGCGAGCTCGGAGAACATGCGCGTCCGGATGCCGTCCACCACCGTGAATCGCGCCATCGTGACCGTCGCCTCGATGCCCACGATTTCGTTGCGGCGCGCGTTCGCGATGCGGAACATGAGCCCGGTGCGCCCGCGATAGGGCGCGATCAGCGCCCGCGAGCTGAAGCGAATGTGCGGGATGGGACGGGAGAAACGCGCGAAGATGAGACCGGTGGCGAGCGCGATGCTGATCAGGCTGACGAACGACTCCAACAGTACGAGAAAGTTCGAGGGCACCGTTTCCGGCACGATCGCGCCGTAGCCGATGGTGGCAAAGGTTTCGATGCTGAAGAAGAATGCCTGCAGAAAGCTCCCCGCGGGGAACGCCGTATCGTTCTCCCCGAGCGCATTCGGACCGCAGGCCAGGAACCCGCCCGCGAAGGCGATGTTGGCGACGACGTAGACCACGGCAAGGACACCGAGGAACGCCGGCCAGCTTATGGTGAGCAGCGAGTGGTACGGGTTGCCGATGATGGCGGCGATCCGACCGCCGCGTTGCACATTGAACGACCCGTCACGATTCATGAGCCGGACCCGGCTCTGCGCCGCGACGACGGAGCCAAACCCGAGGTCTTTGGGTTCTTGGGTGACGGCCATGGGGGGAAAAGATAGCGATTATCGGCTAGCCGCTATCTTGTCCCTATGCCTGTCCACATCGTCGGCGGGGGGCTGGCCGGGAGCGAGTCGGCGTGGCAGCTCGCGGAACGGGGGGTGCCGGTCGTGCTCCACGAGATGCGCCCCGTGCGGCAGACACCGGCGCATCGGAGCGATCGGCTGGCGGAGCTCGTGTGCTCCAACACGTTTAAGAGCACAGAGATCACCAACGCCCACGGCCTCCTCAAGGCGGAGATGCGGTCGCTGGGCTCCATGGTGCTCGCGGCGGCCGATGCGGCACGGGTGCCGGCCGGGACTGCGCTGGCCGTGGACCGCGATCAGTTCGCCGCGTTGGTGACGGCACGCATCGAGAGTCATCCGTTGATCGCGGTGGAACGTGGTGAGGTGACGACGATCCCGAGTCCCGGGATCATCGCGACCGGCCCGCTCACTTCCGACGCGCTGGCGACCGCACTCCGCGAACGGCTCGGCGCGGATGCATTGGCGTTCTACGATGCGATCGCGCCCGTCGTGGACGCTGACACGATCGATCCCGCGGTGGTCTTCCGGGCCTCGCGGTACGGCAAAGAGACCTTCACCGGGGGCGGCGAAGAGGCGACCGGACGGGAGACAGGCGAGATAGCGGAAGCAGACGGGGACAATGCGGCCGGGGAAGCGCCTGAGGGGGCGTACATCAACTGTCCGTTCACGCGCGAGGAGTACCACGCGTTCATCGAGGCGCTGCGGACGGCGGACCAGCATCACGGACACGAGTTCGATGCCGCGCCGTATTTCGAAGGGTGCCTCCCGGTCGAGGTCATGGCCGCGCGCGGGGAGGATGTACTGCGGTTCGGGCCGCTCAAACCGGTGGGGCTCACCGACCCGCGGACCGGGCGGCGGCCATATGCGGTCGCGCAACTCCGGCGCGAGGACCGCGCAGGTCGGATGTGGAACCTGGTCGGTTTCCAGACCCGACTCCGGATCCCGGAACAGGTGCGGGTGTTTCGCACCATTCCCGGGCTGTCCCAGGTCGAATTCCTGCGCTACGGCTCGATCCACCGTAACTCCTACGTGAACGCGCCCGCCGTGCTGTCCGCCCACCTCTCGCTGCGCGACGACCCGGTGGCGCTCCTGGCCGGGCAGATGACCGGGGTCGAGGGGTACACCGAAAGCGCGGCCACGGGATTGTTGGCGGGAATCAATCTCGCGCGTATGCTGGACGGCGCGCCGCCGGTCATCCCACCACCGACGACGATGCTCGGCGCGCTCTACCGATATCTGCGAGAGGCGGATCCGCTGCACTTCCAACCGATGAACGCCAATTTCGGATTGTTGGATGAGCTGGCGGTGCCGATCCGCGACAAGCGACGGAAACGCGAGTCGTACGCGGAGCGGTCGATCCGCGACATCGCCGCATATCGTGACGAGTTGGGCGCAGTGCCGGGCGCCGGGCACTTCGTCGGAGAGGCGGGGAGCGCGAGATGACAGCCGCGGGCACCCCCTCGGTGGCAGGCCCAGGCGGCGATGCCGGGCTCGCGGGCGGCGGCGACGCGGTCGGTGCGTTTCTCACGCATCTGGAAAAGGAACGCGACGTCTCGCCGCACACGCTCCGCGCGTACGGACGCGACCTCTGGGAGTTCACGCGATACCTGGTCGGGTACTACGGCGGCGACGAGTGGACGTGGCAGGGAGTGGATCGGCTCGCGGTGCGCGGATTCCTGGCGTACCTCACGCGGCGCGGGATCAGCAAACGCTCGATTGCGCGGGCGCTCTCCGCCGTGCGAAGCCTCTACCGATTCCTGCACCTCACCGACGTCGTGGACGCCAATCCGGCGCGTGCCGTGGGGACCCCGCGATGGGAGCGGTACCTGCCCACGTACCTGGACCGAGCGCAGGCCGACCGGCTGTTCGTGGCCGCGGAATCGGCGGCGGCCAGCGGTCGCTTCGTCAACGTCCGCAACCTGGCGATGCTGGAGCTCTTCTATTCGACGGGCATTCGGCTGTCCGAGCTCCGCGGTCTGAACCGCGCGGACCTCGACCTGCTCGGCCAGATGGCGAAGGTGCGTGGCAAGGGTCGCAAAGAGCGCATCGTCCCGGTGGGCGACCTGGCCATCCGCGCGTTGCGCGCATACGACACCCAGCGCGACACGATGGTCCGCTCCATCGGCTCAGGTGCCGACCGGCTGGCCGTCTTCCTCAATCTGCGAGGCCAGCGACTCAGCGTCCGCGGCGTGCAGACGGTGATTACCCGGTTGCTGGCCGGTGTGGGTGAGGATGCCGGACTCAGCGTACACTCGCTCCGCCACAGTTTTGCCACGCACCTGCTGGATGCCGGCGCGGACTTGCGCGCCGTGCAGGAGCTGTTGGGGCACGCCTCGGTCGGCACCACGCAGATTTACACACACACTAGCGTGGACCGGCTCAAACAGGTGTACCGCAAAGCGCATCCTCGGGCGATGTAGCGGCGCCATCATGCGATCAGGGTGGCGGGACACCGAGCGGTATGCGATCCGCCGTCGCGCGACGGGCCAGCGACAGGACGACCAAACGGGGCACGAGCAGGGATATCAGCGGGGATCCCGTCGGTGATGGCGAGCGCGGACCAATTCGGACGGCGGTTGCAGCGCTTCAAAGGGATGGAGCGGGGGCTCAAGACCGCCGCGATCCGCGTGCTCGCCGCGGTGCTTCCCGCGCCCGCGCCGCGTGTGCCGCCCGGCTGGGACGCCCGCGAGCACCGCGTGCTGTATCTCCGATACGACCGCATCGGCGACATGATCCTCGCCACGGGCATCATCGAAGCGATCGTCCGAGCGCATCCGTCGGTTACGGTGGATGTGTTGGCATCGCCGGCCAACGCCGCTGTGTTGGAGGGGAACCCGCACGTCGGACGTGTGCTGCTCTTCGACAAACAGCGGCCCTGGACGTATGCGCGGACGCTGCGGCAGATCCGTGGCGCGCGGTACGACGCGGTGCTCGACGCAATGGTGCTCTCGCCCTCGCTGACCACGGCGATCCTCATGTTGCTCAGCGGCGCCCGACACCGGGTCGGCGTGGCGGGACGCGGCACTGAGTTCGCCCTGACGTTGCCGGTCCCCCGCGCCCGGCACGCGGTCCACTACGTAGATCACTCGGCAGGGCTGCTGTGGGCATTCGGTATCGACCCACACGCACGCTCGGCCACCGAAACGATCGATACCGATGACGCCACTCGGGCGACGCGCGGCTCGGTCGCGGAGGGCGCGAGCGGGGACACGCCTCGCGCGGCCGCGGACACGAATGGCCAGCAGCACGATCGTGCGACGCCAGGCGGCGAGCCAACAGCCACGGCGTCAGGGACGTCGTCAGCCACGTCGTCAGCCGCGTCCGCGAGTGGCGGACGCCCGAGCGGAGGGGTATCGACGGCCAGTCTCGACGCGCCCGTTGGTGGATGGGGGGTGTGGCGGCCGCGACTCTACCTGAGCGACGAAGAACTCGCCGGGGGCGAATCGCAGTGGAGCGCAGTGGCCGCCGGCATGGGCGGCGGAGGCGCCGATTCGCGTAGGTCAGGTCGGCACGACGCCTGGCGGCTCGCGGTCAACGTGTCGGCCGGCGACCAGACGCGGTATTGGGCGGCCGACCGCTTCATCTCTGCGCTCACGTGGTTGCGCGCGCGGTTCCCGGCGCTGTCGGTCCTGCTCGTCGGGTCGCCGCACGATCTCGCGCGCATGGAGCAAATCGGCCGCGGTGGCGGCGTGCCGTTGGCGCGCACGCCCGGTATGCGCGACATGATGGCGGTGATCGCGACCGCGGACATCGTGTTCACGGCCGATACCTCAGTTACGCACGTCGCGTCGGCGTATGACAAGCCGGCGGTGGTGATGTTTCCTCGTGGGCGCGGGGCACTCTATGGGCCGTATGGTACGGACGGCCGCGTCGTCTCCACCCCGGGTCCGACCCTGCAGTCGTTGGCCGAGGGACCGGTGCTCGCTGCACTGGAGGAGGTCGTGGCGGGGGCGATGCATGTCGGCTCCAAGATCGGCGGACGGTCGCCGCTCGCCGGTAGCCCGTAGTCGGGAACTGCCGGTGAGGCGGATCGGGGGGCGCGGCGGATGAGCGCGCTCGTTCGGCTCGCGGGGACCGGGGGCGGAGCGAGCGGCGATTAGCTTTCCGGCATGACTCCTCACGGCGGCGCTCCGACGTTCTACGCGACGACAATCCTCGCCGTGCGGCGGGACGGTCAGGTCGCGCTCGGTGGCGATGGGCAGGTCACGGTTGGCGATACCGTCATGAAGTCGAATGCGCAAAAAGTGCGGTCGCTCCGCGGCGGCAAACTGCTGGCGGGCTTCGCCGGGGCGGCGGCCGACGCCTTCACGCTGTTCGAGAAGTTCGAGGAGAAGCTCGAGCGGTTTCCGGGGAACATGCCGAAGGCGGCAGTCGAACTGGCCAAGGATTGGCGCAGCGATCGGGTCCTCCGCCGGCTGGAGGCGCTGCTGGCTGTGGTGGACCGCACGCATGGCTTCGTGATATCCGGGACCGGTGACATCATCGAACCCGACGACGGAATCCTGGCGATCGGGTCGGGCGGGGCCTACGCCCTGGCCGCGGCGCGCGCGCTGCGCGACAACACCACGCTCAGTCCGGTCGAGATCGTGCGCAAGGGACTGACGATTGCTGGCGAGATCTGCATCTATACGAATGACAATATCACGGTGCTGGAGCCGACGGCGTAAGGGCGGCGATTGGTGATGCGTGGGTAGTGAGTCATGAACAAAATGGTTCTTCTCTATGTCTTCTAAGCACACACAGCAGGCCCTGCAGAAACTTGCCGATCTGACGCCCCGTCAGATTGTGGCGGAGCTCAATCGCTACATCGTGGGGCAGGACGAGGCCAAGAAGTCGGTGGCGATCGCGCTCCGCAATCGGTGGCGGCGGCAGCGCGCCCCGGACTCGATCCGCGAAGAGATCTCGCCCAACAACATCATCCTGATCGGCCCGACTGGCGTCGGCAAGACGGAGATCGCCCGTCGTTTGGCGAAGCTGTCGGGCGCGCCGTTCATCAAGGTCGAAGCGTCGAAGTTCACCGAGGTGGGGTACGTCGGCCGCGACGTGGAGGGGATGGTTCGCGACCTCGTCGAAAGCGCGATCGACATGGTGCGGACGGAGCGCGAGTCGGAGGTCGAGGATCTGGCCAGCGAGCGGGTGGATGAGCGCCTGCTCGATCTCTTGCTCCCGGCGCCCGCCACGGGTGGCCCGAATGGTGCCGCCGCGTCAGGCCCCGGGAGTCCGGGATCCGTGGCGCCGAGCATCGGCGGCGCGACCGGCGCGCACGGCCCGCAGACGCATGCAGGCACGCAGCCCGGCACGCATGCGAACGCACATGCAGGTACAGCCGCCGACGCCCATGGCGCCTCGCATACCGCCTCGCATGCCGGCTCGCATGGCGCGTCCGCGGGTACCGGGTCGAGTGGTGCGCCGGCGGGGGGTGACCGGGGCACGGTGTTCGTGGTGTCGCCGCGGGGGGATGTGTCCGTGGGCGGTGCGCAAGGCGCTGCGCAAGGCGGTGACCGAGACGGGGGCGCGGGGAGCGGCGGGGGCGAGGGTGGGTCCGCCGACACGGCCCGGTATCAGCGCACGCGGGCGAAGCTCAAACAGTTGTTGCTCGACGGCCAGCTCGAGGGGCGTGACGTCGAAGTCGAGGTCACGCATGCGGGACCACAGATGTGGGATGTGATGCTTCCGCAGGGCGCGCCGGAGGGGATGGAGAACTTCATGGAGATGCTGCAGGAGATGAGTCCCAAGCGCAAAAAGAAGCGCGCGGTCAAAGTCTCCGAGGCTCGGCGCATCCTCATGGAGCAGGAGCTCGACAAGCTGATCGACCACGAGGACGTGACCGGCGACGCGCTGGAGCGGGTGGAGAAGCTGGGGATCATCTTCCTCGACGAGATCGATAAGATCGCGGGCGAGCGCGGGCCGACGGGCGGCGGCGGTCCCGATGTGTCGCGCGAGGGTGTGCAGCGCGACCTGTTGCCGATCGTCGAGGGGTCGAACGTGCAGACCAAGTACGGCATGGTGAAGACCGACCACGTGTTGTTCATCGCGGCCGGCGCGTTCCACGTCTCGAAGCCGAGCGACCTGATCCCGGAGCTGCAGGGTCGGTTCCCGATCCGGGTCGAGCTCAAGCCGCTGACGGAGGAGGATTTCGTCCGGATCATGACGGAGCCGGAGAACGCGCTCACCAAGCAGTACGCGGCGTTGGTGGAGGCCGAGGGTGCCACGCTGACATTCACGGCGGATGGGATCGCGGAAGTCGCGCGCACGGCGGCGCAGGTCAATCAACGGATGGAGAACATCGGCGCCCGGCGGCTCCACACGGTGATGACGACGCTGCTCGAAGACGTGCTCTACGAGCTGCCAGACCGTGGCACCGCGCCGATCGTGGTCAATGCCGCGCTGGTGAGTGAGCGACTCCGTGCGGTAGTGGAAGACGAGGATTTGCGGCGATACATTCTGTAGCGACTAGCGGACAGCGGATAGCACACCGCCATACGTCATCGGCTGGTCACGTCGCGCTAACGGCAAACTGCAAACTGCTAACCGCTAACCGCTGCCTTCTTGCCCCGCCACTTTCTCTCGATCCCCGACTTCACGCGCGCGGAGCTGAGTGCGGTGTTCGACCTCGCGGAGCGGATGCGGCGCGGGGACTACACCGACAAGCCGCTCGCGGGGAAGTCGCTGGCGATGATCTTCATGAAGGCGTCCACGCGGACGCGTGTCTCGTTCGAAGTCGGGGCCTGGCAGCTCGGTGGCCACGGGCTCTTTCTGTCGCCGCGTGACATTCAGCTCGGACGCGGGGAGCCGATCGCCGATACGGCGCGAGTCCTCTCCCGGTACGTTGATGGGATCATGATCCGCACCTTCGCGCAGGCGGATGTCGAGGAGCTCGCGCGCTACGCGACCGTCCCGGTGATCAACGGGTTGACCGACTTGCTCCATCCCTGCCAGGTCCTGGCCGACGTGCTGACGATGGTGCAGCAGTTCGGGACATGGGAGGGCAAGAAGGTCGCGTGGGTGGGCGACGGCAACAACATGGCCAACTCGTGGATCAACGCCGCATATCGCTTGGGGTTCGAGCTGACGCTCGCGTGTCCCGAGGGCTACGACCCCGACCCGGCCGTGCTCGAGCGCGCGCAGCGCGAGGGGTCGGCCCCCGTGCGGCTGGTGCGGGACCCGATGGATGCGGTGGCCGACGCGCACGTCGTGACCACCGACGTGTGGGCATCGATGGGCCAGGAAGAGGAGCAGCAGATCCGGGCTCGGGCGTTCGCGGGGTACAGCGTGGGCGCCTCGCTGATGGCGCGCGCGGCGCGCGACGCGATCTTCCTCCACTGCCTCCCCGCCCACCGGGGCGAAGAAGTAGCCGCCTCAGTCATCGACGGCCCGCAGAGCCGCGTGTGGGACGAAGCCGAGAACCGGCTGCACGTGCAGAAGGCATTGATGGTGGAGTTAATGGGGCAGCGATCAGCGGTTAGCGGTTAGCACACCCATCGCTCTATGTTGTTCGATGCTGTGACACCGCCCGCCGCCGCCGCGCGGTGCACTCCGCATTTGCACACTCACCGCTAACCACTGTTTTCCCCCATGCTCACAGAGCGCGCCGCCGCCCCCGACTTCACCGTCGCCACCGATACCGGCACCCAGCTGCGGCTCTCCTCGCTGCGGGGCCGAAATGTGGTGCTGTATTTCTATCCCAAGGACGACACGCCGGGGTGCACCGTCGAGGCGTGCGAGCTGCGGGACGCGTTCCCGCGGTTCGCGCAGTCCAACGCGGTGATCCTGGGCGTGAGCCCGGACAGTGTGGCTTCGCACCAGAAGTTCAAGACGAAGTTCGAGCTGCCGTTTACCCTGCTCGCGGACACCGACCACGCCATCGCCGAGTCCTATGGGGTGTGGGTGGAGAAATCGATGTATGGCAAGAAGTACTGGGGCGTCCAGCGGGCGACGTTCGTGATCGACAAGACGGGCACCGTGGCGAAGGTGTACCCGAAGGTGAAGCCGGAAGGCCACGCCGCGGAGGTGGAGGGGGAGTTGAAGAAGATCAGTGGATAGTGGTTGGTGGTCAGCACGCAGGGCCGGCTGCGATGTGCTGCAGCCGGCCCTGCGTGCATTCCCGAACCACTAACCGCTATCCACTGCCTTCCCCTGTGATCCACCGGTACCATGCCCCCGTGACGGGGATCACTGGAGGGCAAATTGGTGCCTCCTGGTGGCACTCTAAGACTCGTGACGCCAAACGGTTAGGCTCGTCCTTCCACGGGGCCGATATCCGACTTCTCACCGCGTCACATGAGCCGCTTCACATGTAAGGGTGTGACGGCTGGGTCCCGACGCGTGACAGTGGTCGAGCCCGCTTCGTCCTAGGTTGGTTTCCGTACGATCCAGAGGGACTGTAGCGCCACGGCATCCGCCGCGGCCTGCGCAGCCCATGCACGACGGCCAGGCTCCATGCGGAACTATCGCGCCATGACGTTGATCGAGATGGTGATCGTCATCGCCTTGATCGCCGTGATCACGGCGATGGCGCTGCCGCAAGTCAATTACACCGCGTACCGAGTGGATTCCGGCGCACGCGCGGTGCGCGCCGCGCTGCAGCGGGCGCAAAACTACGCGGTCAGCTCGCAGCACAACCAGCTCGTCGCCGTAGACGTCACGCACGGCGTGGTCTACATCATCGACGACGTCAACAACAACATGGCGGTCGATCCCGGCGAGCACATCACGGGCGTGCCGCTGCAGGACGGGATCATCTTCGCGACGCCGCCGACGACCACCACGTGGACCGGCGCCCCCATGGCGTCGAGCGCGTTGATGGCCTCGTCACTGATCACCGTGGCCGTGAATGGCAATGCGCTGCCCGCCTTCGTGTACCGGAGCGATGGGGCGGCGAGCACCGGCGTCCAACTCTACCTCACCTCCATGCAGCGGCAGGTGAACGACTACCGCGGCGTGAACGTGACCCAGGCGACGGGCCGCGCGGACTGGTACAAGGATCAGGCGGGAACATGGGTACTCGCCGGCTTCTGACCGCCGCTGCCAGCGGCCCGTTCCGGGTGCACCGCGCCGCGCGCGTCGTGGCACGGCACGCACGCCGCGCGATGTCGCTCGTCGAGACGTTGGTCGCCATCGTGATCCTGGGGACCGCCCTCATTGGATTGGGCGAGTTCATGGCGCAGTTCGCCCATGCCACCAAGGTGTCGGCGCTGCAGCAACGGGGACTCGACCTCGCGACCGACCGCATCGACTCCGTCGAGCACTCGCAGACGTACGTGTCGATGGATTCCATGGCCGCGATCGAGAACATCGGCATCGACTCGACCGTCTACAAACGGCAGACGTGGGTGCAGCACATCGGCGGCGGGGCCACGGACACGATGGATTACCGCACGATCACGGTCGCGGTGACGCTGCCGACGGTCACGACGCCGGTGCGCAAGACCGTCATCGTCGCGGCCTTCTAGGCGACCGCCTCACTCCCTGCCACTATGCGCACCTCCTGGCGATCCATCCGCATGCCTGAGCTTCGGCCGGCGGCCCTCCGGGGCCCGCGTCCGAGCAGCGACTCGGACGTGCGCCTGAATCCACCGCGTTCGACGCGCTTCCGTCGGCCGGTTGGCGCGGGCGCTCGGCCTGCCTTTACGCTGATCGAGATCATCATCGCGCTCACGCTCCTGTCGATCATTGGCGCGGCCGCGGTGACGTTTCTCGTCAAGCAGACGCGGGCCGTCATGGTGATCGCGGGGCGGCTCGACGCGCAGCAAAACGTGAGCTTCGCGATGGACGCCATCTCGCACGATCTGCGGGTGGCCGGGGTGGGGCTCGGCAACCGCCAGCCGATGATGCTCGAGGCCAATGCCTACGCCGTGACCTTCAACGCCGACCTCGTGACCACCGACACGGCGAGCGTCACGACCGCCACGTATTACGACCCCAGCATTCCCGAGTCGTTGACGGTGGCGCTGAAGCCGGCCGACAAGATCACGTACCCGTTGGGGGCGCTCACCTACCCGGACAGCACGTACCTGCAATCGACCGGCCTGTTGAGCAACGCCGAAACCATCTCGTACTATTTCACGCTGGACTCGACGTCCGCGGTCGCGAACGAGTACCTGTTGCTCCGGCGAGTCAACAGCGGAGCGCCGACGATGCTGGCGCGCGCGCTCGTCTTCCCTGGCGGCGCGCCCGGCTTCCGCTATTTCATTCCAGGTGCCGCGCTCAACTCGCGGGTCGAGCTCACATCCCCGACCCTCCCCCTGTACTACAAGGTGGGGAGCGTGGGTCCGGACTCGATGCTGGCCAAGATCTCCGAAATGCGCGTGCAGCTCGACGCCATGTATGTGGACCCCGTCGAGGGCGACGTCTATCGGAGCGCCAGCGAGAACGTGCCACTCCTCAACGCCGGGCTCGCGCACGCGCAAGGGTGCATCAGTCCTCCGCTGGCGCCCGCGACGCTCACGCAGACCGCGTGGCCGACCGGCGACAGCGTGGGCGTGCAGTGGCCGGCGTCGGGCGACGAGAATGGCGGTAAGCGGGATGTGAAGAGCTACTCGGTCTATCGACAGGTGGCGGCCTCGGGGGTGTGGAACACCCCGATCTACACCACGGCGGCGGCCGGCAGCGCCACGTATGCGTTCCAAGACAAAGCCGTACCGCTCGGCCAGTCCTATGCCTACGCCGTCGTGGCGCGCGACTGCTCTCCGTCGTTGTCGGCGCTCACGGTCGGTGGGGGCAGCGTCACACCACTTCCATGACCATGCGCACACGCGTGCGGATATCCGGTCGGGAGGTGGGTCGGCCCATCGGTGTCGGTCCATTCCAGGAGCGAATCATGTCGAAGTCACGGTGGTCGGCCATCGGTCGCCGGTCGTCGGCGTCGGCGGATGCGCGGCGCGGATCGGCCGTATTTCTGGTACTCATCCTCACGGTGGCGCTCGCCGCGCTGGCAGGATCGGCCGTGCTACTCGCGTCGGGTGGCTCGCTGGTCGCGGGCTACCACGACCAGGAGCACGACATGCTCTACGGCGCGCAGGCGGCGCTGCAGGCCGGCATCAGCGACTTGAACGCCAACCCCTTCGCGCTGCCGGCGAGCGGCTACACCCAGATCGCGAGCAACGCCCAACTGACCGCGGCTGACGGCACGCCGGTGCCCCACGTGGTCTATGACCTCTATGCGGGTCCCACCGGGTCGCCGACCCAGCAGCAGGGGCGGTTCGTGACGGTCGTGGCGGTGGCCAAGGATACGGCGCGCCAGCGGCAGTTCGTGCGGTGGGTGCAGCTCAACCAGGTGAGCTTCTCGCGGTTCGCGTACTTCTCGGAAAACGAGAACGGGATCTGTTTCGGGTCGGGCGACCGGCTCAACGGCCCCGTGTTCTCGAACGACGTGATCACGACGTGCGCCTCGCCGCAGAAGGCCGACTTCATGGATTCGGTGTGGACGCCGCAATCGTTCAACAACGGCAACCCGCCGCAGGATACGCTGTACGATGGGTGGACCAAAGTCGCGAAGCCGCTCGCACTCCCGAGCACCGCGAAGCTGGCCACACTCTTCGCCATTGGCGCGGCGTCCAACACGTCGTTCACGACGCCGAACCTCAACACCGATTCGACGTCCAAGGTCTTGTCGCGGGTCGAATTCGATGCGTACACCGTCAACGGCAACGCGGACAGCACATATCCGGGCTCCGGGTACGTGAAGTTCTACCAGGTGGATCTGGCGAAAGCGTTCATTTCGCCCGCGGTCGGGGCATGGACTGCCGCGCAAAAGGATTCCGTGGGCATCGGCTATCTGCGGTCCGGCATCACACGCCAGCACGATGCCAACAATTGCGGCGAATACCGCTACGTCCGAAACGACAACGGGGTCCTGGAGTGGGAGTTCTTCCCGATCGCGGTGCACAAGACCGCGTGGTACAACGCGATCGTGCTCAACGCGACCGACGCCGCCGTGCCGGTGGCGATGCGGGACTCCAACATCAAGGAAACCACCGTTGTCGGTGCGCACAAACCGGACGACACCATCTCGGTGGTTGGGATGGCGAAGGACCCGGGTCGCAACGGCAGCACGGCAAATCCCCCGCGCTGCTTCGCGGGCGGCGATCCGCATCTGGCGCCGTCGGAGCGCGACACCACGCCCGCGGCTCGGAAACGGACCGGCGTACAGTGGGGCGCGCAGAACTGGACCTACGGCCGCCGCGGCGGAACTGACACCACGTTTACGGGCGGCGACGTCAGCGACCCGACGCATCTGAGCCGGATGGGGCATTGGCTGCCCTGGCCGGGTGGCACGCCGGCCGCCTTCACGGCCGCGTTCAAGACCACGCACCCCGACTGGAAGTACCTCTTCCCGATCGACACCATGTACAACCCGGCGTTCCGCGGCGTGATCGCGGTGCACGGCAGTGTGGCGGTGAGTGGTACGGTCAACGGACACATCACGTTGTATTCCGACGGCAGCGTCGGCATCATCGACAACCTCCGTCTCACCAACGACGCCGACACGACGTGCCAGCATCTGATGGGGATCATCGCGGGCACCGACATCCTGGCGATGGACAACGGCATCAACGCGCCGGCCGGCGACAACACGACCCGCATCCAGATGCGGAACGGCTCGAGCGACCTCTGGGTGGAGTCCACGGTGATGGCGCTGACGTCGTGGGGCGCCGAAGGACTGGTGGCTGACGCGGGCGTGCTGTTCGTGCCCCTCATGCAGCCCTGCAACTCGCAGAACTTTGCACGGGGATGCATCCACGTGCAGGGCAGCATCATCCAAAACACGCGCCAAGGTATCAACGGTGGTAACGGAACCACCACCGGCTATGGCTACGAGAAGCAGTACAACTACGACAACTGCGCGGTGGTCAATCCGTTGCCCGACTTCCCGACGACCGGCCAGTTCACGATCAATAATTATTTCGAGAGCGATCCCTCGCATTTCAACGTGGCGGCGCTGTATACGGCATTGGCGCCGTAGGAGCAGTGGGTGGTGGTTAGTGGCTAGTGGTTTGCGATTGGCGAATGGCAGAAATCGCCGGCGGCCCGGACGCTGGCGGCGAGTGGGACAGTGCCTGGACGGCCATGCCGTCCGGGCACTGTTTCGTTTGGGAGCGGGCCAGAGCAGGGCTTACGGCGCCTCCAGGGGGCCTGGGCGGGCGTAGCGGCCACCCCGGTGGGTTGGGGGTGCCAACAGGAATCCCGGGGCGCCTAGGGGCCACCACGCCCGATCACCTGGGGCAGCCACTGGTTGACTCGCTGGCTCGCCGCGCCCATCCGCCACCGCTCGCCGGCCAATCGCCAATCGCCAACCCCTACCAGCTTCGCCGCACGCCCAGCGTCATCACCGCGTAGGGCTCGCTGGCTGGGCCGGTGTGGTATTGCCGGGTCCTCGTGACCGCGCGGTATTCGGCTTCGAGGAAGAAGAGGCGTGCGCCGCCGCCGAACTCGTATTGGCCGACCCAGGGGATCTTCGACACCGTGTACGCGGGGTCGGTGGAGGCACGGTCGAGTACGAGCTCTCTCCACACCCAATCGGCGCGGGCGGCGGCCAGGGCATAGATCTGCAACCTGGTGGTGTGGTTGCTGGTGCCGGCGGTCCACGGCGCGCCCGCGCCGTATCCCACGCGGCTTTCGAGGCCGGCCGTTGCGCCCGTGAGGACATTGCCGGCGGAGACGGACGCGCGCGGAACGAGTGAGAAGACTGGTATCCCGTGGATCGCGGCGCCAACGAGGAGTCGCGACTCGGCGGCGCCGATGTCGATCTCGGGCACGGTCCCGATCTGGTGGTTCCAGCCAAGCGGCGGGTAGTAGCCGATCAGTCGGTGCCAGGCTTCCTGGACTTCGCCCGCCAGTGCGGGGGGGCCGGCGACGCCGAGCTGCAGCGCCAGCGCGGTGTTCTCGCGTGGAGCCGCGGCGTTCGCGGTCCCACTGAGTAAGAGCTGGCCGGCGTAGGGACGTTGGCCGGGGACGGGATCGGTGTATTTGTGCCAGTCGGCCGGCGTGTACATCTCCTGCGCGAGCGTGAAATCGGTGGAGAGGCAGCGGGCGGCTGGCGCATCCGCGGTGGTCGCTGCATCCGAGATCGCGTCGCGACTCGTCGCGTCGCAACGTGGCGCGTGTGGGCCGAGGATAAGGGACCAGAGGCGCGCGCCAGTAAAGGAGAGGGCGAGCCGGGTGCCGTTCGCGAACTCATCGTCCGGGCGTTGGGGCGCGGGGATCCAATACGCCAGCTGTGCGTTGTCTTCCTCGATCCGCGTGCTGAGCAGCTGTTGCGCATCGCCGCGGGCAGCGAATGCCGCGACCGCGATGGCCGCCACGAGCGTGGCGCGCGTCGCCAGGTGGTGGCGGCGGGTCGGCGCCACCATTCGTGGGTTGGAGTGAGGGCCGGCGTCGGTCAGATCGTCAGTCGCGTCGCGAGTACCCGGCATCGTGCGTGGTGCGAGTGGAGGTGGGCTGCGTTCGTGTGTCCATGATTGAGACTGGTGCGACCCAGTCAAGTCACGACTACGCAACTCGTTGCGGAATTGGATTCAATGGTGCCGGCGGCATGTGGGAGGGTGTGCGGCGATCGTGACCGTGGCCATGAAACGCGCCGAATCGGCACCGAGTTCCCGGCGTGCGCCCGGTCGGGCCTTGCCATACTTGCCGACCCGTGGGTATGACAACCCTGTGCGAAAGGCGAAGGATTTCAGCGCATCGACCACGAGGCTCTGGGTCGGTCGCGTCATGACTGCGGTGCCGATTTTCGCCCTCATCATTGACGGCGTCCTCAAGCTGATCAAGACCGATGCCATGACGCATGGCATGGCGCGGCTCGGATATGCCGACGGTCTCGTGCGCGGGATTGGCGCGGTGTTGCTCGTCTGCATCGCCGCCTATCTGATCCCACGCACCGCCGTGCTCGGCGCCATCCTGCTCACGGCCTACCTCGGCGGAGCGGTCGCGACGGAACTGCGCGCCGGCAACCCGCTCCTCAGCAACATCCTCCTCCCAGTGTATGTCGCGGTGATGCTCTGGGGCGGGCTCTATCTGCGCGACGACCGACTGCACGCGCTCATCCTCTTCAAGCGCAACGAATGACGGAGATCGCCTGGTCGCAACGCGCGCACGAGCGCCTGGGATTCTCGGAGACCGATCGGCTGGTGGCGTATCGCAAGGAGCTGTAGGTGGGCGCGGGGCACCGGCGTGAGAAGATGGAAATCCCATCGACGGGGACACGACGGTGCGACACCAGAGTCCCGCGCAGCTGAACGGAGCTGCCCAGCTCTCCGCAGACCCACGGAAAAACATGGATGTCGATCTATCGGAGCGATCCGGCTCGGCGTACTATTCCGTCGCGCGAAGGTAAACGGCGACTACCCGGCTCTCCCCATGACGGAGTCTTTCATGATGCGCCTGCGCTCGGCAACTGTGGCCTCATTCGCGATGTGCATCCTCACGTTTGGCACCGCGTGCGCCAACGGTGGGTCTGGTGGCATGCAAGCCGGCGCGCCGGGTGGCCAAGCCAGCAACCACGCCGCTGATGAGGCGGCGATTCGCGGCTTGGACTCGGCATGGGTGAAAGCGGCTGTGGCAAAGAACATCGATCAAGCGGTGTCGTACTACGCGGCGGACGGCGTGCTCATGGCGCCGGGCGCACCAACGGCCACCGGCAGGGACGCGATCCGCAGCGCGTTTACAGGCATGATGGCGCTGCCCGGTTTTGCTTTGACGTTCGCGCCCGACAAGATCACCGTCGGCGGCGACCTCGCTTACGAGATCGGTAGTTACGCGTTGACCATGAACGACAAAGCCGGGAAACCCCAGACGTCGAACGGAAAGTATGTGGTGGTGTGGGGCAAACAGCCGGACGGCAGTTGGAAGGTGGTGCTCGACGCACCCACCACGACGCAGTGACGCTCGCCAGGTGGGCCGCGGCCGGCTCGTCGTCAGATTCGCGTCGAACTACTCGGTGCCTATGTCAGAGACGACCGTCACGACGTTGGCGACGGGCGCGCGCATCGGGGATGCATATGAGGTGCGAAACGGGCGTCGCCGCGCATATCCTGGAGGAGTAGCGTGATGCGGTTTGCTCTCGCGTGTGGCTTGTGCCTCATGGCGGCCGGTGCGGTGGCACAATCACCGGCGGCGCGTCCGGGGATTGGCTTCGCGTTTGGAGCGACGCCTGAAGACGCGCCGACCGCCGGCGCGCTGATCACCGAGGTGTACCCTGGCGGCCCCGCGGCCGCGGCCGGGGTCCAGGCCAACGATGTCGTCACTGCGGTCGATGGACATCCGCTCGACAATGGGGCCGACCTCGCGGTGTATCTCGTGAATCTGCACGGCACGCGCCGCGTGGTGCTCCAGATCGTCCGCCCCGGCGGCGACCGCAAGACTCCCATGACGGTGGCCGTGCTCTACTCTGACGCGCCGGCGGACTCCATCGCGCCAAATGGCGTGCACTGGCACATGAGCACCGACGGGAACACCCGCAATTTCACGCCCGACCGCTCGATCGAAGTCGCGACGTGGCAGGAGGCGGTCAAAGTCGTCCCGCGCGACAGGGTCCACGCATCGAGCATCTGGTCGATCTACGATCACCCGCGGGATCATCCAACGAGCTACGTCATACGCGAGACCGTCGCGGGTGCAGCCGGCGTCATCACGTCTCCCGCAGCCATGTACGCCAACACGGTCGCGGAAGCCCACGCCAAGCTGCCACCCAAGTCCACGCTCCTGCCCAAGGATCCGGGCAACCCCGCCAACCTGATCGAGGTGTGGATCGCACCGTGAACGCGAGCACCACCACCGTGACCTAGCCGCGACGCAGTTTCCCTGCCAATTCGGCGGTCGGCCCGCCATATTGCGTTCACCATGCGGATCGCCGTGTTGACGGTATCGGATGCCGGAGTGCGAGGCGAGCGGGGGGACACGTCCGGGGACGCGATCGCCGCGTGGGCGGCGGCGCGGGGCGACACGGTGGCGGCGCGCGCGATCGTGGGGGATGAGACCGCGGCCGTGGCGGCCCAGCTCGTGGCGTGGTGCGACGGGGATGTGGCGGACCTGCTGCTCACGACCGGCGGAACCGGACTCGCGCCGCGCGACATCACTCCTGAGGCCACCCGGGCGATCCTCGATCGCGAGGCGCCGGGCATCGCCGAGCGGATCCGCGCGCTCTGTCTGACGTCATTCCCGCGTGCGGCGCTGGCGCGAGGCATCGCGGGAGTGCGGCGCTGCACGCTCGTCGTCAACCTCCCCGGCTCCACGAGCGGTGTCCGCGATGCACTCGCGGCCCTCGACCCCATCATCGCGCACGGCGTAGACATCCTGCGCGGTCTGCCGACGGAACATTCCGGAGGGCAGGGGCCGGCGACTGTCCGCGCGAGTTCGGAGGCCACAGGCAAACGGCCCGCAGGCGCACCGGCGCCCGTGGCCGAGGGCGGCCCATGAAGGTCGTCGTGATGCTCACCGACGTGGAGCCCGCCGTGCGGTTGAATGCGCTGCTCGAACGCTCCGGGGTCGCAACCGAGGTCGTGTCGCCACTCGACGATGTGCGGGGCGCGCTAACGCGAGTGCGCCCCGATGTGGTCGTGATGACGGGCGCACTGCTCGATCCGCAGAACCTGGCGCTCGTGCGCGAGCAACTGTGGGCCGGTGCGGCGATCGTCGGGCTCTCCGACGTTGGCGAGGAAGGGATGGTCGAGCGGTTACGGGGACTTGGATACAGCGAGGTCTACATCAAGCCGATCGTGCCCGACGAGGTCGCGGCCGGTGTGCGGCGACTCGCGGACCGGCAAGCGGTGGCGCGGGAGACGGGTCTCTACGGCGAGTCAGAGGCGATCCGGGAAGTGTTGGTGAAGGTCGAGCAGATGGCGCCGGTGTCGAGCACGGTGTTGGTCGAGGGGGAGAGTGGGACAGGCAAGGAGCTGGTCGCGCGCGCGATGCATCGGTTGGGACCGCGGCGGGGTCGGCCGTTTATCGCGGTGAATGTGGGCGCGCTACCGGAGACGTTGCTCGAGAGCGAGTTGTTCGGCCACGAGAAGGGGGCGTTCACGGGGGCCGCGGAACGTCGGATCGGACGGGTCGAGTTGGCGGACACGGGGACGCTGTTCCTGGATGAGATCGGCGACATCCCACCCGCGACGCAGGTCAAGCTGCTGCGGGTGTTGGAGGAGCGGGAAGTCACGCGCGTCGGCGGGACGCAGGCGATCCCGGTAGACGTGCGTGTCATCACTGCGACCAACCGTCCATTACGCCAGCAAGTGGAGGACGGCACGTTCCGGCCGGACCTGTATTACCGGTTGAACGTACTCGGCATCTATCTGCCACCGCTCCGGGAGCGCCGGGCGGACATCCCGATCCTGGTGCGGCGATTCATCCAGGAGTTTTCCGCGCAGCACGACCGGCCGTTCCACGGGATCTCGGCCGAGGCGCTGCAGATCTTGGTGGAGTATCCGTGGCCCGGGAACGTGCGCGAGTTACGGAACCTGGTGGAGAGCATGGTGGTGTTGTCGCCGGGACACGAGATCGGACCGGCGGACATCCCGCGGGAGATCCGGGACGCGGGCGCGCGGTTCCTCCCGGTGCATGTGGGACCCATCGTGCGGGGTCGGGACGGCGTCGAGGGTCGGGAGATCGAATTCATCGTGCGGAGTTTGGTGGAGCTCAAGCTGCAGGTGGAGGAGCTCAGGCGGCGGACCGAGCCGCTTGCCCCGGGTGCTGGTGCTGGTGCGACCTATCCGGCATTGACGGATGGCGAGGTAGGGGGGAGGGCGGCCGGGTACGATCGGGCGGACGCCAGAGGCCAGCGGCCGGAGAGTGGCGGAGGAGCGGCTGGGATCGGGGTCCGCGCCATCGCGGGTATCGAAGCGCCTGGGGCGCCCCCGCCGCCGAACGTGTTGGTGGTGCGGCCCGGGATGACGATGGCGGCCATCGAGCGGGCGGCGATCGAAGCGGCATTGCGGGAGCTGCGTGGGAACCGGCGAAAGGCGGCCGAGATGTTGGGCATCGGGGAGCGGACGCTGTATCGGAAGCTTCAGGAGTATCACATTCTCGGTATGCCTGAGCCTGTTAACCCCTCGGAGAGCGGGGCTGCGCCAAACGTTCCTACAAACACATTTGGCTGAGTCTGCAAGTCTTGATGCCAGCGGTATTTTCCCACATATTCGGCACGAGTTCTCTCCCACATCGGCGGTAATCCTCTGCCCGCTGCAGTCAACTATTCATCGCTGTCGGGCGGCGCTCCTATCGCTGGGAGCGTGCTACCGATCCGTCGGGCTGAAGAGCTGCTGACGACCTTGCCGGGCGTGATGTCCGCCAAGATCGTGGCATCCCCCACCGGTGATGTGGACGAGATCCACGTTCTGACGACGGCCGAATATACGCCGAAGCAGACCGTGCGAAACATCGAGAGCGCACTGATCGCGCATCTCGGGATGCGGGTCGATCACCGGAAGATCTCCGTGGCGTCGTCGTCGGAGCCTGGTCGCGGCGCGGCGATGCAGGCGCCCGTGGCCGAAGCGGCGCCGAGCGCCGCGCCTGCACATGGCCCCCACGTCGGGCGCGTGCTCGCGAGTGCGGACGAGTTCCGCGAGTTGGTGCGCGAGGTGGATTCGGCGCTGGCCGGCGTCGTGCCGGACGAGCTGAGTCGTCGCCGGATCTATTTCGAGGATGTGGAGGTGCGGCGGTCGCGTGCTCGGGGCGTGTTGTGCCGAGTGACGCTGCGCAAAGGGGACGCGACGTTCACCGGTGAGGCGGAGGGCGTGGAAGGCCAGCGGGCGCGGGTGGATCTCGCGGCGCGCGCCGCGCTCAAGGCGATCGCGCAGGCCGAGCAGGGCGAGCGGACACTCGCGTTGGATGGCGTGAAGATGATCGAGGCGTTCGATCGCGAGTTCGTGTTCATCGGTGTGGCGGCACAGTTCGGCCGTGAGCGCGCGCTCCTGACCGGGAGCTGTGAGGTGCGGGAGAGCGCGGAGACGGCGAGTGTGCTGGCGGCGCTCGACGCGACGAATCGATGGATCGCGCACGGGCGGCAGTAAAGTAGCGATCCGCCGCCGCGACGCAGTCGGCGTGCGACCGGCGATCACCCAGTCGGTAGCGATCCGAAGGCGAGCGCGAGAAACGGAGGGAGCGGCGATCGCTCTCGGCGTTCGCGGTCGATATACCGCCTGAGGATGGTCGAAGCGAGCAACTCGTCGCCCCTCGCGCGCAACGCTTCGAACAGCGCAAACGCAGGAAAGTCCTGATTGCCGGAATACTTCGCGCGGTCGAACATGCGCCGGAACCGGTCGATCAGCTCGGCATGTTCGACCGTGAGGCCTCGCCGAAGTGTGCTCAGCGACCAGACCGCCATGGCGATGCTTTGCGCGCGCGCGGACGCGATCGTTTCCCACCGGCTGAGCGGCGGAAAATCGAGCAGCTCCGGCGCTTCGTAGCGATGTTCGACCAGTGCGATCTTGGCTCCCAAGAGATGTGCGTGACAGGTACTGGCCAGGTCGTCCGACGAGTCGGAGAGACGGCGGAGCCGCTGGTACCAGTGACTGGCCGACTCGAGATCGCCTTCTTCGAAATAGCTTCGGACGAAGCAGGCAGTCGTGATGTACGTGCCCCATCGCAGGCGCCGACGCTCGAGCATCTCCAGTCCTTCACACAAGAGACCCCGCACCTCTCCAAACCGTCCGAGATAGAGCAGCGGCACGGACGCGAAGCGCAACACGCGGCTCAGCGACGCGAGGTCGCCCGACGCCCGCGTCGCCGCGACGAGGCGCGCGCCCGCGTCCGCTCCGCGACGGAGGTCGCCGAACCCGGTCTGGTAAATCAGATCGGCGGTCATTCGGTCGATATCCGAGACCTGTGTGCCACTGGTGATGTCACCGAGTGTCCGATAGACATCCTCGGCCACGTCGGCGTCGGGAATGTTGTGGGCCAAAATGAGGGCCCAGATTCCCGCCCGCACGCGGTGGCCAGGGGCCGCATGCTCTGCGTGCAAGCACACGAGCGCGCGCTCGAGGATCGGTGGGATCGTTCTGTCCACTTCCCAGCGGGCCTCGAGACCTGCCAGTTCGACATCATCGTGCACACTCGCGTACGTGCGCGCGTACGTACTCGCGTGCACACTCGAATCCCCGCGAGCAGGCGTACTCGTGGCGGGCGCGGTTGGGTCGACGTCTCGATGCAACTCGACGATTCGCGTCCAGAGTCCTGCTGCGCGGAGCGCCAATATCAGGTCGTTGCGCAGCTGGATGCGCTCGTCGTCTGTTTCGCAGAACGCATGGGCATGATCCAGGATCTCAACGGCAAATGGCGGCGATCCCAGCTCCAGCGACTGGCGCGCGCACCGTCGAAGGACGACGAGCGCCTTCGCGTGCTCTCCTGCCTCTTGCAGATGACGCGCGCAATCCCACAGGATGCCGGACTGTTCGAGCCCGATGTCTGTCTCGAGGGTGGTGCCGATGCGCCGGTGCAAGAAGCGCTTGGCCGCCGGAGACAGCCGCGCGAGCGCCGTGTCGGCCAGTAACTCGTGCTTGACGCGCAGCTGATTGCCAATCGTCGAGAGCAGTCCCTGGTCGTCCAGGGCCTGGAGGCAGTCGATGAGCTGGAACTGAGGGTAGGCCAGTATGTGATCCAGCCGCGCACACGTCGAATTCTTCCCGAGCAGCGCGCACACCTGGAGCACGTGCATCGCGGCCGAGTCGAGCTGGTCCAATCGTTCGCGGATCGCGGCCGTGAGCGACGAGGGTAACACTGCAGCATCTCCGGCGGTCGCCCAGTGGGCCGCGAGCTCTCGGACGAAGAACGGATTGCCTTCGCCGAGTGTGATGTTCCGGTTCAGGCATGGCTCGTCAGGCACGCGGTCACAGCCGGTCGTCACGCTGAGGAACAGGTGTCTCGATTCGTCGTCGGTAATTGGTCCGAGCTCGCACACGGTCAGACCGTGCACGAAACCATGGAGCGGCGATCCGGGCGGCGGCAGGCGCCGCGAGGTGAGAATCGTCAAGAGCGCGCGCCGCTCGCCGCGATCGACCAGCTCCCGAAGGATCTCCGCGGATATCGTATCGGTCCAATGCACATTCTCGACTACGATCAGCAACGGCGCCTCGTCGCATACCGAGTCGATCAAGTCGAGAATGGCATGGCCGACGCGCGCGTGCGTGAACGCCGCGTCGATCGGCGTGGTCGCGAGCGCCTCGCCATCCTGCGGTGCCGGTGCGTCGAATTGTGTGAGGCGAGTCAGGTACTGACGGGACACCGGCGAACAGCCAAGACTCCCAGGAAGGTCCAGCAGGGATGGTACGAGATCGGCGAAGACGGACAGCGGTCGCCGTGTATCGCTGGATTGGCAGACCGTGCGGCTCACGCGCACGCCTTCGAGGGTGGCGACCCGAGTGGCCTCGAGGGCCACGCGGCTCTTGCCGATACCCGCCGGACCCCACATCAGGCAGCTCGATCCTCGGGATTGGCGGAGCCGACGCAATTGGGTGGTCAGCGACGCCACGATGTCGTCGCGCCCCACGAAGCACGCCTCCGCCGAGGCGGAATAGGGAGACGTCAGTCGCTCGGCGATGCGTCTGCGCAGTACACTCGCGGGTATTCGGATGTCTCGTGGACCGGTGTTCAATTCGGCAATGAAATGATCCAGGATGGCGACGGCGGACGCCTTGCTCCCATTCAGCGCGGTCGCCTCCGCAAGCGCGAGGGTCGCCTCTTCATTGAGTGGATCGAAGCGCAGACAATTGCGGGCTGCCCGTTCCACGTCACTCCATCGCCCGGTCAGACGCCGTGCCGCCAGATTTAACAAAAGCCGCACACGAAATCGACCGTGGACGTGGCTGCGCTGCGCGTCCACCCACTCAGAGAACGCGCTCGAAAACGTCGGCGCATATCCCGGCAAGAACTCCGGGTAGCCCTCGTCTGGCACCGCATCGGTCGCCAATGCGGACTCATAGTCGAGATCGACGCACTCGACCGGCAGCTCGACGAGGCTCGCGCCATCCGCAACCGGGATGCCGAGGGTGCGCAAGACGTACGTCAGATGGCGGAGCGAGTGGCGGGCGCGGTGCGTGGCCACTCCAGGCCAGAGCATGTCCGCCAGCGCACTCCTGGGAATCTGCTTGCCGCGCTCGATGGCGAGAAACAGCAACATCGCGAACCGCATTTTGGCATCGTGCGTGATCTGCACGGGACCGACGTCAAATGCGCACTGGCCCAACGATCGGAGGCGAACGAGCGAGGCCATGACACCGTCGTTTGTTGAATGCGCACCAGACGTGCGGTTCCGCACCGATGGTTCATTCCCGGCGTCATCGCCACGTCATCAAGTCGAGCGCGCCGACTCCCGATAATATGCGGCATCCCTGGGGGCACGGCTGGACGCGCTCGGCCGCGAGATGGCGCGTCGTCCGGATCCGTCCGGACGGGTGTATCGATGCTGCGCGACAATGGGGCGGCTGGCCATTGCGAGGAGATGCCATCGGGCGCAGATTGGACCCGAGCCCATCACTCGCGTCCAATCCACCAGGGTCGGCTGGCGACGAGTCGGGCGGAGCCCGTAACCCGCGTAAGCGGACCCAGCGAAGTAAACGCGAACGCCCGATCTGTCGCTGCAGATCGGGCGTTTGTCTTCCTCGGCGATGTGTGCGCCGCTATTGGCCGAACGCAATGCCTCCGGTCGCGGCCGCGGGTTCCGCCGCGGGAGCGTGCCCAGGCGTCGAGCCCAGTGATCCGCGAATGATTCGGAACGGCGCCTCGACGAACAGCTCGTCCCACCGCGGGCTCGAGAGCAGCAGATCGGCGATCTTCGGGTCGAACTGGCGGCCACGGAGCTTGAAGAACTCGGCGCGCACGTCCGCGGCGGTCAACGCTCGCCGATAGGGACGCGTCGAGGTCATCGCGTCGATCGTATCCGCAAACATGATGATGCGCGACGTCAAGGGAATCCGGTCGCCCGCGAGCCCATCGGGATACCCGCTCCCATCCCAATTCTCGTGGTGGTGCCGAACCAAGGGCACGATCTCTCTGAACGTCGCCATCGTGGCGAGCAAATTGGCGCCGTCCGGGGCATGCTCCTGCATGACCAGGCGCTCGTCGGGCGTCAGCTTACCCTCTTTGTTCAGGACCACCGTATACTTCTCCCCGATCTTGCCGATGTCGTGGAGCAAGGCGGCCACGCCAATCTGGTCGATGTCGCCCTCGGGGAGCTTCAGGATCTCGCGCGCGATGAAGACCGAGTTGCGCTGGACGCGCTGCGAGTGCCCAGATGTATACCGACTTTGGGCTTCCATCGACCGCACGATCAGCTCGAGCAGTTGGCGGTTGACGCGCTGGAGCTGGGCGTTCTTCATCTGGCCCCAGCGCACGAGCAACATCGTCGCCAGCAGGATCAGCGCCGCCATCGGCCCTTCCGCCACATACAACCAGGCGAACAGGAACACCAACGGGACCTGGACCACCGTCCCCAACCCGGTCCGCGGCAGCTCCTTGAACCAGACGTCACGAATCGTCTTGCCTTGATGCAGCGAGATGACCAGGCCGAGCAAGATGCTGTTCGCGAGCAGGAGCGCGAGCGCGGCGCCGAGTCCGGGCCAGGTGGCGATGTGCGTCAGGCGCAGAAAGGTGGGCGACTGGACGTCGGCGAAGCTGACGCCCCCGAGCGCCCGATAGGTGCCGACCGCGAGCGTCATGGCGATCGTGGCCTGCGCGATGTTGAACGCCCCTTTCATCAGCCGGTCGGTCTTGACGCGGCGAATCGTCAGGACACTCGTGGCCGCAACGGCCGCGACGGTCAGCCACTGCGGCACCAGGAGTACGGCCGCCAGGTACGGCATCGAGGCAAGCGTCCCGGACGCATAGTCGGCCAGCTCGTACGTCAGGATGTCGGCCGCGAACGCCACGGATGTCAGGAGTGCGATCGTGCCCGCTTGTTGCAGTGTCACGACGGGAGCGGCGCGATACAATAGAGCGACGCAGACGCCCGCGACGACGCAGAGCACCAGGACGAAGACCGCGGTACGGCGTTGGTGAGGCACGGATTCTCGCATATAAGAGGTGACCCCCTTCGCCTAGGTCAGGTCCAAACTATCCAGCCTGACAACGACTGCTGAAGCAGTGTGTGCAGCACTTTCGACATCTCGATGCGTCACCTCCCCGTTTTACTAAGTCGACGGACGTTCGCTGCGTCTCGTCGCTGAAGTTCAGGGTCGGCTTCGCTCGGCTCTGCTACATACTGTTTTCCGCGTCCTTCGCTCGACTCGGTATCTCTTGCTGCTCCGCCCGAGAGAAGGGGGTCATATTCGATTGCTACGGTCGGCGCTTCTTCGTCATCCTCGCTGTGTCGCTCGCTGTATCGCGCCTCTTTGGATTGTTCGCCTTCGTGCGGTCCGTCAATCGATCAGCAGCGAGACGGCACTCAATCTCACCCTGTGCCGAGCTCGTTGCATACGATCCGCAATTGGTGTCTCCGTATGATCCCACACGATTCAGGATGTGCTCCTGTCACGACTTTTCAAGACGTAAACGTATGTTCCAGGATACCACATTAGCAAATTCTAGTCAAAATGCCCGGTCCCGCCCGAACGCCGGATCGGCCGGTATCCGGACAGGGGTCGCAATCTGGGGCGGACGGAATGACGCCGCAAGACAAGACCGCGGTGCGGGGGGCAACGCATCCGGTGCGCGAGATGGACGGTGCCATGCATCGACTTGGCGCGCGGGTGTTGCGAGCCCAGCCAGCGACGGAAAGATTAACGCGGTCTGAACTCCACCCGCGGTCCGGGCGGCGCCGATGTCGTCGGGCAGCCATCCGGCGCGCCCCGGCAGGCGGGTACGTCGTCGCACACCATCGAGTCGGTGGTCAAAACCAGGTGCGCGCTTTGTAGGCGCGGTACTCGTCGCCGAATGCCAGCTCCAGCGCACGCGACTCGGCGCGGGCCCGAACCACCTGCATCGGGATGAGCACGACAAATACGAGCAACAGGAGCGGTCGCCCGAGAAACACGAAGACCGACGCCACGAGCAGGCCGCCGAAGACGTAGATCGGGTTGCGGATCTTCGAGTAGATCCCGTGGGTGACGAGCTGTTTGGCCTGCGCCGACACGGTGAACGACCCGCCGAGCTGGATCCGCGCCACCACGAACAAGCAGAAGGACGCGCCCATCACTGCGAGGCTCACCACTTGGGAGGGCGCAAGCGGAGCCGTGGGCCAGTACACGTAGAGCGCGCAGGCCCCCGCGATCGCGATGACGACGAGCGTGACGAGATTCGACTTCGACATCTGATCTCCCGGTGCCAGGTGGCACATTCCGCACATCCATCCATCGATGCCGGAATTGACCCCGCATCGGCCGACATGTCCAGCGGCGGGACGTGACCGACGAGACGGTGCGGTGTCGGAGTCAGAGTGCGGAATACGCGGTCAGTTCTCGTCGCTTGGCCCGCGCCCTAGATTCACCCGTCGGATCCGCCCCGTTTCACCACCCCAGAGGAATGCATGATGCCCGTTGTTCTTGCCTTCGTCGCGAGCCTGGCCGCCGCCGTTCACCCGCGCACGTCTGATCCGACGCGCCCCGCGACGCGCTTCGAGATCGTGGTCCCGCGCGCGATTCGCGCGGAGCCCGTGACCGGGCGGCTGTTCGTCTTCCTGGCGCGCGACTCCGCACGCGAGCCGCGGTTCCAGGCCGGCGGGATGGTCAGCGTTCCATTCTTCGGCAAGGATGTGTCAGAGCTCCCGGCCGGGACTGCGGGCGTGGTGGACCCGACGGCGGTGGGGTATCCGTACCCGTCGCTCGACCAGCTCCCCGCGGGCGATTACTACGTGCAGGCGATGGTCAGCGTCTATACCAAATTCCCGCGCGCGGACGGCCACACGATCTGGGCCCACATGGACGAATGGGAGGGACAGCAGTTCAACACCGCACCCGGGACGCTCGGGAGCGCGGTGCGCCGTGTCCACGTCGATCCGCGCCGAGGGATCCATCTTCGGCTCGAGATCTCCCGCGTGCTCCCGCCCGTCGTGGTGCCTCCCGACGACCCGTACGTCAAACGCATCCGGATCCAGAGCAAGATCCTGACGCAATGGTGGGGGCACCCCATGTACCTGGGTGCGGTCGTGCTCCTCCCCAAGGGATACGACGCGCATCCCGATGTCCGCTACCCGGTGATCTGGGAGCAAGGGCATTTCACGCTCGGCGCGCCGCTCGGATTCACGCTCGACACGACGAGCGAATCCGAGGGCGCGCGACGCGACCGCATCGAGCGCACGACCGGCCGGGAATCCAGACGCGAGTTCAGCCGCAGCTGGCTGAGCGACTCCATGCCGCGGATGGTCGCGATCCGGATCCTGCACCCCTCGCCGTATTACGACGACTCCTATGCCGTGAATTCGGCCAACAACGGCCCCTACGGCGATGCGATCATGCAGGAGCTGATCCCATATCTGGAGGAGCACTACCGCGTGATCCGGAAGCCGTACGCCCGCGTGCTTACGGGCGGGTCCACGGGTGGCTGGGAGTCGCTGGCGCTGCAGGTTTACCATCCCGACTTCTTCGGCGGGACGTGGACCTTCTATCCCGATCCGGTGGATTTCCGGCGGTATGAGCAGGTAAACATCTACCGTGACACGAATGCGTTCGTGATCCAGCGGAACCCGTGGATCAGCCAGGATCGCCCCTCCGAGCGGCGGTCGGATGGCCAGCCGGTGGTGCTGCTCCGTCAGGAGAACCAGCTCAACAACGCGCGCGGCAGCCGGCGGCGGGGCGGGGAGAACTTCGCGATCTGGGAGGCGACGTTCGGGCCGACGGACAAGGACGGCTATCCCGCGCCGATCTGGGACGACCGCACGGGCGCGATCAATGCCGACGTCGCGCGGGCGTGGCGCGACAAGGATTACGACATCCGCGACTATCTGGAGCGGAACTGGACGCGCATCGGACCCGATCTCGCGGGGAAGATTCACGTGTACTGCGGCGACATGGACAACTACTATTTGAACCTGGCCGTGTACCTCTTGGAGGATTATCTCAAGGGGACGACGGCCCCGGCGTACGGTGGGTCGTTCGACTACGGTCGGCCGCTCAAAGGGCACGGGTGGCAGCCGATGTCGAACGCCGATCTCGTGCGCGTGATGGCGGCCACCGTCGCGCGAAACGCGCCGGCTGACGAGCCGTCTGCGGTGTGGCGGTACTAGCCGGCGACCCTGCGTCGCGCGATCTCGGATGCGGAGTGCGGTCAGGCGCGATCTCGTGGCCGCCGGGTCGGCGACGGCCCTTCGGGCCGTGTTGACAGAGGTCGATAGCCGTAGCATATTTGTAGCCGTATTGGCTACACAGGAGGTTGGCCATGCTTCGTCTCATGTCGCTTCGTGACTTACGGAACACGCCGAACAAACTCTGGCGTTCATTGCAGCGTGACAAAGCCGTCGCCCTGGCTGTGAATGGTACGCCGCGGGCACTGGTCCTCGAGATCGCCGATGGCGATCTGGAGTCGCTCGTCGCCCTGGTGCGACAGATCCGCGCGAAGGATATGCTGATGCGAATGCGCGTTCAGGCCGCCACGAGCGGTGCGGATAAGCTGAGCGACGCGGAGATTGACGCCGAGATTGCGGCTACGCGCAGGCCCGCGCGTCGCTCACGATTGGCGTAGCGCGCCCGCGCGGGGCTCCGGCGGTCGCGTGATCATGCCGCTGCGCATCGTACTCGATACGAATGTCGTTGTGTCCGGCTTGCTGCGGCGACACGGGAGTCCGTCGGCGCGCATACTCGATGCGGTGGCGGACAACCTCGTCCAAGTGTTGCTGGATGAACGCATCTTGACCGAATACGCCGACGTGTTGGTGCGGCCGCGATTCGGACTTGACTCCGTCATGGTCGCCGCATTTCTGTCGCAGCTACAGTTGGGTTCCGAGTATGTGTCCGCTACCAGATTGTCTGTCGAATTGCCGGCTCCGGACGACCTGATGTTCCTCGAGGTCGCTCTGACCGGCGCCGCCGACTACCTGATTACCGGCAACGGCAGGCATTTCACGTCAGCGCGGGGTACGCACTCTATCGCGGTCGTCAATCCTCGCGAATTCGTCGAGCTGGTGTAGCCATCGTCGCGGGATGACGAGCACGTGGGATGGAAACGCGCGGGGCCCCTGGCGAGTGCCCCGCAACAACCGAAGACCGGAGCGCCACGATGGAGCTAAATCCACAGACTGCCAACCCCTACGCGTCGTTCCTCGGCGAGAAGGATCCGTTTCGCGTGATCGCGACGACGCCTCACACGTTGGCCGCGATTGTCGGTCGAACCGACGATGTACGGTTGGGTCGCTCGCCGGCACCAGGGAAGTGGAGCATCCGCGAGATCCTCTGTCATCTCGCGGATACCGATCTCGTGTTCGGATTCCGGTTGCGCCAGACGGTCGCCGAGTCGGCGCATGTCATTCAGCCCTTCGACCAAAGCGCGTGGGCGGCGCCCTATGACACGTTGACGGCCTCGGATGCGCTCGCGGCGTTTTCCGCGGTGCGGCGGTGGAATCTGCTCTTCATCGATGCCGTGCTACCCGCCGCGCTCACCAAGACCGTGACGCATCCCGAGCGTGGCACCATGACCTTCGCCACGATCATCGACACCATGGCCGGGCATGACCTCAACCACATCCTCCAGATCCAGGCGCTCGCGTAGGACGGGCGCCCGCCGCTATTTGGTGCTGTCGGCGGGCATCAGCGGCTGACGGGTCCGCGCCGCCACCCGAGCGCGTGCTAGTTGGACCCGTCGCCGTGGACCACCTGCTGCCGCGTCCAGGTCCCCTGCAGGGTGCCGTTGGGGTTGGCGTTGGCGTCGTTCGTCTGGTAGGCGGTCTTGCCGCTCGCGTCGAGCCACGTGTAGCTGCTCGTGCTCGAGACCTTGGAGAGCTGCCCCGTGTTCGGGTCGCGCACCGTCTGCTGGTCGAGCGAGTAGTCGACGTAGTCGGATGCGATGGTGTGGTTGCTGTTCGCGACCTGGGCGGCCTGGTTCATCGACATCTGCGTACCGCGCTGCATCGTGGAGATGAATTCGTCGTTCATCCGCTGGCGGGCGGCCTGCCCCTGCTGGAATTGCTGATTTTGGGCGGCCAGCCGTGCGTTGCTCTGTTTCATCTGGGTGTTGAGCATGGCCTGCCCTTGCTGCTGCTGCCGCTGCATGTAGGCGCTCAGCCACTGGGGATTGAATGCCTCGGTCACCGCGTCCGAGATCTGGCTGGTCACCGCCTTGAACTGCGCCTCGGGCGCGTGCGTGTACTTCACGTTGGCCCAGCAGGTGTGGATATCCCACACCTTGTTCGCGGGGCCCATCTGCGTGTGGAGGCACCGGACCTGGGCGTAGAGCAGACCCTCCATCGTGAATGAGCCGTTCTTGTAGCGCACGAGGGCGGCCGCCAATTCGCCGGTGTCGGGAAAGCGCTTCAATCCGTTGCTCCCGGTTTGCTGCGCCCCCGTCGCTGCCAGCGCCTGACTGTACGCCGCGACCTTCGCGGGCGCGACGGGTTGCGGTCCGACATATTCGACTTTGAGCATGGCGGAGAGGTATTTCAGGAGCTCCGTCGCGGTCAGCTCCTCCTTGAAGGGGAGGCAGCCGTCGGGGGTCTTGGGGGCGTTCGGGATGTTGCTCCACCGCCAGTCGAAGCGTGGCAGACGCTCGATCTCAGTCAGGCCGTCGGGGCTGAACACGCGGTAGACCGGCATCGGGATCTGCGAGCATCCCGTGCCCTGCACAAACGTGCCCTGGAAATGCCACTTGGCCGGATACGGCACGGTAAAGGCATCCAGGTCGAGACTGGGGTCGTGAATCACGCCCTTCAGCATACTGCCCTGGGACGCGTCCGCCACCGATAACGCGACCACGGCGGTGCCGGCGTCGCGCGTCCCGGCCGTCGCGGTATCGGCCGCGCGAGGAGTACCGAGACTGGTCAGCGCTACGGTGGTCGCGATCAGTGCAGCCTTGGCGAGCGTCAGCATAATCCTCGACTGTCAGAGTGTTCGGTGTCCGCGGCCCCATCGGCCGGTCCGCGAGCCAATACGACATCGTGTACGCACTGCTCGCTCCGTCGCGTTCCTATGGCGATCCGTCGCCGTGGACGACTTGCTGGCGGGTCCACGTGCCCTGCAGGGTGCCGTTGGGGTTGGCGCTGGGGTCGTTCGTCTGGTAGGCGGTCTTGCCACTCGCGTCAACCCACGTGTAGCTGTCCGACGCCGAGACCTTCGAGACCTGCCCGGTGTTCGGGTCGCGGACGGTCTGCTGACCGAGCGAGTAGTCCACCCAATCAGAGGCACCCGTGTGGTTGGCGTTCGCGACCTGGGCGGCGTGCTGCATGGAGACGTCAGTGCCGTGCCGCATCGTGGCCATGAACTCGTCGTGCTCCTTCTGCCGCATGACCTGTCCCTGGTCGAACTGCTGCTGTTGGGCGGCTCGCTGTTGGGCGCCCTGTTGCGCGATCGCTTGAACCATTTGCTGTCCCGCACGCTGTTGCTTTGCATTCCAGGCGTTCGACCACGCCGGAATCGCAGCCGCTCCGATCGTATTGTCGGTCGCCAGGGCCACCACGTCTTTGAATTGTGCCTCGGGACCGTGCGTATAGCGGACGGCGGCGCTGCACCTGGTGGTCGCCGGGACCGTGGCTCCGAACTTTTGGTGGCCGCACAACACGGTCGCCTGGAGGAGGCCTTCCATGGGGAACGTGCCGTTCTTGTAGCGGACGATGGCGGCCGCCACATCGACGGTCTGGCTAAAGACGCCCGCACCCATCGTCTTGGCCGAGGTCGCATTCTGGGTCGCAATGCCCTTGGCGTTCGCCGCGAGGATTGCCGGGTCAACCGGTCGCTCGCCAACGTATTCGACTTTGAGGTTGGCGGACACGTATTTCAGGAAATCCTTCGCGCTCATCGCCTCCTTCAACGGCAGACAGCCGTCCGGCGTCTTGGAGGGCTGGCCTTCGCCGATTCGACATCGCTGGAGCGCGTGCACCCCGGACCACGCGGCTCAGTCGTGTCCGCGTGCGTTCGCCGCTTCGTCGGCGTCTCGCGTGCCGTACGTCGCCACGGTCCCCGTGTGGAGCGAACGTGCTGCGACGTAGAAGCTAATACACAATCACACGCGCCGACATCAAAATTCACGGTGGTGCGCGTGACAATTTCGTCATGCGCGATCACGCTGCTCACGCACGATCGGGCGCCTGGTAGCTCTGGGTTCCATCCGCGGAGAGCCAGGTGACGCCGCCCCCGCTCGCGGCACGCGATCGCAGCCGGCTACGGGTATGGCGAGCCGTCGCCGTGCGTTTGCTGGCCCCTGTTCCAATTGCCCGGCAGCACGCCATTGGGGTTGGCGTTCGGATCGGGTGCCTGGTAGCTCTGAGTGCCGTCGGCCGAGAGCCACGTCACCCCGCTACCGGCTGCGACCTTCGCGGACTGGCCGGTCGCCGGGTTGCGGTACGTCTGCTGGCCAAGCGCGTAATCGACGTAGTCGGACGCGATGGTGTGCTGGGTGTTGGCGACCTGCGCGGCGCGTTGCATCGAGGCGTTGGTACCGGCCTGCATGGTGGCCAGAAACTGGTTGTGGGCCTGCAACTGCGCCGCCTGCTGATTGGCGAAGTTCTGCTGCGACGTCGCCATCGTCGCCTGGCTCGCGGCGTTCATCGCGGCGATGTTTTGCTGCGTCCGTCGCCGCAGCGCCGCGGTCCAGGCATCCATGTATCCTGGGATGTCTCGCGCCCCGATGAGGGGCCGCTCGGCCCATACGGCCGCGAACTGGGACACCGGTGCGTAGACGTAGGCGACCGTGGCCTGGCACGAGTCCGTCTCCGTGGGCTGCCCGCGAAAGGTTCTCGATCGTGAGCCGATGCACCCAATGGTCGCGGACACCCGGCCTTCCATGGTATACGTGCCGTTCTTGAAGCGGACCTTGGCCACGGCCATGTCGCCCCACTGGTGCATCAGCGCCCCACCGTTGGAGGCCATCTGCTCACTCCGGGCGTTCAGCCGGTCGAACGCCGCCTGCTGCTGTGCGGCGGCCTGCTGGGGGACTGTATCGTCGGCGACGTATTCGACTTGGAGCATGGAGGACATGTATTTCACGAAATCCTTCGCGCTCACCGTCTGGTGCACGTCAAGGCATCCCTGCTTGGGCCTCGAGCTGGCAGCATCGCTCCCCCAGTTCCAGCCGAATGGCGGCATCCGCTCGATCACGGACAGGCCGTCGGGGCTCGAGACGCGGAACACGGGCGCCGAGATCGGATCGCATGGGGATCCCTGCCACAACATGCCCTGATAGTTCCACTTGGCCGGGTAGGCTATGGTGTACGCATTGACGCCGACGGCGGGATCGAACAGCACCGCTCTCTGCATGCCGTCCGGTGGCGGCTCGTTCGCGGACGGACCGCTCGCGGGCATGCCGGATTGCGCCTGCGCGATCGCCGATAGGCCCAGCCATGCGACGGCGGTCACGGTCACGACTGCTCTGCCGAGTGTGAACATGTTCCTCACCTGTGGGAGGTCGCTGCTGCGGCAACGGGGGATGAAGGTGCACCCAATCGGCCGTTCGGCAAGGTGTCAGACGGCGTCAGATCCAGGCAGGTAGCGGCGCCCGGTCACGCCCGAAGAGCTCGAGTGGCACCGCAGGGAAGCGACTGAGTGGTCGTCGGAGCGTTCAGCCCCGCCCGAGTCCTAGAGTCGAGGCAACCACGGGCGGCCATATTTCGGTATGGCGCCATCGGCTGGAACCTCGACGCTCGACGCAGCGACCACCGTCGCCGGCGGATCGACCGTACCGGCCGCTGGTACCGGCGGCCCCGCCGTCGCCGGACAGTACGTCGAGGTGGCACTCCCGCTGCCGCTCTTCCACCCCTTCACGTATCTCGTGGATGCCGCACCCCGCCACCCACTCGTCCCCGGTGCGCGCGTCGTCGTCCCCTTCCGGAATCGCCACGCGATCGGGATATGCGTCGCGACGGGCTCGCCGCCCCCCGCGCGTGGCGTCGCGAAGCCGATCCTCGATGTGCCGGACGCCGAGCCCGCGCTCGACGTCCCGATGCTCTCGCTCTGCCGCTGGATCGCGGAGTACTACGCCGTACCACTCGGCGTCGCCCTCCGCAGCGCGCTCCCGGTGCTGCTCACCGGCGCGACGGCGCCCATCCCCGCCCGCAAGACGCAGCGGATCGCCGTGCTGTGCGAGGATGAGCCATCGCTCCTCCGTCACGATCAGCTCTTCGCGCGAGCCCCACGCCAGCGCGAGCTGATCGACTATCTGGCCTCCGTCGGCGGACGCAGCCCGGTAGACCACCTGACCGCACACCTCGACTGCTCCCCCTCGGTCGTGCGCGCGCTGGTGGACCGGCGACTCGTGCGCATCGTGGACGAGGTGGTCGAGCGCGATCCCTTCATGAGCCGCCCTCGGCCTCCCGCGACCGACCACACGCCGACGCCTGAGCAGCGGGCGGCGATCGATGCGCTGACCGCGGCCGCGCCAGGGGATGTCTGTCTCCTCCACGGGATCACGGGCAGCGGGAAGACGCTCGTGTACATCGAGCTCCTCCGCGAGATCGTGGACCGACGCGGCCAGTCCGCGATCGTGCTGGTCCCCGAGATCGCGCTCACGCCCCAGACCGTCGATCGATTCCGAACGGTGTTCGGCGATCGGGTCGCCGTGCTGCACAGCGCGCTCAGCGACGGCGAACGCTACGACGCGTGGCTCGCCCTCCGCTCGGGAGCCAAACGCATCGCGGTGGGTGCCCGGTCGGCGATCTTCGCGCCCCTCCGCGACCTGGGCGCGATCATCGTGGATGAAGAACACGAGGCGAGCTACAAGCAGGGGGAGTCGCCGCGCTACCACGCACGCGAGGTGGCGATCGTGCGCGCCCGCCAGGCCGGCGCGGTGACGGTGCTCGGCAGCGCGACCCCAAGTCTGGAGTCGTGGACCAATGCCACGACGGGCAAGTACCGGCTGCTGTCGTTACCCGACCGGGTGGCGGGCGGACGACTCCCGTCAGTCGAGGTGATCGACCTTCGGCGTCGCAATGACGCGCCATCGCTGGTCCCCATGGCGCCGGTGCCCGCGGATCCATTCGCCTCCGTGATCAGTGCGCAGCTCGAGACAGCGCTCCGCGAGACGCTCGGGCGCGGCGACCAGAGCATCCTGCTGCTCAATCGACGGGGCTACGCATCGTTCGTGCAGTGCGATGCGTGCGGCGATGTCGCGACCTGCCCGCATTGTTCGATCACGCTGACCTACCATCGCACGCCCGACCGGCTGGTGTGCCACTACTGCCAGCATCACGAGCCGCCGCACGGGACCTGCCGCCGCTGTCACGGCGCTACGCTGCGACGACGCGGATTGGGCACCCAACAGGTCGAGCGGCTCCTGGCCGAGCGCTTCCCGACCGCGCGGCTGGCGCGCATGGACGTGGATACCACGAGCGGCAAGTGGGCGCACGCCGAGATCCTGGACCGTGTCGGACGCGGCGAGGTGGACATACTGCTCGGCACCCAGATGATCGCCAAGGGCCTCGATTTCGCGAACGTGACGCTGGTCGGGGTGATCGACGCCGATGTCGGTATTAACCTGCCGGATTTCCGCGCCTCGGAACGCTGCTTCCAGTTGCTGAGCCAGGTCGCGGGGCGGGCCGGCCGCGGCCCCAAAGGCGGACGGGTGTTCATCCAGACGCGACTCCCCGGTCACCACGCGGTGCAGTGCGCGGTCGCGCACGACTATGCGCGATTCGTGGAGATCGAGCTCGCCGGACGGCGCACGCCGCGCTACCCACCGATGGTCCGATTGGCCAACATTGTGTTCAGCGGCACCGAGGAGGCGCCGACCGCGGCGCTGGCCGAGGAGGGCTCGGCCTGGGTGCGGCGGCTCATGGACGCGCGCGAGATTCCGGGGATCCAGGTCGTCGGACCGGCGCCCTGCCCGGTGGAGCGCATCAAGAACCGCTGGCGCTGGCACGTCCTCCTCAAGAGCCAGCATGTCGGCGCGCTCACGCGGCTCGGTCAATACTTCGTCCGGCGATTCCCTGTACCCGCCCGCGACGGGCTTCGCGTGGCATTCGACCGCGATCCTGTGGCGCTCCTCTGAGGGCCCCGCCATTTTTCACGGGGTGACCACCTTTACGCATCCCGACTTCTCGGCCCCGACATTCGCCGCCGCCCCTGACGCGACATTCGTCCCCGCGCCCGCGGATGGCGTCCTCCCCGAGGGGTTCTTCTCCACGACCAATCTCCCGACGTACGTCCGCATCGGCGGCGTGTGGCGCTTGCCGCGTGAGCCGCGCATGGACGGCGCGCTCGTGCTCGACGCGTCGGGCGAGTTGTGGATCCGCGAAGGACGCCGCGTCCGCGAGGGTGACCGGGTGGCGGTGGGTGCGGCCGAGGACGGAACCCGAGGGATCTTCGTGTACCTGCACGCGTTCGCGGGCGACGAGTCGGCAGGCGAGTTCAAGTTCATGACGAGCGAAGTGTCGCGCGAGAAGCCGATCGACTACGCCCAGATGGCGCGCTTGCTGATCGACGAGCGTGCCCGCGGTGGCTATCCGGTCTGGGTCACCGGTCCGGCACTCGTCCACTCGCGCGCCCGGACCGACATGGTGTGGTTTGTCCGCCACGGGTTCGTCGGCGCGCTGCTCGCCGGCAACGCGGTCGCGGTGCACGACATCGAGGCGTCGATCTTCGGCACGACACTCGGCATGAGCGGCAGTGGAGAGGCGACCTCGGGCGGCCATGGACTGCACATGCGAGCGATCAACAAAGTGCGCGGTGCGGGGTCGATCGCGGAAGCGGTCCGACGGGGCATCATCACCGATGGGATCATGCACGCGTGCGTGATGCACAGCGTGCCATTCGTCCTCACCGGGTCGATCCGCGACGACGGGCCGCTGCCCGACGTCATCACCGATGCGTTGGCCGCGCAGGACGCGATGAAACGGCACACGACCCGGGCTACCATGGCGATCCTGATCGCGACGGCCTTGCACGCGATCGCGACCGGCAACATGCTCCCCGCGTTCGTGACCGAATCGGATGGCTCGCTCCGCGAGCTGACCACCATCTGCGTGGACTCCTCGGAGTTCGTGGTGAGCAAGCTCAAGGACCGGGGGACGCATCAGGCGTTCGGGGTGGTGACCAACGCCCAGGACTTCATGCACATCCTGCGGCTGTACGTGGAGCGCGAGCTCGATGCGCGGGGGACGCCGGTGGGCGCGGGTGCGGCGTCCGCACCGATCGTCGCGGTGGTCCGATGACGCAGCCGCATCAGCACGACGCCGCGCGCGAGACGGAAGAACGCTTCGTGCGCGCGATCGCCGAGCACGTGCCAGTGGAGCGCGTGGCCGAGGTCTATCTCTTCCCGCCGCTCCGCCAGGGTGCGATCGAGAGCGGTGTCGCGGTCGTCGCGGTCACGGACGTCATGTATGACGCCGTGGGCACCGACGATGCACCCGCGGCTGTGGCGCATGGCATCGCGGTGTCGGGAGCAGACGTCGCGTTGAGTGATGGGGACCCGACGGGTGATCGCGTGGTCCGCGGCGAGCGGGTCGTGACATCGGGGGACCGGCACGTGGTGTACACCGCGACCTATCGGCACACGCGGAAAGGACCGGAGCGGGGCGCCTGGTCGGTCGAAGTGGTGGCGCAGGCCGACGCGCCGCTGGACGCGGTGGCCGCCGCGGTGCGCGGCGTGCACCGCCGGGCGGGCGATGGCGACGGCGCAGAGGCGGACCGGCTCAGCGGGTCACAGTTTCGTGCGCTGCTCGCCGATGGGCCGCTCGCGGTGGCTGCGGACCCGATCGCCACGCGCGAGGCGCCGCCCGCCGCGCCGGCGCAGGAGTTGACTGCCGCCGAGCCCTACGCGGGGGACGCCGCGGACGCCGATCGGGGCGGAGCGGGTGGGGCGGCGACCGACTCGTCCATCTCTTCGGGCGGCGGGGGCGAGGGCACTCGGTAGCGCGACATGATGACTCGGTGGATATCCCGGGCATCGTCGAGTACTGCGTCGCGAACGCCGAGTGAGCGCGGGGCGATGAGGAAGGGAAAGGTCTGGTCTCCGCCGATGCTGCCGTGGGCGCCGACCTGGTCGTCGAAGGAGACGATCTGGTGTCCGTCGAACGCGCCGATGAGCACGAGGTCTCCGCCGTTGGGTTGACGGACCAATGATTCGACGGCTCGCACCGTTCGGGGGTCCGCACGGTACAGCGCCAGCGGATTGACGCCGGCGGTGACGTCGATCTGTCCGTCGCGGATCCGCGCCCGACCGAGTCGGCTCTCGACATGCACGGCGTCGCCGGCGCGGGTCGCGATCAGCCCGATGCCGGGATGGGCGAGCAGTGCGGCGTACAGGGCGACGCGGCGCGGGTCGCGGGCGAGGTCGGCGCGGGTGAGCGGCCGCACATCGTCGGCGAAATAGAGCTGCGCCAGGCAGGAGCTGTACGTCACCACGACGTCGTGGCGGGCATCGACCCGGTACTTCTCGGGCAAGATGAGCTCGCGTAGTCCGTAATGGCGGCGCATCCAATCCCGGAGATGGCGGAGCGCGCGGCGGACACGCCCGTAGGAGGGGGGCGCGACGAGCGCGGCGGCGTCGAGGATCTGCGGCCCTACGTCCGCGTACTCGCTGTCTTCGGCGAAGCTGGCCATGGCCCGGAGCGGACCGCCATCGGCCCGCATCGGCTCACCGCCCAGGATTCGCTCGACCGTCGCGCCGAGCGATTCGTCGTAGGCCACTCGATAGCTCACGGCCGGCGTCATGCCGTGGTCGGAAAGGATCACGACGTCGTAGCCGCGGCCGGCCGCGGCTCGGGTCATACGGAGGATCTCCGCGATGCGCGCGTCCGTGCGTTTGAGATCGCCCAGCGCCTGCCGACTGCGCGGCCCGAAGTGATGGCCGAGCTCATCGTACTGCATGAACGTGCTGTAGATGATCGGCACGCCGAGGTAGAGATCGAGCAGGATCGCCATCGTCTGGAGTTCGCGCATGACGACATTGCTGAGGATGCGCAGATACGGGAAGATGCCCTCGGCGTGCGTAACGTTGCCCGTGAGCTCTCCCCACATCCGCTCCCATTCCTCGCGCAGCCATTCGACGGCCGACTGCACGACCATCCGGACCATCCGGACCGGGTGGAGCGCGATCAGGAACGCCATCCGGGTGCCGCCCAACCGGCGATAGACGGACATACGCTGCCGGGTCGCGACGGTGAAGGCGACGGTTTGCGCGTCGCCGTCCAGCAGGTTGACGTAGCTCGATCCGCCCGCGAGCACGCCGGGCGCGTCGATCCGATCGCGGATGTACTGCACGCCCTCGGGAGCGTTGCACGTCACGACCTGGCGCAGCGTCTTGTCGTAGAACCGAAATGCGGGGATGCCCGCGTTCTCGCCGTACAGGATCCCCGCCTGACAGTACGGCGTGGCCGACGGCAGGCCGCAGAACCAGCGTCGAAAATCGTAGTCGGGCTGGTGCAGCAATCGCGCGATCGTGGGGCAGTAGCCGAGTCGCATGGCGCGTCGCAGGTCCGCGTACGCGAGGGCGTCGATCTGCAGCGCGAGCAGCCCGCGACGCCCATCATACGGTCGTTTCTCGCGGGCGAAGGGCCGATACTTGAGTCGATAGTAGAGCTGCACGAGCGGCCCGGCCCGCGGATTCAGCCGCCGCTCCACGAACTCGGCGCTCGTGTCTACATCCACGTGGCGATCCGCTCCAGGAGATCGCGCGGCATCACGGGTTTGAGGATCACATCGAGACACCCGGCGCGCCGACAGCGCTCGGTCAGCACGTGGTCATCGTGCCCGGTGAGTGCCACGGTGACCCGCGGAGTCGTCCCCGCCGCCGCGGTCTGGGCCAGAACGTCGAGCCCGTCGCCGTCGGCGAGCGTGAGATCGAGGAGCATCAGATCCGGTGCTCGGTGCGCGCACTCGCGCACCGCGGCCGCGACCGAGGCGGCGAGCCGCGGGCGGTGGCCGACGGCGTCGAAGAGCAGTCGGAGCGCGTCGGCCGCCAGCGGATGATCCTCGACGATGAGCACATCCAGCGGCGTCGTAGCTCGAGGGAGCGGAGGGTGCGACGGGGTGTTCATGCCACGTCACGCTCGATGGCTTCCATGAGCTGCTGGCGACGCAGCAGTGCCCAATATCGGCCGCCACGGGCGAGCAGCTCCTCATGCCGACCCTGCTCGACGACCCGACCGTCGTCGAGCACCACGATCCACGTGGCATCCCGGATCGCGCTGATGCGATGGGACGCGATGACGGCCGTGCGTCCCGACAAGGTCTGGCGTAGCCCCTGCAGGATCTCGGCTTCGGTGTGCGTATCGACGGCCGAGAGCGCGTCATCGAGGAGGACGATGGCGGGACGGCGGGCGAGGGCGCGGGCGAGTGCGGCGCGCTGCTTCTGGCCGCCCGAGAGGTTGATGCCGCGCTCGCCGAGCATCGTGTCGTAGCCGCCCGGGAAGTCGCCGACCGTCTCGTCGAGCTGCGCGATCCGGGCGGCCCATCGTGGGTCGTCGGGCTCATTGCCGACGGTCGAGCCGAGCGCGATCTCCGCCGCGGCATCGCCGTTGGTGGAGACTGCCGACATCGCGCGCGCCGCATCGCGGCGCAGGCGCCCGGCGTCGCCGTCGGCATCGATGCGACCGTAGGCGAGGTTGGCGGCGATGGTGTCGCTGAAGAGGAGGCTTTCCTGAGGCACGGCGCCGATCTCGCGTCGAAGCGCTGCGACCGGGAACTCGCCCAGGGGGACTCCGTCGATCAGGATTTGGCCTTCCTGCGGATCATAGATCCTCGGGATGAGATCGACGAGCGCGGTCTTGCCGCTGCCCGTCGCGCCCACGACGCCAAGCGTGGCACCGGCTGGGACGGCGAACGACACGTCGCGGAGCACCCAGCGGACGGGATTGCCCTCGGCCGTCGGGTAGTGGAACCCCACGCCGCGAAACTCGATCGAGCGGCCGGCGACGCCCGGCATGAGCGCGGGTAGCGGTCGCGGGTGCGGAGGATCGCGTACCGCCGAGCGCGCGTTGAGGATTTCGTTTAGTCGGCCCATCGATGCGGCACCGCGCTCGAAGAGATTGATGACCCAACCCAGCGCGATGAGCGGCCAGGTCAGGATCCCGAGGTAAAAGCCGAATGCCACGAACTGGCCGAGGCTGATGCCGATGGCGCCGTGGCTCGTCACGTCGCGCAGGGCCAGTGAGCCGCCGATGCCCAGCACGATGAGCCCGCCGAGCCCCGCGAGCAGCTGAAAGCCCGGATTCATCCCGCCGTACAGATACGCGAGGCGCATGTTGCGGCGGAGGTATTCATCGTTCAGCGTGCCGAAGCGTTCGAGCTCCGAGGGTTCCTGTCGGTACGCGCGCACGATGCGGGTCCCCGACAGGTTCTCCTGCGCGAACGAGGTCATCGTCGAGAAATGCGCCTGGACGGCCTCGAACCGATCGTGGATCACCCGGCCGAGGCGCACCATGACGGGGGGCAGCATGACCATTGGCAGCAGCGCGAGACCGGTCAGCCTGGGGCTGATCAGGAGCATGAACCCGATCGCGACCAGCCCGCGCGCGAACGTGCCCACGAGGTACATGATGGCGGGGCCCGCGGCCATGCGGACGGCGCTCAGATCATTCGTGAGCCGGGCCATGATGTCGCCCGTCCGCATCCGCCCGTAGTATTGCGCGTCGAGCCCCTCGAGGTGTGCGAACAGCGCGTTGCGCAGGTCGTATTCGACATAGCGGCTGGCGCCATTCAAGAACTCGCGCATCGCGTACTGGTAGATGCCGCCCACCGCCGATGTCGCGACCATGAAGGCGGCCAGCATGTAGATCCACTGGACCGGCGCGCGGTGCGTCATCCCGTCCACGGTCTGCTGGACCAACCAGATGACGATCGACGGGGGCGCCGACGACGCCACGACGAACAGCAAGCCCAACGCGATGCGACGCCGGTGGGGGCGCAGGTACGGCCACAGCGCGAGGAGAGATCGCATTCCGGTCATGGGCCTATCGAATATAGCGGATTACGGATCGCGGTTAGCGGAGGGCGATTGGCGTGCGACCAATGCTTGCCGCGCGCGCGAGCCGACCGGTGTGCATGCGGGCAGTTGCGATCCGCGAACTGCGAGCCGCGAACTGCGAACCGCTATCTGCTAGCCGCTAATACCCTACCGCCCCGCCGGTCGCGCGGGGATCCACTGCGCCTTGGTAGCCGCCAGGGACACGCATCACGGCGGTGCACGTACCCGCCGCCTGGCCGTCGGCGACGGCGTGGCCCATCGCCGTGAGGCTGTCGCGCACGGCCGGTGTGAGTCCGTGGCGCTCGTAGCGCAGCGAATCCGGGAGCGCTTGATGGTGGATGCGTGGTGCGGCGAGCGCGTCGGCGAGGTCCATGCGGTAGTCGATCGTGTTGAGGATCACCGCCGCTGTGCTGGTGATGATGCGAGGGCCGCCGCGGCCGCCCACGACGAGGAAGAGGTGACCGGCGGGATCCAGCACGATCGTCGGCGCCATGGAGCTCAGCATGCGCTTGCCGGGTGCGATCGCGTTTTGCGGCCCTTCGACGAGTCCGAATTGATTGGCGACGCCGGGGTGGGCCGCGAAATCATCCATCTCGTCGTTGAGAAAAAAGCCCGCGCCGCGGACGTAGACGCCCGATCCGTACAGGTCATTGAGCGTGGTCGTCGTCGCGACCGCATTGCCGTCGGCGTCCACGACCGAGTAGTGCGTGGTTTGTGATCCTTCGGCGAGCTCGGGCACCAAGCGGCTGGTGGGCTGCGCCCGATCGACGATCGTGGCCCGGACCTGACGCGCGTACTCCTTGTCGGTGAGCTTGGCGATGGGGACGCTGACAAATCCCGGGTCACCGAGTTTGCCATTCCGGTCGATGAACGCGCGTTGGTATGCGTCGCTCACGAGATGCGCGTACGCCGTGCTACCGAACGCCGGCATGACGGGATACGTCTCCAGGATGTTGAGGGCCTCGATGATCGTGACGCCGCCGGACGACGGCGGTGGCATCGTGAGCAGCGAGTACCCGCGATACGTCGAGGTGAGCGGCGTCCGGCGGACGGGGGTGTAGCGGGCGAGATCCTCTCGCGTGATGATCCCGCCGTCGTTGCGCATCTCATCCGCGATCGCGTCCGCGATCGGTCCCCGATAGAAGGCGTCGGGTCCCTGGTCGCCGATCAGCGCCAACGTGCGCGCGAGCGCGGGCTGGGTGAATCGCGCCCCGACCGCCGGCGCGTCGCCATTGTGGAAGAAGACCGTCGCTCCGGCGTAGGGCGCGATCCGGGTGTGTGCATGCGACACGGACAGGTAGAACGCCGAGTCCACCACGAATCCCTCGCGCGCAAGGCGGACGGCTGGGGCGATGACCTCGCGCAGTGGGAGCCGACCGAACGCCTTCGACGCCGCGGCGAGACCGGCGACCGCGCCCGGCACGCCGACCGCGAGGGGTCCGACGACGCTCTCCGTACCAATTGTGCCGTCGGCATGGGCGTACATCGCGGCGGTCGCGGCGAGTGGCGCGACCTCGCGGTAGTCGAATGTCGCTACGCGGCCGTCGGCCATGCGAATCACCATGAAACCGCCGCCGCCGATGTTTCCGGCCTCGGGGAGCGTGACGGCGAGCGCGAACCCCACCGCGACGGCGGCATCGACCGCGTTGCCGCCCATGCGCAGAACCTCGACGCCGGCTGCGCTGGCCAGCGCACTGTTGCTCGCGATCATCGCGTGCGACGCGATCGTCGATGGCCGATCGCGGGTGAATCGCCAGTCCGCGGGGAAGGTGGCGGCGACGCGTGCCGGGACCGTGCTCGTGGCCGCGCCGGGATTCGCCGACGTCGCGCCGAGCGCCGGCGCGGGCGCGCCAGTCTTTGCGCCGGTGTTTGCGGGTCCGTGGCAGCCCGCGGCGGCAGCGACCGCGGCAGCGGCGAGTGTCGCTACGAGCGCGCGTGGGTACCGCGCCGACGATGTCGTGCCACGCAATCGCGCGCGGGCTATTCCCGGTGATCGCGCGCGTTCCTTGCGGTGTGCGTTCATCGCCCGGTAAGTTAGCCCTCACGTCGATGTCGCGACAGACGAGCCGCGCGGTGGATGCCGCCGAATTGAGTCTCACGGAGCGTCGGAACCCACGCACGGCCGACATCGATCTCGCCACGGCGGTCGAGATCGTGGATCTGATGGCGGCCGAGGATGCCCGCGTGCCGGCCGCGGTGGCGACGCAGCGCGACGCGATCGCGCGCGCGATCGACATCGCGGTGACGACGTTTCGCGAGGGCGGCCGGCTGTTCTACGTCGGGGCCGGGACGTCGGGGCGGCTCGGCGTGCTGGACGCGAGCGAGTGTCCTCCGACGTTCGGCACCGATCCCGAGATGGTGCAGGGACTCATCGCGGGGGGCGCGCCCGCGCTGACGCGCGCGCAGGAAGGCGCTGAGGACCGGGCGGCCGATGGGGCGAGGGATCTGGACGCTCGGGGACTGTCGGCGCGTGATTTCGTCGTCGGGATCGCCGCGTCGGCAGCGACGCCGTACGTGCGCGGAGCGCTGGGCCACGCGCGCACGATCGGCGCGCGGACCGCGTTGGTCGCAAGCTCGCCACCGCCGGAAGCTCTCCTGCGCGACATCGATGTCGCGATCGTCCCTGTGGTTGGTCCGGAGGTCGTCACCGGTTCGACGCGACTCAAGTCGGGGACTGCGACCAAGCTCGTGCTCAACATGATCACTACGGGCGCCATGATTCGCCTGGGCAAGACCTACGGCAACCTCATGGTGGATCTGCAGGCGACGAACGCGAAGCTGCGCGCCCGGAGCGAGCGGATGGTGGCCGAAGTCTGCAGACTGGGTCGCGACGACGCGCGCCATCTCCTCGACGCGGCCGGGGGGACGGTCAAGACAGCGATCGTCATGCACGCGCTTGGCGTAGGACGCGACGAGGCGGCGCAGCGACTGGCGGCGGCCGGGGGCAGTGTGCGTCGCGTCCTCCCCGACGCGCTACCGCCAGCTGGATGAGCGTCGGATGATCGCCAGGTGACAGCCGCCCCAGTGGGACCGCGGATCGTGTGGATGCCGATGCGTCGGGCGCGACTGGGCGGCCCGTGACGGCTCGGCTCTCGGGGTCACCGACGGATGTGTACGTCGGTCTCATGTCCGGGACATCGCTGGACGGCATCTCGGCCGCGGTCGTCCGATTCGTGCCGCGCGGCGGATCGGCCGATGGGCCGATGAATCCCGAGCTGCTGGGGTTCTGCACGCGGGCCTACGCCCACGGCGAGCGCCGACGACTGGAGCGGGCCATCCACGACGGCGCGACGACGTCGGAGTGGTGCCAGCTCGGCTTCGACATGGGCGGCTGGCTGGCCGACGCGGCGGTGGCCGTATTGGCCGAGAGCGGCGTGGCGCGGAGTGCGGTCCGGGCGATCGGGTCGCACGGACAGACGGTGTGGCACGCGCCGGGCCGGTCCACGTGGCAGATCGGGGAGTCGGCCGTGATCGCGGAGCGCACGGGGCTGGACGTGGTCAGCGATTTCCGGGTGCGTGACGTCGCGGCCGGCGGCCAGGGGGCGCCACTCGTGTCGATCGCCGACGTCTTGCTGTTTGCGCCGGAGACAGGGTGGCGCGCGCTGCAGAACGTGGGTGGTATCGGCAACGTGACTGTCGTACCCGCCGGGCAATCCATCGTCGGCGTGCGTGCGTTCGACACGGGTCCGGGCGTGGTGGTGATCGATGGCGTCGTCCGCGCGCTGCGGCCCGAGCTCCCGTTCGACGTGGACGGGCGGCTCGCGCAGCGCGGCCAGCCGCTCCCCGGCGTCGTCGACGCGCTGCTGGCTGATCCGTATTTCGCCGCGCCGCCCCCCAAGTCCACGGGCCGCGAGCGCTTCGATGCGCGGTACGTCGCCGATTTCATCGATCGGTGCCGGTCCGCGTCACCCGCCGCAGCGGATGAGGATCTGGTGGCGACCGCGGTGTCGCTGACCGCCCGCAGCATCGCGGTCGCGTATGCGCAATTCGTGCCCGAGCCGGTGGTGGATGTCCTGCTATCGGGTGGTGGCGCCCGCAACCCGGCGCTCGCGGCCGCCCTGTCCGCGGCGCTGGCCCCACGTCCAGTGCGGCCCTTTGCGGACCTCTACTTCGATGGCGAGGCCAAGGAGGCAGTCGCCTTCGCGCTCCTCGCCGCGCTCCACATCAGTCACCGTACCGGCAACGTGCCGAGCGCGACCGGCGCTCGTGGCCCGCGGATCCTGGGGAAGCTGACGCCGAGGTAACGAATAGCGGGTAACGCATAGCGTGTGAGGCCGGCTGGGGTTTGGCATCGCTGGCATTGGTGACGGCGACCGCCAATCGCCAATCGCCAATCGCTACCCGCTTACCGTGGCTCTCACCTTCGCGACAGCACGTACACCACAATCACAAACGTCAGCACGGCGGCGCCCGCGATGAGGAGATAGGGGGTCAGTGCGCGCCACCGGGCGGACCGCCGGGGCGCGATCTCCAGCGTGGTGACGGAAAGGGGACGGGAGGGCGCGTCGTCGGCCGCGCGGGGCTCGCCCGCGATCTCGATCACGCGCTCCGGCTGCCCCGGCTGTCCCGGGGCGGCACCCGGCGGTGGCTCCTCGGTCACGGGAAATGCCTGGTACCCGACCTCGTCGTCGCTGGCCGCTATGCTGAGCGCGGCGCCCTCGAAGCGGGCGGCGACCACCGTAATGTTGTCGGGGCCACCCTTGGAGTTCGCGGTGGCGATGAGCCGCGCGCACAGCGCGCGCAGGTCCGGCTCCGCCGCCACCGCCTCGGCGATCTCGAAGTCCCGCACGAGACCGGACAGGCCATCGCTGCACAGCACCAGGGTGTCGCCCTGCCGGAGCTGTTGACGTGTGATGTCAACCTTGATCACGGCTTCCGGGCCCAGCGCCTGGAGGATGATGTTCCGTCGCTCACTCACCTCCGCCTCTTCGGCCGTGATCTCGCCCGCCTCGATGAGCCGCTGCATCAGCGACTGATCCTTCGTGATCTGGCGAGCCTTGCCATCGCGCACGAGATACGCGCGGCTGTCGCCGACCTGGGCGATGTACAGGGTATCGCCCAACACCCCGGCGACGGTCGCGGTCGTGCCCATACCGCGGTACTCGGCATGGTCGAGCGCATAGCGGTGGATCCGCTCGTTGGCCGCGGTCGTGGCGGCCACCAGCGCTTGCGCAAAGGTGGACGCGTCGGTCGGGGGCGCGGCGCTGTGACGCGCGCGCAGCTCCGTGAGGACGATGTCCACCGCCATCGAGCTCGCGATCTCGCCGGCCGCAGCGCCGCCCATGCCGTCGGCGACCATCAACACGGCCCCATGTGCGCCGGGCGCATGGGCCTGCTCAGTCGGGAACGCGAGCGGCGTGGCGCTCGGGAGCTCGGCCACCACAAACGCGTCCTCGTTGTGATCGCGCGTGCGACCCACATCGGTGCTACCGAAGACGCGGATGACGACGGGCGGCTGATCGGTCACTGCCGGGTCCCGGGGCGGAGGGTCATGGGTGGGTGCTACACGGAGGCATGGGAGAGGAGAAAGTAACCCCGCATACGAGAGTTGGAGACTTTACAGCGGATAGGCGAGGGCCTTGCACCACGCGGGCCAGCCAACGCTCGCGGGCGACGGCGTCCCTAACCTCTGACGGGCCCGCCCGTTAATTTGTGCGCGATGCGACGTCCGTTTGCCGGCGCGCTCGCGGCCGCGGGATTCTGGGCAGGGCTCGCGGCGTGCGGCGGTGGACCCCGACCGGTGACGAAACCAGTCCCGGCCGCGGCGGGTGTCACCGGACCGGCCGGCGAGATGCTCGGGCTGCCGCCGATCCCCCACGTCGCGGGCCCGGTCGCCATATCGGTCGTCTACCCGCGGGCCGGGGCGCTGATCATGTCCCGAGACTCGAACTTCATCCTCGGGTCCGTGGGTACCGGCGACGCCACACTGACCATCAACGGGTCGAACGTACCCGTCCGCCCCAACGGCGCATTTCTCGCGTGGCTCCCGGTGCCCGACAGCGCGACCTCCCGATACGATCTCGTGGCGGTCGCGGGGACGGACACGGTCCGCTTGAGCCACCCCGTCCGAGTCCTTCCCCTCCCGAGTGCCCTGGATACGTTGGCGGACACGATGGCGGCGTTGCCGCGGCCGTTTCCCGACAGCGGTCGGTTCGTGGCCATTATGCCAACCGACACCGCGCTACCCGACACCGATCGCGCGGTGATCGCCCGCCCGGTCCCCGGGGGGACGTACAAGTGGTTCCTGCTGCCTGGAACGGTGCTGCAAGTCACCGGGCGCAGTCCGGGGTATGAGCGGGTTCGGCTGGATGAAGCGCTCGACGCGTGGATTTCGCTGGGCGATGCGCGGATGGTACCGCTGGCGCCGACCGTGCGCCCGCCGCAACGCGTCGTCGGCGGGGTCCGCGTCGTGCCCGCGCCCGGCTGGGAGGACGTCATTCTGGCGCTCGGGGATCGGCCGCCATTCGCAGTCGAAGAGACCGGCAATGATCTGGTGCTCACATTGTACAGTACGCAGGCGTCAACCAGTCTGATTCAGTATGTCGGGCGTGTGTCCGGACCGCCCGGGCTGCCGGACACGCTCGTGGAGTCGGTCACGTGGTCGCAGGACACCCGCGACCGCGCTCGCTACACGATCCACCTGTCGCGGCCACCCTACGGCTATCTGGTGATGTGGGTCGGCTCCTCGCTGGTGGTCCGCGTGCGGCGTCCGCCGCTCGTGGACCCGCTGACCCCGTTGCACGGACTCACGATCGCCGTCGATGCCGGTCATCCACCGGCCGGTTCCACCGGCCCGACCGGACTGTACGAACCGGTGCCGACGTTGGCCATCGCCCAACAAGTCGAGGCCATGCTGATCGCCCGGGGCGCGACGGTCGTGATGACGCGGACGACCGCCGACCCGGTGGGGCTGAACTCACGGCCCGTCACGGCCCGCCGGTTCAACGCCAATGCCCTGGTCTCGATCCACCTCAACGCCCTGCCGGACGGGATGAACCCGTTCGTCTCCCATGGCACGGGGAGCTACTTCTTCCAACTCCACTCGATCGGGCTCGCGCGGGCCGTGCAGACCGGGATGCTGCGTGCGATGGGGCTCCGCGACCTCGGCGTCCATTACGACAACCTCGCGCTGGTTCGGCCCACCTGGATGCCCGCCGTCCTGTGCGAAGGGGCCTTCATCATCATCCCGGAGCAGGAGGCCGCACTGCGCACGACGGAGTTCCAGGCCGCGTACGCACGAGGCGTGGTCGCGGGGTTGGAGTCGTACTTCCGGTCGCTGGCTCCCGCGCCCGCGGCGCCCCCTACCGCTGGTCCGTAAGCTGGCGCGGGCGTGCGAGCCGCGGCGCGGATCAGCGTGAGGCCGCGCGCAATGGGGGTGGTCAGCGCGGCGCGACGGTGGATGCTGATGGTGGCGTGCTTCGTGGCGTGCCTTGTGGCGTGTCTTGTGGCGGGAGCCCGGCGACTCGGCGCGCAGGTGGATCCCAGCGTGCGGTGGGAGACGCTCCACACGGCCCATTTCCGGATCCACTTCAATCCCCAGCTCGAGGACCAAGCGCGGCGCACGGCAGTGAATGCCGAGCGTGCCTACGCGGCGTTGGCCCGCGAGCTGGTACCGCCGCGCGGGATCGTGGACATCGTGCTCGCGGACAACGTGGACCTCACGAACGGGCAGGCGACGCCCTTTCCCACGAACCGCATCATCATCTACGCGTATCCCCCCGTTGATGCGCCCACACTTCGGTACTACGGCGACTGGAACGCGCTCGTCATCCAACACGAGCTGACGCACATCTTCCACCTCGATCGGGCACGCGGGTGGTGGCGCATCGCGCAGAAGGTGTTTGGTCGAAACCCGGTGCTCATGCCCAATCTGTACACGCCGGCGTGGCTGACCGAGGGGTTGGCCGTCTACTACGAGTCGCGGCTCACGGGATTCGGCCGGTTGGCGGGGACCGCGCACCGGACCTTGGCCGAAGCCGCGGCGCGCGATACGCTCCTCCCCCGTCTCGACCAGTTGAGCCTCATTGCGCCCGAATGGCCGAATGGCGAGGGACCGTACGTATACGGGTCGTTGCTCTTCTCCTATCTGTCGGCCACGCGTGGCGCGGCGACCATTCCCGCGTTCATCGAGTATTCGAGCGGGGCGCCGATTCCGTTCCTGCTCGATCGGACCTCGCGGGCCGCATTCGGGATCTCGTTCGAGGATGCATGGCGCGCGTGGCGCGACTCCGCGCTCCGCGTGGCAGCGGTGCCGGACCTCCATGCGTTGACCCTTCGCACGATCACGCACGAGGGATACAACGCCTATTTTCCGCGGTGGATCGACAGCACGACGTTGATCTACGCCGCAGACAACGAGCGGGACCTGCCCGGCGTGTATGCTGTGACCCTCGCGGGCCGCCAGTGGCGTATCGATCGCCGGAATGGCACCAGTCCCAACGCGCCGATCCCGACCGGGCTGGTGTACTCACAACTCGACTACACGTCGCCGTACGCGATTCGATCGGATCTGTACCGGACCGACCTGGGACACGACACCCGGCTGACGCATGGTGCGCGATACTCCGACCCGGACGCGCGCCCCGATGGTCGTATCGTCGCGATCTGGGGACATCAGGCATCGACGCAACTCATCCTACTCTCGGCCGACGGCCGACACGTGGTGTCGATCACCCCGTATGCAGCGGACACCGAGTGGTCCGAGCCGCGGTGGTCTCCCAACGGGCATCGGATCGCGGCCGTGCGGTGGGAGCGCGGTGGCTACATGTCGATCGTGGTCATGGATACCGCCGGGCGGGCGGTGCAGACGATACTTCGCGAGCGGGCCGTGATCGCGAGTCCAAGTTGGACGCCGGATGGCCGATCGGTGTTGTTCACATCCGACCGTACGGGACGGGCCGAGGTGTACCGCGCGGGGGTGGATTCGGATGCGTCGCGTGGAGCAGGTGCGGTCGTGCTGGTCGGCGGCGGCGGTGCCGGGGTCACGTATCCCGCGGTGTCGCCTGGCGGGTCGTGGCTTGCGGTGACCGAGCTACGGGGTGACGGCTACCACGTTGGCGTGACGCCGTTCGATTCGACGCACGGGTATCCATTGACCGACGACTCGGCGCGTGCGGACAGCGCGGTCGTCCCGCCGCTGGCGCGGGATTCGGGGCGCATCACCCGGTATTCGCCATGGGTCGGCCTGATCCCCCGGTACTGGATGCCGGTCGCGAACACATCGGACCAGGGGTACTTCCAGCTTGGCGCGTACACCTCCGGGTATGACGTGCTGCAGCGGCACAGCTACGCTCTCCAGGCGCTCTACGACTTCCACGAGCCCTCGCAGGTCGAGCTGTCCGCCACGTACGAGTATCGTGGCATTGGCTTCCCCGTGCTCGACGCGGGCGGCGAGGAGTACTGGACCCATCAGCCACTCGCCAATGTCGAAGGGCAGACCGTGGGCGAGCTGGTACACCGGACGGTGACCGCGTCGATCGCCGAGACGCTGCTCTGGCCCCGGGCACGGACCAACACGAGTTGGTCCGTGGGCGCGGACCTCGAGGCGCGCACATACAGCACGGACCCTGGCCCACTGATCGACGCGATCGATCCCTTTTACTCGTCGCATCCCTATTTCCCATCCGTGTACACGACCATCGGATGGTCGAACGCGACGACGCCCGACCTCAGCATCTCTCCCGAGAACGGCGTCACGTTGGCGACGACGCTGCGCCAGCGGTGGCAGCAGGCGGCGTCGGCCACGACTGAGCGGAGTATGGTGACGGTGGCCGACGTCTATCGGGCGCTGGGTCTCTTCAATGGGTTTGCGCACGACGTGCTCGCGGCGCAGGTCGCGCTCGGCCTGGAGAACGACGGCGCGATCTCGACGTTCACGGCGGGTGGACGAAGCGGACAGGCCGTGCAGATCGTGCCCGGCGTGACCGTCGGTGATGAGCCGCGGGTGTTCAGCGTGCGTGGCTTCCCGTCGGGAGCGGCCAACGGCACGCGCGCGATGGCGGGCTCACTCGAATACCGACTGCCGTTATTCGCTCCGGGCCGCGGACTACATCTCTTGCCGTTCTTCCTGGGCAAAACCTCGCTCACCGTGTTTGGCGACGGCGCGGAGGCGTGGTGTCCGGTGCACCTCGGTGTGTTGCCGGGCGTGTGCGATGCGCAGGACGCGGAGCGTCGGCTCCTCAGCTCCGTGGGCGCGGAGCTCAACTTCGACACCTCGCTGCAATACGATGTGCCGTATCGCCTGCGACTCGGCATGGCGGTCCCGACGTCCAACGGCGCCGCGTACGGGGCGTCGCCGGTGGATTTCTATGTGACGTTTGGGCTGCCGTTTTAGCCGATAGCGATTGGCGACTAGCTCGTATCCGGACTGACAATGCGCCCGGTGCTGGTGCGCGGGCAGCGGGGGCCGTTCGCGGCCGTTTTAGCGGATAGCGATTGGCGACTAGCTCGTATCCGGACTG